>CERE01055776.1_pt1 | contig 145047 bp, 122 predicted proteins | sample 530911 | NCBI WGS metagenome assembly CERE01 (sample SAMEA2621092, study PRJEB7988) | marine metagenome | biome: marine biome (ENVO:00000447); feature: mesopelagic zone (ENVO:00000213); material: "saline water (ENVO:00002010), including plankton (ENVO:xxxxxxxx)" | depth 800 m
GATATCAAGATTCTAAAACTGTGGCCAAAATTAGTTGACCACTACACACCGGCCTATAAATTCATATTTGGTGAGCGGGGTATCAAATAGGTAATGTCGACTCCAATTCCAAATATCTAGCATTGCAGTTGCGAGAGTACCTAATATAATTGAATAAAAGCTGAGCTTGACGAGGTATTTCATTTTAATCTCCACAGGGTTATACCAAAGGAATGGATACAGATAAACGAACATTTCGCCCCATTCCTAATGTGTAACCTTTATAAGTATCTAAAAAATTTCGATATGATTTATCAAAAAGGTTATCTATTTTAAGTTGAATAAAAAAAGGCTTATCAAGCAACAGTGAATCTGCCGATGCACTAATCCCAAAAAGCCCATAGCTTTTAGTTGACGCGGTTCCAAAAGGTAAATCATCATATTGGGAGAATGGCTCATAAGCCCCAGCTGATTGTTTATCTGCATAAAAAGAATAGTTAGCGTTGAGCTGTAGATTTTTTGTTAGCTTTGTATTGTCAAACAAATAATTCACTGCAATGTAGCCACTATCCGCAGGCATCATAGGAAGTTCTTCAGTTGTTTGCGCTAACTCACTATTGATCCATGTATAGTTTGCTTGAGGGCGTTCAGAATTCTGTGTCAGCCTAAGTTGCTAAATATCTAGCACACCATCTATAGTGGCGTTGTTTTGTTTTTGAACGTATATGGGGAGCGAAGAGTTATGATCAAACGATAAGGAGTTTGCTTGGTATATATAGTCGTCTATTTTGTTATGGAAATAGGTTATTGTACTACCTAGTTTATTTCCTAAATAAGTTAAGCCAATTTCTTTATTTAAGGAATATTCTTCTTTTAGTTCAGGGTTACCTATTTGATATGCAGCCACACCACCATGAACACCATTTGCGTAAAGGTCGAATATTGAAGGAGCTCTAAAACCTCGTGCAACCCTGTTCATCAATAGCCATTGGTTGTCAAGCTTCCATGTTATACCAATTGATCCACTCAGTGCCTGCCATTGGTGTTCTGTAAAATCATTAACCCATGCTTGTTCTTTATTAATAGCTTGTTGTTTTATTGAGTCATAGCGAGCACCGAACTCAGCTATATATAGATCTGAGTCTAATACTTCATATAAAAATATCGCTTTGGAATTATAGTCAGCATCCGGTACAAGTGTGCCGATTGAGGTATTCTGATTTTTACTAACAAGCTCAGTGCCAAATTGGCCCTTCCAACCATGTACTTGTGGGTGATTGAGTGAAATAGTGGCTTGCTTTCGCTCTAAAGAGATAGCTAAATCTTTATTATATTCCGTTAATTGTTGATAGGAAGCGCCTGTTACTGCATCCCTCTCATTCTTTTGTAGACTTAGTTTAATATTAGCTGACCACTCAGATAAAAATTCATAATTTAAGTTTGCTGCAAAGTTTTCGTTGCGTAACTTTTGACCTGTAGGAAGGCCATTCGGTTGTAAGAAGTTTTGATCGTTATTCCAAATATTTATGCGAAAATCCGCATCCAAGTGGTGGGCAGAATACCCTATGGCAACATCAGCATTTTTAATATTGAAGTCTGTAAAAGGAATTTCACCTGTAAACTTCGGGGCATTTAGTGTTTGTGAATCGTAATAAGATTGAGTGTTTGGTGTTTTGAAATTATCAGCCGCAGACTCCGTTAAAGCTGCGTTCCAGCCCCATCGGTTTGAGCCACCTGACAAACTAAGATTATAATCTTTTTGTGAATTATTCGTTTGATAGGATAGCCCTAAATTAGCATCAGAAATAATGTTATCTGCGCCAATGGGAATATCGCTGCTTATTAAATTAACAACGCCACCTATTGCATCTGCACCATATAAGACACTCATCGGCCCTTTTACTAACTCTATTCTTTGGGCCAGTACAGGTGTTAAACCTGGAGGATGACGAACACCAAACTGTAAAAAGTCTTGCGCCACTGAATTCCATAAAATTTTTATTCTATTTCCACTCAAACCTCTGATCACTGGCTTCCCAGACTGGCTGCCTGTTGATATTGAGCTAACACCGCTGTAACTGGCTAATGAATCACCTAAAGATAAAGTCTGTTTTAAGCTCTTTTCTTGCCCATCTAGTATTTTTATTGCTGCTGCAGAATCAAGAACCTTAGTAGCGAAAGGAGAAGCGGTTACAGTTATTCGGTCTATTTCTGAATAACTATGCTTGTCTTGATTTGCAAATAAAGAATTAGAAAACAGCAGTAAAAAAAATATCAATTTAATTTGATTCATACTTAGCCCTTACAAAAAGTAAGATGTTATATTATAGCTTAAAAATTAAATTGACAAGGTTGGGTTTGTTTGTTTTAAACATTAGTGTTGTCTAATGTTGGTTTTTATCCATATAAATCAATGGCTTTAATGTTGATAAAAATTATTTCGCTGGCTGATTTTCCATTATCTTAAAAATAGATTGCGTGATTCACCTTTTTTAATTAGACATATTCCCTCTCAGTTGTTATAACATTTAATTATATTATATTCTTTTTGGTTTGAGGTTTGCGGTATGGTTATTCTTGGATATTTAATGGCCGTTTTTATGGGGCTAATTCTTGGTGTTATAGGGGGAGGGGGTTCAATACTTACAGTTCCTATACTTGTTTACCTAATGGGAATTTCACCAGATATCGCAACTGGATATTCATTACTTTTAGTTGGAGCTACAGCTGCATTTGGAGCAATTCGATATTTTCGTGAAGGGCTAGTTGACATAAAAGCTTCAATACTTTTTGCGATACCGTCAATTGTAGCTGTATATCTTACTCGTGCTTTTTTAATGCCAAATATCCCTGACGACATACTTTTGTCGCCCATACATATCACTAAAAATACAGCGATTATGGTTTTATTTGCCATCTTAATGTTGGCATCGGCTGTAATGATGTTACGTAAAGCGTATAAATCTCAAACTGTAACTAACTCCGCACCTGCTATCTCAAACTCTAGTTCTAGAGTTGCTTTAATAATGACTGAAGGCGCTGTAGTTGGTTTAGTGACAGGTGTTTTAGGGGCTGGAGGTGGCTTTTTAATTATACCTGCACTTGTTTTGTTTTTAGGTATGCCGATGAAAAACGCGGTTGGTGCTTCACTTTTTATTATTGCGCTTAAATCATTACTCGGATTTGTTGGCGATTTACAAGCAGGTATTTCTCTCGAAGTGCCGTTGCTTCCACTTATGCTCGTTGCCACCTTTATCGGTATGGCTATTTCAACAAAAGTAGCGAGTAAATTAGACGGTGCTTCATTGCAAAAGTTCTTTGCCTTTTTCACTTTGATAATCGCCATTTTTATTATTTCTAAAGAGTTAATCTAGAAGGAAAAAACTATGAACGTTGAAACATTTTACGACACAACAACCGCTACTTTTACTTATGTTATTGTTGATAAAGCAACAAGTAAGTGCGCTGTTATTGATTCTGTACTTGATTATGACGCTTTTTCAGGAAAGTCATCAACTGTTAATGCAGACAAAGTGATTGAGTTTATTAATAGCAACAATTTACAGAATGAATGGATTTTAGAGACTCATGTTCATGCAGATCACATAACAGCTGCCCACTATCTAAAAACAAAGGTTGGAGGAAAAATAGGCATTGGCAGCGGTATCAAAGAAGTATTAGATACTTGGTTACCTGTATTCGAAATGTGTGATGACACGCCAAGCGATGGAAGTCAGTACGATGTATTATTTGAAGAAGGTGATACATTTAATATTGGTGATCTTAATGTAACCGTTTGGCATACACCGGGTCATACACCTGCTTGCGCAAGCTATTTAGTTAATAACTCAATTTTTGTCGGTGACACCATGTTTGCACCCCACCTTGGGACTGCTAGATGTGACTTCCCAGGCGGTAGTGCAAAAGATTTATATAATACAATCCAGCGATTCTTTACTTTGAGTGATGATACAAAGGTTTACTTAGGTCATGATTACCCTAAAGAAGGTTCATCACCACTCTCTTGTATTTCAATTGCTCAAGCCAAATCTGAAAATGTTCAAGTCTCGCCAAGTGTAACAATGCAAGAATACATTACCAAGCGTGAAAAAAGAGATGCGACATTAGCAGTGCCTAAATTACTACTACCAGCAATTCAATGTAACTTGAGAAATGGCCAATTTTTAATATCTGAACAGACAGGCAAACCTTTTATTAGAGTTCCTGTTAATTCAATATAGTTGGAGAGATGTTATGAATATTAAAAAGTTATCTGATGATGTATCAGTTTCACCCCAAATAAATATTGAAGACTGTACGGAAATATTAAAAATGGGGTTTAAGAGCATTATTTGTAACAGACCCGATGGTGAGTGCGAAACACAGCCCTCATTTTCTTCTATTAATGAACAAGCTCATGAGCTTGGTATATTAACTTATTATTTACCAGTCATTAGCGGTGCTATTACAGAAGAAAACAAGCAAGAATTCGAGTTTGCCCTTAGTAAGCTACCAAAACCTATTCTTGCATATTGCAGAACGGGCACTCGTTCAGGGATTCTTTATTCAATGGTTAGTGCAAATAGTGAGGGTGAACGATTATGACCTTTAAGCGAGTAACACCTGAATTATCTGTATCAGCACAGATAAGGCTGAACGATTTGCAGCATATAAAAGAGCAAGGCTTTAAATCTATTGTCTGTAATAGACCTGATGGTGAGGGGGCTGATCAAATTAGTTTTGCTGCAATAGAAAAACAAGCAAATAATTTAGGCTTAAATTGCCATTACTTACCTGTTGTAAGTAGTAAGGTGACCGATGATGATATTAAAAACTTTGAAAATATTGTTAGAGACTTACCGAAACCTATTTTAGCTTATTGTAGAACAGGTACTCGCTCAATCACGTTATGGGCCATGAGTGCACCAAAAACATATTCTCATGAAGAGATTTTAAATTTATCACAAAAAGCGGGCTATGATTTAAGTGGCGTTATTAGACGTTTAAAAAATAATGGTGAAACGCAAATCAGTAAAGCTGATTTTGCTTACCCTATTGTGATAATAGGTGCTGGGGCAGGTGGTGTCGCTGTTGCTGCGAGTATTAAGTCACGTTCACCAGAGAGTGAAATAGTTATCATTGAGCCCAATGAAATACATTATTACCAACCTGGTTGGACATTAGTTGGCAGAGGGGTTTTTACTCCTGAACAAACGGTTAAAACTACAGCGTCGGTAATACCTGATGGTGTAAAGTGGCTTAAAGGTGCAGCAGCTGCATTTATACCCGATGAAAACTTGATAATAATTGACGGTTGTAGAACGGTTAAGTACGAACATTTGGTAGTATGTCCTGGAATTAAGCTTGATTGGCATAAAATTGATGGGCTCAGCGAAACATTAGGTGAAAATGGCGTAACCTCAAATTATAGGTACGATTTAGCACCCTATACTTGGGAGTTGGTGCAAAACCTCAAGAAGGGAAAGGCGGTGTTCTCTCAGCCACCAATGCCGATAAAGTGTGCCGGAGCTCCCCAAAAAGCCATGTATTTATCATCCGACTACTGGTTTAAAAACAAAGTAATTAATAATATAGATGTGGAGTTTTACAATAAAGGCGAAGTTCTTTTTGGTGTTAAAGAGTATGTACCTGCTCTACTAGAGTATATTAAAAAGTACGATGTCAATATGAATTTCAATCATGAGTTAATTGCTGTTGATGGAAAGCAAAAAATAGCGACTTTTAAAGTGGTTAATGGCGAAAATGAATCTGTGGAAAAAGTTAAATTTGATATGTTGCATGTCGTGCCCCCTCAATCTGCTCCAGATTTTATTAAAGTGAGCCCACTTGTCGATGAAAATGGCTGGATAGATGTTGACCAATCAACACTACAGCATAAAAAGTTTAGTAATATTTTTGCATTAGGTGATGCTACTAATGCGCCAAACGCAAAAACGGCTGCTGCTGCAAGAATGCAGGCACCAGTTGTTGCTACTAATCTTTTATATGCGAGAGGATTATCTAAATATCAAGCTATATATAACGGTTATGGTAGCTGTCCACTGACTGTTGAACTTGGCAAAGTCGTATTAGCTGAATTTGGTTATGGTGGTAAAGTAATGAATAGCTTTCCGTCATGGATTATTAATGGTAAACGCCCATCTAGACTTGCTTGGCTACTAAAAGAAAAGTTGTTGCCGCCTATTTATTGGTTAGGCATGTTAAAAGGCAGAGAGTGGATGGCAAAACCAGAGAAGTTATCAGATAAATCAGACTAGCAACCCTACTAACTTTGATAACAATAAGGCTTAATAATGAATAATCCTGTTGACTTTTGGGACGACCGATTTGCATCAAGTGACTATGCTTATGGCAAAGAGCCTAATGATTTTTTAAAAGCAAATACACATTACATTACGGGCGAAAAAATATTGTGTTTAGCTGAAGGGGAAGGGCGTAATGCTGTTTATCTAGCCAAGCTAGGTTACGAAGTTACTTTAGTTGACTTTTCAAGTGCCGCCCTTTCTAAGGCTAAAGCCTTAGCACAAGAGCAACAAGTTGAGATAACAATTGTTCAAAGTGATCTGTCACAGTATCAAATAGCTGAAAATAGCTGGGATGCAATTATTATGATATTTGCACACCTTCCACCAGCAATTAGAAGGCAGGTGCATTCTCAGTGTGTGTCTGGATTATCAGACAATGGTGTACTTATAATTGAAGGTTATACGCCTTTGCAACTTAATAACAACACCGGTGGCCCAAAAGACGAATCGCTTCTATATACTCAACCAATGTTTATTAATGATTTTTCAGCACTTTCATTTATTATTTTTCATGAAGTAGAGCGAGAAATAAGTGAAGGGGTTTATCACTGTGGTAAAAGTAATACATTGCAACTCGTCGCGTTAAATCGAGATCATAATTAAAGCTTAAAATTAAAAACACAAACTACCATAAACTTTGAATCGATATTATTTAATAACGCTTTAATACCTGTTCGATAGACGTTGGCGCATTCTTGCCTTGAGTTGGCACTTTTGTTAAGTCATATAAACGAGTTAAGTCGTCGAGTGTTTGCCAAAAAAGTAATAGCTGCATGAATGAAATTAGTCGAGTAATTTCAAAATTTTTTATTGTTTGAGATCAATAAAGTAACAAAGAATAAAGTGCATAATTTACGACTGTAATTTTATGCTAGTAATAAGCAATGAGGTTAGAAAGTGGCTTTATTAATAAATAGTAAATGCATTAACTGTGATATGTGCGACCCCGAGTGCCCAAATGAAGCCATTTATATGGGCGCTAAAATTTATCAAATAGATTCAGATAAATGCACCGAATGTGTGGGTCATTACGACAAGCCAACGTGCGTGAGCGTGTGCCCCATTGATTGTATAAAGCCCGATCCTAATCATCGTGAGAGCTTAGATGAACTGGCGGAAAAGTATGTGAGGTTAATGGGTTAGTTACTTAATAAGTAGATTAATTATATGTTTTTCTGAGAAAGCTAAGTGCATTGTAACTAATTAGTTATTGTTTATTTTTGGCATAGTTCCCACATACAATTAAAAAAGGATTTAAAGTGCTCTTGAGCGAAATTAAAAATATAAAGAGCTTTCTTGGTGCCCAACTTTATTTTCAGCTAAATGGCCGAAGCTTAAATAATTTAATAGCTAAAGAGTAAAGGTCACAAATATACAATCTTATAAAGTATTATAGGGTTATTGAATATAAGAGATGACTTTATGAATACATTATACATTACTGGAGCAGGTGTAAGTGCTGCTAGCGGTATTCCCACCTTTCGCGGTGAAGATGGCTTTTGGACTATTGGTAGTAAAAACTATACGCCAATGGAAATGGCGACACGTGCAATGTATGAAAATAATCCAAGTGAGTTTTTAGCTTGGTATTATCATCGCTTTGCAACTTATCGTCATCATGGTCCTAACGAAGTGCATCATTGGCTTAGTGATAAAAACTTAATAACTCAAAATATTGATGGGCTAGATGGTAAGGCGGAAAATAAAAATTACATTGCGATTCATGGTCGGCTTGATCAAATGACTGTATTTCATCATCAAGGTGATAACGTTACACCACAAGCTACGCTATGGAGTAATGTTGATGAGAGCAACTTACATCGCTCTCTACTTGCGTTATTCAATATTGAAAACCATCAGCCAAAGCTTAATCATTCTTTAAAGCCCTTTGTGTTGTTATTTGATGAATATTACACCGAGCTATACCGCATTACTGAAGCGCAGCAGCGAATGATTGATGCCGATAAAATGGTGTTTATGGGTACTTCGTTCAGCGTTAATATTACCCAAATGGCATTAGAGATTGCACGTAATTACGCTATTCCTATTGAAATTGTTGATCCTGAACCTACTCATGTATTGCACTCAAATGTAAGTTATAAAAAAATGACTGCGTTGGAGTACATACAGCAACAAGGTTAACTAGGTAAATAGGTTTTGTATTGCTGCTGGTATACATAACCTATTATGCGTTATTAATAATCAGTACAGTTTAGGCTATGTTATTGTTAGCCTTTAATTCACACTATGTACCGGTTATTTTAAGTACTAAAATACATTATAAGTAGACGACAGCAATGTTAAGTATTTCTCTTGGGCCTTTGGTTATTTCCATTTCACAGTTGATCATTTTTTTAGGGTTAGGCATTTTTTGGGGGCTTACCTATTTATTGACACGCCAACATCCATTACAAAAAGCGATTTTAGACACTGTTTTTAAAGCAATTGTGGTGGGGTTTTTAGTCTCTCGGTTAGCGTTTGTTTTTACTATGTGGGATGCCTATCAAGGTAACTGGTGGCAGCTTTTTAATATTAGCGATGGCGGCTTTATTGGTTATTATGGCTGGCTCAGCGGTATAGTGGTTTTAGCGTTTTATGCACGTGGTAAAAAAGCGGTAATGAAAAACTACGCTATTGCTGGGTTTGTTGGTTTTTGTTCAATGATTATTCCTAATTTTGCGCTGTCTATTTATCAAACGGGTGTGCAGTTACCGCAGTCTGTTGTGCATAATATTCAAGGGCAGCAAGTTAACTTACAAAACTTCAAAGGTAAGCCGGTGGTGATTAACTTTTGGGCGTCGTGGTGTCCGCCGTGTCGAAAAGAAATGACGGTACTGCAAGCGGCTCAAAAAAATAACCCGAATATCACGGTGGCATTTGTCAATCAAGGCGAAGACTTACACACGGTAAAAGCGTTCCTTGATGAACAGCAACTCGACCTAAATCATGTGTTTTTTGATCAAAGTAGTAATGTGAGTCGCGAATCAGGTGCTGCGGGCTTACCAACAACTTTGTTTTATAATAGCCAAGGTGAGTTAGTTACCAGTCATATGGGAGAACTTTCTCATGCGAGTTTAGGCTATTATATTCAGGCTATTAGTGATAAAAAATAACGGTGTATTGCTGTTTAATCGCGTCATTCCTTTTTTATGCTCTTTTAATAAGCAGCTAAATAGCAATTTTGCTGCTTAACTTCCTACCTTTATTCGAATTGACTATTTTTTGATAGGTTATTCAGTTACTTATCAGTTTACATTAACAAACTATTAAGTTTGGTTGTGTAAAATACAGCTACTTTTTTCGTATCAGCTTTAGCCGGTACGCTCATCTTTAAGTATTAACTGTATTTTAAATGGAACTGTTAAAACTATGACCGCTCATCGGATAACCCACGCTGCACATCACTCTCTTCCACTTTTTATTAAATCAACGCTATGCGTGTCTATTCTATCTGTTGTCAATCATGCATATGCTGATGAAGCAGAAGATAAAACATTAAAAAGCAAAGATATGGAAGTCATTGAGGTGCGTGGTATTCGTTCCAGTATGGCGGCTAATTTAGATATAAAGCGTTTATCGAGCTCTGTGGTTGATGCCATAACAGCAGAAGATATTGGTAAGTTTCCTGATAAAAATGTCGCTGATTCATTACAACGCGTACCTGGCGTGGTGATTGACCGTGACGGAGGCGAAGGCTCATCGGTAAGTATTAGGGGGTTATCATCTGAGCTAACCTTTTCTCAGCTAAATGGTAATTTTATTGCGTCATCACCAGGTGAGCCGTCTCGCTCATTTGATTATGCATTACTGCCCTCAGCCATGATTGAAAGCGTGGAAGTGTATAAATCGCCAGAAGCGCGTTTAGATGAGGGGGGCGTTGGCGGTACAGTATTAATGCATAGCCGCAAACCGCTGAGCATGGAGGCAAACTCTGGGGTAATTAACATTGAAAGCACCTATGCCGATGTGACTGAAGAGTCTGAGCCGCAGTTAACTGCGCTTTATTCTTGGAAGAATGAGGCTGATACCTTTGGGGTGTTGCTTGGTTATACCTCACAAAAACGCACTAACCGAACTCTCTCAGGAGGCACAGATGCAAACGTATGGCGCTTTGCCGGTGATAACCCGGTAGATACCAATGGCGAGCTGGTTGAAAACAATAATCAGTGGGACTCAATAAGTGATGCTCAGGGTAATAATTATAACGATGTTTGGTTTCCTCAAGTGGTTCGTGGCTCAATTGTAAACGAATTACGTGAGCGAGAAGGGGTGCAATTTAGCACGCAGTGGCGCCCAACCAGCCGTGTTGAAATTGGCTTTAACTATTTTGGATTTTCACTTGATAAAAATAGAACAGAGTCGGTGATTGATATACCTGAGTGGTCTTTAAATCCTGACTTTTTAACCGATGTAAGTTTGGATGAGTCGGGCACTATTATCAATGAGATGCAATTTGATGCAGCTGCGAGTGGCGCAGAGAATGATATGCAATTGCCGTGGATGCGAGGCCGTTATGTGCGTGAAGAGTCGACCTCAGACACCTTTGATTTTAATTTAACCTATGAAGGCGATTATTTTAAAGCCCGTTTTGTGGCGGGCAATACGCGCTCTGAAGGCGGGCCAAAGGAGAGTTGGGAAGCGGCGTATAAAAGTTCAAACGCCGGTGAAAATGAAAGCCGTATAGAAAATGCATCGCAAACAGCGGGTTGGCAAATTAATGAAAACGACATTAGTTTAAATATAGACCCAAATACGCTAGCAAACCTACTTAATGGCGTGGGCGGTGGGCGCGATCCGGGCTCGTCAAATTCAAGCTTTGTGCGCAGTGAACTCGAAGAAGATTACTACCAAGCTGACTTTGATATTTATACCGATTGGGGAATTTTAAGAACAATTAAAACCGGCGTAAAGTACCGAGAAGCTACGTTGCATCGCGAAACCGGTAATACCTTCTTTTTAGATCCTAATTTTGATATTGCTGCAGCAGAAGCCAGCGAGGGGGGGATCACACGTTTTGACAGTTATCAGTGGAACAACGGTATGCCACTAGCACAAGACGTGTTTATTAACGAAGGTAACATTGCTGGTGGTTTTAATATAAACCAAATGCCCGGTATTGATTGGCAAAAATATCGTGACATTGTGACCAGTCATTATGTGCCGTATACACGCAAAGAAGATAACTTTATTTATGATATTGAAGAGCAAATAGCGGCGTTTTATCTGCAAGGTGACTTTGAGTTTAATAGCGTGCGCGGTAATTTAGGGGTACGTGTGGTGCGCACTAAAACCATGACATCATCAACCGACCTATATACTTATTTATTAGATCATACTGATGATGACAGCGGCGAGCCGGTAACGGGAGATGATCGATTTGTTGAAGACTATCAACTTATTACTCAAGAGAGTACCGATACTCAAATTCTTCCTAGCTTTAATATTGCGTGGGATATAAGTGATGATGTAGTGGTGCGAGGCGCGGTTGCTAAAGTGATGTCTCGCCCTGATTATGCCGATTTAGGCGCACAACAACGCATTACGTTTGTCTCAGATGAGTGGGCAGACGATAGAGCTGAGTTTAATGAAATTCCGGGTTTTAGTGGCAGTGGCGGTAATAAAAACTTAAAGCCATTTGAGTCGGTGCAAGCTGATTTATCTATTGAATATTACTACAGCGAAGGCTCTGCCATTGGTTTAGCACTGTTTCATAAAACTGTTGATAATTTTGTTGTTCCCTTAGTTATTGACGTACAACAAGATTTTGCTGGTAAAGAGGGCATGGTTGAGGCAGGAAATATTACTGTATCGCCATATAGCACAGTAGGTAATGGCACTGATGCCGTATCTAAAGGGGCGGAAGTATTTATACAGCATGCCTTTGATAGTGGTTTTGGTTTTTATGCAAACTACACTTATAACAAAACCAATAAAGCCGATGTAGAAGTGGATGGTAAAGAGTTTGGTAAATCGCCACTAATAGGCAGTGCTAAGTATCAATACAATGCCTCGATATATTATGAGGGAGATGCCTTTAATATTCGAGCTTCTTATAATAAACGCGGTGAAACTGTGTTGGGTTTAAATAGCGGCTTAAATGTATACCAAGACCCATACGAGCAAGTTGATGTAAATGCTTCGATTAATTTATTAGAGGATTTGAGTTTGACCGCTGCAGTTATTAATTTAACTAAATCTGAGTCGGTAAAGCGCCTAGGTAACGATACAGAGTCTCGGTTATTAAACTCAAGCTATTCGGGAAGACGTTATTATGCGGGCATAAACTACCGTTTTTAAGCTGAGTGTGTTGAGTTTAGGTAAACAAGCTGTTTTGTTGCTGTTTTAGCTTTTTCTTGTAAGTTATTACTTTATAATGAGCGTTATAAAAATTATAGAATTAATATTAACAGGATTGAAATGAGTGATTTAACGGCAATAGCCAACTTATCTATTTTATTAGTTGAGCCTTCTGAAGTTCAACAAAAGCTAATAAAAAAATCACTGGCTCAGTGCGGTGTTACACAAATTGAAACGGCCAGCACTCAAGAAAACGCGCTGGCTGCTTTATCAAATTATCACCCTGATTTAGTCATTAGTAGTATGTATTTTAGTGACGGTACTGCAGATTCTTTATTACAGGCAATACGCAGTAATAGTAATACTGAGCAACAGGCATTTATGTTGGTATCGAGCGAGCGTAATAAGCGCCATTTAGAGCAACTTAGGCAATCGGGGGTATTAGCGATTTTACCTAAACCGTTTAGTGCCGACGAAATAACCCGAGCGCTTAAAGCGACTTTGGATATTATTAGCGAGCAAGAAGTGGAACTAGAGCACTTTGATGTGACGCTTCTTAGAGTGCTTGTAGTTGATGACAGCCGTTTTGCACGAAAACACATAATAAGAGTGCTAGCGGGGATGGGAATTCCAGCACCGGTAGAGGCCGAAGACGGTAAACAAGCAATTGAAATGTTAAACAGCCAATCATTTGATTTAATTGTTACTGACTACAATATGCCAGAAATGGACGGTAAAGAATTAACTGAAACGGTAAGGCAATCGAATGCGTACTCGCATATTCCAATCTTGATGGTGAGCTCAGAAGCTAACGATACCCATTTAGCTAATATTGCTCAAGCGGGTGTGGACGCAATATGTGACAAACCGTTTGAGCCCGCTACTGTGCGCGATTTACTCTTTAAAATCATGAGCTAAAACATAACTATAAAAGCACTTTTTAACTAAAGTGCTTTTAAGTAACGCAATGAAAAATTGAGCAGCTTGGCGGCCGGCAAGGGCTTACTTAAATAAAATCCTTGAGCAATATCGCAGTTTAGCTCGTTGAGTAAATCTAGCTGCTCTTTGGTTTCTACCCCCTCAGCCACTACTTTTATTTCTAGGCTGTGTGACATAGCTATGGCCGCTTTCACTAAATTACAGTCTGCCTTGTTATCTGTTATGCCAGTAATAAAGCTGCGGTCAATTTTTAGCACATCAAAAGGGTATTCTCGTAAGTAACTTAATGATGAATACCCTGTGCCAAAGTCGTCCATTGACAGTTTTATGCCCAGCTCATCAATTTGCAATAAGGCATCATGAATTGACGCTTGGCTATTCATCAGCACCCCTTCGGTAATTTCCAGCTCTAAACATTCATTATTAATACTATTTTTATGCAGAGTGTGTTTAATTATATTAACCAGTTCCGGGTCTCTGAATTGGCGCGGTGATAAATTAATCGCCATGGTATAGTTTTGCTTGTTAATTGATTGCCATTCATTTAAAAAGCGTAAGGCTTGTTGAAGAACAAATACACCAATAGGCGTAATTAAGCCGGTTTGCTCTGCAATTGGGATAAACTCATCTGGGGTTATTTCCCCTAACACTATATTATGCCAACGAAGCAAGGCTTCAGCGCCAACGATGGTGTTTGTTTTTACATCTATTTGTGGTTGGTAATAAAGCTCAAATTCATTACGCTCCAGTGCACCATGCATTTGCTCTTCTATTTCAAAGCGGCGGCGCATGGCGACGTTCATTTGTGGGGTGAAAAAAGAGGACGTGTTTCGCCCCATAGTTTTTGCTTGGTACATAGCGGTGTCGGCATTTCGTAACAACACAGAGGCGCAGGTGCCATCCTTAGGGGAAATAGCAATCCCAATACTTAATGTCAGTATTAAGTCCCTACCTACAAGTTTAAAGGGTTTCCTAAATGCTTGAAGTAACCGCTCAGCAATCGCTAAAGCATCGTTTTCATCATTTAAATTGGATATTAAAACAATAAACTCATCGCCGCCCAATCGGCCTATTGTGTCACTTTTTTTAAGTGTTTGCTGTAATCTTGCTGCTGCCGCAATTAATAGTTCATCGCCCACTTCATGGCCTAAAGAGTCATTCACTTTTTTAAAGTCATCAAGATCTAAAAAGAACACTGCGGCTTTTTCGTGGCTCTTTTGTACTTCCAGTAATATTTGTGATAAGCGGTCTAGAGATAAAAAGCGATTAGGTAAATCGGTTAAGCTATCAAAGTGGGCCTGATGGCGAATTAGTTCAGCGGAGCGGTGTGGTTCGCTAATATCACGAATAATCACCATAATTTGGTTTTTTTTGGGCAGTAAACGCAATCTCGCTTCGTAATAAATTACGCCTTCAGGCATGCTTAATTCGTATTCAAAACTGACCATACTGTCTTGTGTTATCGTTTTTTCTATATGAACCTGAAACTTTTGCGCTACTTTTTCAGGTAATATATCCACCATTTTTTTACCAATAAACTGGTTAGGTGAAATATATAAATCGTTTTCATTATTTGCATGGTAGTCAGTAATAGTGCCATTTTGCTCTAATACAAAAAATAAATCAGGAATTGCCTCAAATAAAGTTTTGAGCATGGTGGCATTAAATACGGCTTCTGCTTGTGCTTTGTGCACCTCAGACAGATCAATATCAATACAGTACATTTGTTTGGTATTGTACTGATTGGTAAACATAACATGGCTTGAAAATACGGCTACATCATTGCCATTTTTATGGCTGAGTATGAGTTCTGATGCGGGAATTTCAATATCATACTTAATCCAATTACTATGCGCTTTAATAACGGGCTCTCGCATTGGCGCGGGTATAATTAAATCTTCGAGTTTTTTGCCAATGGCTTCTTGGTGTGTATACCCATAAAGTAATTCGCTGCCTTTATTCCAATAAATAACACGTCGTTGCTCATCGTAACCTTGTACTGAAATAGAATCGACAGCATCAAAAAGTTGATGCAACGGGTCATTAGTAACATATTGATGAGCTGGCATATTATTAGTTTTATTGGGAGCCATTAAATGGGTTCCAGTTATTGAATTACTTTCTTTATATAATAGACATAAAGTTGTGATTTAGCATGGTAAGCGGCGTTTCAATGAGTGACTTTTTATTGATTGAATAGATAGTGATTTGAATAAAGCACAGGTAAGCACTTTTATAGTAAAGGCCAATAAACATTGGCCTTTATATTTTATTATTAGTTGGTGGGCATTAAATAGATTTCGCGTACGCTATTACGCTGATTAGCTTCAATGGCAAACAAAACGGCATCGGCCACGTCTTGAGGGTCGAGCTTATCTGGTTTTGCTTCATCAAAAAATGGTGTATTCACCATGCCTGGGGCTATGGTTGTACATCGGCCATGCCAAGGTTTCATTTCTTCTGCAAGGTTTTGACCAAAGCCATGAGCAAACCATTTAGTGGCACCATAAATAGAGCCATCAATGGGTCTTCGTCCTGCTGCAGAGCTGGTTAAAATAAAATGTCCTTGGTTTTCACGTAAATGAGGCAAAGTGAGTTTAGCAGTCCAAAGCAATGCTTTAATATTAAGGTCAACCATGGCTGACCACTCTTGAGGATCGCCATTCTCTGTACCAGGTGATGACACACCTATGCCGGCGTTAGCGAATGCTACGTCTAATCGGCCAAATTTTTCAACGCCTTTACTCACTACATTCTCAAGTTCATTAAATGCAGTGGCATCGGCTGAAACGCTAAATGCATTTTCATGGCCTAACTCGTCAACTAGTTTATTGAGTTTATCTTCGCTGCGCGCGGTTAAGATCACTTTGTGGCCATTATTAACTAATGTTTTAGCGGTTGCCTCGCCAATGCCGCTCGATGCGCCGGTAATTAAAATTACTTTCTGTGTTGCCATGGTTTGTCTCCTTTTTTGGAATTCTGCCAAGCTTGAGTGTATAGACTCAATTAAATGAGTTAGTTAGGGTTAATTAAGTGACAGTAATGTCGTTTAAGCATGCTATCAGGAGTAATTCATTACCCTAATAGATAGAATCATATTTTTTTGAATAGTTAAGCTATAAGTATAATTATATAAACTTAACCTTAATTGAATTTAGAGAGATTAGCGATAAGGGTTTGAACGTATGTTTCAAACCCTAGTAGCCGAAAGCAATTAAGCTTCTAGTTGAAATGGGTATACCGATCCTAGGCTAAGTAACTGGGTTAACTCATCAAGCGCTTGATAACTTTCGGTTAATAACGCTGGATCGGCAAAATCGTTAGCACCGAGTTTATCGCGGTAATGGCGCGTAGCCCAATCACATAATTGGGTGTACTTTTGCTCATCTAAAATAACCTCAGGATTTACCGCTGCTAATTCTTGGCTATTAAGCGCCACGCGTAAACGCAAACAAGCAGGTCCGCCGCCATTTTGCATGCTTTGGCGTAAATCAAAAAACTGCACTTGATTTATGGGGTTATCGTCAATAATCATTTCTTCAATATACGCTTTTACAGCAGGATTACGCTGGCATTCTTGTGGGGCAACGAGCAACATTTTATCGTCACTAAGGCTAACCAGTTGGCTATTAAATAAATAGCTACTAACGGCATCTTGAATACTCACTTTGCTGGTTGGCACTTCAATAATATAAAGCTGTTTGTTACCTACATAGGCTTCGCGGATATCGTCTAATGCTTGCGTTTGATTTAAAAACGCCTGCTGATGGCATAATAAAACATTAGCGTTACCCACCGCGATTACATCATTATGGAACACCCCTTGGTCAATCACATCAGGGTTTTGTTGTAATAGTATTTGGCTGGTATCTTTTATATTGTGCAATCGACAAATGGCTTCAGACGCTTCCAAGGTTTGCCTTGCAGGGAACTTAACGGGTTTAACAAGCTGACTGTTAAAGGCACTTGCACCAAATACAAATAATTCTAGCCCGGTTTCACCATGGCTGTCGCACAGGCGAGTATGGTTTGCTGCGCCTTCATCACCAAAAAAACCTTGCTCAGGCAAATGTGAATGGTGTGCAAAGTATTGTTCGTTATTAAACATCGCTTTGAGCAAACGTGTAGTGGTGTTTGGCTCTAAAGAGCGATGAAATTTATTATTTAGATTAGCCGCAGTGAAGTGTACTTTGCCGTCGTTAGTATCAGGTGAAGGCGATACGGTGGCTGCATTAGCGGTCCACATGGCTGAGGCAGAGTAACAAGCGCGCAATAAAATAGGATCGGCTTTAAAGGCTTTATTAATGACTTGTGCATCGTTGCCAGTAAACCCTAAACGCCGCAATACATTTAAATCTGGGCGAGCATGAGGCGCAAATACCCCTTGGGTTAAGCCTTTATCGCGCATGGCTTTCATTTTAGCCAAGCCCTGCAATACTGCTTCTTGCGGATTTGAAAAGCTCGCCGCGTTATTTAACGAGGCAACATTGCCATACGACAAACCTGCGTAGTTGTGAGTAGGGCCGACTAAGCCGTCAAAATTAACTTCTAAAGCATGCATACACGTTCCACTAACCAATTAAATAGTCTTTTACAATACAACGCTATGACTTAGCTTGCAAAGTCTGTTCAAAAATAGTTTTTAACGCGAGTAGATACGCTCTTTCTCACTGGTGGTATGCGTATTTGTTGGCTCATTAACTTGCCACACTGTGATATCTAAGCGCCATAAAAAATAAAGAGTGTTGTATAAATTAGACATAATTTTTTTCCTTGGTGTAACTAATGACAATTAAATATAAGGAAGAAGTATGCCAATTGTTTATTGAATATTTTATGAATATAAATCAGATATTTAGTATTATTCGATTAATTGCTAGTTTGGCTGAGGCACCAAATTGGGGGAGTAATTATAAAATATGCACTTTTTTGGTGTGATGTTATAAAGCCCTGCATTACATGACAGGGCTAGGGTAATTGCGTTAGGTTATTAACGACCTACTTTACCTTTTACAAGGGGCGTAAACGACATCACTTTAAACTTATTAGGGTTTTGAGTTTTATCATTGCTTAAAACTGGCGAGTTGTGCAAATCGTTTACTGTAAAATATATTTTATGATCTGCACCATAACTAAAGCCATCTGGCCAGCTTAGGCGATCATCTTTAAATAACACTTCATAGTCGCCATTTGGTTTTACGACGCCAATTGCACCATTGGTTATATCGGTCACATAGACGTTACCGCCCCCATCCACCGTAATGCCGTCGGAAATGGGTTTAGTGCCGTAGCGCATTACTTTAGCTTCTAGCGCTTTTGCTGAAAGCTGCTCGTTGTTAATTGCGCTGGTGGCAATACGATAAACCGAAGTCCCCGACATTGACCCAAAGTAAAGCCAGTCTTCGTTAGGATCAAGCGTAATTGGGTTAACACCTAAACGCGCAGGTTGTCCGCCCAGGCGCATTGTTCGGCCATTAATAACCATATCAATATTTTCGGCGGTGGTGTATTGGCTATCTTGTAATACTCTTCGCGCTTCACCGGTTTTTAGGTTTACTATAATAATCGCAGCCTGAGTGCCTTGTGCTGTATCGGCAATGTAAATAACGCCGTGTTTATTATCGATGACTAAATCGTTTAAAAACGAGGTATCGGTAATTGTTGGCTTGGCTAGGTAAATAATTTTATGCAGTTGCTCTTGGTTGGTATCCCAACCAACTAATCGCCCCGCATGATCGGGCCCTGAGGTATCAAGCATCCATAGTATGCCGTCACTTGATACATTAACACCGAGTACCCCGTAAAAGCCCTTACCTTTGTTATATGCGTAAGCCCATTGCTCATTAGGGTAGGGTTTAGTAGTGCCATCACTTAATAGCTCCATGATTTTTTGATTTTGCCCATAAAAACCATGTATAGATAAGAACTTACGGCCAGATGGCGTAATGGCTATGTTGCCAGGCGGGTGTTGTGCATCAAATGTCGCAACAGTGGTTAATTCACTATTATTGGCAAGTGCTCCATTACTTACCAGTAATGTAATGCTGTAAGTAATAGCAATAAGTCGTTTTTTTAAATGAGTCATTAATTAACGCCTTGTTTGTTAAGTTATAGCTGGGTAAAGCTGGGTTTTTAGTCGGTCAGATCATTGACCACTAAGTCGAGTAACTGCATTAATTGTTGTGCTTGGGTTGTGTCGATACTGTCAAATTTGCAAAAAATCCTTTTTGGGATGTCGGCAGCTTCAAGTTTTAAAGAGTGGCCCGTGTGAGTCAGTTGCACCAAACGCTTACGCTTATCGTGTTCGTCTTTTATAACGTTAAGTAATGACTTGTCGGTCATTTTTTTTAATATTTGAGTAAGCGCGCCACCATCAATTGCGGTTTTATCTATTAGCTCAGCGATGGTTACTTCATCTTGTTCCCACAGCGCCATCATAACAACATACTGAGGATAGGTAAGGTTAAGCTCAGCTAGAGGTTCTCGATAGGCACGGGCTATGCTGTTGGACGCCATATATAAACGATGGCATAACTGATTTTTTAATTTTAACTGTTCAAACGACATCGCTTTATCCTTCATTTCAATACAGAGTATTTTAGTTTGCATGCAAAGTATTTGCAATCGGAATTTAGTTGATCTATTATTTTGCATGCAAAGTAATTAACTTAGAAATTTTAACCTTAGGAGTTCACTATGAATGTATTACAAAATGTAGCTTATACAGCAAAAGCAACGGCAACAGGCGGACGTGAAGGCGTTGCTAAATCGGATGATGGTCGTTTAAATGTTAACTTATCAACACCTAAAGGGTTAGGTGGTGACGATGGACAAGGCACTAATCCAGAGCAATTATTTGCAGCAGGTTATGCTGCCTGTTTTATTGGTGCACTTAAGTTTGTAGCGGGTAGCGAAAAAATTGCGTTACCAAGTGATACTTACATTAACTCTGAAGTGTCTATTGGTGCGATTGATGCCGGTTTTGGTATTGCTGTAAAATTGGCTGTATCACTAGGTGATATGGACAAAGCAGCGGCACAAGCCTTGGTAGAGAAAGCACATCAAGTATGTCCATATTCAAATGCAACTCGTGGCAATATTGAAGTAGAGCTGTCGGTTATTTAATTAACCTCTTTATATTGTTTATAAAAACACGCCATGAGTGATCATTGCGTGTTTTTTATTGGGCACACCTCTAAAAGCCAAACTTGAGTTGACGCGGAAAATAGATAACTTTACCTTAATATATGAAATTTCATATATTCACTATTCCATATGTCTTTCTTTTCATATATTGTTGTTGTATGCAAAACAAGACTACACTGTATGAATCAACTAAATCCTCTGCATTTTTTTAAATGTATCGCTGACGACACCCGCTTAAAGACAATACTGCTTATTGCGCATGAAGATGAGTTATGTGTATGTGAATTAGTGGCGGCACTTGATGTAAGCCAGCCTAAAATTTCACGGCATTTAGCTGTATTACGTCAATGCGGTTTGCTTGCTGATCGTAAGCAAAATCAATGGGTGTTCTATAGCTTAAATAAATCACTACCTGATTGGGCGAAAGATGTAATTACAAAAACATTACATGCCACCCCTACATTTTATGAGCATCAATTACAGCGTTTAAATGTGATGGGCAAGCGTCCTGAGCGAATTTTAAAATGCTGTGACTAACTAAAGGAATTTTATAATGACGATTAAAGTAGGCATAAATGGTTTTGGACGAATCGGACGTTTAACCTTACGAGCGGCAATTGATTGGCCTGAGGTTGAATTTGTACATGTTAATGATGTGGCTGCTGATGCGAAAACACATGCCCATTTATTAGAATTTGACTCGGTTCACGGGCGCCTAAAATATGAGGTGCAAGCCGATGATAATAGTTTTTCTGTAGCAAAGCATACGGTTAAAGTAACGAATAATAAATCGATTGCAGAGACTGACTGGTCACAATGTGATGTGGTGATTGAAGCCAGCGGTAAAATGAAAACAACAGAATTACTCAATGCTTATTTAGCGCAAGGTGTAAAGCGTGTGGTTGTTACTGCCCCAGTTAAAGAAGAGAGTGTTTTGAATGTGGTAATAGGGGTGAACGATCATCTTTATAATCCGCAGTTACATAAAATTGTTACCGCGGCTTCATGCACAACAAATTGTTTAGCGCCTGTGGTAAAAGTATTGCAAGAAAAAGTAGGGATTAAGCATGGATCCATAACAACGATTCATGACATTACCAACACCCAAACCATTATAGATGCACCTCATAAAGATTTACGTCGCGCGCGCTCATGCGGAACAAGTTTAATTCCTACCACTACCGGCAGTGCAACGGCTATTACGCAGATATTCCCTGAGCTTAAAGGAAAATTAAACGGCCATGCGGTTCGAGTCCCCCTAACCAATGCATCAATTACTGATTGCGTGTTTGAACTAGAGCGTGGTGTAACCGAACAAGAAGTGAATGGATGGTTTAAGCAAGCGGCTAATAACAAGCTAAAAGGCATTTTAGGCTATGAAGAAAAGCCATTGGTATCTATTGATTACAAAACAGACCCTCGTAGCACAATTATAGATGCGCTTTCGACAATGGTTATAAACCACACTCAACTTAAACTCTATGCTTGGTATGACAATGAATGGGGTTATGCCAACCGGACTGCTGAGCTGATGCTCAAAGTAGGACAAAGTGATTTAGTAAACTAGTTCAGGGTATTGAAGATGTTTTCGCAAATCGCCAATTTACCATCGGCTTTAAAACAGTATGGCATTATTACGGGTAATTACTGGGCTTTTACACTAACAGATGGCGCACTTCGCATGCTGGTGGTGCTGTATTTTCATCAGTTAGGGTATGGCGCGCTCGCGATTGCCATGCTGTTTGTGTTTTATGAGTTATTTGGGGTTATTACTAACTTAATTGGCGGTTGGTTAGGTGCGCATTTAGGTTTAAATAAAACCATGAACATAGGATTAGGGTTGCAAGTTGTGGCTTTAGCTATGTTGTGTGCACCAAGCGATTGGTTATCGGTAAGTTATGTAATGTTAGCGCAAGCCTTAAGTGGGGTTGCCAAAGATCTCAATAAAATGAGCGCTAAAAGTGCGATTAAATATTTAGTTCCCGAAGGTGACAATCAGCAAAGCCAATTATACAAATGGATTGCTATATTAACGGGCTCTAAAAATGCATTAAAAGGAGTTGGCTTCTTTTTAGGGGGGCTATTACTTACTTTACTAGGATTTGTTGGAGCGTTAGTTGCTTTAATTATGCTTTTAACTATCGCTTGGATCATTAGCTTAGTGTATTTAGAGGGTGATATAGGCAAAGCTAAAAAGAAACCAAAATTTAAAGCGTTATTTTCTAAGTCTAGGGCAATTAATTTACTTAGTGCCGCTCGGTTTTGTTTATTTGCTGCTCGTGATGTATGGTTTGTTGTTGCACTGCCTGTTTATTTAGCCTCGCAATTTAATTGGCCACACTGGTGGGTTAGTGGTTTTATGGCACTATGGGTGATTGCTTATGGGGTAGTGCAATCTCAAGCACCAAAAATTACAGGCAAGTCACTTGTCAGTAATGATGCGATAAAGAAAGCGTATTACTGGGGGGGAGTATTGGCGTGTGTCACCTTGTTATTAGCTTGTTTGATGCAGTTGAATATAGCTGTAAACACTACGCTAATTGTTGGGTTATTTATTTTTGGTGCTGCATTTGCTATTAACTCATCATTACACAGTTATTTAATTGTCAGCCTTGCTAAAAGTGATGGTGTTTCTCTGGATGTAGGTTTTTATTACATGGCTAACGCTGCAGGAAGACTGGTCGGGACAGTACTTTCTGGTTTTATGTATAAAGTATATGGACTGCAGGCCTGTTTGTGGGTAAGCGCTAGCTTACTTTTGCTCGTTTGTTTACTCACTCAACGGTTAACTAAACAAAGTTAGCCGAACACTAAATACTAAAATAAGTCACTAAACGGTATTTCTGAAATATTTTATAGTATGTTCTTTTAATTGGTCTAAACTAAAAAATACATATGTAAGGTAAGGTAATTTTAATGCGGGAAATAGCGTTAGCAAAAAAGTTATTGTGGATAAGTGTTGGAAGTATACTTTTAACGGTTGTACTATTTTCAGGAATATTGTGGTCTAAATTATCATCAAGTAATGCACAAACCTCTTCAGAGGCAGAAGCATTAATTGTCAGTGAAGTAGATGGTCGCTTAACCGCAAATGCAGCAGCATATGGTGAGAAAATTGCGGCATTTATCAATGAAGCTTATCGGATCCCATACGCTCTTGGCAGTATTTTAGAAGACGCCGATAAAACATCCATAAACAGAGAGTCTGTTGTTCTACTAAATCGCTCAATACTAGAAAGCAATGATGTTATTTCTAGTATTTACTCACAGTTTGAAAAAAATGGCTTTGATGGCAAAGATAGTGATTTTACCCAAGGGTACGATCATTCAGTTGCTGGAGCTGGCACACTAGAGGTTTATCTAACGAGAAGTTCGAACGGCGTTGTTGAACAACAAGTAGTAGAAGATGCCTCAGAAAAATATGTTGATAAAATTAATGAATTCGGTTTACGTGAAGCCGAATGGTACTTATGTGCAAAAGACAAATTAAAACCCTGCATTATGGAACCCTACCTCTATGAAATAACACCGGGTTATTCTGAAATGATGACCTCTTTAGTGGTACCTATTATTAAATCAGGCCAGTTTGTAGGGGTAACAGGCGCGGATATTACACTACCTGTATTTCAAAAATTGACAGAAGAGCTTTCAAAAGCGCTTTACGATGGTAAAGCAAAAGTAACGTTACTTAGTCATTTAGGTTTAATTGTAGGTACGAGCCACTACAAAGAAAAACTAGGTCGCCCTTTAAAAGAAGCGGTTAGCGCTAAAAGTTATGAGAGTTATAAAGCTCTAAAAGGCACCAAAGGAACAAACAAACAAGGCGCTGAAATAATGGTGTCTTACCCGATTGAAATTAAGCTTGCTGATGTGAAATGGATGCTGCTAATTGAAGTACCCGCTGAACTTGCCTTTGAAGGACCTATTCAATTAACTGCTGGGATGTCTGAGGCTGCAAAAGAGCTGGGTGTGATTATTTTGATCACGGGGACTGTGATTGCGGTATTGGCATTTATAGTAATGAAGCTTGTAGTAGGCAGTGTTGTAGCGCCACTTAAACAAATACAAGAACGTGTAGATAACCTAGCCAGCTCTGAAGGTGATTTAACACAAACACTACATGTTGATACGCATGCTGAGCTTATAGCTTTGGCCGGAGGATTTAATAAGTTTTTATCAAAACTGCGTGAACTTATTAGTGAGCTAAAAGCGGTCTCGGATCAAACCAAGCATCAAGGCGAAGTTACCTCAAATATTGCCGTAGAAACCAAGCATAATGTTCAGGCACAGTTTAAAGAAATTGAAAGTGTTGTGACGGCAATGAACGAAATGAGCGCGACAGCACTTGAAGTGGCAAAAGCTTCTGAGCAATCTGCGCAACAAGCTGATGAAATCAATACCTTAGTGGTTAGCAGCGAGTCGAGTTTATCTTCTGCGATGACCCAAGTTAAAACAATGTCTGAGGAAATCAAAGAAGCCAACCAAGCAGTCGAAAAAGTGGCCTCACGTAGTAATGATATTACGCAAATTTTGGATGTGATCCGAACTATTTCTGAGCAAACAAATTTACTGGCATTGAATGCCGCCATTGAGGCTGCACGTGCAGGTGAACATGGCCGAGGTTTTGCTGTTGTTGCGGATGAAGTTAGGGCTTTAGCGTCTAAAACTCGCTCATCCACCGATGATATTAGCAGCCTAATTGATAGCTTGTTATCAGAAGTAGGAAATGCCTCAACTGTCATCGAAAAAGGCGTTGTACGTGCTGAAAATGCAGTTGATGAAACTTCTACTGCCTTTGATGCACTGCACAGTGTTGTTGTAAAAGTGGATGAAATAACTAACCAAATCACCCATATTGCAACCGCAGCTGAAGAGCAAAGTTTGGTCACTGAAGAAATAAATCGTAATTTAACTATTATTTCTGATGCGGCATCTCAGCTCTCTGATTTATCTGCTCAGGCAGGCGATAGCAGCCAAGAACTCAATAAGTTGGTTGCACAGCAAGACGCTGAGCTGAATAAGTTGAAAACGTAAATTTTTTATTTAGAGTTAAACAAGCGGCTAATTTAATACAGATTAGCCGCTTTTTTATACGCTGAATAATCAAACGGAATATAAAAAGAGTTTATTTAAGCGCAAAGACAAGCACCCAATAGGATTACAGTTTTTTAATTAGTACAAACATTTGGTTGATCATCGGCATCGCCAAATGCTCGACTGCAGGGCGATTAAAGTAACCTCGTAATCCTGTAAATTGCACTTGGAAAAATTGTGCGTATGCAGTTGCAGTTAAATCACCGCTTAGCTCACCATTTTCAATAGCGCGGGTAAACAATGTGGTTAAATAAGATTCAAATTTAGTCAGTAAGCCTGCGCTTAACTCACTTAAAGCCGTGTCTTTTTCAGCAAATTCGGTATTTGCTTTTACTAACATACAAATAGCACTTGGACTGCAGTCCTTGGTTTTAATAATTACATTTTCAACAAATGCCCGCAAACCACCTAAAATCGAATCAGAGTTTGCTATAAAGCCCTCAATTTGGCTTTTCATCTGTACGGTGTAGTCTTTTAAAGATTCGCTGTATAAACCCTCTTTAGAGCCAAATGCAGAGTAAATACTTCCTGGTCGCATATTTATAGCTTCCTGTAAATCGCGGGTAGAAGTAGCATGAAAGCCTTTCTCCCAGAACAGCTGACTTGCCACGCGAACAACATGTTCACGTTCAAATTTAATTTTATTGGCCATAATAGTTTCTATTAATTTGAGCGACTGTTCAATTTTAACTTGAGCGACCGCTCAAAATCAAATAATATGTTTCTCAACACGACTTAATACTATTTATTATATAGGAGCAAACTATGGCTGAATTTACCTTATACACGCAAGAAAATGCATCAGCAGAGGCAAAACCTTTATTAACAGACTCTGTCGCCGCTTTTGGGATGTTGCCTAATCTTCATGCTGTGATGGCTGAGGCACCAACATTGCTAAAGGGTTATCAAGTACTGCATGAGTTATTTCAAAAAACATCGTTTAATGCACAAGAGTTAACGGTTGTTTGGCAATCAATTAATGTTGAGCACGAGTGCCATTATTGTGTGCCAGCACACAGTGGTATAGCGGCTGCCATGAAGGTTGATGAGAATATTGTGGATGCATTAGTCAATAAAACCCCGCTTGCTGATCCTAAACTTGAGACACTTCGTGAGACAACGCTTGAAATGACACGAGAACGTGGTGTGTTAAGTCAGTCACAGCAGGAAAAGTTTTTTGCAGCAGGGTATACAAAACAACAGCTTCTTGAAATTGTGTTGGGTCTTGCGCAAAAGGTGATGAGTAATTACACCAACCACCTTGCAGATACGCCTGTTGATAATGCGTTTAAAAAATTTATAAAGTAACTTAAGATCAGTGTTCTAGTTCAAAATCGTAATTATTAATGGCTAGAACACTGTTTTCAAAGAACTAATACGTTTTTAGGTATTACAAGGCAATAAATAAAACTTATTTAAACTTTACTTCTTTATTGCTGCGATGGTAGGTGCGAATTTGCGGCTTAGTCCATTCACCTTTTTTTAAATAACTGGTGGAAACAACAAATTGCTCATCCTTGAATTCACTAGTTGATTTAACTTTAGTGATGCCCTCTTGGCTGCCAGTGACGTCTTCATAAGCAACAAATTGTGTTGGGCTCAACACTTTCATGACTCCTTTGGTATAAAAGCCAGCCGTAGTAAAATAATAAAATACTAATGACTGTTTTTTGCGATCATAGAAAATCATTGATTCGCCCCCATACTCACCTTCATTTATAGAATGCGTAGTGCGAATGGCTTTACCATTTAAGGTGCGCTCCCATTTGGTCACATCTTGGGTTGGAAGCGGGTTTTTATCTATATGAAAATCAGCTTGCCAAGTACCTAAGTAAGGAGTGAATACCGCAAGCTCAGGCTCTAGTAAATCCGTTTTATTATTTGCTTGAATACTGAATATACATAGTGAAAACAGCAGCATCGAAGCCTTTAAATATGTCATAATTTAACCTTGGTGTTTCTTTTAATTATCTTCATTATAGGCGATTATTTTTTGATAAAAAGTAGCTTAATTATATTTTCCAGCTTGTTTATAGCCTTATTTTGGTTAGCTTACTTAAATAATGAAGTTGAAATGTACTTACCCATATATGTTTCATCGATCAGCTGTATTACATTTGTATATTACGCATGGGATAAGCGAAAAGCGGTACAATCAAACCACAAAAAAGTCAGTCGTATACCTGAACGACACTTACATCTATTGGCTTTATTTGGAGGGTGGCCCGGTGCACTTATAGCGCAGCAAAGTTTACGACATAAGTCACAAAAGCGAGTCTTTATTGCAGTGCTATGGGTATGTATTGTGGTTAATATTAGTGTAATTAGTTACGCGTGGTTTGCCTATTACCGTATTTAAAATGCCTTTATTGAGCGTAATAAAGGCATTTTAAATTGATCATTCGCTTATTGCGCAGACTGGCTTAGCTGTTTTTCATCTAGCTCAATAGTTAAGATGGTTTTTTTGTCAACCGTTACCCATTTCCTATAAGTCACATAACCTGCTTTACTTACTTCGATATCATATTTACCTGCATCTAGTTCAATAGCGTCTTGATATACAGGCACTATATTCATAATACGTACTCTAGAGTCAGCAGGGTTAGTAATAACAGTCAGTGATATTGGCGCATTCTCTTCGCTAACTTGAGGCGTTGGCTCAATAACTACTTCCTCTGTTTTGTTTACACTAGAAGTTGTCGAACAACCCGTAAGTATAACGGCTGCAGCTAATAAGCTTAAATTTTTCATAGGTACTCCATTAATTATAAAAAGTCTATATATTTTAAAATCTTGGCGGAGTGTATGATGATGAAAATGCACTCGTCGTCCTTGACTTTATTGTGTATATTTTGGGTTAGTCTAATAGCTAACTAATCTATATTCAATTATATCTGTGTTATTTTTGAGCAATAAATAAGAGTTGTTTAAAGCATATTGTCTAACGATTGCGTGATGGCCTCACTTTTTTCAACCAAACGTTCAGCTGCTTTATACATTCTTTTTTTCATTAAATCGTTCGCTGTACTAATGTAACGTCTCGATAATTCTTTTCTAAGCGATACTAAAAGAGAAAAATCGTTGGGTAGTGCTGTCGATTCGGATTTAATAAACTCTTCAAATTCCATTAAAGCTTTATGATCTTCAATAGTTTCTAATTGTGCAGAAAAGCGTTGAAACTTTGGACCATAAAAAACGACCGCATCGGCACGAGGAAACTCAGCTTGTTCGCCTAAATTAATCTTTTGTTGGTATGCGGTTAGTGCATTAATTGCAGACTCACGCTTCATTAAATTAGCAAGAAGCTCTTCTGCTTTTTTGTTATTTGAAAATACAATTTTACCCACATTTAAAAGTACTTTTTGTGTGATGACATCATCGCTTTCTATGGCTGTGTTTAACGCAACAGTAAAGTTATCAAGATGCAGATCCGTTGGTTGATAACGGTAAGTTTTATCTACTTCTTTTAGATCTTTAACGAGATGAGCAATACTATTGGGCTGGTCTTCGTTGTAGCGTGATTGTTCGAGTAATAAATCTATTCTCGCGGTAATATCAAAAATAATTGATTGGCGCTCCCTCAATACACTTTCTAATTGCATCGAAAGCTTTTCTGAATCGGGATAGTAGTTCAGTGCATTAGAATAGACCGCTATTATTTTATCAAAATCTTTAAATTTACGGCCCGCAATATTATTAAACTGGCTTGCTTCATCATTAAAGCTATCTAATATACTTTGCTGATTTGATCTGAGTAATCCTTGTTTAAGCACCTCATACTGTGGCGGAATTTGTTCTAGCTTGTTTAAAATAGTAGGGCCTTGCCAAGACATCCATGCTTCCACTTGTTGGTTGATTGCCTTGGCGTTATCAAGTTGTGCCTGTAATTGCTTGGTATTATCTGAGCTTGAAAAATAATTTTGAGTGATTAAGGCAATAATTGCCACACTAGCCACACTGGCAAAAATAGCGGGTTTTAAGTTCACTTTTAGCGTTTTTGAAATTTGTTCTAGTGAATCGAGTCTTTGGCTGGCGCTTAAAGATAATGCTTTATGTAAATTTTTCCATAAAAGGAGAGGGCAATTACTTGGTTTTTTTACAGTAGTATTTTTAGGAACTTTATCTGCAGCAATGCGGTTAAATGGGTGCTTACTGCTTAGAAGCTCATAAGCAATACAGGCAAATGAAAATACATCATCTTTAATGGATGCTTCGCCGCCTTTTAGCTGCTCAGGGCTAGCATACGTTGGAGTATAACCACCAATGGTTGCAAACTCACTTTCGTTTTTAACAGCATATTGGTCGTCCAAACTTTTGTGTTTAGCAATACCAAAATCAAGCACTTTGAGGTTACCATTAGAGTCAAAAATAATATTCGAAGGCTTAAGATCATTATGTATTACGCCACGTGAGTGGGCATATATAAGGGCGTCAGTTAATTGCTCTAAAATAATTTTCGCTTTTTTAAACGCTAAACCTGAGGGTTTATTTCGCTTAATAATTTGTTCTAGAGTTTCTCCCTCAATGAGCTCCATAGTGACATAATATAAATCGCCATCAGAGTCTGCTGAGTACACTTTTACAATACTAGGGTGAGCAAGTTGTTGTGTTTTTGCTGTTTCATCTTTCAATAATGAAATAGCTTCTTCAGAGTTGGAAAACTCTTCTTGGAGCACTTTTATAGCGACCGATGCTTCAGAGCGACCGCTGTTTTCTAAAAAGGTATCTCGCGCACGATATATGTAACACATTCCACCTTGCCCGATGAGCTCTTCAATTAGGTAGCGATCGGATATCTTTTTGCCGAGGAGGTTTTGTTTATGGATGCTTGATGTTTTTTTTGTGCTGGAGTCTAGAGAAGCAATCTGAGTTTTATCGTTGTTATCATTAATATTGCTCATTAAAAAATCCTTTTATTGTGTTTAGTTAAATAATTACAAAGGTAAATAATCTCTACTTACCTATCAATTTTCCCTCTGATATAAGCATGTATTTTACAAAAATATACAATTATAGCAATGCCTGAATAGCATATTGTTGCCGGTGAACTCGCTTTATAGTGAATTGAAAAAGTCGGTTTAAAGCCAGAAGATGTCTCTAAAGTGTTTATTTTTGGCCTAGTTAAAAAGCATTAAAAAGAAAAGTAACAAACGCCGTCGATGAGTATATAGGGCGTATTGTTTTAGAGACAAAATCTACAATGCGACATTTTCCTGTGTTAATTTCAATGTTGACAATAGTTTCGCTTCTACTTTATCCTGTTCACAATAATGCTATAGGGACTGACTTATCAAATGGAACTGATACTAAACATCACTAGTTATCACAGACTTTCGCCTGAAATCGAAGCTACCAAAACGGTAAAAGATTCACTCACTTTTGGCCGTTCTGAGGGATGCGATTGGCATCTCCCCGATCCTGAAAAAATTATCTCAAGTAAGCACGGTAAAATTGAAAAAGAAGGCGATTCTTTTTATATATACGATAATTCAACCAATGGTTTGTTTATTAATTTTGCAGTGGCGCCTTTAGGTCAAGGTAATAAACAACGTTTGTCAGATAGTGATGTCTTAACTATTGGTGATTTTCAGGTTGATGTTAGTTTAGCTGATGAGCCACACGCAGATATTAGTAATCCTATTACTTCAAACAGTTCTCAACAAGCAAATACATTTGCTTCACATAGCAGTCAAACTGCAGAGTCTGCGCCGTTATTCAATGATTCAATTATGAATGAGTCTATGCCTGCGGTATCTGTAATTTCACAACAAGCAACAGTGGATAATCATATTCCAGAAGATTGGGATGAACTAACTCGCCTTATGAATACCGATGAGTTTGATCTTGGTAATGACGAAGTGAATTCTTCAGCGCCAGTTGACACTCCAGCTCCAATAAAAGAAAGTGCGCCGACTAAACGTTATAATGCTGAGCAGCAAGCTGTAAAACAAACAGCGCCTGTAAAAAGCTTTGCTCAAAATGATAAAGTGTTTTGTGATGCCTTTTTAAACGGATTGGGGATTAAGGATGAGCTTAAAAGTGCTCTAGATAATGAAAAGCTGTGGTTTGAGATGGGGCAGGGCTTAAGTTTATTACTGACAGAGCTCATGGAATCTTTACGCCAACGCGCGATTGTAAAGAACAAATTAAGACTGAACCATACAATGTTTCAGACCGAACAGAACAACCCATTGAAGTTTTCTGCCAATATTGATGATGTTATTCAGAACTTGTTCATAAAAAATAGTGCAAGCTTTCTGTCTTCGAATGAATCTATTAAAGAAAGCTTTGTAGATACACGCAAGCACGAGCAAGCACTGCTCGCTGGTGCAGATGGCGTGCTCAAAGGGATGTTATCGCAAGTTTCTCCCGTGCAAATTAATCAACAGGCAAACGATAATTCTAACGTGTTAAAAATTATTCCAGGCCAAATAGAGTCTAAATGCTGGAAGTTATATCAAAGTTTATATGATGATATTTCTCAGGAAGTTAACGCGAAAGGCGCTATGGCTATGTCTGATGATTTTTTAAAAGCATATAACGATCGAATCAAAGAAACGCTCTAGAAAGGAAAGTAAATAATGCATAAAGTTAAGCTCTATTTAATGAGTTTTAGTTTACTATTTTTGGTACTGGGATGTACTACGATGAATAAAATCGTACCTCCTTCTACAGATCTGATCATCAATGTATCTAAAAATGTTAATCCGGATACATCAGAACGCCCTTCTCCGGTGGTGATGAAAATTTTTGAGTTGAGCTCAAGAACAATTTTTGACACGCAGGATTTTTTTAGTTTATACGATACGCCAGAAAAGATATTAGGCCCTGATTTATTAAAAAAGGATGAGTTAGAGCTTCAGCCTGATTCAGTACAGCAATATAAAATGAGCCTTAATCGTAATACTCGTTATGTTGGGGTTGTTGTTGCTTACAGAAATATAGACCAAGCAAGGTGGAGAGCGGTTATTGAAGTTGACCCCACCGGTTATGACGACATCAATGTAAATGTAGAAGCGATTGCTACATACATGAGAGAGCAATAAAAAAGGATTTTTAAAATGAGTGATAACACTCGTGTTGCTTGGACTGAGGGGATGTTTTTAAGACCTCAGCACTTTCAGCAATCAGATAAATATATTTCAAATGTGATTAAGCAAGTATGCAGTGGAAACCTTGCTGATCCATGGGGAATAATAGATATTAGTATTGATAATGAATTACTTAACAGTGGTCAATTCGCTGTGGATTCATTAACTGCAATTACCCCGGATCTACTGCCAATTGATATGCCTCAGTCAACCTCTTTACCTGAGCCTTTAGTGGTTAATAAAGATGTGTTTGACGAAGTTGTTTATTTGGCTATTCCTGCGCTAAAAAATAGTGGCGTTAATATATCGTCAACTGACGATAATATGGTTACTCGCTATAAGCTTAACGATTTGGCAGTGAGTGATGACTTATTGGGAGCGCAGTCTCAAGAAATAATTCAAGTTGCAAAAGTATACAGTAAGTTGATGCTGTCTTCTGATGATCATTCAGGGTATATCGTGTTGCCTTTAGCACGAATAGTGGATGTGAGCAGCGAAGGGCAAATAAAGTTAGATGCAAAGTACATTCCTCCCTCTTTAAAAGTAGGGCAGTGTAAACCTTTATCGGGGCTAGTGAGAGAAATTGGCTCAATGATAAAGCAACGCGCTGAAAGCATTGCTGCTAGGTTGTGCCAAGGTTATGCGGGTAGTACGTCAGTTGCAGATTTTATAATGCTGCAAACACTAAATAAATATGACGCGATATTTAATAATTTGCTCAGCGTTAATAGTTTACATCCGAACGTGTTTTATAGCCGCTTAATTGAACTGGCAGGTGAGTTATCAACCTTTAGCACGGCTAATAAAAGAGTGCCTAAATTACCTAATTATGATCACACAAATTTAGGGCAAGTGTTTAGTGAAGTGGTTAACTTTTTATACCAATCATTAAGCCATGTAATTGAGCAAACCGCGACTGAAATTAAGCTTGAACAAAGTAAGTTTGGTATTTCGTTTGGTGCCTTAAAAGATAAATCTATTTTAAATTCAGCGCAGTTTGTTTTAGCAATTAAAGCAAGCGTTCCGCATGAAGAGTTGAGAAAAATTCTACCTTCGCAAATTAAAATTGGCAGCGTTGAAACCATTCGTGATCTTGTTAACAACCAGATCCCAGGTATTACAATTAGTAACTTGCCAACAGCGCCAAGACAGATCCCTTACCATGCTGGTTTTCATTATTTTGAATTAAATCGCCATGGTGAACATTGGGAAAAACTGCGCTCCAGCGGAGGAATTGCTATCCACCTCTCAGGAAGTTACCCAGAACTCCAATTAAGCCTTTGGGCTATTAGAACTTAACTTTTTAAAAGGAAGAGTTTCAATGGACGAAACCATTATAAAACCACGCCCTGGCCGACTAGGGCGAAATACCCCAAGCAGTGGTGCAGCGCAAAATGATGCTGATAAAACCGTTATGTCGGTTGAGCCACCCTCTGCAAAGCCGATGAGCAATAATAAGGTATCAATTTTTAAAAATCCCTTGTTAGAAGCGGCAACAGATTGCTTTTCTCTTGTGATATCCATAAATCAATCGCTTGAAATGAGCAATCTAGCAGCGCTCAAGCACCGCTGTGTTGAGGCTATAAAGCGTTTTGAAGTGGAAGTCCGTAACCAGCACCTATCAAAAGAAGTGATTAATAATTCACGCTATTGCCTATGCGCTATTCTTGATGAGTCTGTATTGAATTCAAAGTGGAGCTCAATGGAGTGGGCTGATGAAAGTCTGCTGTCGACTTTTCACAAAGAAACCTTTGGTGGTGAGTATTTTTATACTCTACTTGATGCCGGGTTAGGGCAACCTGAAAAAAACAAACAGTTTTTGGAGTTGCAATACCACTGTTTAAACTTAGGCTTTAAAGGGAAATATCGATTAGATGCCGGCGGCGATACAAAAGTCGAAGAGTATCGTTCACAGCTTTATCATTTACTCAATCAGCTTGATGGCCCGATTAATAATAAACTATCTCCAAACTGGCAACAAAGAGTTGCTGCAGGTGTTGAACTAAGAAATCAAGTGCCACTGTGGGTCATATTTTCTGTGCTGGGGCTGATATTATTGATGATTTATCTATCAATAAATATGAAGCTAAATAACGATGTTTTTGCGATTAATGAAAAACTAGCGGCCATTCATCCGTTAGCTGTTAATCAAACGGTTGATAAAAAAGATCAGCAGCTGCGTGTACTTGAACAGTTACTGCAAACAGAAATTAAAATGGGGATTGTTGCTGTTGCAAAAAATTCCGATGGGATCCGCATAACGATAAACAGTGAAAATTTGTTTAAACAAGGGGATTCTCAACTACTTCCATCATTTCAGCCTATTTTAGAAAAGTTAGCGTTAAGCTTAGAGGGAACTAAAGGGCGAGTGCTTATAACGGGCCACACAGATGACTTACCAATTAGTACAGATAAGTATCCTTCTAATTGGCATCTTTCTTTAGCCAGAGCAACACAGGTTGCTAATTTAATGGCTAAAAGTACCAACTTAAGCGGTCGTTTATGGCCAGAAGGAAAGGGCGCTGCAGAGCCTATCGCCAGCAATTCAGATTCAGCTTCTCGGTCATTAAACCGACGAATTGAAATCGATCTATTATTTTAATGAGGCTGCAATGAGTTTCTCACAAAAATTTAAAAAAATAACCTACGCACTAACATCACGAACCGCTATATTAATTATCGGCTTTTTAGCCTTATCATTATTAATTTGGTTTGGTGGCCCTTTAATCGCAGTGGCAGACTATGTACCGCTTGCAGGTGTAGCATCACGATTATTAACTATTTTATTGGTATTATTAGTTTTTTCAGTGACCAAAATTTATCGTCTTATGCAGCAAAATAAGCGCGATGAAAAAATGGCAGATGAGTTAATTGATAACAATGATGCCAATAGTAGTGAAGTAAACGAAGAAATTACTACTCTTAAAACGAGAATGAATGAAGCTATAGATTTACTAAAAGATGTAAAGCTATTTAAAGGTAAAAATATATATCAGTTACCTTGGTATATTATGATTGGCCCTCCGGGTGCAGGTAAAACAACGGTTATTCATAACTCAGGCCTCGATTATCCATTAAAAGATAAGCTAGGCGTTGACTTAGTTCATGGTGTAGGCGGTACCCGTAATTGTGACTGGTGGTTTACCAATAAAGCGGTATTAATTGATACCGCAGGGCGTTACACAACACAAAGTAGCCACGCAAAACATGACTCAAGAGCATGGGAAGGTTTTTTAGGGTTATTAAGAAAGCATCGCCCGTTACGTCCTATTAATGGCGTGATGATCAGCATGGGTATTTCTGAGCTAATGAGCCAGACCAAAACTGAGCGAAACCTACATGCTCGTGCTATAAAACAGCGTCTTCAAGAATTACAAAACCAACTAGGGATGACATTTCCTGTTTATGTTATTTTTTCTAAAGTTGATTTAATTGAAGGCTTTAGAGAGTTTTTTGCTGAGCTAACTGAAGAAGAATGTGAGCAGGTTTGGGGAATTACCTTTGAACTTGATTTAGATAAAGATACTCAGGTAGATGCGTTCAATAAAGAGTTCCATGCTTTAATTTCTAAGCTTACGGAGATGTTAAATCGTCGGCTTATTAACGAGCGTAACGAAGCTATCCGTGCCAAAATTTTTGAATTCCCTCGACAGTTACGGGTATTGCAGGGCGTAGGTGATGACTTTTTAAAAGAAATTTTCACCCCCAATGCCTATGAAGAATTACCCATGTTCAGAGGGGTGTACTTAACCAGTGCGACGCAAGAAGGGACACCGTCAAGCTTTTTAAATGATGCGAGCGCAGGGAAAACAGATTACATAAATCAATCTAAAAGTTTCTTTATTAAGAATGTTTTAGAAAGTGTTATTTTTCCTGAGCAAAACTTAGCAAGCACTAACAAACATCATGATAAGCAAAATAAATGGCTTCGCGTTGCAAGTATTTCAGCTGCGTGTGTTGCTTTATTAGGTTTTTCAGTTTCGTGGTACTTTAGTTTTGCATGGAATAGCAACTTAATAGACGCCACCGATGAGGCAATTACTACTTACCAAGAGCTCGATGCCTCTTCGTTTGATAGAAATAATTTATTGGTGTTGAACGACAGACTAAATGCACTGAGAAATCTACCTGCTACTAACTCTGAGCTCATTAACCCTGAGGATGCTTCATCAGTTGGTTTTAATAAGTTAACCGAAATTAAAGAATCTTCTACTAATGCTTACAAGCGTTCTTTACAAACGTATTTAGAGCCATTTGTTGCTAATACTTTAATTAAGGAAATGGAAGCGCATCCAGAACACTTAAGCTATTTATATGAAACGCTAAAGTGTTACTTAATGTTGTTTAAACCTGAATACTTTGAAAGTGAAGATATTGTGGTGTGGTTCAGTGCTTATTTAGACAGAAACTTACCCGGTGATATGAATATGCAAACGCGTGGTGAGTTAATGAATCATATTTCAGCTTTACTCAATGAGGGAATCACGCAAACCGAAATAGATAACCAAGCTGTGCGAGTTGCACGTGCAGAGTTAACTAAACTACCGATTGCGGAAAGAGCATACCAGCGTCTTCAAGCTGATTTTCTCGATAGTAGTATTCCGCCTTTCAGACTAACCGATATTATTAGCTTTGAAAGTGCACAAAAGTTTACTTTTCGTAATAACGGCGACTTAACGCGAAGCATTCCAGGGTTATACACTTTTAATGGTTTTCATGGCATTTTTAATATTGAAAAAGGAAAAATGCTTGGAAACTTAATGGCTAGTAGCTGGGTTTACGGGCAAGAAGCCTCAGGAACTTACGATATTTCTAAAGCGGAGATAGAGAAGAAACTAGAGCAGCGCTATTTCCAAGATTACATTTATTATTGGCAGTCATTTTTAGATGACTTGAGTCTTAATCAATACAGCTCACCCGCTGAAGGCGTCAATATTACTGATGTGCTAGCAGGCTCTGAAGCACCGATTAAAAATATCATTAATGCGGTGAAAAAGAATGTTCAGCTTACTAAACTACCAGTATCTGAAAATCAAAAAGTAGCTGGTGATGTGGCAGCCAATGCCGCTAAAGTCGCTATGCAAACTAAAGCAAATCGAATTAAGCGCTTTTTACCTGATGAAGCTCCAAAATTTGAAATTGATCTACCAGGTTACCAAGTAGAAGAAGCCTTTGAAGATATTATTGATATTGATGTTCAGCAACTTGATAATATTCAGAAAAATTTAAGAGAGTTAAATATTTATTTAACCAAGCTTGATAGAGGCGATCAGCTTAAGTACTCCATTAAAGATCAAATAAGCGGTAAGAGTAAACCTAGCTTTATTCGCCAATTAGAGTATCAAAGCAGCGACTTACCTTATCCATTTAATAGTTGGTTACTGGATATTAGTAGAGATACTAGCAACATAACCAAAAATAGTGCTAACAGGCATCTAAATGAAATTTGGAAAAGTAAAGTTTTACGCGAGTATAACGCGGCGATTGTGGGCCGTTACCCATTTGCTCCGCAGGCTGAAAAAGAAGTCAGCATTAAAGACTTTACCCGCTTCTTTGGTCCTAATGGCACCATAGACAACTTTTTCAATAGCTACGTAGCCCCGAGTGTGGACATGAGCTCAACCCCTTGGAAGTTTGAAAAAGATATCGGTATTAGCAACAACACGTTAAAAATGTTCGAGCATGCTTACAAAATTCAAACCGCATTTTTTGACCGTGGTAGTAATACTCCAAGAATTGAGTTTGGCTTGCGTACCTTTAAATTAGACAAAACGGTCTCAAGCTTCATGATTGAAATTGATGGCCAATCTATGATTTATCGTCATGGTCCGCTTAAGGTGACCAATTTTGTTTGGCCTGGTGCAAGTGGTCAAAGCAAAACTCGAGTGGTGTTTACTCCACCAAATGGTGGGCGTTCAATTAACACCACCTACCAAGGTGAGTGGTCACTTTACAGAATGTTAGATGAACTGAGTGAAAAGCGAAGTAAAACGCGAGAAGACTTAGAGCTGCATTTCTCACTAATGGGTAACAATGCAAAAGTAGAATTATTGCCGAGTTCAATCAGGCATCCTTTTTGGAATAGCAGTGTAGAGAAGTTCTCATGTCCGACCCGATTGTAGATATTGGTTATCTTGGCAAAGTCCCTTGTTTAGGCGACTTTGTTCAAGATAATGTTACTAAAGAGTTTTCAGAGCATTGGGAGCAATGGCTTCAGGCTGCCATTGCTGTAAGTAAAGAACAGCTTGGTGATGTTTGGCAAGAAAACTATTTAACAGGTCCCGTTTGGCATTTTGCCTTAAGCCCAAATATTGTGGGTGATACTGGCGTTATGGGCACGTTATTGCCAAGTATGGATGCTGTGGGGAGGCATTATCCTCTCACGGTAACGCGAACAACACATATTGCTCCTGTCGATGTGCTTCATTCTGGTGTTTTTTCGTTGGAGTACGAAGATGCAGTACTCAAAGTACTTGATGGCTCCGTTGATTTATTTTCTTGGCGCAAAGAGTTAGCTAATACTTTGAGCGAAATTACTTCAACTAAAAAGCAAGTTAGTTTTGCAAACTCGCTAGATAAGAATAAACAGGCTACAGCATTGGAGTTTTCTGGTACCGAATTAAGTGATCACATTTTACAAGATGCCATGCATGCCATTTTATATAAAAAGTATGGTGATTACAGTGTTTGGTGGACTCATGGCTCATGCAATATTAAGCCTATGGTGTTGATCACTTCGGCTCTACCGCCTGTAAATCAAGTGGCCGCTATGCTAGATGGACGATGGAAACATTGGGAATGGAATTTTACACAGGTAAAAAATAGTGATTAATAATTTAAGCTCAAGTTATGCCATTACCCACCGAGGTGCTGTTAGGCAACTTAACGAAGACGCGCATGTAGAAATTAACAGCCATAATTTATGGGTAGTAGCTGATGGTATGGGAGGACATGAAGCGGGTGAAGTTGCCAGCCAATTAGTTGTTGATGTTATAAGAACCCATGTTGAAAAGTTTAAACTAGAAGATTTAAACGTCAGTGACATTGTTAAAGCCATTGAAGATGCAAATAAACAATTAACTGAATATAGCGCGCAATACTTAAGCAACAAAACAGCGGGCAGCACGGTGACAGCTTTGTTTGTTAAAAATGAGCGCTATTACATTTTATGGGTTGGCGATAGCAGAGCTTATTTGTTGCGCAATAGTAAGTTGACTCAAGTTTCTAGAGATCATAGCCAAGTTAACGACTTAATAGATGAAGGAATGATTTCTGTTGAAGAAGCTAAAAATCATCCACTATCTAATGTAATTACCCGTGCCGTAGGGGTAATGGATGAAGTAAAAGTTGATGTTGTTGAAGGGGATATAAACACAGGCGATATATTTTTACTGTGCTCAGATGGTCTTACTGGCGAGTTATCAGATGAAGAAATATGTTTGTCATTAGAGCCCTCTAGTATTATTGATTCAGGAATGGCGTTAATGCATTCTTCGTTAGTCAGAGGAGCCAAAGATAACGTGACCTGTATTTTAGTAAAATATGATGATGTGGATGCCAATCAATCGATACAATCTTGCAATTTGCAAGATGAGGCAACGATTCCATTGTTCACTAAGTAGCTGATTAAGCCTGTTTTAGTATAATCAAGAAAAAAAGTTGTAAATAAATCAGGAACAAAAAAACTGTTATTTCAATTATTTATAAAATAACATTAGCCAGCTTATCGGCATAATAGCGTCAAGGCTTGTAATTTAATTTAAAGAATGTAATATAATTTCCGCTTTGCTTCTTAGAGCACATGGATAATATTTAGGACAATGGAATGTTTTTATTTGAAGAGTATATTTCCCCTATTTCAGATGCTGAGTTTGCAGGTATTGATCCGCGCTCAGACGTCTCTCCAACGTCTACTTACTATGCCTTAAAAGATTTAAGAAACCAACTTCGTGCGGCTGAAAGAAATGCCTTAGTCGATGAAGAGGGAATTGCTTCACTTTCGCGAGATTGGCTGCCATTACTTGAACAATGCAGTGAGGCAGTTAAAAGCGAAAGCAAGGATATTGAATACCTTGCATGGCTAATTGAAGGTTTATGCCGCGTTCACGGGTTTAAAGGAATAGCGTTTGGTTTTCGCGTTGCCAAGTATTTGCTTGAACACCATTTTGAATCCCTTTATCCAACACTTGATGACGGTGATGAAATTTCAGACAAAGTGTCTGCCTTAGTTGGCTTAAATGGTACAGCCGGTGAAGGCACGTTGATCATCCCAATAAAAAGCATTTATATGACAGACAGTGTCAGTATGGATCCTTTTTCTTTTTGGGAGTATCAGCAAGGGTATGATATTTCGCGTTTAAATGATGAAAAGCGCGAAAAGAAAATAGCCCAAGGCGCAGTTGATTTTGAGCAATTAGAAAAAAGTGCCGCTGAGACCAGTACCGAATTTTTTGTGTCTTTAAAAAACGATATTGAAGATGCGATAGAGCAGTTTGCTGCCTTGAGCGAAGTTATGGATGAGGTGACAGGTGAGCCACAACCGACGTCTAACATCAAACAAGCATTAGAAGTGAGCTTAGCGGCGGTAAAACACGTAGCAGCAGATAAGCTTGAAGCAGCGCAAACTGCACTAGATAAAGCTAACGCTGAGCCTGAAGAGGAACTCGTTGAGGATGCGATTCAAGCTGACTCAGAGCAACCTAAAAAGCTTAGCAGTGATGAGATTAATTCAAGAGAAAACGCAATTAAAAAACTTCAAGAAATTGCGACTTTTTTCAGAAAGACTGAACCTCATTCACCGATGTCTTATACGATAGAACAAGTTATTCGATGGAGCGAATTATCGCTACCTGAGTTATTAAATGAGTTAATTACAGATAGTGATGCTAGGACTGGATACTTTAAGTTGTCTGGCATTAAGATCAGCGAAACTGAAACATAGTAAAAGGAGTTCTCAATGAGTATCCATGATAAGTTAAAACGAGTTCGTAAACCTAGAGTACATATCACTTATGATGTGGAAACTGAGGGCGCGGCAGTAAAAAAAGAATTACCCTTTGTAGTGGGTGTAATGGGCGATTTTTCTGGTGATAATACAGAAGCGCTTAAGCCACTAAAAGATAGACGTTTTATTCAAATTGATCGTGATAACTTTAATGATGTTTTAAAGCGTATGAACCCATCTCTACGTTTAAAAGTAGACAACACATTAACGGATGATGGTTCTCAGTTTGAAGTTAACTTGAACTTCAAATCGATTGACGATTTCGAGCCTGCAGCCGTTGTAAATCAAGTAGAGCCGTTACGCAAATTGATGGAAACGCGTAACAAGCTTCGTGACTTGATGACGAAGATTGACCGCTCAGAAGAACTTGAAAACGTACTAGAAGAAGTTTTAAGTAATACAGCAAGCTTAGATTCGATGGCGAAAGAACTTAACTTAGAGGAGACTGATAAATGAGCACTGAACAATTAGCAACAGAATCAGAATCAGTAGCAGAAGTTAGTTCTTCACTTTTAGAGCAAGCAATTGGTGCGACTAAACAAACAGAGTCAAGCCGTGCTGAAGAGTTACTGAAAACGTTAACTGAAGAAGCATTAAAAGGCACAGTTCAATGGAACAAAAACATGACTGTGACGTTTAATGAAGCAATTCAATTAATCGATCAAAAAATCTCAAAGCAGTTAAGTGTCGTAATGCACACGGATGAGTTTCAAAAACTTGAAGGCTCATGGCGCGGATTACATCACTTAGTGATGAATTCTGAAACTAGCTCAACATTAAAAATTCGTGTTTTAAACATGAAAAAGAAAGAGCTGCATAAAGACTTAAGTAAAGCTGTTGAGTTTGATCAAAGCCAAACCTTTAAGAAAATATATGAGTCAGAATTTGGTACCCCAGGTGGTGAACCGTATGGCACGATTGTAGGTGACTTTGAATTTACGAATCACCCAGAAGATGTTGAAACATTAAGTTTAATGTCTAATGTTGCAGCCGCTGGTTTCTGTCCATTTATTGCCGCATCATCACCGTCGTTATTTGGCTTTGATAATTGGGAAGAATTAACTAAGCCACGTGATTTAGAAAAAGTGTTTGAATCACTAGAATACACTAAATGGCGTTCATTTAGAGACAGCGATGATTCACGCTTTGTATCACTTACTATGCCGCGTTTCCTTTCGCGTTTACCTTATGGTGCAGCGTCAAAACCAGTTGAAGAATTTAACTACGAAGAATTTGAAGTTGAAGCGAAAGATGGCCGTTCAGTCAGCACTGATAATAGTGATTACTGTTGGAGTAATGCCGCATACGCTATGGCAACAAACATGACCGCTGCTTTTTCTCAATATGGTTTCTGTACTGCTATTCGTGGCGCAGAGGGTGGTGGTAAAGTAGAAGGCTTACCAACGCACATATTTACAAGTGATGATGGCGATCCAGATCTTAAATGTCCAACAGAAATTGGCATTACAGACCGTCGTGAGGCCGAGCTAAGCCAGTTAGGTTTCTTGCCTTTATGTCACTATAAAAACACTGATTATGCTGTTTTCTTTGGTGGCCAAAGCTGTCAAAAACCAAAAATCTACTCAACACCTGATGCAACCGCTAATGCTGCCATTTCAGCACGCTTACCTTACTTAATGGCGACTTCTCGTTTTGCTCATTACCTTAAAGTAATGGCGCGCGATAAAATTGGTAGCTTTATGGAAGCCGAAGACGTTGAATCATGGTTAAACCGTTGGATTCTGTCTTATGTAAATGCGACAGAGGGCGGTGGTCAAGATATTAGAGCACGTTACCCTCTTGCTGATGCGAAAGTATCTGTAAAAGAGATCCCAGGACAACCTGGTGCTTATAACGCTGTTGCTTGGCTTAAACCTTGGTTACAAATGGAAGAGCTTACTTCTTCTTTACGCCTTGTAGCTAAAATCCCAGAGATCGGTTAATAAAACCGCTCTCTGCATTAAGGATGATGCAATAGAATGAATCACGAAGAGTTTTCATTTATCAATCAAGACTTCACTTTTCAACAAAAGTCGCAGTCTCGAATAAGTGATAATGACGCTTTACTCGATAGGTTTTTGAACGAAAAAAACCTAGATAAAGCGTTATTATTATGGCTTGAAGGCTCTTCTGATTCTCCACTTTCTTGGAATAAGGAGTCATTGAGTCCTTATTTACAGCGTGTGATCATTGAACTCGATCAACTGATTTCTGCACAACTCAATCATATAATTCATGCAAAAAGCTTTCAAAATTTAGAAGCTAGTTGGCGAAATTTATGGTGGCTATTATTACAAACAGAGCAACAAGACAAAGAAAAAAAAGTAAAAGTTAAATTGCTTAATTGTGACTGGCCAACGCTCTCAAAAGACGTAAATAAAGCGATAGATTTCGATCAAAGTACGTTTTTTCAATTACTCTATCAAAACGAATTTGACAGTGCCGGCGGCGAGCCCTTTGGTATTGTGATTGGTGATTATGAAATTAGTAATGGTTGCTCAGCGGGCACTATTTACAACGATATAGATACGATTAAAGAAGTGTCAAGAACGGCTGCCGCCGCATTTTCTCCTTTTATATGTTCGGCATCGGCTAACTTATTTGGCGCTGATAGCTTTTCAGATTTAGGTTATTACTCTGATTTATTTAATCATTTTGAGCAGCCTGAATATATAAAATGGCAAAGCTTTAGGAAAATGGAAGAAGCTAGATTCATGGGTTTTACACTCCCTCATGTGCTAGTTAGGCCGCCTTATGCTAATGACGGTAAGCGCCATCAAGAATTCTATTTCAAAGAACAAATTATTAATCCAGAAACAGATATGCTGTGGGGAAATGCAGCCTATCAATTTGTATCAACAATAATCAGAGCTTACTGCGATAGCGGCTGGTTTGGGCATATACGTGGTATAGAGCCAGGGAAAGTGTCAAAAGGCTTAGTCACAGGGCTAGCTCGCGATAGTTTTGCTAATGATACTTATCAAAAAGAAGCCAAGCCGCCACTGGATTTGTTAGTAACCAGTAAGTTTGAAAAGCAATTTTCTGAACTCGGTTTTATCCCAGCCTCTTCGGTTACAAATACCGAACATATTGTTTTTTACAGTAATGCGTCGGTTCAAAAGACAAAAAATTACGACTCAAGCGCTGCTAATATCAATGCGCGCTTATCGTCTATGTTGCAATACATTTTATGTGTATCGCGCTTTGCGCACTATTTAAAATTATTGGCCCGAGATCGTGTTGGTTCTTATAGCACGGCTCAAGCGTGTGAAAGAGATTTACAAGCGTGGATCAATAACTACACAACCGCGTCAGACTCTGCGTCTGAGCACATTAGAAGTAAATACCCACTCAGTAATGCAAAAATAAAAGTAAGTGAAAACAAGGCTAATCCGGGTCATTACTTTTCGGTTTTGCAGTTACAGCCCCATTTTCAGTTAGACCAAATGGTCTCGAGTATTAAGTTAATAACAGAGCTCAGTCCTCATCATAAAATAAAGGAATAGTCATGAAGAAAATACACAGTTTAATTCGCGAGGGAAAACTTGCTGATGCTTTATTATGTTGCGCTAAAGAGTTGCAAGATGAGCCTTTAAATTTTGATATTAGAAGTCTTTATTCTGAATTACTTTGCATTAACGGTGAACTTGAAAAAGCAGATAAACAGCTAGATTTTATGGTGCAAAAGAACCCTGAATTTGCTGTAGGTGCGGTTAACCTTAGGCATTTAATTCGCGCACAACAATCGCGTGTAGATTTTTATCAAGGTAAGGGTATTCCTAAACTCTTTCATGAAGCTAATGAGCTAGACACCTTGTTCTTAAAAATGCACGTAGCCCTACTTGAAGGCGAAACATCTGAAGCGGCAACGCTTGCAAAACAAATGGAAGCGCTTCGTCTTGAAAGCGTTGATGATGAGCATTCAGCAATTAGAGATTTAGATGATAGCTTAAGCCCATATTTGGAAGTGCTAGGCACGAATGGCAAGTTTTACCTTGCAAACTTTAATGAAATTGAAACATTAAAAGTAGAACCTGTAGCGTCTTTATTAGAGAGCATCTGGTTACGTGTTGAGATCACTATCAAAGACGGTCCTTCAGGCACGGCACATTTACCGTTGGTTTATGCAAACTCAAATACTGAGCTTGAAAAGTTAGGTCAGGTTTCTGATTGGGATGAACTACAAGATGAGTTTATTGTAGGTAAAGGAATGAAAATGTTATTTGTCAACGATGAGGCAATCACCATTCCCAGTCTAAAAATCAACGCCGTTGAAACAGCAGAGTAAGCGCAATAGACGATTATGATTGAACATAAGCAGCAACTCCAAGCATCTATTTTAGATAGGCTCATTGACGATGAGCCTGACTTTCAAGATGCGCCTTCTCGTACTGAGGGGATCAGCATTAGTGAGCTGAGAAAAAATGTGCGTAGAGACATAGAAGCGCTGCTAAATGCTCGAATTCAGTGGCATACCTGGCCATCACAATATGCTGAGTTGTCGACTTCGTGTTTATCATATGGTTTGCCTGATTTTTCAAGTATGTCTGTAAGCTCTCACGAAGGGCGTGCACTTTTATGCGAAACCGTAAGAAATACAATTTTAAAATTTGAACCACGGTTTATTGAAGTAGAAGTGTTTACCGATGATGAAGTACCCGTGAACAGAGTATTAAACCTAAGGATTAACGCCTTGTTGTATGCCGATCCAGAACCTGAATTTATTAGCTTTGATTCTGAAGTTGAGCCAGTTAATTTAGGTATGAAGATTATTGAGGCCTCTTTATGAACGATGAGTTATTGAAGTACTACAATCGCGAACTAGCGTTTGTTCGCCACATGGGTAAAGACTTTTCTGAAAAGTACCCTAAAGTTGCCGGGCGATTAAAGTTAAGTGATGACCATATTGAAGACCCTCATGTATCTAGGCTAATCGAATCGTTCGCATTTTTAACTGCAAATATTAGGCAAAAACTAGATGACAGCTTTCCTGAACTAACGGATGCTCTATTGGGGCAAATGCTGCCAGACTATCAAGCGCCTATCCCTTCAATGTCGGTAGTAAAATTAGAAGCTGAAAATCTGTCCACCACGGGCGTGGTCATTCCAAGAGGCAGTGAAGTAGAAACCAATGTTGAGTCGATGAAGCAATGTAAGTTTCAAACCTGTTACGAAACTTATTTATGGCCTGTTGAGATCACAAGTGCCCAATTTGATAATAGTCCGTTTGTTGCCCCTAAGCCTCGTTGGCATGAAAAAGCTAAGTCAATTTTTAAACTTGAGCTAACCGGTGAATATCCGGGTGTATCATTAGCTGAAACCGGGCTGGAAAAATTACGATTATTTATAAATGGCCAATGGCATCATACGCTTAAAGTGTATGAACTATTATTTAAACACGCTATTGGTATTGCTTTTGATAATGGTGAAGAGGGTATAAAGTACCTTTCTAAAAACCAGTTAAAAGCCGTAGGCTTTGATGCAAATGAAGCGGTGGTGCCCTATTCGCAGCGCTCAAGTGCTGGTTATCGGTTACTGGTGGAAAACTTTACCTTTCCGGAAAAGTTTCGCTTTGTTGAGCTTGAAAATATTCGTTCATCACTGCCTGAAAAGTCTAACAAATGCAGTGTGTATATTTACCTTGATTCAGAGTCAACCGAGCTTGAAAAGCAAGTAGACAAAAATATGTTTTTAATGGGATGTACACCCATTATCAATATGTTTGAGCAAGAACTAGAACCGATTCGCCCTGAGCTGAGTGAATACGAATACCAATTAACACCACGCTATATGGACTCTGAAATCTCAGAGGTGATTGGTATCTCAGAAGTTATTGCGTTTGATCACAAAGGGAACAAACAAATAGTGTGTCCTTTTTATGGGCAGACTCATCCACGATACCAAGGCCATGATGATTTATTTTGGCACATCCGCAGAGAAACCGCCTCATGGGCCGGTGGCTATGTTGAGTCAGGTACGGAATCGTTTCTATCATTGGTAGATGCACGATTTGAAAATAGCGCTATGGATTATGCTGAAGGGAACACGGTATTAACAGTACGTGCTAATTGCAGTAATCGAAACCTTCCTGCTAGCATGCCTTTTGGAGATGATGAACTCGGACTTTTAATGCCTGAACGTGGTGATGTAATAAAAAAAATACGTTGTTTAATCCCATTTACTCATGCAGTTAGACCGATATTAGCCGATGCAACTCGTTGGCAATTAGTTAATCATTTAACCCTTGATGCGTTTAGTGGAGATGATGCATGTAACAAGCTTAAAGAAGTGTTACGGCTGTATGACTTTAGAGCTTCACCGCAAACAAAAGGCCTTATCGATAATATTTACCGCGTGATTGTAGAACCAGCAACGGCGCGTGTTGTACAAAAAGGACGAGTAAGCTTCGCAACGGGAAGCGAAATAGAAATTACCTTTGCCAATGATGATTTTTCGGGAAGTGGTATGTTTTTCTTTGCTTCTATCCTCGATCATTTCTTTGCACAATTTGCGGCAATAAATAGCTTCACGCGTGTTAGTTTAAGGCTCAAAGAACAAGAGCAAGTGTATTATCAATGGCCTGCTCGAGTTGGGGAAAGCCCGTTAATATGATCCAGCATATTATTTCTCAAGCGTCACAAGTTGATTTTTATAAAGCTGTTTTCATTATTGAAAACCAGCTTAAAAAGCATTGCTTAGAGTATCGCTATGTAGGGTATGACAGTAGCCCAAAGCAAGAGTTAATTAAATTTACCGCAACACAAAAATTTGGTTACCCAGGTAACGCTATCACAAAATTAGAGCAAGCTAGCTTTGAAGATGGGTTGCATAAAGTCAACATGCAGATCTCTTTTATGGGATTAACGGGTTGCTCGGGTGCTTTACCCCAATTTTACAGCGAGCTGGTGATGCAGCGTCTTCGCTATAAAGATACCACCATGCGTGACTTTTACGATATGTTTAATCATCGTTTGGTGTCTTTATATTATCGAGCGTGGAAAAAATATAAGCCGTCTTTAAATCATGTGAACAAAGATAAAAACAAAGACCCATATACACAAATATTGGGACTTTTAAGTGGCGGCTACAATGATCATCAGTTGCACTTTTCAGGCCTTTATAGCCGAAAAATTCGCAACGCTTTTGATTTAAAAAGTGTATTGAGCTCTTACCTTGGTTGTGATGTTGTCATCAAACAAATGGTAGGAAAGTGGCATGATTTGAAGCCACAAGAACAAACTTGTTTAGCAAGTGAGCGCCTATATGAGGGACAACATGCTCGCTTAGGCGTTGATACCGTAATAGGTAAAAAGATATGGGATATTTCTTCTAATATTGAGATTCATATCAGCACTACTGATATTGATAAAGCAAAATCCTTGTTACCGAAAGGCAAGTTATTTGAGTTAGCTACAAAGATTGTAAAAGATTATGCGGGCAATGCGATTTCATTTCGACTTATCATCGAATCAGATTTTCAACAACTTGATGCGGTGCAGTTGTCTAAACGGGAATGCCAACTTGGCGCTAATAGCTTTTTAATGGCGAGTAAAAACACCCCTAAATTTAACCCTATTAAGTTATCGTTTAAAGGATAATTAAAAATTAAAAGGAACAGCGTATGTCAACGATGACATTAAATAAATTAGTTGAAAAACTAAGTCCAGATTGTAGAAAAAGCTTAGAGGCAGCTGTTGCAATATGTAATAGCCGCAGCCATTTTACGGTTGAATTAGAGCATTGGTTGTTAGCTATGATTGAGCAGCAACTAGACGATGTTAGACTCATATTCGGTTCTTTCGATATTGATATTGATCAGGTAAAGCAAGATTTAAACCAATCACTAGAGTCATTTAAAACGGGCAGTGATTCATCGCCTAGCCTATCAGTGCATGTGACTACATTATTAAGGCAGTCATGGTTAAGTACCAGTATTGAGTTCACCGATGAGCAAATTCGTAGTGCTTACGTTATTTACACGCTCACAAAAGACGATACCTTGTCTAGTTTAGTAACGCGTTGTAGTAAGCTTTTCAATAATATAGAACCTGGACAACTGTTACACGCATGGCCTGAAATTGTTGCCCAATCGCAAGAACGTAATACCAGTACTGCAAGTGCTACAACACCTGCAAATGGTTCATCTAAAACACCAAGCTTAGATCAATTTACAGTTGATTTAACCGCTCAAGCAAAAGCGGGGAAAATAGACCCTATTCTAGGTCGTGATTTTGAAATACGTCAAATGGTTGATATTTTAACTAGACGTCGTCAAAACAACCCAATCTTAACGGGTGAAGCGGGTGTAGGTAAAACCGCTGTGGTTGAAGGACTTGCCCTAAGAATTGCCCAAAAAGGCGTACCTGCAGTATTACAAAACGTTAAGTTGCACAGCCTAGATTTGGCTTTGCTTCAAGCAGGTGCGGGCATGAAAGGTGAGTTTGAAAATCGCTTAAAGTCGTTAATTAACGAAGTTAAAAACGCTGTTGACCCTGTGATTCTTTTTATAGATGAAGCTCACACTATGATTGGTAGTGGCGGACAAGCGGGTCAAAACGATGCGGCTAACTTACTAAAACCTGCTTTAGCAAGAGGGGAATTACGTACAATTGCAGCAACAACGTGGGCTGAATATAAAAAGTTTTTTGAAAAGGATGCTGCACTAACACGTCGTTTCCAAGTGGTAAAGGTTGAAGAGCCAACGCCAGAAAAAGCGGTTGCTATGCTACGTGGTTTAGTTCCTGTTATGGAAAAGCATCATAAAGTGTTTATTTCAGAGCAAGCACTTGAAAGTGCGGTGCATCTATCGCACAGATACATTACTGCGCGACAACTTCCCGATAAAGCAGTTGCATTGTTAGATACGGCCTGTGCTCGTGTTGCTATGAGCCAAGCATCGACACCTAATGCGATTGAGCAGTTAATGAATAGACTTAGTGAAATTGAAGCGCAAGTTTTAATGTTAAATCGTGAGCAAAAAACCGGTTTAGATCACAGCGAACAATTATCAGCACTTAAATCTGAACTAGTTGAGATTGAACAGCAACTTGAACCATTAAATGAGCAGTTCAACGTTGAAAAAGGCATCGTTGCAGAATTAAACCAAGCGCTTGAATCGATTAACACAAACGATGCAGACTCTTCTGCTGAAGTACTTGAGCAGTTAAAAGAAAGCAAGCTTAAGCTAGCCTCGTATGAACATAATATGGTGCATTGGCAAGTTGATGAAGAGCTGATTGCACAGGTTATTTCTGATTGGACTGGTATTCCTGTTGGTAAAATGCATGAAGATGAAATTCATGGCATTTTAAATTTAGCTGCGCAAATGAAACAACGCGTAGTTGGCCAAGATCATGCGCTTGAACTTATGGCTAAAGTAGTACAAACCTCCCGTGCTCAGCTTGCAGATGAAAGTCGCCCTAATGGTATATTTATGCTGGCAGGCCCAAGCGGAGTGGGTAAAACAGAGACCGCACTTTCACTAGCACAAGAAGTGTATGGCAGTGAAGATAACGTAACGGTTATCAACATGTCTGAGTTTAAAGAAGAGCATAAAGTGTCATTACTACTTGGCTCACCTCCAGGTTATGTTGGTTATGGCGAAGGCGGTATTTTAACCGAAGCAGTAAGAAGAAAACCATACAGTGTAGTGCTACTTGATGAAATGGAAAAAGCCCATCCTGGCGTGCAAGATATTTTCTATCAAGTATTTGATAAAGGCACCATAAAAGACGGTGAAGGCCGAGACATCGACTTTAAAAACACCATCATCATTATGACCTCAAATGTGGGTACTGATACCACAATGAGCTTATTTGAAGATGAAGAAAGTAAGCCAAGTATTAAAGGCTTATTAAAAGCATTACAAGATGATTTATTAGGGGCATTTAAGCCTGCATTTTTAGGACGAATTAATGTTATTCCATATATTCCGTTAAGTGATGAAATTCTTACCCAGATTGCTGCGTTGCAAATTAGTAAAATAATTAAGCGTGTTAAAAAGCACTATGATGCGCAATTAACGTATAACGATGATGTGATTGAGCACATTATTGCAAATTGTCAAAATGCCGGATCGGGTGCACGAAATATTCACACCATATTACAGAATAAAGTACTACCTCTATTGTCTGAGATCTTGCTTTCAAGCATGGTTGAAGGTGAAAAAGTAACATCTATCTCATTGTTAATTAAAGATAATGAGTTTGATATTGAGTTAACTAAAGTTAATTCAAAATAACTTGTTTTTAAGGTTGTTTCTTTAGTTTTAGGGCATTATAATTCGTGTGTCTTATATAGAAACAAGGAATTTTTGAGACATTGTCTTCATCTAGGGAAAGGAATTCTGAAGACCTTTTCATTGCTGTTTTAAAGATAATGATTTCAAGGAATTTTGGGTAACCAAAGTAAACGAATCCACATAATGGATAATATTGTTTAATAAAAAGGAGCATTATCAAATGCAAGCAAATACATATTTAAAATACGGTTCAATCAAAGGCGAAACTACTGCTGAGTCTTTCAAAGATTTAATTACAGTTTTATCTTTAGATTGGAACGTTAGCCGTGAAATTAGCGCAGCGACTGGTACGGCGATGGATCGTGAATCTAGCTCTACTCGTTTAGGCGATGTGACTATTACTAAACTTCAAGATAAAGCATCTCCGGATCTTTTCAAAGAAGCAACAATTGGTAAAGGCTTACCAGCTATTTTCCATATCACTAAACAAGGTGATAAAGTTGAAGAAATCATGAAAATCGAACTTACAGATGCCATGATCTCTAGCTACTCAGTATCAGTTCAAAACGACCGTCCAATTGAAACAATCACTATCAGCTACACTGAAATGATGATGACTGTTACACCTACTGACGACCAAAACAACATCACTGCACCACTTGTATATGGTTACAGCGGTGTTAAAGGTCAACAAATGTAATATTTGTTACCCGATTGTAGCTCTGGGCTTTGCCCAGGGCTTTTTTTGATCTTCAGGATGGGAAAAGCAAGGAATGCAAAAAGCAACACAAGATAAAAACGTAATTCAAATTAGTACTCCTGTTGGTAAAGACGCCCTTTATTTAACACGCTTCGTTGCGCAAGAAGCCATGTCAGATTTGTTTGTTATGTCGGTCAATATGTACACCATAGGCCAACAAATTGCACATGAAGATCTGGTTGGCAAGCCTGTTTCTATCAAGGTAAAAAATGCCGAGGGTGGCGGAGAGCGTTATTATCACGGTATTGTGAGTCAGCTTGTTTCTAACGGAAGCCGTACGGCGGATGTTGATGAGCAAAAAAATTACATTGATTATCAAGCTACCATTGTACCTTTTGCCGCTTCTATGCGTAATCGTAAAAACAGTCGCATTTTCCAAAAGAAAACAATTAAAGATATATTTGCTGATTTGTTTGGCCAACACAATGTGGCTTTTTCAGATAAAACCAGTAAAAACTACCCCAAATACGAATACTGTGTGCAATACCAAGAGTCAGATTTTGACTTTATCCAACGCTTATTACAAAGCGAGGGGATTTTTTACTTCTTTGAGCATACAAAAAGTAACCATACATTAGTTTTAGCAGATGATATTACCGCATATGAAATGTGTGGTGAGGCTAAAGTTGTTCATTCAACTGGCCATTTAAGTGAGTCTCATGTTTCGCGTTGGCAGGGCGGATTAAGCTTAGCGCCAGGTAGTTTCAAACGTTTGGGCTACGATTTTAAACAGCCATCGCGTTACCCTGATGCAGAGCAAGCAAATGCCGAGTTACCGACCCAATCGGTATCAGAAATTTTTGAATATACAGCAGAGTCAGAGTGTCATCCTCGCGCGGCTAATTTGGCATCTGTACAATTAGAGTCACTGCAAAGAGACATGAAGCTCTCAAGCGGGCGCAGTGACTGCCGCTCATTTTCTGTTGGTAAACTGTTTAGTTTCAAAAAACATGAAGACCCACGCCTTGAAGGTAAAACATTTGCTATTACCTCGATGATGACGTCGATTGTGGTACCAAACCAATCAGGCGCTGCACAAGCATCGAGTGAAGAAGTGTATTCTAACCACTTTGAATGTGTGCCAAAAGACATTCCATACAGAGCGCAAGTGAGCAAAAAGAAACCGGTTATCAACGGCGTACAAACAGCCATAGTAACGGGTGATAGCGCCGATGAAATTATGATTGACCAATATGGTCGCGTTAAGGTGCAATTTGATTGGGATCGTGAAGGTAAAAAAGACTCTAAAAGTTCATGTTGGATCCGAGTTGCACAAAACTGGGCTGGCAAAAAGTGGGGCGCCTTTTTCTTTCCCCGCGTAGGTCAAGAAGTTCTGGTTGATTTTATTAATGGCGACCCAGATCAACCTATTATAAGCGGTGCTGTTTATAATGCAGACCTAATGCCTCCGTACGCATTACCTGGTGAAAAAACGCAAAGTGGTATTAAAACCCGCTCAACTAAAGAAGGTGGAGCAGATAACTTTAATGAGCTCCGCTTTGAGGATAAAAAAGGCAGCGAGCTTGTGTATATGCAAGCCGAAAAAGATAAACAGCTTTACGTTAAAAACGATCAAAACGAAAAAATAGATAACGACCGTAATGTTGAAATTCTTAATAACGATAATCTCAAAGTCACAGCTAACCGTGTTGCTGAAATGGGTGAAAATGACACCTTAAAAGTCGGTAAAACACTTAATATTGAAGCGGGTGACGAAATAGTGATTAAAACAGGCTCGGCGCAAATTAAAATGAGCAGTAGTGGCAATATTACTATAGAAGGTACAAACATTGATATTAAAGGCAGTAATGTAAAAGTAGATGGCAGTGCCATTACCTTATCTGCTGGTGTAATTAAGTTAAATTAATGATGGAAATAGTCAATAACTTTCAATCAGGATTTAGAAACGGCATTGCAAATAACGGGCACGTTGTTTACTGCCGTTATGGTTTACCGCATTTAGTGTGTTTACCGATAAACAGGCCAGATGATCCATTACTAAGCCCAGCTTTAAGTCATTTAAAAGCCATGAATGGCTATTATGCACAGCAGTTTTTTATTCATTTAAGTGATGCACTTAATAGTGAAAATGTAATTTCAAACTTATATCAATATGCAACTCAAAGCGCTGTGGCACTTGCTGATCACAGTAAAGATGAGTTAATTGAAGAAATTTCGCTACTGGTAACCAGTAACAAGCTATTAGTTATCCCGCTTTATGAATAGTATTTCATAAACCAACAAAGACACGACAAGGAGTCAAAATGGGCAAACCCGCTGCTACAATTGGTCATATGCATGTATGCCCTAAAGTGACCGCTAAAGTTCCACATGTGGGCGGACCTATAGTTGCTGGCTCTGGCAATGTGTTAATAGGTGGTATGCCCGCTGCCCGCAAAGGCGACATGATAGTGTGTGTTGGCCCGCCAGACAGCGTGAAAACAGGCTCGGGTAGTGTTCAAATTAATGGTAAACCTGCGGCTAGAATGGGCGATGATAGTGGCCACGGCGGAAAGATCATCGTTGGCAACCCAACCGTTTTAATTGGTGGTTAACTTTGCTAACGACCTATTTAAGTGTTCATCAAGCACAATTACTACAAATTAGTAACGCTCAATTGTGCCCGTTTACGTGTGTAGGTCATGTTCGTTATTTAAGAAAAACCCTATTAGAAAGCTGCTGGGTAAACGCAAAAAACAATAATCAAAAAAATAACTTTGAATTGCCCACCACTGAGCAACTAGTCGAAATAATAACTAACACCAAAAACGATGAATTAGTTGCCCAAGCATGTATTGAAGTCATGGCTAACTTGCCACAAAATAAAAATATTATATTTATAAATGAATTACTTAATGAGCCAGCGCTGAGAGCCTTTTTTAAAATCATTATAAATAAAGTCGTTATTCAACAGCATAGCTTTAACTTAATTCGGCTATTAAATTTAAACACCTTGTTTTTTGCTTACAGTGCTGAGGAAGAGATTGCCCCGCAAACACTGGCAACGATAAATAAAATTACCAAGCTTGCGCAGCACCACGACTCACAGATACTAACGGCTATTTTTGATGCATTAAGTGAGCAAGCCCATCTATCACCCTTAATGTCGTTATTTTTGTTGTCGTTAAATTTTGAGCAAGTAAATAGCTTAAGCAATCATGCTAGTAATACCTTATCGGTTGATCAAACACTGCATATTTTATTACAAAGCGGTTTTGTAAAACTGATTGTTTTAGCTAATTCTTTATTACAACAAGTAGAGCAACCCGCGTTAATTATTGCGCTAATAAGACGCATGTTAGGTGATAAACTCGATCAGCTAGTGGAGTACGATATCCAGCGACTCGCTTGGCAAGGTGATGAAAGCGCGCTATTAGAGTTTCAGCAGCAGTTAAAACATAACTGGTCTAAATATGAAACCGCCCTGTCGAGTTTACGACTGATTGCAGGACACTCTCTTGATGAAGTGCCTAATGCCATTTATTTATCGGCCATGGATAGCTATAGCCAAGGGGTGTTTAACTTACATCGCTATTATCAACATCTCGCTGCCAATAAAGCTCAGGACGAGGTGGCATCATGAGTGCATTTTCAATCGAGATGACATGCTTTTCAGCCCCAAATATTAGCAGCGTAGATGCATTATTATTTGACGATAACAGTGCTGTTTTTAATGAGTTGCAATGGCAGTCTTGGGATGCATGTGTTTACGATTGCATAATTAAATCTAAAGAATTAATGGCAGAAGTCACCGACAGCACATTGCCGATGATTTGGTTACTACCGGCATTATCATTTCAAGATGAGCTCAAACAGTTATTAGCTCAAAGCTTACAACAGTTATACCCCGATCATAGCAGTGAGCTGATTTTTCATGGAACAACAGGTGCACACTCTGCTATAGCTTTGGCTGGTGAAAAAAAATGGCAAAAATTTAATGTAATTGCTTTAGATGCAACTTTTAAAGCAAATAAACAGCAACAGTTTGTATATCAAGGTGTAGGTGGTGCGTTGGCTGTAGTTGAAATGGTGCCTTGCGGGTGGTCGCAGGTAAGCCATGAGATTGCAGCATCTATTGATTTTAGCAAACATAATCAGCTAGCAGGTATGCTTACGCGATTAGCTGAACAAACAGAGAATAAGATTGATCTAATTTTTGCACCGGGAAATGGGGTAGATGATGATAGTTGGCTAAACAATTTACAGCTACTTACTAGCTTAATTGATGAGCACACATATTACGAACTACCCAATTATAAATTAGGGAAAATAGGCGCACTAGAAGGGTTAGTTAATTTGTACCAATTAACCACAAGCCCTGCAATTGTTGAGCATTTTAGTTATGCATTAATGCTCTCCCAAGAGCAAGCAAAGCATCAAGGTGCAGCATCATACTTATGGATAAGTGAGGAAGTAGACAGCTAATGCAAAGTAATACCGTTGTTTTACAAGGAATAAGTTACCCAATTTGCCTCGTCGCTGGTAAAGGTTCTGCGCCGTCGGGCTTTGTTGCTGTAGCAGCTAACACGCCTGAAAGTGCCAAAAATCAAATTGCGCAAATAGGCAGTGCGCTTACTAGCGACGCCGCTAAACGTTTAGACGTTATTAACTTGCTTAACCTTGCAGGAATAAGCTGTTCGCGCGGTGCGTCTGCACGTGAAACCGCGAGTGTATTAACCCAAGCTTTGGTTGCAGATAAAATTAGTTGTTATCACCAAAAAGCTAAGTCGGCCATTCAGGTAAGCGATAACACCAATAGCGGCGCAGCAGGTAAAAAGCCAAGTAGTAAGAGCAGTTCAACAGCCTCAGGTAAAAGTGCCTCTCAAGCGCCGGCTAAAAACAGTGGCGGTGCAAGGAATAATACCCCAAGTGAAGAACCTATCACCCAACAAGAATGTCGTTCTGATCCGGTTTCTATGCTCTCAGGTGAAGAAATACTGCCGCTTATTGATTTCACCCTAGCAGGGAGTAAACAATTAATTTGGCGACGCCTATACCGTTCATCGCATGCGGATGTATGCAGTGTAATGGGGAATGGTTGGCGACATGACTTTATGGTGCAGCTAACTGAGCACTATTTACCGCCACCTAAAGTAGGCCCAAAACAAAAAGGCACCTACTGGTTAGAATACCAAGATGAGCATGGCGCTAAACACCGCTTTGAAAAAGTAAAACCGGGGCAATCGAGCTATCAGCTAAGCAGTAATTTAGCGTTGCATTACCAAACTAATGGTAAGCAAGTATTGGTAACCCCAGATGATCAGCATCTTACGTTTAAAGCTGGCGAAAACTCATGGTTGCTCGAAAAAGTTATTAACGAAAAAGGCCAAAGTATTGGTTTTTATTACGATGCGAAAGAGCGCTTGCATCGCGTTGAGGTAAATAAAGCGCGTGGCTGTATTTTAAAATATAACCCGCAAGGGTTGCTGGCAAACATTTCGGCTTATCGTACAGGTGATAACAATAAGCCAGTATTACTAACGCCGTTTCTTGCGCAATATGATTATGATGAAAACAAAAACCTCATTCGTGCGACCAATCAGCAGGGTGAAACAGAGCATTATGGCTATAACGCCGCTAACTTATTAACTAAGCGTACCCGTGCCAGTGGTTTTAGCCATCATTTTGAATGGGACAGTTACTCATCGAGTGCTAAATGTATAAAACAGTGGGGCGATAACAACACCTATACGTATCAGTTTGAATATAATTTAGACGCTGGTGAAACAACTTGTATAGATTCGCGTGGCCACAAAGAACACTTTGTACATAACGCGCAAGGTAAATTAGTTAAGCACACCGACCCTAATGGTAATGTGTGGCACTACGGCTATAACGTACAAGGTCAAAAAATAACGGAAATAAAGCCTGATAGCAGTGAAATAAAATACAGCTATACGCCTTACGGCCAGTTAGAATCAATAACGCAGCCAGATGGCCGTGTCACTAAATTTGCTTACAACCAATTGGGTCAGCGTGTATTAACCACCTTGCCTGATGGTCAAACAATAACCCGTAAATACAGCGTAGCGGGTTTACTGCAAAGTGAAACCTTTGGCGACGGTCGCACCGTACTTTACAGCTATGACAAATTTGGCCAGCTAACCCAACACATAAATAAAGATGGTCAAGTCACTAAATTTGTATGGAACGAGCAAGGCGAGCTTTTAGCCAAACACCATAACGATGAGCTCATTCGCTACAGCTACGACAGTTTAGGCCGTGTAAATGCCACCATTAATAACGCAGGTTTGCTGACTCAATATAAATACAATGAGCACGGCCAGCTTGCGCAAACTATTGCCTTTGACGAAAAAGACCCCGAGAACAAACAGCATCAACATTTTAGTTACGATGATGCAGGGCGGTTAATTAGCTCGCAAAACAGTAAGGGCGATACCACCGAGCAACACTTTGAAGGGCTAAGCCAGCCACATTGTGTTATTCAGCCCGATGGCAGTGCACTGCATTTAACTTACGATAAAGAGCGCAACCTAACCGCCATTGAGCGTAGCGACGGCCATGTATACCGTATAAGCTATGACGCTAACGAAAACCCAACGCAAGTAACTGGGTTTGACGGTACGCTACAGCAATATAAATACGATGCTTGCAACCGCTTAACCTCGGTGACACAAAGCGATAAACGCCATGTAAAAATTGAGCGCGATAAATTAGGCCGCGTGATTGCGCAGCATGCCAGTTTGGCAACCGATAAGCACATCGTTAATAACGCCAATTATTACAGCTATAACCTGCAAGGTAAAATTACCCGTGCGCATAATGCACAATCCACCTTAAAGCAGCAGTTTGATAAAGGCGGGCGATTAGTACGTGCTGAGCAAGTGCATAACCAGCAACAAGCGCACACCTTAAAATACAGTTACGACGACTACGGCAGAAGGCAATCCCTGACCTTGCCAGATTCAAGTACGCTTAAATACAGTTACAATAAATTTGGCCAGCTAAGTGCGATTCATTTACACCAAGGCAACAGCACCACTGTTGAACTTGCAGCGCTCAGCTACGACAGCCAAGGCAATATTCAAACGCAAAAGTTTGGTAATGACATAACTCTTACTCAACAGTTTGATGTATTTAATCGCTTAACACGGCAGCAGTTAACCCATCCTGCGCAAGCGCTATTTGATACCTGTACGTACAATTACGACAGCGTAAACCAACTTATTGCGCGTAAAGAGCAAGGCGTTAGCAGCCACAATATTAATTTTGAGTACAACAGCCTTGGCCAGTTAATTCAGCAAAATCTAGTAAGTTCTGAGGTTGATACAACCACGCAATACCAGTGGGATAGCTTTGGTAACCCAGTTAGCCAGTCAAAAATTCAAAATAACGAATTAGCTGAGCAGCAAGCTACTCAGCACAATGATGATAGCGATGCTAATGACGCCAGCAATAAGGTTGAAAGTAATCAGTCAGAAAGCACAAATCACGTGCTTCACAGTGAGTACAGTGATTCAAGTACAGCAACGGTTGCTAGTGAGCTAAGCGAAGACGATAGGATTATTACAGGCATCACTGATGCAGACCGTTTAACCCACTTTGGCGACAGCGACTTTCATTATGATGAATTTGGTAACCAAATACGCGAAACCGGCAAAGGTATAAAAACCCGCCGTGAATACAACGCATTTAACCAGCTAAGTTGCTTTAACAACAACGGCACGCTCACCCAATACGACTACGACCCACTGGGGCGCCGTATTGCCAAGCACACCGAGCAGGGCAAAATTGACTATATTTGGGATAACGACCAGCTAATTGGCGAATACCAACACGGTGAATATACTTGGTATATTAACCTGCCAAATCAATTTCACCCAATAGCATTGATTAAAAAAGGCGAGGTGTACTTCTACCACCTAGACCAACTGAATACTCCACGTTTTGTAACCAACAACAAAGCAGAAGTCGTGTGGGAAAACCAAGCCGATGTGTATGGTTATGAAGGGCCAGAGGTAAGCACTACAAATAGCTTTACTCAGCCAATTCGTTTTCAAGGGCAGTATTTAGATGAAGAGAGCGGCCTACATTACAACCGCTACCGTTATTACAGCCCCAAACAACAACGTTTTATAAATCAAGACCCGATTGGTTTAGTGGGTGGAATCAATCATTACCAATATGCTCCGAACCCGGTTAATTGGGTTGATCCGTTTGGGTTAATGTGTAAAGAAGGTGAGAGAAAATTAAAAATAAGCTTAGAGAAAGCAGTTAACGAAGGCGTAATTAGTAGGGAGCTACAAAGAGATCTATTAGAAGCTGCACAAATTGGATTCATTACCCCAAAAGAGATTAAACAGAAATTAATTACAGGGAATCCAGCTTCGTTACTTATATTGAATGGGATGGAAAAGCCAAGCCCAATGACCACTCAATCTATAATTGACGAATGTATTGACGGACCACCTTCAGTTGATGAATTAATTAACTCAGACTTAGATATAGTGACCAGTTTAATTGGGAAAGAGGGGGAAGAGTTCAAAAATCACGTATTAATGAATTACCATTTAGATCCTGATATGAAGGCTTTAACTCGTGATGAGTTTTTATCACTAGCAGTATATACTACAGACCTTTACAAGCCTATTAATGCAGGTCTTCGAGGCTTTTCACCTGAGGATAAGGAAAAGTGGGCTCGGGTTGTTGCTGATACTGACCAAGCGTTAATTAAACTAGCAGAGAACTCAGCATTAAGGCATGAGGGACAGGTTATTCGTGGAGATGAATTCAGCGATGACTTATTAGAGGAACTGTTCCCTATTGGCGGCATACACCATGAAAAAGGTTTTAAAAGCTCATCGAGCAATTTAGATAAGCCTTTTAGTGGGAATACTAAAATAATGATAACTTCTAAAAGCGGGGTTAATATTGCCAATAATGCCGCAGTCAAGCCTGATGAGGAAGAAGTACTGTTTAAGTCAGGAACGAAATTTAAAGTTATTAGTCGTATTAAGGTAAATGGTACAAACTTCATAGAGTTGGAAGAGGTTTAAAAATGAGTGACAAAAAATATTATGATGATTCTGGTAAGTTAATTACCTCTTCCACAATAATTCGAATGTTAGAAATGGAAAACAAAATCCCTAATGATCTTCGATTTCCTTTTATGACAAATAAATTAAGTGGTTCTAGAGAGCCTCATAAAACACAATGGATGTCATCATATAATGTTTATCGCATCGCTGTTCCAAGGCCAACTGATGAGCAATGTAAAGAATACTATCAAAGAATTCAAGTTGATTATGATGATGACATCAATCGTTTCCGAGGGGCTTTGCTAGGATGCGCGTTAGGTGACTCTTTAGGTACAACGCTTGAATTTAAGGCCCCTGGAACATTTGAGCCGATTAATGATATTGTGGGTGGTGGGCCATTTAACTTGAAGGCAGGAGAGTGGACTGACGATACTAGCATGATGTATTGCTTAGCTCATAGCCTTGTTCGTACTAAAATTTTTGACCCAAAAGATCAAATGGATTTGTATTCTAAATGGTGGAAAGATGGTGTTTTTAGTGTTAATGGTAAATGTTTCGATATTGGAAATACCGTAATTCATGCACTGAAAAATTATGAACGAACAGGTGATCCTATAGCTGGTGATACAGATCCTAATTCAGCTGGAAATGGTTCGTTGATGCGTTTAGCACCAATACCGATTCGTTACTATTACAGCTTCGAAGACGCGATTAAATACGCTGCTTTAAGTTCTAAAACAACTCATGGTGCAGAAGAAGCAGTAGATGCGTGCCGATATTTTAGTGGGTTAATTTGGGGAGCTTTACATGGGGTATCGAAAGAAATTTTACTTGATGGCATTTACACACCTATTAATGACTATTGGGATAAAAATCCATTATGTCAATCTATTGTTAAATTGATAGTAGACGCTAAATATAAATCTAAAAGTGCTTCTCAAATACGTGCTAGTGGTTATGTTATGCATACTTTAGAGGCTGTTTTATGGGCGTTTTATCATTCTGATACATTTGAAACTGGTGCTTTATTAGCAGTGAATTTAGGTGAAGATGCTGATACTACCGGTGCTATATATGGACAACTCGCAGGAGCTTACTATGGAGAGCGTGTTATTAATTATCATTGGATTAAAAAAGTAAAAGAATTTCATGTTTTTTATTTAAAAGCCCAAGAGTTTAAAGAGTTGATTGCAACTGAGCGCAGTAATAAAAAATATGGAGCGGAAAGCAATAACTAATAGAGCAAAGTTATTACATTTATTAAAAGAAGAGATTGTTTACTTATCTATAGCTCTTATATTTGGCATTATGACGTATCTAAATCATGATATTCCGAACTCAGTTGAGATGTTTCTATATGTAACATTGTTTTTTCAGTTAATAATTTTAATAACTAACTGGAAAATAATATTTAGTAGTGATTGACTTAAGTTTTTTAAGAAAACAAAAATAACCTAAATACGTATCTAAAACGTAAAAATATAACGCTCTTTAAAAACATGGATATTTTAAAGCTTAGGCAATTTCCCTTAAGTTCTCTATGCTAATGAGGGCAAGGCAATCACTGACCTTGTCAGATTCAAGTACGCTTAAATACAGCTACAATAAATTTGGTCAGCTAAGTGCTATTCACTTACAGCAAGCCAATAGCACGGCTGTTGAACTTGCAGCGCTTAGCTATGACAGTCAAGGCAATATTCAAACGCAACAATTTGGTAATGACATAACCCTTACTCAAAAGTTTGATGTTTTTAATCGCTTAACACAGCAACAGTTAACCCATCCTGCGCAAGCGCTATTTGATACCTGTACGTACAATTACGACAGCGTAAACCAGCTGATTGCGCGTAAAGAGGAAGGCGTTAGCAGCCATAATATTAATTTTGAGTACAACAGCCTTGGCCAGTTAATTCAACAAAATCTAGTAAGTTCTGAGAACAAAAAACCACGCAATACCAGTGGGATAGTTTTGGTAACCCTGTTAGCCAATCAAAAATTCAAAATAATGATTTAACAGAGCAGCAGACTACTCAGCCAAATGATAATAGCGATGCTATCAATAAGGTTGAAAGCAACCAGTCAGCTAATACACCTAGTGTAATTCAAAGTGAGTATAGTGACTCAAAGTCAGCAACGCTTGCTAGTGACCTAAGCGAAGATGATAGGGTTATTAAAGGCATCACGGACGCTGACCGTTTAACCCATTTCGGGGATAGCGACTTTCATTATGATGAATTCGGTAACCAAATACGCGAAACCGGTAAAGGTATAAAAACCCGCCGCGAGTACAATGCATTTAACCAGCTAAGCTGTTTTAACAACAACGGCACGCTTACCCAATACGATTACGACCCACTCGGCCGCCGTATCGCCAAGCACACCGAGCACGGTAAAATTGACTACATTTGGGATAACGACCAGTTAATCGGCGAGTGCCAACACGGTGAATATACCTGGTATATCAACCTACCAAATCAATTTCACCCAATTGCGCTTATTAAAAAAGGCGAGGTGTACTACTACCACCTAGACCAACTGAATACTCCACGTTTTGTAACCAACAACAAAACAGAAGTAGTCTGGGAAAACCAAGCAGATGTATATGGTTATGAAGAGTCAGAGGCAAACACTACAAATAGCTTCACTCAGCCAATACGTTTTCAAGGGCAATATTTAGATATCGAGAGTGGCTTACATTACAACCGCTACCGCTATTACAGTCCAAAACAGCAGCGCTTTATTAACCAAGATCCAATTGGTTTAGTCGGTGGGATAAACCACTATCAATATGCGCCAAATCCGGTTAATTGGGTGGACCCGTTTGGGTTGAGTTGTAAGGAGGGCGAGCAAGAAGAAACGCCTATTGCTGATACTATTAAGCAACGTAAACTCGTGGCTTTTGAGTTTTATAAATCGCAAGGCTTTAAGGAAGAAGATATTCCGTCACATCTTACAGGAATTGATTTTGCTCACCCGGTAGAAAAAGTCATGATTGAGAGCGGTCAAGTCTTCTATCAGTTTCAATCACCCGGAGCACCACAAGGAAATTATTATTCAGATGATCCCAATATCACGCCAACTCAATTAGGCATAAGCCCTATGGGTACAAATAGAGCATTAAATAGTATAGAGCCTAAAATTAAAGGTGTTTATATTGCCCAAGAAGATACACCAGCCCTTAGAAGTAGAGCAAAAGCGGTTGATGACTTCTGGTCTGTTCGGGGGGAATCATATCCAACAGAAGGTGGTGGAACACAATATTTTACTGCTAATAAATTAGCTTTTAAAAAGAAGAGATAACTTAAATGAGCCGCTTGGAAACAATAGAAGAAGGTATATCTTTAACTGAGAAAAGGTTAAAAAACATTCCTGATTTTGATATTTATAAAAGCATTTTAAAACAACTACACTATTTACAGATGATATTGAACGGTTCTGAACCTGATCGAAGTAAATTAGAGAAAATAATTTTAGGGCATTTCGCAGTTCGTGAATTTGAAGAAAGTGACCTTGAATTTTCAGAAATATTAAAGAAGTGCCAAAATATCGCTTTTAAGTTAAGTATGGAGTAGTGAGAAAAGTTAGTAAGTTAGTACCTATTCCTGTCTCATTTGAAAAAATTAAAATACAGGATTACCCTAGTGAGGATGAGGCTGACTATTCACACCTAAAGCCAGTTGTAGATTTTTTAATAGGGCATGGTAATAAGTCTGTTAATGAATATATTTGGGGCATCAATAGAACTGGTTATTTTTGCCATTTAGAGAAAGATATAAATTTTGATGATCTAAGGAGAGTATTTAGCTTTCCTGATAGTATAAAAATAGATGAGGAAAAGAATACAATTGATTGCTTTAATACTTATACAGTAATAAAGACAGCTTAATCAAACAATCAATACTTTCATTTTAAATATAAGATAAAACGCTCTTTAAAAACATGGATGTTTGAAGGTTTAGGCAATTTTGCTTAAGTCTTTTATGGCTACGACAGCCAAGGTAATATTCAAACGCAAAAGTTTGGTAATGATGTAACCCTTACCCAACAATTTGATGTATTTAACCGCTTAACACAGCAGCAGTTAACCCATCCTGCGCAAGCGCTTTTTGATACCTGTACGTACAATTACGACAGTGTAAACCAGTTGATTGCGCGAAAAGAGGAAGTCGTTAGTAGCCATAATATTAATTTTGAGTACAACAGCCTTGGACAGTTAATTCAGCAAAATCTAGCAAGTGGTGAGAACACAAAAACTACCCAATACCAGTGGGATAGTTTTGGTAACCCAGTTATCCAGTCAGCGGTTAAAAATGATGAATTAACCGAGCAACAAAATGCTAAACCAAGTGATGCTAGCGATACTATAAATAATGTTGAAAGCACCCAGTTAGCTAACACAAATAACGTGCTTCACAGTGAGTATAGTGATTCAAGTACAACAACACTTGCTAGTGATTTAAGTGATAATGATGATGTTATTACAGGCATCACTGATGCAGACCGTTTAACCCACTTTGGCGATAGCGACTTTCATTATGATGAGTTTGGTAACCAAATCCGCGAAACCGGTATAGGCATAAAAACCTGCCGTGAATATAACTCGTTTAATCAGCTAAGTTGCTTTAACAACAACGGCACGCTCACCCAATAGATGAATAAACTAGACACCTGAATGAACTACACCTGAATGAACTGGACACCCATCCTAATTTTTGCAGTTTGGCTAACTAAGTACTAGGCTTTTATCAGTGCAAAAAAAAGCAGGGTGTCTTATGGCAATCGCAAGAAAGCGTCAAGTAAGTTTGGTTGATACAAAATATTACCACTGTATCTCGCGTTGTGTTCGGCGTGCTTTTTTGTGCGGTGAAGACCATTTTACAGGGCAATCTTATGAACATCGACGAGGTTGGGTTGAGGATAAGCTGCTTAAATTAGCCAAGATATTTTGTATTGATGTGTGTGCTTATGCTGTTATGAGTAACCACACGCACTTAGTGTTGTATGTTGATGATAAAAAAGCAAATAGACTGAATGATAAAGCAATTGTTATTCGCTGGCATAAACTGTGTAAAGGCACGTTACTCACGCAAAAATACATACAAGGTGAAAAGTTAAGTAAAGCTAAGCTTATCTTTTTTAATCAAACAGTCAAACAATATCGAGAGCGCCTATCAAGTATTAGCTGGTTTATGCGCTTATTGAATGAAAATATTGCTCGTAGAGCAAATAAAGAAGATAACTGCTCAGGCAGATTCTGGGAAGGTCGCTTTAAATCTCAAGCACTCCTTGATGAAGCCGCACTTGCGGCCTGCATGGCGTATGTAGACTTAAACCCCATCAGAGCCAAAATGGCAAATACACCAGAAGACTCTGACCATACGAGCGTTCAAAAGCGGCTAACATACGCAAAAAATGGCAAACAAACAAAAAAATTGCTCCGCTTTGCAGGTATGCCACGTCAAATAATGCCAAAAGGGTTACCGTTTGAACTTAAATCGTACCTTGAACTTGTTGAGTTAACAGGGCGAGTAATACAAGAGGATAAACGCGGGTATATTAATAATATGAACCTCCCTTTGCTAGAAAGGTTAAATATATCGCCAGAAAACTGGGTGAAACTGACTACGCAATTTACACGCGTATTTCATGGTGCAGTTGGCCGCCCGTCTTCACAAGCAAGTTACTGTGAAAATCTAAACAGAAAACGGCGAGCGGATCTTAGTAACTGTGAAAAGCTATTAGCATAAACTTTAAATTACTCATTAGAAAAAGTTGTTACTGCAATGGTGCAGTTGTTTCTATGCGTGTAATTTAGGTTTAAAGGTGATAATGGTTTATTTACTGGATGAAATGAAGTAACGCAGTCGTAAAATATTAATTATGAGCCTAAAAAAATAAATCTAGAAAAACAGCTTTGCTTGCAGAATTAGAGTGGATGTCTTGTTTGGTTTTTTGTCACCAACAACAAAGCAGAAGTGGTATGGGAAAACCAAGCCGATGTGTATGGTTATGAAGAGCCAGAAGCAGACGCTGACTTTAGTAAAGAAAATAGCTTTACTCAGCCAATCCGTTTTCAAGGGCAGTATTTAGATGAGGAAAGTGGTTTACATTACAACCGCTACCGCTACTACAGCCCAAAACAGCAGCGCTTTATTAACCAAGATCCAATTGGTTTAGTAGGTGGGATAAACCATTATCAATATGCGCCGAATCCGGTTAATTGGGTAGATCCGTTTGGACTTGCTTGTAAAGAAAATACATGGAATGAATTTCAAAAAGATCATAAAGGAATGTTTTCAAGTTCTTCGGAAGCCGCAGCAGCCTATAAAGATTTAGTTGAAAATATGTCTCCATGGCCTATTGGTTTTGATTATAAAGCGACCATAAGGGATATGAAGGTGGGAGAGACCTTCAGTATGATAGTTGACGATGGTAGTGAAGATATGCCAGGTAGGTTTGCCACATTCGACAATATTACGAATACAGAATATGGAAGGCAAAAACTAGCTATTAAAGAGTCATGGAAACCAACATTAGATAATGTTGTTACTTATGAAGTGCTAAGGCCATTTAAAGTATACGAAGGTCCTGTTGGCCCGCAAGTAGATAATGGGAAGTATCTCAAGGGTGGTGGTACGCAAGTTACTTTCGCAGATGATAAAGATTGGTCATCTGCACGCCCAAATAAATATAATGACTATACAGAAGAGCCAAAGTTAGATGTTAAGTCAAAAAGAGAATTAGCAGACGATGAGCTTGATCTTACAGACGAATCTGTCAGAAAAGCATTATATGAAAAGCATGGAGTGGTTGTTGGCCCTTATAAAAAATTACAAGGGATAACAAAGGAAGGCTACCAGCGGGAGCACTTTATTCCCCACTCTTGCTTCATGGAAAGATCTAAGTATGCAAAAGAAAAGCGCTCTAATGTACCAATAGGCAAAGACTTTGGTAATTACAATGAAGCTGATGCGATAACATACTTTGTATTTGATGATCAAAGTAAAGGCACTGAGCATAGGTACCTTACTGATGTTGAAAAAGACTATGCTAAATCGCTTGATAAAAAAGGCGAGTACGCCACAGTAAATGAATGGCTAGACCATATGGAGAGTGAGACGGCAAAGTCGCTTAGTATGGAGACAATTGAGAGGGCGCCAGGCGTATACGAGGCGAGGATCCCAGAAGAGGAAGCAGCTTTAGTGGCTAAGGCGATTCGAATAGATGCTGAAAACTACTTAGATAATGCAGGGGTTAATAAAGATGCCAAAATGTCTAATTTAGTTGGCGGTGGTGGTGTTCCTGATGATGATACCATTGAGATAGGCGAAGATTTTTAATGAATTTGGAAGTATAAATAATGCGTAATGATTATGAGATAGTACATGTAATTGATCTTAAGGTATCAAACCTTGGTGAGCATAGATTAATAACATATTACAATGAGGCGGATGCGTTAAATGCTGTAGGCGGTGTAAGCTTAAAGGAAAAAACACACGTTAAGACGTGTTTAGGTGCAAATTTTCAGCTTAACGCTATGTGGTCATCACAAAACGGTCATTTATGGGTTGTAGATGACCAAGGTGACGTATTTACTAATGCTAATATTAATTTTAAGCAGCCGCCTTTTGAGCGATTAAAATTTAATTCAGGTAGTTTTGATATTAAGTGGAATGTTACTGAAGTATTTAAAGGTCAGTTAAATGCAATTTGGGGAACAACAGACGAAGATGTATGGGTAACCTCCTTTGCAGGTCCTGCGTTTCACTGGGACGGTCAGTCTTGGACTAAGTACACACTTCCAAAAGCGCCAAATGCAATAGATGGCTCAGCTTCTGATGACGTATATGTTGTTGGTTATGATGGAAACATACATCATTTCGATGGGAATGAATGGTTGAAAATAACTTTACCTTCAGGCATACCGCAGCAAGATGCGTTCACTGATGTAAAAGTGCTTTCTCGAGACAAGGTTTTTATTACTGGTCGAAGTGGCTGTTTACTAGTAGGTAATGCAAAAAATGGCTTCACAGATATTGGGTCTGCTAAATATTCATGGTACGGAGTTGGGGCAATTGAAGAGCGTATTTTTCTTGCTGGTGGCGAGCAAGGTATATTTGAATTAATTGATGGGCAATTTGTATGTCTGAAAGATAAAGGGCAGCCTGTAGGTGTTTTTGAAACGCCTAACGCCATTAATTTTATACCTGCAGAGCAACAACCAAACCCCTGGTTTGTAAGGTATGAACCAGGGGTTAGCAGAGAGTGGACGAAAGTAAATACTTAAATAGCTAGCAAAACCTGATTCATATAAAGTCAAATTTCAAAGTATATTTAATAGAGTTATTTAGGATTTATGAAAATAAAAAGAGTGTTTAACAGAGAAGGTGATTCGCCTAATACAACCTTATCATGGACTCATGAGGAACGGCTTGTTGAAATAAATTTTAGCTTTGATGCTAGTGCTGTTTTTTCTAAAAAGCTAAACCTAGTTTTTGTTGAAGCATATGCTGATATGGAAGTTCAGCTTTTTAAATTAAATGGTGAGTATATTGGAAAATATAAAATTGCTACTTTAGAGCATTATAGCTTTCGCGGTTTAAATCAAAATATGGATTCTAAAACAGGTGTTTCACTATTATTTCACCCAAATACTAATGAAGTTGGTAATGAATGGGGAGATACAGAGCAATATGAATTTATTATGGGAGATAACACTCTCGGTAAGTTTTTAGATATATATAGATGATGGTCATTTTAATGGCTTCATATCTGTTTAGAAATTGTAACCATGTCGGTAGGGGGAGGCTGTAAAATAATATAGTCGATTTTCATCGAAATGTTCAAAATTTGAATAGTACTAATATAAATAGTTAAAAAAGTATTTTTATAGAAAAGGAATTTCATGTTCAACTTAAATATGACTGCAAGTGTTGGATTAAAATCAGCAAATAAATCGGCTGACGTACAACTAATACGCTCACTCTTAAATGCTTATGCACGTAAAACGGGGTTATCTCCTATTGCAACTAATAAGGTTGATCATCACTTTATTGACCTAATTGAGCATTTTCAGAAAAAAGTCATAAAAATGGGTAATCCAGACGGTGTTGTTTCTGCAAATAGAGGGACTTTTAGAAAGTTAGTTGAATTTTTGTCTAGCACTTATACCAAAGTCTCAATTACAAAGCCTAACTACGGTATTTTAACATGGGATGCTGAGGGTACAGAAGGTGGGTTATATCACAGCCGCTGTTTCCATGTTCCATCCAATAGGTCTGGGTTAACCATTGGTCGGGGTTACGATATGCGTGATAAAACATCTTCCAAAGTTAGTGGTCATCTTATTCAATCGGGCATCGATAATAAAGTGGCTAATGTTATAGCCCTTGCTGCAGGTAAAATGGGTAATGCAGCTAAGCAGTTTGTTATAGAAAAAGACTTACTTGATTTTGAAGTATCAGCACAGGTGCAATTAAAGCTATTTGAAATTGTTTATAAAGAAATGGAATCTGATGTAAAGCGGATATGTAATAAAACTATAACAAGTCAAACATATGGAAAAACAGATTGGCTAAATTTAGACCCGAAGATAAAAAATGTTTTGATAGATTTAAGATTTAGAGGAGATTACCACCCTGCTAGTCGTAAAATTTTACAAAAACATGTTGCGAACAATGATTTAATATCCTTTAAAGCTGAAATAAATAAAAGTGCTAATTGGAGTGGTGTACCACTAACTAGGCAGCAGGCACGTATTAAATACATAAATTCATAGGTGTATGATGAAACAACTGATTACTAGCATTTGTCTGGTTTTAACTTTTTTTTGTACTGAATCGGAAAGTAATGATGACAAAACATATGTGAGCCTAGATGTTATAGAGATGCATGTGGAAAGGGTTAATGATAATTTATTCCGCTGGATAAAATTTCATCCTGAGAGTGACTTTCCATGTTTACGATTAGAGATTTTAGAAGCAGGTAGTAATGAGCTTATTAAACGAAAGAATATCTGTGATGTATATGACGAGGCACTAAAAGTCACGCACGATTTTAAAAAGTTATCATTTTTAGATATTTACAATCTGAGTGTTGAATCTCAGACTCTAACATTTGATTTAGAGCTATCTTTACTGAGTCAAAGTGTGGTTAATATGAATTGTTCAATTAAGGTTGAAAATACAGACTTTTCTCCACTTGTTTGTCACCGTTCAGAGTCAGAGTAGTTGGGATAAAGTGTGGGGGAATACCGCTCACATTTGTGGATGATTTTAATGATTCAAGCTTTAATGGACATATATTTATCATTTTAAATGTAATAACGGCTCCAAACTATCTAAAATAATTACTTAAATAAGTAGGTATAGTTTGGTACGTTTCAAAAAAGCTCAAGAGTTTTGATTAGCTAAAATTTAAAGTTAGGTCTATGGGGACGGTTTTAATGGCTAAAGGTACCCAAATCTTTTTATTATTCCCCCCATGGAAGCTTTTACGTAGGTTCTTATTAGTAACAATCATCTTACTTTTGGGAACGGTTTATTCAGGCATGACATTGTTAACACAGTACTTTGATACAAGTCCTGAGTGGCTGTTGGGCATTTTGTTTTCCGTTGGAATTATGTTTTGCTTTTTTAACTTTAAAGTTAGTCAAGGCTCTCTTCTATGTGCAAAGATATTGAAATACTATGCTCTATTTTTAGCTTTGATTTGCTTACCATCATTTATGATTTTAGAGGGAAGTGGTTATCATATAGCTACAGTTACTAATATAGCCTTTATGCTGCTGTCTTTTTATTTAATTAAGGGAAATAAATACCAAGGCTTAATAAAATATCAATATAATTTTTTTAAGGATATAAAAGACGCTCGGGCCGCTGTTGAAAAAGAGATGGCTAAAGGAAATAAAAGGAAGAAAAAGTAAGGCTGTATAGCTTTGCTGAAATACAAAGGAACATAGATAAAAATAGGGCGACGGGTATGTTAGCCGCGCAATGTCATTATGGCGTGGAGTAAAGGAATGTTCTTCAAAAAGTGAAGAATGTAACCTCACTGCAAAAGCGCTTTTATTTGCAATGAGCTATGAATATGCAGTTGCTCCTTACAGCTCTGAGAATAATGACGCTATTGAATTTTATAAATGGTGTTTTGAAAATTTAAATAAAGATCAAGGATAGGTAATGAATAAAATAAACACGGATGTAAATTACAGAACAATGGCCGGTAATGCGCGATTAGTGATGCTTGGTGAATCGAGCCATAATACCGCTGGCTATAAATATGAAGCTATTAAAGCCCTAAAACAGCTTAAAGGAGCTGGATTTACTCATTTTGCGATGGAGATGTTGCCACGCTCTATGCAAGAAAAAATTGATTTTTACCAACGTACGGGTAAAGGTTTTAGAGAAATTCAACAATACTTTGATGAAAACTGGGCTTGGGGTTATTTAGTTCCTAAAGCTTATGGTGAGTTAGCAAAAGCTGCTAGAGATATTGGCTTAAAAATTATTGCTTTAGATATTTCGCAACAAATAATGGAGGCTATGGATAAGGAGTGCTCTTATGATCAATATATTGGAGGGGACTGTTTGAGCACGCACACCCGTCGTAATAAAATATGGGCTGATAATATAGCGGGTGTTTTAAATCAATCGAAGGCAAATCGTATTGTTGCTTTTATGCATCGATGGCATGCTGTACAGGCTTCAAACTACGAGCCTGGTTTAGATACCCTAATTCCAATTAGGGGAATCAATAGCATTAGGTTTATAGATTTTATAGGTGGTATTGCTTGCCTATCTCAAAGGCGTTGTGAAGGCGATTCAACTGAAATAAATACTCTCAAGCAGCAATATTTTTATCGTGAAGGTTTCCCTTCTAAACATTCAGTTAAAACATTTCAAGTTCATATTCCTGAACAAAGAGTCAATTCTGATGGAACTCTCAAATGGTAAAAAAAATATTTATAGCTTTTTTTGTTCTTAGCACAATCACTGCTCAAGTTCAGGCTAAGTCGTTATCAAAGACTTTATGGCCAGATCTTGATATCAACAACCCAGAGTTGTCTAAAAATACAGTGATGCTTCAATGTCAAAAAAGTTTAATGTATGCGCCTAGACAGCTTGAAAAGTGGTGCGAAAAAGCTTACGACATGGGTGAGTATGAAGCATTACTTTTTATTGGCCATCATACTGGGGACGGCTCCCGTTATGTTAATGAGTTAAAGCGCCGTGTGCTGAAAAATGAAAATTTGGCTATTCGCAGGCTTGCATGGCTTTATGATGGTGGTTTGTTTGTTGAGGAAGATTTAAAGGAAGCCGCACGTTTATATGAGCTTTTTTTAACTCAGGCAGAAGAGCCCTATCCAATTCTGTTAAGGTCGATTCATTACGATTTAGCAAAAATCTATACCAAGCTTGAAGATTGGCCAAATGTTATTATTAATGCGCAATATGTGATAGATCAAAAGCTAGACGATGGCTCTGATACTTTAGCTAAAACATTAAAAGAAAATGCCGTAGCAGCAATGAACAATTAAATATCAAATCCAAAAAGGAGCTATAAACGCCAAACTTAGGGCGTTATAGAATTATTATGGAACAACAACACCAACAAACACTAACCAACCTTGTATACGATATTTACGAGGATCCAACCAAAATTGAAGAGCATCAAGAGCTTATTCAGCCATTACTGAGCGATTTAGTCGCAACTGCCCCTGCGGGTTTTGAAGGCATGGCGACGATGATTAATACTCACATTTCAAACGGGTTTAAGTTTAAAAACCCTAAAATACAGAAGTTTGAGCTTGAGTCGGGCTTATTAAAGCTTAAAACTTACCTGCAAAAAATAAACCTTTAATTAGTTTCGAAATTGCCAATACTCTCGGCGCAGCGTGTTGGCGTTAATCAAGGATGATAAATGACTCTTATAAACACCTGCATTTTAATGCTGTTTTTACAGCCATTATTTGTTTATTTAGCACTTTTTAAACAGTCAAAATATAGCGTTGAGCCCAAAAGCTCGTTAGATAATGAAGATTCAATGTTTTTATTTATCGCCCCTGGCTTATCGGTTTTTTATCTTGATCAGTTTTGGGTCGCGCTGCTTTATTTAGGTAGTGTGTGCTTATTGGGTGTATTGCTGGCTAAAATTGTAGAAAGCAAAGCAAACAAGCGATTGACCAGAGATGATTCAATAGGGTTTATGGTCGCCAGTTTTATCTTTTTTGGAATGATAAAGTTAATAATTGTTGCGGCTGCGTATTTTTTTACCGATGACGCTTCAAGCGCGATAACGGAAGATTTAAGCCCAGCTAAAGAGCCCTCATTAACGATTAGCCAAATGTTTAGTGTGGATTATTTATATAGCCAGTTTAAACCTACGGTTTATTTTTTAGCATTAATGGTCGTGACCTTAGTGCTCAAAATTATTGAGTATAAGTTTTCTCTGAAGGAGGCGCTTTCAGGCATACTTATTATGCTAAGTGCTATATTAGTCGGTATTTCTCCACTATTTGGCGAAGCTTATATATTAGGCTTAATTGCTAACTTTTTTATCTTTTTTATAGTGTGCTCTACATGTATTGAAATAGACAAGATAGGGGATGCATCGGGTGGCGCTATTGCTATTTTGTATGGCTATATATTAATGATGGGACTCGGGTTTAGCATTATATGTAAGCTGGTTTATGAATTGTTTTTTTAAGGAATGATTTATTGCTTGTTTTTTGCTCTAAATGCTTGCAGTGCGCTTTGTACCCAATTAGAATAAATTTTAGTTGAAATGGGCAATTTCATTAACGCTGATAGTTAAGAGTTTAAAACGTCATTAAATAGCAATACGACACGTGTATTTTGAGTTTAATAGTTGGGAGCTTGTATATTTTGTTATCACGTTTTAAAGCTTACTTTTTGGTAATTGTATCTATTATCATTATTTTTACTACAACACAGGCTTGTGCAGATATGTTTGGTTTTTTTAATAAGCAGGATTTTGTTTTATCGGCTCCGGTAAAAGGGCAATTATTAGATAAAGGGCAGCCTGTTGCAAATACTAAGGTTGTACGTGCGCTTACTTATGGTGATGAATATAAAGATGAAGCAATAACAGATGATAATGGTTTTTTTACCTTTACAGAAAAATCTATAAAAACGAGTAAGCCTGCAAACATGTTTGATAATGAATCATTGGTTCAACATGTTTATTTAGAAAATGGTACGCCTGAGGGCGTTGTTCTTTGGTACATAACCGTGTCTATGCACGAGGGGAGTGATACCCTAAAAAGCTTACTCGCTGACTTAGAGTGTGATATTGCCAAAGACCCACAAACATACGACATACCTATAGAAGAAGCGCCAGAGCACTTCTTTACGGTATATGGTGCATGCATTTGATTTATTGGAGATTATATTTTTGATGGAGCGGTTTAAGTTGCCATTACTCATTGTAGTTGTGGCTATTCTAATTTTATTTACTACAACACAGGTTTTTGCAAATATGTTTGGTTTTTTTAGTAAGGAAGATTTTGTGTTATCAGCTCCAGTTGAAGGGCGCTTGCTTTTTGATGAGCAGCCTGTTGCTGGTAAAAAGGTATTTCGTAGACTAAATTATGGCGATGAATATATTGATGAAGTAACAACAAGCAGTGATGGTCGTTTTTCTTTCCCTAAAAAAGTTATCAAAACATCAAAGCCATCAAACATGTTCGACAACGAATCTGTTATACAACACATATACACATTAGATGAGAATGCAAAGGAAGTTACTATTTGGGCAGTTAGGCTATTTCCTTATGAGCATAAAGATACGCTAACCAAATACTTAAGTAATTTGGTTTGTGATATCGCAAATGAGCCAGAAACATTTGATATAGCCGCTAAAGATAATAAGCAGCATACATTTGCAGTTTTTACCACCTGCAAGCTCTAACGTTTAAAACCAATAAAAGGATTTAAAATGAATACGTTAACACCTACTCAGGCAGTCCAATTAGCATCACTTGCTTATGATGCTAAAGAATTAAAAAATACAAAATTATTAAATGGGTTATTGCACGCATCCTTACGAGATCAGTTTGATTTTTCTATCAATAATAAATCCATACAAGGTGTGTCAGGCGGGTTTTTCTCTCATTTATTTGGTTTAAGTACTGGGTTTGGCCTTGTTGCACACGGTAAAAATTCATTTCAAGGTGATTCAGTAATCACAATTCGTGGGACGGCTTCTCTTAGAGATGGCCTAACAGATGCACATTTTGGGTTAAGCGGTGGCTCTAACGGCAGTATGGTACATGCTGGGTTTAATAAAACCTTTTATAGCATGAAGCCCGCTTTACAAGAGTTTGTAGCGGCTAACATTCGAGACAAAATAACCGGCTGTGTGCACATTGTTGGTCACAGTTTAGGTGGTGCATTGGCTACGCTTTCAGCCGATTGGATAAAAGCAGAGTATTCGTTGCCGGTTAAATTATATACATTTGGCTCGCCAAGAGTGGGGCTTGATAACTTTTCACGCGCTGCTACTTCTCGTATTGATAAAATATACCGCTGTACACACGGTGCTGATCCGGTTACAAAAGTGCCTTTGTGGCCATTTTCACATGCGCCCTACAATGGCCAAGAAATTCGTCTTGATAATGGTCAGGGTCTTAAAGGCGCAGCACACAAGTTAAGTGGTACGCCAGGCTATGTCAATACCGCAAACAGTAATAATTGGGGCAATTTAACTGTAAAAGCAAACCACTTTTTAAGCACGCCAGTACGTTTAAAGTTTGAAGACAGAAACCAAGCTTCATTTAGTTCACACTGGGCAGATAAACTGGGCGCTGCGTTAGTTACCTTATTAAAAGATTCGGGTTACTACAGTGCTGTTGCAGCACAAGCAGCCATAGGTACAGGCTTAACTTTTTACGATATGCTCGCGCGAACGCTTGATAAAATAGCCAAAGCGTCAGCCTCATTTGCAACGCAAACCTTAGGTTTACTAGGCCACATGCTTGTGTTTGCTGGCAAAGTTATTAGTAAAGCCGTAGAGTTGACTTACAGTTTTATTAAATCAGTATTTGATTCAACTCTAGGGGCATTATATCGCGCTGCACGAGAAGGCTTAAATGGTCTAGATTAAGGTTTTATAAGCCTTAATCTCGCTCTAGCAAAATAGCACCACTTTGGGTTTCACCTAAGTGGTCGTCTTTGTTATAAATAGGGCACTTACTCATTGATAAACACCCACAGCCAATACAGCCATCAACCCGTTCACGTAAACGTTGCATATAAGCAATGCGCTCATCAAGCTGTGCTTGCCATTGTTTTGAAAGTGCAGACCAGTCTTTTTGGGTAGGTGTGCGCTGCTCTGGTAACGTTGCCAGAGTTTGTTTAATTTCTTCTAGCGTGATCCCCATCGCTTGTGCCGCTTTTATAACTGCGACTCGCCTTAGTACATCTGGTTTAAAGCGTCGTTGGTTGCCACTGTTTCGCCAACTGCGTATTAGCCCTTTAGTTTCGTAAAAGTGCAGTGTAGATACCTTAACGCCACTGCGTTTAGCGACAAACCCAACCGTTAAGTTGGCTTCAGTAAGCTTTTTTTGTACCGCCATCACTTTAATTCCTTTTAAAAATTAAATTATTTCTTATTGACCTAAACTTAACTTGAGGTTTTAAGCTTTGCTCCATCATAAAAAAGGAGCTAACCCAATGCAAGAAAAATCAGCACACAATATTGCAATCATATATTCAAGTGGTCGTAAAAATGGCAATACTACCGCGCAAGTTAATGCCTATAGTAAGCAACAAAGCGGCATTGTTTTTTGCTTAGATGATTATGTTATTTCACCTTATCGCTACGATAAGCAGTATCACAATGATGATTTTTATAATTTGTTTGAAGTGTTACTTCGTTACGAACATTGGGTGTTCGCATCGCCTGTGTACTGGTATAACACCACGCCAAAAATGAAAGCATTTATAGATAGGATCACAGATTACATGGATGATAAGGCGTTAAAACCGAAGCTTAGAACTTTACGTCAAAAGCAGTTTTCACTGCTGTCTAATGCCGCATCTCCCTCTGCGCCAGACGCATTTATCGATATGTTTAAACACACCTTTAATTATTTAGGAATGACTTTTAAAGCGCATTCACATGTTCAGGCTAGTTAATCACGTTAAATAGCGTTAGGCTAAACAAAAAGTAAAAAGGATGATGTATGAAAACGTTACTTATTGGCTCAAGCTTACTTTTGGCTAGCTTTAGTACTCTTGCTGCAGAGCCTGCGCCTGTTATTAAAGACTATGGTTATTTTTATAATGTGCCCGAGCATGTGTCTGATTTAAGCCAAGCACAGTTTAAGATAGCTTTTGATGTAGGTAAAGGCGCTGAAAAGGGCGCGCAAAATAATCATATTAATTCGTTAGCGCGATTTATTAATATGCATGTGGCTCACGGCGTAAAACCAGAAAATATTCAACTTGCGCTGGTGGTACACGGTGGAGCCAGCGTTGATGTACTGCAAAACAGTGATTATAAAGCTCGGTTTGAAAAAGATAACAAAACCGAATCTTTAATTAAACAGCTGCTTGCTAATAACACGCAGGTATATGTATGCGGGCAGTCGGCAATGCATATGAAGGTAGCAGCAGATCAGCTTATACCTGGGGTGAAAATGGCGCTTTCTGCGATGACTGCGCATGCGCAGTTACAGCAACAAGGCTATACATTGAATCCGTTTTAATGAATATTCTGTGTTTTGGTGATTCCAATACCTTTGGTATTTCTCCTGTTGATGGCAAACGGCTGAGCGAAATTGAACGCTGGCCTACTTTATTAAAGCAGCAGTTGGACACCGGCTTTGAAGTGATTGAAGCCGGGGAGCCTAATCGTACTTTAGTCAATAACCCCCCGTTTATGGGAGATAAATCGGGCATTAAATATTTAAAACCGTATCTGGAAGCGCACACTGTTGATGTTGTTATTATTCAACTCGGTACTAATGATTTAAAAGCACGTTTTTCACTGTCTGCTATCGATATTGGCAAAGCGCTTGAGGAGTTAATTTTAGCCATTAAAGCCTTTTATCACTGTAAAACAATACCAAAGATAATCATTATAAGCCCGCCCAAGGTTCATGAAGTGGGAAGTTATAAAAGCATTTACGCAGGTGCAGGTAAAAAAGTTGAACAATTATCCATTGAGTTCAAAGCCGCCGCTGATCGTCACACGTGTGAATTTTTAGATTGTTATCTGCTGATACAATCTTGCAAGAAAGAGGGCATACACTTACCTGTTAGTGAGCATAGAGAGCTTGCTAATAGGTTGACACCTATAATAAAAAAAGCCGCCGTGTATTAAACACCGCGACTTTAATTTATTGCTTAGGGAGTGTATTAAAATGCGTAACTAACACTTAAGCGTGTTGTACGCGGCATAATGTAACGGCCATTGGGCGCGTCGGCATTACGTGGGTCGCCTTCAGTGATACCTTGCTCGTCGGTTAGGTTATCTATGGCTAATTGCAGTTTAATGCCTTCCATTGGTTCAATAATTAAACCTAAGTCTACTTTTTCGTATCCATCAAGTGTCACGGTGTTTTCGTTATTACCAAAGCGGTCATCCACCGCTGAAATTGTTCCATATAAAGTGGCGTACATGCCGTCTACTTCAAAGTCATAGCTTGGTGTTACGCGTACTTGCCATTTAGGCTGGCGCTGTGCTTCATTGCCTTTATTTTCTGGACTTTCAGTGATTTCGGTTTGTTGTAATGTGGTATTTAAATTAACAGAAAAGCCAGATTCATGATTAAAGTTGTAATCAAGTTCAACACCATACGCTTCGTTGGTTAAAATTTCAGCCGGCACACCCGGGCGACTTACAAAGGTATCGCCTTTTACTTCATTGACAAAAAAGGTGGCATAGAAGTCGGTAGTGTCTGAAATAAGCTTGTAACCTAGTTCGCCCTGCGTTACCTCTTTAATTAGTTTTTCACCCCCTTGGTATGCGCCAAAGTTATCTCTAAAGTCATCAAAATATGGCATTTTATAACCACGGTTAACACGTGCAAACACGCCCATGTCGTCATTAATTGAATAGTTTAAACCGGTTGTCCATGAGGTTTTACTTTCATTGTAATCAACAGTTTTAGTGATAATACCGTCAAGGTCTTCATCAACACTGTACTGCACATCATGGTTTTCTTTACGTACACCTAAATCAAGCGTAAATGCATCTGCAAATTTATATTGGCTTGTAAAGTAAAGGGCATTGGTGCGGGCATCGCCTGTTGAGCTAATATCGTAATTAAAACCACACCCGTCAGTGTTTTGGTTACATTCAATACCATTTAATAACTCACCACCAGCTTCCAGCACATGATACGCGGTATTACCTAAGCTCCACCAATCGCTCGCAGATGTGCTTGCGGTGTAATAACCAAAAGTGGCCGATAAATCGCCAAATTGCTTTGAAAAGGCTAAGTCGTTAGTAAACGAGCTTATTTCTTTTAATACTACCCAGCGACCCAGTTGCTGAATCGCAGTGTCACTAGCATATTCGGTATCAGTTACCGCACCGAATGCCGTTTGGCCATTGTCGGCCACTTCACCAACGGTTGTTGCTGAACCATTAGGTACTAGGCCAAATGTATTGGCATCGCCTTTGGTAATATTGAAGCGATCAATAAATTGCCAGCCATTATCAAATTCAAGTTTAATACTACCGCCGGATACATGGCCATCCCATCCTCGGCCATCACCTAGGTCAATGTCGTGTGGTTGCGCATTTGGGCCGGTAAAAATCGTCGCTTGACGGTTAAGTGTGCCAAGTTGGGTATATTCAGCATCAATGCCATTAACATTGAGTGGTGTTGGTAAGTACCATGCGCCATGATCGTCTGTTTGACGGGTATAAAAGTTAAGCTCGCCATTGTCTAACTCTTTAGTAATGTTAATTGTAAATTGGCTGCCTTTTTCAGAAGTAAAGCCTGCATCACGGATACCCGGTGAGCTTTTAACATAGCCGCCTACCATAAAATATAGGTCGTCGGTGATTTCACCACTTACTACAGCATCAACACGCTGTAAGTCGTAATCTGAGGTGGTGTATTTAAACAAGCCTTGAGTATCTTCACTGCCACGTTTTAATCTAAAGTTGGTTGTTAAACCAGGCTGACCATTGGATAGCACAGGATTAGGACCACCACGCAGTGCTTCCATTGTTTCAATCGTTTCATCGATTCTAAATAACGATGAGTTTTCTAAAAATGAAAGAGTAGGCGCAGGGTAAACTGGCGAGCCTTCAATACTGAGTGTTAAAAATGGCGCATCACCACCTCCTGGAAACCCACGCACAAATACGTTGGCACCAGACTCACCGCCAGAGCTTTCAACCCACACACCGGGAACGGCTTTAAATAAGTCAGCAGTACTTTTAGGTGATAATTTTATAATTTGTGATGAATCAATATTTGTTACAGCGTAGCTGGCATCAATCTTTCTGATCCCAACACCTGCGGGTGTACCAGAAACGACAATTCGCTCAACTTTTTTTTCTTTTGCTTGTTCTGCTGCAAGAGCAGCGTGTGTGCTTAGGGCTAAAGTAATTGCACAAGCTAGCATGCTTTTTGCTTTATTGAATTTCATGTGTGAGATCCCGTTTTTAGTGTGTTAAACAGTGTGTATTACAGCGAGATTGATTAAATTTTAATGTAAACAGGCTGTATAAATTGAAACTCTAGAGATAAATGCAAACGTTTGCAATATTTATTTGTAAATTATTTATTAATTAGGGCTGTTGTTTTATTGAGCGTAATTACACAAGAGCGTAATTTTTAAGTTAATGGGCAAGCCAGTAAAAAATAATAATGCTATATTGTCAGTAAGTTAGATATAGCAACAGCCGCAGTGGAGCGTTTAGGGTTTTATGAATAATAAAAAAATTAAATTAGCTGATTTAGCAAAGCTTGCTGGGGTGTCTACCTCAACGGTTTCGCGCGCGCTGAATAATAACCCGCTCATTAAGCAAGAAACCCGCGACAAGCTTCAGCAGCTTGCAAAAAAACATAATTTTAGCCTTAACACGGCGGCTAGCCGTTTGCGTACGCAAAAGACCAATGTTGTTGCCGTCATTATTAATCTTGATGAGCAAACCGAGCAATCAATCAGCGATCCATTTTTACTCAAGGTAGTGAGCGAAATTAACCTTGCGCTTAATCAACAGGGGTTAGAGTTGTTGTTATCTAACTCTATTATGGCGCAAGATGACTGGGCTAATTACTTTATTAATGGCCGCCGAGCAGATGGCATTATTGTTGTGGGGCAAGGAAAAAACCAAACTAATATAGAAGCGGCTGCCGATGCAGGTATTCCTTTAGTTGTATGGGGGGATCCAAAAACACAAAGCAATTATCCTATTGTCGGCAGTGATAACTACTTAGGAGGAATGCAAGCGACGGCTCATTTAATAGAACACGGTGCTAAAAATATTTTATTTTTAGGCGATCCTGAGCATGGTGAAATTAGTGAAAGGCATCGTGGTTACGCTGCTGCACTTTCTACCCATAAACTTGAGCAGCATGTTATATCCATTGATCTTACCAGTCGCTCTGCGTATCAAGCAATTAACCAGTTATTACGTGAAAAAGGGTTGTATTTTGACGCGATCATGGCCTGTAGTGACATGGTTGCACTGGGGGCGATGAAAGCGCTGAAAGAGCGCTACGTGAGTATTCCCAACGATGTGGCTCTGGTTGGATTTGATGACATTGCCATGGCTGATATCAGCCATCCTTCACTTTCTACAATTAAACAAAACACCCAATTTGCTGCGACTTTGTTAGTTAAAAAGTTAATACAGCAGTTTTCAGGTGAAAAAGTCGAATCACAAGTTATTGATATAGAATTAATTACTCGCCAGTCAAGCAAACGTTAATCTAGTATGCATGTATATTAATTGTTAAATTTAAAATGCAAACGATTGCAATGATATTTATTCTACTCTAAACTCAGGATTCACTGACTAACACACACGGTAATTTACCAGCTATGGGTAATTTGCTTTATAAACGTTATGGCGTATGTCGCAATAAACGAGGCACGCAATGAGTAAAATAAAAATCACACTGGCAATTGCTGCAAGCTATTTTATTTTCGCAATTTTATTAAATAGCGTAGGCACTGTTATTTTGCAGGCTATAAACACATTAGGGGTAAGCAAAACAGAAGCGTCGGTTTTAGAGGGATTTAAAGACTTATCAATTGCAATAATGTCATTTGTTGTTGCTTCATTTATACCACGTTTAGGCTACAAGCTTGCAATGCTGCTAGCACTGATAGTTGTCGTTATAGCGTGTTTGAGTACGGCTGTAATAAGTGACTTTTACATGTTTAAAGTGTTATTTGCTGCTGTGGGTTGTGGTTTTGCGGTCGTTAAGGTGTCGGTTTATTCAATTATTGGCCAAGTGACTGAGGATGCAAATAGTCACTCATCATTACTGAACACCATAGAAGGCATTTTTATGGTGGGTGTATTAAGTGGCTATTGGGTATTCACCGCATTTATAGACCCTGTTGATAGCAATGCCTGGTTGAACGTTTATTACGTATTAGCAGCGCTTACGCTTTTGGTGATTATCAGTGTCGTAATAGCACCAATAAAGCCTGCTATCAAAGGTCAAAAAAGCAACTCGGGTTGGAATGACTTTATTGCTATGCTCAAACTTACCTATCAACCGTTAGTGCTGATTTTTATTATTAGTGCATTTTTGTATGTGTTAATCGAGCAAGGGGTAGGGACTTGGTTGCCTACATTTAATAATCAAGTTTTGCAATTACCAGTAGCTATTAGTATTCAACTAGCGAGTATTTTTGCCGCAGCTCTTGCTTTAGGGCGCTTAGTGGCGGGCCAAGTATTAAAGCATATTCATTGGTTTGTAGTACTTAGCTGTTGTTTAGTTGCTATGGCTGCATTGATCATTATTACCTTACCACTAACGGAAAACTTACCTAAAAGCGAGGTGAATAGTTTATTTGATGCGCCTCTGGCGGCGTTTGTTTTGCCATTAATTGGCTTTTTTATGGCGCCCATTTATCCGGTACTCAACTCAGTCATGCTCAGTGCGCTTCAAAAGCATCAACATGCTGCAATGACAGGGTTAATCGTTGTGTTTTCAGCACTTGGTGGCACTACCGGGTCGGTGATAACCGGCTATGTATTTGAGCACTTTAGTGGCCAGCATGCTTTTTATCTTTCACTTGTGCCCATTAGTTTAATTTTCATTAGCGTGATTATTTTTAAAAAACGCACCCATGCCATTTCACAACACGCAGTCAATAGTTAATAGATTAGGACAGTTATGAGTTTTTTTAATAGCCAATTATTTAAAGATGTACAAACACAGCACATATTTAGCGACTGTAAAACGTTTGCTGATGCAACCGCGCGTGTTGATTGGCAAAGTGCCTGTAAACAATATGAGCAAATAGCACCCCTTAATAAAACTCAATTAAGAGACTTTGTTGATGCGCATTTTATAACAACGCCTTTATTAACAATGAAAGGGGCTGCAAATACCACCAGTGTAAAAGGCTACATAAACTCACTGTGGAGCGGCCTTCGACGTGAAGCCGATACACCCAAAGCTAATTCTTTACTCGCTTTAAAGCACAGCTACATTGTACCTGGTGGACGTTTTCAAGAAATTTATTATTGGGATAGTTACTTTACTGCGCTAGGTTTAATTGATGCAGATAAAAGTGATGTAGTAGAAGACATGCTACAAAACTTCATAGACTTAATTAACGATTACGGCTGCATTCCAAATGGTAACCGCAGTTATTATTTATCGCGTTCACAACCGCCTATTTTAGCGCTGATGGTTGAGCTTTTATGGCAGCACACTCACAGTAAAACACATAATTTAGCTTGGCTTAAATTGTGTGTTGAAGCTTTAACAAAAGAGCACGCATTTTGGATGCAAGGAGCAGATACACTCAGTGATACGCAAACAAGTGTAAAACGCGTGGTAACAATGCCATGTGGTGGGGTATTAAATCGCTATTGGGATGATGAGGCGGCTCCTCGCGCAGAGTCATTAAGAGAAGACTTAGCGCTTGCATCAGGATTTAGTGATGATAAAAAATCTGAGTTTTATCGTAATATTCGTGCTGCGTGCGAATCTGGGTGGGACTTTAGCTCGCGCTGGTTAGCCGAGTCAAACTTACTAAGCTCAATTCAAACGACAGATATTGTACCCATAGATTTAAATTGCCTACTTTACAATTTAGAAAATCAGCTTAGTAAATGCTTTAAATTGCTTGGTAATGAGCAACAATCACAAACGTACAGCAGCTATGCTGTAAAAAGAAAGTCGCTTATTAATCAATATCTTTGGAGTAATGAGAAGCGTTTTTTTGTTGATTATAATCATAAGCTATCTAAGCCGTCTGCTATTTTAAGTGCAGCGGCAAGTACCCCGCTTTTTGTTAATTTAGCCTCACAACAGCAAGCTGAACTGGTCGCAAACGTATTGAGCAAGCAGTTTTTAAAAGTAGGTGGTATTGTAACAACGGTTGTTGATACTCCACAACAATGGGACAGCCCGAATGGCTGGGCTCCATTACAATGGTTTGCGGTAAAAGGCTTGCGTAATTATGGTATTGATCAATTAGCTACACGCATAATGAAAAACTGGCTAACAATGGTAGAACAAGATTTTATTGAAAATAAATGCTTGTTGGAGAAATATAACGTATGCACACCGCAACAAAAAGCCAGCGGGGGTGAATATCAAGTACAACAAGGATTTGGTTGGACTAACGGTGTTACATCACGCTTTTATACCCTTTTATAGGGTAACTAAACTCATTGGCTTATACCAAAAGAGCATTGTGTTTTGTAGTTAATTTAGGTAATGTGACGATAGTTGTAAATCTAATGTTTCAAGGATGAGTTATATGTTGCAAAAAAGCTCGGCTTTTATTAAGACAACGCTTCAATCGTCTTTCCATTCTCAAAACTACACAGTTATTTTAAGAACACTTCAAGCCATTTTTGGTGATATAAAAATGGACAGTACTATCCCACATATTGATCAGCGTGGTGCTTATGACATTTTTCTAATCGATGGATCTCAAAATGATTGGCAGGACTTGATCCCAGCAGATTTAATTTGTTTGGCTAAACAGTATAAAGTTGTGCTTTTTAATGTAGAACTAGAGCAAGTATGTGAAAAAAACTTATTACTCAATCATTTTAATGGGGTATTTTATAAATCGGCAGCAGCAGAAGATATATTTAAAGGCTTAGTAAGAATTTCTACTGGTGAGCTTTGGTTTACTCGTAAAGTAATCTCTAAGGCCTTTAATGATATTCTAAGTGTGGCCTCTTCGTTTAGCTCCTTAAGCGAAGATATCACGTTAAATGAAGCTGACTATAAGCATTTAACTAAACGAGAAAAATCGGTTATTCATTTAATTGCACAAGGAGCGAGTAATAATAAAATAGCGGACAAACTAAATATTAGCGACCATACTGTTAAAACTCACCTTTATAGCGCATTTAAAAAAACTAATTCGCGTAATAGAGTTGAATTGGCCAATTGGGCGCAAAGATATATTTCAGTATTATTACCCGTTGAGAGCTAATCGTTATTTGTTTGGCCACATCAATGACGTTGTGGCCATCTGCAAGAGTAGGTTAAGTTGCCTGTTTAGCCCATAAGCCTTTATCAATACCTTTGGTGATAAGATCTGTAAGCGCCTTTTCTATTGCTTGCGTTACGCAAATGCTCATTGGTTCATTATCACTAAAGCCCGCCTCAGCTTCCGCCAGACGTTTATAGCTAACATACCTAAAAAAACCTGCTCGCATTTCTTGGCTCAATACTTTTTTGCTGGTGGCTACTGATAACAATACCTGGCCAGTTCTTACATCTACGGCACGTAAATAGATTGATATTGCATCTTCACGATATAGCTCTGATGCGCCAATACCAAAATATTCCATTCCTAAGCCACCCGTTTTTACATTGGTGTCGTAACTAATTATACCGCCTTCTAAAATGATTTTCGCAGTGGTTAACGGCGGTAGCTCGCCTTGATTAGGATTAGTCGCTTGTGCCGCTCTAATTATTTTTCTCTCTGTTAAAATATTTTGTAGACCCTCACGTTCAACCGGCGTAAACCAGTCAGACTCATGTAATGCTTGCACTAGAATAGAGTTTGCACCTTGAGTGACGGCCGTTGAAAACGAGCTAACATTAGTTTGTGGCTTATATTGACCGGTTTGATCGCGAAATGAATAAACCGAGACTGGAATGCTGCCCGCAGGTTTAGGTAAGCTTTTTAAATCAGAAAAGACATCTGTTGGCTCTAACGTTACCGCACTTTGTTTTGACGGAGGGATTAAATTACCCATAGTAGAGCAACCACTAAGAGAAAGAGCGATTGTTATTATTATTAATTTATACATTATCCAAACCTCGGTACTTCGATAACCACAACCGAGTCATCAATTACATTTGTTATTCTAACCGTGATAGTGTCGGTTGTACTGGTGATCACTTCTATTTGATAATCACCACTCATAAAAATGGAGTCTTGATTAAAAACACTGTCTTCAATATTTTCCCCAAAAGCCATGTCGGTGATTTCTCTCACCATTCGATTTAAGTATGTCCGCTCTAATGAATCTTGAAACTGCTCTGCATACCCTTTTTCGACAACCGGCGCTTTATGTTTATTTTGTGCTTGTGCCTTACTAAGCAGCATATTGGCATTGAGAGGGTTGCCACCAAAACTCGGGTTAATAGGGGTATAAATAATTTCAGTTGCGGAGACTGAAAAGCTTAAAGTTGTTATTATTGTTAATGCTATTTTTTTCATTGTTACCATCCATTCAATGCCATATCAGGACTCGCTGTTTGCATATTCGATCGCGCCATGGCGTCCATTACAGAGTGCACTGCTTGCTCTACTCGCTCGTCCAAAGGCTCTAACTTTCGTCCCAAATGGGTTGCATAAATAATCTTATGATTCATTATTAAAACTAATTTAGTACCAGCACGGGGTATAACCGTTTCTTTTATTTCTACATTAAAGCCAGCTGTTGAAGGCAGTTCACGCCAATAATTTGAAAATTCACTGTAAAATTGATACCCAAAGCGACTAATACTTTTGTTTAGTAATAATCCATCGATTTCTAAATCAGCACTGGCATTACTCAAAGGAGTAAAAAAAGTTAAAAGTATAAAAAGATAGATATATTGTTTATTTTTCATAGTTAAAATAAGGGAGAGGGTTACTCTCCCCGTCTCATCAATTACATTTGTGTAATTGTTGCTGTATTACCATCACCAAGTTGAGTGACAGAGAATGTACTGTTAAAGCCAATTACGTTACCTTCAACAGTGTTGTAGTTACCGGTTTGAGTAACAGAGAATGAAACGTTTTCACCGCCTAATAAAAACGCTGAATCTCCAGTTCCACCTACCCAGTTACCTTCGCCTTGCTGTGCAATATCAATAGAGTGATTACTGCCTTCTACCATTAAGTCAATAACGTTAATATCACCATTTTGAGCAATATCAATTTGGTTTGCGTTACTATCAAGGATACCCGCTAGTGTAACAATCGCCTCATTTTGATTACCGACTTGATTAACATCAATATCGTTATCGTTTGAAGTGAGAGAAACATCAGGGTATGAAGACTGCACTAAAATTGCGTTTTCATCGCCACCTGATTGGCTAAGATCAACATCGTTACCGCTACCATTAAAGTTAGCTAAATGAACCGAGTTAAAATCACTAACCTGGGTTACTGTAAATTCATTATTTGAACCAATGACACCCATGTATGCTTCATTAGTGTTACCAACTTGCATTGCTGTAAGCTCATTGTTATCGCCCATTAGCTCAGTAGTCGCAAGGTTTTCATCACCAATTTGATTAACTGTTACTTCATTGAATGAACCGTCAAAAAGACCAGACTCAATAGCATTATTCGAACCTTCTTGGTCTAGTTTTATTTCATTATCATTACCAGTAACGGCTGCAAAAGTAATGGTATTGTTATCACCGCTGCTTTGTTCAATAGCTATTTCGTTGTCATCACCAGCAATATCAGTAAATGTAATGATGTTACGTGAACCATCTTGGCTAACGTCAATCTCATTTTCGTTACCGCGTAATGAGCCTATTTTAAATTCATTCCAGGTGTCTGTTTGTTCAATTTCAATAATGTTTTCATCGCCTGATAAGCTAAGTACTTCAAATTCTTGCCACATACCAGACTGAGATGAAATAATTTCGTTACCATTACCTCTCATGTCCATGTTGTAAAACCAGTGACCGCCATTTCCTTGTTCAACGTCAATATTATTATCGCTACCAGTGATAATATTAATTGCTTCATTGTTTTGAAATAACCCTTGGCCGAATTGAGAAACATAAACGCCGTTGTTATCACCCGTTATGCGTGTGATGAACCCATTAGCAACACCATCTTGTGCATAAGTTTGTTGGTTGTTATCACCTGTTGTTTCAACTTCGGCGTAATTACCATTTTGTAATTGAGCTATTTTAACATCGTTGTTGTTACCGATTTCAGTAGCTAGTGCAGTATTGCCATCGCCATCTTGAGAGACTAATGCCGTGTTGTCAGAAAATGATTGCTTAACTGTTACAGCATTCTCAATGCTACTTACAGATACTTTAGCTGCAAGCTCAGAAGTTGAACCTGCTTTTGTTTCTGTGTTTGCGTTTGCTGTAAAGCTGGCGCCCATTGCAATTGCAATTGCACAGCTTAAAAGTGATTTATTCAATTTCATTATTATTCTCCTTGAAAGATAAAATAAAATACCTTGATTATTTATTAAGTTTTAAAAAGGTATTTTCGTTGCAGCATGCCGTGCTGCCATAATGTGTGATTAGCTTTTTATTCTTAAACGTAAAATGCTGTTTTAAATATGAACTAGGGTTTGGTCATTAGTACTTGGTAAGGTGGTTTGCCATTCACTAATTCATAACTGCTCAGTCACTGTATTCTTCAATGAGTTCATTTTGAATCATCTTTTTTAATGGTAATTTAAATCTATAAATTTCAATTGCTTACTCTTTTAATTTGTATTTTCTATCTATTTACATCAAAAACCAGTAAAAAATAATGAGTTAATACCATGTTAAAAATAAGTTGTTTAATTCATTAAAATGGCTGCTATTAATGTTTTTTTTACTGTATTTCTAGTTAAAAATAATGGTTTTGTTCCTGATTTTGCTTTTTTTACTTGAGTTAGTGACTGATTACCCGTTTTCTTAACGCTTGCCACGTGATTACTTAAATTCATAAACGTAAATATTTCGCTTAGTAAAGCTAAGTTAACTTAATTACGGATAGAACAATGAAAACAAAATTATCTATTATTACACTTGCACTTTTACCTTGTTTAGCTGCGGCTAAATTGCCTGATGTTAACAGTACAACTCAAAAAGTAACTGCGAGCAGTGACTCGATTATTGTTAAGTATAAAAAGAATGCTTCGCCGGAAATGCGTAAGCAAGCTCGTTCGTTAGTAAAAGCCAAAATATCTGATCTAAATAACGATGAAATTGATGATAACTTCACCTCGTTATTTTCTGGCCGCCTCGCAAAATTTAAAATATCAGGAATGAGCGCTAAAGAAGCAATTGAGCGCTTAAAATCGCATCAAGCTATTGAGTATGTTGAGCCTGATTACCGAGTGAGCATAGCAAGCGCAACTAATGACCCTCGTTTTGATGATTTATGGGGCTTAAACAACGAAGGCCAAACTGGTGGCACGGCTGATGCCGATATTGATGCACCAGAAGCATGGTCAATCTCTACAGGTAGTCGTGATGTTGTAGTAGGTGTTATTGATACGGGTGTTGATTATAGTCACCCTGATTTAGCTGCGAACGCGTGGGTAAACAGTGGTGAAATTGCCGGTGATGGTATCGATAATGACGGAAACGGTTACATTGATGACGTTCACGGTATTAATGCAATTACTGATGTTGGTGACCCGATGGATGACGAAGGCCATGGTACACACGTATCGGGTACAATCGGTGCCAGTGGTAACAATGGTGTCGGTGTTGTTGGTGTAAACCATGATGTTTCTATTGTGGGTTGTAAGTTTTTAGCCGCAGATGGTACAGGTTCTACCTCTGGTGCTATTAAGTGTATCGATTACATGGTTGGCCTTAAAAATGCGGGTGTTAACCTTCGTGTATTAAACAATAGCTGGGGCGGCGGTGGTTTTAGCCAAGCGTTAGCTGATGCGATTACGGCTAGTGAGCAAGCTGATATTTTATTTGTTGCTGCTGCGGGTAACGATGCGGTTGATAACGATCAAAATCCACACTACCCATCTAATTATGAAAACGACAACGTATTATCGATAGCAAGTACTGATAGCAGAGATAATATGTCTAGCTTTTCTCAATGGGGCCTAACAAGTGTTGATATGGGCGCACCTGGCTCAGGTATTTTGTCGACCGTTCCTGGTAATAGCTATGCTACTTATTCAGGTACATCTATGGCAACACCGCATGTAGCTGGTGCTGCTGCACTTGTACTTTCAGTTAATCCTGATTTAACAACACTAGAGCTTAAAGAATTACTTATGTCTAGTGGTGATGCTAATGCGGCATTAAATGGTAAAACGGTTGCAGGTACACGCCTAAATGTTAACCAAGCGCTAATTGATGCTGATCCAACTCCTGGCTTTAAATTATCTGTATCGCCGGTTTCTCAGCAAGCGACTGTAGGTGATACGGTTTCTTATACCTTTACGATTGGCTCAATTGCACAATGGGAAGGTGACGTTTCACTGGCTTTAGCTTCAGATCTTACCGATGCATCACTAAGCGCAACTACCGCTCGTCCGGGCGATGAAGTTGTTCTAACAGTTGCAACTAACAGCGATACTCAGTGGGGAAATTACGACTTTACTGTTACCGCAACATCAGACGAGCAAGTTAAAGAACAAACTGTTAGCTTAATGCTTCAACCTGCTGGTTTAAATGACTTTACTTACAGCAGTGATGAAAACATCGCTATTCCAGATAATTCTCCAGAGGGCGCAAGCTCGGTTATTACGGTTGCTGATGATTTAACTATTTTTGGCACCACTGCTGATGTAGATATTACGCATACTTGGTCTGGTGACTTAGTACTTACGCTTATTTCAGCGCAAGGTACAGAAGTAACTTTACAAAGCAATGAAGGTGGCAGTGCAGACGATATTGTTAAGTCATTTACATCAAGCGTATTTAATTCTGAAGTGGCAACCGGAGATTGGACACTTCATGTTGAAGATACAGCTGGTGCAGATACGGGTAATATCAATGGTTGGTCACTTACATTTAGCGCTATTGGTGAGGTAAGCCCACAACCACCACAAGCTGGCTTTAGTGTTTCAGCACAAGGTTTAACTGCTACATTTGTAGATACAAGTCGTGATGTAAATGATGACATTTCACAGTGGAGCTGGAACTTTGGTGATGGTTCAACATCAACAAACCCAAATCCTACACATGTTTACGCTCAGTCAGGAAGTTATGAGGTTGAATTAACCGTAACGGATAGTGAAAATAACTCAGATACATTCACTCAAACAGTGGTTGTTAGTGATGTTGAAATTGAATTGAGTTTAAAGCGCGCTAACAAGTCACGTCTTGATACTATGCGTGTTGAGTTAAACTGGGCAGAAGTAGGGGCTGAGTCACTTAGCCTATACCGAAATGGCGAACTAGTAGATACCGTATCAGATAATGGCCGTTACCGTGATTATGTGCGTAACGCAACATTACCGGCATACGACTATCAGTTATGCGTATCTGAAAACGTATGTTCGAATATTATTACGGTTTCATTTTCTGAATAAAACGTTTACCCCTTAGACATTCAAAGCCCAGCAATGCTGGGCTTTTTTATGGAATATCCCTTCTTAATTTTATAGTAATAAATAATTAGTTAATTTTATAATGTAGCTATTTTGTATTCATTTTGTTTGTTATTTGTGCGTTATTTTCTTGATATTTACGATATCCATGTTAAGTTTGTACCTGAAAGGTAAAAAATAATGAGTATAAACATCGTTAATGGAGGAGCCAATGAGCTCACGTAAAATAATAACAAATGCCTTTAATCTAAGTGCTTTATCGTTAAGTTTTCTTAGTTTAAATGTACACGCGTCTATTGATTGCAGTGCGTTAGAACAGTGGCAAACAGGCCAGACACACGTTGCTGGAGATCAAGTGCAAGCGCAAAGCACAGCGTATGAAGCTAGCTGGTGGACGCAAGCCAATCCAGTGGAGAATGCTGGTGATTATAAAGATTGGAAAATTTTGGGTGTATGTGACAACGCTGTCATTGATAATGAAATTCCAGTAATTACCGAGTTAATGCCTGCAGACGATTTTCAACTAACCGATAAAGACAGCGTTGTCATATCGGCGCAAGCAATTGATAACGATGGAGAGGTAACCACCGTTGAGTTTTTTGTTGATGGTATTTTTCTAGCTGCAGATACTTCATCACCTTACAGCGTTGATTGGCAAGCTGTGGCGGGTTCTCATCAAATAAGTGCAATTGCAACGGATGATCAAGGTGCGCAGTCATTACAAATCATCAATACCTTAACAGTTGCAGATGACGTTACTAATCCTGTTAATCAAGTACCCGTTGCATCAATTTCATTGAGTACCTTACCTGAACAGCTAATTGTGGGTTCACAAGTTGTGTTTGAGCTTTCAGGTAGCGATAGCGATGGTGAGATCACTGCGCTTAATTTTGCTATAAATGGTGATGATACTCATCAAGCGACATCAGCAACTAGTCAGTATACATGGCAGGCTACAGCTCTTGGGCAAGCCTGCTTTACACTTACAGTGACTGATAACGAAGGGGCTACAGCACAAACCACAAAAACCCTAAATGTTGTTGACTCTGCAGCGCCCGGCGGTGGTGTAACTGATTGTCAACCACAAGGGTTATATCAAACCCCCGGTGTTAATACGCCTTATTGTACTGTGTATGATGCTGATGGTCGTGAAGTTATGGGAGCTGACCACCCGCGTCGTGTTATTGGTTATTTTACTAGTTGGCGAAATGGTGCTAATGACCAACCAAGTTATCTAGTTAATGATATTCCATGGGATAAAATTACTCATATTAATTATGCCTTTGCGCATGTTGATGCCAATAATAAAGTATCTATTGGCGATCCTAATTCAGCAAATAATCCTGCTACAAACATGGAATGGCCAGGCGTTATTGGCGCTGAAATGGATCCTGAGTTTGCATACAAAGGACACTTTAATCTTTTAAATAAATACAAAAAACAACACCCACACGTTAAAACCTTGGTATCGGTAGGTGGCTGGGCTGAAACGGGGGGGTATTTTGATGAAACCGGCCGCGTTGAAAGTGGTGGCTTTTATACCATGACCACCCATGCTGATGGCTCAGTCAATTATGAAGGTATTAATGCATTTGCAAAAAGCACCGTTGAGTTTATTGAAAAATATGGATTTGACGGCGTTGATATTGATTATGAATACCCATCTTCAATGAACGACTCAGGTCACCCCGATGATTTTCCTATATCCAACGCGCGCCGTGCAGGATTGAATGCCTCATACCAAGTGCTAATGAAAAAAGTACGTGAAGAGCTAGATCGTGCAGGTGAAGCCGCAGGTAAGCACTATTTACTCACTATTGCGTCTCCATCTTCTGGTTATTTACTACGAGGTATGGAAACCTTTCAAGCGGTTAAATATCTGGATTATGTAAACATTATGTCTTACGACTTACATGGCGCATGGAACTCACATGTAGGGCACAATGCTGCCTTGTTTGACACCGGTTTAGACTCAGAACTGACACAATGGAACGTATACGGCACTAAAGAATTTGAAGGGATTGGTTACTTAAACACCGATTGGGCGGTTCGTTATTTCCGAGGGGCAATGGCTGCCGGTCGAATCAATATCGGTATTCCTTATTATACTCGAGGTTTTAAAGATGTGTCGGGCGGAACTAATGGTCTATGGGGTCAAGCGGCTTTACCAAACCAAGCTGATTGTGCCACAGGTACAGGGGTTGGTGAAAAGAACAAGTGTGGTAATGGTGCATTAGGTATCGATAACCTTTGGCACGATAAGAACGACGCAGGTCAAGAAATGCCCGCCGGTTCAAATCCTTTATGGCACGCTAAAAATCTCGAAAATGGTATTGTTGGCTCTTACCTCGAAGTGTATGGCTTAACCCCCGATACCGATGCTGACGATCGCTTAACAGGTTCTTACACACGTTATTACGACAGTGTTGCCGTCGCACCTTGGCTTTGGAATGCCGATAAAAAAGTATTTCTGTCGATAGAAGATGAAGAGTCGATGGCCTCTAAAGTTGATTATGTTATTAACAATGGCCTTGGCGGTATCATGTTCTGGGAGCTTGCTGGTGATTTTGATTACGACTCAGCAAAAGGCGAGTACTTCATGGGGTCAACGCTTACTTCACTTGCATACGATAAGTTTAATCAAAGCGGTGTTGCATATGATGTACATGGCGGAAATCCAAACTTTACAGTGCCTGCTGAAGCTGTAGATATCACATTTGAAGCCAAAGACTTCCCTGTCGGTGATGATAACTACCCAATCAGCCCAACATTTGCGTTTACCAATAACTCAAGCCTTGATTTAAGCGGTGCAAAAATTTCATTTGATGTACCGGTATCAACCTCCGCTATTTTTAAATCCAACTGGAATGCACAAGAAAAACTGGGCATGGCAGTAGAAGTAAATGGCTCGAACGTAGCGGGTAATAATATTGGCGGTTTTGAGAACGAGTTCCACCGTTTCTCAATCACACTGAACAATGAATGGGGCGGTCAACCAAAAGACTTTAGTGCTGGTGCAACTGTGAATGCACAAGTGATGTACTACATGCCAATCACTGGGCCTAGCAACTTTACCATTGAAAAAGATGGAAAAACTTACGCATTCAAAGCTGAATACCCAATGCTACCAGATGCAACACCAGGTGATGGCACGGGCAATCCAGATAACGGTGGCGGTGACCCTGCAGGTACGTGTGAAGGAGTTGATATAGCCTCGATACCTGTTTATCCAAACTTCCCTCAAACAGACTGGGCGGGCAACCCAAGCCATGCCGCAGCAGGTGACTTAATGTCTCATAACAACGCGATATACAAAGCCAAGTGGTGGACAACGTCTGAGCCGGGTGTAACGGCTGATTGGACCCTAAGTTGTAGCCTGTAATTTTCAAAAACAATGAGGGGTAGGCCTGAGCTTGCCCCATGTATTGAGTCTAATAAAGGATAAAATAATGGCATCAATTAAACTTAACACGATTACGCTATCTGCAATTACTAGTGGTTTACTACTCAGTACACTAGCACCGCAAGTGCAAGCACATGGTTATATGGATATCCCTAAAGCGCGCCAAGCATTTTGCCAAGATGATGGCGGGTACTGGTGGCCAGAAGATGGCACAAATATTCCTAACCTTGCTTGTCGAGCAGCATATTTAGAATCGGGCACGGTGCAGTTTGTGCAAGCGATTGAATTTTCTGTTAATACTCCTGACTATTTAAATCAAACCGCAGTTGAGGCCAGTGTACCAAACGGCACTTTATGTGCTGGTGGCGATACAGCCAAACGGGGTATGGATTTACCATCACCACATTGGCAGCGCAGCGATGTAGTACCCAATGCTAATGGTGAAATTCAAGTTCGTTACCTTGCATCAACACCACATAACCCCAGCTTTTGGCAGTTTTACTTAACTAAGCCAACTTTTAATGCCGCTACTGATGTATTGACCTGGCAAGACTTAGAGCTAGTTCAGGAGCATCAAAATGTTGACGTGATTAAAGACACCGATGGTGAGCGTTATTATCAAATGAGTGTGGCTATTCCACAAGGGCGCAGCGGCGATGCTATTTTGTACAGCCGCTGGCAACGAAACGATGTTGTGGGTGAAGGCTTTTATAACTGTAGTGATATAAATATTGTAAACGACGCTGCTCCAACCAATCCGAATGCGTGGGCAAGCCTTGGGTACTTTGTACGTCAAGGGCAAAATGCCATTGCAGGCGACACTGTATGGGCTCGCTTATTTGATGAATCTGGCCAAGAGGTGATCAACCAACAACTTAAGATCAATGCCGATAATCAAGCAAATTGGCAGCAAGTGTTGGCGTCACAACTTAACCTTGATTATGCGCATTTAGTGCAGATTGGTGTGCAAAATCAAGTTGGTGATGTTGTATTTAACAGCGCTGATGTACTAACAAACCAAGTCTATGGAAGCAATCCAAATTACACTTATACATTAAGCGTGCAGGGCACCCCTGATAATACAGCGCCTATTGTTAGTAAGCCAGAAAACCTAGTAGTTGATGAAAACACCACCACGGCTGTGCATTTACATGCGTTTGATGATGAGCAAAATGCGTTAATTTATACTTGGTCAGTACCGGCACCACTGAGTTTTACCGGTAGCGATGCCAATATCAACTTAATTTCACCTGAAGTTTCAACACCTACAGATTATACCGTTGTGGTATCTGTTTCTGATGGCCAATTAACGACCCAAACCGAGTTTGTTGTCACCGTTAATGACAGCGTTATCAATGATCCTGCTATAGCGCCTTGGAGCACTACTGAGGTTTATCAAGCAACAGATAAAGTGAGTTTTCAAGAGCGTGTTTACTTAGCTAAATGGTGGAATCAAGGTCAGCAGCCCGATAGTTCAAGTGCGTGGGAGCTTGTTGAGGAGGGTACTAATCCAGCAGCATGGAGTATTAACAAAGCCTATCAAGCGGGCGCAGAAATAATCTATCAAGGACAGCGCTATCGCGCTAATTGGTGGACTCAAGGCGATACGCCAGGACAAGCCGATGTATGGAAAACACTGTAACTAAAAGCCTAAGTTTTGTAGTTCAAACTTATTAAACCAAAATAATCACATTAAAAATAGATAAGAGAGAAATATGAATATTAAACAATTAACCGCAGCTATGGGTGTTGCACTATTTGCCGGTTCTGTATCGGCAGCGCCTTCTACACCAAGTATTAATTGGGAGCCACAGCAATATTCGTTTGTTGAGGTAGACCTTGAGGGAAACGGCTCTTACAAACAGCTGGTTACCCGTGTTGAGCAAGTTAATATCAACATTGAATGGAGTGCGTGGAGCGGTGATGGCGGCGATAGCTATAAAGTGTACTTTGATGACATGCTAGTAAATGAGGGCACGCTTGCTGCTGGTTCTAAAAGTGGCACTATTTCATTCCCTTATGATAAAGCAGGCCGCCATACAATGTATGTTGAACTATGTGAAGGCGGCACGACCTGTGCGAGAAGTGCGGGTAAGCCAATTGTAATTGCTGACACTGACGGCGGACATTTAGCACCATTACCTATGGATGTTGACCCAAATAACCGAGATATTGGCGTTAAGCAAGATTTAGTGACGGGCGCTTACTTTGTTGAGTGGGGGATCTATGGCCGTGATTACGATGTAACGAATATGCCAGCACAAAACCTGAGTCATATTTTGTATGGCTTCATTCCAATTTGTGGTGAAAATGCGTCGTTAACTGGCGGTCCTAAGCGCGCACTGGAAACAGCCTGTGCGGGCTCTGCAGATTACGAAGTGGTTATTCACGACCCATGGGCCGCAGTACAAAAAGCATTGCCAGGGGTTGATGCTAAAGATCCCATTCGTGGTACTTACTCGCAGTTAATGGCACTAAAACAGCGCTACCCCGATATTAAAATTTTACCATCTGTAGGTGGTTGGACGTTATCAGACCCATTTGGTGGTTTTACTAATAAAGCAAACCGCGACACCTTTGTTGCCTCAATGGAAGAGTTTTTAAGAACCTGGAAGTTTTACGATGGTGTTGATATTGACTGGGAATTCCCAGGTGGTGACGGCCCCAATCCTGATATTGGCGATCCAATTAACGATGGCCCAGCCTATGTGGCGCTTATGCAAGAGCTGCGCGCTATGCTTGATAAGCTAGAAGCAGAAACGGGTCGTACTTACGAGTTAACCTCAGCCATTGGTGCTGGTTACGATAAAATTGAAGATGTAGATTATCAAGCCGCAAGCCAGTACATGGATTACATTTTTGCCATGACCTATGACTTTTATGGCGCATGGAGTAACGTAACTGGTCATCAAACTGCACTTTACTGTGGCGAGCACATGAGTGTTGGTCAATGTAATGGCACTGGGCTTGATGAAAATGGCGAACCTCGTAAAGGCCCTGCTTATACCACCGATAATGCAGTACAGCTGTTACTTGCGCAAAATGTACCATCGAAAAAAATCGTCGTCGGCACAGCCATGTATGGCCGTGGTTGGGAAGGTGTTTACCCGCAAAATGCAGCGGTTGATGGTAACCCAATGACCGCCTCTGGTAATGGCCCGTTAAAAGGCTCCACGGCACAAGGTGTATGGGAAGATGGAGTTATTGATTACAAAGGCGTTAAAGCCAATATGATTGGTGCGGCAGGCACCGGTATTAATGGTTTTGAAGTGGGTTATGATGAGCAAGCACAAGCCGCTTATGTATGGAATCGCTCAACTGGTAAACTGATCACCTATGATAGCCGTAAGTCTGTGCTGGCCAAAGGTGCGTATGTTAATCAGCATAACTTAGGCGGTTTATTTGCATGGGAAATTGATGCTGACAATGGTGACATTCTAAATGCAATGCATGATGGCTTAGGGGGCGTAGTTGCGCCGCCAAGTAATAAAAAACCGGTTGTTTCAGTGTCTTCATCTGTGTCTGTTAATTCAGGCGAGAGCATCACAGTAACGGCTTCTGCAACCGATGCAGATAACGATCCACTGAGCTTTAGCTGGAGTGCTGATAGCGCGCTAGTAGTATCTGGACAAAATACATCATCACTGGTTATTAATGCGCCAACAGTGACTACAGATACACAGTATGTTGCAACCGTTGCGGTATCAGATGGTCAAGCAACAGTAAATCGTGATGTTGTTGTTAATGTTATTGCGCCGACATCAGGCGGCGAAAATACAGCACCGAGTGTTAATGCAATTGCTAATGTTAGTGTTGAAGAAGGCGCATCAGCAAGTGTTGCTGTAGTTGCAAACGATGCACAAAACGATGCGCTTACATATACGTGGACAGTACCAGCAGGCTTAACGTTAGTGGGCAGCGGTGCAAATGTAAGTATTGAGGCAGGCGCTGTAGATACAGATACAAACTTCACTGTTTCAGTTGCAGTAAGTGATGGCGCATTAACTACAACGCAAAGCTTTAGCGTAACAGTGACAAATGGTGATACTACCACTCCACCAACAGGAGATTGGGATGCGAGTGTTGCATACGTTGGTGGCGATGTCGTCACTTATAACGGCGTTGAATATAAAGCAAAGTGGTGGACTCAAGGCGAGCGTCCTGATTTAGGTGGTGCGTGGGAGGCAACAACACAGCCTACAGATGGTACGGGTGTCGAAGTTTGGCAGCCAACGGCTATTTATAACAGTGGTGATGAAGTTTCTTATCAAGGTAATAAGTACCAAGCTAAATGGTGGACTCAAGGGAACGAGCCAGGCTCAACCGATGTATGGTTAGCACTTTAATGTAAAACCTTATTGTTTGATTTTATAAAAAGCAGCTTTCGAGCTGCTTTTTTTATCGCGAACAGTCACTTTGATTGTTCAAAACAAGGCTTTATTACTAATAATTAATCCATTGACATCAGCATACACCCAATCACCGGTATTAATTGTGGTGTTTAACATATTAACCGGGTGATCTTTGGCACCTAAACCGCGCTTAGTGGTGCAGCGCGGCGTAGCGCCTAGCGCCATCACGGGTAAATCAAGCGTGGCAAGAATTTCAATATCGCGGCAGCAACCATTAATAATAATGCCTTGCCAGCCATTTTTTAGGGCTCGCTCTGCAATCATATCGCCAATGAATGCAAAACGCTTACTAGCAAAGCCATCCACAACCAACACTTTGCCTTCACCATTTTCATGTAATATGTTGCCAGCAAACGAGTTATCGTCTGGGCAGGTGACAGTCACTACTTGACCATAAAAGAGAGTTTTATTACCAAAGTGTTGCAAGCCACTGTCAGCGACTTGCACATGGTCGCGATGTTCATCGTATAAATCGGGCGTAGTAAACTGTGTCATTGAGGGCATCCTTGTTTTTTATAAAGCCACGTAGGCCAACGGCAGTACATTAAAAGTAGTAATAATGTTTATCGTAGGCTAATTAATCATTCAGGTGTAGCTATTGTTGTAAATTGGCGTATAGATTTTAGTTGCAATATAAGCACTTTTAACGTTTTTTTATAAGTAACTTATGCTGTTACTTAGTTTAATTTTTTTGAATAAATTTGATTTTGCCAGAGCATTAGCCAAACGTCTCATTGTTGCGTGCTTTTTCATATGCTACGTTCAATTGTTATTTTAAAATTTGGGCTGCAATACTTGGCCCTATACACACATACAAAAAGAGAAGCGTGCTTTATGATCATCTTTTTTATTTGCCTAACTATTTTAATATTAGGCTATAAGTTTTATAGCCCGTTTGTTGAAAAGCAAGCGGGCATGGATTCAACGGTCGACACACCACAAAAACGCTTTAGCGAAGGTGTTGATTACGTTGCAATTCACCCTGTTCGTGCATTTTTGATTCAATTTTTAAATATAGCAGGCGTAGGCCCCATATTTGGCCCAATATTGGGTGCATTATATGGTCCGGTTGCGCTTGTATGGATTGTGCTTGGTAATGTTTTGGGTGGCGCTGTACACGACTTTTTCTCAGGAGTAATGAGTATAAAAGAAGACGGGAAAAGCTTACCGGAAATAGCAGGGCACTACTACAACGTTGTATTTAAAGGCTTTATGCTTATTTTTACTGCGATGCTACTATTTTTTGTTGGTGTTGTATTTATTATGAGCCCGGCAGGATTATTAAGTAACCTTGATATATTTAAGGATACAATATTTGCAAATAATACCTTTTGGGTTTTGGCTATTTTAGCTTACTACTTTTTAGCCACGTTATTACCCATTGATAAAATCATCACTAAGTTTTACCCTATTTTTGGTTTGTTAATGATTGTGATGACAGTAGCTATTGCGGTATCACTGCTAATAAACGCACCGCATTTACCAGTAGCGGGCGACTTTTTAGCATACTTTGAGGCCGATCACGCTCATGACTTCTTAGCACCAAATCCTGATGGACTGCCCACTTGGCCGCTGCTATTTATAACCATTACCTGTGGTGCTATTAGTGGTTTTCACTCAACGCAAGCACCTATTATTGCCCGTTGTTTAACCAATGAAAAATACGTACGCCCAGTTTATTACGGTGCGATGATGTGTGAAGGCATTGTAGGTTGTGTATGGGCATTAGCGGGTATTGCTGCCTTCCCTGAAGGCTATGCGGGTTTAAAAGCTATGCTTGATTTAGGCGGTCCAGGTTTGGTGGTTAACCATATTGCAAACAGCTACTTAGGTGTATTTGGTGGTATTATGGCAATTATTGCTGTTGCTGTTTTCCCTATTACCTCAGGCGATACGGCCTTTCGTTCACTGCGCTTGACCGTGGTTGATGCGTTTAGTATTCCGCAAAGTTTACGTAATCGTTTATTGCTAGCAATCCCTATTTTAACCATTGCCTACTTTATGACTAAGCTCGATTTCTCTGTGATTTGGCGCTACTTCGCATTCTCAAATATGCTGCTTTCAACCAGTGTGTTGTGGCTTGCGACCAAGTACTTATTTGACCGTGGTACATTCCACTGGATCACTAGTATACCAGCAGTAATCGCTACAGCAGTGACCTTGTCATACATAATGACTGCGGCAATAGGGTTAAACTTATCAAGTGATTTAGGTAAACCGATTGGTGCAGTGGTGGCTGTTATAGGGTTTATTGTATTAGCTGTTGTGCATTCAAAGCATAAAGTGCGTACGGCTTAATAAATCGTAATCTCAAAAATGTAAAAGCGAGCCTTATAAAGGCTCGCTTTTTTTATACTTGATCGCCAATCGCTAAAAAGTGGCTTGTTCGAAGTAGCTGATATCATCTAGGGTTTTACTAATCATCATCGCCCCCTCTAATAAGCTCACTGTTTGTATTGCCGCGCGAGCAGGGTTTTTTTCACCATTCGCAGCGTGTGCTTGGGTTAACCAGGCTAAATTTTTATTAAAAAACCGCTGAACTTCAACCCGCACTTTATCAGGTAGGCTGTCGCTTTCTGCGCCGAGCAAGCCACATAAACACATTTTTTTATCAATCACGAGTGCATTTCTAAATAACTGAGTGTAAATATCAATAGGGTTTTTACCGTTTGCTTTGTGTGCCTCTGGTTCACCAAGTACAGCGATAAAGGCATCGGTATATTGATGCGCAAGCTCTGCACCTAAATCAGCTTTAGTTGGAAAGTGATAATGCACACTGGCACTTTTAATACCAATTTCATTGGCCAACTCTCTAAAGCTAAAATTGCTATAGCCACCAAGTCTAACTTTGTTTTCTGCTGCTTTTAACAGGGCTGCTTTTTTTGTCATTTTAAACTTCCTTCATATCGCTGCAAAAAATTATCAACCAGTAGGTAGTTATTTTCAAGCTCTTTTATTTTTAGTTTGCAAAGGTCGAGATCTTAATATAAATTACCTACCAGTAGGTAGGTGATTATTCTTGCCAGTATTAGCTCAAACTGTGATTAAAAATATAAAGAGATAATTATGAAAATTTATGATGTAGAAAACTTTCCTAATCCATTACGTGTACGTATTGCGCTTGCTGAAAAAAGGCGACTGATAAAGTAGAGTTTGTTGCTGTCGATTTATAAATGGTGAGCACCGTACTGAGGCTTTTTTAGCTAAAAACCCCTTAGCAGGCGTACCTGTTTTAGAGCTAGATGATGGAACGTTCATCGCAGAATGCACCGCGATTACTGAATATATTGATACCGCTTTTGCTGGCCCTTCATTAACAGGTGTTGAGGCAAAAGAACGCGCGGTGATTAATATGATGCATAAGCGTGCGGAGTCAATGGTACTTTATGCTGTAGCCACTTACTTTCATCATGCTTAGGCCCAGCGCTTGAAACCTATCAAAATGTTGCTTGGGGAGAAAAGCAAGGTGAAAAAGCGCGCCAAGGCTTTGTTTATTTTAATAGCGTATTAGCTAACTCTGCTTATGTTGCTGGTGAGAATTTCAGTGTTGCAGATATTACTTTGTACGCAGGACTTGTGTTTGCAGGCTTTGCAAAAATAGCTATTCCTAGTGAGCTATCACATTTAATAGCATGGCAAGAAAAGGTCGCTCAGCGTCCAAGTATTGCTGTTTAGATATGGAGTCAAATATGAAAATTGCAGCTGATTTTAACGAACGTGTTGTTGTACATAGCGAATCGTTAGAATGGATAGCCTCACCGATGGCGGGTGTTGATAGGCGTCCACTTGATAGAGTGGGCAATGAGGTTGCACGCGCAACCAGCATTGTACGTTATGCGCCAAACAGCCATTTTTCTGCCCATACACATACCGGCGGTGAAGAATTTATTGTGCTTGAAGGTGTTTTTCAAGATGAACATGGTGATTTCCCCAAGGGCTCTTATATTCGCAATCCGCCTGAGTCAAAACATACACCAAGCTCTGAAAACGGGTGCGTGATATTTGTGAAATTATGGCAGTTTCAGCCAGAGGATAGAGAGCATGTTCGCTTGCAAACTAATACCATGTGCAGTGTTCCTCACCCTGAGTTTAGTAATGTAAATGTAGTTTCTCTTTATAAAGATGCCTTTGAAGAGGTGAGTATTTTTGCATTTGCACCTAACAGTGAAATATCGTTAAACGCCTCAGGTGGGGGCGAGCTTTTAGTTCTTGAAGGCTCGCTTGAAGAGCAGGGCGATACATTAGTAAAGCACAGCTGGTTAAGAGTGCCGCCTAACAGCGAAATTAAAGCAACAGCAGGCAGTGAAGGAGCCATAGTGTGGCTTAAAATCGGTCATTTAACAGATGTTGAAAACCAAATAGCACGGCTTAAAAATGCATAATTCAGCATTTAATTAAAATGGGCACAATAAAAGTGATGTGCCTGTTTTTTGATCTACTTCACTATTGGTTAATAAGCTATCACCTATACTTGATGCTCATATTATTGTGGAGTTCGGGTTATGGTAAATTTAACACACGGCTTATCGATTGGTATTGAGCGCTCTGGTTGCGAGTTTTTTTTAACCTTAAAAGCTATAGGTACACTCACTCACAAAGATTATGAGGTGATCACGCCGATGATTGACTCTGCGCTTGGCGAAGTTAAACATCCTATTGTTAATGTACTCATAGATGGTACTGAGCTTGATGGCTGGGCACTTAGAGCCGCATGGGATGATTTAAAACTTGGCTTAAAACATAACAAAGAGTTTAAAAAAATAGCCATATACGGCAACAAGGACTGGCAATCAACCATCGCTAAATTAGGCAGTTGGTTTGTATCAGGTGAAATTCAATATTTTGAGAACGCCACTGCGGCTTTAGAATGGTTAAAAAGTAATGATGAAGAAGCGGATGCTTAAATAAAGGCCATAATCGGCTTTTATTTTTAAAGTATTTATATCAATTCGCTTAATTAAGTGATCTATTTTGAGGCTGGAAAAACGTGTTGATAGCTAGGCAAAAAATTTGCTATTTAGTTGTTCTAAATGAGAATTTTTTAACGCAGATAGCGACACGTTTAGCCTCGTAAAATGATTAAGTATTATTGCGGATTGGTATTATACCTCTTGAAGTGTAGGTAATGCGGGAAATGCCCCCTTGGCTAAGCAGGCTTTAGAGCCACAGCGCAAACCAAAACTTAAAGCGTGTTTTACTAGGTGCTCATTATTAATTTTTTCGATGAGCGAGCTATTTTCATCGGTGTGATTTAAATAATATAACACGCCTGCAATAAACGCATCACCGGCACTGGTTGTATCCACAGCATTAATGATTGGCGCCGATTCGTTTAATATAAACGCCTTGTGGTAAACCGTTGCCGGTGCAGGGCCATCGGTTAAAAATACCAATTTAACACCTGTATCTAAAATAGATTGTAAGTAATCATCAGGTGCTTGCTGTGTTTGCTCAGATAAAAAATTCAGCTCATCACGCGATAGCTTAACAATGTCGCAATAGGCATAACACGCATGTACATTGTGCTCAATGTCATTGCTATTTTGCCACAAGCTATAGCGTAAATTTACATCAAAGCTAACGAGTTTATGGTTGTTTTTAGCCAGCTTTAAAGCACACACGGTGGTGTTTGCAATAGCTAAATTAGTTAACGTGTTGGAACAAAAGTGTAGGGTACTCAATTCATCCCATTTGATATGGTTTAAATGCTCACTCGTTAACAGTAAATCGGCGGTATTGTGGCGATAAAAATTAAAGCTGCGTTCACCGGTTTCATCCAAACTGACAATAACCACGGCCGTTTGAGAGTCTTTAATCGTAAATAAGTACTCTGTACTTACTTTATATTGCTCAAGCGATTTACTTAATTGTTTAGCAAAGTAGTCATCACCCATACCGCCACAAAAAGCAGCCTTGCCGCCTAACTTTGCATAACCTACCGCTACATTGGCAGGGGCACCTCCTGCAATGGGCAAATAAGCACTGTTTTGAGAATCTTGTGGCAGCATATCAATAAGTAGCTCGCCGAGGCTAAGTAATTTGGTCATAGTGTAAATCCTAAAAAACCCAGCAGAGCTAGGTCAAAATTCAAGGGAGAATTATTAAAACTAATTAAAGTTAGTGTAACAATCGCTGAAAAACATAGCTTCAGCGCTTGTTACACTAAAGATGGTTAGTTAAACGCGTATTTAAGCGTTATTGATGTTGTGCGGCCATTAATAGTACGGGCGCGAATAATGTTATTATCTGGAATTGAGCCTTCTTCAGCTTCTGTAATACCTACCGTATCGAATAAGTTATTTACATTAAGTGCAATATTAAGGTTTTCAGATAAATCGTAACTTACAAAGCCATTTACTTGAGTGTAACCGTCAAATTTAAGGTCGTTATTGTCTTGAGCGTAAGCATCAGTAGTACCAATAAAGTTGACACCGGCAGCACCTTTATCAAAGCTATAACGAGCCATTAAAGAGTAGATTAAATCAGCTTGGCGGCGTGGCGTATTACCTACCACTTCAGGTGTAAGTGCATCCTTAGCAATTTCTGCATCAGTCCATGTTAAGTTACCACGAAAATCCCATGCATCGATGAAGTAAGTTGATTCAATTTCAATCCCTTTTGCTTCGTACTCACGGTCAAAAAAGGTTTGCGATGTTGCTTCAAAGTTTTGCTCTTCTGTTTCTGCATAAAACGCTGTTGCAAAAACTGAGAGTGAATCAAAACGTTTTTTAACCCCAAATTCATACTGGTTTACTTCATCAACGGCATCTTCATCAGCAACCGAACCGTCAGCGCGTACTTTACCAAATAAAAGTCGGTCAGCATTTGCGCGGCCACCTTTACTCAGTCTTGCAAATGTCGCAAGGCTTGAATCTATTTGGTAGTTAGCCCCAATTGAATAGGATGCATAATCCCAATCGTAATTTACTGGGCTAGCATTTGCGGTATCAATGCCTGCTACATTTTGTTCAGGAACTGAAATCACTCCATCGCGATTCATATCGACCGTTGAGGTAACGGCACCTGCATAGTTGCCGCGTGCTTCACCACTATCGTAACGAGCACTGGCATCAATACTTACATCACCCACTTTTGTTGAAAATGAAACGTACGGGGCGCGGGTATCGTATTCTGTATCGTAATCACGCTGACAACAGTTACCCCAAAAAGGCGTTCCGTATGCATATAAACCATTTTCAGAAAACTCTGTACCATCAGCAGCTGTTACATTTAGTAGCGCCGCATTATCGCCCTTAAGCTCCATTAGGTAAGAGTTCCATAACCATGACATAGCAATATTTTGCGTTGAAGCATAGTAACCAAATGTAACGCTTGTATCATCGCTTAGTGATTTAGTTAGTTTGAAGTCGTTCACAATAGAGTCAAAGTCGTTCATTGTGACGTCAAACGTATGAATACGCATAGCTAAATCGTCATTAAATGCAGCTCCGGTATTGGCATTACTAAGCGTTGCACCTGCGCCGCCAATACTTTGTGCAATAGCAGTCGCGCTGCCTACTTCAGCAGGAATAAGTGAATTAAAGTTACCGCTAACAGAGGATTTACGAAAACGGTTTTCAATACGCCAATCGTTATCTAAGTCAAATACGGCTTCAAAACCCACTGAGTCAACTTGCGGGTTCATGCCATCGCGAATATCGCCGTTACTAATTTGATTTTCGCCATTTAAACGCACTGTTTTAGTAAATAATGCCGAGTGTGGTGTATCCGATTGTGCGTCAAACCCAGGGATTGAGTCACCATTTGCATACATTGGCATTGGTAAGTAACCCACGCTTTTGTCATCTAAATGTTTGTAATAAAGACGCACGTAACCGTTTTCAAAGTCTTTGGTAAGGTTGGCTTTAATTTGCCCACCTTTATTTGATGTGTAACCTGTTTCACGCGGGCCTTCACCTTGGCGCACAAAACCACCTACATGAAAACGTACGCTATCACTAAGGTAAGTGCCGTATTCAAAGTCTGTACGAATAGTGTCGTAATCAAGGCCCAGTGTTGTAGAAACACTGCCTGATTCGTTTTCACCATTTTTAGATATAAAGTTAATTATGCCGCCCGGTGCATTACTTGCTGCAGTCGAGGCCGAACCACCACGAATTGATTCGATAGTTTGTACGGTATTATCTAGGCGCATAAATATATCAGCGTTACCAAAAGCAATATCACCGTATTGCATAACGGGTAAACCGTCTTCTTGTAATTGTAAAAACTTAGCACCACCAGAGGCCACAGGTAAGCCGCGTACAGCAATGTTTGCGTTACCTTCACCGCCGGTTGATTCTGAGCGTACGCCCGGAATAATTCTAAACGCTTCAGCAGTTGAACGCGGTGTAGATACTTCAACTTGAGCAAGCGATAAACTGCTCACTGATGAGCTTGATGCCATAATGGTTGTACGACGTGGTACACCGGTTACAACGATAGTCTCAAGACCTTTGTTAGCTTGCGCTTGTGTGTTTTGCTCTTCTTGTTGTGCATAAACGCCTTGGCTTACAGCCAGCGCTAAAGCACTCATTAAATATAAAGGTGTGTTGTGTGTTGTCATGTGAACGCCTCGCTTTGTGAGCCCGAAGGGGTTTGTTATTTTTACTTAATCGATTAAGTAAAAATAACAAATCTTTTACAATAAGCAAATTATTTTATTCTTTATTTGCTGTTTTTTTACTCATCTATTGATTTATATAGTGTTTTTTTTAGCCCCCAATTTGTTGATTTACTCAGTTATTAGGTTGCTCTCTTGTAAAGCGCTGGCTGATGGGTCACGGAAATAGTTAAACAGCATCGCTAAAAATAAAATAATGGCAAAGCCGGTTGCAAGATAAAAACCATAACGTACATGACCAAAGTAATCGCTGATCATACCCATAAATAAAGGCGCTAATGCGGCTGAAAGTGCAGTGAAAAATAATATAACCCCAGCAACTGCGCCATGTTGTTGTACCGGGAAGCACGATATTCCTTTGGAGTTTAAGGTCGGGTAAACCATCGACATAAATAACCCTGAAAGCGGCAATAAACCAACAGCCCAATCAACGCCACCGACTAAAGTACCCACATAACACAATGCGATACCTAAACTTAAGTAAGCCATAACACCTTGCCAGCTATAGCGGTTTAATAACCACACCGCAATAAAACGCCCTGCCGCACGCAGTATAAAAAATATGGTGAGTGCATAGGTTGCCAAAAGGGGCCAAGAGCCTGTGTAGTCTTTTAACAGCGTCGGCATCCATACGTAAATGGCAACCTCGGTTGCAACATAAAGCGCAATGGCGAGCGAAAAGCCAAGCGCGTAGGGGTTTTTAATCATTTTCATGGTGGTAGCAAGTGAAGCGGGCTTTTCAGTGCTTTTAACAACGCTTGGATACTCTGCACGCCACGCTAAAAACGCTAAAATTAAGCACATAATGCCGGCAATAATATATAAATAAGTCCAACTTACATTTTGTACCAGTAATACACCAACAAGTGCAGGTCCAACAATGGCACCAATACCAAAAAAGCCTTCTACTTTGTTCATGGTTTTAGTGTGCTCTGCGTTGCTATGAGAAATATCGCCTAATAACGCCAAAGCGCCGGTTTTAAATAAGCCAATAGCTAAACCAATACAGCAAAGCAAAAAAACAAAAAATATAAAGCTGCTACTAATGGCGAATAAAAAGCAACTCGCAGAAAATATTAATAACCCAAGCATAATCGTTTTTTTACGCCCGAGGCTATCGGCTAAAAAGCCTAAAAATAATCCGCTAAAGGCAATGAGTGCCATAGGCGCATAGTGGAATGCGCTGGCTTGGGTCATGCTTAAACCAAATTCAGTTATGAGCTCGGGAATGATCATGCCGACTGCATCGGAGGTCATGGCAAACATAAAAAACATCATATATGTGAGCCAGCGAATTTGTTGCAACGGATCGCTGCTTACGTGTGTGTGTGATTTTGTCATGTGCTTTTCCTCGTTAAATGCGTTCTTAACACTCAGTAAGTCAGTCAGTTACTGATTATAGTATTAATGTCGCCACGATATTTGTATGTAAAATTTATAAAAATAACTTGTAAATTCGTACGTGCTAGTTAAAGATATATCTTAATCGATTAAGTTTCAACATGGTAATCACACAATGATGAAGAATAAAGTTCAATTGATCACATACGCTGATCGAATTACTGGCCAAGATATAAATGCACTTACCACTCTTTTACATGGCCCATTAGAGGGCGTTTTTGGTGGTGTGCACTTATTGCCATTTTATAACCCAATTGATGGCAGCGATGCAGGCTTTGACCCGATTGATCATAGTGAAGTTGATTCTCGAATCGGTACTTGGGACGACATAAAGGCACTCGGTAAAGACCATGATTTAATGGCTGATCTAATAGTGAATCATGTGTCGGCGCAATCTTTTCAGTTTCAAGATGTACTGGCTAAAGGTAAAGCGTCAGCATTTTGGGATTTATTTTTAACCAAAGAAGACGTGTTTCCCAATGGTATGAGCAAGGCTGAGCAGCAAGCTATTTACCGTCCACGCCCAGGCAGTTGTTTTACGCCAATGAAATGCGGTGATGGTCAAACGTATGATTTTTGGACCACTTTTACAGACAATCAAATTGATATAAACGTAAAAGTAGAGGCAGGAATTGCGTATTTAAATAATGTACTTACTAAGTTCTCTGCTAACAACGTTAATATTATTCGTTTAGATGCAGCGGGTTATGCCATTAAGCAGGCGGGTACTAATTGTTTTATGCTAGATGAAACGTTTGGCTACTTAGATAACTTATCAAAGCAAGCCAACGATTTAGGCATGGAAACCATTGCAGAAATTCATAGCCATTATCAAACACAAGTAGATGTAGCTAAGCGCGTTAATATGGTTTATGACTTTGCGTTGCCACCACTAATTCTACATAGCTTGTTTAATAACAATGCGGATGCATTACTCAAATGGCTAAAAATATCGCCGCGTAACTGTTTAACGGTACTAGACACCCATGATGGCATAGGCATTATTGATGCAGGCCCAATGGGTGAAAAACCAGGCTTATTAAATGCAGAGCAAATTGATAACCTAGTAGAAACCATGCATGCAAATAGTAACAATCAAAGCCGCCAAGCAACAGGCGCGGCTGCCAGTAATGTCGATTTATATCAAGTGAACTGTACTTATTACAATGCATTAGGCGCTAATGATTTTGACTATTTACTGTCGCGCGCAATTCAATTTTTTGCGCCAGGTGTACCGCAAGTTTATTACGGCGGCTTATTTGCCTGTGAAAACGATATGGAACTGTTAGCAAAAACCAATGTTGGCCGTGATATAAATCGCCCATATTTGAACGCGGCTAAAATAGAGCAAGCCCTTAATAAACCGGTAGTAAAAGGGCTCATAGAGCTAATTAAAATGCGTAATGAACATCCCGCATTTGCAGGTGAATTTTCGGCTCAAGGCGGCGCAAGTGTTTGTTGTTTAATGTGGAAGCTTGAACAACAATCAATTTCATTGAGGATTGACTTTGCAAGCCGTATTGCACTTATTTCGCAGGTTAATGGCACTCAAGAAAGCACTCTAAACTTACAAAGTTTATTGGCTTAAATAGCTTTATTTGTTGAAAACCAAAAGCCAAGCAGCCTCTGTTTGGCTTTTTTATTTGCTTTATTAGCAGTGCTTAGCTACTTGCACCAATATCGAGTGCGTAACCTACTTCATATTGTTTTTCTTCTTTAGAAATAAATAAGTTAGCAGCCATAACGCCCTTTTCTTGGCTATTTTGATGAATTGTAGTGAGACGAGGTACAAAACGAGCGGCTTCTTCTATGCCATCAAACCCCACAATACGCAGCTCACTTCCTATTTTTATCCCTTGTTTTATGGCTTCTCGCATGGTGGCAAGGGCAATTAAATCACTCATGCATATAATCACGTTAGGGCGAGGGGAGGCTGTTAATACCTCTTTTGCGGCAATATTTGCAAAGCGCTCACTGCTTTCAGGAATATTCCAAATGCGGTCGTCGGCAACCGTTATATTAGCCTCACTTAAGGCGCGTTGATAACCACGCAAACGTTGATGCGAAATAGATTGGCCAGTTTCAAATTCGTGATGTTCGTATACCCGGCACAATACATTTTCATCAAGTAATCTTAAGCCTAATATAGCCACTTTATCATCTTGATTATGCAAAACATGTTTGGCTATTTCATAACTGGCTTGCTCGTTATTAACATTAATTGAGGCGTTACGAGCAATGTCAAAATCAACCGTCACCACATGTTTGGAGACTGTTTTTAGTTGCTCTACTAGTGCTTTATTGCGCGGGCGACCATAACAAATAAAACCATCGACAAAATCAACAACGCTGTTGAGGTTGTCACTATTGCCTGAAAACAATAAAACATTAATATTATTTTTTTCAAGTACCGAGGTTACTCCCCGCATAAAACTGCTCGCAACAGGGTCTGATACCATGTATTCCACGCTATCAGGAAGGACTAATGCAACAATATTAAACGTGCCACTTCGCAAAGACTGCGCCGCTTTATTAGGGCCATAATACCCCAGCTCTTTGCACGCTTTAAGTATGGCTTCGCGGCGTTTAGCAGAGAGTTGATCAGGGCGATTAAACGCATTTGATACCGTAGCATTAGACACACCTAATTCTTTGGCAATACTCTTTAATGTCCAGCGGGTGGGTTTACTCATCGGTGACTCATTACTACTTACAACATTGCAAACAATCTAGCATATTAGGCTGTTTAATATAACAAAAACTGTTGTGTTAGGTTAGTGGCGACACGCTTTTGGTGCAATACCAAAAGTTTGCTTAAATAAACGGCTAAAATGACTGGCGCTATTAAAACCCAGGTCGTAGCACACCTTGCTTATAGCGTGGCCTTCTAATAAAAGCGTACGGGCCTTTTTAAGCCTAAGTTGTTGTTGCCAAAGGGCAGGGCTAGTACCAAAAGCAAGTTTAAACTGCTGATAAAACTTACTACGGCTCATACAGGTTATTTTGCAAAGGGTGTTTATGTCGAGGTTTTCGCTTAAATGCTCTTCAATATAATGCAGTGCATCACTCACGTTACTTTTTAGGCGCAGCTTGTCACAGTTGGCCAGCAATAAATCACGGCTTTGCTGTTGTAATAAACGGGTGATCAATTCGTTTAACGATAAATCAATTAAGTAGTGCCGCTCGGCGCCTTGCTCACTAAATAAATGCACCATGCGCTCTAATAACTGCTGCGTTTGAGTATTATGTTGGGTATGCACTAAATTAGGGGTGTATTCAAACAAGGTATCACTAGCAAAGCTTTGCTGCATATTAAGCGCATTAGCCACATTGGTTATTTTATCGGTGCTAATTTCAATCGCCAAACAGGTGGTAGGTGAGTTGATAGTTGCCTGTGGGAAATCAATCAGCACGCTTTGCTCAGGTGCTAATACAAACGATTCATGTGGTAAAAACGCTTTGTGGTATTGACTGCTCTCAACATGCATTATTTTTTTACCACTGAGCATAGCGCAAAACAGTAATTCGTTAGAATGCAACGCCACTTTTTGCGCACTTTTATAGGTATCGTAAATACTTAGCTCAGAGTTATCGGCAGCAAAGGTCACTTTGTTTTCAATCAGTACATCAAGTTGTTGGCGTTTTTTATTTAACTGAGATGTGTGCATGTTCAGCCTTTTTTAATCGTTATAGAGCGTTTTTAATATGGACTCACAGACAACTTTTTTGGACAGCTAAGCAAGTTTTTAAGCGCTTAATGGTCTAATGTCAATCAATACCGATTAAATATAAAGCAAGTTGCTACATTACTCTAACAAATTTCGGCTTAGACTTTTAGCTAACAACAACAAGAGAACACACATATGATTTACGCAAACCCAGGTTCACCAGACGCACTCGTCACATTTAAACAGCAGTATGGTAATTACATTGGCGGCGAGTGGGTTGCCCCAGTCAACGGCCAGTATTTTGATAATATAAGCCCAGTTAATGGCAAGGTATTTTGTAAAGTACCGCGCTCAGATAAAGACGACATAAACCTTGCACTCGACAAAGCCCATGCAGTAAAAACCCAGTGGGGCACTACCTCAGTCGCCGAGCGCAGCAATATACTATTAAAAATTGCCGACCGTATTGAACAAAACTTGGAGCTACTTGCAGTGGCCGAAACATGGGATAACGGCAAAGCGATTCGTGAAACCCTTGCCGCTGATATTCCACTGGCCGCCGATCACTTTCGTTACTTTGCCGGTTGTTTGCGTGCTCAAGAGGGCAGTATTGGCGAGATAGACGAAACTACGGTGGCGTATCATTTTCATGAGCCTCTAGGCGTTGTAGGGCAAATTATTCCGTGGAACTTCCCATTATTAATGGCCGCATGGAAATTAGCGCCTGCACTTGCAGCAGGTAACTGTGTAATATTAAAACCCGCAGAGCAAACACCCGCCTCAATCTTAGTGTTGATGGAAATTATTGGCGATTTACTGCCAGGGGGTGTTTTAAATGTGGTAAACGGCTTTGGTAAAGAAGCTGGTGAAGCACTGGCAACTAGTACGCGCATTGCTAAAATTGCCTTTACAGGCTCAACTCCTGTGGGCTCACATATTTTAAAATGTGCAGCCGAGAATATTATTCCTTCAACGGTCGAGCTTGGGGGGAAATCGCCTAATATCTTCTTTAGCGATGTTATGGAAAAAGACGACTCATATTTAGATAAGGCAATTGAGGGTGCCATTCTTGCCTACTTTAACCAAGGTGAAGTATGTACTTGTCCATCACGCTTGTTCATTCAAGAAGATATTTATGAGCAATTTATAGAACGTATTTTAAAACGTACTAAACAAATTAAACGTGGCAACCCGCTTGATAGTGAAACCATGGTAGGCGCTCAAGCCTCTAAAGCGCAGTTTGATAAAATTTTAAGCTACATTGAAATTGGTAAAGAAGAAGGTGCTGAAGTATTAACTGGCGGCCATGTTGAGCAATTAAGCGACGAGCTAAACGGCGGGTATTACATTCAACCTACACTATTAAAAGGACGTAATGACATGCGCGTGTTCCAAGAAGAAATTTTTGGCCCCGTTATTTCAATGTCGACCTTTAAAGACGAAGCCGAAGCACTTGAACTGGCTAACAGCTCAGAATTTGGTTTAGGCGCAGGGGTATGGAGCCGTAATATGAATCGTGCTTATCACTTTGGTCGCAAAATAGAAGCAGGTCGTGTATGGACTAATTGTTACCATATGTACCCAGCGCACGCTGCGTTTGGCGGGTATAAAAAGTCTGGTATAGGCCGCGAAACTCACAAACTCGCGCTTGATCATTACCAACAAACTAAAAACTTGCTAGTAAGTTACAGCGAAGATCCGCTTGGCTTTTTTTAATAACGCGTTTTAGTTTAAACAAACAACCTATAAGTAATGAAAGCGCTACATTTTTGTAGCGCTTTGTTTTTTTAAAACTAATACCGATAGCATTTGATTAGTGGTTAATTATAATGATAAAGAAACGATTTATTAATGAGGCGCTGGGTTGAAAAAGTAGATTAAAGGTTCTAGCTCAGGGCTGTTATGACTAGGTTTCAGGCTGTTTGTACAAGCTCACAGCTCGTCACTCGAAGCCGGCTCATTTTCTCCTCTGTGTTCAAAAAGGCTTTAATGAATTAATCACAAAAAGGATTATGGTGATGTTTGAAACGATTGCGATTTATTCAGGGTTAATAGCCACATTATGGATATTCATTGGTGTTTATGTAGCAAGTCGGTTTTATGAAGGTTACAGTCATTCTAAACAATTTTGTAGTGAATTAGGTGCAACGGGAAGCCCAACTGAAAAACTGTCACCGCTAATTAATAATTATCCATTAGGTTTTTTATTTTGCTTTTTTGGCTGGTATTTAACACAACTATCTAATGTATCTATTTTGGTTAATATTGCTGGCTGGTTAGTCATAATGCATGGTATTGGTACATGGGTTGCAGGTTATTTTCCTATGGATGCAGATCCATTTACTAAACACCCAACTTTTAATTGCAAGGTTCACTCTTGGGCTGGTTTCATTATGTTGCTTTCGCTCGTTTTAGCACCAATATTAATAGCGATCAGTCCAACCACAGAAATTACTCCTTTATACTTTCGTGTTTTTTCAATTGTTTCTGTTATCGCTACTGTTTATTATCTGTTTGCTATGGCTAAAGCAATAAAACTACAAAGTAACCCTGGTAGCTATCAACGTATCTCTTATGGTATCCAATTAAGTTGGTTAAGTGTTTTTTCAATAGTGTTAATGTAATTTTAAACTAATTTAAATCGCCTCCAATAATTTAGAGACTCAACTCACTAACGACTATGATTTATTTCAGCTTATTATTTGGCTCCACAACTCAAGGAAGGCTCATGAATATAAACCACACTAAATTCCGTTTTATTTTACTAAAAGGTGTTCTAGGCTGGGGAATTCCTACAGCTATTTTATTTCAATTAATTATGTACTTTACAGGTGAGCAAGATTTTTTTGATGGAATCATTTCATCTTTAATAATATTTCCTTTAGTAGGCATATTATTTGGATACTTTTTGTGGCATTCGAAATATAAAAAAGAGCGAAATAACTGAGATAACAACCTTAATCACTTGTTTGTTGAAATTTTTTAGCTGTGATTACAAGGAGGTTTGAGTGAACATTTGTGAAACCCAAAGGTTGCTTATTCGGCAGTTTTCAATTGATGATGTGCCGGCATTAAGTGAAATTCTTAGTGACGATGAGGTGATGAAATACTCAATTCGTGGTGTGTGCGATGAAGCTGCAACTCGTGAATTTATAAAGTGGTGTTTACAATGCTACGGTTCATACGGTTTGGGCCCATGGGCACTAATAGATAAAAACAGTAACCTACTTATAGGGTTTTGTGGTGTTTCTCCACAAAGTGTCGCGGGTAACGAAGAGCCTAATTTAGGGTATCGATTAGCGGGCGATTTTTGGAATAAAGGATTAGCCTGCGAAGCGGCTAAAGGTGTTTTAAAGTATGTGTTTACGCAAACTACTCATCAATCAGTCGTTGTTATTATTGAACCTGAGCATATTGCGTCATTAAAAGTAGCAAAGAAAATTGGCTTTACAGACTACAGTACTCATGAATTTCATGGTCGTACCGTACAGTTATATCGATTAACTAAGGCGCAGTGGAGTAACTCACTTGTTTAAATAATACTATGTAGGTAGTAAGCTGAAAGAATAGTTAGTGTTGATTTGTTAAGTATCAGTTTTTAAAAAGGAAATTTTTAATGGATATAGATTCTCATATAGTTCAACTTGAAAAAAACAACCGAAAGTTATTTAGTGCATCTCATTATTTGGGGCTTACGATAGCGATGGCTGTTATTGTTTTGTTGTTAATGTTTTATTCAGCCCATTGATAGGGCTTGCTTGTTCAGGTTTTGCTGCTTTCTTTTTGAACTTTTTCTATTCACAGTATAGCTTTAGAAAACTCAACGCCCGCATAACACTACTGCAAACCAAAATTGAACAAACGTCTAAGTAAGGTGTTGCTCTAAATTTAAAGCCAGTTCATTTTAAATCTTACTCGTTGTTAGCTGCTTTTAATGTTGTTAAGTTACTGCTATAAAAATAATTTGCTGATACTTATTTGATTTAAGGTATTTTTAGTTCCACCAAATGGGTTTACAGTAATTATATAACCTAATTTAAAATGGATTTTCATGAACATAAAAACAAAAATAGTTAGCCGTACTTTATTGAGTGCTTTATTAATTACGCCTACCTTGAGCATGGCAGAATTAGCAGTTACTCCTCAAACACCAGAGCAATGGCGCAGTGTTACTGATCGTGATATTGAAGCTGCTTACAGTATTTCGGCAAAAAACCACCCCGGTATGTTTGATGTTAACAACCCAGTCTTTCCTGAGCTATTAAAGCAAGCAAAAGCAGAAGCACTTGCACTGTCTGCCAAAGCGAGCGGGCCGCAGGTTCATGTTGCGGCAATTGCGCGTTTTAGTACTGTGCTACAAGATGGTCATGCAGGTGTGTTTTCAAGCGTTGAACGACCTGCTCGTCGTTGGCCAGGTTTTAGTGCCGTTTGGCGGGGTGATGCATTAAAAGTGTATTACAGTGAAACAGATAATATAAATAAAGGTGATGTGATAAGTGGTTGCGATGGGCAAAGTACCGAGACGTTAATGCGACAAAGAGTGTTTAAATTTCATGGACAGGTTACACAACCTGGGCATTGGTGGCAGCAAGGTTGGCGGTTACTAATTGATGAGGGCAACCCATTTTTAACACCTCTAAAAGAATGTCAATTTGTTAAAGCCAATGGGCAAGCTTACAGTAAAACCCTTGATTGGTCTGTTCGGCCAAAGAGTGTAAGTAAGCATTTAACACATGCCTATAATGGGGATGAGCTTACAACCGATTTAACTTGGCCTGCGCAAAACATAGCGTGGATTGCTATGCCCAGTTTTGCAAATAACGATAAGCAAACTCATGATTACAATAACTTGTATAAAAAAGTGACTGATCAACGTTCTAAGTTACTCAGTGCAAAAACGGTGGTTTTAGATCTTCGTCATAACCAAGGTGGCTCGTCGTATTGGAGCTTAAAGCTTGCAAAAGAGTTGTGGGGTGAGCAAGTTGTTGAACAAAAAATGGATAACTACTCAAAAAATAGCCGAGTTTGGTGGAGAGCGTCAAAAGATAATACTAGCCATGTTAAATCATTAATTGAAGTGTTGAAAGATCAACCTAAAGCACAAAAAGAGTTTAAAGAAATAGCTGCAGGTATGGCGCAGTCACTTGAAAATAATAAGCTATTTTACATCGAAGAGCCGCAAAGTAAACCAAACCAAAGCGATAGCACGGTGCCAGAGAGTGACTTTAAAACACAGGTTTTTGTTATTGTGCCGCCACAGTGTGCAAGTGCGTGTCTTGATGCCATTGATGTATTTAAGCAGTTTTCAAACACTCAGTTATTTGGCGCGCCAAGCAGTGCTGACTCACTGTATATGGATGTTCGATTAGCTGAGTTACCCTCAGGTTTAGGTAAAGTGATAGTGCCTAATAAAGTGTATGTGAATAGAGCAAGAGGAAAGGGCGATTATTATAAACCCGATATTGCCTATAACGATATTGATTGGACAACCGATAAGCTATTAGAAAAAATTAAACAGTTATAAAAAAAGCCGCTCAATGAGCGGCTTTGACTTTTCAACTATAAGGGGTAATCAAAAACTGTATTTGGGCAATGTATTAATTGCCCATAGAGTATCTAACGCCAAAGGCATAACGAGGGCCGTATTGAGCCGCGCTTAAGAACTGACTTTCGAAGCGACTGAATGAACGCTCGGTTTCGTTGGTTAAGTTCACACCTTCAAAGAATACCGTTGTGCTTTCGTTAACTTCGTAGTTCACACTAATATCCCACTGTAAGTACTCTTCTGCGTATTGTGGAGGAGCCGTAGCACCTGAGTCAGGTAAACCTTGCGCAATTAAGTACTCATCACGCCATGCACCGGTAATTTTCACCGATAAGCCATCTTTTTCGTAAAAGCCTTGTATGTTCGCAGAATCACTTAAACCAGCTAATACTGCTTGAGAGGCAAGGTAGTAGTTATCGTACTCTACATCACCATCAACAACGGTGGCATTAAAGCCTGCACCAAAGCCTGAGTCGCCAAACAAGTGCTGAACAGCAAATTCAAAACCGTTTACTTTACGTGAACCAACGTTTTCAGGTGAATTGATGGTCCATTCAATCAGCGGATCAGTCGCTGGATCTGGTAATATACGGTTGTTTTCACCAATGCCTACGCCATTAGCTACAATTTCATTGTAAATTGCAGTGTCAGTTGCTTGATCTCCACGACCTTCAATGGCGGCTACTGCATTGTTCCAACGCTCACCTAAATACACATCATGTAAACCTTCAAAGGTAGTTTTTACCTGGGTGTTATCAATCCAATTATCTACGTCTTTCCAAAATAGACCAACAGCAGCGTAACTGCCTTCGCTGTAATAATACTCAAGGCTTAAATCTAGATTAGTTGATTTAAATGGCTCTAAGTTTGGATTACCACGGCTACCACTTCTTGAATTTAATTTAGGTGATGGTGTTAAAGCCAAGTTACCTAACATATCGCCAAGAGTTGGTCTGGTGATTGTTTGTCCCCATGATGCGCGGGTTACTAAGTCATCCGTAAGATCGACTTTAATATCAATCATAGGAAGTAGTAAGTCGTATTGTCCTTCATAGTCTACTTCAACTAATTCGCCACCAGCGGCAAATTGAGTTAACCACTCTGAACCGCCTGCCCAGTAAACTTGTTCCGCTACACGACTTTTTGCTGGGCTTACAATATCAGTTTCTTCATAACGAAGACCTAAGTTTACAAATACGTCGTAGTCGCTAACGTTAAATACCCAGTTGCTAGAAAGGTAAACACTAATGGTTTCTTCTTCTACTTCGTTAGTTGGGAAGTTATCAAAGCTACCAATTCGGTAATAATCACTACCAATTACGTCTTCGGTCAAATAAGCACTTTGACGAGCAAATGCTTCATCAAGGTCATAAGTGTAAGCATAACCTGGCGCTACGCCGTTAGGACCAAATGAAAATTCATCAAGGAATCCGCTTAAATCAATCCTTTCGAACATCGCATCTGGGAAAATTTCAGCGAATGTACCGTTGTTAAAGCCAGGTGCATTGGCGTTATTAGAGCCGCCCCAACCACTGAGTGTTTGCTTAGTGTAAGCCGCACCAAATTTAACGGTTTCAAGACCAATATCTGTATAAGTAAATAATTTACCGTCTAATTGTACTTGAGAAACTTCTGACTCACCTGGTGTTCTGGTAAAAATACTGAAGTTAGAACCAATTTGATTTGGACTTACTTCTTGTGTGCCGTTGTTCCAATTAATATTAAAACCCGGTACATCGCCTTCGCGGAAAAAGTATTCTTTAGTAGATAACTCTGCTGAGCCCAAAATAATACGGGCATTAGAATTTAAGCCAGGATCTTTGCCATTATCTGTTGTGGTTTTTGAAGTATGGGCATCAAAGTTAAAACTAAGGTTTTCTGTTGCTAACCATTCAACATTGATACCGGTTGCTTTTGAGTCTACCTCGGCAGTTTCACGAAATGCCGTGAATGAGGCATCATCACCGGCTGAGTTATAGTAAATAGCGGTGCCATTTTCATCTAGCTCATAGGCATTACCATTACCACCAAACGAACCGTTCCAAATACCCCACGATAGTGAGTTATTACCTGTTGTTGCATTTGAGATTGTATGATCTAGTGTAAACGTTAAGTTATCTGTTGGTGCAAACTGAAAAGTGGCTTGCGCATTTAAACGTTCACGCTGAATATCATCTTTTGAAAAGCTGACTTCTTGTGGGAAGAAAGCGGCAGATACAAACTCACCATTATCCCCAGCATTTGGATCGAAAAACTGCTTAGCTGGGTTACCATCTGCATCCATTGGGCGGTTATCAATTATGTTTTCAGCATCAACCGATAGGTTAGGGTTGACTAACCAAGAGCGTACATTGGCTGCTTGGCGCTGAAAATCACGGCGGTGGTATGAAAAGTTAGCTGAAAAACCAAACATTTCGTCAGCAAAAGTATTGCTGTAAATACCTGCAATTTCAGGTGTTACTTCATCACCTTCTTCTACCGATGTATCGTGAATGCCTTTAGCCATCAATGAAAAGCGCTGACCCGGCTTTTGTAGAGGTTTAGCGGTAACAATATTTACAGTTGCACCAAGGCCACCTGTTGGTGTATCCGCACGCGCTGTTTTCATAACTTCAAGTGAACTAACGCCTTCAGATGATAAGTTCTCAAAGTTAAATGAACGCGTAAAACCGGTGCCTGCCATTTGACGGCCGTTAAGTGTTACAAGGTTAAACGATGGGCCAAAACCACGTACGGTAATTTGGCTACCTTCACCGTTTGAGCGACTTACCGATACACCCGTAATACGTTGTAGCGATTCAGCTAAATTAGTATCTGGAAATTTACCCATTTCTTCAGCAGAAATGGCATCAACCACGCCTGATGCGTCACGCTTTACATCCATTGAACGGATTAATGAACCACGAATACCTTTTACTTCAATAACTTCTAGTTCAGGTTCGGCAGTATTTTCTTGCGCAGCATAAGCGAAGTTAAATGTGCTTGCAGCGATGATAAGTGACACAGAAGCCGCTAGTGGGCTTTTTTTAAACTTATTTGTGTTCATAATTGCTCTGCTTTTACTTAATTTATTACGGTAAGTAGGTACTTTTAATTTAGTACCTACCACTGAATTAGGGTTTATGGGTTAGCGATAACCACATTGTCGATACGATAAACTGCACCTTCACCTGTTCCCCACGCTGGGAAAACCATCAGTACATTGATATCGCTAATGTCTAAACCTGCATCAAATAATGATTGCACTGTAAACGTGTATGTTTGCCATTGCCCAATAACCGGTACTTCACCTTCAACGCTTTGTGCAAGAGGAAGCTCTACCGCCGTTGCTGCACCTGTTGACTCAATTTTAAATGTCCACACTGAGTCAGGATCATTTGGTGGTGTCACCATTTTCATTTCAAATTGCACAACACCATTTGCTAATATTGCTGATGCATCAAAAGAAACACCTTCGTCAGCTAAAAAGCCCATTACTGTTGGTGTAGCACCAATAACAAACTCAGCCACTGTGCCGTGTTCAGCATCGTCAGTTTCTTCAGTCGGTGTAGAGCCACCACAACAGTCCCAAATACTCCACATATCTGCGGCTGTATCTTGGAAAATAGTGATTTCATCGCCTGCTGATGCACTCGGATCGTACATTTTAGCGTTATCAACACGGTAAACCGCACCTTCACCTGTGCCCCATGCTGGGAATATCATCACTACATCAATGGCACTAACATCTAAACCTGCGCCCGCTAAGTCAGCGAATGTAAAGGTATAAGTTTTCCACTCACCAGCAACGGGTGCATCGCCAGCATCGGTTAATGGAAGCTCTACCGCTGTATCGCCTTCATTAGATTCAATCTTCATTGTCCAAACAGCTGCTGGATCATTTGGATTTGACATTACTTTTACATCAAACTGTAGTACACCATTTTCTAAAATACTTGTTGCATCAAATGGTTTACCACTACCACCGGCTGAGGTGCGAGTATTAAAGCCCATTACAGTGGGTGCTTCGCCAATGCTAAACTCTGCGGTTAAACCGTGTTCTTCATCATCTACTACCTCAATTGGTGTTGAACCGCCACAACAATCCCACATTGGCCAATCTAGATTTTGTCCGTCTGTGAATAGGTCAACTTCTGGGCTTCCAGGTAAATCACCTTCAATCGCAACATTGGTAATTAAATATTCAGCGCCTGCACCTGTTTGCCATGCTGGGAATACCATTAATACATCAATGGCACTTAAATCTAAGCCTCTTTCTTGTAGTAAAGAAAGTGGGAATGTATAGGTTTGCCATTGGCCAGTAACAGGAGTAACACCTTCATTACTATCGCTAAGGGCTACATCGCCGGTATTAGGACCACCATCACCCGCTTCGGCTTTTAATAACCAAGTAGTTGAAGATGTTGGTGGCGTTACTACTTTCATATCAAAGGTGAGTCGACCATTTAAATCAAGTAGAGGTGATGCATCAAATGGAGATGAAGTGCCAGTAAAATCATCAGGGAAGTGACCACCGCGGGTAGAGAAACCAAGCACAGTCCCGTTATTATCGTTAATGTTAAACTTAATTACGTCGCCTTTGTCAGCGTCAGTAATGGTTTCTGGTGTTGTTCCACCGCAACAATCCCATGCGATCCAGTTGGCATTTAAGCTGCCATCAAAAATATCAAGATTCTTTGCAACACCATCACTTGGCGGGGTAGGTACAGGGGCTTTACCTTCAACAAGTGCATCTTCTAGGCTATCGTAACCTGGGCGGACTGTTTCACAGCCTTTACCTGTGGTTGGGTTAGAGGCACATTCGTAAACACGCACGTAATCAATTTCAAAACTTTGACCTTCTGCAAATGCTGCAGCGTCAACGCCTAAGTTATTTACGTTTTCAGGCCAATCACCACCAACAGCATTGTTTAAAATAAGGTAAAAGTCTTTATCAAATGGGGCATTATCCCAATGCGTTGTTAGCTCGCCGCTACCTTGTTCAAAGTATTCAGCAAACCAACCTTTATGCTTTAAGCCAACAGGTTCATCTTTTGAATTGTAACGAACTTCAGAGCGACGTTGAGTGGCGTATAAATAGCCATCTACGTACCAGCGAATTTCGCCTTCTTGCCATTCAATTGCGTAGGTATGAAAATCGTCTGCAGGATTCATCCCTTCAGGGAATGTATACGCTTTACCTGAACTTGAGTTATTTGGCCATTCGCGACCATAGTGAAGTGTGCCATGAATATTAGCTTCAACGGTGCCATCTTCAGCAACTGTTTTTAAATTTACCGCTTCTAAAATATCAATTTCGCCAGAGCGCGGCCAAGTACCATATTCTTCATCGGTTGGCATCATCCAAAAAGCTGGCCAGCTACCTTGACCCGAAGGCAACTTTGCACGCATTTCAAAGCGGCCATAAGTAAAGTCTGCGTTGTAACGGGTGTTTAAACGGGCTGATGTGTATGGTTTTTCTGCGCCTTCTTCTGCAGGTAAGGCGACTATGTTTAGTACACCGTCTTTAATAAAGGCGTTTTCTTCACTGTCGGTATAACATTGTTTCTCGTTGTTACCACCGCCAGCGCAGTTTAATTCAAAGTTCCACTTGTTAGTATCAATACTAGTGCTGTCAAACTCATCGTTCCATACCATACGCCAGTCAGAGACTGGTTCAGTAGGGTTTACTTTTTCAATATCTGTAGTAGTGGTTGCTGCGTCACCACCACAACCCGCCAGAGATGCTAATGAAATAGCAGCCAAAAGGCGAGTAATGCGTGTTGTTTCAATGTTCATAACTGAACCCCGTTCAACTGATTATTGTCAGAATATAGTGTATTTGTTGATTTTTTCATTTTTGTAAGCGCTTACATTTTTATGTGTGATAAATGTAAGCGCTTACAAATAATATGGGGGATTTTTAACTGGGTCAAGAATTTGTTTAAATAATTTACAATTGATTTACTTTTAACGGGGTGTTTTTGTTAACAGGAACGGTTAAACGCCCAAGTAATGTTATAAATAAAGGTTTAAAAGGTGTACATGGGCGTTTTCATTAGCCGTATTGCTATTTTTTAAATGGCATTATTAACAATTGCCACAAGGATGAATTTTGTTCGGGGTTTGGGTATTGGCTCAAACCAAGTGCAATACGTTTATCAGGCTGGTTTGCCTGTGATTTATAGCTGCCAAAAAGTCTATCCCACCAAGTTACACTAAACCCAAAGTTACTGTTTGTTTCTTCGGGGTTTTGGCTGTGATGTATGCGGTGCAGCGCTTGGGTAATAAGGATGAGGCGCAGTGGTTTTTCTATTGCGTTTGGCAAGCGAATATTTGCGTGGTTAAACAGTGCTAACCCATTGAGTGTTATTTCAAATATAAGTACTGCAATGGCGGGCACGCCAAGAGCAGTTATGGCGGCAAGCTTTATCAATATGCTAAGACCTATTTCAATAGGGTGAAAGCGCAGCCCAGTGCTTGTATCTACGTGCGCATCAGCATGGTGAACACGGTGTAAACGCCATAAAATTGGAATTTTATGAAATAATCTGTGTTGCCAATAAATCAGTATATCTAGCAACAGCAGGCTAAGTATAATTGCTACTGAAAGAGGCATAGTCAGTTGATTAAACACACCGATACTATGTTCTTGGTTATAAAGCGCGGCGGCGGTTAACCCTAAAGGAACCGCTAACCGAGCAATCACTGAAGAGGTAAATACAAGACCAAAATTCGCAACCCAACGTTTAGTGGCTTTTATGGGCGATTGCCGTGCAGGGGCTTGCCACTCAAGCAGCATCATTATGACTAAAATACTTACAAAACATCCAAGCCGCCACCATAATTCGTTATCCATTGATAGCCTCCGTTTTACTGATATTAGCTTCTAGTTGTTTTAATGTGTGATAACCGCCATAAATACGGGTGAAAATCGTTATGGCGCAAGCTGCAGCAAATAAGCTGGCCATTATGGCAAAGTGCTGCGGCCAAATACAAAAGGCAACAAATAAGGCAATGGTTTCTGTGCCTTCGGTTAAGCCATTTAAGTAGTAAAAACTTTTATATTTAAATTGTGGTTTGTCGAGTTTAAATTTTTCAGCGGCAATTGCAAAGGCCAAAAAGCTGGAACCGGTACCTATAAAAGTAGCCAGTAAAATAGCACCTGCAATGGCATTTTGTGCTGGATTAGCCAAAATAAAGCCCAGTGGAATCGCTGCGTAAAATAAAAAGTCGAGAGTAATATCTAAAAACCCACCCGCGCTAGAACTTTGATTAGCATAGCGGGCTAATGCGCCATCCAGTCCATCTAAAATTCTATTCAACGCAATGGCGATTAATGCGCCATACCACATTTCAAAGGCAAGTAAAGGCACGGCAAACATACCCACTAAAAAACCAAAAACAGTGAGTTGATTAGCTGTAATGCCGCTTTTATTAATGAGCATAACAACCGGTGTTAGTAGTGGCTTTATAATGGGGGTAACAAATTTATCTAACATACGTATTGCCTTGAATATGAGTCAGGTTTTAAGCATCAGTGCCTAGAGTAATCACTTTGCCAGCTGTTGCCACGGCGTCACTGTGGTCGTGTGTAACCATAATGGCAGGCAATTTATGCTCGCGTATTTGACTAAACACCAGTTCGCGGGTATCAACACGCAATTGGGTGTCGAGTTTACTAAAAGGCTCGTCGAGTAAAATAGCTTTAGGTTCGCTGAGCAACATGCGTAGCAGTGCAACACGCGCTTGCTGCCCACCAGATAGGCTGTCGGGATGACGGGCTGCCAATCCTTTTAAGCCAACTTGTTCTAGGGCGTGGTCTATTTTTTCAAGACGCTGCTTTTTATTGCCTTTGGGCATAGCAAAGGCAATATTTCCTGCCACTGTTAAATGCGAAAACAATAAAGCGTCTTGGTAGAGCACCCCAATATGGCGTAAATGCGGGGGGGTGTTATCTATATTTTGCTCATTTAGCCATACTTCGCCTTGTGCCTTAAAGTCTTTGGGCAAACAGCCTGTAAGCCAATTTAATAAGCTTGACTTGCCACTGCCCGATGGCCCCATGATGGTGAGTATTTCGCCGCCATTTACTTGCTCGTTTAAGCTTAGTAACAGCTCGCCTTGACGGTAAAGCTGACAATCTTTGATGTGTAATGATGACTGCATTAAATAGCCTTAATGGTTTTATAGTTAAGCGCGCGCTTTAAAAAAGTATTTAGGTAACACCCATGCCACACCAAAACCAATTAGCGGTAATGCCATTTGTAAAATGGCGTAAACTGCACTGGTGCGTCTGCTTGCGCCATTAGCAAGGGTTACGGCTTCGGTGGTAATGGTACTTATACGCCCGCCACTGGCTAAAAGTGTAGATAAATACTGGCCAAAACTAATCGCCAGCCCAAGCGCTATCGCGATTAAAATAGGGGCGAATAGTTGTGGCAATTTAACCTGTAAAAACACCTTGCAGGGACTTGCCCCCAAGCTTGCGGCAACGCGCGCTAATCGAGGGTCTAAACGCCTGTAACTATCGGCAATAGATAAAAAAACATACGGTAAAACAAATAAAACGTGCACAAATATCACATTAAAAAAGGCATGCTGGCTATTGAGCAGTTGTTGTAACCACACAATACCAAATAAAAACGCAATACTGGGCACTAATAAAGGAAGATAAATAATTAACTGTGTCCATTTCGACAAGAGTTTCGCGTTTAACTGCTCGGCTTCTAAGCACAGCAATACCATAGTGATAGCAAACAGCGTACTTATTCCCCCTATTATTAAGGTATTAAACAAGGGAGTATGTATTTGTGTAAATGCATGTTGAAAATGCAGAAATACCACGCTTGAGGGCACGGTATCCGGAAAACGCCAATAGCCCGCTATTGACCACATCACTAACCCAATTAGCGTAGCAACAATAAAAATTAAAATTAGACTCGTGAAAACATAAGTAAATGTGCAGATCAATTGATGTGCATACTGGCGGCGGCCATTAATAAGTGATTGCTTAAAAACTAGAGCAATGATTTTTTCAAGCAATAGCCACGTTAAGAGTAGTCCAACAGTGACCGCTAATTGTAACAGGGCACCCGCCGAGGCTTTTATTCGCAGGTTTAAATCTACATCGTTAAACCAGTGCATTATAGCAACGGCTAAAGTGGGAGGGGTATTTGGGCCAAGAATGAGTGGCATTTCAACGCTGGCGCTGGCATAAGCAAGTACTGCAAAAATAGGTAAACGTAACAGTGGGTATAAACTGGGTAGCACCACTTTAAAAAACGCCACCATAGGGTAATAACCTAAATTAACCGCAATTTGATGCTGCTTGCGTAGCTTTTTACCAAGTTCGGGTTGCGCCAAAACACCCAATGCAATCAGTAGTAAAAAAGGTAACTCTTTAAGCACAAGCCCAATAATAATGCTCCAGCCAAAAGCGTCGTAAGGTAACGCGCCTTCTGGCGCTAATTGCCAGCCAGTTAACCATGGAGAAAATAAACGAGTAAATAACCCCGATGGCGCAATTAAAAAACTCACCGCAATCGCGGCAGCGGCATGCGGAATAACCAATATTGGACTTAAAATATATTCAATGCGTTTAAGCCACACACTATTAAAAAACGCGCCAAGCATAATGATCATCAGCACAAACGCGATTAAGGTACTAATAAGCCCTGTTCGTATGCTCAGCTCTACCATGTGTGTCAATCCAGGCGTTTGCCATAATGCGTTAAATCCTGCTAAGCCAATATTTGTTTCATTGAGTGCCGGCGCCCAACCAAAGGCAGGTAAAAGCACGCCGATTACCCCCCCTAAAACGGGTAAAGTAAGCAATGCAACCAAACAGTAAGGACTTAGTTTGACCAAAAAGGTAAATAGGCTATTTGAAGCGGGTACTTTATTCATTGGCTAACCCCATAGCGCGTTTGCCAACCTTGCATTATGGCATTAACCCAACTTGGGTGAGGCTCACTGAGTGTGCGTTTTATGCTATTAAAAGGCAGCGCACTTGGGTGCGGTTGTGTGGTTTTAAATAAGGCTTGTTGCTGGGTATTTAGCATTGATTGGATCAACACGGTTTTATCGCCCCAAATAGTGGGCTTTTGTTTATGAGCTTGCGCTTGAGGGCTTAATAAAAAATTAGCGACTAACTGTGCGCCTTGTGCATGGCTTGCATTATACGGTATTGCTACAAAATGGGTGTTACTTAAACTGCCATCATGCATAGCATAACTGCGGGTGCTGGTGGGTAAATCAAAGCGTTGTACTGCAGCGGGCACTTCTGGCGCTGAAAAGGTAAACCCGATACTAAGCTCAGTATCGTCAATTAAGCGGCGCATTTGTGCGCCACTTTGCATAAAATGTTTGCCGCTACGCCAAAGCGCAGGGTGTAATTTATTTAAAAATACCCACAAAGGGTTGAGCACCTCAGTGGTGTTTTTATCTGTAGCTGGCTGGTTTAGCTGTGCTTTTAATTCATCATCGTTGTTGTTATGTAGTACCACTAAAGCGTATTTTAAAAAGCTCATGCCTAAAAAATCAGGCGGCTTTGGGTAACTAAAACGCCCAGGGTTTTGCGCGCTCCAAGTTAATAACTGATGTAGGGTGGTGGGTAATTGATTCGTTGTGCTGCCATCTATTGCTAGGCTGTCGTAATAAAAAGTGAGCGACGCTTGCCCCCAAGGCGCTTCCATCCCGTTTGTAGGCAAACCAAAATCAAAGTTTACCGCGGGGTTATTATTAGGATCGGTTAATGCAAAATTTGGCAGCGTCTGGGCCCAGTCTTTAAGCAGCAAGTCATGCTTACTCATAGCGGCAAAGTTAGCGCCATTGATCCAAATTAAATCGACACTGCCTTGAGCGTGATTATTGGCTGATTTTTCTGCTAATACTCGGCTTACTGCTTCGCTGGTATCGCTTAATTTTACATGCACTAATTCAATATCATATTGCGCTTTGACCTGCTCAGCCACCCATTGAATGTAGGCATTTATTTGCGGATCGCCGCCCCATGCATAAAAATAAACGGGTTGGTTTTTACCTTGGCTTTGGATAGTTTGCCAGCGAGTATCAGAGGGAGAGGTTGCCATGGTTTTAAAGCTAGCAACTAAAACAATGCACAAAGCAATACTCAAAAAACAATATCGGCTGAGTATTTGTATTGGCTTAACGACGTGCATTTAAATTCCAGTTGTAATCTAAAAATTTAATTTTCATGTCATTATTTTGCAGCGCTTTTTGTTGAGCGGGTAGCAGTTTTAATGCATCAGCGTATTGTGCTAAAAACGGGTGTAATGTGTTTGCTCCTTTAAAGCCTTGTTCAAAATCACCGCCGTACCATTTAAAAATAGACGATACATTTAAAGTATTGCCTGTTGCCATGTTGCGGGTGTTGTCTGACAAAAAACGAACAGTTTGCTGGTGTAATTGCTCTTCTAGTTTATCGGCCGAGTAGGCTTCTTCACGAAGTGCAGGGCAACCAATACTGGCGCAGTTTACTGCAAAGTGAATACGCGGGTCGTTGTATTTACCACTACCACGAATTAACTCATGCTCTATATCATCAAGGCTGCGTGTTTTACCTAGCAGCGAAATAAACTCTTTGCTCCACGGTGAACTAAAAAAGCTACCTAACTCTTTGATTGATTCAATATTAGGGTACTGCGTTAATATTAGTTCAACGGTAAAGGCATTATAGGCATTAATTAAAAACGCCAACTGTTTGTGTTTACCCCACGTGTTAAATTCACCTGGTGTGATGGCTGTTAACGTATTTAAATATGCTTTTAATTGGGTATGCTCGTGTTTAATTGCAGCGTAATCAACCTCAGTGCTGTGCCCATGATTAATAGCGACAACATGTTTAGTTAATAGCGTGTTCCAACTATCGTGCAGGTTTTGTGCACTACTTTTAAACGCCGTGACCAGTAGTGCACTTAAAACTAAAAACTTCAATAACGTATACAAAGGCTTAACCTCGGCGCCATGCATGGTATTTTTCAAGCATGTTTAAAACAGTTTGTGGAGCATGGTTACGTTTCCATTCACCAGCGGCATATTTGTTGCCTTCTGCCCATGTTGGGTAGCTGTGAATTGTGCCTAGAATTTTATTAAGGCCAAGGCCGTGTTTCATGGCTAAAACAAATTCAGCAATTAAATCGCCTGCATGCTCAGAAACCACAGTAACTCCGAGTATTTTGTCTTTTCCTTTAGGGGTGATCACCTTAATAAAGCCATTATTGGCGCTCTCAGTAATGGCGCGGTCTAACTCTTCAAACTCAAAGCGGGTGATTTCATAGTCTATGCCTTTATCAATCGCTTCTTGCTCGTTTAGGCCTACGCGCGCGACTTCTGGATCAATGAAGGTGGTCCATGGAATAACACGGTAATCTACTTTAAACTTTTTAAAGTGGCCAAATAAGCCATTAACCGCCGCGTACCACCCCTGATGAGCCGCAACGTGAGTAAACTGGTACGGGCCTACAATATCGCCTGCGGCAAAAATATTAGGGTAGAGTGTTTCTAAGTAGTCGTTAGTTACTATGGTTCGATTAGTTTCTATACCAAGCTCTTCAAGGCCATAGCCTTTGAGGCGTGCGCTTCGGCCAACGGCACACAGTAGCTCATCATATTCAATATCAATTTCGGTGTCGTTGTGCTTCACCACGAGGTACTTTTTACCCTCGCGTGCTTCACAGCGCAGCGCTTGGTGTGAGGTTAAAATATTAACGCCACTATCGGCCAATGATTGGTGTGCAAAAGCTGACACTTCAACATCTTCTTTGATCATAACGCGCTGAGTCATTTCAACTTGCGTCACACTTGAGCCTAAACGAGCAAAGCTTTGTGCAAGCTCACAACCAATCGGGCCCCCACCTAAAACAACCAGTTTTTTGGGCGCTTCGTCGAGCTCGGCAAATTTGCTCCATAAAGTATCGCTGGTAACGTAACCGGTTTCTTCAATACCTGGCAGTGGCGGTATAAACGGGCGTGCACCGGTGGCAATAACAAGTGTGCGAGCGGTAAGAGTTTGCGTGCTGCCATCGTTAAGTTTAATTTCCACTGTCCACGGGTCAATCAATTTTCCATAGCCTTTTAAAACCTCCACACCTAAATTTGTGTAGCGCTCTATGCTGTCGTGCGGGGCTATATCAGCAATGACTTGATGTACACGTGCCATTACTTTTTTAAAGGAAAACTGCGGTGTAGTGTTTTCAAGGCCATAGTTTTCGCCATGGCGCATTTGCTGTGCTATTTTTGCACTTTTAATAATGGCTTTACTAGGCACACAGCCAGTGTTTAAGCAGTCACCACCCATTTCGCCGGCTTCAATTAAGGTGACTTTGGCTTTTACTGCGGCGGCAATATAGCTGGTAACTAAGCCGCCTGCACCCGCGCCAATAACAATCATGTTACGGTCGAATTTTTTGGGCTTAGTGTAGTTTTTATAAACCCGTTGTTTTTTAAATACATTTAAAATCGCTTTCGCAATCAGTGGGAATACACCTAATAGAGCAAATGACAGAATTAAATCTAGTGACAAAATGCCCGATAAACGCTCAATTTGTGCAAGTTGAGTACCGGCATTCACAAATACAAAGGTGCCTGCCAACATACCAATTTGGCTCACCCAATAAAAAGTCCACGACTTAATAGCGGTTAAGCCCATTAATAGGTTAATTAAAAAGAACGGAAATACCGGTACTAAACGCAAAGTAAAAAGGTAAAAAGCGCCTTCTTTATCTACGCCTTTATCTATAGCAGCTAAACGCTCAGGAAACCGTTTTTTAATGGTGTCGCGTAATAAATAGCGTGACACTAAAAAGGCAAGGGTAGCACCAATCGTTGAGGCAAACGACGCCACCAGTAAGCCTTCTACTAAGCCAAATAATGCGCCTGCGGCCAATGTTAAAATAGCTGCGCCGGGTAAAGAGAGAGCCGTTACTACCACATAGAGTAAAAAGAACCCGCCAATAACTAACAACGGCGATTGCGCTTTGTATTGGTTAAACTGATCCATCGACCCTTTTAAGCCATCGAGTGTAAGTAACTGGTGCAAATTAAAATGAAAGAACATGCCAATACCGGCTGCTGCAATCAATAATAACAATAGTTTTTTAATCATATTATCTCTTGGGCTTAAAAGTTATGCGTTAGGGTAAGCTTGGCGTTTATTGGTAATTCAGGGAATGCTAATGTTGCGCCAAAATAGCCGCCTTCAAACACTGGACGCCAGTTATCTTGATTTGTGACGTTGTTCACATCTAATCGCAACTTAGTGCTAGGCGTAAACGCGTAGCTGGTATTGACGTTTAACGTGTATTGGTCACGAATTTTCACTGTTTGTAAAAAATCTAGCGGGTAACTCTTTGTATATAAAGCTGAAAAACCTGCCTGCCATTTCTCATTAATTGAATAACTACCATTAACGCTTAACGATTGCTCAGGAATACCTTGTACTTGGCTATTTGAAGGGGCAAACGCTGTATAACTTGGCGCGCCTATACCATTACCGGCAATAATATCTGGGCGTGAGTTATCAAACGCATCAGCAATTTGCGCCGAGTCTTGGCCAGTCGCAGAGTTATCGTAGCGTGCGTCAATATAGCTATAACCTGCACTTAACCAATATGGGTAAGCGTCGTAAAATACTTGGCCTTCAAAACCTGAGGTACGAATACCGGTATTGCTGCCATCGCGGTTGCGTAAACTACGGCGCTGGCTAAATAGGGCGCCATCAGCATACCAATCGCTGTTGGTAGGCGCATATTTTAAGCCAAATTCTACCAGCGTGTTTTCGGTTGCAAAGTTTTGCGCACTAATCGTGTTGTCACCACCTAAGGTGTTACCACCGGCCATACTATTTGAAGTCGCTTCGTTGTAACTTGCTGCGCCGTAACTTGTAAAATCAGTATTGAGCTTGTAATTAAAACTGATTTGGCCAGATTGCAGCGTGTCGTTAATGCTATCACTGGCTGCTGTTTGTCCTTGTGGCGCTATGGGATCGTGTGCTTCTACATCATAATAATCAAGGCGGTAACCCACACTGGTACGCAGTTTATTTGTCCACTGTGAGTCTTGTTGTATAGCAAAGCCAGTTTGCCAAGAACGCGAGTCGGTGGTGTCTGATAAGTTAAAATCACCACTGCCATCACCGTTTATATCGTATTGACCACCTGGAGATACAAATACACCGGGGCGCAGCTCAACTAAGCGTGCTTTTTGCGCATCGGTTAATGGAATACGACGGTTTGAAAGTGGACCCGTTAAATCAATTGGCGTGTCGGCCTCGGTGGTAAATTGGCTGTATCCAAGTACTTTGTTGTAGCGCACATCAAAGGCTAAGATAGTCTGCTGTTCATTATTCCATTGATACGTTAGTTCAGTGCGGTTTTGTGCGGTATCGGCACCATCTATAATTTCAACAAAACTGTTTTGAGCCACTTCATCACGTTTTAAGTGCTGAAAATAACTAATATTTTTAAGCGACGCTTTATCTGAAAGCTCGCGCTTATAAATACTGTGTAGTAGGTAAGTAGTGGCTTCGTTTTGGTTATCAGGGTCGGTAAGTACGGTGCTGCGATCAATGTTAACTAACCCTGTAGGAGATACAATTGAACCCGCTGCGGGTACTGTGCTGCCGTTTGCTTGAACGCCTTGGCCGGTAATGTAAAGACCATGGTCGATGAGTGCTTGAGTAGGGCGGTTAATACCGGCGTTGTCGGTAAACTCAACCTGATATAGCTCAAAGTTAATATCCCAGCTGCTTTTATCATCAGGCAATACTCGCAGTGCTGCAAAAAGACTGTCACTTTTAGTCCCTGAGTAATCGTAGTAGCTTCCATGATCAAGGTGTTCATAACTCACACGAAAACCAATTTTGTCTTTTACAATCGGTGCGGTGTAATCAAGCTGAGCGGTGTATTGATCCCAACGACCCGCAGAGAGCTTCGCTTTACCTTTGTGTTCTTCAGTGGAGGCTTGCTTAGAGTGTAAATTTACAAAACCACCATTGCGCTGGCTTGAACCAAACAATACTGGAGGAGCGCCTTTAACTACATCTATTTGTTCTACCGCGTTAAATGATAACGGCACACCAAAGCCGTTATTACCTGCTTGGCGACGAGTTCCATCTTGAAAAAGCTCACCTAATTGGCCACGAATAGTGGGTAAGCTTGGTGCACCAAAGCCACTGGCGGCATACGTATTAGGGCTCACAGCAAGTACATCTTGCAAGGTGGTAATGTTAAGTTGTTCTATTAGCTCTTTTGAAATAGGCGTGACTGAACGTGCTATATCTTGCAGTGCTAAATTATCGCCAAAGGGGCCATTTATGGTTGCATCTTTAACAGAAAGTCCTTGAGAATTTAAACTTTGGCCCGCTACTTCAATACGCTCTATGGCATTTTCTGTTACAGGCTTTGTTGTAGCAAAAGCAATAGCGGGTGTATTTAATAAAGCGGCTATAGATACGGCCAAGGATGAATATTTCAAACGTTTTCTCTCTGTAATTGTATGTTGATGGTTATAAAAGACCGAAAGGCTTAAAAATAACTTTCAGCAATTTAACAATATTGTTATTTATTAAAATATTAAAAATAGCTGCTTTGTTAATCGATTTATTAAACAAGCTTAACAGCTATTTACAATTATTATGAAATAAAAGGGAGTTTGTACGGTCTTTATTGCTTATTAGTTTATTTATATCTTTTTTAAGGAAATTTTATGACAGGTTCAATGAATACTGATGTACAAAATCGTTTGCAGTGGTCTTTATTATCGCTTCGGTGTGGGGTGTTTATAGTGATGGTAATGTGGACGCTAGATAAATTTGTAAATCCGGGGCATAGCGCCCGTATTTTTGAACATTTTTATGGGATCAGTGGCTCTACCGATACTATTGCTTATATTTTAGGTGCACTGCAATTATTGCTAGTAATAGCATTTTTGGTCGGTATTAAAAAACGTATTACTTACGGTGCTATTTTTATAATGCATGGTTTATCTACGCTTTCTTCATATAATCAATACATTGATGGCTTTAATAATTTACTGTTTTTTGCGGCGTGGCCTATGTGGGCTGCGTGTTTTGCGCTTTATTTATTACGCGATCAAGACGTAAAATTTACGATTAAATAATAAAGGCAAAAAAAATGGTTATAAGCGTTAGCCTATAACCAATAAAGTACACAGGGAGTGTAGGAAGTTCTGTTGTACGCAGTAAACGGTTAGTTACCCATTTACTGTGTGTCATCAAAAGCGCTTATTGGCGCTTTTAATCAAATAAAGTGGACTGTAATAAATACTTATTTTTATAAAAGCAAAGCTAATGCCAACTTTTAATGTATTGAAATATATAACTATTTATTATTTATAAGTAGAGGCTTTGCATAATGCAGGTAAATTTTTCTATATTGCAACGGTAAAGGTTACCGACTTTGCAATATAAAAAAATGGCAAGGCTTTTTAAAACAGAGGGGAGTTTTAGTATCGCTGATTTAAAAATCAGCGGCTACTTCAAATTCTAAACGTTGATGAGAAATAGGGTGGGTGAAGGCTAAATACTCGGCATGTAAATGTAAGCGCTCTGCCTCTTCACCATAATGAGTATCGCCAACTATCGGGGTATTTAAACCTAATTGATGAGCGCAATGTACCCGTAACTGATGTGTACGCCCTGTTTTAGGGTATAACTGCAGTCGGGTGGTGTTGTTTTTGCGCTCCAGTACATGCCATGTTGTTAACGACGGTTTACCGGTTTTATAACACACCATTTGGCGTGGTTTATCATCAAAGTCGAGCACAAGAGGTAAATTAATCACTCCGCTATTCTCAGTAATATTGCCCGCCACTAAAGCAACGTAACGCTTTTCAATTGTGCGTTCAATAAACTGTTTTTGCAGCGCTTTATGCGCGCGCTTATTAAGCGCAATAATTAACAGCCCTGAGGTCGACATATCTAACCGATGCACAATAAGTGGGCCAGAAGCCGCGGGGAACTGAGTTTTTATACGCATGTACACTGAATCATCAATATTAATCCCTGGCACCGATAAAAACTCCGCGGGTTTGTTTATTACCAGTAAATCATCGTCTTGATAAACAATAGTTAAGTCTTTTCCTTTTGCAGGGTTTGTTAGTAATGGATTTTCTTCAACATTTAAGCCTTTTAGCATATGACCTAAAATGGGTTGGCATTTGCTATAACACGATGGGTAATAATGTAAGTGATGCCTGATTGCTGATTTAGGCGGTGCACCCCACCAAAATTCGGCCATAGCCACTGGTTTTAAATCGTGCTTGTATGCATATTGTAATAATTTAGGGGCGGCGCAATCCCCCGCTCCCGAAGGTGGAGTGTGCTCAGGAAGTTTGGCAAAAATAGCATTCAGATCGGTCACTTCACCGTGTGCATTTAAAAATTGGTATTGAGCAAATAATTTCTTTTGTAGGTTTTTTGAGAGTGTTTTGCGGCGCTTTTTTAATCCGTTAATTTCACCCAGCATAGCTGCTTGGGTTTGCTCAAGCGCTGTAATTTGCGTTTGCCAGTCTTGCTTTAATGCCTGCAGTTGTTTTTTCTCAACAATACTCTGCCCAGCTAAGGTTGTTTTAAGTTGTTCAAAGTCATCGGCATTGAGTTGCTCTTGGCCAGTTTGGCGTTGCTCTTTTCGCTGTTTGCGGGTCACTTGCATGGCTTGTTGTTTGGCTACAAGTTGCTGTTCATAATTTTTACGTGCTGTAGCTAATTGCTGCTCAATGGCTTGATAATCTTCACTGTTTTCTAATGCCGTAATTTGCGCATTAATGGCGTTAATGATTTGGCTTTGCTGACTAAATACAGCATCGTCTATGTGTTTAAGTGCCACATTAGGTGCAAAATTCAGTTGCTCATCTATGCCCGCTATTTGCCCCGAATAGGCGCTAATAAACCCCAGTTGTTGCGCCTGATTTTGAACGACTAGCACACCAAACATTTTACCCGCATCAATATCATCCGTATCTAAAATAGCCTTATCTAGCTTTTTTAATTGCTGTTGTAATTGCTGTGCAGCGACAACGGCCAAAGGGTGCGGTTTATAATAAAATGGAAATGTAAACTGCTCAGGCAGAGCAAGGGAATCGACGTTTTCATCAAAAACGGTAAAGCAGCTAGCAGGGTTTGACATGGCAGTAAAATTAGCAGTTAACAAAATAATTGCCAAGAGTTTAACATAAGCTGTGCTATGTCACTAAGGATGCGTGCTCGCCAATTTAGACCTATAAAAAAGGCCAACATTTTTATGTTGGCCTTTTAAAATTAAACGCGTTTATAAGTGCTTATTTATTTGCGTCTTTGACTTCTTTTAACTTAGCAGCATGGTCAATTTCAAACGCTGGCATCTCTTTTTTGCCTTCCATTAAATAGTTGTCCATCCAGCGCATTAAACGCAAGCTGTAGTCGTATTGCGCTGCCACTTTACGGTTACCATGACCTTCACCTGGGTAATAAACAAGACGTACATCCTTACCTTGCACTTTCATGTAGCGGTAAAGCTCCATAGATTGTGCAGGGTGAACGCGAGGGTCGTCTTTACCATGCATAATAAGCAGAGGTGTTTCAGATTGGCCTGCCCAGTAAATAGGGCTGCGCTCTAAGTACCACTGCCATTTATCCCATGGGTATGAACGCGCATGAACTAGGTTCATTTCGTTAGAAATATCAGTAGTACCAAATTTAGACAGTTGGTTAGTGACACCCACAAACATAACGCTTGCAGCAAAGTGTTCGGTTAGTTTTGTTGCGCCCCACGCCGATGCATAACCACCGTAAGATCCCCCAGTAATACCAACACGTTTAGTGTCTACTAAACCCATATCAACAAGGTGATTTTTAAAATCAACTAAATCGTCAAACTCTTTACCTGCGTAATCGTTTTGGCCTAATTTTGAGTAATCTACCCCTTTTCCTGTAGAGCCACGGTAGTTAGGATAAAACACCGCATAGCCACGTGCTGCACCCATTTGACCTGGTCGCGAGTAGTTAGTTACCCAGCCGTCTTTATCATGGCTTTCAGGGCCACCGTGTACCGACATAATCAGTGGGTAGCGTGTGCCTTTTTCATAATTTAATGGGTAAACAAGCACACCATCAAGCTCAACGCCGTCGCGTGCTTTAAGGGTAATGGTTTCTTGCTTGGCAAAGCGTTTATCATTTAACCAGCTATTTGAATCGGTTAAACGTGTTGCTTTATTGCTGCGCACAATAAACACTTCGTTAGGGTGTTTTGCGGTATTACCACGAAGTGCGAGTGTTTTATCTGAATCTGAAACACTCAATTGTGAGGCAATAAATTCACCTTCTTTGACTAATTTTTTGTATTTATTAGAGCCCGTTTTAATGCTCGCTACAAAACTTTGCGTGCCTACATTGGCAATAAAGTTAAGTGTATTACGCTTATGCGACCATTCAAAATCAACAACGTGCCCCATAAAGTCAGGTAACCATTCAGTGATTTCAGCGGTTTTAGTGTCAGCAATAAATAAGCGGCCTGTTGCAGGGTCGTGCTTATCTTCTGCACCTAAAATAGCAATGTATTTACCATCATGCGACAGTTCTGCATCACCTAGCTTGCCTTCAGTTTTAAACGATAAGGTTACTTTATTGCTAGCAATATCAAACAAATGCCACATAGATTTTGTGTATTTATCATCAATCAATGCGGTAGGTTGAGTTTTAACCAGTAGCTTTTCACCATTAGCAGCCCAGTTAACATCACTCACGTAATTATCAACGTTGAGTGCGGTGGGGGTAAGTGGTTTATCCGCTTTAGCTAAGTCAACAATAAAAAGCTGCTTGTTATTTAAGCCCATTTCATATACTTCAGCTTTAAAGCCAAGTTTTTTAAGTTCTTTTTCTGACTTGTCTGCTGCAGGCATCGCTAAAATAGCCACCTGTTTGTTGTCTGGGCTTAATTTGTAGCTTGAAATTGATGTGTCTTTTAAAGCAAGAACAGGTTGTGCTTGGCCGCCATCAACAGGTATTTGGTAAAGCGAGGTAAATTTATCGTCTTTTAATTTCGCTAAAAAGTAAATTGTTTTACTGTCGTTTGACCATTCTATGCTTTTAATGTTAACCGAGCCGGTAATAAAAGGACGTTCAACGCCTTTATCATCAACAACATAAAGTTCACTGTAATTACTGCCGTTCTCATCAACATATAATGTACGCGGTAACGATCGTGTAAACGCAACGTTGTCGCCATCTGGGCTAACACTGGTTTGGATCACAGATTTAATTTTTGGAATGTCTTCAACAGTGATGGCCGATTGCGCAAATGCAACTGAGCTTGAAAGCCCAATTGCCAGCGCTAAGCTAGTTTTTAGCATTGTTATTTCCTTTGCTTTATAAGATTTACCTCATTATAACAATGTGTAACCAATATACTAAAAAATGCGATTAATCCTCAAAAGAGGACGTTAAGTGAAGTGATTCTTGTGCAATACCGCGCATACATTTATAGACTCTTTTTAGGAGGAAGCGCCACGTTTGCAAAAATAAGTCCTGCCACCAGTGACATAAATATTAAAAACGTTTGCTGCCCAATATGTTCAGCATAAACAAAGTCTTGACCTTCAATGAGTGAGTTTAAACCTATGTACGTTTTGCTCCCCGGTACCAACACAATTAAGCCTTGCATAGCTACAATGGAAGCAGGGGCATTAGCAACTCGATTAAATAAGTTACTAAATACACCGACAGAAAATGCGCCAACAAAGGTACCCAGCGTGTAATCTAAATACATGGCGGAGCCAATACTGGTGCCGTAGGCTATAAATCCTGAAGCAATAGACCAAGCAGCATGTTTAAACTTAGTTCTAAATATCACAATTAAGCTGCTACATAGTAAAAATATAGCTAACCAAGCTGTCCATTTAGGCAGTGGCTCTGGCTGTACAAAATCAGCTTGGCCAAAAATAGCAAAGCCAATAGCAATACCAATAAATGCACCAAAATAAAGTTTAAACAGCAACATAAACGAGTCCATAATGCGTGCTGTGCCAGATACTAAATGCCGCGCTGCGAGTTCAGCTAAACCAAGTGCCAGTGCTAGGCCTGGAATAAACACAATAATGGCCGACAGAACAATTAAACGAATATTAATATGCGCATCTAAATGAACGCTAATGGCACACGCCAGTACCGCTGAAACAATGGCCACTAAGGGTTCTAACATGTGGGCAACGCGCTTGGAACGTGCCGACCACAGCACAAATAAATAAACAACAAAGGTTAATAAACCAGACCACAGCACGTCATTCCAACTGGTGCCCATAAGCATTGCAAATGCGCCGCCAGAGGTAGCAAAGGCAATACCTGTAATCACTCTATTGTAAGGGTTTGGGGCATCAAAAATGATATCAAGTTGCTGATCAACTTCTTGCAACGTTAATTCACCATTAAGCATTTTATTAACGAGATCATCGGTATCTGCAAGTGAGCCTAAGTCATGATCGCCAGGGTCTACGCGGGCAACATGGGTGTATTCATCTTCGTGGCCATCAGTCCAAATAACAAAGGTAACCGATGTTGGCGACATGACAAACGATGATTTAAGACCGAGGTAAGTCGCCACTTCCATTAAATGGGCTTCTAGGCGATATGCCGGTGTACCGTACTTATGAAGCATTTTGCCCAATTTAACGATAAATTTGCGTTTTTCTGTAAACGTTGCGGTTTTCAAATTTGTTTTGAACCAACTATTAAATAACTAAGCTAAAAATATAGGCAATAATGCTAAAATTGCCCAAGTTTATTTGCGGCGATTTTAAACACAAATCGCCGTCTGTCTAGTCATTTCTCACCGTTATTTTTTATTTTTTTCTGCTATCCATTGCGACATGTATTGTGTGCTGCGCATGGTGTGATGTTTTAGCATTTGACCGGTGAAATTTTTCATTCTATGCGCCGATAAATTTTGGCTTACTAATTGAATTTTTTCGATTAAATTGTGGCTCAACTGCGCTTTATCATAAAGTGTATGAAGTAACTCATTACCAGCTTTTTGTGCAGCTATAAACTCAGCCTGATTGGTATAAATTGAGACAGCAGCGTTTGCAAACTCTTCTGCATTTTGAGTGATAGCCCCAGGCCATGGTAAATGGTTATGCATACCTTCGCTACCTATTGGGGTAGTGACGCTTGGGGTTTGCATGATCATGGCCTCTAAAAGTTTGCCTTTTATGCCAGCACCAAAACGAAGCGGGGCTAAACAAATGCGCGCGCTTTGCATTACTTCATAAGCATCATCTGCCCAGCCTTTAATTAAAAAACCGGTTTTAGGGTTATTGAGTGCGGTGGCTTTAGGTGGTGGGTATGAGCCATAAATGTGCAGCTCTGCCTGCGGTAGTTGTTTGCGGATGAGCGGCCAAATTTTTTGTAAATACAGTACTGCATCCCAGTTAGGGGCATGCCTAAAATTACCAATAGTCATAAAGTGTTGGCGCTGATCATACGATTTAGTTTGCTCAGGTAAGTCGCTTAAATCAACCATAAATGGTAAATGATGTAACACACTAGGCTCAACTTTAAACACTTCATTGAGTAGTTCCATCTCATAGCTTGAGATAATTAAGCTTAAGTCACAGCGTAAAATAGCGGCTATTTCACGTTTAGCTATGTCTGATAGTAAATCGCTATGGTTGAATTCACGCTCACCTTTATGGGCTTCATGGCGGGCATTGCGCAGGCATTGTAAATCTTCGGTGTCTAAAATTTTAAGTGCATTTGGGCAATGCTTATCTACGCGCCAGCCAAATTGTTCTTCCATCATAAAACGGTCGAACATAACAATATCTGGGTTGTAGGCTTTAACGTAATCATCAAAACTATCGCAGTTAAGTGCGATGCTTTGACTGGTGATGCCGTAATCGTTCAGATTTACCATGTGCTCTGTAGGTTGTGCAGGCGTAGCAAATTCAACATCCCAGTTTTGCGATTTAAACGCATTAAGTAACGACATCATGTGCGTACCCGCAGCAGACGAATTGGGCTCTGGCCATACATAGCCAATTACCAGCACTTTTTTCATTGGCTAGATCTCTTATTATTAGGGTCTGTTGACCTTTCAAGGTTAAATTTGCAGCATTCTGTTTGGTATTTAGGCAAGGCAGAGCCTATGTGGTGTGGTTGTTCCCCACAAATAGGCGATAACGCAGCATCAATACCAAACAGGCGCTGCCCGAAG
>CERE01085485.1_pt1 | contig 134998 bp, 140 predicted proteins | sample 530911 | NCBI WGS metagenome assembly CERE01 (sample SAMEA2621092, study PRJEB7988) | marine metagenome | biome: marine biome (ENVO:00000447); feature: mesopelagic zone (ENVO:00000213); material: "saline water (ENVO:00002010), including plankton (ENVO:xxxxxxxx)" | depth 800 m
GGATTTTGTTTCGGTATTTGCCTGAAAGCGTCGATGCTTGTTACTGACAACTAATAGCATGCCCAACAGTACAGCCACTAACGAAGCCAGTGTGGTAAGCAAGACCAGAACAGTAATGCGTGTCTTGGTTGTGCTGCGATTATTTTCATACCCCAGACCAAAGCGCGTGCTTTTCATATCCCGAAAGCCTTCTTCTATTTGCATGCGCTGGCGATAAATATCGATGACTTGTTTAGATAAGTGACGATGGTAGGGCAATGACGTCGCCAGTAGCCACGGATCTCTTGCGCCATCAGCATATTTCAATGAATTGGTATCCCGTTGGCGCGAGCCATTGGCATTAAACGCTCGTCGACCTTTCGCTTTCTCTTTAACCAACACCAAGGTACAGGCAAAAGGTCGTGACTTGACGATAAGCGCGTTATCAAATCGCTTGGGCCGTGTTGTAGCCTTTAGATAAAGCTCAGCGATAGATTGCCATTCATTACCGCCATCCAGCGAATATAAATGTGGCTTTCGCACACGTCCGACAATATGCCATCTCAATGCCTGCACTTCACGAAACCACGGCGATTTGTAGCCCGCATCAGTGACAATAATGGGCTGGCAGGTATCCGGTAAGAGCGTGTGCAATATCTCTAAAAAGTCTCTATGTGTAGTCGCTTTTGCACTGGCTTTTCTATCATGCACTTCCTGATAAAGGGTAATAGGCCGCCCTTTAACGACAATTGCGGCGCGAAGTAAAAAGTGCTTTTTGCACTTATCCAAATCTGACCAGTCAACGGCAATGACAGGATGTTTACAGGTACAAAATAACCGGCAAATCATTGCATAGATAAACGGTACTTCACGCTGGAGGTGACCATTAGATAACAGCCGGTCAGCCCGCTTAATACGGTGTTTCTCATAGGCATTGGAACGGATACCGCGCCCCATACTGGTCACAGTGGCCGAACCGCTCTCAATCAAGCTTCGCACACAGGCGACAACGGCCTGTTTGCGGGTTTTATGCATTTTATGGCTGACAAAAGAGACAAGATTGTTCAATATAGAGCGTGCATTCATGGTGTTTTCTGTGTTGGTTTTTTTTGGCGAAAGATCTGATCACCAAATGCCATGAATGTTCCCTAACTCTTTGATTTTATTTTACTATTCGTGGGGATAGCTCAGTACTCACTACATACACTTTTTTGAATAAAAATCGCCATCCACTGCGCCAGGCTAGAAAACCATGATAATGACCGATGGTTTGGTACCAAATTACGTTTATCTAAAATTCACCGAGAAACCCCCCGTGATAAGAGCGAAGTGAAGTCGCGGGGATGAATCGGTGTTAACCCTGCTCTTGTATATATTTTCGTATTGTCTCTGCACTTGCGCTTCCGACTCTTCGACCTCAAAGTCAAAAGAGGTTGAAACATCGAAAACCGTTTTCTTAACAAACTCACCAAGCCTTCCGTTTAATTAATGTTTCCTGTACTTAACTACCAGAATTAAATGAAGCGCAATTAGATATTTACAGTGAGATTTAGTTCCATACTCCATCTTGACAACCATGTCTTATACAGTAGTCTATACAGTATATGAAAAAGACGCTCAGATACAACTACAGGATAAATCCTACGCCAGAGCAGGAGGCCAAACTCATTGAGTTTGGTGCGACAGCGCGTGGCATTTGGAATCTACTGTTATCTGAGAATATCCGTCGATATGAGTACGATAAGACGTTTTTGTTCTACAAAGAGATGGCTTCACTTCTTAAGGAAATTAAGCCATTTGAAGAGTTTAGCTGGATTAAGGCGTTTGATTCAGCAGCAGCGCAACAAGTGGCTCGCGATTTAGAATCGGCGATGAAAAATGCGTTTTCAAAACAGCGCTTACAGCGGTTTCCAAAACATAAAATATCCTACAAAAAGAAAAAGCTTCACAATGATAGCTTCCGAGCCGTCAATAATGCCAATTGCATTCGTATCGAAAATGGTGCTATCAGTATTCCTAAAGTGGGTAAAGTGCCGATTATTTTACACCGTAAATTGGTGAGCAAAATAAAGACGGTAACCGTTCAATACCGACACGGAAAATGGGAATGCAGCATCACTCAGGAAGTAGAGTGTAAAACGGCAAAACAGGTTTTGGAATCTGTCACTGGTTTTGATATCAATTCAAAGCAAACAGTGGTTGGTTCGAATGGTTTCGTTGCCGATAATCCAAAATTCTTAAAGCAATCAAGAGAAAAGTTAAATCAATTGCAACGCCAGCTGGCAAGGCGTAATAAAGGCTCAGGCCGCTGGCACAAAACTAAACAACGCATCAATAAATTGCACGGCAAAATCTCAAGGCAAAGACACGACTTTGCGCACAAAATATCGCGAGAGATAACCAATCAAAACGACATCTTAGTGTTCGAAGATTTAAACGTAAAAGCGATGCAGAAGTTCAATGGCAGCATGGTTGCTGACAACGTGATGGGGCTAATCACTCAGCTTTCACAATACAAAGCTGAGCTTGAAGGTAAGCTCTATCACGAAATTGGTCGATTCGAAAAGTCCACAGGGATTTGTGTTGAGTGCGGCCAGCGCCATGTTTTAACATTGAACGATAGATGGTTCACCTGCTTAGCCTGCGGCACCCTTCAAAGTCGCGACTTATCAGCGGCTAAACAAATTGCAAATATAGGTGAATTAGACTTAATTGCGGCTGGTATCGTCGCAAGGGTAACACCCGCATCTCAGCAGAAACAATCCGTTAAAACGAAAGTCTTCGAATTATCGAAGTTGGATTTTGGATCTGAGAAAAGAGAAGCAGCCTAGCCGTAAAGCTAGACTGTAGAAGCCCAGTGATCAGAGTGAAACGATGTCGCTGGGTAGTTCACGTCTGATTTAGTGTCTATCGGGTCATTGCGCCCATAGATAGGTTCTTTGCCGACTAAATTTGCGAGAAGATCGCAAAATTTTATCCATGCCTCTTTCACCAGCCCACTTTGTCGGTCCCCGAATATGCCCAGTACATTTTCGTTAGGAATTAAATCATAAGCGTACTCTGGAGGGATATCGTCGGCCAAGTAACCAGCAATACTGTGCGCGCATTTCTGCATTTGCTTTAGTTGTTCAGTAATGAGTCGGTCACCAGTGGTTTGCGTATGCTGCAGGATCTCTTTATTCATCATCCAGAGACAAGCGCCTAGTGCGCTGACAAGTTTTTCAGGTTCTGTACGATCGAAGTAAAAAAACATATGAATCCTTATTGGCTCGCTTGCTGGTGGATTAGTCACTACTTGATAGATACCTAAGTGTATTAGCGGGTAGTTACGATTCATTTAATGTATCTAATACACCTATTGGTAATTTAATTTCTATTGACGACGGTAGAGTGTTTTTTAGAAAGGTGTCGAGTGATTGCTAATTTGCGTGCATTTCTTCATGAGAACGCTGTCAGGGCGTTATTAATCGTTTTGGTTACGGTGATAGGCATTGGCTTATACATAGCTGCTGTGCTGCGTTTTGAGGGTCAATATGTGCATCGCCACCAGTGGGTGTCGACGTTCGCGGCGCACAAGCGTGAGTTGTTGGCCGATATTTACCCGAATGAACCGGTTTTGTTGATGGCCGGTGATTCGACCACGCTGTTTGGCGTTGATGCAGAGCGGCTTAGCCAGGCACTTCACCGCCCGGTGTTTAACTATGGTCTGGGTGCGGCGTCAGGGCTTGGGTTTATTCTGGATGAAACCATGAAGACGGCCCGCCCAAGGGACACAGTGGTGCTGATGGTCGAAGACAGGTTGCTGGCCGGAACCGATGATGTGTACTTAAATGATGCCTTGGTTAATATTTTGGAGGCTGAACGATTCATGACGGCGCCACTGGGCAAGCAAATCGAGATATTGTTGGCTATTCCATGGGACATTGTGATTAATGGCTTTGAAGTCGGTGACGGTGAGAGCCACTTTGATAAAGTTTACACCGATGAAGGCTTTAATGCGTATGGCGATATGCGAAGCGATCACTTAACCCAGCATGAACCACCAGCGCTCACCCAAAAAGTACTCCCTGCCTATGCTTATACCGATTACAGCGTGTCACAGTTAGTGGCATTCAAGCAGGCACTGGCGATACGGGACATTGAGTTGGTATTAATGCCATCACCCCGTTTGGATGGTTATCTGAATCGACCGGATTATCAATCTGTTTTCAAAGAGAACCAAAATCGGTTAATGCATGCCGGAATAACTGTGATCGCTCCTAAGCATGGGCCAGCAGAATTTGGGTACTCTGTCGACCAACTGTATGACTTTGATACCCATTTAAACCCGATTGGCCGGCAGCTATTCACAGATTATGTAGTTAGATCCTTTGAGGATATCCGGCGAGAGAGTTTGGAATATCAAATAGTGGTTCAGGATCCTGTGGAAATGTGAAAAGTAGCGGGATATTGCATTTTTGATATTTTAGATAAATATCAAATTTAATTTTCCAAACACAAGGAATTTCACTATGAGTGAATTGAAGAATGCGATGGATTACTATCCTATCTGGTATGAAAAGAATCGTCCCTTTTCTAAGCGAGTTGGTGGTGCCGTTGCGGATAGAGGCCTCACCTCACAGGCCATGCAGACAATCCAAAGTCTCATTACCAGTAAATGGAATGAGAGCCTGATGCAGAAAGTGATAACCTCTGAATTCGCGCAAACTGATATAGCCAAAGAAATCAGCTTGGCCTTGTATTTTGGTGCTTACTACGCAGCAGGTAAACAGCTTTTTCAGATCACAGAAGCCCTCGGAAAAATGCTGCGGAATACGGCAGCTGATGAGATCCCAATTGGTGCTATTCGTTCACCTTATGAGTCCTATTTTATTCAATTTCATGAGGCGGTATTTTGGGAAGGCAAACCGATTATTGGTGCTTATATTATCGATAATGATCAGATAAATATGCTCCAAATATGTTTAGTAATCGCACCACTCGATCCTGGTACACATTGGATGAATTCACCTGCCGGGTATTTTTTTGTCCCCCTTAGCAGAGGAAACCCGGAGGCTAGTCTTGGGCACCTAATTGATACATCTATCCATTCAGAAATAGTCTTGAAATGGGAGCACGCTACTAAATCAATGCCATTGATTGAAGAAATGGGGCTGATTGATAAGCGTACTCAAAGAGCAAAGCGTGAATCTATGAACTTAAGTGCGGCTAAAGTTGCAATTCAAGAGTCACTATCACTCATTGCTAATGCACTTTGTTATCTGACTTCAGATGAACGTGATGAATCTGTGAGCTACCCGGCTGATGCATCACGCTCTCTTTTAGAGAAGATGGAGAGCGGAGCTACACCGAAGATAAAAGCGAAAGCCGAGATTGAGTTGAAGAAACATGGCTATTTACCCGTCACATATATCGGTAACAAATTGACGGCTGAAGGTTCTGTTTCAAATCTAGGAAACGGGATTCGTGAGCATTGGCGAAGAGGGCATTGGCGAAATCAGGCTTATGGTGATTCGCGATCCCAAAGGCGTTTGGTCTGGATCAAACCGACATTAGTAGGTACTGATAAGAGTCATGATACTGTTACTTCTGATTCAGCCCGGGTATATAAAGTGAATGGGAAACATGAAGACTAGACGCATGCTTACCTTATTGATGTATAAACAAGAAAGTTCGATGTGAAATAGGTAGAACATACGGGACGGATGCGCCGGTTTAGTCAGCTAATACACTCTATGGAAATTAATCATAGAGAGTAGAATTCATATGAAAATAAGCACCCCTATTGCTGTTGCGTTGTTGTCTTTGTCAGCATCCGCAGCAGTCGAAGCTGATGTGTACCATGCTCACCTCAATTATCTTCAGGCTGGTGGTAATTACGTCTCCACGGATAGCGATTTAGATGTTAAAGGCGGCAGCGTAGAGTTTCAGGCACAGATGACACGAACCTGGATCGCCCGGGGCGGATATTTACAGGGTACTGACTCTGATACCGACATTGAAATGGACCAAATCTATGGCTCGGTTGGCTATATCCTGAGTAATGACGGCAATACCGCTCATATACTTGAGCTGGGTTTAAGTCGCAGTGAAGTCGATGTGCCTTACGGGAACGCCAATTTAAAGCTGGATGCGGATTTTTATGGGCTGGGTTACCGCTATTGGTGGCATATGGGCCGGCGATGGGAGGCTGAATTAGATCTGAACGCCTGGCAGGCCTTCAATGCTGATGATAGTGCAGAAGATGATTATCAGTTTAGTGGCCAGTTACGGGTGAATTACTATTTTAGTGATAACTGGGGAACGGGTTTACAGTACAAGTACAACGAAGATACCGATACGTTTGCCGTATATGTCCGATACGTTTTTTAGTTCAGAAAGTATGATGGCGCATTAATTCATTATGCGTCATAAATTATATTGGTCCCGCTTTAAGCGGGATCTCTTATTTGTAAACGGTTAAGAAAGTCTCATTCACTGCGGTATTTCACCTACATTACATCCTCGACAGATACCGCGTCCTTTGTTTCAAGGTAGTAACGCAGAACCCAGTCCTTTTGCTCATTAAGCATATCGAAAATAAGTGCGTCCATTTTGCATTTGCAGTCAATTACGTAGAGCTTGTCATTGAAGTTAAGATACTCAACGGCTTCGGTATGGAACTGAACCAGCTCAGGTTGCTCTTTCGCCCATTGTTCAGCGTTTGCCAACGTGTTTTTGTGATCGTCATCCCAGTGATTACCAGAATCATAATGATGCACACCACAGGCGCACTCGCCACTACACCCATAACTGCCAGTACTGAAAATCTTTCTAAAGATGGATTGTTTAGTTGCGGTCTTCATAACTGTCTCGGGTGTAAATGTGTTGTCGATGATGCAAGTGTGACATGGAAGTGGGAACGGGCTACTTTGCGTGATTGCAGTTCACCCTGACGCCGTCATAGAGAAATTAGCGAGCCTGCTTTGTGTTCGCGTCGGCGAGGCTCAGAAAATCGGCAGCGTCATTGTGTAATGCGGTGCCAGGTAGTACAGCGAACTGCTCAGGTAATGCGGTGTTTATATCAACTGAGTGGAGCAGTAACCGCACGGCCAACGTTAATTGCTCTTCCTTTGACTTGGACAGCAGATTATTAACTATTGGGAAGCCGAATTTACGACTTTCGCGAGTGGTATATAAAATGTTGAAGACTTTGAAATTTTTCCTGTCTCGCTCGATTTTGTAGCGTTTGGCAAGTTCCCAACTTTCTTTATTGTGTTTTCTGAAATCATGCTCGGCAATACGGTCAGCCAGGCGTTTGGCAACCGCACTTAACTCCGGGATGTTTTGAGCTTCTTCAAGCGTGTAGCGTCTATTCGTTAGGTAATCCACAATATGAGGCGGTTGAGGGGAGGATGGGTGTTTGCCTAGCTGCTCCAGACTTAAACCGACAGTAATACCACCGACTAATTCACCCTTCTCATTTTTTCTAAGTGTAACCGAAAGTACGCGGCCGCCGACTTCTGTATCAAATCGTTCGTTAAATTGTTCCCCGATAAACCATCCATCAACTTCTGACTCCTGGGTTGCCCGTAACCGTAGGCGATTGAAATCGTTATTTCCATCGGCCCAAAGAAAATTGTCTGTATGACACTGAGGATCAATAACTTTGCCGATGGTCATCAAAAGCTCTGCGATTAACATATTTGAATAATCTGAATCTAGTTGCTTGGTCATAGTATCTCCAGGTGGAATTAGCGTTATTTCTGACAGCGCAAGAATTGATGGAAAGGCAATAGTGTATTAACAGGCAAAAGTAGCGGCATTTCTAACTGGTGAGACACTGGAACAGTACTCAGTAAGGAGACCGCATGATTAAAGTTGATTTTGGTTTTTACCGCTGCCCCAACGCTCAGCGCCGCTTCCGTAATGTCATGGCGAAGTTCATGGCTGACACGGCTAAATCTATGCTTGTGTCTACGATCGAGCCAGCAGCACTTCGTGAGTTTCCCGCTTATGTGCGTCACCACACCGCTGGTGCTTGTGTGTCTGATATTCAAAAGCAACGTCTGACTGACGCAGAAAAGGCCGAGGCTTTGGATTTTGATGATGATGCGCTGATGGGTGATGTACAGGAGCGTCTTATCTTCACTGTGATCAAGACTGAAATGTCATCTGGAGCACAAGCATAATGACAGTTCAGCAATTTACCCCTGAGATTGCCATTACTCAACTGTCTACTGACGCGGTTCAAACGTTTAACGTCGATGAGTTTGTTGACGAAACAGAGGCTAAGCTGGAACTTGCGGTAATGTTCTATGCCGGGGTTCAGGGTATTCGTGAAGTGCTGCGTACCTATCAGGCGATTTGTAAAATTGGTAGCTCTACCGGTAAGGATTCATCACTGTGCGTTGAGATGACCATTGAGGCTTATGCTCAGGCCATTGCAGCCGGAGAAATCCCAAGTGATCATCCCTTAATAATTATTACCAGTAACACGCTGGTTGAGCACTTGGTTTTTGATATTTATTGTCACTATACCGTGAAAAAAGTGAAAGAGTACGCGGCGGCTCGTGGTGTGAATTTACATTACCTGTTAGCGAGCCCGGGTATTTGTGACTCATTTGCAGTTAAATATTATGCCGGTGATAAGTTACTAATTAACAATACGTTAAATTCTGATTGCACCGAGATATTGAAAATTTCCCCATCAAATCAGGCGTTTAGACATTTTAAGACGTCAGTTTTAACAAGTCGACAGGCCCTTTTACCTATCCTTGATATCAGCGGTGTCCGCGATGATGAATCCGTGGTGCGTAAGCATAATATTAATAAAAGAGGCGAAACGTCAGTATTAACGCCAGAGCAGCATGCTATTTTAGCGACCGGTGGTGGTCGTGGTCAGCAACTAGTCAAATTAGCCCCAATCAAAGAATTTACTACTGATCAGGTGTGGTTATATCTGGACCTATGCGGCTCGGATGCGCTGGACAAAGACCGTGATGGCATTAAACAGGCGGTAGCAGAACTGGGTTATCCGGTTACCGACCAGGCGGGTTTGTTCCCTTATCATCAGTCAAATGCGTCGCTGATCAGAATGGTGTACGGTCAGGGCTCTAACGAGCGTTGTAACTACGTGGCTGGCTCGAAAGGGCAGGGCGGCAAGGGCTGTGGAGGTAAATCAAGGTATGGCTGTTTTGTGTGTGGTAAGAACCCGAATGACAAAACCGGTGAAAGCCTGATGCGATATGAACGCTGGCGTGTTCTGGGGGCTGAAATGCAGGTTCGTCTGCATGATTATCTGGCTCGCTTATCAATTGATATGAGGCACCGGGCGTTTCATGCTCGTGCGGTGGATCAGGCTGGTGGTTTTCATGTTGCGCTGCAGCCGAACGTAATGAAGCCACAAATTCTGAGCAAGCTGGTACGCTTATCGGCTCGTATCGCTATCGTGAATCAGAAGCAAACTGAAATCATGCGCGAGCATGTGGCCAACGGCACTACGGCTGAACATCCGGGCGTGAAGTGCATTGCCAGTGATCCAACGCTCAACGATAAAGAAAAAGCGCAACTCACAGAAATGTACATCGATGCGGTAGCGACTAAGCCACTTAGCCAAATCCTGGCAGAAGAACATGCAATGTATTTATCCATGCGCTGGGCGCTTGATGGCATTAGTGTCGGGTTTGCACCGCTGGCGATTTACCATGAAACATTGGCCGAGGCCGAGCGTGGTGAGTGGAAAAACTGGCTGTCTGCAAAATTCCCGGCCCTGAATAAAGAACTGGTAGAGCAAGGTATTCGCCCTATGCCAACGGCTGCAGAGTCCATAACGCCACAAGCGCGGTTTCACCCAATCCTGAAAGCGGATCTGGATGTGCAGGCCTTTGTGCAGACCAACCCGAAGTTATCGGACTTCTGGGTGCGCCCATTCGACGAAACGGATGTGCTGGAAGCTGACTTTAATCCATTTATTGAAACTTCGTACCTGACCCACGCGCCGGTCAAGGCCATTGCGTCATGCTTGTTCGATGTGGATAGCTATCGCATTACATCGACCGTGGCGATTGATGATCTGCAGGTGGATGGCCTTAAGGTGGGCAATGTAAAACTCGAGAAGCGTTTGAACAAAGAAATGGGGGACGTGTTTACCCGCCAGTTCAATGACGTGCTGGATAAGCTTTCTGAGAAGATTCTGTCGGATAAAGCGCTGGTGGAGTATTTAACGTCGCTTCCCGGTCTGACGGTGTCTCGTGCTGCGCCGGGAAATACCTTGCATCTGTCTGCCATTGTTACTGCGGATATTCCGGGCCTGACGCGTGAGTCGTTGCCTGCCGGTGTTCGCGTAAAGGCCATTAAACACCGTTTATCGTCTGAGACAGAGCGACTATCTAAGTATGAAAAGACGGCTCGCAAGCGTTCGCTGGTAAAACAAGCTGATGGTACAAAGAAAATCGAAGCTGGCCTGATGAGCTTGGCGTTCTACTCGCCTCGTTATCAATCAAAATTGGGTATGTCGTATCAGAGCTATGTGCGTCAATGGTCATTGGATTTCACTACAGAGCAGCGTAAGGCTATGCCGGTGGCCGATGATGTGGACAAAGCGTTAAGCGATCTGAGTGGGCGCATTGATTTCGACCACCAGCAATATCAGCGTTGGGTAGCCAATGGCGGCATAAAGCGCGCGCTTAATATCTACTACAGTCATGTTGAAGCCCGTATCAAGCGTCGTCACCAACTGGACGTAAAGCGTGTACGTTATTACTCAGGCGCCGGACAAGTGATCAACGAATGCCTGGGTGCAGGCGTTGCCGTCGATAAGGCGTACTATCCGGTGATGTTGGAGAAAATCAAACGGACACAGCTTTTCAGTGAATTAGGGTTCTATCGCTTTCAGTCTTACTCGCTGGCGCAGTTAGATGCTGAGCCCATGGTGAAAAGCATGGAGGAATACCGCTCTTTTAAGGCCAAGTACATTCTGGAATTGCGTAAGTTACGTAACGCTGATCGCGCCCGTGTGCGTCATGAGCGTGATTTGTTGCTTGCCGGTCAATATCACAACACGACGAAGCAATATGCCCGTGAACTGGCGGAGAAACGCTTAAATACGGTGAAATTGGCGTTAGGTGCGGTGATTGATGAAGTGAAATACCATTTAGGTGTGGGTCTGGTAAACCCGGAAGGGGCGCCGGTAGTGCGCGCGCGTCAGACCGCGCAAACGGCACTGCAATTAATGGCAGGTGCATCGTCAGTAAAGCAGTTATTAACGGAACTGGTACCGGCTGATATGTACATGCATTATAAGAAAACAGAGCAGCTTACTGAGCTGGTGGAGTTGGGAGCTGAACACTTACAGGCGGTAATTGATGCAATAGCCGATGCTCGTCGCGAACTTAGGACTGTGTTTGAACAGCACAGGGCTATCCGGGGCGACCAGTCACATTGGTTGCATCAGGTTCGCTGGCACGGACTGGTAAAATCTGAGCAGGAGACATACCAGCAATATGTTGTTCCATCATTGACTATGCTTCAGGAGGATATCTTAGCGCCTACAGATGCAATGTTAACTGATATGCTTCAGGTCCGTCGTGAAATGGCCATTCAGGGTGAGCAATTGTCGTTATTCGCATAAACAGGGGGAAGATATGGGTGATGTAGTGAATTTTAGTTCACCAAAAGAGTACAGCTCGTTAGAAGATGTGTACGGGCAATGGTTATCGGCTATTTGTGATGCACTTGTTCAGAGCGGCAAGGCATCAAAATCGGATGTGGCATATATCATTGGAGGATTAACCGCGGCTGGTCTAGCACTTCGAGTTAATGGTAATGAAAGTCTTGGACAAAATTTGGATGCCGGTGCAAAGCGCTTAGCGTCCGACAATTCTCGACTTGAGGAAGAGTTATCTAAGGCGTTAGTGCTATTAGGTTATCAATAAAAATTATCCTGTGTTCTGTAACGGTATGTATTTAATTTAAGGAGTGATTAATTTTTATGAGTGAGAGCAAGCCGGCACCGGGTGAACAATTCATGACTGTAAGAGATTTTAGTCAATTAGTATCGAAGGCTCGGGATTTTCTTACCAAGCATTACGCGTTTGTGCAGCAAGTTATCTATTTGTCGCGCGATGCTAAAAGGCCGGTACACTAGAAGTGTAGTCATCTTAAGCAAGCAAAAAATGAGGTGCATAATGGATAACTTGAATACTGTGTTGAGTTCTATAGATAAAGCTAACGATAAGCTTTATCCGGCGTTGGCCGAATCATTGATCAAGGCTGTCAGAACTGACGATGATAGCGCCCTGTTACAGTCGATAGGGGCGATAACGGGCAGGGGATTATCAGCTGATAAATTGCTCATTGCTATTCGTGATCAAATTACTTCTGAAAAATGAGGGCTCAATGAGTACTGAAAATCATGATCAACCTAATCAATCGACAGATGATTTATACAATCTCTGCCCTTATTGTGATTGCCGTTTAACGCCCCATAACGGTGTTGAAAATGGCCGGACTGACTCATGGGCTCACCCTGTAAACAAGGTTTGCAAATGGAGCGAATTTGAAGGCCTAACGAACCGGCAAATTGCTTCTGTTCGAAGCCGCTTAGCAAAAACATCCCCCTGAACTGCTGATCATGGTGTGTTTAAGTGGTACCAGATGCTAATCTACTCGGGAGCAGTCGACCCACTATAAATACCGAGTGTAATATTCCGATGAACACTACTCCAACGAATGAGGCGCTCAAGCAGATTTGCAATCCCTTTATCAATAACAACAGGCCGTAATGCAGGAACGGTATAATAGTGAAGCTGGTCATCGACAAGCCGAAAGCCAATAAAGATAGTAATGCAGAGACGAACAATAAGGGCTTTAGTAATGAGCGGATATCCTGGAATGAAGGCATCATCGTTAACGTAATTACCATATACAGGTAAAGGAACAGGCTCGACTGCCACCAGGGCAGTTCTGACAGTCCAATAACAACCCACCTCATAAAGTCCACAAACGCATCCAGCTCCCAAATATTGGGTGCATTAAGCAGTATGTCTGTGTCGATATCAATAAAATAGACCAGGCCCAGCAGAGACAGTATTCCGAACGGCAAGGGGGCAATGGCCGTTAAAATCAATCCGAGATAACTCATCAAGCCAGGCCGGTACCGAAATTCAACATGCCCAAGCACATTGGGCGCTCTGTCATCAGGTAATAATGTCAGCCGGATATCACGGAACCCGCTAAGCAGCGCGACGCAGAAGTGGCCTATCTCATGTATTAAGACACCTGGGGCCAGCAGGTATCGAAGCAATTTATGGCCAAGGCCACCAGCACAAACAAATCTAAAGCTGATTGTTTCAAACAAATACAGTAAGAGGATCAGAAAACAAAACGTACCCAAGTCATACACAACGTCTCTCTGGGCAACAACCGGCGCGATTTCAGCTATCCAGCTTGCATATGTCTGATGAAAGGGAACCATTTATTACCAGAACAATAACTTCGTCGAGATGAGCATACTGGATGCCATACCGATAGCTATGGCAGTTAGGTTGTCTGTCAGATTGAGGCTGAACATTCCAGCAAACAATAGTGTGTTAATAACAGCGATGGCGAAATATTTCATAAGGTAGTCCTTGGCTAATAATTGGTCAGTGTATTAGTTATAACCATTAAGTAAGCGCAAGACCTTGTGAAGTTGTAACGAAGCGTTACAGGCGGGTATGACGTTTTAATCTGCTCTGTCTTTATCTGATTTTTTTTGTGCGAAGTAAGGCACGACAACACAGACGATAAAGCTTGAAATGAGTATGTTGGCGCCAGCAACAAGCAAGATGATATTAAATCGAGTATCAAAGGGCAGATTGAATAGGTTTAATGTTATCAGTGTAAAAAAGGTCAACAATACAGTTGATTTCACGATTAAGTCGCCATAGACCCTTAAGGCAACGAGCCCTGAAACATTCATAAACTTATCCTCGGATGAATTGCGGTACAGTATCTAATTGCTAGTGTATTATTGACATCCTCCCCGCCCTAAAGGGCAAGGATTCCTCCTGCGAGACGCTGATGCCCCAGCGCGAGAATGTTCTTTGCGGCGTTAATGTCGCGGTCATGATGTGTACCGCACTCATGACAAGTCCATTCTCTTATTCCAAGTCCTGCTCTACCTTTCGGACTACTGTGGCGTGAGCCACAGTACGAGCAGGATTGGGTGGTATAGGCTTCATTGATGCTCTGATAGAGTATACCTGCGTGAGCGCATTTATAGTCCAGCATAGTCCTCAGTAAGCCCCATCCTGCGTCTAAAACCGATTTTGCCATCTTGGTTTTAGTCAGCTTGGTGCTTGATACATCACCTATGAATATCGCGGCATTCTCATTCACGAGTTTGCGGCTGTATTTGTGTAATTTGTCTTTGCGGCGGTTTTTGATTTTAGCGTGTATCGCCTTAACACGGCATTTCTTGCTGGCGCGTTGCGCCAGTCCTAACTTTGACTCAAGTGTGCGGTAGTCACGACTTGGAACGCTTACCCCGTTAGAATCGGTAGCAGCAGTCTTACAGCCCAAGTCGATACCGACACTGGCAGTGCCTGTTGATTGCGCTGCTTCAACTTCAACGACAACATTAAAGTACCAGCGGCCTCTGGCATCTTCAGTGAAAGAGGCTGATTTAAAGGTGTAGTCAGACAAGCCATAGCTATCCCACAAACGATAATGTTGACGGTTGAAATAGACTTGTCCGTTTTTGAATTTTGCTGCACCAGACTTTATCGGTATCCAGCCTAGAGAGCGTTTTGCGCCACCTGATTTACGCCAGCGTAGTTTTGCCTTTTTGAATTGTTTTCGTCTCGTGACGTACTCTTTTGAGATTTCCTGAACGGTTTGGCTATGTAAGCCTAAGTCTTTAGCACAACCGTTAGTGTATTTCTGAATATCGAAGTCGGATAAAAAGCGGCCATGTTCACGAATATTCCGCGAACTAAGCTCATTGACATAATTCCATACAAAGTTCACCTGCCGAGCTTGCGTTGACAGGGCTTTAGCGTGCTTATCACGCACACGAACTTGGAGGGTTTTGGTTGCTCTCATACTGTTAATTTATACAGTATTGTTACTGTTGTCAACGTTATGCCGCTTCGCGTCATGCGCTATCCATCCCCGTCCTAAAAGGACGGGGCTTTACGCGCAGTTCAGGTAAAGGTATTACGGCGTCAGGAATGGGGGTACGTCACGGGATAGTGGCCTGGTCTTGTGCCCACCGGCCATAATTTGCAATAGTGGAAACAAGTAAGCATATCGGATTAACCATGAGCATATTTTCATTGTTTAAAAAATCGGGACCGTTGGACACACCGGCACATCAACTGTTACTGACAAAATTCGAGAAAGGACTGAATACGATAGACTTTGAAGGGAGTCTCTCTTATTGGCAGGACGTCATCGATGAACCTCTACCCAAGGTCATTAAGCGATGGCAAAAAGACAATCTCATTCGTGAAGCCTCGAGTGAAGAAGCGTTAGCTACATTAGCCAGCGGTGCGAAACTGAAAAAGATGCTTAGTTCTGCAGGCCTGGCTGTATCGGGTAAGAAAAGTATCCAAGCGCATCGCCTTGTCGAGAATCAAGTGTCAGAGGCCTTGGCGCTGGCCGCAAGTGGTAACGTTTATACGCTGACAGAGACTGGCGTTTCACAGGCTAATGAATATCGGGCGAAAGAGAAAGAACGTGAAACTGTGGCGATCGAAGAGTCATTAGCAGCATTTGATGCCTCAAGGCTTAAAGACGCATTGGCCACAATGCAGGCCTACAACCAAAGCCTGGTTTTTTCACCCGGTCTGAATGTTGACTGGGGAAATTTAGACACCCCGGTATGGTTGAACGAGTTGAGTATGATTAAGCAAGCTCAACCCGGGATACTGGGGTCGATAGACCACCCACTCATGAACAATATTCGCCGGGTTGCGGCGATCTCACGCTTGTATAGTGAGAAACAAGCTGCCAGTTATGTAACATCGAAAGGGGTAATACCTGGCTTTCATCTGACAGAATTAGAATCAGCAAGAATGTTAATGTTCTTCGCTCGGAATCAGTCCGAGTTGACAAAACTTAAGCAATACAAGGTATGCCAATATGTGGAACTGATAACTTCTCATCAAAATGCGTGCTCAGCATGCGAGCAAGTTAGCGGTAGAGCTTTCAAGTTGGCAGAAATTCCGGAAGTACCATTGCCTGCATGTCGATGTGAACGTGGGTGTATGTTGATCGTGACGCCCAAACGTTGATACAGCTGGCTCACTGTCACCGGTAGTCATCGATTAGGCAATGAGTTCATTCATCCAATTATTAATTTGCTGACGTTGGCGGCCAATCCCGCTGCCTGGTGGAAAACGGTGAACATTATCGTTCTGAATGAGCGATGGTGCCAAGTCTTCTACAAACTTTCTGTAGGCATGGGGTAAGGCTAAATAGATTGAACTTGAACCGGCCTTACTCAAGATATGTGACAATTTTTGGCGCTGGTGGATATTGGTTAATTTAGCCGCTTGTTGATGTGTCATGGTGGCATCATAGTCATTGATAGGTTCATGGGGGTAAAGCACCCCGTATTGTGCTGAAACGATGACAATCTGAACTTTGGTTTGGAGTGTGGCAAAGCGTGCCGGGCACTTCCTTAATAACCCCCACACAGACGATCCGGTGTATTTCTCGATAGCAGGCAGTATACCGGATGCTTTGGAGCCAGAGCAGGGGAGAAAGAGTACTGGCTTTGATGGCGTCACGGAGACATCGATCCCGTTATCGCCAACCCAGTTGAATGTGCCGCTACCCATGATCTACTTGTCCTTTTGCTTAAGCGGGATCCTTTCAGTACGAGTCCATCCTTTACGCGCAAAAAACCTGTCGTATTCGTCATTGGGTGGTACCACTTCGATAGCAGGTTCACAGGCCATGGAGTTTGATTCACACGGTGCCAGGTCATCTAATCCGCATCCACATTCGAGCTCTCCGTTCACAAGCCCGTCATAGTCGTGTTCTTTTAGATATGAAGCGGTAATGTCGATTACTTGAGTCATAGCTGGCCCTCTGATAGTTGAAAGTGTTTTGCGTGTTGTTTGCAATAGGCGTTGTCAGGACCAAAGCCACGTTTTCGGCTGCACTGCTTTGTGAGCCCGATACCGTTACTCACGACTTCACAGCATCGTTCATAATCCGGTGTTGAGCCAGCCGGGTTACCGGCCCATACACTATATCGATGTTGATAGCGGCCATTGAGTGCAGGCATGCCTTGCTCCTGAGCACCGCTATGCGTTTGCATAGCGGGTAACTGGTGAAATCAATTCAGGCGAGACACTAATTAGCCCCGGCATATCAGCAGTCTTTAATTCAGCAATCGCTTCGTTGATAACGTCATCATCACCAGAGACAAGCTTATGCCACTGTTTATTCTCCGCATCCCACTTGCACCCCATGCTTTTGAGTTGGTCCTTAGCTTCAAAGCGGCTGGCTACCCGTAAGTCATAACTGGGCGTCTGGTATGCAGTAATCAAATGACTAAGCGCGCGCGGCTCTAATGCAAGCAAATTGATGGTGGCCAGAGCATCTTCGCCTGCACGATGGCCATCAAAGAAATACCCTTGCTGATTCAATAAATAGCTTAATGCCTTTGATTCATAGCCGAGGTCACGCCATGGAATATCGTTTATGCTGCATGCCCAGGGTAATGACAGTGCTGGATAACCAAGCCGGGCAACGTGCGCATCAAGCATTGGGCGGTCAAACCCAGCATTATGAGCTATTACTAATTCAACACCATCAAATGCAGTATAAATCTGCTCGATAGTCAGCTTGTGACCTTTAACATCATCATCGGTAATACCGGTGATATCAGTGATGAGCGCTGAAATAGGTTCTTTTGGCTCATTAAACAGCGACACCATATGTTCTACAGTGCACACCAGGCCGTGTTTCAGGTTTATTGTTGCTGTTACGCAACCAAACTCAATGACCTCGTCCTGATTGACATCAAGGCCCGTTGATTCAATGTCCACCACGGCAACCTTGATCACTTCTCCATCGTTGGGCTGGTTTAACGTGATAGGCAATGTCCAGTGTTTAGCCGGTAACATTTCGAGCAGCTTGAATTCGCTTGGGTTTTGCTGAATGTCAGCGATTCGGTTAAGAGGAAACATATGAAGTCCTTGTTTGCTGTAATAGAACCAGATTAACAGTGTTGAACGTTCGCGCTACTTTATCCCGCATAAGGCGCTGGGATCTGACAGGCATTATGCATGCGTTTGAGTATTCGCAGTTCACTGGCGGTGTGTTTGAGCTGATATTTTTTCATTACGTCGTCAAAACGCGATAGGTATTCACAGCGGTAAGATTGCAATGGCGGCATCCAGGAACTCGGCCCGGAGTCAGACTTCTGCCTGTTATATTTTGCTGATGCAATAATGATATTGTCAGGATCGTTACTGAAAAGTAGCTTTTTCTGATGGTTCCAATCGGCACCGCCATGTTTAAAAGCAAAGCTCAACGGGATGAGATGATCCGCATCGAGTTCTCGCGATGGTCCGGTATAGGTTTCACCGGAGTAGGGCAGATACCAGGTGCCGGCAATGACGTCGCAACGGCTACCCTTTTTGAGGGTGACTGGCCCGTCTGCTTGGGCGATAAGTGCGTCTTTTCTGCTGTCACACCCGTTATTGTCTGGGTCTTCCCAGTGGGGCCACTCATTACGGTCATAAATGCGTGAGTATGCCCGGCCTTGTTCGTTGGCTTCGCTGATAGCTTTGTTCATTTGGCTCTGCTGCGCCGTCATGCCCTTGGGTAATCGTCCACCGCTATCAAGGCAGGCTTCAAGTGTATCAAACGGGGTGAACCGTTTTGTTCTTTCGTAGAACGCGGACGCCGAGGAGTGACAAATGCCACTTTTACTTTTCTTTATGACTTCGGCATACGTTAACGGCGTCAGGAGTAGGCAAAGCAGAAGCAATGTGCGGTACATATCATCGTTCCTTATCAATTACGTTTTTGGCGGTAAGCTCATAAAGTTGTCAGGCAGTTCTTTCTCAAACGTATCATCGGGAATATTGTCTTTACTCATAACCGGGCGCTCACCTTGATCTGGTTCAGGAGAGGCGGTTTGAATTTGGTCGTCATTATACTTCGGGGTGGAGGCCTGACTGGATTGTTGATTGGCGGTGTCTTCTGCCGGCTTAATGTAAATTGCTTTAAATACATCGCCTCTGACCTTGGTAAAGTAGCGCTCGATGCCGTCTTCACCTGTCCAAGAATCGGTTTTGTTCTTTCCTTTTACCATTACTAGACTGCCACTGGTGATTTTGTCCCGAATGTATTCAGCCGTCTTCCCAAAAAATTCGACGCGATGCCAATCTGTGGCATCAACCCATTCTCCGTCTCGATTTTTTTGACGGTCTTTAGTGGCCATGTCAAATGTAGTGACCACGGTACCAGAGGGTAAAGCCCTTGATTGTGGCGGACGACCTACATTGCCTATCAGGTTCGTTTCTGAATGCATAATAACAGTCTCAATTAGGGGATGGCGTTAGCTTTCTGTTTAAAGTTGTCAACAAAGGCGTCAGCGGCACGCTGGACGTCCATGTATTTGCCGAGGTAGCGGCTAATTTCGGTTTCGGTGATAACCGGGCAAGCGGTCGGTAATAAGTCTCTGACATAGCGAACAAATGCGCGATGTCGTCCTTGTTGCTTTTTGCTTTGTATGCGGCTCATAAAACGTACTTTCTCGCTGAGGTATGAGTGAGTGTATTAGGTTTTTGTCACTCTTATTTTCTCACAGCGCGGAAAGTCGGCTACTTTCTGGGTAGCGGATTAGGCAGCGCGAAGCCAGCCTGATTCGGTTGTAAGCTAGGGGCAAACCCTCATTCCTGACGCCGTAATAAGGAGCCTTTAAACGACGGAACTGGCGTTAGAATACTTCGCTGGCACGAGGAACCGATATTTACTTTCACCATACCTTAACTTTTAAAATTGGTCGTGATGATTGAGTAGTAGGGTCAACCTCTTTGTAACCGGCTTGTAAGTTACTAATACAGCGTAATTCATCGTCAATAATGAAATAAAAAACAGGATAGCAACAGTAAATCCCATTAGAAAACATTCCGATAGAAGCAATGCCCTTTGTTTAATTGTTTGGGTGTTCCGGCTCATTTCAATTTTTCCGTATATAAGTTAGAACTATGATTCGAAACTAAAAATGATGCGTATTTTTTCCGGTGCGGAAAATTGAAGTGTAACGGCCTATTGAGTCCACATCTCGCTGAACAGTGACCATTGTTACAATCAATAATTTTTGGCTTAACGTTGGTGCAGTAAAAAATTTGGCCATCATCAGCGATCTCAATTCTATTGGAATTGATACTTCTCAGTGACGATTTTGCAGCGTTATGCTGACTGAGATAGTTAAACTTTTCCTGGGCGCAGGTTAGATAGTCACCATGTCCAAAAACGGGCGAACAGATAATGAGTAACAGCAGGAGGTTAAATTTAGACATAGTGTTAGTCCTCCTGTTTGGTTATTGCAAATACACCTTTGCAGGCCGGAGCAAAGTACATATTGGTTAATGTGACGCCGTCAGGAAGACCAAAATCTCCGGATGTTAGTGGTTTGTGCTCAAGGTTAGTACCCCACGTTTCACGGCATTTTTTGATGCAATAGCCTGTGGTTAAGTCGAATTGATGTTTGCTATCGTCGAGACACACTTTTATTTCGGAAGAGCGGTCAATATAAAAATGCTTTAACGGGGCAAAATGCACTGCTTCGGGTTCAACCTGGTAGCGTTGAATGTAGTTAAATTTTTCGCTGCTACAGGTTTGCCTGGGTGTCAATCCATGTGACCAGGCTTGTGCCGAAAGCGTGGCTAGTAGAAGTAGGAAAGGAAGGCGCATTAATAATTACCAGTAATAAAGGGATACTGATAGTGTATTAAGCGCCGTTTTCGCTAGAAAATGAGGTCGTGTTCCTCTACCAATTCATTAAGGCCGCTATCATCATCGAACAGTGTCCTTAGTGACTCTGTGGCTTCAAAGAAGTTTTGTACTGGCACATGGCGTTTGGTTGTCGTTGCTACTGACATCGGTGTATCGCTGGTGGTATAGCACTCAGGCGGTGAAATCCGTTCTGGCAATATGCTTTCAATATCCGCAAGGATTGTTGGAACGATCTTTTGCTTGGCCGTTGTCGGTATTAAGTGAGCAAACGCCGGGTCTAAGTCAGTATCGGCTGATAAGGCTTGGTGAATCGCCTCGCTGAGTTCATCAAGTGTATTCAATTCATCTTCATGCTCAAATTGTGCGTGCTGGCGCTTCTCGCTAACTTCAAAGCTTTTGGCTATACCTTGATAACTTGCATTTACGCGTTCTTCCAGCGTCCAGACTCCCTCGTAAAGCTCATTGAGCTTTGAAATAATACTAGCTGTTCGATACCCCTTGCTTAGATCAAACACAATCGAGGTAGAGAATTTCGAGCCCTCCATATAGATATAGCCCTTACGATAGTCAAGGCTAAGGCTAACCCGAAAGCCGCGATAGGTACCAAATTCAGACTTGCTGCCATAAATGCCTGTGCCAGCGCGTTGTTTAACATTGTGTAACTCACGCTCAAATAACATTTCTAAATCACAACGGGGGCGGCGAACACGGCGTGCTTTTTCATCTTTGAATGCATTTTTTAGCATATCGAGGTTATTTGTTAACTTGGTAACGCTGGCACTGTTTGGATCGGCGCCCTCTGCCAGCGCAGTTTTGAGCTCTGCTTCTGTGGCCTGGTATTGCGCTTTGTAATCATCAAGGGTTTTTTGTTTGGCAGCTTCGGCTAACGCTAACCTTTCATCCAGTACCACGGGATCTGTCTTGTACGCCGTTGTTTGACCATTGGCTGATGTGAACGTAAAGCTATCTTTATTCGTGCTGGCACACTCAATATCCAGTGCAACCAGTGCAAGTGCGGTCTGGTGTTCTTCCCTGTAGTTAGCGTGTTTTGAAACAAACGCTTGTGCATCCATGACGTCGTATTGATGGGCGCGGCGTTTCGCTTCTAGCTGCTTGATTTTCTTCTCAGTCTGGACGGCGGCTAGTATTAACGGGTTTCCGCTAATGGCCGCTTTTATGGCTGCAAAGGTATCTTCTGATGCTTCGCCAGCATCTTCTTCGTTAAGGATCCGCTGATGCTTTTGCGCGCTTTTCAGCATGCTAATAAATCGCGCTTTGGTTTCCAATAAACCGAAACGGAAACTATCTAAGCTTCTGTCTGTGGCATAGTTGCGAACCTTGATGGTGTGGTCCGGTTCGCCATTGGCGCGGGATTCGGCTAGTAATTCAGAGCCTGAGCGAAAGCCTCTTCCAAGCCGTTGTTCAATGGCTGAGGGGGTCCAACTCAAGCTTTGGTCCACGTTCTGGATGCTATAAATACGCTTTTGGATATTGAGTCCAGAGGCCCCGTTGCTGGTACTTGCAATGAATACCCGTTTCTCTCCCGCGTTCAATTGCGCTTCAATTTGGCGTTTGCGATTCAGCGTGTTCATTTCATGCGCGAAGACAATGTGGTGAGGCAATACACCGTACTCAATGAGTTTTTGTTTCATTTCCGCGTACAGGTTAAGGCCGCTTGAACCGCCAGGCACGCCCATGTCGATGTAAACTAAGATCACTCCCTTTTTGTCGTGGCTTATGGCATAGTCATAAGCTGTTAAAGCAGAGGCAATGTTGATCTTGCTGTTTTCTTCGGCCGGTAATGTGGGGTCGAGAAAGCGCATATCTAGTGCTGCCTTAGCGGCATCACTACTGATTTTTAACAAGTTATCCTCTTCCGGACTCACATTTTTTAAATTTTCTGCACGGAACAATATATCTGCCATGTAGGCAGCTTGGGCCGGAGATTGAGGACACACGATTAATTCTGGTTTACCACCTGTCATTTCCGGCTCATACCAAGGCTGACCCGCTGCTTTACATTGGGCTTTCAGCATGTCTTTGGTGATCACTACGGAGAATTGGCGAAATAACGCGCTTAGCTCGGGCAGGTTCGTAAATGAGCGTAATCGCGTTTTTTCTTTGTAGGTGCCGGTGACGCTTAATTCATACTCAGTTGTTGGCTTGGCAAAGATACTGACAAACGTATCCAGATCGGTTAGACCTGACTCTTGAGCTTGATCATAGAAGAAATAGCGAAGGTAGCTGTACGCTTCAATGACGGAATTGGTGATTGTTGTACCTGACAACCCCATAACGCCGCGATTATTGGGTTTTGATTGGATATAGCGAGACTTTAAGAATAAATCAAACGCCGCCTGGCTTCCCTCGGCAGGCCCCATGCCACCAACACCATTTAACTTGCTGATATACATCAAGTTTTTGAAACCACCTTCGTGAATTTCATCAACGATTAGCTGATTAATCCCGAGTTTTTCAAAGCAAAAATTTGTTTTGTCCTTCTTTTGTCGATTGAGGACGGCCAGCATTTTATTTTTAAGTGAGTGCTTCACTTTTTCTAATTCGCGTAACGTCAATTTGTCTTCGGTATCTTCAATCTGTTCTTCTACTTCATCGATGTAGCTTTGAATGAAGCCTGAACTGTATTCATCTGAGCAAGGGATAAGGCCGAAAGTGGATCTGGTGACAAGAACCAGCTTCCAATCACCCAGCGCGACGTTGGCTAAAAATGCTTCTCGCTGACGTTTGCTAACCATGTATTCGGTACCAATTAACACCTTGTCAGCCACGGAAGGGAAAAACTTGGTAATCTCTGAGATCCAGTTTGAAATTAGATGGTTGGGAACAACGATTAGCGTTTTATCTGAACCTGTAGTACTGGTTAATAGCTGTTGGTACACAGCACTTGCCAGGCTGATAAGTGTTTTGCCTGCGCCGACCGCCGCATCCACTAACAGATCGCGTGTCATAAGCGAACGCATAATCACGGAAAGTTGATGTTCACGGGCTTTGAGCGTGCGATTCTGACCAGGCAAATAGCCTTCGTCGTCGGTTAATATTGAGCCGTCAAATGAGGGTTCGACGTAGCAATTAAACCTTTCGTTATACAAATTTACGATAGTATTTTTACGTTGTTCATCAGAGAAGATCCAGCGCTCCCATTCCGTTAGGATCTTGTCTGCGTTCATCTGCAGTAGTTGGGTTTCTCTCTTATTGACAACCGGCTTACCGTTGCTGTTACGGTCTACTACTTTAAGCGGTGAGTAATTTAATAGCTTATGAATAATATCTACGGCATTAACACGGTAATTCCCGTAGGTTTTGGTGCATAACGTCCAATCTACCATCTGATTAGTGATGTTGGTCACCCAACGGCCACCTACATAGCAGCTTTCAGCCGTCTTTGTGTAAGCTGGCTTAATTTGTAAAAGATGATCGATGAATTCTTTTAGGGTACTGCCTGGTAGCCAAGGCGCACCAAATGACACCGTAATGTGCCCTGCGTTCAATGCCTCGGGTAAGACTTCCATCAAGGCATTGATGTTACCCTGCATGGTTGGATCTAAAGGTAAACGTGCTTCGGCTTGCTGGATTTTTTGGGCGATATTGCCGCTTAAATACATATCCTTGTATTCATGTTCGCCGGATTCTGGATTAAAAAATATGGCGCCTGCTAAATCCGCTTTCAGCTTGGTTTCATCTATCCCGCTGATTTCGGCCATATAGGGTAAGTCTACACCGGCTTTAAATTTTAGGCTGGCAATCAGTGCTTCGGTGGCGGTTTCGACTTTTGGTGCTTCATTCACTGGCGCGTTTAAGCGTTCTTTAAATATTTGCGCTTTTTGCCATGTGGGTTCAACGGGCTCTACCCCTTGTTTTAATGCAACACGTTCCGATACACCTTCTTGATAGTTAGCTTCAAGGCCGAGTAATGCGCCGAAGCTGGCACATTCTCGCATGAAGGTATTGCCACGCCCATTAATCGCCCCCCAACGACTAACAAATTTATCGTAATGAGCGTTTAGTTCTGCGCGTAGATGGTCACAGGTAATATTGTCTGTGTCGTTGGCTTCGGCATCCAGTAACGAAAGTAAAATGTTACGCAAGGTGATCAGGCTTTTAAGGCGCTTTACCTGCGCGGAATTAAAGGACATGCGCTCGTATTGCGGCTCATGTTCAAAGTCGAGGATCCGCTTAACGGGCTCACCTTGAGTATCAAAACCAAGGTTAAACAGGGCGATTTCATCAGTTACTTCAATATCAGGATCGCCTTGGTCTAACGTGTCGGGGCGAATATCCACATAACAGGGCGAGAGGTTGGCACTGAGATTATCAATGGCATCGTCTACGTTAAGGGTGCTATCTGGTTGAATATCAATATAAATCTTATTGTGACGGTCCGTGGTAACGACTGGCGTACCCAGAATGTGGTCAGGATTGTCGAGGTAATAGCGGTTAATTGTGGCTGCGCCGTCAACGGTTTGTTGAAACACATCGGTTTCAATCCAATTAGCGGTAATGTCGCCACCTTTAATGCACTGAAAGACCAACAGATCAGTAACGACGTTGGTGTTGTCGTCTCCAAACACATTGTTAGGTAACCGGTAAGCGGCTTTAAGAATAGCCATTTGGGCAATCTGTCTTCGATAGTCTTTGTCGGAAGAATCGAGGAAAGACCGGGTAACCAGGGCGCACATAAAGCCGCCCTCGCGCACCGTTTTAATCGCTTTGACAAGAAAGAAGTTGTGTTCTGACCCACGGAGTTTGCGATCAAATTCATCCTGCAGCATGGTACCTAGAAAGGGTGGGTTCTGGATAACACAGTCATAGTGTGAATAGGGTAGGCAAGTCGCTTGAAAGGTTTGGTTAATCACTTTGATGTTGGGTTCTTTAGCTGAAAGAACTGCGGCGCTGGTAGGGCAACACTCGATAGCAATAAACCGAGAATTAGCACGAATATTGTCAGGGCAAGATTGAATCAGTGCGCCACTGCCTGCGGCTGGTTCAACAATGGCGCCACCGGTAAAACCAAGTTTAGCCAAGAGTGACCACATAATGTCGCTGATAAAATCTGGCGTGAAATAAGAGGACAGTATGCTTTCGCGCAAGCTGGCAAATGCCTTTTCGCCTACTGCATCTGATAAGCGTTCTGACAAGGCTTTATGAGGCTTTTTGGGGTCGAACAGGGCAGTTAGACCACCCCAGCCAGAGTATTGCTGCAGGGTTGCTAAATCAGTGTCGGAAAATGTGTGATCAGGTTTGTCATTGAGTAATTCAATGGCTTCGATATTGTTGAGTACGCGGCGCTCAAAGGGGGTAAATTGCGTCTGCATCGGTGACTCCGAGAGTGTATAGAATTACTCTCATTGTCACCTGAATTATTAACCCCGCTACTTTGTGGGAGTAGAGTTACGAGTGCATCGTGACGGCGTCAGGAATGTTTATTTCTACTTCTGAAAGATAGTGTTGAACTTGCGGTCATTCACTATTTTGTTCGCTAAGTCGTTTAGGGTGGTTTCCAAAACCGTCCATGCTCGCCAACCTGTTATTTTATCGGAGGTGTACAGTTCTTGGGTGCCATCATCATATTCGACTAACGCCGAGGCGATACAGTCAGAGGCATAGTGGCCACCACACATGATCGAACTGATTGAAATAGCGATTTCCTTTGGGCCGTCCAAGCGTAAACCTTTATTTTCTATCGCCTGGTAAATATTGGTGATAAGAATGTCATTCCAGGCCGGGTAATCGGTCACGTAGGTTGAGATGCCGTCACTAAAGAATTGTCGAGCCTGTTTGTCGGGTTGTTTGTTGGTAATCGTGAGGTTCTGATTGGTATCGGAACGTAGGTATTTCTCAGTAGGAGCTTGTATATAGGTGGTTGCACAGCCCTGAATAGTTAGTACAGCGCATAAGGTAAGTAGGAATTTCAACATCAAATATCCAGAATCTTTATTTATATTTGGGTGGATATTATCGACAAAACAATGATTTAACAACGACGCCGACATAAATAATGACGGCGTCATAGTTACTAACCGTCCACCGGCTCCCAACCGCTGGTTATGGCCCCATCGCTGGTAAGATAAGAATTGTATGAGTTTGCCAGGATCCCCTGAACAGCATTAAATTCAGCGGCATCATGAAATACCAGTTGTCGGCTATCGTTCTGGTTGTCAGAGAAATAAACCATAATGTAGCCGTTTCTTGCGGTTAAATTCCATCTTGCGCCATATTGAACAATTCGTTTATGTTCCATAATTTCACCTTATAAATTTAAGATAGGGGTCGTCCATGGCCCCATGATGATGTGACTAAATAATTTTAGTAACCCTTTTTTTTGGTCGCTCTATCGAACTCGTCCCATTGCCGCTGCCTTTCCTTTGCTGCATCTCTGAGACCCTTTGGAGTAAATACTCTATCAATAAAATCAAATACTCGACCTTTTGGCTCGCGAGTATCTTTGACTTCAGGAGTCGAAGAGTCTCGAAGTGGTTCCCGTGCCTCTGGTTCACGAGGCTCAGGGCCTCCACCCCCTGCCGCAGGTACATCTTTTGCCAGGACTGAAATGCTAAAAAATAAGGTTAAAAGTAGTAAAATTGCAGATTTCATATAACACCTACGTAGGTAAATTGAGAGCAAACTGCGCTCAGTTCAACATGGTAAATAGACTGGCTAATTACCCCGGTGCTTATCCTTAAACGTGTAAAATATAACCCCTATGTAAATCATAATTCACAAAAGTGTATTTTTAATAGAAATAACTGGTCTGCTTACTTAAATGGACTGTGTATAATTTGTACAGTTATGACCCCTGCACCACGATATAGTTCATGTGATGCTGACGCCGTCAGGAGAGTAACTAATACGCTCCTATCACCGGTAATTAACTTTTAGAAAGCAATGAACCAATTTATATCGTCAAAACCAGGCGCTGGTCATCACCTTATGTTGACCGGCATGATCACAGAGCATGTGGTGCGCAGTTTAAAAAATACTCCGGAGCAACCTCTAATTGTGCTGGATGGTGATCGTTCATTTCATCAATTGGAATATGTGTTTCGGGATATGGTTGACTATCTACCTCCAGATTCACCAATCGAATTTGACTTAGCTAAGAGGGTGACAATCATTGATTTGGAAAGTCTCCGTTCGTTTCCATTGCAGCTGAATGCATATTTAGAAGCGCTTAAACCGGTACTTACGGCATCAAATTGCGTGGTTTTAGTGTGTGAAGGGTGGGAATGGCCAGAGAGCTTTTTGAATTGGGTCGCAGATGCTAAAGCTCAAAACCAAATTGGCATATTGGGCGTGTCGAGCATGAGTAAAACAGATTTGCCAAAGCGACTTTCTTCGGTTGTATGTTGATTAGTAGCAGTTAGTGGAATCCTTTGATAGCTGGTGGCCTCTATCATTCAGAGCCCACCAGCTTCAATTTAGTCCTTTATATTTAAGCAAGCAGAGCGATTCTTGCCCGTTGTAGCTCGAAATAAATATGGGTATCACCTTCATCAGATACCATTTCGATGAACTCGTTTAATTCACAAACGGACAGGCCATCACCAAATTCGTCTTTACCTTTTTCCAGTAGTTCATTAAAGCGTGCTTTATCGCAGCCAGGTACCGGTTGCCAGTCATAGAACGCAAACTGATCGAGGCAATCACGCTTTTCCTCACTGAGCGCTGAACTATCCAGCAGACGTTCAAGAATGGTTTTGAGATACGCATGCTGTTCTGCCAGTGGCAGCTTCTTGTAATCAGCGTCTAAATTCATGGGAGTCTCCTATAACCAGAGGTGTAGATATTCAACGGTTTCATATTGCTGAGGGGTCATACCGATTTCATTCAGTAACTTAATCACCTGGGTTGCCGCTTTGTCGTTCATGCCGTCGTCATTATTACGACTTCTGAGGTTATCCATATCGACAATTGCTCCATCTTCCCGCGTGAATAGAAAGCTTTCACCGGCATGTTGTTCCAATGCATTAGCATGGCTGACAGCGATACGAACACTGGCGTTGATGGCCGTTTTGGTTTCAATGTTAATCATGCTGGCTCCTAAGCGTTAGCGGTATGAGGGTTTTTGCGGAAGTTATAACCAAACGAGCGCCACACCTGACGATTGATTCGGATAGGAGATGAACCGCACGTTTCGACATCATAAAGAGCGCCAGAAACGGTAATACTGCCGTTCAGGATCAATCTGGATAACAACCCGATAGCTGTAGTGGCCCCCGCTTCGTTGACGGTAAAGTTCTGGCGTGAAATTGCGTCCAATACGTCACAACTCGGGCGCTCTAATGCTTTATCCTCACTGGCCTCGGCCATGCTTGGAAACAGATCGAGTGCATTGGGCAATCGGTTTTTACCGTGGCCAAACTGCCCAAGTACCACGTTGCCGTATTGTTCCCCCACACCGACATCGAGCCACAAGACTTCTTTTCGTGATTGGTAGGTATTTCGGACGGCTTCATTAATATCAATTCGGCTTTTGGCACTGTCCGTGGCGGTGATCACCACATCAAACCCCTTACCGGCATCTGCGGGTCTAAATGGACGGTCATAGCCAACAGCAAAGTTATAGCCAACCGCCGTGTTGAGCTTGTTGGCCATGACTATTGCTTTATTCATCCCTACCTCTGTAGCGAAAAAGCCAGTGCGGTTCATGCCGGTTTGAGTGACATTCTTGGGGTCAAAAATAAACAGGTTTAACCCAAGTTCACGTCCTGTCAGTTCACGTCGAATATGATTGAGTTTAAAGAGTAAGGGCGCAATGGCACTGCCTGTTGCGCCACACCCCACCAGCGCGATACGCACATCGTGTTCTAACCAATGAGCAGGGCAAAAATATAAACCGGAGTCGATGTTGAGCATGATTAACCTCGTAGCTGGCGGCGAATAGTGTGAATTGCTATCAAATCTTTCTTGACGTTAACACGGTGCTGTCTCTGCGCTTTTTTTCGCCAGTAGTTGATCACTTGGGTAAACAGTGTGCGTTTGTTTTCCTCTTTGTCTTTTCGAAAGAGGAATTCAGTATTCGTGTGGGTGGACAGGGCATTGAAAAAGCATCGTTCGATTAGGTGGCAGTTTTGCCCGTTAGGATCGTCTGGAATGAAGTCTTTTGTGTTGCCAAAGCACAGTGAGCCACGGTGATTAACATTACCAACGGGGAGTTGATACAACATAGAATCCAGAGTAGGACGCTTATCACTATCCAGTCCGAACATAGCAAGTTGCTGGTTGTTGCGTTCAAAAATGAACAGGGTGGCCGGGAACTTTACGTAGAACGTTTGTTGCTGACTACGCTTATCGCTAGGGTTTGAAACCGTAATCGGTCGGGTTTTTACAGGCTGATACCACATTAAATAGTTGGCACTGTCCATCAGTACATTTGGCTCAAGCCAGTCATCTAAACCACCAGAACAATTTTCACCGTTCATTAGTAGTTTAACTAAACTGTGTTTGCTTATCATTGCCCCAGGTTGTAAGGCTTCGTTTTTAATGGCATGCAGTGATGCGGCAGCTACATGAGCGACATCGCCCGACAGATCCTGAAATGTTGCCTTGGTGTGAAGCAATATCGCATGGGTAGTTTTGACTTCTGGGATTGTGGGTTGATACGTATTGTCGGTGAAAGATTCAAGCATGGCGCTCTCCAATGAATTGAATACGCCTACTATCACACGGTTTTAAGACTCGGCCACTTTAGCAAAACTCATAGTTGAAGTATCGGTGCGTAATAGCTGATAGTGTTTGGAGACAGGTAATATCGTCCTGCCAGCTAGGCTCATTTAGCAATATTTTATATTTAAGTGCCGTACCATGATTCATGCAATCCTGACCTATCCGGTCGACGGACTCACACAGTGAATCGCTCATATTTTCGCGTGTCACACTCAAAAGCACTAGGTGTTGCCACATAGCGGTATCTTCGTCGCGCTCTAACCCGTCAATGTCCACATTTTCGCACTCGTTTTGAAAGGTGATAATGTCATTGATTAATTGCGTTGCAATCGGATCTGACCAAAGTTGGAACATTTCAACAGTTTCCAGTACAACGGGAAATAGATCATTGGAGTTCTTAAATTTAACGGCGTCAGAATGTTCTGTGCTGGTGGCTTCAAAGCAAGCTTGAACCATTTCTTTGCAGACATATTCATGGATAAGCAGAATGTCTTTGTAGGTTTCATTGATATGTTCAGCAATATCTTCTGGCTCATAGTCATCATTTTCAAGCGCTTCAATATCGGCGTAGATATTGTGGTATCGACTTAGAAATTTTGGTTTGTTCTGTACCTCGACATAGTCCTCCCAAAAGCCGAACCCAAAATGGCAGGCTTCGTCTATCGTGGTCGCCCCGTATTCATTAGCAACCATGTCTGCAAAAGCACGGATAAAATAATTAAGCGGATGCTTGTCGTACTGGTTTTGCAGTGTGCCAAACGCATACCACCAATCTATTTCAATCTCAGGAACACCAGCATTAAAATCAATACGCCAATCACGTAAAGCATCGAACCCCTCCTGTTCACAGAGTTCGTTAAACTCTGTATGCAAGGCCATCATAGTGGCTTTGTAGTGAGTGGTGCGCTCATGCGGGGGTAATTGGCTGTACTCAGTGATAGCTTTTACGCCTAACCCAATCGGTAATGCCACTTGAGCATAATCGTAAACGGTTTGGCTTAGTGGTTCAGACGCGAGAGCCAGTGCATCGTGCCGGTACTGCTTACGAATATGCGTTACCGCCTGTGTTATGCTGAGTTTGCACCCGGCATATTGCAGTGGAGTCGCTACAGTAACAGGCTTGGTGTGCTGGTTACGATTTGTAGTCGATGAATTCGCAATTGAAAGCATGCCCGCTGCTCCGTTGTACCCTGTTTATCACTGTTGGCTGGTGGTTGTCGAAGTGCAGATAGAATAGTTTCTACCTGCTTTTCGGATTGCGGCTTTAGAACAACCATTACCCATTTACCTTAGCGGTAGGTAATGGCACATCAAACACCATTGTTTTACCGTCCTCAGATAGCACACCGTCACTGTCATAAATGCGGGTGTGACGTAACTGAGGAAAGCTGGAAGTAAGAAATTCCACAGCCGTTCTTAACGGTTGGCCAGGTGCAGGATCAGCAATGTTTTTTACTTTTCCGATATTGAATAGGCGTTTCATTTTTATACTCCTAAGCTATAAAGTCACTAAGTGCATCATTACCCGTTGATGCAGTGGGGGAGGCAGAAGTTGGCGGCGGTGTAGTGGTTGCTGCTGCACTTGGTTTAGCCTTTCCTTTGGTGGAACTTGGCGTTTTATCAGTGGTTGTCGCACCGTTAATTTTCGCGTTGTAGGCTTCAACTGATGCGTTGAGCGTATCATTGGCCAACGCGGAACCCAGCAGGTCTTTCAGGCCGCTTAACTGCTCAGTGACGCTCTGTTCATCACCGGCTACCACAATGGGGGCGATCAACTGCTGGCGCAGAGATTCGTCGCTGACTTTATCCGGGCAGGGCATGATGTTGATCATTACCTGAATGCCTTTGGGGTGAGTAGCGATACTGACATTGATGCGGCTAGCGTAATGGCTCAATAACGGGGTTAACTGTTGTAGCATGATTTTCTCCTGTTCAAAGGGGCTGGCCTTGCGGCCAACCTGTAACCTTATAATCGCTTAGTTAATGGATGCCGCCACTTTCTTAACAGCCTCGATATAGGCTTTCGGGGCATACTGGCTAAAGTCAAAATCTGTTTTGGCAAGTGCAGTATGAATATCTGGCACCTTTTCACTCATAAGTTTGGTAAAGCTACCTTTTTCGTTATCTTCCATGTGCTGCTTATAGCCTGACTCGGTCAACGCCTGTTTAATTCCTGCCTTGGTGGTATGCTTGAGTTCATCCACCGTCCATGACGCAGTGATTGCTGATTCCAATTCTCCCTTGGCTGACAGCAGGGTCAAAAGAATGTTGCCCACCGGATAGCTGCTGTTATCCTCCCCTGACTCTTTTTCACCTTTTGCCAGATAGGAAATCAGAGCATTGTTGATTTTGGTGCGTAAGGCGTCATCGTCCATGGTAACGACCTGAGCAATATCTTTGACGTTGTACCCCATCATGTCGCCGGTTAAGCGCATAACGGCGAGAAACAGCAGCATTTTGCTGTCAGAGGGATCACTTAATGCCTTATTAATCTGGATTTTAGCGGTCGCTTTACGGGCTGATTGAATACCCGCTTTGGATAGCTTGGCCGCTTGAGCAGGAGCCGCTTTACCTTTTTTGCTTGTTGAGGGCTTAGCCGCTGGTTTTGTGTCCTCAGTGGTGGCACCGCTGCTTTCTGTCTCTACCCCTACGGCTGCGTCAATGTCTGACGGTTCGCTGGTTTCAGTTGAAGTAACCGGTTCTGCCTGTTCATTGGCGAATTTGGTCGCACAATCAGTAAAACAGGTTTTATTACGGCAAATATTATTCATTACATCACCGAATCGTGGTGACATTTTATTTTGAATGAGTGATACATTATCTGAACAGGATGCACACTGTTGAATTTGGTTTTCGCCCAATGACTCGGCTGCAATGACAGAAATCGCACTTTCGTCAATCTGTGATACAGGAATGATTGTGCCAAATTCAGTTTCAAGTTCAGTCCGTCTGGCATCGAACCAGCCTTTTGATTTTTCTTTAAAGCAATTGAGGTTGCTACACGTACCAACGCCATTGCCAGTGGTATCTGAAAACAGGCTCCCTTGCACTTCACTGTTAGATGGACACTGCTGGCAAGTCCCGGTATCGAATTTTGCCAGTGACAAAGATACCGTGGCCTGTCCGAGCGTTTCTAATAGCTGGTCGTGGTTCATTTCGCCTTTGACTAACTTTGCCAGGTATTCGGCCTGTTGTTGGTCAGGTTGACCGGCAAGCACAATGGCGGTTTTCAGTGCGATTTTGTTATCGTCAAACGCGAACATGGCTTCATCAATTAGAGCCGTGAGTAGCAGACGGTCTTTAACCTGTTTAACGGTCATGTTCAGGCGTACTGCAATCATTTCCGTTTTGGTTGAATCATCCCCCTCAAGCACGGTGAAAAGGCGTTTAATGGCGGTACATTGGTCAGCCAGTGATAAACCAGAGCGGTTAAAATTCTCGGCTAAGTTCACTTCGGTGGTGAACGCTTCATCGGCGTTTTCATCCAGCACAACCGCTTTGATAAAAGGCTCGTCCAGTTGCTTCATGGCTTCGAAGCGTTTAAAGCCAGCGATCAACTCATACTTGCCATTACCTTTAGGTTTGACGGTAACGGTTGAGAAGAAACCAATGCTTCTAATGGAGGCTTTCAGGTTGTCAATATCGGCTTGTAGCATTTTGCGGCGCGTGTTGCTGAATGACAACTCAATGTCAGCCATTGGGATGTTAGCGCCTACAATATCAGAACCGTTGTTAACCATTGGCTTCTGTGAGCCTGTTTCGGGCGCTGTGCTGTGCGCTAAAGACAATTCAGCCGTTTTATTACCAGTGGCTACCGTATTTTCTTCTGCTTCCAACAGTGAATCTTTAAATGCACTCATTAATCTGTCCTCAGTGGTAGAGTGGTGGTGACAGATTTATTAAGCCATAGGCTGGAAGTGGCGCTACTTTTGTAAATTGTGGTTTTTTATAGCCTGGAATTGATCCGTGATGGCCATCCAGATCTTCTTACGCCGTCAGTATATTGCTGAGTCTGAGGTTATTAACCTGCTAATCTGACTCGTGACGCCGTAATAAATCTGCACTAAATGGTCTTCGTATTTTTAAATAGACCAAATACACATGAAAAACAGGACGATAGCGACTGCTGGAATGTGAGCACTTGAGACATGCGACGGACATCACTGCTCGTTACGGCGTCAGGAAGACGTCTTTGATTTCTTCTATGATTTTATCTACAGAAGTGTTCATTTCCGCCAGGGGATCGAGAATATGAACTTCAACGTCCAGCGCGTCATTCAGCTTTACTTCAAGTAGCATCAGTGAAAAGACGTCGTCCACGGTAGCCGATTTTTTAGATCTGGTGTTATTTATGGTGACCTGGGCATTATGGCGTTTTCCAATTTGACTAAGGCTATATGCATTACGCATATGAATTCGTGGGGTTTTTGAAATTAACTGTGTGCATTTAGGCGATGAAGTAACAGCATTCATTATCAATTTTCTCTTAAACAGACCTCCCAAAAGTGTATTAATTTAGGCCGGTTTTTCTTATGCAAAGTGAGATAATGACGGTTATATATAAGTGCTTTTTAATTAAGCAAAATATTGAGTTATCAATAGGAATTGCACAGGTAAATACACACAAACGGTGTATAACTTTTGAAGTGAGAGGTTGGGAAATAGATAAACTATTTCCCTAAAAATTCACGCGCCGCTTCGTCACAGATTTCAAATTCGGCTTTGAGTTCCGGAGAGTCGAATGGATTTCCATATTCATCAGACGCTGTTTTGAACCAGGTTTGATATTGTTTACTGAATTCTTTGAATTCTGCGATTGTACTGGATGCCTCTTCGCGGCTTGGGTTCGACGTGCGCATGGCAATTGAAGACACAAATAGCTCATTCGGGTCGATCTGTAATTGCTCAGGAACTTGTGAAACCATGTTGGTCATATTGATCAAAGCTGCACAGCGCACTAGAACGACACTTGCTACCGCTTTATCTTTTGAATAATTATAGTCTTGTAGCAAGTCTTTTACGGACTCTTCGTAGGGAGAGTCTGCGACAGCATGGCAGTGGAGGGTGAGCGCGGCCAGGCCAATTAGTATCTTTTTCATAAATCATTTCCAAAAAAGCTGAAAAATTTCGTAATAGTGTATTAGGTGGTAAATTAGAAAATTAGCCACTAATACACTTGATAACTCCTACAGACGATTAGATTGAAGGCGATGATATGTTTGAATACTGGTTCAACTTCCGATACACGAAATTGAGGTATCGCTTGGATGATATTGGTAAGCCAGTTGATGTTGAACTGGGTGCCGGCCATGAAGAATCGTCGTTTGGCGGTGAGTTAGGGTATTTCAAGGCGTCTATGTACCTTGCACAAGGAACGGCCAGACTATCTGTCTTTTCCGGTTATTGTAACTGGCGTTCAACCGGTAATGGCCTGAAACTGGTCGCTGACGACAGTCATGAGCCGCAAGAGAAAGTGGGTATTGTGAGTTTGGTAAAAGGTGATGAGGCATTTGTCATTATCGACAAGAATGGATTACCTCTGATAACGACTTTGCCAGGCAAAATGGAATTGGACACTGGTGTGTCTGAGGGCATAAGAACAGGGAAGGTGGTGGATTTTATTAGCGCTCGCACCGCTGCACATCGGCAAGCTATCCGAAGTTTTCCGGATAACCCGCCTAAGTCGCCTTATTTATAGTTTGGTACTAGCCGTTTCTTCACCTTCCTGAGACATCATCGATTGCCATTCTTCATCGGTAAAGATTTCAGTCCGGGCGTCGTGAACCTGAGCGTTAATCAAGTTACTTTTGTCAATGTTAACTGGTGCGCAGTGAGGGAATAAGTGCATGAAAGTAACTTTTCCTTGCGTAACCATTAAGTCTCCCTGGCATGGATTGATGAATTTATCTGGATCTTCTACAGAACGCTGCTGTACAAAGTTTTGAGTTTCAATGAAAATTGTACCAGGGTAAGTCTCTGTTGCTTTAGCTAACCCGAGCGTCAGACTGTTATCAAAGGGCCAGTTTTTATGCTGTCCTAATCGATGAAAACGTGCTGTAAATAACTCCCCTGTTGTCACGCGCGATCCAAAGTAACGTTTGCCGTTAACTGTAATGAAGTCAGCATCGTAAACAGAAAAGAAGGGTCGATCGTTTTCTAAGAAATCCCACTTTCTATCCAAGTTTATGATGTCTGTCATGTAGCTCTTTGATAACTTTTGCATCAATATATTAATTTTAGAAAATTTTGCGTCCACAACTTTCAGAGGAGCGATTTCGGCTGGCTCATACTCAACGCCATCGAGGTATTTTGCTCGCATTCGCATAAAGTTATCAGCAGAATATTGTGCTGCAAGTGTAAGAACATCATAGATTTTCTGGTAACCGCATTCTTCGTCGCAGTCATCGTCAACTTTTACCCAGAAAAAAGACTTCTTCAAGTGATTTTCATGAGCTGTCGATCTAAGCAGCGCGTAAGGGTTGAAAAAATTACCCAGAGATACGCCGCCACCGAACAGTTGAGCCAAACCAAATCCTACAAACATTTTACCGTCATCAGTGAGTTGGCCTGCCGCTGATGTACGAAACTCACCCATTTTATTTTGCACAGTTTGGCGCTGGCCATTAACGACCTTATTAGCGTCAGACTTACTGATAATACGAAAGTCCACCATGGTCTGGTAAGACTCCGGCATTTTTGGAGGTGGTGTATTTGAGATTAACTCAGGGTCGATCTCATTGTCAGTGCTGCCGCAACCAACAAGACACATTGAGGCAGCAATTAAGGCAAGCAGTGATTTTTTCATGATGTCTTCCTTCCGATAACTCATCGGTATCAAATGTATTAAGTCCATTATCAGGCAATCCGCAAACACCGCTATTTTTTGCAGAAAATACGCATTTTTTCTCAGCGCACTTGGAAAAATTAGCACATTTACCTGAAGAGTGAAAAGAACCCACTATGGAAAAACTATGCGGATCACCAAATTCCAGAGCGCTGTGGTGCATTGTGTTAATGCCATTATCCTTATTAATCTGTTGGGGAGTGCTTTTTTACCTACGTATTTAATGGCTCAAACCACAACGGAGGAAGATGAAGCTCGCATTCAAGAGATTAGCAAAGGCCAGTGGGATGGCGCGTTAGGTGTTAAAAGCTTCACTTTACCGGGGGTCGATACGTCACCAATAACGACAACCGATCCAGTTACCGGACTACCTGTAGAGCATAGCTACAAGCAGTCAGACGGTACCTATGATTTTTCTACCATTAAAATGGGGGATATGTTCCAGGGGTTTTCGCAGGCCCAGCACACTAATTTTGCTAATGAATTAAATGATATCCGCGATAATCCGCATGTGGTTCAAGATGGTGTTTACCAGATGGAACTGGATAAAACAACTTACGCTAATGTGGAGTGCGAAACTCTCTCGACTACTGATGAACAACGGCAGTGTGAACTGGTGAGGCAGGCATCGCTGCTCGATGAAATTAGAGCAAACCCTGGTGAAGCCGAATTTATGGGGGCGAATGATTCTATTCTCACTGATTTTTCATCGATAGCCGATGGCACACACCCGTACTATGCAGAGTTACAGAACGAAGAGTGTGTCGAAACTTTTAGTAGTGGTACAGAGGGTGAGCAAGGTGGTGTATCTACCCGAAACGTTTGCGTTGTCGCTGCGAATGTACCGGAACAAGTGTGTGAGGCCGAGCGTTATATACAATCGACAAAAGTGGGCGAAAAAACGATTGTAAAGTACCCATTAGATCCGATTCCAGGTGTTGACATACCGGGCAGTGGCTTCGAAGCGTACGCTATCCGAGAATGCCCGAATTTTGATTCGACCCGTAGGACATGCTTAGAGCTCGACCTGTTAACCAAAACAGATATTGTTCGAGTCAACACATCAGCATCTTCTGATGAATATGCAAGGGCTCAGATTGGAATGCAACCCAGTGCGATGGTTCTTCTTGATGATGCGCATAGACTTAGGAGTTACACGGTACGTTCTGACCATATCTCACCTAGCATGACGTTAAGTAACAACTTAGGTCAATTTATTGATTCACCCGAAGAATTTGTTGTGGATCCTGGAACTAACTTGAAATCAGCAGAATCAGGCTTTTATCTTCAAGTCGTCCAACAAGACAGGTGTCATCCATTGACCTATATGGAATCCGATTGCCCGCCAACCGAAGAGTTTGTTTCAAATATGTCGTATGGTCGATACGGCGATGCCCATGAAAATGCCGATGTGTTTCGGACTGAATTAGCCGAGTGGCAGTTTATGTTGGTACCCAACCCACCAACCATTTTCGGCCTGTATCAGCAATATGAGATTGATCCAATTGAACCGCCTTTGTTAGACCAAGGTTTTGATAACACGCGTGCGCCCTTCACCGTTTCTGGTGAGACTGGTACATATGAAGTTCCCGGTGGTACATCGTGGTACCACATAGATAATCTATCTGTTCATGGCTATTTTCCTGAAAAAATAAACGTTACAGATCATACTGAGTATCCATCAGATGACTTGGTTTATTATAATTTCAACCGTATTCAACTGGTGTTCACGGGGAAATTCTCAGCTGAAAATCCGGCCCCGCCCGAGCCGGTTGATGATTCGACCACCACGATTATAAAAGTACTCATCGATGATTTAAGCACTTATCCTCGCGTTGAAACGCTTCAAGTGCTTGGAGCGTCTATTGATGCTGAAATTTCCGTATTTGATCAGGGCACTTATGGATTAAGTGATTATTTTCCGACAAATCTGAGAGTTGTTGGTGATAGCGTCGTTGATTACACCGTCAAGACCATTGGCCGGCCAACCAATCGGTATGAATATGAAATTGAGATTGAATTTGACGCAATAGAACCGTTTGAAGTTATTGCCGACATTCATAGTATCGACGATCAAGGGTTTCGGCCACGGGCCGGTGAAGATCCAAACTGTCAGGGTATTATCGACCTCTACACGTCCGGAACGGTAGATGGCGAAGCGGTATGTGACTTTGCAGTAGCCGACGACGGATTATCGAGGGTGACCGATAACGGCGTACCGATTGATTGGCCGCATGTTGGGTATTTTGGGTTCATGCCCGATTGGGTATTTAATGGCACGTCTGGCTTACCTAATTATTGCTATGAAGCGACTATCAGCGTTGACCCTAGTAGTACCGGAGGTTTTGCTTCGTTAGACCGTGAGGTTGCTTGTTCAGGGCTGGACCAAGATGATTACGACGCTTGTATGAATGGTCAGTATTGTACGCCCGATGCTGTTAATGGTGGCTTGACCTGTCATGACATTGGGGAAGACCTGCAGAGTAGTTTTGATGATGTGTGTAGTGCATACATCAACGATGACAATTGTACGCATGTACCGAACGAAACGCGGTGTGAAGAGAGCATTGAGCGGGATGGGGAAACAATCTGTCTCTATGAATCTCATGTATTTGATTGCACCACCCCGACAGAGTTTTCAGATATTGGTTCAGGTAGTGAACGAGAGGTAGATTGCGGAACGCCGCGTGATTGTGTTTATGGAGAGTGCAGCAATATTGCGGCAGAGAGTAACACTGCATTTCTAAGAGCAAATGCCGCTATGCAGGTTATTCAAGAAGCCAAGGATAACAATTGTTCTGTTGAATTTGGTGACGTAGACGAAGCTACCTGCCGGCTATTTAAAGGCGAGGCTAAACGATGCAAATCGCCAAATATTTGGGGGGCAGCTGATTGCTGCAATCCCAACGAGCTGGGGATGGGCAGCCTCAACGTTGTCGCGTACTGGCAGATGTATCAGGTGATGGATGACCTGTCTGAAAGGGTTGACGTGGCTAGCTATATGTCAGAAGCCTGGGGGGCGGTTGAAAACACCGGCACCGGGCAGGCAATCGGTAAAGGTTTAGGTTCTATAAGTGAATTTGTTACCGATTTCGGCTCAGATGCATACACTTTTATGACAAAACCCATCATTGCAGGATGGGAGTCTACGTTTCAAACGTTAGGTTTTTCTCCGGAGTCAGAAATAGTGACTGCCGCTGCTGATTTTTTTGATATGTCATCCGCTGTTTCGGGAGGGCAGGCCGCGGCAGAAGCTGCAACTGAAGAAAGTATCGATGCGTTATCAAACACTGCTGAAGGCAGTGGAGCTGCGGTGGGTGGTGTAGCGGATCCCAACGCTATAACTGGTGTTTACTCTTATTTAGCCCATGGGGTAAATAATGCGCTCGCGGAAATTGGGGGAGAAGAGTTAGCTAGTGAAGTGTTTACAGTTGCAGCTGACGGCTCCATTGGTTTTGCTGATAGTTCTACCGGACAATTCCTAAATACTGCTTCAAGTGTCCTAGGCTACATCATGCTGGCTTACACTATCTATAATTTATATAACCTGGCTGTAGGAATAGCTTTTGCGTGCGATGAACAGGATTTTGAGACAACCCAAAAGATAAAATTGCTATCGACTCACTATGTTGGTTCATGGTGTTCTAAAAAACTCTTTGTTGGCGGCTGCGTTGAGCACTCACAAGGGCATTGTGTTTACCCGTCAGTATTTTCCAGGATCATTTCAGAACAGTTCAAGCGCATTATGGCTGAAGACCAGGGAGTTAGCGAAACGGACATTTGGCTGATGGATCCCACTAAAAAGGCTAAGCCCGATAATCTAGATTGCCATGGTTTTACAGTCAGTGAGGTGACCAATATTGATTGGGACCGTGTCGATTTAAGTGAATACGAAGAAGTCGTGTTGGCCACACTGAAATACGATCCGAATAATATGCCAGAAGACTTTGTGAAGTCGGATTATTTGGTCGAATCTGACGGCCCCCAGGCTGGACAAACATTTAAGGGAGCAGCAACGGCCCAGGCCGCTGTAGTCGGGTATGCTTCGGAGCAAAACCGTGATGCGATGGATGCGACAGCTACAGTTTTGGATGACCCGGATTATATGCCGTGGTTTGATCATGGTAGCGCTCCAGACGGCGATCGTTGCGTTGTCAGTTGCGATACGGCTAATGATTTTTACTATAATTCCGAACAAGGTTTATGTATTAAGTCGGAGCGGGTACCTTACCCAGCCAGCTTTAGCTGTGATACCAGTAATGGTTATGTGCTGGTGGAGGAAACTACTAACAACTTCACTTGCCGTAAAGCCGATGTAGTTCCACTTACATCGGGTTGTCGAGACGGCTTTACTCTCGATACGGATACCAATTTATGTACTAAAGATACGGTAAGGTATGAAGATAAAATAGCGACCTGTCCAAGTGGGTACCGATTGAGTAACCTTGAGGATGCATGTGAATTGGTACAAACCACGCCGAAGGAGACCAATTGCACGGCATATGGTCCTGGCTACTCGCTCGTCGATGGTTTATGTCAACAAGTAACCACCGAAACTGCCTCTCCATTCTTAAGTTGTACTGGTGATGGGTACATCGTAGAGAGCGGAGAGTGCGTACTGCGGACCTCACTCGAGCCTTCAAGAGGGTGCACCCCACCGTATGAATATGATCCCGATGCTGATAGTTGTGTTGAGGTGTCATACGATTCGATGCCAGCCACTTTTAGTTGTGCGGCATATGGTTCTGATTACATCCTTTCTATGGGCCAGTGCGTCAAGACAACTGTTACAACAGGTACATTAACGTGTGATACCAGTGCCGGTTACTCGCTGGTTGATGGTGCTTGTCAGAAGGCCGTCACAGGGGTGTTCGATGCCACAACTACTTGTCCAAGTGGCTTTACTGCAGACCCGAACGATACATCAAAGTGCTTTAAGCGCACCGAAGTACCGCCCCGCCCAGATCCATATTGCGAAGACAGTACATATACGCTGATTGATGACACGTATTGCCAAAAAATTATTGATGAAACCGTGCCTGCGGTACCGACTTGTTTAAGCGGCTATGTATTTGATGGGGACTCAGGCCTCTGTGTGAAGGTAGTAACCTATCCACCAAGTATAAATTGTCCTGACCCTGGCATGACCTATGATGCTCAGACTGGTTTGTGTACGTCGATTACGCATGACAGCGTTCCGCCAACACATGTGTGTGAGGATGGTGATACATTAGTGGGAACTGAATGCCAGAGCTCAGAGACGATTGGGTATTCTATATCTTGCCCAACGTCTTATGTTTACAATTCGGATTCGTCGACCTGTATCCTTGAAAGTGTCGATCGGCAATCACCTTCCTATTGGTGCCCAATTGGAACGTCGCGCCAGGCCGATCGTTGTTATGAATATGAATATACCGAGCCGACTAAATCGTGCGATGCGCCAAAGGTATTCAATTCAGTTACAGAGATGTGTGAAGAGACGGTAGTCATTACGCAACCACCGTTGAGTTTGTGTCCGGTCCCTTCCTATCGAGATTACTCAACGGGTTTATGTATGGTAGATGAGGTGATCCCTGCCGACATCAGCTGCCCACAGGATGCCAATGCCCCTTACACATACAATGCTGTGACTGAGTTGTGTGAAAGGGATTTAGTAGACGTACAGCCATCGGTCTTTATTTGTCCACCCGAAGAAGTTGAATGCAATACTGCAGATGAACGTGATCCTGTTCCACAATGTGCGGACGGTTCGTTTAACGAGCAAACCGGACGCTGTGAGGATTTTTCATTCACATATCCGGATGCAATTGCTTTCTGCTCAGATAGTAATCACTTCTATAACGCCAGCACCAATCGCTGTGAATACATGGATACCATGAATGCCGTTAAGTGCGGCCCAGCGATGAGCCCCTACTTTTTCTATGACAATAATGCTGAAGAATGTCAGCAAGAAAATTCCATCGGCGTGATTGATGGATGCGTGGCTGGGTTTAGCTTTGATGGTACAAACTGTGTACGGACTATGCATACCCCTATGTCGTGTAACGATCCGACGATGACATTTAATACCACGTTAGACCGTTGTGTTAAGACAGACTTAGAGCCAGCAATAGTAGAATGTCAGCCGCCATATGTGACTGATATTACCAACCCAAACCAATGCGTGTTGCCACCATCTCATACACCAATATGTTCGGACGAATTTGTGCCGGTTGGGTATGACACGACTTCGGATAGATGCCGGCACCTAAATGGTAACGCGCAGCATGATGCCTATCTGGTTTGCCCCCCGGGCTCTATCAATCAGGATAATCAATATTGCTACAGCGGTAACCAGGCTACGCCGTCTTGCCCTGCAGGGTATAGTTTTAATGCTGGCACTGACCGATGTGAGTTTACGCCAACCATCAATTGGTACTGTACCGGCGATACTGTGTTAGAAACGGATCCGGACACCGGCGATCTTAAGTGTATGTATCAGGAAAAGCGCCGCCCAATCTGTCCGTCGTCTGATCAATATTACGATATCGACCTTAACCGTTGTGTGAAAGAAGATATCGTTCAAGGCACGATGGTTTGTAACGATGCCCCTCCTTTCTATCGGCATTTAGATGGTACTCAATGTATGACTGTGGCAAGAGTGCCTTATGAGTCCCCCGACGTGTGCCCTGATGGTTATTATCCTGCCGATCCTTCATATTGCGAGGCCCAGGTGCCAGCCCAACCGCCAGAGTTCAATTGTCCGGCCGGATATGAGCGGAATATGGACTCTCCGTTTGATACAGAGTCGCCACGGTGCGTTCAGTATCAGGAGGCAACGCCTGAATGTGATGTTGGGTATACCCTGGTTGGTAACTATTGTGAACAGAAGCATTATGCATACGAGCCTGTAGAAAGCTGTATTTACCAAGGGCAGACACTGTTTGGTGACGCGTGTCAGGATGGGCTTCAAAGTGTGGCGCCAATTTGTCCGGCAAACCACTTTTATTCGACAGACTATGATACGTGTCTGGAATTAACTGAAGATACGCCGACATTTTCTTGTTTGAGTAATAATTTCTCGTATGACTCGAATACAGGTCTTTGTAATTCTATCTATGACGAACCGCCGCAGTGTATGAACGGCTATTCACATAATCCAATTACGGATGCATGTGAACAAATTCTCATGGCTCCTGTTTGTGACAATGCAAATGGATTTTTCTACGACCCAGATTTGGATGTCTGTAGAAAGTATGAAACAGAGCCGGCAGATTATTTCTGTGATCCGGGTGAGCGCGACGACGGTGATGGATGTACGCCAGTAGAGGAACCTACCTGTAATGCGGGTTGGGTATTTGAACCTCAAAATGACCGGTGTTATCGGCAAGAGAACCAACCGCACGAGCCAAATTGTGAGGCCCCTTATATTGATTTTGGTGGAGAGTGTGTGTTGCAGGAAGCGGTGGATTGCAGCATTTACTCTGGTGGATATTGGGACGCTGCTACAGAAACATGTAAAGACCCACAATCTATACCGGCTATCGCTGATCCATGCTCTGGCCCGAATGAAGTATTAATTAATGACTATTGTTACGAAACGAGTACACCCGATTGCCCGGTAACTGCGCCAACATATAACCCTGCGACAGATATGTGTGAGGGAACAGGCCAGACTCCTGCTTACATACATTGCGCATCTGGTGAAATTGATACCGGAACGGGTTGTACAACCCAGGTGCCGCCAAGCTGTCCTGCTAATTACACGTTTGATGCTGGCAGTGACCAATGCTACCGGATTATTACGCAACCCTATGAGCCTAATTGTGGTGTCGGGGAAATTGAATTTGGTGGCGAGTGTATTGAAGAGGTTGCTGTAAATTGTTCGGTGTATGGCGTAGGCGCCTATTGGGACAGTGGGGCAGAGCAATGTATGTTACCTGACTCACAACCTGCTACGCCAAATGGGTGTGCAGCCGGTGAAGTATTAATTTCTGACACATGCTATCCGATTACGGCGCCTCAGTGTCCGGTGAGCGCACCGAATTATAACAGTACAACCAAAATGTGTGAGGGAACTGATAACTACCCCGGTACCCCATTCTGTGATAATGGCGAATATGACACTGGTACAGGCTGTACTCCGCAAGTAGCTCCAACTTGTAGCGCTGGGTACTCGTTTAATGCATCGACGGACGATTGTCGTAAAACGGAAAGTTACACTAAGGATTATGAATGTTCTTCAGGGACATTGGAAGGCACTGATTGTGTTGAAATTGAGGCTGTCAACTGCCCTGCTGGTTATAGTGATGACGATAATGACGGGACCTGTACCGAAAGGACTTCTGTGCCGGCAGATCAACTATGTGATAATGGTGGTACACCACCAAATTGTGAAGAAGTGGATGAGTATGCTGCTACATGTCCATCTGGTTATACCTCTTATAACAATACGATCTGTTCTAAGACCACGGAAAACACAAGCAATCCATCATGCCCAAGTGGACTAACCTATAGCCACACTTACAATGAATGCCGCGATAATACTGGCACTGCGCCCACAGAAAGTTGTCCTGGCGGAGATACCGATAGTAATCCGAGTAATGGGTGTACAAGCACAGATACAGACAGCGGCAGAATTACATGTGGTTCTGGCTATATCTATAATTCCAGTAGCAAGCAATGTGAGAAGAATGAATATGTGGTTAAAACGTGCAGTTCAGGCTCCTTGCAATCTGATGGTTCTTGTACTACCGACCGTGGCTATACGTATATTTGTGACGGATTTAAATACTCACCGGCGATAGTAATTATGAGTGGGGGAATTTGTGAGTTTTTTTGGGATGGTAGTGATGCTGTAGATGTATCTTACTTTGTTTTTAATTCGTTTCAGTGTGAGAAGGAGAGACTTAACTGGATATGTACAAAAACGGAGCCTAAAGATCGAATTTGTCTTTATTCTGATATTAATGGAGCATGTGTCGAGGTCCATTCTCCAGGAAGTTGCCCGACTGGGTACAGTAGTTACAATGCTACACAGTGTCAAAGATCATTGACGCAAACTCCGTCTTGTTCAGGGGGGTATAACTGGACAGGTAGTACCTGTTCAGACACGTACGATAATGGTTCTTATACGCAGACCTGTCCCGCTGGCGAGGTATTGGATAACGGGCAATGTTACATCCCGACTACCAGTTATTCGTGCCCGGCTGGCTCTACTCTGATTAACAATTATGCGGGTTCTTCATACGGTGATCGCTGTGTAGAGACCATTGTTGATTACCAAAGTAAATTGTGTCCTTCAGGTGGCACTCTAGAATCAGATGGGCAGTGTCGCTCTACCGCTAATGGCAATGATTATTACAGTTGCTCATCAGGTATGCTCGAAGGGGATGAATGTGCCTTTTATGATGATCAGCCTGGCTGTGATATTGCTGGTGGATTTGTCTTTTACTCTGGTAGCAATGATTGTCGTAAAGTCAGCAGTGCTGGTTTAGAAGATTGTCCGGCAGGTTGGACCGATAACGGAGCATCGTGTTCGCGAATACTGACTCAAAGCCCTAATTGTAACGCCGGTTACTACTATGAGGCGTCAACAAATAGTTGTCAGTTAGTGAGTGATGATCCTTATGAGTATGATTGTGGCTCAGATACCTACGTCGGTAACGGCGAATGTTCAAGTGATGTGTCTGTTACGCCTTCGTGTAATGCAGGTTACACATTCTATGGTTCTGAAGATTACTGCCGGGCCAACAGTGGTTCGCCACAAACTTATTCGTGCCCGGTAGCAAGCCCTGCCTATAATTTGAATGGCCAAACCTGTGAGCGAGAGCTTTCTAATCCTCCTCATTGTGATAGTGGCAGTTATAACAGTGCCAGAGGTACCTGTACCTTTAACCATCATCCATTTGCGCCAAATTGTAATTCGCCATATGTGGATGCAAACGGTCAGTGTGAACAATATCTGACTAACCCGCCAATTTGTGGCGCTGGTGAGTATTACAATACCGCGACTAATTCCTGTGAATTAGTGTCAGAAAATGGCTATGTGTATGAATGTTACGATAATGCCACCCAAACTTATGCGGGTGGGGGCATTTGTACCTACGATATTACAGAGGTGCCAGGTTGTGGTGCGGGCTATACGTATGATGCGAGCAACAACTATTGTTTGGAAGATTCTGGGGCATTGCGCCCTTACAGTTGTCCGACAGCAGATCCTGCTTACACGCTGAATATGGGAGACCGTACTTGTAACCGTATCGTTGATAATCCACCAAATTGCGTAAATGGTAGTTATGAGTCCTCTTTGGGCGTTTGTTTATACGGCAATATTCCGCATACACCGAACTGTTATGCGCCTTATGTCGATGCAAATGGCCAATGTGAGGCTTACTATCCTGAGCCTCCAATTTGTAATGCTTCTCACCCGGACTTTAATCCGGTCCATGATACCTGTGATGCACCTAAGGAAGCGTACAATTACGAGTGTGATACGGCAAATGGGTTTACCCCAATTGATGGTGATATCACTATGTGTGAGAAAACCACTTATGAAAATTCTACGTGCCCAATTGCTGGCCAGGTTTTAGATACGTCTGACGATCAATGTAAAATCTATGTGTATTCGAGCCCTTCAGACCAGTGCGATGGGTTAGGGTTCGGGGCTATTCGAAATGGTAGTAATTGTGAGACTTATTACGGTCAGGGGTACGTAACATGTCAGTCCGGTTTCCGTGTGGACTATGATATTTCCAGAAATAATCTTGTTTGTCACAGCGAGCAAACACAATCAGCCACAATGTTTTGCCCATTCGGGTACACGTTGGACGGCAATAGCTGTGTTGAAGTGACTACCAACGATGTGGATTATTCTTGTTCTGACGGATGGTCCTTAGTGATGACCAGCAATGGATTTGAATGCCGGCAGTTTACCGGTGATGTTTATCCAGAGTATGAATGTCAGGATCCGTCCAGTCCTTTATTTGATACTGAGGCGTGTAGGGCTCAGGCTGTGTCGGACGTTGGGGCCGTGGATTATGTATGTCAGGGTAGTGGGTACGAATACGACGAAGATGATCATATTTGTCGTTTACCGACTGAGGGGTACCCAGTCAATGAGTATTGTGCGAACCCACTCTATACACTTACACCACTGGCTCCAGAAGACATGGGTGACGATGGTAGAGAATACGAATGTATTTACGAGTATGTTGATACGGCTTTGCCTGATCTGACTTGCCCAGATGCTTCTCCTGCTTACGAGCTTCGAGAAAGTGGTAACTGCGTGCGTTCTGAACCTGTACCAAGTGTTGATGCTTGTGAAGATGGGTATACATTGAGTAATGATGGCTCGGAATGCCAAAGGGAGGTTATTCAGGAGTCGATGCCAAATATCACTTGCCCTGATCCTTATGTAGCTACTTATGGCGGCGAATGCCGAATTACCACCATTACTGATGCGACCATTACGTGTGATCCTGCTGAATCTGCAACAGGGCAATGTTCAATGCAGATCGATCCATCCAGTGGCCAGGACCAGTATGGAGTGTTCGGCGAGCCATTGACCTTTACTACCAATACGCCGTTCGAGGTGTCGATAACGGCAGCCTGTTTGGAGTTAGGGCAGGTTTGTACGTTGTATGGCAGCAGCTCAGGCAGTGGTGATGCAATCTACATTACTTCAGGTCACAGTGATCTGGTTGTCAGGGTAGGCGGGGTAAGTCATCAATTTGCGCTTGGCGGTCAGGTTAATGCGCAAACAAGCAATTATTATCGCGTATCCAGAGACTTCGATAACTTATTAACCGTATCGGTAAACGATGAAGCGTTAGGTGATATATCCCTGAGTGGGGCAGTAGCTTTTGACAGATTGCTTTATCAAACAGGCTTAGGTGAACATTCATCGGTTGATTTTTCAGGTGCCGCGATATCTAACTACAGTGCGCAGCCTTATACCGGGCACGTTTACAGTATGTCGTGTAACGACCCAAGCAATGTTATTTCAGACCTAAATCTGACGAACGATATTTCCCTGATTAACGTCGGCGGGTCTGGTGGTCCACTCACGGCTTATTCTGGCGCCTCATATGATGATAATGTCCCGCCACTCCCCTTATCTGAAAGTGAATGGGATCTGGTTAACGGGATGTGTGAAAAACCGGTGCTCATCGATGAAGTGCCGCCGACATTGACTTGTGACGGCATCATTAATGGCGATGGCGAGTGTGAGGGCAGTGTTTCCTATCCAGCTGAAATATCCTGTGATACTGATGCTGGCTATACCTATAACTCACTGACGTTCCAATGTGAAAGAACAGTGATCGTGAATACGCCACCATCTTCTATCACTTGTTCAGACCCGATGCATGTGCTGTACGATGGTCTTTGCCAGTATTCGTTAACAGAAATGCCTACAGGTTTAGGGTGTGATCCAGATTATGAGTTTGATTCGGCTACTTCAACATGCGGCAAGTATCTTGTGTTGACTGATGAGGCCGTATTATGCGAGGCCGGCGATGAACAGCGAGTCAATATTTGTTTTGAGCGAACTTACGCTACGCCTATTAGTGATTGCCCTACTAATACGATCGACATTGGCGGGGGCCAGTGCCAGGGAACCTACATTGAGACAATGCCAGCGTCAGTCTCGTGTTCTTCTGGTGAAATAGTCGGGCCAAACTGTGTCGAAGAGGAAATAGAGCCTGCTGATGTTTCCTGTTCAGACAGTAGTTACCAGGTGCTTAATAACGTTTGTTATAAAGATATTATTGCCTCTTCAGTAACCCCCACTGAGACATGTTTACCAGGGCATACACTGGAGAATGACGGCTTATGCCATTTTGAGAACATAGTGCCGGCTAAAGTGGAGTGCCCAGATATTGAATATTCGTATGACAGCAACACGCAATTGTGTGAGAGGACTAACGTACAAAATTACCGTCCGGATTTAGGCTGTCCAGATGATGGAAACCCATGGGTAGCTGTCAGTAGCACATCATGCGAGATGGTAACGTCAACGGCTAATGTCATCAGGAACTGCGAAGACCCAACGGCTGATAGTTCGGGAGAACAGTGTCGTATAGAAGAGGAAGAAACGCATTCTCCAGACTTCTGCCAGACTCCATACGAATTGATAAGCGGTCAGTGTGTTATGTATGAATACGAGGCACCAGTGATCAGCTGTCCAGATTTGCCCAATGTAATACGAGTTTCAAATGGTTGCATGGAAGTCATTCAGACTACACAACCACCACAAACTAGTTGTTAAGCGGTTGTGGACGCAGGTTCGGTTTGCGTCCACGCGTTTCCTGAAGAATAATTGAACTGTTTTATTGTGTCTTTTGACACTCAGAGTTTGGAATCTCTATAAATTTTTTCCGGCTGTTTTTGAACAGTGACAGGCTTTTGCCTTTTAAACCCTCAACCTCTTTGGTTTAGGTCATGCTTGCATGATTACTTCTTTCACTGGGTGAATGTTGAAGCTTCAATATTTTGTCCAGCGTTTTAACTCACCCTGATTTCCTTATTCTCATTTGAACAGTCTGCTTGCAGCCTGTGATCTTGTTGTGTCTGGTGATTGGGCTATTACTATTTTTACCCCACTTTTGGGAGACATTTCTTTCTCCTAATGGGGTTAGTTGTATTTGTCTCTCAATAATTTAATTACTTGGAGATATTTATGACTACTAAATTTACTACTGGTGAAGTTGCTGGAACTTATGTTGTATCTGGCCCTGTTACCGAAAAAGAAATCTTGAAAATGGCGAATGTTATATCTAGGCGCAAATTTTCAAGAGGTCGTCAATTTAACTGTGCCGATGATGTTCGCGACTATCTTCAATGCATTATGCAAAATGAGGAACGTGAGATTTTCGGTATGTTATGTGTTGATTCTCAGCACCGTTTAATTGGTCGTTTCGAGTTGTTTTACGGAACAATTAATGCAGCTGCTGTTTATCCACGAGAAGTAGTTAAAAAGGCGTTAAATGAGAATGCAAGTGCTGTCATTTTATTCCATAACCATCCTTCAGGTTTGTCATCACCAAGTGATGCTGATATTCGGTTAACACGGGATTTAAAGACAGCTTTAGCGACGGTAGATATCGACGTTTTAGACCATTTTATTGTAGGTCGTGATGATACTGCCAGTTTAGCGCAACGTGGTTTAATGTAAGGAGAGCTCTAATGAAAACTTCATACATTGAACTACAACTAGAAAACCAGGTGTTGATTCGTCAAGTGTCGCGTTCTTCTTTGAATAAGAAAATTCGTGACTATGGTTTGCAAACAGTTATTAGCAACGGAAAATTTCGATTCGTCGAGGTTGTTGCATCAACTCTACCTAAAAAAATGGGATCCATTTTTGAAGGTAACCTTAACTAATTAATTTACTGCACTGATTTATCACTACCGGCTTGCTGAGTGGTGTGTTTTGACGTGCTTGTTTACTTACCCACTGGGGATACTTCGTTTCTATCCTCATGGGATTGATCCGTCTTGTCTCCAGTTTAATTACCCGGAGATATAAAGATGGATATTCAATCTTATGATAAAGGAGTTAAGAAAGGTTTAGCTCAATTTCGTAGAGAGAAGAAAGCTGACTACATAGTGCATGTTGCTGACTTTGAAGAATTGAAAGCTGTAGATTCTAAGTCAGGTAACAAACGTCAAATAGCTTTGGCTACTATGCCTTTGTTTGATGACGGCCTTCAATCAACTAATGGAATGGTTACTGCTTACAAATGGGGTGACGATGAAATTAGTCGCTTGTTGGATGGCCTTTTTGTTCGTGGTGTTCAGGTCTTGATGAATGAACGTCTGGATAAAGGTGATGAAGAACATGCATTACTCGCGCTTTTTGCATCGGACTTGTTCGATAAATTTTGCGAAAACGGCAATTTAGACAGTGCTTACTTACGTTGGGGCCTGGCTAAGAAAATTGCTGATAAGCCTTTAAACACAGCGAATGCCAAACTTGTTTGCGCCTTCCTGAAACTTAACCCTTAATCAATTTAACTTTACCCCACTTTTAGGGAGACATTTACGCGCTCCTTATGGGGATTGTTGCGTTCGTCTCCCTGATTAATTTACACGGAGATAATTATGAACACTGCAACTCAATCTACTTCTGCACCAGTTACTAACCTGAACACAATTAAAGCCGCGATGTTTGATGCGAAATCTGTATTCCCTCAAGCAAGTGATTTTAAAGTGGTGAAGTATGCGGTAACCGGTGATGAATTTACGAAAGCTATTCCTAGCGCTATCAATTACACACCCAATATGGAAGTGTTTGAAATTGTGCTGAGTTGGTTTTCTGCCAAAGCTGTACAGCCATTATGGTTATCTGGTCCTACAGGTTCAGGTAAAACTGAAATGATGTTGTACATGGCACATATGCTTAATATTCCGGTTAGCATTATTAGTGGCTCTCTGGATACCCGTGGTGAGACTTTATTCGTTCGGATGGAGTCAAAAGGTGAAAATGGTGGAACATCATTGGTGCCTGTCCCTACGGATATTATTAAGCGTTATCGTGATGGTGGCCTGATCCTTATTGATGAAATCGATAAGTTTGATTCGCCTGTTCAGTCAGCATTACACCCACTTTGTGATTATAAAGAGCTGTATGTTGAAGGGATTGGCTTAATTAAACCGCATCGTTTCACGAAAATTGTGGCGACTGCAAATACCGTTGGTGATGGTGGATCGATGCATTATACGAACTCTGTTGTTGTTGATGCCGCTTTAAGATCCCGATTCTGCTATTTAGAGTTAGGTTATCCTGCTCCTAAATTAGAATTCGACATCCTTACCAACCACTATCCGGATATGCATGGTGAGTTGTTAAAACAACTGATCAATGTAGCCGGCAAAATACGAGCTTCTTTTGAAAATGGCGCTGTTGGCTTACCTGTGAGTACCCGTACTCTGGTTGGTTGGTGTCACTCGATAAAGATGTTTCGTGCTAAACCATTAAAAGACAGTTTTGGTTTTGTGTATGCCAATTCATTACCTCAAGATGAACGTCAAGCTGCTTTTGATACGTTGCATGCTTGTATGGGTGATGATGTTGAATTACCGATGCCGGATCTTATTAAGAAACTTTAAAACTTTACCCCACTTTTAGGGAGACATTTACGCGCTCCTTATGGGGATTGTCGTTTTTGTCTCTCGTTAATGAACTACTCTGGAGATAAAAATGACTACTTCTATGAATTTAAGTGCTACTGAAATTGCTGGCTCTTTTGCAATGATCCGATTCGATTGCGATCTATGTGAAAACACGCGTACCTCTGACGAACTTTCTGTCGAGTTGCGTGGCCAATTAATTTCAAAAGGTACGGATAAAATCAAAGTGCATGTCTTTGACCGGAAAGAAGCGAAAATATTACGTACATTACGAGAACGCTTACGCCGTTACTTAATGGATACTTGCATTAAGTATGGTGACAATGTGTTTCTAGTAAAACGCGAGAAAGTCGCTGATATTCTGGCAAAGTGTGAAAAAATCATTCAAGAGTTTAACAATGCTCTGAGTGATATTTATAACCGCTATGCTTCAATACTGGATAAGCATCTAAACTCATTAGATGGAGATCTTTATACTGTTGCAAAAGCGTTATGTTACTCACCTTCTGAATGGCAAAAACGTAATACGCTGAATATGGCTCCGGTCATGTTAATGCAAGGTTTGTCTGACGAAGATGATGAGCGTCTTGTCGATGAAATATCCGATGCTTCATTGGACGATATTAAATCGAGCGTAAATGCGATTTATCGCGAGTTATTTTTAGAAAAAGGAAAGCTTCGTAATTCAACAACCACAACCGCTATTAAAAAGCTCAATGCTTTAAGCGATAAGGTTGGTGAAATTGCGATGGTTTCTGAGGGGCTTGGTAATATCTCTGGTTATATGAAACAGGTTATTGCTTCTGTCCCTAAACCTACTGGTGATAAAGGTATAACCATTGAAGGTCCAGGTTTTTCCATGCTGCTAAACCTAATTATGTTGTTAAAAGATCGGGATTTGTTGAAAGCTTGTGCTGACGACGCGCGTAATTTCCCTATCTTTAATCAAGATGACGATTGGTTGTTAGATGAAGAGCCTGATTCTAATGCCGTTATCGCTGACAATATTGCTGAAGCATCTGGCAATGTTGTTACTTCCACTACTGAAGTCGAACCCTTTATGGATGATATGTTTACATCCGCGGATGAGTTCGAATTCGAATAATTAAAACTACCCCTCATTTGGGAGATTTAACTGCTCCCTTTGGGATTGGTTTGTCTCCCTTTTGAATTACTTGGAGATAAATCATGGGTATTGCTCAACATATTAAATTTCAGCGCACTAAAAAGCGTCTGGATAACATAGCTTTACTTGTAGGTGAATTAGCGTCTGTTAAGGTGCGATTTACAACCTCAGGCTTGGCTTCAACTGATGGTAAAAATATCAACATTCGTGTTGGTGATTTTGCTGATCCACACTACGTTAACATGGCAATTGGACTGGCTTTTCATGAAGGTGGTCATGTTAAACACACAGACTTTAATTCCTCAAAACTATTGTCACCAAAGTGGTTTAGAGTGTGCAATGCATTTGAGGATGTTCGAATGGAAGGTCTTGTTCAGCGTGATTTTAAAGGTGCTGCGAAGTATCTGCATTACGTGAATAAAGACTTGTTCGATGTAAATGAAGTGCGAGAATACACGGCGCCTTTTAGTTTGGTTACGGATTACATTGTGATTCGTGGATTTACTGAATATACAGGTAACGTGTTTCTTCGTCCGGTAATGTTAAATATGCGTCAGCAGCTCTTTGCATTATTGGGTGATAAGGGAGCATTAGAAGCGGAATCGATTATCGATGAAGTGGATAATGCTACGTGTACTCAAGACTGTGTGAACTTAACAATAAAGTTGCGAGATTTCTTGCAACAGTTTGAACCTGAACAACAACCTGTTCAATCAGATGACTCTGACGCTGATACTGACTCTTCGGATGATAGTGAAGCTGATGATGATTCAAGCGCTTCTGGTGATGACTCTGACGCTGATACTGACTCTTCGGACGATAGTGAAGCTGATGGTGATTCAAGCGCTTCTGGTGATGACTCTGACGCTGATACTGATTCTTCGGACGATAGTGATGCGGATGGTGATTCAGCAGGTTCAACTAACGCTAATGGTGAAGCTAATACTGACTCTTCGGATGATGCTAATGGCTCTAACTCACCGACAATTAATGAATTAGAAAATAACCCATTTGAAGATGATCAAATTGACGATTCAGAGTGCATGGATGATTTGCATGAAGTGGTTCGTCAAATGCTAAATGAATTGGCCGAAGAATTTCAGGTAGAAAATCCTCAAGAGATTTTAGAAAACCTGGAATACGCGGAAAATATGGTTGGCAATATTGATTATCCGGGAAATGGGTTCGATAGCTATCACGGTCTAGAGAGTGTTAAAGCCTATACAAATCAGCTTAAGTTGGTTTTTAAACGTGCTTTGATTGATCAATCCCGTGTACGTCGTAACTACGTGAGAGACGGTGGTGTTTTGGATGGTAACCGGATATTAGATCTTGTGACCAATCCTGACAGAGCGTGTATTTTCAGAAATGAAAAACGTGCTAAGTCTACCTCAGCTGCAGTAAGTATCATTGTTGATGCTTCAAGTAGTATGGGTTACACCGAAACTACCACGATTCCATTCAAAATTGCTAATCAAGCTGCTTTTGCTATTGCAAATGCGTTAGATCAGCTTAGAAATGTGGATTGTGAAGTGCGTCACATGGTCTCCAATGCTTCTTATATCACTAAACGGTTTGGTCAGCGTGCTGATATAAATCGATTCGCTGTTAAACCTTCGGGTTGTACTCCTACAGCGCAATTAGTGAGAGGAGCGATTGGTAGTTTACATGGTCATCGTTTTGATAAAAAACTGATCATTGTGATTACTGATGGAGAACCTGACTCTGTAGATACCCTTCGATTAGCCGTGTCTGACGCGCAAATTGCAGGGATTGATGTTAAAGGTATTGGTATTAATTGCCCTACCTATGGCATCGATGACGGCGTAATTATTAAAGATGTTCGTGACTTGCATAGTGAATTATCACTGGCAGTTCGCAAAGGCATTTTTTAATTTTCCTTTTTTAAGACCCTTTGAATTTTCACTGCGGTCTTTTTTTTTCATGTTAAAACAGTGCATTAAACGATAGTGAACAGCAAAAAACACCGCTAATACACTTAAAAACAGGACTACGGAGAGTCAGACACAAGTTAAGTTAAATTAAGTTAAAGCGAGTGAAACTATGCCTAATGCATTAGAGCGATTAGAAATACCCTTACGGTTGACCTTTCCGGTCATATCTTGTCAAACCTTTGAGGTCGGCCGGGCTGAATCTGTATTTCAGAAGGTCGCCTCTGAAATTGGCCAACAAGGTAAGCCTTTTGAATCCGTTAATTTTCAGTTTTTACCAAAGCCTAAGAATATTGAAAGTGCTGCGAAGAAACATGGGGATATGGGGGTCGTGATTTTCGACCAGTATTTCTTCGATCGCATGAAAGTCAATCCTGAGACGCTACCTGCCTTAAAAGCCAGCCTCAAACAACTTGAAAACCTGGGTGTGAATTACGTTATCTGCGGTAAAGAGTCGCTGAAAGAAGAGTTTGTGTATCACATTACGCTACCGCCGATGCAACAGGACGATATCGTAGAGCTCATTAAAAGCTGTGAAAAAAGCATAGGTACCGATTCGGTATTTACTGACAGTGAGCGTTCGGAGTTGGCAAACCATGCCCGGGGGCTCTCCTTCACGCAAATGTCGAACGTTTTTAACTATAGCGCCTATCTGAAGCATAAAGGCCAGCCTTATTTAGAAGAAGTCCGTCGTGAAAAATCCCATATTTTGCGCGATGTCGGCCTGGATGTATTACCCACTATCAATATTAGTGAAGTGGGCGGCATGACCAATATTAAAGAATTTTTGCAGGTCCGTAAGGCGGGTTGGGATAGAGATTTACCGGTAAAAGGGGTGTTGTTAGCGGGCGTACCAGGTGGTGGTAAGACATTAATAGCAAAAGCCGCGGCTAGTGTACTTGGTACGACACTGCTTCGTTTGGATTTTGGTAAGTTCTACTCCAAATTTGTCGGAGAAACGGAACGGCAATTCAATCGCGCCCTGCAAACCATTGATCAGATAGCGCCGGTAGTAGTGTTAATCGATGAAATGGAAAAATACCTGGGAGCTGCTCAGGGTGAGCACGAAATCTCACAGCGCTTGTTGGGTTCCTTTTTATTCTGGCTGCAGGAACGTAAAGAGAAGGTGTTCATTGTAGGCACAGCAAACCGTGTGCATTCATTGCCGCCAGAGTTGATGCGAGCAGGGCGTTGGGATAAAGCTTTTTTCGTGGATTTACCTACGGATGAAGAAAAAGTGGTGATTTTCAATATCCACTTACGTAAGAACGGCGCAGATCCGGACCGTTTCAATATGGCTACGTTGTTAAAGCAGTCCAAAGGCTTTACTGGCGCTGAAATTGAGCAATCGGTGGTGGATGCCATGTATCTGGCCAATGCCAGTGATGCCGTCATGGATAACGATATGTTGCTTGATGCATTAAGCCAGGTGACACCCACCAGCGAAACCCGTCGCGAAGACATTGAAGCGATTCAGCAGCTTAAAAAGCAGGGGTTCTATCCGGCTAACAAGGCGGCAGAGCCTGTCGAAGCTGAAAACGTACGTAAAATTATTCAGTAAGGAAAAATACAGATGAGTCACATTGTTAAAGCGAAAGCCACGATAACCTATACCGACAAAGAATTACTCATCCGGGCCCTAACCGGTTTGGGACGTATTGCAGAAAATGAGCGTTTGTATCGGGTCGGCCCAGGGTATACATCCGAACGTTATGATGTGGTGCTTATTGATGAGCAGGACAGTAAATATCGTTTAGGGTTTAGTCTCAAAGGCAAGGTGTGGGAGCAATATCAGGAAGAATATGGTTCATTTGGGCCTTGGACAAAAGGGCGTTCAGAACTCATTGCTGACCGGTATCTTGCTTATCACTATGAGCGTGAATTGGTTGAGCAGGGCTATGAGGTGAAAATGATGCAGCAAGCTAATGGCGCCATTGAAATTGAAGCCGTTGAAGCGTCTTGGTAGGGAGTAGCAGAATGAAAAAGGTCAATATCACAATCAAGGGCGGTAAGGTCTCGCAGGAGTATTCAGGCTTTGTGGGCAAATCATGTGAGGTGCTTGCCAAGCAGATTGAGCCTGATGGTCTGGAAATTGAAGAAAAGAACTTGAAGCCTGAGTATCACTACAATACGCAAACGACCTCCGCATTTGAAAAAAACCGCAATTAGGACGGCGCCGGTTCGCCGGCCTGTTTTTCGAGAGGTCAGTGATAATGAATAAGCATCTATGGGTGTATTCAGGGTTATTTGTTAGTTTTTTTGTTCTATTTCTGATTTTCGGTAAGCCGCAAACGCTCACTAGTGTTCCAGACGTTGTGCCTCAGTCAGCGCTTTCGGCGAGTGATTCAGAACTAGCTGATTCAGAGCCTGAGGAAATACCGTCGTTGGCCTTACAGGGCGTGACTCAGTCACAATCATACAATGGTGAATTGCTGGTAGAGGTAAATGAGCCTGAAGCGAGCTTAGAAACAGACAGTGCCCAACAATTCACCTCTAAAAATGCAGAACGACCCAGTACAAAATCAGAGTTAATAACGCCTTGGATTGTAAATGCTCTGGCTTTATTGGTACTTCTTATACCTGTCATATTCAGAAATCGTATCCCGCAGCAGTGGTTGATCTTGTGTGGCTTTGTTTCGACATTTTTGTATTTTCGTATTAGCAGTGATGTCTTCATTGCCTTTGTTGTGGAACATTCTCTGCAGGGAAGTGTAACTATTGCGTTTGCCGCCATCACAAGCATAGCTGTCACTTATTATATTTTTTTTGAGCCTATTATCGTTCCCTTTTCGACTTCACGTGTCAGAAATAATGACCCTGATCGTGAAATGCGAAGATGGGTCGAGCAGGACAGAGAACAAGCCTCTCGACGTCGTAATGATGCTGTTAGCAATATCCCGCCACTCACGGTAATGAATAGCGTTCAAGATGAAGTTAAGCCTGGCAATGATAGGCGTCCAGGTACACGAAAAGTCATGTTGGATTAATCATGTATGGATTAAAAATCTTTGTAACTTATGTGTTGGTGGGACTGACATCACTGATGTCACTTTTTTTGTTTACCACTGGGTCAGAAATGATTGGCCCATTTTGGACTTCAGTCAGTGGGTGGGTGTGCGTTGCTGTCTGTGTCTTTGGTTTTTATTCTGTTGGCACAGCGGTGATTAAGAGCTCAACGCCTGATTACCAACCGATAATAAGTGAATTGCCTTCGATATTGTCTGATACACAACCGAATGATAGCGCATCAATGATATCTGTTGATTCAATATCATCGGAGCAAAACGAAAGGAATGTTCGGCCAGTGTCTGCCAGTTACGCGCGCTCATCGAATAGATTGGAAACCTTGATGTCAGAAGATACGCCATTAGGGGTACAGCCAGAAGGGTTTTGTAGCCAGTTTCGAAATGGATATCAAGCAGGACTACTGGCGGCGTTAAATCAAAGTCATCGTCAAGCACGCCAACGTCCGTTAACACCAACGATGAATACTGTGCAACGGGATTCTGAAAGCGATGATCAGACGCCGGTAATAGAGTCCCAATCAGGCTTTGAGGGTTCAGACACCAAGAAACCCGGCCATCGTAAAGTGATATTGGAGTAGCACAGGTGGAATTGATCTTTTTCGTTCTTTATTCAGGTTTAGCCGCTTATTTGGTGTTGTACTTAGACGATGCGGTAACTCAAGCCGCAGTAATATTACCAGCGGCATTTATAGGAGTATTAATTTTCAGTTTACTAAGTTATCTGATAGATCCCTCTGGCTCTCAGTCTCCAGTTGTCGAAGCGCCGGCTCACAACGTAGAACCAGAGAATGAGCTTGAGGGGGAAAGTGAATTGGAGCCGGTAGTCAGCCCGACAAACGAAGAAACAACTGAGGTACCGAGAGAAACAGACGTAAAAGATATTGTGACGGCGTCAGAATCTACAAAACCTCAAGAGGCAGAGCAAGCCAATATCGCTGAAGACGCTGACCAACCGATGTCGCAGGACAATATTGGTAGTGATGATAAAGTGCTGTATTTAATAATCCTGTTTTGCATAGCATTGCTTCTCACCAGTCTAGGTATCTGCGTGACGTTTATGGTGTATACCCCTCTCGTTGCAGCAATCCCGGTCTTAATCATATCATTTCTACCGCCCGTAATTAGTTTCGTGTCTGAAGTTGGGATTGTCTGGTATAGCCTCTGTGCGATGGGGGGCTATATAGGCACGTTTGGCGTAATTATTTTGTTTAGGGCTATTGATGCTCATCGAGCAAATCAATTGTTAATCGATCTTTTAAGAGAATCCCGATCATCCGAATCACAGGCACATGAGCAGTCGGAACATCTGGAGCAAAGGCCACTGGAATTACAAATACCTAATTCTAAAATCAGCACCAAAAGTCTCGACGACCAGCACCTAGTGACACAGGCTGAGAAACAGCCCGGTCATCGTAAAATTACGTTGGACTAGGAGGAACAGACGCTGGCCAATGATACGGTCAGCGAGTCTTCAAAGGATGACGGATGGACATGGCTAGTTCCGCCATGGTGGGTCCGAGGTTTGTTATATCTTGCTGCAGCAGTTATTTCGATAACAATCGGTGTCGGGTTGGGAAAACTTCAAGGTGTCATACACACAAGTGATGTCGAGACTGAATCAGAGCCGGAGTTGACCGAGAATATATCACCGCCCCCAGCATTGGAGTTACCTACTTCCGCGTCAGCAAAGCAAGAAGTACCTCACACGCCAGGCCTGCGTAGAATCATCAAAGATTAAGAAGAGACTACACCGGTTAGGCGCCAAAATGACGGCTAATACACTGACTCATATGAAGGGTGAGTGTAGGTGAAAACGGATGGAATTTAATGATTTGATGGTGGTAATAGATGGAATGGAGACCATAGCGATAATTTTGGGAACCATCTTTTTTGTTAGCGGCGTGGTTTTAGGGGTATTAGAGCAAAGATTAACACCAGTTGGTGTCGGCATATTCATGGGTTGCTTTTTTGGTTACGCTCCAGATATCGTGATGGCGTTATTGGTACCTAATACGCCTGAGCACGCTCTTGATGCTAAAGAAGTTGAAGAGGGGGGCTTTTTATCGTTTCTGATTTTAGTGCCCATTATCGGAATCATTTTTAATTTCATCGTTATGCGCCTAAGGGAAGAGTCCCTGCAACCTTCTGGTGATAATTCAACAGAAAATAGCATTAACAGCACTACACATCCTGAAGAGCCGCCCCCGCTTGAATTACCTGCCACAGAACAGCAAGCTATCCCACAAGAACCAAAACTGGTTCATACGCCAGGTTTAAGAAAAATCATTAAGGATTAACCAATGAATGCGAGACGAATTGTAATTAAAAGCGGTCAGGTTTGCGGGTTTGCGGATGAGGTCGCTATTGACGGCGTCAGAATAGAGACCGTTACTAAAACCAGGGTGTCGCATGTATGGCCGGCTAATATTGCACTGCGTGCGATTTTTATCGCGTTGCGAGCTGTTGTCAGAGATGAATCGAAAGTGGCGGGTTGGACGCGAACCTGGGGGTGCATATGGAAAGTGGTTATAGATCGTGAAGAGTTTGGTCCGTTTAGCGATCGCAGCGAAGCCATACGCTTTGAAAAGCAGAAGATATACGAACAAGGCAAGCTGAAGTAAAGTGGTGATGATGATTGAATTCTTTAGCAAAACTCCGCGTAAACCCTCGCCCAATCGGCGAGGATACAAGCGGGGACCGCGCAGCGGTTCTATTCTGGCGTAGCCTGACTCTGCACATACTCTCTCAGTGTTTCAATAGTTGCCCCGCCTGCACTACATGCAAAGTAGGAGCGTGACCAGAGCGCTGCGCTTTTGCTTTGCCGGGGTATATGGGTATTGAGTAGGCGTATCCTGCGCGATGAAACCGATTTCAGGTTGTTCACCATAACGCTGATCGCCAGCTTCGGTGGATAGGCTATCAACAGGTGAACGTGATCCGCTTCACCGTCCATTTCCAACAGGTCACATTCCAGCTTTTCACAAGCAGACTTAAACGCTTCGCGTAGTTGCTCAATCATGTAACCATCGAACAGTTTTCGCCGGTACTTGGTGGTAAAGACCAGATGTACAACCAACTTGGTGACGCTGTGGCGTTTTCGGAGGTAATCTGATAGCAACCCTTTATCATGTACACTCACTTGAAATATCACCTCGCTGGCTTATAATGGCTGAATCATATCAATGAGCGCTGAAATGTTAAAGGCCACGAAAGTACGCATCTATCCGACACCTGAACAGGCGGAATTTCTCAACCGTCAGTTCGGGGCTACGCGGTTCGTGTTCAACATGGCGCTGCATATTATCAGCTCGCAGTACAAACGCCACGGCCTGAAGCTCAAAGCCAAGAAGGATATAAAGCCGCTGCTCGTGTTGGCGAAAAAGTCACGCAAGTACCACTGGCTCAAGGATTTCGACTCCATCGCGCTTCAGCAAGCATGTATTAACCTCGACAAAGCCTTCCAAAATTTCTTCGATCCGAAACTCCCGGCGCGTTACCCGAAGTTCAAGCGAAAACACGGAAAGCAGTCCAGCTACCACTGCATGAGTGTCAGCGCGGCTGAGAACTGGATCAAGATTCCGAAGATGGGGCCGATCAAAGCACGGGTTCACCGTGCGCTGGACGGAAAGCTCAAGAGCATTACTCTATCGCGTACTGTAACAGGGAAATACTACGCCTCGCTGTTGGTCGAAGACGGCGTGGAAGCACCTACCCCATTGCGCACCGTTGATACCGTGCTGGGCGTTGACATGGGACTGACACACCTTGTTATTGACTCAGAGGGGAATAAGACGGCGAATCCCCGTTTCCTGAAACGCGCTCAGTTGAATCTGCGGCGCAAGCAGAAAGCCTTATCCCGCTGCCAGAAAGGCAGCAAAGGTCGTACAAAAGCGCGGCTGAAACTTGCCAAAGCGCATGAACGTCTAGCGAACGCCCGTGCTGACTTCCAGCACAATCTATCCCGACAACTCATTGACGAAAACCAAGCCGTGATAGTCGAGACATTGAAGGTGAAGAACCTGCTGAAGAACAGGAAGCTGTCGAAGCATATTGCTGACGCAAGCTGGTTCAGCTTGATCCAGAAGCTGGAATACAAGGCCAAGGCGCAAGGCAAGCATCTGGTCAAAATAGACCAGTGGTTCGCCAGCTCGAAGACCTGTTCCTGCTGCGACCACAAGGTGGATTCGATGCCGCTGAGGGTTCGAAGCTGGATCTGTGCACACTGCGGCACGGCGCATGACCGCGACATCAATGCCGCGATCAATATCCGTCAGCAGGGTATTGTCAAATTACGGGCCGAAGGACTGTCGGCTCCTGCCAATAGAGGCTTGCGTAAATCCGGTCACGTGCCGGTTGCTGCCTGAGAAGTTGGAAGCCACGCCTGCGGGCGGGGAGCAGTCACTTTTGATAATCCACTTTTAATTATTTGGTGTTGTATTGCTTTGTTTGTGATAGGTCTGACTGTACCAATATTTATGCTCTTCCTTGATGTTAAAAAGGTGCAAAAAGAGTTGGCCACGGTTTATCGTGACCAAGATTCAAAAGATTAAAGAGTGCTTATGCTGCGGAGTCGTGCTTTACAACTTGCAGGCGAATGCTTGCTGCCCTGGCTAATAACGCCTCTCTCTTCAAATACGCTTCCTCAGGGCTTGTCAGCAAGCGATTCTTTGAGCCAATCCACGTTAAATTAAGCTCACCGTTGACGTAGGGCGTTAATGTATAGCCTCTTGCATGGTAGTAGCCGTAAAGATCGGACAGGATAAGCCGACCAGCCTGAATAATAGTCCGGTTTTCACCGCTAAGGCTTCCCAACATACGTTGAATATTCTTAACTTCGCGTTGAGTAGAGCGCCGCATGGTTGTTCTCCTATGCTGATTTTTTGTGTCGGTATGCGATAACAATGTATATGCAATAACCAGTTGTCACTTCCACACCAGGCGCAGGCATGACGCCATAGTCTGCAACGAAAGCGCCATCACTTATTAATTTGAACTGCCCGTTAATAAGTTGCTGGTACGTCGTCGATTGCATGGCCTTTGTTTCAGAGGCAAACGGCTTGCCATTGGTTTGAACGATGAGTTCATCAATCTTGGCGTTAGGGTTTTCAATGTTGTGCATTTGTTTGCGTAGCCATTGGCTGGCGACTTGCTTGGGGTAGCGCTAGCCAGTGCCAACCACTTCCCGTGGTGTGATGGAGCCGTTAAATAGCTGACATAGATCACGTTGGTAGTCTGTGACTGTACTCATTGTTTGGAACCTGTAGGATAAATGGTATATCCACTGTAACGTAGGTTATCAAGTCCGCTACTTTTCGCTTTAATACACTCTATGGCACGGTATTTTTTATAGTGTAAATTAGGATGAGTGAAATGGTCTTTTTCGTGACCGTTGTGGCTGATTGGCTTTACCAGCACCCGGTTCATTACGTGGTAGCAAGTTTAGCGTTTGTTTGCCCATTGGTGATGCCGCGCAGGTGTATAACGTCAACAGTAGGATTTTTCTTGTTGGGGACGTGTCTTGGTACATTTCCCAGAATGATGCAGGAAATGGTGTCTTCAGATTCAGCACCAGCACCAGATATGATGCTGGTGGCATTGATAGCGCAATGTATTTTAATTTTGACGGCGTCATTTATGGCACTGATGCCCTATATGCCGGATAGATGGACTGGTGCTATAAAATGCGAGGTGAATGAATGAACGGAATAACATTCGATGAAGCCAGAAATCGATGGCGTTGTTTTCACAAATCGCGGTCTGGCCGTATTGTGCAACCACGGTTCCCAACAGAGTACGAAGCGGTTTGGCACAAATTGGCATTATGTGTGAAAGATGGCTGTTTACCTTATGGAAAGAGGGTTAAAGAGGGCGCTAAGGCCGGTGCCAGCAACTCAATTTCACCATTGCCAGTGGGGGTTCGTGAAAGTTGGAGTGAGCGAAGACAAGTACACCTGGTAGTGATGAGCGTACCGGCTGAGGTATCCTCACGATCGAAAGAATATCGGTACCGAACGAAAGAAGAGCGTGAAACTGTTATACAACTGGCAACATGGGATCGCTTTGAACTCTGTTGGAACCATTTGTTGAAAGAATTAAGAAAGCATCGCCCGTTGAAGGACGATGTGCTGGCCGCACTCGAAAAGTCGGTGACTGAGGCGACGCAAGGTGAGTTAATGCGCTGCTTTGGTTACAAACGATTAGGGAAGTTGGTTAGGCAAACGCTGGCGAATAATTACGCCAAACAATAAACATTTGCTCCGGCCAATATGGCTAGCCCCTTATGTGCTGCCACAGTTTCGCCGGTTGCCCGGTCAAAAAATTCTCCGCGCTGGAAAGGCTGGTAGGTCACTACTTTGTGTGCAGGTAAAAGATTGACGTTAAGTGAGCCTTCAAAAGCATCTATAAGTGCGTTGGTTCTGGTAAAGGCGTGCACATTTCGCTTGTTTTGAATTAGTGTTCGTTTCCGGCTGGCTGCACTCACTGTAAAAATTGGATCGCTTATCACGAAGATATTGGCATAACCGGTGACTTTGCCTTTGTACTGGCCAGTGCGTTGTCTGCATGAGAATAATCCCGGCCGGTTGAGGTTGCGGTAAAAATCAGCCTGACAGCCTTTATGGGTGGTTCTAAGCTCTGCCTGCCCATTAGCGGTGATTGCGCAGGTCATTGCGCCATTATTTAGCAGAGAAGTACCGGTGATAGCGTGTTTCCAGCCATCGATGGCAGGGCTAATAAAATCATGTTGTACAGGTAAAGATGACATCGTGCTGACCGGTGTTGAGTGATGTCACCATTATCCGTTGAGAATCAAATCTCGCTACTTTCTGGCCTATTCGTCTCCTGCTACGCCGTCAGAAGAAGTGAAATCCTCCACTTTGCGATAATGACAGATTCTAAACGTTCCCGTAGCAAGCTTATTGTACAATCTGTAGTGAGTTTGGCGGCCGTTTTTTTGGCTTTAGTCCATATATAATACTACCTTTTTAAAAAACCGTATTGGGTTCCTGCTACGCCGTCAGGGACTGGTGAGTCTGGTCGCTTATCAGTGAGTAAGGTACGGTGTTGTAGGGCTGATATTGTTCACCTGCCATCTCAATGGCTCTCAACCGTTCTGTCTCACTGAGTCCAAGTTGGAGCGCAGCGCTGGAATACCGGTTGCCTCTCTTATCAATTACCCGGCTAACGCCTTTTGATATAACCTGGATGTCGGCAATCACTATAGGCCTGCCAAATATCGGTTGGGCGGCGTCATTGTGGTGTGTCCATGGCCTGACGAAATCATTAACGCTAAAGCTCACTTTCACGACTCGTGGTGGTTGCTCCGTGAATTTTCGGTACGTTCGTTCAAAGATATGAATGTTGACGGTTTGCGTGTTAAGTCGTAGTTCAAGCTGCATAATGTTGTCGCCTAGTTGATACCTAATGCCATCGTAATTGCTGTAGAAAAGTGCGCTATTTTAAGGTTGCAGGTACGTGTTGCTTCTGTATAGTTTGTGTACGGTAGGCTCTGGCTCAAAAGGAATGGGTATGGACATTTTATTACTGATAGTTGCTGGTCTTTTTTGTGTGGCAGCATGGGCGTATACAATCTTCCGCATGCAGGATTTCAATAAAGTATTGGTTATGTCTCTGGCAGGGACGGTCATACTTTTGAGTTTGGCATTTATCTCATTGGCGATAATACCTGGGTCTGGTGAGCAATCCGGAACGAGAGAAATTCCTCACTTATTTACGTTTTTTTCAGTGCTAACGTTAGTATTCAAGCTTGTGTTTATTGTGTTTATTATTCAATGGCATTTTGCTTCGATGCGGCAGATTCGTGCCATGAGGGAGCAGGGGATTCAGCACCGGAAGGAATGCTTGAAAATGATGCAGTCTACCAATGTTTCAATCGAGCAAATTCGCGAACAATTCTTCAAAGATTACCCTCCACGTGAAAAACCTAACGACTAGTCACTGGGTTTTATCGCCAAGCAATCGATAAAGATTGAAAGTGCCGCCGGGCAGCAAAAAAATGCGCCATCTTATATCCGAAGTAACATGAAAAGTGTCGCTAATACACTTATTGCTACTGTTTGGGGGGAGATAAATGAGCGTTGTGATCCGTTTTGCTGGTGGTGAACAGGTTGTCACCAATAAAGATGAGCTATTGAGCGCACTGGCGAGCAATTTTGCTGGCCAGCATGTGTCGGTCGTATCTAAGACACCGTCAGGGCTAGATCACGTTGATTTTGTATCAGTGTCCCGGTCTGGTGCCGTGGCCGGCACCTACGGGAAAGTCGATTTCACGGCTATTCGGTTTGACTTATAGGACGTTGAAATGAGCACAATAGAGATAAAGCACTTTGAGGATTTGGGTTTTACTGTCGTTGCTACTATCAGTGAATTTGGGGTGAGCTATGAGGTCTATGAGCAGGCTGGTATTGGGGAGGATGGTTATGTTTATCGCCGGGCTGGCAGTAAAGATTGGGCTGACTTAACGACCGATTTAAATGAAAGCGAAGTGTATTTGCATGGAGATGTGAAGCTTAACGGCTGTTCGGACTGGCATTTTGATGAACAGGATCGGGGGATGCTCCACGGGTGTAATAAAGCCGGCCTGGTAAGAAATGGTTTAATCCTGGGTGAGTGCTGGGAGTGGACACGTGAGTTGTGTCCTGTTTTTTTACCAGAAAGTGAAATTGGTAAAAGTAGGGCTAAATAAGGCTAACCGAATTATTTACGGCATTATCGGGTTTCTCTTTTCGGTGGCTTGCTTTGTTTACTATCTAGGCGTTGCGACCAGCCAATAAATGCAGAGGAACGTGCTCAAGTATGGAGCACATCCTCATCTATGGTGTCTTTAATCCAATCAGCAATGTCCTCTGCTAAATCTTTCAAATCTTCTTCGCTCCATGTAATGTTTTGTGTCTTGGCAAATTCCATGAGAAATGATTCTATGTAGCGGTCATCAGTGAGAGTTTCTTTGGTTAACGGAGAAACATAGCGCATTCCATGGCGTCTAGAGCAGCGCAAAACGTGGTTTAACATTGCTTTGGCGCCGGCGATGAATTCAGCGGTGTTATTTTCAGTTGTTTCGGTCATTGGTGGGTACTCTTTGCTTAATTGATAGAACAAAGAGTGTATTAAGTTGAATGTTAGTTGCAGCTGAGTTCGTGTTTGAGCGTTAACGCCCAGTTCCGGTCAAGGTGATCAAGCGTACTGGCGTCTTCTTCACGCAGGTAGTCGGCCATTTCCTGATCGTAAAGTGGTTTCGGGTTGATTAATTTTCCATTTTTGATGCCGTCACATTTCACCAGCTGGAAGGGTTCATAGCCTAAGGACGCATAAAGTGTACTGACTTGCGTCCAGCCTTGAGTCTGAGCATTTGGCATGGATAAGGCGATTTTCTGCATTCCTTTAAGCCGAAGCTCCCGCTCTTCCTTATCGCGCAGTTGTGAGGGGTAAACGCGCAGAATGAAGTGCTGTTCAATAACCGGTGTAATCACTACATCATTCAGGTTCACCGGTGCTTTCAATGACTTTACGGCATAACCACTGATGGGACGCTTTTGAGGGTTGACGCGTTCCGCCATATTCGGGGCAAAGACATCAATATTTTTAGGGCTCAAGATCCTTGACAAGATGTTGGGGTCTTTTCGCAGTTTCGCCAGCAAGGCCATACGTTTCCGGTATGGCCAGGTTAATCCAACGCCATTGACGCACAGCAGATCCAAAAACGTAATGTCATGCGGCGTCAAGATAGCTTCGATGACGAAGGTTTCATATTTCTGCAGGCGCACCATTCCGCGTAGCCGGTTTTGGTCTTTTTCTTTAAGTTGGATAATTTCCCCGCGGTCATTCATGCATTGCACGGAGAAGGCGTCCTGCATACCAATACGAATGCAGACGTGCTCCCCATGGCAGTAGGGAATGAAGACGGTATGCAACGGATCGGTCCATTCAGGGGTCTTATTTAACTTGAATAAGCTAACCGGTGACAGCCTGGCGCCGGCAAACTTCGAAAACGGGATGTCGGCGAAATTGGTAACCATCCGGTCGACATATTCATAGCCATTGGCTTCGCCTTCGTGGATAAAATTACGCACTCGGTCATCGACAAGTGTTTCAAGGGCATAGCAAGCGCTGCCGCGCAGTTTCATGGTATTGCGGGAACGGCCGGTAAACCAACGGCTGATAAATTCCCCGCCCGATTCATCATAATAGATGTTCAGCTGATCATAGTGGTAAGTACCGCTTTGTGAGCGTCGACGCAACAGATGCTGCTGGTGCAGCACTTCTGAGGCGGAAGCTTCGACTGTCTCGTTCATTACCGTCAACCTTATTAATAAGCCTTTACCAGTTATCCGGGTGTTCCTGGGCGAACATGTTGCTTATTTGCTCTTTAAACTGGGCTTGCTGGAAGGTGACCATATCGACCACCTTGGTATCACTAGGCATATTCCTTTTCTCCAGCGAAAAAACCAGTTTCTGCTGGGCCTTCTGGATATTTTCCGGCGTCATAAGGGCCCGCATCGCCAATTCAGTTTCCGTTAGTCCCTCACGCTGTTTACGGCGTCCTTGTTTGCGCAGCTCCTCATCATGAGCTTGTTTTCGTAAAAAGTGTCCGTTATACAGCTGGTGGAGTGCATCAAAGAATTCACCGTCTTCATACGCGTTGAACTTCAACTGCTTGAGGCATCGCATTAGTATGATATGCGCCGCTAAGCGTTCAACAGCTTCAGCATGGTGTAGTTGGCCAATAGACTGATAGCAGGCATGCAATGCATCGCTTAACTCAATTTGGCCCATGTCATCAATTTGATAATAAGCTTGTTTTCCATCCGGCGGTGTAACTGCGCACTGCAGCACCAGACCATAGGGCACCGTATGATCATCAGAAGCATTAAGATTAGGATCTGAATCAGGGATATCGCCTCTGACAGCGGTGATCCCTTTATTCATGTCCACGCTTACAATTTTGCCGGCGTCAGGATTAAAGCGAACCAGGCGAACATCATCAATGCCACGACAATTACTGAGTACCTTTACTGGATTGCACAGCACCATGCCTTCCACACGGCCGGTGATTTCAGAAACGAAGAGTTCCCATTGTAACCAACTGAGGTCCTGTTGAAGGGCGCCTGGCGCAAGATCCACAATATTGACGCTGTCATTAATCAGGCTTTGCAGTGCGTCAGGGTAAATGTTCTCCAGACCATGCTGGCGTTTGCCTGTAAGTTGTTTTCGTGCATCGCCCTGATTGCGGTATGCCGAAAGCAGTGTATTGGCTACCGCTTGTTGTGGGGTTGATAACTTAGCGAGTAAGTATTCAAAATTATTTTCCATGGTTCGCGTACTCCATATCGAATCCGTCAGGCTCAAGGATATTGCTATCATCAAGTTCTGCATTTAGGCTCAGCACCGGTAGCAAATCGTTAAAGTGACGTCGAGTAACGGTCTTTTTTCGCATTTCATTCTTGAACGGGCCTGTCCATGCCTCGCTGCCATTACTGGCCGCCCCGCGCTCAATTTCCTGCATGACATCAGTATCAACGATGGTACAGATTGCAATACCGCTTTTAGCCAGGATCGAATACGCATAACCCCCAATGATACCGCCTCGTTGATCTGGATTGATTACTCGGGAATGCTCAGGGATGGCATTAGGCCCTTTATCAACGAAACGGTCGTTGGCATAAATTAGCTGGGTGTTAGTCAGCGTAATATTTTTATCGTGGGCAATTATGTTGTACATGCCTTTATAACCAAGATAGAAACGAGGCCGAAAGTAGCCGTTGTCCTGGTCCCAGTGGGCAATACAAAATGCCTGCATCTTTTCCGGATCGTAAGACAACCCCAACTGGGCAGCCTTTAAGAACTCCGATTCAACTTCTTCAAGTGGTACCAGGCCCATATATCCGCCTTTGGCAGCCCGTATCCATTGCGCTTGAAAGTAGCGGGCTTCATCGGCGAATTTAAGGCCAGCTCGCTTTGCATTGAGCAGGCTGGTGAAGTCAGATTTTACGCCGTCAAGTGGTGGTGGCGTGGGGTTTCTTGGGTCAATTAATGCACTCATTGAATACCTCGGTTATTTTCCATTTGTGTAATGGACGGCACGGCTTTATATGCTGGCCATTCGTTGGTGTCTAAACAGGTTTTGAATTTGTTCAGGTAATGTTTTAGTTTTTCTTTCGCACGCATTTTGGTGTTTGGTGAATATTCTTTCGCATCAGCGATTGGAATGTCTTTTTCCACCACTGCGAAGATAAACGCGTTAATGTCCAGACCGCACAAGATGCCTACTTTGGTGTAAAACGCGTCTTGGATATCGTATCCCATGTCATTGGCATGGTAGGTGAATCCGCGATCATCAGCGGTACGTGCAGTTTTGACATCCCATGCCTGACCAAAGCGGTTTAAGAAGTCAAATCGGCACTTCAACAGCAAGCCAGTCTCAGGGTCGACAGCAAAGCATGATAACTCGGCTTCGCCGTCAGCGAGTCCAATAGAAATGTAAGGATTACCCATTAGTGCGTCATAGAGTTCGTGACAATGAACCCAAGTTTCATGGTCGATAGGCAACAACTCTATTTCGTGGTTATCCGGGTCGTTCCAAATGGCGTTATACAGGGTAGTACGGCCGGTCAATTCACCTTTGATGGCATCCAGACGTTTGCCAGCACAATGTTGGTTGATAAGCTTTTCAACTTCATCATCGTACTCCCAAATTTTCTTCGCTCCCTCTGGAAGGGCGTCATTGATACGGGTCTTAAGATCTGAGCGTGTACCGGAGACTTTCAACTCCATTTCTTTTGCTTTGGCTTTAAGTTCATCCGTGGTGAACTCGTCAAACCCTTGATTAATAGGTAGTTTAAAATAGTGACGGTAGAAGCGGTCGGCTTCCAGCGATAATTCATGTACCAGCGTTCCAAAATTGAAAATCTTTTGAGTCGCGGTAGTGATCGGCTTCATTTTTTTGTCGATGTACTTACGCTTGACGTGAAACGCGCTTTTGGTCGCCATTTCTTTAAACAGCGATGAGCTATAGCCACCGGTAGAGTGGTAAACGTAATCAGGCATACCACGGTAGATACCTGGGATGACATTGCCGTCATCGTCAAGATGGCAACCTTTCGTCCAGTCGATAATGTTAACGGCATTAAAGATATTCGTTTCTGTTGCAGGTACGGTGGCTAACATGTTGTTGTCCTCAAATTCACTCTTACCTTTATCGTATGACGACTTTTAGAACGCGCTACTTTATCCATAGCGCCGTTCTGGGTAGTGATATTCACGGAAAAACGGAGGAAGCCGGTTGAGCAATCCGGCCCCATAATTTTTGGTCAAAATTCGACGGTCAAATAATGCCACCTCTCCCCGGCACTGAATTGAACGAATCAAACGTCCAACTGATTGTTGCAAGGCAATTTCAGCCACTGGTAAAGTCAATTGCATGAATGGGTTGCCGCCATTGGCCTGAATCTGCTCGGCTTCTGTCATTTTTCTTGGTTCATTAAATGCACCAAAGGCCAGTTTGGCGATACCTACGAAAGTGAGGTAGTCCTGTTTTAAGTCCAGCCCCTCACTAAAGGATGCAAGACCAATCAATAAGGAAGTTTCGCCCTTATCAATTTTTTTTCGGTGCTCGGCGATGATCGTTGGCCGAGACCCGTCCTCTCCCTGAACCATAGTGACATCACGAAGGGATTGAGGCAGCAAGCTAACGACTTCATTTAGCTGGCGCCGTGATACAAAAAGCAGTAGCCCTGCTCTGTGGTAGGACATAAACCGGTTGATTTCTGACACAATGGCATGCGAATGGGCCGACTCGTTGCGCCAGTCAGGTTCAGGAAAGTTCGGATAAAGGTGTAACGTAGAATACTTAAATGCTTCTACAAAAGGTGAATCGAATCGGTACTCGGCAGCCTGGGGATGCTTCAGGCCCGACTCATGGTTGAACGACGAAAAACAGCCGTCATTAGACAGTGTGGCCGACATGGAGACCGATTTATGTACCCGGTCCCAAAAGTCACGTTTCATATCGTCCGCTACATTGATTTGCGCACCAAAGAGCGTTGCTGAGGCGCTGCCTTGAGCCTTGTGGCGCTTGTACCACATAGCGTTTGTTTCCTTGGCTTCGATATATAAGCTGATCAACTCACATGCGCCATCTATGGTGGAATGATGTTGGGATAGACTGTTAATAATCTGAGCTTCGTCCGGGTTTAGCTCTGTATCACTGTCATTTACCCCCTCGATGACAGAACTAAATTTTGCACGGATCCGGACTAATTCTTCGTAAATGTCATGCAGGCCATTAAGCATCCCGCTTTGCTTGATGTAATTGAGATCCAATCGCCAGATTGCTGTTCCTCGCTCACGTTCTGGCAATGTACTGGCATATTGCTGGTAGCGCTCGTCTAAGAACTCCATCAACGGGATAAGCGCATTACGGACGTGTGTCAGGCCATTGTTAACCTCATTTGAACAGTTTTTAAGGCCAGCAATATCGGCTGCGACAGCGATACCTGTTGCGATACTGCCAGCATGGCGCGCACAAGTTTCGTATAAGCCACTGAAGCTAAGTTTTCTTTCCATGGTGGCGTGAAAGTTACTAACCAAGTGATGCGCTTCATCTAGGATGTGATATGCGCGTTCGGGGGCTGGCAGAATGTTCGATTTTTCCAGATCCGCAAAAACCATGGCATGGTTGGTAATAATCAGATCGGCACCTTCGGTATCCATCCGATTTTTGACAAACGGGCATCCGCTACCCCAGTGCGGGCACTGCCGATTACAGGTCGTTGCCTCGGCCCTGACTTTACGCCAAGTCGAGTTCTCCATTGTCAGTTCACGGTCTAGATCATCAACAATACCGGACCACAATTCGTCTCCCAACTGTTTAAGAGCTTTTTTGATCTTAGTTTTTTCCACTTCGCTGGTGGATTGATTGTCGGGAATATCTAATCCTAACGCGCTATCTTGATCTGAAGTGATCGCAGAGGGAGCCAGTAAATTGGCTTGTTCACTATCAGGTCGAACAATGGCCTGGGCGCTGCGTTTACAAATAAAGCGGGAGCGACCCACCACAATATGAGCCTTAATATTCACACCTGCTTTGTTTAGCAGTTCAACATCGCGCTCAAGTTGCTTCTGAAGGCCTACTGTTGCCGTGGAGTAAACCGGTTTGATGGTGTCATCTTTGCTACGTTTTTCGTTTGTGACCATGACATACGCAATGGCTGGAATTAATCCTCCCAGGCTTTTACCGGTACCGGTAGGTAGTTCAGCGATAATATGGTTAGGGTACTCCTTGCTTTGACACATATCTGCTGTGGCATCCAAGAATTGCAGTTGGCCTTCTCTCACTTCAAATTCTGGTAATACCGCTTTAACTTTTTCGATAATCTCATGGATTTTTTGACGCATATTCATAGTGTCTTGAACTCTTCATTGCAGCTATATCGTTTATTTCACCACGAGATTTAATTCGCGCTATTTTCTGTTTTTGCTAAGGCTTGCAAGGAGGTAAGAATGAGATTGAAGTGATTGATGACGCCGTCAGGTAGGCACTTCAAGAAGTGGCGAGGTATTGAACAAGCGATAGATTAATACACTAACTAGTCCACTAACGAACGGTGTCTACTTATGCGAATTAGCGAATTTGAACAGGCTGTACAACACGTTCCCAGTACTTCACGTTGGCTTAAACAACAATTGTCTACCACTAAGGAACGAGATCCGGTAGACGCACTTCATGATGCTGAAGCGTTGGTAACGGCGCTGAAAGGCCGGCTGAAACTGTTAACAGAGTCGCATATTGATAAGAGTGCTGACGATGAGTGATGCAAAATCTCTGATAAACCATACCTCGATGGTCGATAAAGCCAATTTTGTGCAAACCGGTTGGGGGGATAAGTCTGTGCGTCTCAAAAGTGGAAAGAGGGATGTCGGTTTCGCGACAACGACCTATTCACACCACATGACTGAAGAGATAAAAGCGTATTCAGCGGAGCGAATTCTTTTATTAATGACGTTTGCCAAAGGCTTAACCAATGACGATATCAGAACCCTCATTGAACGGATAAGGCGTTAGCACTTGTGGCGCCTAATACATTTAGAGCTGGGGCTTGTGTCATTACGGGGAATCACTCATGAGTGAATGGTGCTTGAGTGTTTGGGTACACATTTTTAAAAGGGCTGGCTTTCCTGAGGATATTGCCCGTGAAGAATACCAGGTATGGGCAGAAGGGCTTGATGGCGAACTTGATAATGAGTTTTTACAAACTGAATACTCGGTGATTTGCGCGGCAAAAGAAGCTATCAGCGAACTGTCATGCAGCAGTTAGCATTGGAGAAAAGTATGGATATTGAGAAAGCAAAGCAGGTTCATAGCCAAGTGATTGGGATTTTATTGGCCCGGCAAGGTATTGGTGAGTTTGTTGACGCTGACATTGCTGCGCTAAAGCAGACGTCGCTAACTGATATGTTGGCAGCAAATAGTATGTTAGATGACTACAAAGAAGAATTGCCTGAAGGAGGTTATCGGTCATACGTGGTCACCACGGAAAAATCTATCGCTGAGCTTTACTGTCGGCTTCAAGATAATGAGTTTCAAACAACTGATGATCTGGAAGATGCCTGTTCTGCTTTGGATCAGTTACGCGACACCGGGAACGGACATGGTGTGCTGGTTGATGGCTATGGAAATTGGAGTTTCATTGAACTTAATAGCCAGGGAGATGGCGCCGATGAAACAGTGTTTCAGGCCATGTCTGCCAGTCGACTGTTAACGCACATTAAAACGATGGCAGACGCATTGGATCATGACGAATGACTACAGGAAAGGTGAAGGTGAATAAGGGTATTACGATTGGTGTACTACTGGCGTTATTGTTGTCCTTATCAGTATCAGCTGAGAATAATCATGAAGCCTGTACTGAAATGACAAAGCAATTTTTCTTAGAGAAGATGCGAGATAACATCGGTCCTGATGACACCCCACTTAAAGACCGCCCAGACCTTATTCGAGGTTTGATGATGAGGATAAATTTACAATATCCAGACAGCGACAAACTGGCTTGCATCAATGATGGATTAATTTCTGCCCGGGCATCTTTGAATATTTATGTGATCGATAAAATGCATGGTGGTGTACGAAGTTTGCAATGATAAAAAAATATTTTCCGGAATTAAAATCACCGACAAATTCAGAACGTAAGTTGGGGTACATGACTTGCGTGGTGTTTCTGTTAATTGCAGTGGTATTGAGCGTGACTGGCCTTTTGCCGACAAATACATCGGCAATGATTGCCTGTGGATCGATATCGGGTGTTATCTTGAACCTGCATGGTTTATCGCCTACCAAGGGCATTAAGCATGTTGTAGTGATGTTAATCCTGAGCATTCCTCTCTATTTTGTTGTGCAACTTCTAATCTCTCTGTTTTTGAGCGAATAGGAATTTGTTTAAAACAAGACAGCGCTTGCATTCTGCAACAATTCTTTACTCGAGCTTCCATAATTGTGCCTCAGCAATGACTAAACTTTAAACCTAATACACTGAAGCTTTTATCCCTAAAAGGTATTAGTGAATATGGGTTGTATTCAACGATCTGGGTCTTCTGACCGGGCGCCGATGTACAGTGGTAATGATGGAATACCGCGTTGGTCTGAAAAGCATGCATCTGAGTTTGATGAAGGTCTGTGTGCAGAACTAAGAGCGTTTATACGTCGAGAGGCTATGATCCGCGGCAATAATGACCGTGTATACGGCAACAAGCCTCAGGCATGTATTTTCCATCCTGAGTTTTTAGGCGGATGGCCTTATCAAAGCTGGGTAGAAGCCTATACTCTTAGTAATAATAAACCTTGCGGCGCATAGGCAAGTGTCAGCATTACTGAGTTCCTGCAGAACGTATCGCTACCGCCTGGATCGGAATGTTGATTTGCTGGGTGATAAAGTGGTGGCGTACTTTGGCGTAAATCCCAGCACAGCGGATGAAGATATTGATGATGCTACTGTCCGAAAGTGGCGTGGTTTCAGTCAACGTTTGCAGGCCAACCGGTTTATTGTGGGTAATGTTTTTGCCTATCGTGCGACTGATGTAAGCCAACTGGCCAGCGTAGAAGATGCCGTAGGGCCGGATAACCCCATGCATTTAAAATCCATCATTGCCGAAGCTGATATTCTAATACCCTGTTGGGGGAGTCGAAACAAACTACCTCAGATCTTGTGGCCGCACTTGGATAATCTGCTGTTTGTGCTGCTTCATTCTGGCAAACCGGTGTACTGCTTTGGTAAGACAGCGTCACAGGATCCAAAGCATCCGTTTATCGGATAGCGCGGAAAACCTCGCCGTTCATGGCGAGGATGAATAGCTCAACGGCGAAGCCGTTCTGAGGGTTACGCCGGAGTTTGTTGCTGCTCAATATACTGCCGGATGATCTCAATTGGCGCACCGCCACAGCTCCCCGCAAAATAACTGGGAGACCAGAGCGCACCGCCCCAGAGTTTCTTTTTGACCGAGGGGTAATTCTTTTTTCGGATCATCCGACTGGAAACGCCTTTCAAGCTATTCACCAGCGACGATACTGCCACTTTGGGCGGGTAATTCACCAGTAAATGCACATGATCGTCTTCACCGTCGAATTCAACCAACTCTGCTTCAAAATCAACGCAAACCTTTTCAAAGAAGATTTTCAGATCATCCAGCACTTCTTTGGTAAAAACGTTACGCCTATATTTTGTCACAAAGACCAAATGAACATGCATTTTAAAAACACAATGCCTGCCATGTCTTAAATCACTTTCAATTTCCATAGACCAATCTATAATTGAGTTGTATTCACACAGTATGAGCAAGCTATGCAACGACTGCAAGCCTACAAATTCGAACTGATCGTTACTGGAGAACAGCAGCGCCAGATGCGCCGCTTCTCCGGTGCCTGTCGGTTTGTCTATAACAAGGCGCTGGCGTTGCAAAAAGAGCGGCATGAAAAGGGCGAAAAGAAACTCTCCGCCTTTGAACTGATCAACCTGTTACCACAATGGAAAGCAGAGCCAGAAACGCAATGGCTGTCTGACTCACCATCACAAACACTGCAACAGTCGCTGAAAGATTTAGATCGGGCGTATAAAAACTTCTTTGCCAAACGTGCTGATTTTCCTCGTTTCAAAAAGAAAGGTTCAGTTGATAGTTTCCGTTACCCGCAAGGTATCAATCTGGAGCAGGGAAATAGCCGTATTTTTCTGCCTAAAATCGGCTGGTGTCGTTACCGCAACAGTCGGATGGTAGACGGTGATATTAAAAACGTCACGGTCAGTCAGTCGTGCGGCAAATGGTTTGCGGCCATTCAGACTGAACGTGAAACAGATAATCCTACTCCAAATGGCGACATGATCGGCATCGATGTGGGTATTGCCCGTTTTGCCACCTTGTCGGATGGTTCATTCTATGAACCGCGCAACAGTTTCAAAACGCTGGAAAGTGCCTTGTCTAAAGCGCAACAGGCCATGAGCCGCAAGGTAAAATTCAGCAACAACTGGAAAAAGGCAAAAGCCAAAATCCAGCGTCTCCATGCCAAAATCGGCAACAGCCGCCGTGACTACCTGCATAAAACTTCAAGCGACATTAGCAAAAACCACGCGATAGTCTGTATTGAAGATTTGCAGGTCAAAAACATGTCAAAATCAGCGTCAGGAACGATGGAGCAGCAAGGTCGGAATGTCAGAGCGAAGTCCGGGCTGAATAAAGCCATCCTCGATCAAGGCTGGTTTGAGTTTCGTCGCCAGCTCGATTATAAGTTGGCATGGAATGGCGGCCACCTGATCGTTGTTCCGCCGAAAAACACCAGCCGGACATGCCCGTGCTGTGGTCATATCTCAAAAGATAATCGCATCACCCAAGCCCGCTTTGCCTGTGTGGAATGTGGCTTTGAAGAGAACGCCGATGTAGTCGGTGCGATCAACGTATTAAGGGCGGGGCACGCCCGATTAGCCTGTGAAGTGAGTGGTGCAACAATGCCGCCAGCAGCAGGAACCCACTGAAGCGAGTCAGGCGTTTACGCTTAACCGCAGTAGGAATCCCCGTACTTTAGCGGGGAGGATGTCAAGCTTGGCTATAACACCGAATTGATAAAGCTGGTATGACACACAGTGCTTTGAATTCTGAATAAGCTGGCAGAAGGCGTTATCAATTGGCATTTAGACTCGAAAAATTAAGAATTTTCTTTTGTTGGTTGAAAAATAGGCTGCTATTCTTTGTTAAAATTTTGACTTAAGGAAGAGCATCATGCTGGGTAAGACTTTGTTTGGTTACAGGATCTTAGTTTTAAGCGTTTTATTAGTGATAAGTGGATGCGCCGCGAAACACGTTATTCCCCCATCAGATTATCAGACCAGGACGTTAGACACAGCGCATTATGAACCTGAGGTTATGGAGCATACTTTTCGAGTTGCGTTTGACCAACATGGCAGCATATACCCTTCTGATCCAACGCATTACCTCTTTACCATTGCTCCGCATAGTATCAAGTGTCGATTTTTCAGTTGTCCCTGGAACATACACAGCACCTATGATATGACGGGAATTCAGCAAAGTTACGATTTTATCGACTCTCATGCAGAGTATAGAAATGCATTACTCACAAAACTGAACGCATCGTTAGCTGAGACTAATAAGCTGGTGGTTTTTATCCATGGTTTTAATAACGATTTTGATGCCGCGAGCGAGAACTTCCGCCTTATGCGTGAAAAAATGGACATGGAAAATATTACGATACTGGAAGTTTATTGGGACGGTCTAGATTTGCCAGTACCTTTTTTTCCTTGGGCCAAAGCGCTGACGTATTCTAATCTGGCTGGTCAAATAGGGCTGAGAAGTATTCTGAACGGAATAGACGTTCCTGATAGTCAATTGGCGTTTGTAACTCATAGTCGGGGAGCCGGCGTTGCAGTGAGTGCGATTTCAGACCCAATTTACGATGATGATATTTGTGCACCTCAAGAATCCGGTACACATGATTATGGGCAACTCTGTAAGAAAAGCCTCCCTGATGATGTGCTTGTCGATAGTAGCTTTCCACGATTTGACGCGTTTGACAGTGACAAATTCAGCAGTATTAACCTGGTATTTTTCGCACCGGCCATTGGTGGCGGTCATTTCTGGAGTGAAATGAATCGATATCTAACTGGTGGAAACGTTAACTTTTTTGTGGCAGCAAACGAAGGTGACTACGCCAATGGGAAGGTTATAGGGAAGCCCGGGTTTTACGGAGATACGTCTTTAGGTGCTGATAAGGAAGAGATTGAGCGATACAAATCAATGCTGCGTTCGTCTATGCCAAATATTACTTTACAGTACCTATTTTTCAAAGATGGTTTCTATCATGGTCTGGATGACTATTTTTCTGAAAAAGACAATGGAAGCTTGCCAGAATGCTTATTATGGGCCGGCCAGCTTCGGGAAGATATGCCAGCTGAATGTACACTGGTACGTAAACCTTAGCCGTAGCTCTGCTGCGTATTTTTACGGTTCGGTGATTAGCGAAATGATAGTACAAAGTACTTTGAATTTATCACGAGTTAGTCGCCTAATTCTCACCATCATTTTATGAAATTGATATGAACACTTTAGATATTGAGATTGCTCGCTTCATGCAAACCGCGGAGCTGAGCTTTCACTTTTCTTCTGAGACTGATGAGAACAGTTTCGCTTACAAATATTTTAAATCCAAGGCCAAAGACCAATTATCAGCTAGAGCCTATGGGCGGCTATGTCAGGATTTGTCGATCAAAAATATTAAAGGTTTCACGCGAAGCTATAAAGCGGCACGCCATGTCATCGATTCAGCTGTTAAAATGCGTTACCTGGTAACAACGCTTTCTGATCAAGAACGTGTAGAGTCAATGTTTGCCAAGTTTGAAAAGCATCGAATTAGCGTAAAGCGAAATTTAGAGCCGCCCGTGGCCGTCGAAGCATTATTAAAAGAATTTAAGATGGGAGTAATTTTTATACCCGATGCTTCACCGGAAACGATTAGTAGTATCACAATGTATTATTCTTTCCCGGCACCGGCTTTTCTCCATCTCGTTCGAGATACCGCGGCTGCCTGGGGGTTTGCTGGTGAGTTTCCGAAATTTGTGAAAAATAAGCTTGAGAAGGTGACGCTGGAGTTATCTGATGCTGATAGTGATCAGAAAGAGATGATAGAACTGGGTGAGACAAAAGCCATGGATTCTCACCCGCATTTGGTAAAAGAATCATAGACAGAATGGAACTGAGAAAGGCTCGGCTTTATGTTTCGATCGGTTTTTTACGAAAGAATGACCATCGCTTTTTGGGCTCCTGCGAATTGCGTTGAGCGTGTCGGCGTTCCTTTCTTTCTTTCTTTTTAATTTGGTTGGTTGCTCTTTTTTCTTCGAATTCTTCGTGATATTTGGTTCTTTCCTCTTTGGCTTTTGCCTTAAGACTCGCCAGGCGTTCTAACTCTAAATCTCTCAGTTTTTTCTGACGTGGACTCAATTTTACATTGGTAATAGTAGGGTAGCCGTCAGGGAGATTGTTGATATCGAAGTATTGCTTATCGATCCCATTGTGAAAGGGGATTTGTGCTTCGTATGAGGAGTCATTATCTTCTCCCTCTAAAGACAGTTTATACATGGCCAGTCTGTAGTAATACTGAAGATTTTTAAGCATGATTCACCTTAATGGACTGGTAGTGCCCGCTGACTAATAGTATCAAGCAAAATGCTGATTTTTGTTGGTGATGTGTGTAATGTTTTGCGATCATCTTCGGTAAACTCCCAGTTACCGTAGGGTGTGGCTTCCCTCTTTAATTCGAGCCACAGAATCACAACTTTTTCCATAATGGCTAAGACAACTCGCCTTTTTATTAGCGCGTCCTGTTCTGCCAGTTTGAATAGCACTAACTCTGTCTCGGCGATGTCTCGTTCACATTCCACGTCCTCAACCATGGCATCCTCCACACATTTACCTAATAGGTGTATTAGTTTTGGTTAGAAATTTGACTGCCTTAGTAAAAAATTAGTGGGTTATGATTTTTCATTTACGTCTACACACAGACCGTACCGGTCTTTTACAACAGACTGAGCGTCTAGATAGTGCATGTTTGCCCTCAGTAATTCGGCAAATAACGTGCAAGCGTTAGCGTAGTTAACCGTGTCTGGCTTATGAGACATCTTACTTATGAGTGCTTGATATTGCTTTTGCACGTCGTGTGTGGCTTCACTTAAAAGCTGCGAATACTCTTCACTGACACTGATACCGGAGGAAGTTCGTCGTTTGTTTGCAATCCTGTTGATTAGAAACTCTGCGCCATCTGCGCGCGCAGCCTGGATATCTGATTTCATTTCTTCGATATCGAGAGTGAGCAGATGATGAAGATTTTCAACCAGGGCCACATCCACTTCGCAGTTATATCGATGTAGGGTTCTGACAAATTTCGCTGCTGCATCTTTTTTATCTGTCGTACCCAGGTAAATCAGAGGTTTGTTCAGCGCTACCAGGTGCTTTTCGTGCGCATGTGGTAGGAAGTCTCCGCCCATTGCAACGGTTAACATGCCTCTGTCGATTAGAAGGGCGGCAATAACCGGGTCAGCACATACATAAACTGGATCGTCACCGTACGACTTATTTCCGGTGACAACACGTACCCACCGATAGCTAAAAGGTAGATCGGTATTCAGGCTGCCCGTTCGTACCATTTGCGCTGAAGTGAGATCAACAGGAATACATTGGATGGTCTGGTCTTTACGGTACCAGATAATAAAGGGGGTGTTGACAAAGCCGGGTATCCACCCTTTTTGAGTCAGCGTGTTGATATCAGGGTATATGTTCAAGAGGGCATTGCTTGTTGCCGGATACCAATAAAATAGCTTGTTTACCGGTGAATTCGCGATAGCTGGGTGTATGTTTACACCTGAGAGTGTATCGATATTTTTGCAATATAATTCATGGCAGAAATTATATAAGGGGGCATGCGAAAATGATTTACTCATGAAAAAAAGCCTATCAACGTTCGGGTTAATAGGCTTAATGTATTAGTTGATGCTTATTCCTGTTGCGCAATCCTGACGCCGTCACGAGAGTCTGACTCATACCGGACATCCTGATAATTCAGAGAGTTTGCATATTCAAACCGATCAGTTAAATCGGCCCACTGATTCCTGTCATGCGGATTATAACGCTGGTACCAATGAGCGATGTCGGTCAAATCGTAGATCACTTTGAAGCCAGCCAGTAAAACTACCCCTTCAATACGACCCTCCTCGCTAATTTGTGTATAAGCGACGGCATCTTCAAAGCTAAATGCACTAATGCTCTGTTTCAGGTCGATTTTCTCTTGTAGTAAATTAGGCTTGCTAGCTTCACACAGCCCCTTAAACTCAGCGTTATCGCAACTTTTGTTGCCTTCTCGCAGATCGGTAGTCAGACCGTTAAATTCAAACACTGCCTGGAACTCATGCTGCGGATCCACGCTGAATGCGGCTACATGGTTGAACTGTGTTCTTAGGCCTGAGAACAAACCATAGCCAACTGCATTACCCAGTTTGCACTGATAGAATTTTCTAAACTCTCGGGCATCGTCTCCCTGATACGAAACCAGAGTTGGATCTACCTGGCAACCAGCGATTGAGCGAGACTGGTGGCCATTACTTTGCTTAAAATTCCCAAACTCACTGGATAGCGACGTTCTGAACCTCCGAGCTAATGGCCCTTCTTTGTCGTAATACCAACTAAACATAGTGTCACCCATCCAATAAGCTGCTCTTCGAGCGTCGGTTAAAGGGGAGTGATCAACGAAGTGCCGGGACCAACTCAAATAGCTAAAAGGGACCGCATTACGAATACGTCGAGAGGTGATCACAACGAATTTCGCGCGTTCCGGATACAAAAGGCCAGAAAATAAACCTTCTTCCCGCACTCGTCCCAAGTTTTTATACAGATCACGATTAGCTAAGTGTTGCCACAGGCCAACATCAAGCTCAGGCTTCTCAATTCGAACAGTCTCAACTACTTGGTTTTTGTATGAGCCGTTATATTTTTGAAAACTACCTTGGTATAAGTATTTATCTCCCCAAAAAGGCGATTGCTCGTCTTTTGTGAGTTTGCTACGCAAATCATCACAACCTGAAGTTGCACTACCTCTGACTTGTAAAGGGCCGATGTAACCAAGGTAGTAGTCAGAAATACGGTTCATTCTTTTTAAAAAACCTTCCGTATCTTCAAACAAACCAGACCTGTCATTTTCTTCATTTACCTTGAAGTACTCTGGCTCGTGTTTGCGCATGGTCTTTACGAACGAGTTATTCAGGCATAAATGCGCGACAACCATCGCAGTTTTTCGGTCGACACCATATTCCATTAGGTCACTGAGCAAGTAACCTAAGTCTTCTACGGTATCTGCATAGGTCATCTGGTTGGCTTTAATTTTTCGGCCGAAAGCGTTCGATTCTGGTTTGACGCCTCCGATTCTCGTCTTCAAAGGATCGTGTGCTAAGACTTTTCGATTAACTAAATCAATTGCGTCCATGGCCAACCAGTATTCAATACTCGCATTGACGTCTGCTCCCTTTTCCAGCACCCAGTTATCAATACCGTCATACAGAGGCGGATGATAGAAATACTTAAAGTCGATATTTTCGTGGAATGGCGAATTTGGGTTGCCTTTATCGTACGCGTTGGAAATTGGGTAATCGACAAGACGCATTTGCCCTTCGTCAATCATGGAGGCAGCTCTTTCCAGACCAATCCGAAAGGGGAGTGGCTCACCATTTAGTTCGCGCTGACTTTCGTTGAGCACAGGGGGCCGCTCATCCCGATTAGCATCAATCAGAATTTTTTGAAAAAGATGGTTTTTCGTATTAGAAAAATCATCGTCACGATTATTGCTTACACATGCAATCAGTGTACTGCAGGAAAGAACGATAATCGTGGTTAAAACTGTGCGCTTAAACATGCCAACACCCTAATCCATATAATTTTGGTGAGTTAATCATGACGCCGTCACGAGAAAGGAATTACACCCGTTTATTGCTCACCTTCATCCCTACATAAGAAATTTATTAAATTTTTTGCAGAAAATTTAATCGAAATCTCATTTTAATTAAAAAATCTAGCACATTTCTACCTGTATCGGTCGCTTGTCAGCCGAATTTTTCAGTGGACAGTTAATGGACATGGCAGATTTTATGGCTAGGAAATACATCAAACAGGTTGTGATTAGTGCTATTGCTCTATTTTGTGCAGCATGTTTGCCGGTTTGGGCGCAGCAGAAAGGTGACAGCGATCACATAAAAGAGCGGGAGAATAACGGGGCAAAACCTATGCGAGTAGCCGGTGAAACAGATCTTGGCTGGCGGTTTTACTATCCGGATAAAGTGGAACCCGAAGAACCCGAAGAAAAGGAGCAGCCATCACCTCCACCATCTCAATCACAATCAAGTAAACCCGAAGCACCAATGAGTGTGGAATGGTTTGCTAAGAATTATGAGGTTATTAGAAATAGAGCAGTCAATAACCCTACGCGTGAGAATGTGAGGGCTGAGTTATACGCACAGAAAGTCATGATGGATAAGTCTGAGGTTTTCGCACGCAAGCGGCAGCATATGCAACAAAGCGATCCGTTATTGCAAGAAGGGGACAGGCTCCCTTTGTTTGGCGCCACATCATTAGCAATGATTCAGCATCAGGATGCAATTAAAAGCGATGCACTTTCCGAATTGTACAACCAGTCAGGCCTCATGGTTTTTTATGACGAAAATTGCCAATACTGTCGTCAATCAATAATTATCCTAAACATTTTATCCAAAAAATTTCCTGGCCTTGATATTCGAGTTTATGCGCGAAACACCAGGCAACCTGATGTTGTGCAAGGATTATTACCTGAAATAAAAGTGTACCCGGATGACCTGATCAAGGTCTCCGAAATGATGCAAATCACTAATTGGCCAAGCTACGTCCTGGTTACACCTGGTGACACGTTTACGTTGATCGCAAAAGGGATGGTGAGTTTGGAAACGTTGAAAAACCGAACTTTGATAGCCGGATTTGAGCATGGCGTCTTGGGTAAAGACTGGTACGAACGAATCCATCACACTCAAATTGGGCTTATTGCATCAAAAGAGTATCAAAACCTTCCTGAAGGCATGGAGAAAGACCCAGTCCTGCTCATTAACAGTGTGATTGACATGATAAATAGCAGTGAAGGCCAGTCGTTTTACAACGACTTTTATCCCACTGACGCTAAAGCAGAAAAGTAGAGGCAATGAGAATGGTAATTCAGAAAGTAAAGTCGATTTTTTATGCGTTGTCCATGGCTATGCTGGTCTTTTCACAAGGAGCATTCGCGGATGTTTCCGGCACACTGGATAATATTACCGAGAATGCGACATTTACCTATACGGGCGGAGATGGGCGCAAGTTATCTCAAATTGGCCGGCACGCATATTCTTTTGGACGGATCCGCTTTTCAAACACGACGTCAGCTGTAAACGTTGTTAACTTAACGCCCCCTAGTATCACGCCGCCAAACTGTTCAAGTATCAATATTAACCTGGGCTCATTTGACGTTATCAGTCTTGATGAAGCCGTGGCCATTCTACGTCGAATTGCCTCTGAGGCTTTAACCTATGGGTTTGGCCTTGCTTTGCAGTCTATGTGTAGCCCTTGCTGGACCGCGATGAAAACACTTCAAACGCAGTTGGAGAGGCTAAATCTGGCTAATCGGAATACATGCACCATGGTGAAATCTTTCATCGATGAGAAAACGGATAACGGTAAAGTATTCGATTTACGCCGGTACATTTGCCAGGGCGAAGCGAATCAGACCGGTGATGATCCGTACAACTGTGGTTTGGAAGATTCGAGTCTTGCAACCACCATTGCTGATGGGTGGGATACGTTCATTACCACTGTTGAAGCCATGGCGGGAGATCCAGATGCGAAGTTTATGTATGGCAATGTGGTTGCCGAAGCATTTCTAAAAACACAAGGTATCGCTGCGATCCCGGACTCCGTGTTTCCTTCCGACCTCAGCACTTTAATATTAGGCTCTCCAACAGTAGATAACCCGACTACGCCCGCACATACGGGAATTTCGGTCACTGAAGCTTCGATGAATCTTTTTGGTTATTACTATGTGGGTCCGGTAGATGATAATGAAAATGCGACTTCGGGGTATGTCCCCTCACCAATACCAAGTCTGGATAAAATAATTGAGACTAAAATTGTCAACTGCGAGGGTGCGAATTGCCATAAATTATTGCAATGCAATGACGTGACGGTTACCGGTACGTCAGGGAATACCCACACACTTGCTTGCGGCGGTCATGTCGAAACTGAGGCTAGTTATGCTGACACTATAGCGCTTTACAATGCCGAGACTACCTGTACTGACAAGGAAGCAGAGCCAAACCTTGTTGAAGTACTGCGCTGCTTCGTTCAGGGCGCGTATACCAAGTTGGAGCAGGGCGATTATACAAACCTAACAAGTTTGCAGCAAAAGATTATTCAGGCGAGTCCAGTGGAAGTCATACGGGCTTACTCCATCGGTACAGATCAAGACAAAGGCGCCCTGACTAAAATTATGGGTGGACATCTCAGTAAATATCTTGCGTATTCCATGCTCAATAACTATGTCGCTGACTTAGCGCAGTTGACAACGTTCCTACTTGAAAAGGGAAACAAAGAAATTGCAATAGAAGATAGTCAAGTCCGTCAGATCCATCAAGAGATTAGAGTGAAGCTAGAGCAGGCGTCGATTTTAAAGCAGAAAGCTGACGAAAACCTTGCTGAGCTAATGAAAAGTGTCGAGTACGTGAACATCATTGAGCGCTATTCCAAATCAATGTCTCGTCAGGTGAGTGATCACCTGACTAAAAGGAATTAGGTGAAGGCATGGAAGACGGGATCATTTATACCTTTGGCGATATTGACGCGCTTGTTGTTATCTTCGATGGCCTTCGTATGCTTTTTGACCCGGCGGTAACAACGTTTTTTTCCGTTACGGGTGGATTAGGGTTAGGTGTAGCGTCGACGGTGGCCGCTATGATAGCGCTCATCGGCACCATGAATCAGTATATATCGCAGCAACAACTGCAGATGCAGGGTCCATTAGTGGGCCTGTTTATTTACGCCCTGGTCGCAATTCCCACTGTCGATAGAATGTATGTGTCAGACATCAATACGGGTAAAACACTTCCCATTTACGACGTCCCGATAGGTCTTGGTGTGGTTGGATATGGTATGAGTCTGATTTCATATCGTACTTCAGTGTTAATGGAGACTGCCTTTCAAACTGTAGCGATAGAAGGAACGGCGTTTGAGTCGACCATGACTGGTGGTTCGGGGTTTTTATCGCCGGTAAAAATGCTGTATTCACTGAGAACCAGTGCTTTGAAGGAATTAGATGAGCACCTGGTTTACAACATGTTTAGTTACACCAAGTATTGTTTGCACAAAGCCACCGCAGATCGCCTGACCATGAGTCCAATTCCTGATCACTTTGAAACGGATGTTATGAAGCGAGTGGCGGATCCGTTTGCGTATATGATGGATTTCGATCACATTGATGGCACCCATAATTCTGCTTTGGCTGAGTTTTTGGACCCGACGACCGGGGAAGAGTCATTTCAGACCTGCGAAGATATCCGTACCGTACTAAATGGTGATGAGACGGCACCAGGTAGCGTCGAGAATTACTTGACCAGTTCATCAAAGTTTGGCGCCAGCAGACTTAAAACACTGGTCTCCAAAAACGAAAATGCGATGCAAACTTGTGCTGATGGTGGTGTTTGTCTTGATAACACGACAGCAATTACAAGCTCTTTTGATTCGGCTGGACAGTTGTTAGGCGGCGTGGCAAATGCCCGGACGTTCTTTCGCCTGCGAGTTATACGTGACTTCAATGCTCTGGTCGACTCAGCCAGGGATATTGATGCTAATTCGGCCATGATGGCAGTATCGAATATAAATGAATCTATACAAACCACTCAACTTCAGGAGGCATTAGAGGCTGAGACCTTTATCAATTTCATGATACCGGCCATGAACTTCATCATTATGTTGTTTTATGCGTTATTCCCGCTGGCGATGCTGATCATGATTACCAAGGGGATGGGGGCCTCTGCTTATCTGGCCGGTTATCTTCTTATCGGGATTTGGGGGTACTCCATAATACCAGTTGCAACGGCCATCAATTATTTAACGATTGCGAATACCCGGGAAGCGATTTCAGCTTTGTTGAGTATGGAAGGGTTTACACCCTATGGCTATGACATGATGGTTGATACGGCTGCTAACTATTTGTCGGTGGGTTCAAATATGTTGGCCGCTGCTCCTATTGTGACTCTTGCCGTCATCACGGGCTCCGTGTTTGCGTTAACCTCGGTAGCGTCTGGTGCCGCTGCACCTTCTGGCGGAGCATCGGGTGTTGCCGGCCGTGCCTCACCACAGGCTACCGGCCAAAATACAATTTTAGGCCTATCCCCTCATATGACAGACGTTCAGGGTAGCCATAATATTTCGCCAGTTGAACAACGTAGTGCAGCCGTCGCAGAATCTTTTAAAGTGAGCAGCAGCTATAACAATACGGCAAGCCAAAAAGGGGTGGAAGCGAATGTGTCGTCTGCGCAACGAGACTTGGTCAGTGCAACGTCTCAGACAACCTCTAACCTTAAGGATATTATTAGTAGAAGTAGTTCTAGTGACTTTGGCGGTTCAGAGAAAACCTTGTTAGACGCTTATCAAAAATCGGGGGCTCAATTCTTAAGAGAGAACAATATTAGTACCTCAGGAATGAGCAAAGAAGAGAGAACGGGTTTAGAGCGCTCAGTTGGTTATGTGAACTCTGTCACTGCAGGTGTTGGTGCTAGCGGGTCTCTGGGGACCAAATGGATAACCGATACGATTTCAGATCTCACGGGCGGGACTGTTTCAACTGACAAACTATCTGATATCGATGCAGCGGTTCGTTCCGGTCAGACTGATCCGTCTGCGTTACCAGGTACAGCAGAGAACCCAAATGTCTCGGCTGCGCCGTCTACGAATAAGAAAGGTGGAGGTGCTCCTGGCTTTAACATTAATGCATCCCTTAATGGTTCTTACGGACGTGTGGGCGCGGATAGGGATTCCGAATTGACGTCCCATACCAGTTCCAGTGATGCGTCAGCTTCAACAGGAACCGGTCATGAGGGGCAAGTCACTACATCTAATGGTGTTTCGACGGCGAATTCTGGTGGCGTGCGTTTATCCCAAGAAGAGCAGGTAGCTATCAGCGAGCATCAGGCTAGATTGAGACAAGAGTCTGCAGACTATAAACAGGCCCTTGAAAATCAACGGCGTCATGAACTGTCTGCTGAGAAAGCTCAGCAGTTTTCACAGCGTCATGATTATGACCTGAACGATGTTCACGCAAGGAACGGGTACACATCAGTTCAGGCGGTTAAAGATCACTTTAACGACATGATTGAAACCGGGCTCCGTGCTGAGGGATTTACTGATGAACAGATAAAATCGGTACAGGAACGTTTTCACAGCACTGCTGAAACCACCCGGGCGGCGAAAGTCCCTGGCGGTAACGATGCCCTTTCTTATCTTATTGGTGGTGCATACGGTGCGGATGAAGCCGCCTTTGATTATGGCAGAATCGCTAACGACCCATTAGGTAGTGGTCTGTCTAAAGAACAAGCCAAGGCCGCTCAGAATGTTTTATCCAGCCTTGATTCAAAACTGTTTGAGCCTGTGATTGGTTCATCTGCGCTACAGGAGATTGATGACCTTAACTCTGATTTGAATCAGAGGCACGAACAAACTGCAAGTGCTGGTGGTGTGCGAGAAACAGTTGAAAACAGAACGGGGGGAATTAATCCTGACGGGCTAGGGCCTGGTGCGCAATCGACAAGTCTTGGTCGTGTGAATGATTTTCTGTCGAGTTTGTCGTCGAGTCGTACCGGGGCTGAATTATCTTCAGCAATATCTGGTTATTTTAGCCCTCAAGCGCTTCAAAATACGATTAACAGTAATGCCGCGGCGTTAGGTGTAGAGCAAGGCACCTCTTGGAGTCAATTGAATGAGAGTCAGCAAAATAAGGTTCTTGCCGAGCAAATGAATACGGCATTGAAAGAGGTACCGCAATCATTGGGAATCGATGCTTCGAAGCATCAAGGTCCGATTGATTTTCAGGCCCAGGCAGGTGTTCACGAAACCAATGACTTGAACAACCAAGGGGCTATTAACGGTGGTAAGCGGATCTTTAATGATATGGCCTCTGATTTCCAGTCCACTGCAGATAAGAAGGAAGGAAATATACGACAAACAGAGGACTGGTATCAGAAGGTTGATAAGGAGCAGCTCGCTGGAATGATGAGCGGTTTCGCTTTTGGTGCAGACTCATCGTTCATTAAAAATATGGCGCAACACGTTCCAGGTGGCGAGAGGGGGGATGACCAGACTAACCCAAATACCATCGGCGGGACGGACTTTGCTGCCCCTCTACCTGAGCGACAGGAAGCATGGAATGTCAGTCTACGGGCACAACTTGGAAATGAAATTGCTGAAAACAGGTTGAGCGGAAATGAAGCGAACCTGATCTATAACGCGCATGCCATTGAAAAGGGTAGTGATGTAACGCCGACTATGGCATATGCAGGTTTAGTCGCAGGAAACGTGGCAGGTAATTATGAAGTGAAAGGGGCTGGAGAAGCTCAAATGGATACTTTTGGTAATTGGCTTGATGGAGTGGACGAAAAGGCGAGAGGGACAACAGTTGAGAGATTGGGGACGCAATACGCCGGTGCTCAATCACCTATTGCGAGTATAAATACCCAACGAGATAACATGAATCTATCACCTGCAGAGAACATGCAATATTTGCAGTCTGTAAGGGATGGGGTAGCGGCCAATGGCGGTGATGTGAGCGAGTTTAGCGACCAAAAGCTCAAGGAAATAGTCGATAGCGTGTCCTATGGCAGCTTAAATGGCAATAATTTGCAAACATCTATCGGACGGAAGGAATATGCTGCTATTAACGATACTGTCGAAGACATGATTTTTTCTTTACCAGGGGCTATGTCTGGCAGAGATGTGGGAGGGATACTACAATCTCCGTTAATGGATATTCATGCTCAAAGATATGAGTCAAATGACGGGCCGGGAACCTCTGTAACCTCCCCTAGCTTTAAAATTACTGACGGTTTAGATGATAGCTTCACTAGGTTTTCTAAACCTTAAAATACTCAACTAATACACTATCACTAACGAATAAATGTTAGTGATGGTGTTTGCATTTTATGTCCGAGAAGGTTGATCCGGTTTGGATCCAAAAAGAAATTGAAAAGGATGAGTTACGGCTGATTAATTTACCTGCCGGGCACTACTACATTTCACGTAAAGGGGAAATTTACAGTTTGAATATGGCGTTTCCCCGGAGGATTGAGGCCATTCCCAAAGTGAATGGTGAGCAAATCATCGTATTGTACACACCGACAATAACGGCTTATGACGTTGCTGACCTTGTGTTATCGACATATAAGCCTAACACAGCTGATAACAGTCTATTGCCATGTTATCGCGATGCTAATCCTGCAAATTGCAAATTGGACAATTTATTCTGGGGTGATCATGAAGCTGTTAGAAATTGGCGGCAAAACGCTTTAAACATTGCGTCCCAGGCCCGCAAAGAAACAGCCTCAGACTCGGAAAAAGTGATAGAACCAGAGAAATGGCAAAGCGTTCCAGTCCCTACGATGGTAAAGCGAACAGCGATCATATCAGCATTGATTCATATGATCATCGATACAACACAACGAATGATGTCGGACCATGAATACGATGACGATACGCTTTTTGTTCTGAGAATGGTCGTTTTAAGGTTCAAAAATGTAGCGCACAAGGAGTTTGTACCCATTGATAACTTGCGTTCTGTCTTCGAAACAGAAGTCCCTGACGTTAGGATCGCAGTCATGATGAAGCGTTTCCACGAACGTTTTGACAAGATTGGTTGTTAAAATGAAACCCTGGATATTAATAGCATTCGTCCTATTTCATTATCCATCTTTAGCCATGGATAAAGTGACAACTGATCTAATTGCTAAGGCGATGGAAGGTGATGTTTCTGCAAGGCTAACGTTAGCGGAAGTGTTCAACGATCCTCAACATAACTTCTATTACCCGGGGAAGTCACTGGATATGTATGTGAAGCTTGCTCGAGAGGGAAATCAACAAGCTTATTACCCGTTGGCTGAGATGTTTTCCAACCCCGACTCTGAGCAATACAACCCGGCCAGGTCAGTCCTGTACCTTAAAAAACTACCGGATGTACCTAAAGGCAGAATATTGTTGAGTGAAGTGTTGTCATATCGGGTGCCACTGTCGAGGATTTCAACGGAGATTACATCGCGCGACATTCCAGTCTCGGATCCATATTACCAACTCTTAAAAGCGTTGGAATATTTCCCTTTTGACTCTGCCAGCGCTGAAATGAGGAAACATCTAATTGAGGTTTCTGAACTGGATGTTGCAGCGCCTTTTCGCAAATATATTTACCCTGCACTGATATTACCGATAGCCGCTCAAACCAGTTTGTTCAGAGTGGCGGAGGCGGCTCTTGGTGGAGAAGCCTTATCATCATTGAGCTGGCATTTAGATACCTTTGATGACCGGTGGTACCCGGTGACAGAAACGAAAGGAATCGAGTGGGTAAAGTTTGTATTTGAGCCCGATGGGTGGCGGGGTCAGCGACTGGCTGGGATAGTTGTGTCTTATCCAGCCGGCGCGAAGTCAGCATTGCAGGATTATTATTCAGCAATGATGACGCCTTTCGAGGATGGGTTACGTTTGCCCGGCGTTTTCTTAAGGTTTAAGGCTGCAGGGGAGTCCGTTTTTGCAGAGTTTGTATTTACGGCCGTTAAACCACTGTTGAAGCCGTCACGATTACCTGATGAGCCGGCAATGAGAAACGCCATTCCTCGAATGCTCTTTACTTCGACTATAGAGGATCAGTAGGGATGTTTTATATGCCAAAATGGTTCGGTGTATTGGTATTGCTCACTTCGCTGGCACATGCGAATGCTTTTGCCCGGGAGGAGACCGCCAGTCGTATTATTGAATATTTTGTGGTGGAAGTTATCGATTCCAAAACCATTTACCAGCCTACCGCAGAATATAGATATCACGTGAGGCCTCTGGGGAATCTTAGTCAAATTACAAATTTGCCATTTCCAGCAAAATTTTCCACTTATGTTGTATTGAGGAAAGATACAGTCGGCCCTGGTTACTGGATGTTAGTTAAGCTTGACCGGGAAACCAATGAAGTGAATGTACTTGATGTGACCACACCGCAAGTTGGATTTTCCGATTCGAGTTATTTTCGTCAGATTTTCTATGAGCGTTTAAAGAACGCACTGGATCCAGTAAGGGAAACGTTAATCGATAGTCACAAATATGCCAATGTTAAAGTGACACTTGGCGTGGCGGATGATTTGTCAATTCAAGCTAAATACAACAAGCCTGGTAATAATTTAGTGTTGGTGTCGACAGATTATTACATCGATATGTTAATTCCTGACTTTTCACCGTTTTTTGCTCGCTATTCGGAGTTTTTTTTTGATGTAACACTGAATAGAAATGCTGTGGTAGTGAGGAACTCAAGGCATAGCGTGGGGCGTTATTTCTTTTATCAGGCAATTGATCAGACTGAACCGCTGCCTACATCATTTCGTCGAGCTTTAGCTGGAATGGAAGTGCCAGATAAGTAACCTTTTGTTGTTTCCAATGGGGGGTAAATGTACTAACCCAGGGCTTGAAACGCCTTAAACATTTCTACATCGACTTTATAGGCGACAGCAAGACCACCCTCAGTTTTACTGATATAGTGTTCTACAAGAAGATACCTGCCCTGTTTCGTCGGTTCTGTTTTCATAATCCAGCCAAATTTGTCTGCGCCTGTCCATGAGCCAATAGAAAAGCTCAACAAGCGGTTACGTTTTAATGCATCCCTTATTCGACGATAGTCAACTTTGCTAATGCTGATCAGGTTTTCTTGTGTAAATTCACGTGCAAGGGTTGTCATAGCGATTCCTTAGTTTCAATCTGGATAATCAAGGCTAATACTGTCTTCAGTCAGTAGCAACGTTCAATGGAGCGCGTCTGATTACATTGATATTTACCCAGCTAACTCTCATCACCCTCATCTAGCGCTTCGGGCTCTACATCAAACATATCGGTCTCTGCGTCTTCTAGTACAGCTTCTACATCGGCGACCGCTTCCGCTGGGAGTTCGGCCAGTGTTTCATGCTCAGAAAACGTCTGACTGGCGACATAAGAATCGATTTGTGAGTCAGACGCAAACGCTTGGAATGATGAAAACGCCAAGCCAGTTAGCATTAAATTACTGAAGCTGCCGTAGTCATCGTAGCGATGGATATGGGTGACTTGGTCGGAATATGCAGAGCAAAATCGATTCGTTTTAACGCTACAATTGTTCGGCGTATCAACCAACCACTTTGTTTTATCACCCGACAAGTAGTACTTGCTTGATCTCGACCACTTGGACAATACAACTTGAATTTTTCCTTGCCGATTTTCGCGATCGATAATCTCCCCCCGGCACTTTTGAATAATGTCGTCGAAGTGTTCCATTTTCTTTACTAAAGCAGCTATTTTTGCCAGCAAAACTTGTGCATCTGCCCGAATGTTTTGCATTAACATTGCTACATCAACGGTTTTAAAATGTTCGGTTACAGCATCAATAAGGGCGTTTCTGGTATTGATGTCAAAATCCGCAATGGCTTTTGCCAAATCAACGTGCCTTTGGACGGTCACCTTAGCCTCTTGCAGTTTCTGTTTTGCTTGGCGGTCCAGTTCAGCTAATTGCGGTAACTGATTTTCCAAATCATCATAACGTGAGATAGCATCGTTTAAATCTCCTACCGTTGCCTGGCATTCTTCGTGGTATTTTCTGCGTAACAAAAACTTCAATGTGAGCACATCAGCTATCCTGCCAACCATTCCGCGCTTACCCTGAATGTCTGCTTTGACCCACGAAAAATGTGGAGCGATTTCATAATCTGTTAAAATTTTATCTGTTTGTGCTAATAGCTTTGCACTTTCACGTTCGGCTATGACCAATATGCCGACCAATGGATCAAGTAACCGGCTTTGATTAACCACTACATCGGCAAGCGATAATTGCTCATACTCTTCTTGGTTTTTATTTAATGTCTCATAACAGGAACTCAGCACATTGGGCAGTGAAATTGCTGATATTTCTTTGGCCAAAGCACTTATGTCCTCGGCATCGATGGACGAAACTAAGGCCGTAGCTAGTTGTTGGCAGGCTGCATGTAGCTCTTGCTTAACCTCAGCGCTTGCTTGTTGTGTCTCGGAAATTTGCGCATTAAATTGTTCTATCTGACTTTGATAGGTTTCGATGGCTGCACGTGCGTCTTTTATGCCTTGCTGTTTTGTATAACTCATAGTGTTTAATTGCCTTATTTAAAATTTGCTAAGCCGCTTGATTTTGATCTAGTAGGGACTGCATTCTGTTTGACCGAATGGATTTCAACGTGCTTACCGCGCGTGTAATCGCTGTTGCTGGTAACATAAACGTTTTTGGCATTAATAGGGTTTCGAGTAATTGGCCAGCCGCAATTGCGCTGCCATGGGAATAAGGTTGCCGTTTTAACTCTGCTTTCACTATTGAGTGTCTTGTCAGCGCTTTATGAAGTGATTCTTGTGGTGCATTAATATCACCCAAAGTGCATAGGTTTTTGTTTTGTAGTTGACGGATCCTGTCAAATTGATCGTCAAAGCCTTTTTCTAACCCATAAAACAAAGTTGGGACATTCGCCGCCTGCAACTCTTCAACACTGTTGTAACCAGCGGCGCTAATCGCTAAATCAACACCCGCAAAATAGCGATTCACTCTGGTGCCGGTGAAAGGAATTGCTTGACGGTTTGCATAATGTATTACGCCTTTGTAAAGCGGACCGTATCCAACAATGACACGAGCATGCGGGATCACTTCCGCAACAACATCAAGCCACTTTCCCAAAAAGGCTTCACTGTTGGTATCACCGCCGCCTCCACTTGAGAGGTAAATTAGTTGCTCATGCTGCTGAATACCAAATAAGGTACGCACTTCATCGCGGCTAAGTGAATACTCAGGTTTAAATCCATGAATTTTACCTGCAAAGGAAATATTGGGATGAAAAGGGTACGAGGCACCAGTATCAGCAGTTTCAGGCACGATAACCCGATCGAATAGGGAGATGTTGTTTTTAACTTGTCGTGTGATACTTTCCATCTTTCGAGCACGATCTATGAAAACAGTTCGTTTCGCCAAGCTTTTCAAAAAGGGAAATTCCTGGTAGCTACCTTTCGGGTTAGTATCCAGAATTAAACCATCCGGTGCTTTGGCATTTAAAAACGTCACAATCTGTGTTTTTATGTGGGCAGTTGTGCTTTTCATAGGTAAACCCAGTGCCTTTATGGTTGTTTTTGAGGGCAGCTTGATAGTTGGAAATTGGGTAACAACAAAAGGGGCGTCAGACGTCGTCAAAAACTCAAATCGTGGCTCAATATCCATATGTTGGCAAAGCCAGGCCATGTCTTCAGCGATATTATTTAAACGTGATATGTGACCTATACCCGTTCCGTTTATGGCATAGAATACTGCTGATAGTTTTTTGTTCATCTTCAAATCGATAATAATTTTAACATTCACCTGAATGTATTAACGCACGATTCGAGTGTTGCGCTACTTTTATTGATGAAGATTTTCATGTCCGTAGGCTGTCTATTCTGGACAAATAGGGAAGGGCTAAGCGTGTAGGTTTTACGCATTGGCGTAACGATTAATACGTTTATTTATGCTGCGCTATCGTTGCAGCTTTTATTGACTGGGCAACCTTTACATTTGAATTTTTGAGGCGACGACGGTAGTAATTCAGAATCTGCAACCCTCGCCATTTCAACATAATGTTTAATTTCTGAATAAAGCGCTTGGTCGTCTTTAGGTAGATAAAATACCTGACTTTCCGTTTTCGTCTTTATCTGTATTGCGACGATTCTGTATTTACTTCTACTGGCCAGGGCCGCGGCTTTAGCTTCAGCTATATCACTTTGGTAGATCCCACGCACCCTACTCTTGTACTCAAAAGCGATATCGCCATCCTTTGTTCTTAATATCAGGTCGGGTTTAGCTGCGACGCCAAATTTTTTATTGGTAAAGACCTTAGAGCGTCGGCCTTTATCCTGGTATAGAATTCTATCTTCCTTAACCGAGGGCGACAGGAAAACAAGCACAACCAGAAATAAAAGGGACAGTAAAATTACTGTGGTCATCGTTTTATCCAACGCTTGTGAATAAACAGTAACAGTACTTTCGCTGATTTTTTTAAAGCAGGGAAATGCCGAATAATCAGGCAGATAGATGGGCTGATTTTATAATACATTTTGATGAATAGGCTACCAGCAAAGGTGTTTAAGTGTGTGTCGCGGTAGTGTCGAAAATCATTAGTGACAGGGTGCATTTCTCCAAATACCGCGGTTGCGATAAAGCAACGTGAGTCGCTGTTTTTCTTTACTGCTTTATTAAACTGTTGATGGGCGAGATCACCAGCTTGCCGACGCGCCTTTGCTTCGGTAGAAACCTGGTGCCCTTGTTTTTCCAACGAAACCGACCGGGGGCAAAATGCCACCCGGCCAATATCACTTGCTGTGACATACTTCTTCTTTTTCATTACTCGAACGCTGGCACCGGTTGGTACGTCATCATGTTCAGTATCTGGGTCAGCGGTGAATCATTAAGCGCTTTGGCTGACAATGAGATTTTATCTAACAGTCCAGGCTTGTTGGAATAGTCTCGAACGTTAACGGTACCGAAATCGTCCAACAGCAACTGCGTGGTCGTAGTGACTTCATCAGCTAGGCCTAGCTCAACGGCTTCGGCCCCAAGCCAAAACTCACCGGAGAACAGATAGTCGTGATCTGCTTTGAGCTTGTCACCACGGCTTTCGATCATGACATTTTTAAATTGAGTGTGGATTTGATTCGCCATGGTCTTAATTTTCTGGATATCCTTTTCTTTTGGCTTGATGAATTGATCCAGGACTGACTTGTTTGAACCTGAGGTGATAACTAATCGCTCCACGTCATAATTTTCAATGGCCTTTCCGAAGTTAAACTGTGAAACAATGACGCCGATCGAACCGGTATAGGTACTTTCCAGAACATGAATTTCCGGTGATGCCGCGGCTATCCACATTGCCCCCGATGTAATGCTGTCAGTGCCGATTAACGCCATTTTTTTATCAGGGTAAAGTGCCTGTAAGCGTTTAATCTCTTTGTAGATCAAATGTGCCTGAGCCGGCGAACCGCCTGGAGATGATATTTTGATCAATACACCTTTGGCCATTTTATCTTCAAACGCTTTTCTAAGGGCCGGAATGACGGCGTCAGCAGAGGCAGTGGGTGATCCAGGTTCAATGGTACCGGTGATTGATACCTGGGCAACGTAGCCTGTTGGTGACTCGTATTTTGCTTTTTCGTCGTAGGCTTCTTTAGCCATGAAGAACAAGAACAGAAAGACAGGCATAGCCCACATTAGCAGTTTTAGCTTATTGTGTTTATGCTGGCTTTTCATCAGGTTTTGCTGGTCTACCACAACCGTCATTAATGTGCCTAGCACATCCATTACCTTGTGGTTGGTTTCGCCGGTATACCTGACGGTACGCATCAGTTTTTCTTCCATATCCTCCCGGCTTTTTTTCGCCTCCTCCAGAAGAGATAAAATATCGTCGTGTTGCTTATTCGGCGTTGATTTGTGTGTCTCATCGTCTTGTGAGGCGTTATTCTGATTATTTTCGTTAATGTCACTCATTCGGTTGCTCCGACAGGGAATAGTTAATAACTGAGATGAGTGTATTAGGTGGAGAATATTGTCTGTGTTAGCCGGCCACGCCAGTTGGACGTTCAGAGAGCGAAACCAGCGTTGTATCTTGATGTGTGGTTACGGCTTGGTGCAAGATTTACGTGTCGCCACTCCTCGTTCGTATGGAGCAAGGCCTAATAATCGTCGATCTGCCCTAAATCATGCACTCTCACTAGGGTATCTTTTACTAACCTAATTTCAACGCCGCCCCCTGATTGTCGAAATAGAGGCTCTACTGTGCCGACTTCTACATCGGCATCTTCCATTAACTCGTAGACTTTGAAATAAGAGGCGGGTAAAGCAATTGGAAGTGAATAACGTCCAACAATAGCAAAACCGGTATTCGCAAAAAGAATATCCTTTTGCGTCGTAAGATAGGTTTTGGCGGATAAAATATGTGACTTTGGGTCGAAACGAAAGTCTGTGGATGACTTCAAGTTTCTTATTAATTTTGTGCGTTTAGCAAGTTTAATTTTGCCTATTAGTGGTACTGCGCCAGTTATTCCGGTGAAGCTTGTCGGGATGTTGGCTTTATTGAGAGTGGCGACGACTGCGTTACGATGTTCAAGTGAATTATGTACTGCCATATCTTCTACTGCCCCGTTTATCGGCCACGGATCACCTCGTAAATAGTCTTCGAGATCGAAGTATGTATCGTGTTGATAGCAGGGGAGTATAAATTCATCAGAGAGCACGATTGCAAATTGGTTACGTTCGATGCGGCCGACTTGTATGACCCAAAACCCCATGCCGGTTTCAGCATGCTGTGATTTTAGATTTTCCATCCTTTCTGGTGCGAAGTGCATTTTTAGAGCCTTCATTTTCTACATTCTCCTTGGGATAAACAGATTGAGAATATGGCTACTCGCAAACACCCGCCATAGTCACCTTAATACACTTTGAGACTTAACGCATTCATATTCTTGAAGGTAAAAAGATGAGACGAACATTAATAATTATTTTGATCAGTTTTATAGCGGTAACAGGATGTTCAGAGCGGCAGGGTAGTATACCGATAAATCCTGATGGAAAATCAGACCGATTTATTGAAGGGGTGCACTATACACGCGTGAAACGCCTTGATGAATCGAAAGATCCACAGGTAATAAAGTTCATTTCATTCAATTGCCCGGCCTGCCGCTTCCACGAATCGACATCAAAATTATCAGTAGATGAAAGTGTGACAGTAGAGCGTTTTCCCGTGTCATTTAGTCGTGAGTCCTGGCAATCGTCCGCAAAAGCCTATGCAACATTGAGGACTTTGAATCTCCATGATGAGTTTAGCTGGCCTTTATTTGAGGCAGTACAGACCACCAGAGAACCTATCGGGGATAAGTCTTATTTTGCTAAATGGGTTTCAGAGCGTTCAGGTTTGACAGAAAGCGACGTATTAAAAGCCTATGACCATGATAAGACTTCAGAGCTTATGGCCCTCTATAAAGCTGCAGAGCGACGCTTTGCGATATCATCGGTACCCAGTATCTACGTTAATGGCAATATCTTCATTAACCTGCAAGCGATGGAAGGCGAAAGCCAGACTCAGAAAATGCTGTTTATGAATGAGCTGATAGATCACTTAATTGCTAACCATGGGAAGCAATAAGATGCATATCGAGCAATTGAATTACAGGCGCGGCCAATTTGAACTGGATATTGATCGGCAAGTAATCGCGCTACCTGGGCAATGTACGGCGGTCATAGGTGAAAATGGTGCTGGGAAGTCTACTTTGTTTAGGATCTTAGCCGGCGCCATAAAGGCTCAGGGGTCGTTCAATACTGGTGATAAAAAGCCAAAAGTACTGTTCCACGACGCGTTTGCTCAGTTAAATAAGCGACTTCGTGTTGCTGATCATGTCAATTTGACGGCGTCATTACACCAGACGCCTCAGCTAAGAGTTGACGAAGTGGTCGCTGACTTCAATTTGTCAGAACTATGGTCCCGCTTTCCCCCAGCACTGAGTGCTGGCCAGCTGACTCGTGTACGTTTGGCTAAAACGTTGCTGGCTGAACCTGATGTTGTATTGCTGGACGAACCTACAACTGGGCTGCAATACAGTGCGGCTGAACAGGTTGTCAGGTGCATTAGTTTGCTGTTGAGCCAAGGTAAATCAGTCGTTGTCAGTACACACCACCTGATAGAGCTTTCGTCACTGAAGCCTTATTTGGTTGGATTAAAAGCAGGCAAAGTAGTGCTTTCGGAACCCTGGTCCGAGAGATATGAGAATTATGCTGCCATTTGTGAACTGATGAGGACGCTAAGCGCTGTTCCTGTAGAGAAAACTATGAAGGTTGTGCCGTGAGAGTAACTAATGTCGTGAAAACATATTTCACTATGGGCTTTAAAGAGTATTTCCTGGCCAGAAAGACGGCTGTGATCCAGTTAGTGGTGTTACCGGTGTTAGCGCCTCTGGTATTGCTTGCTTTTTTGATAGCGATGGCGGCAATCATGGTCAGCAATGTTCAAATTCAATCTGATTCGCCCAGTGCAAGTAACCTAACCTCTATCATAGGTGTTGTATTGCAAGAACACCGTGATACCCATTATGACGCCGTCACAGAGGGGCTGCGTTCATTGCCTATCGAAGTAAAAACTGAATTGTTACATGATCAGGAGGAAGCCGATAGAGCATTATTGGAAGACAAGGTTCATGCGGTGATTGTGTTTAAGTCAATTACCCCTTTAGACATTGAATTACGCTCACCGAGCCAGAAACAAACTGTTTACCGGCATGTCATTAATGCAATAGATAGCTTTGAATTCGCCAGAGCTTTGCTCCCATTGCAGCGACAGGTGCTTATAGAGAGAGGGGTAAGCTCTGAAATTGCAGAAGATGTGCTTACACAGGGTGCCTTTAAAAAAGTTGTCGTTGGAAACAGTAGGCCGCCAATTTTTGCGCTGGTGCTTGCCGGTATATTCTGGATTGGAACAGTGATGTATCCAATCAGTATTGCCAAAATGGGGATCTTTTACAGTAATGATATTGCCGGTGACGATATTTCACATTGCCTCTCGTTAAAAATTCCATCGGTTTACTATGTTGTATCAAGAATTGCCGGGGCATTTGCGGTGTATTTGCCTGCCTCGCTGATCATGACTGCAATTGTATTGTCGTACATGGCATTTTTAAAAGTGTTCCTGACGTCATCATTAGCTGTACCGCTTTATAACTCAGAGGATATACGGATATTGATTGAGCAGTACCTGGCATGGTCTCAAGTATTTTTCGGTAAAAGTATATTTATATTGCCTGTCGTGGTCATTACGTTGGGTATACCGATGCTGGCTATTAATTTGCTTATTTATTTTTACAGTAAAGATGAAAAAACCGCGGTGACCTATTCCGGCTATTTAGATACGCTGTCTTACGCTTTTCCCGCATTTGCAGTTTTTGTATCGTCAGCGATCCCTGAGGCTTTTGCTTTGATTCCACTGCTACAGCAATTTTACTTAATGAGGGCGGTAGTTGTTGACAGTTTGAATCCAGGGTTCTTAGGTCTGTATATGGGGTCTACGCTGATTTTTCTGCTTTGCGTGCTATGGGCCGCTAGTCAGAGGGCTTATCACCCAGCGCGTTGGTTGCGATAAGTGTTTCAGGATTGACCCACGTAGTCCCAGACCTCGACCTGTTCAATGGTGATCCGCTTAATGGCCCAATGACCAATGATTTGGAATTCGCCATTCACATAAAATGCGTTTAACAGTGCTGTAGGCTGTTTAGTTAAAATCCGAACCATTGTCCCTTCTTCGGGAGGCTCTATTGGTAAGTCTGCCAAGATTGACTCTCATGGGGGTTTTGGCAGACTTTAACACAGGATAGGGGGCGTTTACTTCGGTTGGTTTTTAAAGACGGTTGGGTGATAGCGTCGCTAATGCCAAAGCAAAATCCTCTGGCGAAAACAGCTTTTTCTCTTCTTCAAGAAACAATAATGCGCTGAATTCACCTTGTTCGGCCAATGCGAGTAAGGAGGGGCTGTGCCCGACTATTTCTTTATGGGCTGGCAGTTGTTCATCTAAAAACTCAATGTATCGATCTTTTGTGTAGGAAAATGCAATATCTGTTTGGTTATTAAGGTAATCGACTGCGATGATACGCATGCAGTGTTTCCTGATGGAGTAAGCGTACTTTCCACTCACATCACAAATATCGTGCTCACGCATATAGGCGTGAATAAGTTGCTGAATGGAAAACCAATCGTCCTTCCTTTCCTTAACAATATGTTTATGAAAATAGCCACCGAAGTTGGAGACTTTACTGTTCCCATCGGCGTTCCGTGTCTCATCTGGGCTAAATTTCGTAAGCTGACGCAGGGACTGCCCCTTTTTGATACACCACTTCAAATACTCCATATCAGGATCCCGGGGGTCGCCAGCACTTTTCATTACCGAGTCTACGGTTTGAGGAGGAACGCCTAACGGCTCAAGGTTGTCAGTGATGAAGCGTTTGGTTAGCTTTTTTTGGGCCGGACTTTTTTGCAGAACGTACTGTAGGTTTTCCCGTATTTTAAAACGAATATGGGTGATTTTTCGCCGGCCAACCTTTTTTTCACTGCCAAAGCTTTCTTCTTCCAAAGCAATATTGATGGCAAGGGATGATTTTCTGTCGTTAATAGTGTCGACTGCTTTGGTTATGATGCGTCGCTTAAGGGTGTTGTAATCGTCGTAGGACGAATTCTCCGTCCCGGTTACCCGTCTGAAATCGTCAATGCTGATATAGTCAGTATACCTGGCGCCATCGAGCTCATGCGATGTTCCATGTTCGTAAAAATACAGGCAAATGTCGTAGATCAACGGTGAATATTTATTCGTTAATGCATTCCAATTTACCGGAGATTTGAATGAAATACTCGGATTAACGATGAAGTACACGGTCATCGGAGGGATCCAAAACCTGAAGTAACCATTCTCATGAGTACATTCACCGATGAAGCTCGAAAAACCGCCGAGATCATCACCGACTGCAGCGGCAAACCCAAAGGCGTCGACACCAACAACCTCTTTGGCCAGGGAACGGTATATTTTCACAATAGTGCTGTAACTGTAGAAACCGTTCCCTTTAAGGTAACCCATGGCCTCCATGATCAAATCATCTTTGATTTGAAATTCCAACGGTCCTCTTTGCACATCTTCTTTGGAGATTTCATGTGCGTTAGAGGGATCAAATTTTGTTTTCAGGAAGAACTGCTCTCTGACGCAGTAGAGCAGAATATGCCAGGCCTTTTGTTTTCGTAACGTCAAATCACCTGTAATGTTTAAACTCGACAGCGCTACGCTTTTGGTAAACGTTTCTTCGCGCGTTTGTAAAGCCATATTCATAAATCTAAGCTACCTTGCTGCATGTCTTCACACCTTTCCTGATGTAGGGGATTGTAAGAGAGTATTTTCTGGATTTTAGTTAATAATTTGTAGGTCAAAATACGTCCTATTTACGTCGAGTGTGATTTTGCAGTACGTAGTGTATTAGGTGCGTTTTTTGGTGATTTGAATGTTAAATCGAGTTTGAAAAGTCAGATCTTAATTGTCGGATATTGTCAGGCCCAGGCAAAAGTAAAAATACAGATCAATTAAATATTAATACCAATAAAACAATCCGATACTAATTAAAACAATGAGTTACAAGGTTTTCCGACCAAAATGATCTCAAATATCCTACCTAAAGGATCGCAAGTTTTGGATCAAAGATCGCGAAGGTGCTGTTTATCTTTTTTCATACACAGAATATACACAGTTATTAGCAAGTTACTCACTTAACCCCAGATCCTGAATGTAGGAATAAGTAGCTACTCATAGGTAAACTCTGTAATTCCTTACCTTTCTGATGATCAAAAATGTCGGAAAATACTAGTATTTGTTTTACACAAAATTGGTGAATAGGTGCGGAAACAGCGCTGAATTATTTAGGTAACGTCGGGTTAGTTTAAATAAAGTAGGGTAACCCGCATAAGTGAGTTTGCTTTCAGATGTAATGCCGTGACTCAACTAAAGTATGATTTATTCATCAGGAATACAAAAAATCAAGAAATATCAGTGGTGTATGCAGCGTTGAATTTTTAAAAAAGGACAGATTATGACCTTAATATTTTAATTCCTCTTTTTATAATACTAATAACTCTTTGTAGGACGTTTGACGTATTTTGAGGATGGAAAAATGAAAGAGCCTGAGCATTTTGGTGAACTTTTGAAAGAAATGAGAATAGCCTATGGCATAAACCAGGAGAAAATGTCCGAGCTTCTTGCAATGTCCAGCAAAAACTATGGTCGTATTGAAAGAGGTGAAGTGAAGCTTACGGCAGAAAAGTTTCACAAATATTCAGTATTGTTTAACCGTCAGCTTCTGGAACAAACTGCTTTTGTATTGGATGAGCGTTTTACACCATCAGGAATACTTGGGAGTGCGGCGAGAATGTTGGAACGTCTATTCATGGAGGGAAGCCGATGAGCGTTGATAGTTACCTGGTCAGAACATTAGTATTTGTACTTGGATTTTCGCTGGCTACATACGGTTTGGCAGAGGCTTACGGTGGTATCACGTTAGATCTAAATTGGTCCTCCTATTTTATTAATGTAGGCGCTTTGTTTTTCGCGGGAACTTTTTGTGTAGGGCGTGCGAATAACTACCTTTTGCTGTCCTTTGTAACAGTGACATTGACAGGCTTTCTCATTCTTTATGTTTTGGACGCAGTACTTCCGTTAAGCGCTTATCTGCGCGTAAATATGTTTCCGTTTATCAGCTACGTTGGGCTTTACATGCTGACACATCGTAATGTACTGACAATGGCATTGAATAGAAGAAAGAATGCTGAATCAGAAAGTCTCAGCACACGTCTATTGAATAGGATTTTTAAAAGAGATTTACCTACTCGAGAAACAAACCTTTCTTTGATTATGCTTTCTGTTGCAAGGTTATATGTTATCGCTGACGTGATATATGCAATGGTAAGTTTGTTCTATTACAACTTAATAGGCGTTGGCTTCTATGAACTTTATATGCCTTACGTACTTTCCGGAGAGGGATTTAATATCCCCATGGTAAGAGACGGAATATTTATTGGGATTGATTGCCTGACAAGTTTTATTTTAGTCATCCACATCATCTATGACGGCAGGAGACCTGATACATTAGGGTTAGGCCCTACAGCGATTTATGACCGTTCTCGTTGGAAATAGAAAAGGGGCTTTTAGCCCCTTTTTCTCGCTTACGAAAATAGTTTAGATACGGATTTTCGGTTTCCAAACTGCGCTAGTTGCAGTTTTTGTCTCTTCCTTCTTCTCGACTTTTGCTGCTTTTTCTTCTGCTTTTACATTCTTAGCGAAGGCAGAACCACTTACTAATGCAGCCATTACTGTTACAACAAACAAAACCTTTTTCATAAGAAATTCCTTATAATTAAATGAACACTCTTTGGTGTAATGTATTAGTTGCAATCAGTGTGCCACGCAGTATTGACAAAAAATTGGCTTCTTTACGTCTTGAGGTGTGTTCAAGTATTGCTAACTCAATAAGCGGTCTTTTATTTTAACGAATGCGGCAGACGTGCATTAGACTATTTATTAATAATTGATATGTAAAGGTTTATTGGTATTTTAAAAATGTGTTGGACAAGTGTGCCTTTAACCCTTTTTATTATCAATCTGCTTTTTTTAATGCGAAAGGTGTTTAACATTAAAAAAGAATACTATTTCGACTGTCAAAAAGTCGTCGCTAAGCTATAATCGGGATGTAGGGGCAAACAGCTTCTAATGTTGTAAACAAACAAAACATTCGCCCGGCCTCGCCGGACTTTTTTTATCTAACCAAATAACTTTTTAAACATTGAATACACTACCTCCGGGGGGGAAACCTGCGCTACCAGGTGCTCTATCATAGGGGAGGGCTTTGGAATTGCTCTGAAGAGTCTGTGAATGATGTATCGTTCGCCCCAGTCTACTAATACTTTGAAATCTTGGTATGTTTTTCTCAGCTGATTTTTAACAAGCGTTATTTCAAAGAATACGGCATAGCGTTTTTCATTTTTTAAATACTCAATACCATACTCAAACTCAATGTTTCTATGAATTGATTTTGCCAGTGCGTGAGCCATTTGTTGTTTTGCTTGCGATGTAAACAACTGAATTGCCGAAGTTTCATATGTATTTAAAAATTGTGCGGGTATGTTTTTAAAAGAAATGCAAAGAGTAGTTGGGTAATCGTTGATTAGCCCATGTTTATTTTCTGCTAAAAACAGGGCTAGAAAGAGTTCGTTTAAATTTAGTGAGGCACGGTCAAAGCGGCGAGAATATTCCGCCCCCTGGATGTTGAAAACGGAATGAATTTGCCATTCCATAGTAATGGTATCCCTGATGTTCTTTGATGTAGCTCTGAAAAGTCATACATCGAATCGAATAACGTTTTTTACTTATTATTATTCAATAACCAGTTGCCGATTTGTCTATACAGTCCCTTATGTACACAGCAACTCCGACATAGACTAGTTCATTTCATTTTATATTTCATTAAAAATCAGCAGGGTGTGAAATGTTTTACTCCTTAAAATTTACTGTTCAATCTTGATAAGCAAGCTAAAGATAAGCCCAGGCACGCAGTCAACGGTTGCTAATGGTTTCCACTGTTGTCGGCCGGTAAGCTTTCGTAATTTGAATAGGTACTAACACTCGATTATTTTCAGACACTTTTGATCTCAAGTTGTCCTTCATCGACAGATGCTCTTATCAGTCATGGTGAGAGGGGAGTCGTCGGAGTTATTTCAGTGAATTTGGCACTAATACATTGAGAATATTTGGGAGGATTTATGTATGCATCTTAACTCATTTTATGGTGATGCAAAGCCGAGTGTTCACCCGGTAGCACTTTCATGCACCCCACTTTTATTAGCGATCTATTTTGTCGGAATATTAGTTGGCTATACAGTACCCGGACTCATTTTAGGCGTATTGTTCTCAAAATGGTATTACAGGGATGCTAAACTCTTAGCATACTCACCGCTCCAACCAAGAACATCTGCTATGCTGGCAGGTTTCCGATTTGGCGTGTATATCAGGTCCATACCCAATGAGTTTTGGGACGACGTTGGTTTGCTTATTGACCATCACGGTACTGGCAAGATAACGGTACCTGGCGATGAAAAATCGATGTTTTATAAAGTGCTTTCGGATTACCTATCTCGTCATCATTCGGCTGTTCAGGTTGAGGCGAATGGTGAGTTGTCAGTAATTGGCCAGTACCAAGCTGATCAAGATGATCAGGTGATTAGTCTACCGCAAGATATACAAAGTGATTTACCTCTTACTAAAGGGCATCGCAAGATACAACTTGATTAGTATCATGCTGCTTTGCCTATACTATCTTTTTTTTCTGCCTTTGTAGTTTCTGCCAGGACAAGTGCTTTATATTGTGCGTAATAGTCTCGTCGGAGTTTTTTCAAATAGAGACTTTCTAATACCTGATAAGTTACGCATGCCTTACTCTTAATCCCCAAGTGGTAGGCTAAGATTTCAAAACAAGATTTGATGGATTTATCCAACCCGTATTTTTTAATTGCTCTGGAACATGAAACCCCGGAAGGTGTAAACGATAACTGAACTGCCCAATCTGACTTGTGTGTGGGCGCCTTGATGGAAAGGTACTCTAATTGTCGGTTTTGCAGGTTCGGAGAGCTTGCAAGAAATCGCGCCATTCTGGCATCGATGAACGGTGTCTTTTCATCTAATTTGTCATTACTAATTTCACGTTGAATACTGCTCATATGACAACCTCTGCTTTGACTGGCTTCATTGTCCGTGGAAATGGGTATAGATGTACAGGCCAGGAAATGTCCTTTCCCGGCCATGATATTTACCTCATCTGGCACTGAATAAGTAACTGACGGATACTGTTTCTCCAGTTTCTTTGATCGTAAATTCGAACACGATGTTCGCTTGCCGGCCAATGTCTGGGTAGTTCGTTAACAACTGAATTTCTAAGGAACTGCCGTCTCTGATAACTGTGTTGTCATCGATATCCATGTATGGTGTCACGATGCCATTGGCGTCATAGGCAACGATGTTGTGAATTGTTACTTGTTGTTCAATTGCTGTGATCCTGAATGTATCCAACAAATATTCACTATCATCCAGTGGGTTTGTCACTTCTAGCGTTTCTACTTTGTTGTAGGGGAGATTGAGGCTTCTGAAGCCATTATCTGTTCTTAGATCCAGTGAGACTGACGGTTCAACGGCGTTGATAATAACGACGTCAGGATCACTGCTTGCTGAGCCATCAAATACCTGCAGCTGGATAATGTATTCCCCATATGCATCTACTTCAATGAAAGGGTTAATGCTGGTGGGGTTTTGGATTGTTGCCTGGCTGTTCAGAGGTCTTTCAATGATTGACCAGTTGTAGGACAGGATGTCGCCATCAGTGTCAGTAGAGCTACTTCCATCCAGTATAAGGATTTCGCCAACAGTCGTACTTACATCGTCACCAGCGTTAGCCGTCGGCAGCCGGTTATACGGTTTAACTGTAATAATCACGGTGTCTACGTCTGATACGGTTCCCGTAATCAAATTTCTGAATCGTAAGCGGGCAACATAAGTACCTGGCTCAGGCGGCTGGAACTGGTAAAGGCCTATCACGTCTTCTGGCTCTTCATTTTCATCTGGGACATATTCAACGATCTGAATAGTGTCTTCTGTTGGAGTAGAGATAAATTCCCATTCATAAGAATAGTCATCCGGTTCTCGATTTGAAATATAGCCGGAGGATCGGCCGTCAAGCACAACAATTTCCCGGGTATAAACTTCCTGATCAATGCCGGCATCTACTTCTCTGGGGCTTCTGACATACTGAATTAGTTTCGTATCAGGGACGCTGCTAACGGTTCCATCAAATACAGTGAGTTGGACAAGATATTCACCATACCTATCCAGTGATAATAAGGTTTCCTGGTTGGTACGATTTGATAAGGTGGTTTCGCTAAGTGTTGGTTGCCTTATGAGCGACCAGTAGTAGGATAATTCATCCGCATCTGCATCGGTACTTATTCCTCCATTTAGTCTTACACTTGTCCCCATGCCTTGCACTATCATAACGTCAGCGCCGGCATTCGCTATTGGAGCTGAATTATCCGTTGAGGCAACGATAGATACAAAACTAGGTTCACTGGTTAGTGATTCGTCATTGACCTCTAACGCTATAACGTAGGTGCCATCCACATCAGGGGTAAAACTCGTTGAAATTGAGTTTGTAGCATCCAGTATCGTAGTGCTATCGACTGGTTTACTGTGGATATACCACGTGTACGATTCAATCTCACTGTCGACATCAATGCTGTTGGCGCCCGATAGAGAAACACGCGAGCCCGTTTTAACATTCTGGTCTCGGCCTGCATCTGCCACCGGAGCATGGCTATTGTCAACGGTAATGGTAACGGTTTGAGGTTCTGACACTAAATTACCATCAGACACGGTTAAATGAGCTGTATATTCTCCAAATATGTCAGGCGTAAAGGACGGTCTGACCGAAGAGGAATCAGTCAGAGACGCTATACTCCCGTCAGGAGTTGTCAGAAACCATGAAAAAGTAATGGTATCCCCATCAACGTCGTAGCTCTCACTACCGTTTACTGTAACAGTTTGGTCAATGCCGGCACTCTGATCCAGTCCGGCATTGGCGACCGGTTGCGCGTTTGGCCGGTCAATGCTGATGGTGAAGTCATATGGGGCGCTGTTGGTTCGACCGTCCGACACAATTAAGCGAATGGCGTACGTGCCATTTTCTTGCACATGTAGTTGCGTAGTTTCGGCTGTACGGTCAGCAATTTTCGCGGGTACTCCATCGGGTTTGGCGATGATATTCCATAAATAACTAATGGTGTGACCATCGGCGTCGCTTGATAATGACCCATCAAGATGGACTTCTCTATACCCGGCAAAATCATAACTGGCGATGGCTACAGGTGCAGTATTGCTGTTGAGTACAGTTATTCCTACGCTGGTGTATTCTGAATAGTTGCCACCATCAAAGGTTCTCAGCGCAATCGTATACTCACCAGGTATGTCTGGTGTGAGCCCTGTTATAACGTCTGATTCACTGGTTAAGCCTGAGACTGAACCTTCCGGCGCGCTGATAACAGCCCATTCATATGCTTCTATCGAGTCACCGGCGTCTGGGTCGTAGCTATTTTCGCCGCTTAATCGAATTGTTTCCCCGGCTAATGCCCGCTGGTCATTTTCGCTAATATTTATGACCGAAATGGGTAGTGAATTATTGACTAAGACGTCGACAGAGGCGGTAACACTATCGAATTCGTCACTTACTGTGAGTTCAAATCGGTATGTACCTCCTGTGTGCAAAATGACATTGAGCTCTGCGGTGTCACTATCGATAGAGGTTGCAGAACCATTTGGCTGACTGATCAGGGCCCATGAATACACAAAATCGTCTGTTTCAGGATCGTTAACAATTGCTTCCAAGGAAGCGGTTTGTCCACTTTGGATTGTGATTGTGTCTGGAAGAGTGATTTCTGGCGGCGTGTTCGTGGCCAACACGGTGATGGTATCTGTCGATGATACGTAACCGTCGCTTACGGTTACTTCTAGAACATATTGACCGGGCAAGTCCGCAAAGAACGCTGTTTCCACAGCATTAATGTCACCGAGTAATGCGGCATTGCTGCCTGATGGTTTTTGTTCTAATAACCAGGAATACGTTAAGGTATCTTGTTCCGAGTCAGAAGAATCACTTGCGCTGAGTTCTACCCTTGTACCATAAGAAACCTCGATGTCAGCACCGGCATTAGCATTAGGCGGCATATTACTGGAAGTCACAACGGTTTGGGCCGGTAAAGAGGCGTTACCGTCTTCATCGGTCACTGTCAGTGTGACCATATACTCACCCATTTCATTTAATTCTAGTGTGATGGTATCGCTACTTTCGTTCGACTCTATGAACGCGTCAGAGCCGTCAGGGGCCATAGCTGCCCATTCATAGGATAATGATGAACCCATAGCATCATGACTGTTGACGCCGGATATGGTGACCGTGGTTCCAATCAGTGCACTGAATGCTTCAGGCAATACTGCTGTGGGTTCCGCCTCGACGACTGTCACCGTCATAGTGTCGGTTGATGTGTTATATCCATCCGTAACAGTCAATTCTATTGTGTAGGTACCCGGAGTGTCGGTAGACAACAAGAAATGGTCGTCCTGAGTCAGGCTGCTATCAATGGTCGCGGCAGAGGGGCCGTCGATAAGTGCCCACGTCATAGTCAGCGTATCTGTGGCTAAATCGTCATAGCTGTTGCTGCCGTCAACCGCAATTTCGGTATTTACCTCAACGATTAAGTCTTCACCAGCATCGGCGTAAACAGCGCTATCTCGACTGGCGCGTTCTGCTGCAGTCATATCGCCGGCTGAATTTAGAAGTTGATCACCTGATTGTTCACCGCCACCTCCGCACGCCGTCAGGATTGCGCAAAGTAGAGTAGAGATTATTGCTTTGTAGCATCGATTTTTCATCATCATTTTCAGTCTTAGTGAGCCAATGATGAGTAATGTATTAGGTGTTTCAGCAAGCCAGTGAAAAAGTCATATTTGCCGGAATACAAAGTGGCGGTGTTTCTATCTGCGCAGATAATCAGGCTAATACATTGAAACGCTTCTATTCCCGTGCGTTGGATAGCAAGTGTTTAGGCTAATTAGCGTAGGACAATCTGAATGATGAAAATGGCAGATCTATTCGCGGGTATTGGTGGGCAATCCACTGGCGCAGTTATGGCAGGTCACGAGGTGGTGTACGCGGCGAATCATTGGCCATTAGCCGTCGAGTACCATGCGTTGAATCACCCTGAGACAATACATTCGTGTCAGGATTTGCAGCAAGCAGATTTTAGCCAGTTGCCGGGTTATGATGTCCTCCTAGCGTCTCCTTGCTGTCAGGGACATAGCAAAGCGAGAGGAAAAGAGACGAAAGCTCACGATACTAGCAGATCGACAGCTTGGGCGGTTGTTGCTGCAGTAGAAGCCGGCACCCCCGCATTTTTTGTAGTAGAAAACACCCCTGAATTTATGGAGTGGATTTTATACCCAGCATGGGCGGATGCCCTGAACAGGCTTGGATACACCTTAGCACCACATATTATCGATGCCGCAGATCACGGTGTTGCTCAGAACAGGGTTAGAATGTTTCTGGTTGGGTCAAGGAGTCGGGCGCCATTGAAATTAAACATCCCCAAACAACCACAGGTAACGGCTCGTCAGATTATTGATCTGTCTGATGGGAAATGGTCTTTAATTGATAAACCGGGTCGCAGTCAAGCTACCTTAAACAGAATTGCCCGGGGGCGCGCTCAGTTAAAAACAGATACCTTTCTTATCCCTTATTACGGCAGTGGGTCTGGCTTAACCGGCCGCAGTTTGGACAGACCGATTGGCACCATCACGACACGTGACCGCTGGGCCATCATCCGTGGCGACTCTATGCGAATGTTAACTGTGGCAGAAAATAGGGATTTCATGAGTTTTCCAAAGACAACGGTATTGCCTAAGACCAAGCGCTTGGCGACCCATTTGCTGGGTAATGCTGTGTGTCCGGAGCTTGAACGACAACTGCTTATGGAATTGGCCAGAGTCGCATAACAGTCTTAACAATTTCCTACTTCCGATAAAGTGGCGAGTATCAATGTCCGTGCGATGGTATGGAACATCACTTTTTATTGAATGGGTCAAAAATGAAACCGCAAAAGTATCCCTCCAGCAAAATGAAAGTTGGTTTAGTGCTCTATCGCGTGACCGCTTTTACCGATGAAGAAGACGGTAAAACCACTATTGATGTGGAGCAGTGGGTTGTACGTAGCATTAAGAGAAAGCGGGGTACGCAGACGCGGTGCGGCTTCGCATTACCGACAGCCATTTATCGTCAACAGCGTTATGTGCATTTAACACACAAGATAAAAGGTATTACCTGGGGCAAGCGTTCGCGGCTCAACGGTGACTTTGGATGGCTGAAAAGCATCCCTACGTGGTGCCGGGAGTCGTTTGCAGAAGGTGATGATTTACCCATTGGCTTTTACACCACTCAACTTGCCGCGTTTAAAAGTGCAATAGCACTAAAGCAATCTGAGATTAAACGTTACAAGGCGTGGGAGCAAGAGAAAGGGTACGAGCCTGGTTACTGGGACGATGTTGTAGCGGAGTCTGAAAAAGAGCTTCGCTTACTGAAAGCAAGGCTAAAGCGGTATCAAAGTGCCACTGCCTTTAAATAGTCGTTCCTCAGGTCGAAATGCAGGTTAATACACTGGTTAATTTGATAGGGGGGCTGGCACCTAATCAGCATGACGATATCGCGTAAGATTTCGTGTTACGCCAATAATAGGAGAGTGAAAATGAACAAGAAATCCATAGGAGATTATTTATCTATCTGTTTTGGTTGTGTGCTTTTTGGATGGTTGGCGTTATGTGTAGTTGGCTTAATTGGTGAGATCCTTTATGGTGTACGAGATATAAATGAGGATTACCAAGCAGCGGCAAACCTTGAACTGGAAAAGGCGTTGCCTCATTTAACGAAAATGGAACAAGCGTACATCGCTACAAATACAGCTAAGTGCTTTAATAATAACGAAGTGGAAGCGAAAGCAGTGCCTTATCTAAGAAGTGTACTTGGATATGCGGGGGCGGTAAACGCTGATGCAACTGGGCGTAAAATCTTAGATATGTGCTTGCCTGGCTATGTGTTGACGGCGCCCACGTTAGCTGAAATGGAAATTCGAAATCGGCAACTGGCGCAATTAGCACCCTTTGAGCAACAAGAATTAGCACAGTTGGCTATGAGCGGCGGAAACATCGACCATCGTTAAGGTTGAGTTATATGTCAAATACCAGAAAAGCAGTGCCAATCAATACAAATGCAACGCCCATATACATCATTAAAAAATTTCGTTTATTGGTCCCCGGCTCTAACACGCTTATTTGCGGCATTTTGGGGTTGTAGTATGCGGTAACCTCTATAGCGTCTTTATATTTTTCACCGTCGTACCTTCTTTCACTTGGAGACTTAGGGGAAAAACTGATGTTGCTCCCTGTGAACTTTTCACCATTAACGGTGTATTCATAGATCATGAAATAGCCTGCAGAGTATGTTTCTCCGAACTTGGTTCGAGAATTCTCTATTCCATCATGAAGTCTTCTTGCTGTCACCGATGGCCAGGACTTGGCGGTGTGGCCCAATTGGGTGATGTATGCCGCAAAGACAGCAAATGCCAATCCCAAAACAATAAAGAAAATAGCTAGATACATATCCGCGTCTCCTGATTGAGTTAATACAGAGTGTTAATTCTTGTCAATTCCTAGTTGCCTTGGAAAAAGTAGCGCGCTTTTTAATCGGGTGTATTTTGTCAAGTAGAAGTAAAATTAAGAGGTGAGAATTGATGCTTGAGGGACACTATGAACTGCCGGTTCGTGATTCAGAGAGTGACGGATATACGCCATTCGGCGCTAACGAATCAGCGGAACAGGCCAAACAATCTACACTGCGTTATCTTCGTCAAGTAGGTACGATGGTATCTGGCCGGGACGATATCAAAATCCAGATAGTAGAGCAGGGGAAGTACATCGGCTTTACTGATGGTCAGGTGATATATATTCGCAATGGTGATTTTACTAACCCGGCTTATCGAAAGTTGGTCAATGGCCTCATTGATCACGAAGCGGGTCATGTAAAGCATTCTGATCTTGAATACCTTAAAAGCCTAGCCTTATCGCCACTGCAGCTGGGCCTGTTTAATCCGATTGAAGACGTCCGGATGGAACAACGTGTTAAAGATGAGTACCCCGGGTCTGCCGTAAACCTTGAAGGAATGTGTGAGTTGCTGGTGGAGCGGGGCGGTGCTGACTATCACAGCCAACCCTTTCCGGTAATGCTTCAAGGCTATGTGATGCTGTATTGCCGGTACCACTTTAATGACGATTTGTGTATGCACTCTCCGATGTTGGTCACGCGTAACACTTTAACAGAGATGATGGGTGAAGAATTTGTTCATCGCATTGAGTCAATTTTGAATAAGGTCGAGGGCATCGTCCGTACACAGCAAATCAAACCGGTTGTGGATGAACTAATACATGTATTGGAAGAGCATAAAGACAGAGCTGAGTCTAATGATGAGCAAGGAAGTGAGCAAGACACCGAATCGACCTCGTCGGAAGTATCCGCGGATCCGGGACAGAATAAAGCATCGCCTGTTTCTTCTGAACATCTGGATAAAGAGTGTTCGGCGCAAAATGAAGATGAAAGCGTTACGAAACCGTCTGGCCAGGACCTACCGAAAGAGCCGAAAACTCCGGTAAATAAATCGAAACTGATCAAGCAACTGTTTAACTCAGATGCAGCAGGTTTTTTGCCAGATTATCATGATAACGCCCGTTCAATGATGGATAGTATGGCTGAGTCTGCGTACCAAGATGGTCTGGTGGATCATTTTTTAACGGACCGCAAATACATCATTAATCCTCCGGTTGATAAAGCCTATTTTGATACTGAGCAGAGCCAGGCTCTATTTCGCCAGCTGGCACCGTTGGTAAAGAAAGCCTTTTTCTCTATGTTGCCGAAGCCCGGTGAATATCGCTCACGGGGTAATAGGTTGGCGCCTGAGCGTTTTGCGCATGCGCTATCGGGCCGCAGTACTGTTTTTAAGGATGAACCCATACGGCGTCAATCAGTGGCTAATGTTCATATTTCAGTCGATTGTTCCCAGTCTATGGCCGGAGTTGGAGATGCAGTGAACTCCCCCATGTTAGCTGCGAATAATGCCGTGTTTGCGCTGGCCATGGCTTTGTATCAATTACCAAGGGTAAACGTGCAGGTTGATTATTACTCGAGTAATCAGGAAATCCTGTTTTATCGTGCCTGCATGTTTGGCAAGCCTCCGCTTGAGAAGGCGTTCGGATTGAAACCCTCTGGTTCTACACCTATGCCGTCAGCCATAAAAGAGGCGACCTATTCCTTGTGTCATAAGTCCGGTCGTCCTGGGCAGCGCAACTACTTGATATTGATTGCGGATGGTAAGCCATGTGGAGACAGTGCTGGTGGTGAAAACATCAAAAAAATGCTCACCATGGCCAGGGTGACAGGCATTCGGGTTTTTTGTATTGCGATTGCAGGGGCGGATAAATTGAGCACGTATGTAGACGCCGGGTTTATGCCCGATGAATGTGTGTTTATCCAATCTTCTGGCCAGTTAGTGTCAGCGTTTGAAAACGTTATTAGTACCGGTATTTTTACGCACTGAGAGGAGCTTTAACATGACGACTAAAATGACTTTAACACCCCTGAACATGCTTTTCCCTGATGTCGCATTTAAAGAGCCTGGGATCAGTATTGCTGTATTTGATAACGAAGCATCCGTGCCTCTGAATCCGTACTATGTTCCCCAGCCAGATGTTCTTGAAGAATTACTGGTTGAGTTGTCTTTGCCGGCTGATGGCGCATTAGGCCTTGTCGGAGAGACCGGTACCGGGAAATCGGAAATGGTTGCGTTCCTGGCACATTACCTTCGAATACCGCTTGCGGTAGTGCAGGTCAATCCATCAATGCGGCCTGAGCAGGTAGAAGGTGGAATGGAACTCCGGGTAAAAGACGGTTGTTCTGTGTCTGAATATGTAGAGCAGTGTGTCGTTCAGCGTTATCGTGATGGTGGCCTTATTTTCCTGGATGAAATTGATAAAGCGTCACCTGAATTGTCTGCCTCGCTCCACGCCATGATTGATAATAAACCGTGGACACTCAGTAATGGCACTGTTGTTTACCCGCACCCGTTAACGCGGATCATTGTTGCTGCAAATACAATAGGGGACGGTTTTTCGACACGGTACACGACATCTCAACAGCTGGATTCTGCATTAAGGTCCCGTATTAGTTGGACAAGGGTAAACTATCCAACGGCGGAAGTTGAGGTGAATATCCTTAATAATCAATTCTCTGACATCCCCATTAATTTAGCCAGTGACATGGTAAAAATCGCGAATCTTTTACGCGACGCATTACTGGGTGTTGACCGAAGAGATTCAAGTACTGATCCGTTAGGTGAGCCGTTTTCGACTCGGACCTTAGTCAAGTGGGCATCCCGGCTTTGTGGCTACGCAAATTCAAAAACTATCCTTGAAACCTTTCATAAGGCTTACTTGAACGGGGTAAGTGAGCGTGACCATGAATCGATCATCGGTATCGTACAACGCGTGTTTAAAGGTGATGAGCTGAACAAAACCCTGAATGAGATTTTGGGCGCTAAATATTCGAGGGTGAGGCCGGCACGGGTTGTTAGTCGCGCTTCAGCTTAGTTATCGCTTAACAGTCAACGGCTGGTGGTTTTCGGTGTCTAGTGGGATAATAGTAGATAGAGGGCTCAGTAAGTTGAAGCTGGCCTAATTGAATAATTAATCACTATCTCCTGGCCGGCAAAAGCCACCAGCATTATATTTTTACATGCGTTTTTTACTCTTCGGGCTGAATTTGTGAACAGCAGCCCTGAATGGTTCATCCAAGTTTGAGCATGCCTTTTTAGCTATTTCTCACAAGTGATTTTCCGACATTTAAGATCCAAAATTCCTTTCATTTTAGGCCATTTATCCCTGTCATAGCGCTGTACGACTAAAGTCGTAAGGTCATATTTACATTCAATTAAATTGCTTATTATCGTCAATTCATTGATGTGCTTAACTATTTCCTACCAACTGGTTGCCCAGTGAAGAAATGTATGCAAAAAATACAAAATAGGACAAAAAGTGTCCTGTGTGAATCTGTGCTCTGGGACTATAGTTATCAAACTGAGACTGAAAGGAAGAGAGGTGCTCATGAGGGAGCCGCAACATTTTGGTGAGATGTTAAAGGAAATGCGCCAAGCTTACGGCAAGAATCAGGATGAAATGTCGGAAATGCTTGGGTTATCGTCGCGTCAGTACGCAAGAATTGAACGTGGTGAATGCAGAATAACAGTCGAAACTTTCCATAGTTATGCAAAAGTGTTCAACAAAGAATTGTTCAAGAGGACAGGATTCGTGCTCGACGAACGCTATTCTCCTCGTGATATTTGTATAAAAGCCGCCAAAATCTTAGAGCGGATATTTGTAGGGGGGAAATAACATGACGTTTGATAGCTACTTGTTGCGAGGATTGGTTTTCATCGTTGCTTTTTCGATGGTTACCTTTGGTTTATTCGGATCAGCTGAAGCAATTACTTTTGACTTCAACACAGCTTCCTATTTTTTTAATGTGGGTTCAGTGTTTTTTGCTGGTGTATTTTGCGTAGGCCGAGCCAATAAATATCTGCTACTCACTTTCGTCTTTATCATTTTGGTGAGTTATTCACTTCTCGTTATTTTTGACTACGTGTTGCCACTTAGTGCGTATGTACGGTTATGTTCGTATGCAGTAATCAGTTATGTGGGCCTGGTTATTCTGACAAGGCGTAATCAAGTAACTATGGCCATTAATAAGGCGCGCAGAGACAATCCGGATAACTGGTTCTTGGGGAAACTGTTTAAAAAGGACCAGCCTACTCGGGAGACTAATCTTTCCTTAGTACTGTTATCGTACGCAAGACTTTATGTATTGGTCGACGTGCTGTTTATTCCATTGAGCATTGGTTACTGCTTGTACCTTGGTGTTGGTTACAACGAATTATTGGGTACATACATTGTGGAAGAAGGGGCTTATAACATTGGGAATATTAGGGACACAGCTTTATTAATTCTCGACTTCTGTATGAGTATTAGTCTTGTTACGCATGTAATTTATGACTCAAGACGCCCTGATATTCTGGGTGTGGGTGATACCGTTGTTTATGATCGTGCGCTCCTTACCCGTCTCAGAGCCGAGCAGAAATAAAAGTTGATGGCCCGGTAAAACGGGCCAGGCTCACCCTATCAAGGCCAGATTGTTTAAATTGAATTCTGTACAAAATCACTGCTGATAGACAGGTGTAATAAATTGGCCCGTCACTTATTCTGAAAACATCGAATTCAGGAGGGTACCAATGAATAATCAGCTCACTCATTTTGATTTTCAATTGTATGATTTACGTGTCCGGTGTGATCGCGCCGAAGTAATGCTGCGAAATTTGTTGCTACTACAAGGTACGGATAAGGTGTGTTTCACGGTTCCTCACGATGATGTGGTAGTGACAATAGAAACGGCAATCGGTCTGCTGGTTGAATGACGCTAATTTCTAACAAGCATTAGTTATTTGTTTATGATCTTGTAGGGAATAGGGGAAGTAGTTAAGTATAGTCTGAAACGATATTCAACGAGCAGTGATAAATGGAGATTATATGCTTGATATACATATTGGATATTTGATGTCAGGAGTGTTTATTGCTGTAGCTCTAGTCCATTCAATTAGCCGGGTAACCATTGGTAAGAATGCTGATCACTATATTGCATCTGTGCTTATCGCGTTTTTGATGACCTTATTATTCACGCGCGATATGACGTATTGCGCCGCGGCCACAATAGCCGCGACTGCCGGGCACTTTTTAAGTGTTGTTATTCACCGGTATTATGGCGGGTTGAAGGACCGGAATAAAATCGCCTTGAAATTGTAATTATCCTAATTACCAGCATTTTTCATTTTACTTGCGTCAGTGTTTTTTACCCAGTCTCGTGGCATTTGCTCATCGACTGCTCATCGACGGAGATCCGGGTGATGTCTTCATGTAAAAACAGCGTGATGAACGTTCGCACAAAGTCATATTTTTCGGCATAGACGTCGATTTGCTCTTGTAGCGATTCTTTCGCTGCTGAAAATTCGACACCATTGCCTCGACTAATTTCCCACTGACATTTGATGAGTGCTGCAAAGGTATCGGCAATCTTAGCTACTTTCGCATTGATTTCACTTTTATCCTGACAAATCAGTGGCGTGTAGCGCGCTCTAAGAGGCTCTGGCAGCATACCTATCGCAACCCGCTCAAAATGTTTTTCAACGGCTTTCAGGGCTTCTAGGATGGCAGTATCAGCATGCTTTGCTTTTGAATTGATATCCCCAAGACCACCACTTTCCGAGATCTCGTGCCAAAGACAATGGGTCGCGTCGTTATCAGGGTCAATGTCGGAGTATCCATGTATGTCAACCGCGACAGCGCCAAGCAGGTGGCCGAGCATTGAAACATCAGCGAGGTGCGATGACAGCGATTCTTCGCGGATTGAATGCATTAAAGGCCAGCGTTTAATAGCGTGACTCCGTAACAAGTGAGTGGCAAGAAAGGTGGCGCTCATGGTAGTTCCCATTTGGTTGATATGTATTCAGGTTACAATTGTTCGGCGGTCCCGCTACTTTTTGAGAGGGTGTGTGATTCCGTCGTTAGAGTGTACTAATACCATTCCTCAAGAACTTCGCTCTCATCTCTGTCTTCGATAACTAACACAAAATTAAATGGCTGTTTATTACTGCTAAAGATGCCCAGGGAAGTTAAAGCCCCCTCATTAGCGTACTCAATGCCGCGCTCTACGCCTCTCAGGTAAGCGTGGTCGTTTGAGTAAAATAATTTCCCCCCGGTAATCATCGGTAATGCACTTTTTTGAGTATGGGTAGTGTGGGTGTCGATTTCAGTGGTCATGGTATTTCCTTCAATGTGTTTGATTCCTATTCTAAGGTAAGTTCGATTGGCTGCTACTTCGCGTCTTAGCACCTATCGCCCGGCCAATCCCATTAATGACGGCGTCAGAATCCATATTCAGGGAAAGTATCGTCTTCTAAGTCCACTAATACACTCAGGATTAGTGAGTTAAACACGGTGTTTAGAGTGAACAAGAAGGCTGTCATTAGAAATGGACTGGCAACTACGAAAAAAAGAAGGTAAAAAAGCAATAGGGCACTTAATAGCCTGATATAGCTGTGTTTACGTAGGCTTTCGTTTACGGATGTTGAGCACGGATTAGCTAACATCGGTAATCAATTAAGATTACCAAATACACCAACCAAGGAAGCGTAACAATGCAACGAATCGTTCTATTAGTTTTATTGATTTCATCGTTCACTATTCAAGCCAATACTTTCAAATCGTTAACCGTTGACACCCAGGAAGTTCAAGATGTACCAGATGGTAGTTCTCCTGATCCCGAGGAAGGGGCGATCGCAATCGAGCCCGGCTTGACGATTGATGACAACACGTTAAAACCTCAGATAGTCTTTACTGCAAAAAAACCATTTTTGGGGTCGAGTACGGTATCACTGTTGTTTGATTTCACGGTAAATGGCGGAATCGATACTGGTAGTTATGACGATCCTGAAGAATCATCGGAACAGCTAATCACGGAGTATATTGCTGATGGTGGCAACGTCGAAATCGATTTAGGTCTGGGATATCAAATCGATGATTTTTACTTCGGCCTCGGTGGGTATTATTCATTGCTCACTACCGATGCCATTTCTACAGAAACTGGCGAATCCGAAGTTCTCGATGTCGATGCTGAAATATACGGTGCGAAAGCCATGTTTGTTTACGATATTGGTGCAGTGAGGTTGTTCGGTACCTATACCTCTTACGATGCGTCCGACGATGGAGCAAATGCTGACTTTACGGAAATATTAGACGACGGGGAATCACTCTCCTTTGGTTTGGAACTTCCATTAACGTCTCAAGCTGGTGGCTTTGCTGACGGTGACTATATTCTCAGACTTGAGCGCACAGAGCATACTGACGTAGATAAAGCAATTTTTCGGGTCTCAATAGCCAGGCCTTTCCAATTTTAGGGCTGGTATGGGGTAACAGAGGCCACTTAAACTACTAATAGTGAAGGTGGCTTCTATTACTAATAGCCAGAATGTATTGTCGTCATGATTAATGGGATATAAAAAACGGCAAGAAAAGTAATCAGAACCGCTCAAAATTAATACATTTTTTTGTGCTTGAACGCGAGTAGTGCGGAGTGTTTTAAGCGGATTATTAATTTTGTTAAGGACTGATTATGAAAAAGGTGATATTTGGATTGTGCTCATTGCTGGCCTGGCCGGCGATGGCGGAACAAGTTGAGTATGAGATTGTAGGTGAAAACTCTCACGGCGAGGTGAAGATTGTTGTTAGTTTTGACGATGAAGATCCTGGTTTGCTGGAGACCTCTGAGAATGCGTTCTCTATCCCAAGTGGCGCGCTAACAGTCTCTGTAAGTGGGAATGAATATACATATTCTTCTGTCTCGATGAATTTCTTTCAGGGGGCAGACTATACGGGTTTTACAATAAATGCAGGCGATGGCCCTGATTATTTTGAATTTCACTCAGGCGTAAACGGCTATTCGCTGCTTAATTCTGTACCAACTGAGTTTTCACCGGGGGAATATGTGCTGTCTGGTTCGTACATCGTTACCAGCAATTACATTCCTGAGTTATATGAGGGGCTGTATCCTCATATAGATCCAACGCTTAGTGCAAGTTATGTCGATGATGCGCAGGCCCCGGAAAGTCCGTCAGTGCTGACATTTACCGGTGAAGGCAGTAATGGCCAACCTGTTGAGTTAAGCATACATTTTGATCCCGATTCGCCTGATTTTGTTACAACAGAACAATCTTGGGGGGTGGTAATGTACGACATGCCGTCAGCTACGGTCGTTGTGTCTGATAATGGTTTTGAGTTCGAATTAACCGGTGCTTCCCTAGAAATATCTGAATCTTGGGGGAATTTCTTTCTCACCTCTAATGACAACGCTGTCGGTAATATAGACTTTTATGGTCAAGCAACAGATCTAACGATGTTTGATCTGGCTAGCAGTACCCCGGTACAAAGTGTCGTGACGGATGCCACTCTTCAGGCAAATCAGCATGTATCGCCGTACTTCCACATAAATCAAACCTTTGCTGACTTACCACATTTAAGTTCGGCGCCTACCTTGTCATTGGATATTAATTCAGGTTCGTCTTGTTCAACGGGCGATCAGGTTGAGTATACCGTAAATTCGTATAATGAGTTTGGACCGTTATCTGTTGTTGTCAGTTATCCTCAAGCTGATCTTGTAGATATCAGTGACGGTGCTACTCAATATGCTTTTGAGGCTGATACTGCAGTGATTGATATTGTTAATGGGCCGCTGCTAATGACCTTGGATGGTGTGCGGTTGGCATTCAGACCAATGGAACCGGCCGGAAACGCCCTTTCTATTGAAACTATGCAATCCGTCGATTCACAGTTAGAGCAATTCAGACTGGACGTGAGCAATGTAATGTCACCTGAATTTGCGCCTGGTGACAGTGGTTCTGCAGCGCCGGTGACCGTAGATGCGTTATACAGCATTTTCAGTAACAGTTCTTATTGGTTTGAAGCTGGTAAGCTTTTTGGTGCGTCTGTGTCCAAAAACGTCGTGCCAGTGCAATGTAATTAATATTGCTCCGCTCAAAGGCGAGGTAACTCGCCTTTATTCCAAAGTCTCTCTTTGTTACTTCGCAAGCTCCCTTAATCTCCCCTCACCACCAAATATTACCAACCCGTTCCTTAATACACTTAGCATTACATTCAATCACCTTCTAAGGAATGGCTATGTGCATAATGAATTGTCAGAATTGTTACTACAAAGAAATTAATCCGGCTGATGACGAAGGCCATTGCTATATGTTTAAGTTTGCGCCGCCAGGAGAATGCCGGCAGTTTAAGTTGAGCCCGGAAGCAGAGCAATGTCTTGAGCGTAACCTGGAGAACCAAAATTGAAAGGGTATATACAGAGAAATCCTATTAATGTTCTTTTGGCTTTGGTCTGTATCAATGCTGCCAATTTCGTTTTCGTCGTAATACATACTGAACCCCGCAGTATTATCGCATTCATAGGGGTGTGTGCATCGTTTATTACACTATTTCCAGCAAAAATAGCCGTTGATATTGTATTTGAGGGTAAAGGTAATAAAGATATTGAATAGATGAAGTACATTAAAAGACTTGTTTATTTGCGTGGCGACGATTGATATTTTTCACATGGAGTTTGTCGGTCTCAGGGTTGTTAGGAAGTCTTTTAAATAGCAGTCGGCCAGCGCAAAAATGCACCCTGTTAATACTTATTAAATCGTCAGTATATTTTTTTAGATGAAGATGTAGCTCATCAGCATAAATGACATTAAGAGGTTGCGATGTTTTAAACTCAGCATTGCCACTGAAAACTATGATTGAGTGAAAAACCTTTTTGGGTAGGAAATCAAATATCGATTCTACGGCTTTGACGTGTTTCATATTCTGATGAATAGGGTTTTGAAAGGGGTGTTTGCTGGTCTGAAATGTCTGCATCCACTGCTTAGAACTAGCATCAGCAAATATCCAACCATCGTAATGTTTAGTCTCGATAACGAATATCCCAGTTGTAGATATGAATATGTGATCTATCTGCGTCGTCGAGCCGTCTGCTAATGTCAGTGTAACGTTGTTAAATAACACTTCCCGCTCTTTGTCTAGAATTCGGTGTAATGCTTTATGAACAATATACTCACCTTCGTTCATCCTGTCAGGAACAGCGCCAAGTCCCCATAATACACCGGACTGTCCATTAGATTTATTTGCTACTGCATGACCAATAAAGAATCCGGTGAGGAGAATTATCCCCAAAAATACTATAACTAATTGACCGTCCATCGATACCCTCAATAATAGATTAAGACTTCTGGCGCGGGTCTGCGTGCCTTGGTTTTTGCTGAAATTGTCCTGGGTACTTTGAATCGCACAATTCGCTGTGCACCTTTATAGGTTTCTCTTAGTAAATGACCATCATGGTTTGAGAGTAATACCCGGTCAAAATGTTGCTTTTTAGCAGTTAGTAGCCTGTCGAGCTCTACGTGCCGTTCGTGCTTAAATCCTTGAGCGGTATATTCAGTGAACACCGATGACTGGGTGTCATGCTTGAGATAGGGCGGGTCCGCATAAACGCAAATTTTATCTCGTTTCCCCTCTATTGAGGCGGCTAAGTTAATGAAGGTAGAAAAATCTAAACTGTGAAATTCTGCATGCTCTAATTTTTCTGCAAAGTAGTGAATTTCATGTTCTGGGAAATACGGTTTTTTGTACTTGCCAAATGGTGTGTTGAACTGGTTCTGAGAGTTGTAACGTAGCAATCCATTGTATCCGTGTCTCGATAAGTAGAGCAGCACTATTGCCCGGTCCTCCAAACAGGTCATGAGGTTAAACGCATCCCTTAAGCCGTAATAGTAATCAGGATTGTTAGTCTCAGACCTGAACAGTGATTTTGTTTCTTTGATGACAGCCTCAGGGTCGTTGTGAACTAATTTGTATAGCGTAATAAGGTCTTTGTTACTGTCGTTGAGTATGTAGCGCTTGTACGAAGTATTGAGAGCGACAGAAGCACTGCCTGCAAAGCACTCAATTAGAATATCGCCCTGCCGAGGTATATGCCTAAGCAATTTGCTCATCATGAGTTGTTTGGACCCTGGATACTTCATAAATGCGCGAACGGCCATCGTGCTAACCTGTGATTATGTTTAGTGTTATTGTATTAGTCTTAGCAATCTTGAGGGCCGTTACTTATGTCTGAAATTGGAGGCATTTGTCCTAATTGCGATGAAGCTGGGTTGCTGCATATCGATGAGCATTATGTGAGGTGTGATAATTGCGATTTTGAACGTTATAGTTCGCAACAGGAGTTGGATCACTATATCAATGATGAGATGTTGGACAAGGACCCGCTGGCAGAACGGTTATTAACATTAATAGAGCCGGAGCCTGTTATTGATAATCGGGTCAGTCGGCCAATGGGAATGAGAGATTTTGAGATTAAGCGTTGAGCCATAAGCCTTATTAATACATTATCTTACTATGATTTGTGTCATAAGGATAAAACCTGGCAATGCTTGGATTGCAATCGATCGTACTAAGTAATTCTATTTACCGGAACAAAATAGTTAGAATTGATGTTAATGGCCACACCAACCTCTCTGGTGGCAATGGCGCCGGTAAGACATCCTCGCTCAATTTAGTGCCGGTGTTTTACGGTACGGACCCCAATAAATTGGTCATCAAAGTCGCCGGTAAAGTCTCTTTTCTTGAATACTATCTCCCTCAGCAATCTAGTGCATTGATCTTTGAATATCTTCGCGATGATGGGCCTCGTTTAGCGTTGCTTCATCGTCATGCCAGTGGCACTAAGCATGTTTATCGATTTATTGCTGGTGGTTTTGAGGAAACATTTCTCAGTCCATCAATAAAGGCACTGGTGGGATCTGGTGCGAGCATGGGGGATGTGCTTCGGGCTATTAGCAGTATGGGATTTGATGTCAGTCGTCAAATTGACATCATTATTGATTACCGCGCCATTATCCAACATGACAAAAAGCTGCTTCAGCGGCATGGCCGAGGTAGAAACACCGAACGGGAACTTGCTTACCAATATTGCTTGGGTGGCCGGAATAGCTATATGAGCAATTTAGATGCAATGGCTTATTCAGTCTTAAGTCGTAAGGATATGTTCGACCGCTTTAAAACGATGATTGCTGAAACGCAGTTTAACGAACTGTATATCGAAGAACGCTCGGATATGCTCAAGGACAAATCTTTGCGAGAGGACATTGGTTCTATTCGCACGTTCACGCAATCGGAAGATGCAATTCGCAGTTGTATTGCCAGTTACTACGAGCGAGAAGACTTGTTATCTCAGCGAGATACTGTGGCTGGACAGCTTAAATCGCGGTTATTAGAAGCGCATGAGACCTGCGATGAACTGGCGATCAAGATCCGTGAGTGTGATGACCAGTTAAATGATAAGGAATTGCAGTATCGCGGCCAGTCCATGACCTTAAGGGAGCAGGTAGATGCCTGTGCGAGCAGAATACATCACCTGGAACGCGAAATAAACGCTATCCAGGATGATCGCGAGCGATATGATGAACTTAATATTCCCCAGATGCGTGCTGACTATGGCCAGTTAAAGTCCTATCGAAGCGAATTGACGCAGTTAGAGCAGTTTTATACGGATATTACTAAACAGGTTCAAAACCTTGAATTTGAAAAACAACAAAGTATAGCTCATGCCAGAGAAGTGCGTGATGAAGTACGCGCTGATATTGAAAAACAGCGAAGCGAATTAGGTAAGAAGCGTGAGCTGGTCACAAAGCAATTTGAGGCGCTGATTGAGAAAGTGCGTAAGCAACGAGAGGAAGCGCTTGAGAAGTACAATGAGGAGCATTTAAAAGAGTATCAGCGTCGTGCAGAACAATTAACGGTCGCCCAACAAAAAGCGCTGTCTTCCTCGTTCACTGATGATGAAATTCACGCAATTAATGAGTTAGAGGCTCGCGAGGATTTATTGAAAGAGCAATGCAACAGTACTGATCGGGAAGTAGCAACTGAACGAAAATTGTATCAGGATGCCAGTAAAAAGCGGGATGACATTATCGAGGTTCGTCGTGATCACGAATCGCAGTGTCAGCGGTTGCAGGCAGACATTGACAGGATCACCAAATTAATCACGCCTAGCAAAAATAGCTTCTTGGCCGCACTTCGTGAGCACCATCCAGATTGGCCTGAGACTATCGGCAAAGTGATCCCTGCAGAGATATTGGCAAGAGAAGATTTAGAGCCAGTATTGGATAATAGCGGTAGTGATAGTCACCTATTCGGCTGGGAACTGGCACTTCATAAACTGGAAAAGCCAGAGTTTGCGTTGGAGATTTCACAGCTCGAGGAAACGTTACGTGGATTTGAAATTAAACTCGCTGCAGTAGAAGAGAAACTTGCTGACTTGCGCACCCAGGAAGGGCAGATTTATAAGTATATGAGTGAGCGAGAGAAGGCGCTGCGTATTCTTGAACGACGTGCTCAGACACAGCAAAAGGAATGGGCAGCGATTTACACGGAAATCAAGGATAAGAATACAGAAGCAAAACGTGCGTTGCGAAAGCGACAGGAAGCCTATCGCAAAGAGGCGGATGCGCTTAAGTTAGCTCTATCTCGGTTCGAGAAGGATTCAGAAGAAGAAAAACAACAACTCAAACGTAATTTTGACCAAGGAGTATTGGAGCATAAAACGAATCTTGCGGCCGACCTTGGTGATTTGGATACCGAGTTGGACCACCTGGTAGAACGTCGTACTGAGATAGATGCGCTTTGCAAAGAAAAAGAAGCTGAAATTCAGGAAGTGTTTGAGCAGCGGTGCACGGCGGAAGGTGTTGAACCGGCTAAAATTCGTCAGGCTGAGGAAAACGTTAGACAACAGGAAGCGATCATTAAAAAGGTCAGTGGTTATCTTCAAACGCTGGAAGAATACGACCACTTTGAAAAGCACCGTTTGAGTCAGCTAAGCGACTTACAATCTGCACAGACTTCGAAGTCGACAGAGTTACAAACACTTAAAACCCAACTGCTTCAGTTAAAGAATGAATACCAGGCAATTACCAAAGAACTCCAAGACGCAAAGGAGCAGGCAGATAGTCGCTTTAAAGTTCTCACTAAGTTAATTGAGCAAGGACAACATCAGATAAAGCGTTGCCCGGGAGTCGTGAATGCAGTTGAATTGGAAACCGGTACCGGTAGCCTTGAACATCTGATAAAGCAAATTCAGTTGCTGCTTGACGGTGAATACAAAAAGCGTAATGAGGTATTTGACGGTGTCGCTAGTGTTCAGCGGATATTAAATACCTTTATCAATTCGAAAATCTATAGGGCATGGGATTACCTGGTTCGCCAGCGTCAGTCTCGCATGGGGATTGCTGAGTCAGAAGATAACTTCAGGTTGTCGCAACCGCTCGATCTTGAAACACTGCTTAATAATGAAATACCGACTATTAAGGATGGACTGTTAGAGCAAGTCCGGGCAGTGGGTGATAACCTGTCGAAATATCACACAATTCTGGATAGCCTCAACAAAGAAGTGGCGCGGGTGTCGCGTCACTTGGGGCGCGAGGTCAATACTGGCAATCCGTTCGATGAAATCACTGATATTTCCTTCGAGCTAACTTCAGTGATAGTGGAAGGGGATTACTGGTCTGCACTGACGGCATTTAATCAGCAATGGAAAGCCTGGCGTGAATCCAGAAGTGAGATATTGCCGCCTGATGCTTTGTTGGATGCGCTGTACCGGGCGAATGAACTGCTTAGTCAGGCGAAAATTGGCAAAAACATTGATTCATTGCTGCGTTTAACCATCCATTTGAACGAAAATGGCAGACATGCTCGCATCGCTAGTCAAAGAGATATGGAAAACGCTTCCAGTAACGGTTTGTCCTATCTGGCGATTCTGGTGATTTTCATGGGGATGACTCGCTACCTTTGTCCTAATGAAGCCATTAAATTGCACTGGTCCATAGACGAGTTCGCCAATTTGTCTCTTCAAAACATCGCTAAGGTGTTTGAAATGCTCACCGAGAAAGGGATTTATTGCTATTCTGCATTCCCAACCAGCGATCCGAATATCTTGCAGCACTTCGACCACAAATACCTTATCAATGTACAAGAGGGCGTTCGTCAATTTAAGGATCAGGTAGTGAAAACTGATAATCCGTTTTTAGCGCAATCGAACCAATTGATGGTGGAGGGCTAAGTCTATGGCGAGTGAAACCTTTACCAGTGTGGCGCAGACACTATTAACCGGTGAGATGATTTGTGAAACAGTCTATCCCAATGAATACCAGTTTTTACAGAATGATATTAGTACCGACCAGATTGAGAAGTTTTTAGCACAAATAGACCGGGGACTGGCTTGTACGCAGGATGGTAGGGCGTATTATTGCGCTTTTCTTGATGTGGAAGAGTCAGGGGCGAAAACAGCTATTCGACAGGTGTTTCGTGAAGTTGCACAGGATTTAGAGCCGCTTTTACGGTGGATGCGCTTTGTCCGCGAAGCAAATGCTATGGGGCAACCCGTTGAGAGCGGTATGCTGGTTAAACAAAGTGAATTATTGCAGGCGGTGGAGAGTTCACCGGCTAAGTATCATGAACTTAATGAATTGACAAAAAGCGGCTTGTTTAAATCGTCTGCGAAAAACAGCAGCGCGAAAATCGATCAGATACTCGGCAAACTCAAAGACAAAGGGTATTTGGTTGTGCAGGATACATCCGGTGCACTATTTCGAGCAACAGGTCTGTGGAGTTACCTCTACGATGTGCTGGAATTCATTCGCGCTAATGAGCATTTGGAAAGTGACGATGATGGCAACGACCAGCCGGAGTTATTCTAGTGGCGCGATTAGACGATGCCAAAGACGGTTTAAAGGCCATCTCCGTTCATGCTGATGCGTTGCTGGATGCATACCTTAATACGCAGAGTCGGCTATTAGATACTGAGCAGAATCAATCTGCGATAAAGTCGATGTTAAAGCATCACCTGGCTTGGCAAATTGATCCGGATGAACCGGTGGTATTAAGTCGGGCGCTGACGACAACCTTAGATACACTGACACGCAGTTACCGAATCTCAGTGGCCAATAGCGAAGTGGGTTCATTGTGGACTGAAATGATGCGAGCTGTCGATGATTACCAACAAGCGTATGCGAAAGGCGCGACAACAGATGCTGATACTTTCTTAGGGCAGGCCTTTGAACTGGGCTTTCAATTGATAGAGAGCTTACGTAATGCACTGGCGGGGTATTCTCACTATATTAATTCAGGTTTCACGGAAATCCGTGATTTAGAGCTTAGGGCCAAAGCAAATCGCCGCCAGGTAGACAAAGCCCGAGAGTTCAACGATATTTTAGAAGGCTTCGATTTTGAAGAATTAGACAGTAAGGCCGGGTATAACACCGAACTGCGGTTATTACTGCGTAAAGTGATCCCCCGGGCTATCGCCAGATGCAGTGAAGAACTCAACTATGCCATTGGTCGTTTGCGTGAAATGCTTCACGTTATTAATGAGCAGCAAAAGAAAACCAGACTGGTAGAACAGGTCTTGGAGTTGTACGAACGAGAGGATGACTATTCCCCCTCCTTAGACTCACTGGATGCCATACCACAGAGTCTAAATAAGGCGCCGGCACTGCTAGTTAACTCGCGAGCAAACCCCTATCACGAAGGTTCTGCGTTAGCGCTTGCCGAAATTGCCAGTAAGCTTGAAACCAGTGGCAGTAAAGAGGTAGAGGTTCATACCCCTGAGCCGGTGGTTGATGGGCTGGATGCCGAAGAAGTTGAGCTGGAGTCGAATCCAATCTGGCTGGCCGCTCAAAACTTAATTGAACTGACCATGCAGCAAAACGGTGTATTTTCAGCTACCAAGGTCTATGAGCAATTCAATTTGCCGTGTTCAAAGGAAATATGGCTGTTGGGGTTGGTGAATGCGGTCAATGCAATCAAGGGTGAGCAGCGTAATGACATAGAGCTACGATTCATTGAACGTGTGGATAAGCAGATGTCAGGTAACTTGTGGGTAGAGGATATTCTGTTACGCCGTCAGGAGCGAGTAAGGTGAACCGTTATTTTGAAGTGGTTCAGCGTTTGGTGTCGCGGGGAGAATATAGAGCTCGTTTAAATAAAACCTGGCAAGAGATTCATGATGAAACCGGCTTGGGTGTTATTGTTGGTAAAGAGGTTGCCTTCACTGCTGAAGAACGCCAAAAACTTCGAGTTTACATTCAGCATAAAACTGGTCTCGATCCATCTGACAGTAAGGTAACTGTGCCCGCTACACGCCACGAAACGTCCAAGATTAATGCCGATGAAAAGACATTCAAAGCAACTGTGTTCAGCCATCTACTTCGAGTGGGCAGAGCTAGCGGCGATCCTATACAAACTATTCACGGCGACGCCATATTGCCTGTGGGGTGTTTTCTCTCAATTGCTGCATCGAATCTGGATTTAACCGGAGAAGTCGTTGTCATCGTGGAGAACGGTGATTTAATGAGTCATTTGCATGAACTTAACTGGCCTGACTCACTGTGCAACGCGCTTTTTATTTACCGTGGCCATAGTCATGACGTCAATAAATTAAAATTTCTACTTAAAGAATCATATCCAAAGCGCGTTTTGGGCTTCTTTGACTTTGATCCTGCTGGTCTACTAATTGGCTTGGAGAATTCTATTGGATTTGATGGACTCGTAATACCTGAAATAGAGGAAATTGCGAATCATCCAGCGTTACTTCGTCGTATTAATCAACCGTCTGTGTTTTTTACCCAATCTCAGCAATTGAATAGATTGCAAACAAAAGTATCTAACGCGTTAGCTGTTCCAGTGAGGTTTATGCTTGAGTCGAATATCGCAATCATGCAGGAATCAATGGCCGCACACGCTTTATCACTGACAGAGGTGTCTGTCAGGTAATAAATACTAGCATCAGTTAGATAAATGGTTGCTCGATTGAAGAGGGAATATATTCTCTATGCCTGTAATTTCCAAATGCTTATCGACAAAATATTCAATGATACTGCTATTGTATGTGGTCATTTAGACACATTATATAGAGTGCTTTTGGTCAAAGGACTAAACCGCTCCGCGGTAGTAGTGCCGCCCCCACC
>CERE01026560.1_pt1 | contig 133835 bp, 120 predicted proteins | sample 530911 | NCBI WGS metagenome assembly CERE01 (sample SAMEA2621092, study PRJEB7988) | marine metagenome | biome: marine biome (ENVO:00000447); feature: mesopelagic zone (ENVO:00000213); material: "saline water (ENVO:00002010), including plankton (ENVO:xxxxxxxx)" | depth 800 m
AATCATCATGCAGATTTGGAAGCGCAATATCAGTTTAGCTGTGACAACACGGAGAATTTAAGTGAGATTGATGTCTTGCTGCTACAAAAATTTCCAGCGATAGAACGAATCAATGTTGAGTGGATAAGCAGTAACAAGGCAGGTGTCGCCAAACTGACTCAGGAGAACTCGTCTATTTCTCTAGATTAGTTATCTTCTGTGTAAGGCTCAATGCTATTGATTTCAATTGTGTATGCCGATGTCGCTACTTCATTTTCAGTCAGGCTGATATGGATTGTCCCTGTCAGCCAATATGCCGCGTAAAGACTCTCTTGAGAGAATCCTTCGTCATATTTGGCATAAATAATCTGATTAGGTGGCGGTGGTGGCGCATGAATACAGGCACCAAAGAAGGGTACTAAGAAAAATTCAGTCACCCGGTACTGACTATCAAATTCAATGGGTACGATGAATCCGGGTAGACGAATTTTTTGTTTATCAAAGGCATCAACGACTTTGGTTGAAACCAGTGCTTGTTGATATTTATCGTCAGCGGCTGTTTCCAATGCAAGTTGTAATTGGCTACTGATCTGATCTTCAAAGCTGCCATCTTCAATCTCATTGAGATATTCAGGTGGGTTGGATAAGGCTTCCAAGTCATCTTTGGGCATTAACTCAATCCAGTCGATGGTACGGTACTCATCAGCAACTAAGGTCTGAGTAAAGAAAACCATAACAAAGAAAAGGCATGTCGATATGTGTTTGAAAAATAGCATTTGATATGAAACCAACGTAAAAAATATGAATGATATGCTATATCAGTTAGAGCGAATTGTGGTGACTATATGACGGTGTCTATCAAGAATTTACAATTTCAGTACAAGGCTAATACAAAGCCGACGCTGAGTATACCCGACTGGCAGATTCAGACAGGGGCGTCTGTTTTCCTATACGGACCCTCAGGTCATGGTAAGTCCACATTACTCAATATTTTGGCCGGTATTTTACCTTGCAAACAAGCAGAAATTGAGATTGGTGGTCAGCGTTTAGACAAGATGTCAGCGCGTCAACGCGATAGATTTAGGGCGCGTCACATTGGCTATGTTTTCCAGCAGTTTAATCTGATTAATTACCTGAATATCATTGATAATATTAAGCTCGCTGCTGACGTTGCCCACAAAAAAGTCAGTCGGCATGACATCAGCATGTTACTGACTGCTCTGCAAATACCAGAATCCGTGTGGCAGCATCCAGCAGCGCAATTGAGTATTGGTCAGCAACAGCGTGTCGCTATCGCTCGGGCACTCATTAAGCAGCCTGAATTTCTGTTAGTTGATGAGCCCACATCGTCCCTGGATAAGAATAATCGTGATTCTTTTATGCAGCTGTTGATGAGACATTGTGAGGATAGAAAGGTGACGCTGTTATTTGTCAGCCATGATGAGTCCCTACAACGTTTTTTCGATCATAGTGTTTCTCTTGAATCACTTAACCAGGTGTAATGTCTATGTTTTTACGCTTAGCCACTCAGAGTCTTTGGCATAGAAAAGGCTCCGTTATTGTCGCTTTTCTTGCTATCACTATCAGCGTATTTATTTTGCTGGCTGTGGAACATATCAGGCATCAGGTCAAACACAACTTCAACAGTACGATTTCAGGTGTGGATCTGATTGTCGGGGCGAGAACCGGCGATATTAACTTATTGTTGTATTCCGTCTTCAGAATTGGGGATGCTACGCAAAATATAGATTGGCAGAGCTATCAGAATATTAGTCAGCAGAAGGGGGTGGCCTGGTCAGTCCCCATCTCACTTGGCGATTCCCATAAGGGGTATCGGGTGGTAGGCACCAGCAAGGACTATTTTACTTATTTCAAATACGGTCAGCGACAGGCTTTGGAATTTGCTCAAGGCCGGCCTTTTGATGGGGCATTTGATGTCGTTATTGGTGCCGATATCGCTAGGCAGTTAGGCTATAAGAACGGTTCTAAGATTATTTTGGCGCATGGTACGGCCCAAAACAGTTTTAGCTTACACGATGACACGCCTTTTACCGTGGTGGGTATTTTAGCCGCTACCGGCACACCTGTTGATCGTTCGCTGCATATCAGTCTGGGCGCGATGGAAGCCATTCATATGAATTGGAAAAATGGCATCAGATTACCAGGTAAAACCGTCAGCCTTGACGAACTCACAGAGCAAGATTTGCAGCCAAAGACCATCACGGCATTTATGTTGGGGCTGAAAAATAAAATCACCACTTTTCACCTGCAAAGAGAAATCAATAATTATCAGCCTGAAGCGTTATCTGCCATCATTCCTGGCGTGACGCTCTCACGGTTATGGCAAATGTTGTCCATTGTAGAAATGGCTTTATCACTGATCTCATTGATGGTGTTGGTTGCCGCTTTATTGGGGCTGGCCGCGATGTTGTTGTCATCTATAAGAGAAAGACTCAGAGAGATTGCCGTATTGAGAGCTTTAGGCATGGGGCCTTGGCGTATTCTATTATTGATTGAACTCGAAGCCGTATTAATTACCAGTGCTGCCGTCGTTTCTGCTTTTGTCATGCTGATGGTGATAATTAACGGGTGGGGAGATGCCTTACTGGCAAATTATGGTATCGCTGTGTCAGGCAATCTGTTTACACTGTCTAACCTCTATCTATGCCTGGGCGTATTTGGTAGTGGCGTTATTATTGCCCTTATTCCTGCGATATCGGCGTATACACGTGCTTTACACTCACGTTTAGCAGAAAGTTAACAGGAGCTTCGGAATGATAAAAACATTAGAAAATTTACCCACAGGAAGTTCTCTAGCGCTACAAGAAGTTATCGATAATTTGCCATGGAACGCTCAAGGCTTGATCAATGCGGTTGCCCAGCAATATGACTCAGGTGAACTATTGATGGTTGCCTGGATGAATAAAGAAGCGCTGCTTGAAACCGTCACTAGCAAAAGAGCGTGTTATTGGTCGCGTTCAAGACAATGCTTATGGCGTAAAGGCGAAACCTCCGGTCATACCCAAGAAGTAAAGTCAATTTTCTTGGATTGTGATGGCGATGCCGTTCTTTTAAAAGTTGATCAGAAAGGAGCGGCTTGCCATACAGGCAGGAAAAGCTGTTTCTACAATCAAATCATTGATGATCGTGTTGTTGTCGTTAACGATAAAGTTAACTAACTCGTAGTGATAGCTGAAAGTAACTGTTTAGAGGGAAAATTGTATCGCTTGAGCGCTATTTTTAGATATTGATATGGCTTCATCGTTGGAATCATTCGCAGCATCAATATAACGCTCATGCTTTTGTGCTAATAATATCCACGATAATGACATCAAAAGAACGAGAAGACTTTTTCATACAGTAATGTCGTTCTATTGTGTTAACGCGTGTTTAACACTGTTTACGCTGAAGCGATTTTGTATGAATAAATTACTTTATATTGCACTACCGAGAGTGTGCTCAGCATCAGTGATCATGTTATTGACAATGCTCTCAGCATCTTGAATATCATTGATAGAATCGATGCATTCTCCTGCCCAAATAATGGCTGAATCCAAGTTGACTGATTGTTGATCAGTAAAAAAAGTGGATTGGTGTTGAGACAGTTGCCGTTTTAATTTAGCCCCATTGCCATGCCATTTAGACGTGAAAGCATTCTTCAAAGCTCTGCCAGAATATTCTTTAGGCCATGATATTTCTCGAATAATATCGAATACATCGGTTCTAACCGTATCATCGCCACTACTTTCAAGTATTTTTTGTTTTAACTTATCATCAGCCAAAGACTCAGTGGATGCGTAAAAACGGCTGCCGATAGAAGCGCCCACTGCACCCAGGCTCAACATAGCTGCGAGGCTTTTGCCGTCGGCAATACCTCCAGCCGCTATGACAGGTGTGTTCGGTAGGTGATCAATGACTCCCTTCGTTAGTGATAAGGTGGAACGTTGACTTTTACCATGACCTCCCGCCTCACTACCTTGTGTGACGATGAAGTCTGCCCCTTTTTTATTGACTTCCAAGGCTTCAGATAACGATTGAACTTGGCAAATCAAGGGGATATTGTATGATTTGATTTTATCTACCCATTGATTTATATCACCAAATGACATCATCACCACACTTGGAGAGTAGCGCATAACAAAGTCAAATACTTCCTTCGTGAGTGACCAGGTAATAAAACCAACGCCCCATGGTTTAGTTGTTGTACGCTTTAGAATTGCAAGTTCAGTTTTGAGCCAATCAAGATCACCGTAACCGACACCAATCATTCCAAGCCCACCAGCGTTCGACACACTAGCTGCCAGCCTGCCTCCGGCCACGTTACCCATGGGGGCCAGAACGATAGGATGTTGGATACCGAGTCGCTTTGTGAGCTGAGTTATGGCCATTTATTTTCTCCTGGATGAGAAAGTATGACGAGTGCCAAGGCGAAGTTTTTCTTCATAGCTATCATCATCAAGAGGGATAAAACTTTCCTCTATATAACGATGTTTATTCTCAGCTGAATAAACGGTTTTGATGATGAAGTAAAATGCGATCATAATTAAAGCATCGACACCAATTAGCATAAAGAACTGAGGCGTGTCCTGATACTTCATAAATAATGCTGATATGAGTAAAACGCTCATATGATTACCCTCCCAACTTGACTGAAATATCGACTTTATTATCCGTCATGGATTGATTACTGGCATGATGAACCCGTATAGCTTGTCTAATAGTCATCACTACATTGAACAGCATGACACAGGCTCCACTGAAAAAGACGAGACCACCCATCATTCGAATAGCATAGTAAGGATGCATCTGAGCCACAGACTCCACAAACGTGTAAGCCAGATTGCCATAGTCATCATAAGCACGCCACATCAGTCCTTGCATGATGCCGGCCACCCACATGGCGGTAATGTAAATGGCTGTACCGACTGTGGCTAACCAGAAATGAACATTAACCAAACGCACAGAAAACATTCGGGTATCCCATAAGCGTTCGACCATGTGATACAGCGCACCTATTGAAATCATCGCCACCCAACCTAATGCACCAGAGTGAACATGACCAATCGTCCAGTCGGTATAGTGTGAAAGCGCATTAACTGTTTTTGACGCCATTACAGGGCCTTCAAACGTTGACATGGCATAAAAAGCCAGCGCCACGATGAGAAAACGGAGAATATAATCGGTTCTGAGTTTGTCCCAAGCACCGCTTAATGTGAACATGCCGTTAATTGCTCCTCCCCATGATGGAATAATCATGGCGAGAGAGATTGCTGCACCAAGAGAGCCTGTCCAATCAGGCAGAGCTGTATATTGCAGGTGATGCGCACCTAACCATACATAGCCAAATATCAATGCCCAGAAGTGAATCACTGATAAGCGATAAGAATAAACAGGCCGATTAGCTTGTTTGGGCACAAAATAATACATGATGCCTAAAAAACCCGCGGTGAGATAAAAGCCAATGGCGTTATGACCCCACCACCATTGAATCATGGCGTCCTGAACGCCAGCAAAAATCGAGTAGGATTTCATCAATTCAACGGGAATCGACAAACTATTCACCACATGGAGATAGGTGAACATAATCATCATGGACAGAAAGAACCAGTTCGCTACATAGATATGGGAAACACGGCGAATGCTCAATGTGAAAATAAAGTTGATTGAGTAGGCGAGCCACACAACGGTTAACAAAATATCAAAAGGCCATTCTAATTCTGCGTACTCCTTACCCTGAGTGTAGCCCAGTGGAAGCGTCACCAGAGCGCCAATCACATAGAGATTCCAGCCCCAGAATGTAAACCAGGCCATCTTGTCACTCCATAATCTGACGTAACAAGTTCGCTGAACCACATAATAGGCTGTCGCCATCAAAACACAGCCGCCAAACCCATAGACAACCACGTTAGTATGCACTGGTCTTAATCGTCCGAAACTAATATATGGATTATCAAAATTAAGAAATGGCCAGGCGAGTTCGGAGGCGATATACACACCGATGCCTGTACCAATGACAAGATAAATACAGGCGGCGACGGAAAACCACTTGGTAATATCTTCATTGTAATTATGTGTTGTGTTCATGATAGAACTCCTGATTTTGAATGGCTATTTTGGTGAGCGTTACCAATGCCATATTTGGTCGGCTTGTTCGAAGATAGGCACGAGCTGTTGTCTATTCACGACTTGTATGCCTTCTCTAAGCGCTTCCATTTCTAACCCTCTATCCCATAAATCTTCATACACAACATAAATAGGAATATGAGATGAAATCAGGTTGCCTATATCGGTATTTATATTCGCTGGTTGAGTTTGCTGCCAATCACCTATTTTTAGTGGAGGCTGCTGTTTTTTTTGTTGCGTGTAATAGACGGCCTGGCCTGTGAGTAATAACTGGAGTTGGTCGATATCGGTATGCTCAATTTTTTTTTGCATACATTGAATTAACCATAGAATCGTTTCATCTTGTTCTTCCACAACTGTTCTGAAAGCTTGATCGAGTATTTGTAAGACTTTCATGATTAGCGAGTTCCAATAGTTAATGTGTTAAATGATTCTGAGGCATAGCGCCATAAATCGGCTGGTCCTCCACGATGACAACCGGGGATGGTGTCATTGACGCCACGCTCATCGACGCATAAGCCACAATTAATCCATTCAAAAGAGAGTGCTTTCTTACGTGCTTTATTCTGTAGCGACGCAATCCATGTTTTGGTCAGTGGATGATCTTCTTGTTCAGTATCATGTCCATGGATGGCATTGCCATGTTGTTGTTGCTTGGCGAATGACAAAGCAGCAGCACCTTCATAAGCAAATACCTTCACATGAGAATTAGCATCTAAGGCGGCATCGAGTAATCTAAAAAAAGTGACGGTGCGCTCGCTCTCAAATGGTGGGTCCATAAAGGCGAAAGTGAGTGTTTTATTATGTGACATTGTCATCTCCTAATTCCAAATGACTTTTTGTCCCGACAGTAATGCTTTGATAACAATATCCAGATCAGTGGTTAATATTTCTGGTATCAATTGTTCAGCATCTATTTCTCTCTGTTGGAGAGAGAATTTGTCAGCAACCAATGTGATGTTTTCATGAAGTAATTTAGTAAAGGGCGTAAAAATGCTGCTTTTGGTGGCAGGCATAACCCCATTCTGGATAAGTACTACCGTCACACGATTGCCTGCATTGGCCAGATGGTGAATTAATTCATATTGCGATTTAGTCAGTGCATCTGTGAAGGGATCTCGGCTTTGTATAAAAAGAAATTCAGACATCTATCTTTCCTGTATTGACTGATTTGAGATGGATGAGGATTTAATGAAATGACATCGGTGAAGAAAGTCCCCAAAATACTCGTTGTTGAGGCGATCTGTTGAATACAAATCGAATAAAGGAGCCAAGGCATCCAGAACCTGAGTTTGACTGAGATTTTTCTCATGTAGCGTGGCTAGTCGGTCTCCTCGGTGGCTACCTCCAAGGTATAAGTTATATAAACCTGGCGCTCGTCCTGTTAAGGCTATCTCAGCTAAGTAGGGGCGAGCACACCCATTGGGACAACCAGTAATTCTTAGTGTGATAGGTTTTGTTTGGAGGTCATACTGACGTTTCAAATCATTAAAAAGGGTAAGAAAGTCTGGCGTTATTCTTTCTGCTTCAGCCATAGCCAGCCCACAAGTTGGAAGTGCAACACAACTCAACGTAACGGCTTCTTGACTGGAGGGAATCAACCTTTCGTATAAACCAAGATCAGATAATCGTCTTGCTACGTCATAAATGTCATATGGTGGAATATTGATAAGCTGAATATTCTGGTTTGCTGTTAACCGGACTTCACCACTATATTGCTGAAAGAAAGCTTGTAACTGATCTTGTAAATGATGATTGATACGTCCACTTTGAATATGCAATGTTGCCAGCCACTGACTATCCTCAGTCTGATGCCAGCCTAACTTATCACCATTATTCGTTAATCTGTATGGCTTCAAAGGGGCTAGCTTTTTGCCGAAACGGTTTACGAGTAAATTTTTAAAGCTGTCTAAACTGATTCTATCTAATGTGTATTTGAAACGTGCACGATGTCTATCTTTTCTATCCCCATAATCGCGTTGAATAGTCATGATGACTTCAGCAATAAATGGTGCATCTGATGCTTCTATAAAGCCAATGGGGGTGGATAGCCTCGGATAACTATCTTCTCTAGAGTCAAGTTGCCCCATACCACCGCCAACACACACATTGAAACCAACCAGACGAGATTTCTCAATAACAGCTATAAAACCGACGTCTTGGGCAAATATATCAATATCATTATCTGGAGGGATGACGAATCCTATTTTAAATTTACGAGGTAAATACGTTTCCCCATAAAGTGGCTCCTCAGACTGGGAGACTGAAGGAGGGATGTCATACCAGGTTTCTCGATAAGCATCTGTTTTAGGTAAGAGGCGCGAACTTGTCTCTCTTGCTAGATCATAGACTTGTTGAGCTACTCTTGACGCGTCAGGGTTGACTCCACAAACAATACCTCGATTATCATCGCCACACGCAGCAAGGGTATCTATTCCGATTTTTTCTAGACTTCTCAGGAGTGGTTGTAAGCATTGTTTTCCCACACCGTGAAATTGAATCGTTTGACGTGTAGTAATACGAATTCCATTCGATGAGTAAATTCGTGATAAACGGTCTATTTCAATCCATTGCTGTTTGGTTAATCTTCCACCTGGAATTCGTAGTCTCACCATAAATTGGTAATGAGGCTCAAGCTTTCGAATGAGACGATGTTGTCGTGTATCACGATCATCTTGCTGATAGATACCATGGAATTTTGTTAACAATCCATCATCGTGACTAATACCTCCCGTATTAGCATCATGGAGTCCTTCTTTGATCGTGCCTCTCAAGAAATGACTTTTTGCTTTAAGCTGCTCATTACTGTGCTGTTCATTAAGAGGTTGGCTAATATCAGAGTGTCGAGCAATAGTGAGTGTAGTCACTTTATTTCTCCGTAAATTAATATACGTTTTTGTGTAGTCGTTTTTGTTGGGTGAGTTGAAGCCAGCTTTGCTTATAAGATGATGTCTTGCTCAACGTTTGTGTAAGTTGATCAAATATCTCTTTGTGACCAGATAGATACAGGTGTGCGCCAGCACTTAACCAACCGTTAAACGTATCTTCATTATCTTGAATGATGTCGTAGATTGATTTATTGGGAACATCGTCAAAAAAAGAGGTATTTAAACGAGTTAATAAGCCATCTTTTAGATACTGGGACCACTCCGTTTGATAGAGGAAGTCATTTAAAAATGTACATTCTCTTAGTATCAACCACACGCTGTGTTCACGGTTAGGATTAGACTGAATCTCTTGTATGAAGGCGCGAAAAGGGGCTATTCCTGTACCGTCAGCAATGAGGATAATGGGACTGTTTTGATTCGTGGGTAAATGAAACCGTTTATTGTGGTGGGGGAAAACAAGAAGATTTTCACCTTCTTCAATACCCGTTAAATATGTTGAACAAATTCCATTTTGTAATTTCCCAGACCAAGAATACCGATACTTTTCTACAGTAAGATGCAATTCATCTTGAATCTGGCGAGTACTGTTGGCAACGTCATATAAACGAGGTTGTAATGGTCTTAAGCTATCGACCAGCTGCTGTGGAGTTAACTGTAAAGAGTGGTTGACTAGAATGTCTGTTAACTGATGCCGTTTGAGATATGAGCGTAATGTTTGTTTATCTTGGCACAGTTTTATCAGGTCACGGTTGTTTGAAGTCTCACTCCATTTAGTTAAACATTGTGCTGTGACTAAAGTGAGATCACAATATTCACGTAAAGCCTCCACCAGTGGTACAGCTCTCTGTTTTACAACGACAGATTCATCCCCAGAAAATGTTGTTAAGGATAAAATTTGGCGAACGAGCTGAGGGGGATTTTGAGGTAAAACCCCGATTCCATCACCCGCGGTGAGACTCAGTTGAATATTGTCTGGTACCTGTAACTCTAAATGATGGATCGGGTTTGATCTTGAGTCATCAGATAAACGCGTATTCTTGATCACTTCTACAGAGAGTGGACTGGTTTTTGAGTAGGTTGATGTACGGATTTTATGACGGCTTTTTGTGAGTACTTCACTGTTTTTCGTCATATTCGGTAACGTTGGAAGACAGTAAGTAATCCATTCTTCAGCTGTTTCTTCAAAATCAACATCACACTCCACACATTCAGTAAATGGTGAAGCATTGAGCTCACGCAATCTATCATCAATTGTGATGCCGGTGAGACAGAAGTGATCGTATGAACTGTCACCCAAAGCGAGTACAGCATAGGATAGATGAGAAAGGTCTTCATTAAGGTGTATTAGCTCATCATAGAACGATGCGATGGGCTCAGGTGGTTCGCCATCGCCATGAGTACTACACACAATGTATAGCTGATTAATCTGTTTTAGTTGCTTGAGTTTGAAATCCGCCAGGTTAATGAGTTCTATTGATTTATTCTGATGAACTGCTTTTTCATAAAACTGCTGAGCAATACCTTTGGAATTGCCTGTTTCTGTTCCATAGGCTACAACTGCTCTCTTTTCAACAGCTATGCTTTTATCTGTAGTAGAAATGTCTAATAAGTTATTCGCTAACCATTCTGTTTGTTCATTAGACAAACGCTTTAGAAGGTTTGCTACAGCCTCCCACTCAGATGTTGTGAATAATGATGTAGCTAAGTTTTGCATGAAGTGTGTTTCTAACGCTGTGAATGTTGAAACACATTATGGAGAGAATGTTTAATAATATATAATGAATATTATCTTAATTTAATATCAAAAATATTCATATGGATGTCAGTTTAGCCAGAACCTTTCTTGAAATTGTCAGATCGGGAAGCTTTATCTCAGCAGCAGAAAAGCTGCATGTCACCCAAACGACCGTAACGGCTCGAATTCATAACCTTGAGGGACAACTTGGGTGTAAATTATTTATTCGCAACCGCTCCGGTGCAAGTTTGACATCAAATGGTGTCAGGTTTGTTGAACATGCTACGAAAATGGTGCAATCGTGGGAGCTGGCGAAACGTGATCTGCCTTTACCCCAAGGAGTACAGAATGTACTCAATATTGGCAGTGAAGTGAGTTTATGGAGTCCGCTTGTCTTGCAATGGCTAAATGCACTCAATATCACTGAAAGTGAAGTGGCCATAAGAACAGAGATTGGTGAACGTCAATCGCTTATGGAGCAACTTGAGAATGGTGTTCTAGATATTATTTTGGTTCATCAACCTGAATATTGGCCTGGCGTTCAGGTCGAGCAACTATTAGAAGAAAAACTCATCCACGTGAGTTCCGTTGATAATCCTCACCCATATGTCTACGTGGACTGGGGAGATGACTTTAGACGTCAACATGATGTGGCTTTACCTGAACATGCACGAGCACAACTCACTATTAGCCTTGGACCATTAGCATTACATTACATTTTAACAAACGGTGGAAGCGGCTATTTTCGAACACGTGTGGTTGAGCACCATATAAAAGCAGGACTTTTAAAGCACAATGAACACTATCCTGAGTTTACTTTTCCAGTGTATGTCTTATACAAACAAGCAGATAAACAACGGTATAGCGTACAAATTGATGCCCTGTTTGAATCATCGAAAATTGAGTCACCCTGGTTGCCATAAGTAAAGCATATGCACCAATCACTACAGCACCCTATTTGTCGGTAATAATCGGCCAATAAGTTTGAAGATATATCTAGTGATGATGTTAATTATGGTGTTGTATATATATTTGTTAGGTCTATGGAAATTGAACGTCATCGACGCGAGAAGCATGGCCTGAACTTCTACAAAAACAGGCTAATCACCGTTGTAGTAATACAATTTAGTCAGAGGAAAGAACGTGTCCGACATCGCTTTGATTATTGATGCAGTGGATGGCATATACACAAAACAAGTTGTCGCGAAGTGTTTTGTAACAGCTGATTTTGATTTCACATCAATGGTCGCTATAGCCAACTGAAGTAAAAATCAGTAAATAGCCTGTTTTGAGATTTATATCTTAAAAATAAAGTGCTAAGTGTAAAACTATTGATGCTTCAGAGGAGAGTATTAAAGAAATTACCAAATTGGCTTATAGCAGCAACCTTCTATCAAACTCGTCAATTTAGCAGGTAAAGAATACGAGTCGACATAAATATTGCTGAAATAAAAAAACCTCAAAGAGAGACTCTTTGAGGTTTTATATATTCTTTGGCTCCCCGAGCTGGACTCGAACCAGCGACCCAATGATTAACAGTCATTTGCTCTACCAACTGAGCTATCGGGGAACAGAAAGATGGCTATTCTAGTGGCTTGACCTGTATAGGTCAAGCCTAAATTTGAATAATTTTTTATGCAATAAATTCAGCAATACGAATCAGTGCGTTACGTAGGTTTTCTTCGCTGGTCGCGATTGAAAGACGAATGTGGTTTTTCAATCCGAACGCAGAACCAGGCACAACAGCTACGCCTTTTTCTACTAATAGGGCTTCGGCAAAATCCATATCGTCGTTCAGTTCAGTTTTGTTTTCCAATACACCGGCGATGCTTGGGAATACATAAAACGTACCGTCTGTTTCTAGTGAGTCCACGCCAGGCATTTTGTTTAATTCAGCCACAACAAAATCGTGACGTTTTTTGAATTCGGTCAGCATAGTTTTGATGCAAGACTGATCACCATTTAGTGCTTCCACAGCAGCTGCCTGAGAGATAGATGCTGGGTTAGAAGTACTTTGGGATTGTACTTTTTTCATTGCCGCAATTAATGGTGCTGGTCCAGCTGCATAGCCAATACGCCAGCCAGTCATTGAATACGCTTTGGAAACGCCATTCATAACCAGCGTTCTATCATATAGATCCGGGCAGGCATTCAAAATATTGCAGAACGGTTCGTCAGCCCAGTAGATATGTTCATACATATCATCAGTGGCGATGAAAATATTCGGATGTTTGCGTAACACTTCACCTAGTGCTTCCAGCTCTTTCAGACTGTAAGCCATGCCAGTTGGGTTAGATGGGCTATTGATAACGAACAGTTTGGTTTTATCTGTGATCGCCGCCTCTAATTGTTCTGGTGTGATTTTGAACTGATTTTCCTGACCGGCTTCGATAATAACGGGTACGCCGTCAGCAAGTAGTGTCATATCCGGGTATGATACCCAGTATGGTGCGGGGATGATGACCTCATCACCTGCTTCAATGAAGGCTTGGGCCAAGTTGAAAAAGCTTTGTTTACCACCGACGGAAACAAGGACTTGATTCGCGGCATACTCGAGCCCATTATCTCTTGAGAACTTTTTGATGATGGCATCTTTCAAATCTGCTGTGCCATCTACGGGCGTGTATTTTGTTTTGCCGCTGTGGATAGCTTCAATGGCAGCTTGTTTGATGTGTTCAGGAGTATCGAAGTCGGGTTCGCCTGCACCCAGACCAATAACATCTTTGCCCTCGGCTCTCAGCGCCGCAGCGCGTGCTGTGATTGCCAAAGTCGGAGACGGTTTGATGTTTTGAACACGTTGGGAGAGCTTGATAGTCAAAATCTTTCCTTCATTTAACACGGTAAATTGATAAATATCTCAATAATATACGCCAAACATAATCGATGCTAAAGACGTATGAGTAAACATTTTCAGCTAGTCAGCGAATTTTCTCCTGCCGGGGATCAACCAACTGCAATCAAGACTTTGATTGAAGGCTTGGAAAACGGTGAAATGTGGCAAACCCTGCTTGGGGTAACTGGTTCTGGTAAAACGTTTACCATTGCCAATGTTGCGCAAGCTCTGGGTCGGCCGATGATGGTACTGGCCCCTAATAAGACCCTGGCCGCGCAATTATACAGTGAGATGAAAGATTTCTTCCCCAATAATGCGGTGGAATATTTTGTCTCTTATTACGATTATTACCAGCCGGAAGCGTACGTACCATCCTCAGATACTTTTATAGATAAGGATGCGTCGGTTAACGAGCAGATCGAACAAATGCGCTTGTCGGCAACCAAAGCTATGTTGGAAAGGCGGGATGCGATTATCGTATCAAGTGTGTCCTGTATCTATGGTTTGGGTGAAAAAGATGCTTATTTGGAGATGGTGTTACATCTGGTTCAGGGTGATGTCATCAGTCAGCGAGATATATTAAGAAGATTGACGGAACTGCAGTACAGCCGAAATGATGTTGAGCTTCACCGTGGTACTTATCGCGTAAGAGGGGAGGTGATTGATATCTTCCCGGCAGAGTCTGAACGTGATGCTGTCAGAGTGGAATTATTCGATGATGAAGTGGAGCAGATCAGCTACTTCGATCCGCTGACAGGTGAAATCCTTCAGAGGATGAACCGCATTACCATTTATCCCAAAACGCACTATGTGACACCACGCGATAACCTATTAAAAGCGGTTGATGCCATCAAAGAAGAGCTAAAAGAACGACTCGAACATCTCAATGCTGACAATAAGCTGGTCGAAGCGCAGCGTTTAGAACAACGTACCCGTTTTGATATTGAAATGTTATTGGAGCTTGGTTATTGCAACGGCATTGAAAACTATTCCCGCCATTTATCTGGACGTGGGCCTGGGGCAGCACCGCCAACCTTATTTGATTACTTGCCTGACGATGCGATTCTGGTGATCGATGAAAGTCACGTGATGGTGCCGCAGATAGGTGCGATGTATAAAGGCGACCGCTCTAGAAAAGAGACCTTGGTCAACTACGGTTTTCGACTTCCTTCTGCATTGGATAATCGGCCTTTGATGTTTGAAGAATGGGAGAAGTTGGCCCCACAAACGATTTTTGTTTCGGCGACACCGGGCAAATACGAAAATGAACACTCCAGCACCATCGTCGAACAAGTGGTTAGGCCAACAGGACTGGTCGATCCACAAGTCGAAATTCGGCCTGTTGGGACACAAGTCGATGATGTCTTATCTGAAATTAATAAGCGCGCAGCTATCGGTGAGCGTGTTTTAATCACCACGTTAACCAAACGCATGGCAGAAGATCTGACCGAGTATCTACGTGAGCACAATGTCAAAGTGCGTTACTTACATTCTGATATCGATACCGTAGAGCGGGTAGAAATTATTCGTGACTTACGGCTGGGGGAATTTGATGTGCTTATCGGTATTAATCTACTACGAGAAGGTTTGGATATACCGGAAGTCTCATTAGTAGCAATACTGGATGCGGATAAAGAAGGCTTCCTACGCAGCGATCGCTCTCTAATTCAAACAATTGGTCGTGCTGCCAGAAATCTGAACGGTAAAGCGATTTTGTATGCAGATGAAATAACAGGCTCAATGCAACGAGCAATTGAAGAGACCGATCGCCGTCGAGAAAAACAAATTGCCTTTAATGAAGAGCATGGCATTACACCACAAGGTATTAAAAAAGCTATACGCATGGGCATGGATGAAGCTATGTCCAAACCGGCAAATGATAAACAGGCTGTAGAAGTCGCTGAAGAGCAGGCGAAGTATGCTTCACTGACACCACAGCAACTGGCTAAACGAATTCAGCAGATTGAAAACGCCATGTACAAACATGCGCAAAACCTTGAATTTGAAGAGGCTGCCAAGCTACGTGATGACTTGGAACATCTAAGGAAGATAGCCTTGGGTCCGGCCGCTGTTTAAAGGGCTTGCAATCTGTCAGTAGCTGCGTATAATTTCGCAGCTTCACGGCAGGCACGTAGCTCAGTTGGTTAGAGCACCACCTTGACATGGTGGGGGTCGGTGGTTCGAATCCACTCGTGCCTACCAGATATTCAAAAGCGCTTAGGCGCTTTTTTGGTTTTTAAGGCCCTTTGTATCGGCCACAACCAGGACTTCATATGATTTCAGTAACACTTCCCGACGGCTCTCAACGCCAATTCGATCATCCCGTTTCTATCCATGATGTTGCCGCTGATATTGGTACTGGCTTAGCCCGTGCTGCATTAGCCGGTAAAGTTGATGGAAAGCTGGTTGATACGTCATTCGTCATTGAACAGGATGCTGAGGTAGCCATCATCACTGAGCGTGATGAAGATGGTCTGGATGTCATCCGTCACTCTACATCACATCTAATGGCTCAGGCTGTAAAACAGCTCTATCCTGAAGCACAAGTCACCATCGGTCCGGTGATTGAAGATGGCTTCTATTATGATTTCTCATATAAAGAAGCGTTTACTCCGGATGATTTAGCTAAGATCCAGAAGCGTATGGAAGAGATCGTGAAGCAAGATCTTCCAGTGGTTCGTGAAGAAATCTCTCGTGATGCGGGTATCGAGTTATTCCGTGACATGGGTGAAATCTATAAAGCTGAAATCCTGGAAGATATTCCGCAAGGCGAGACTTTATCTATCTATCGCCAAGGTGATTTTGTCGATTTATGCCGTGGTCCTCACGTACCAAGTACAGGTAAGTTAAAAGCCTTCAAATTGATGAAATTGGCGGGTGCATACTGGCGTGGTAACTCTGATAACGAAATGTTACAACGGGTATATGGTACTGCCTGGCAAGATAAAAAAGCCCTGAAGGCTTATTTGCATCGTCTGGAAGAAGCTGAAAAGCGCGATCATCGTAAAATCGCTAAAAATCTTGATCTATTCCATTTGCAGGAAGAAGCCACAGGCATGATCTTCTGGCACGATAATGGTTGGCAGATTTATCGTGTTGTCGAAAACTATATTCGTGACGTGTTACGCAATAATGGTTATCAGGAAGTGCGCACACCTCAGGTTGTCGATCGCACTTTGTGGGAAAAATCAGGTCACTGGGATAAATTTGGCGATATGATTTTCAGTACCCATTCAGAAAATCGTGACTATGCCGTCAAACCAATGAACTGTCCTTGTCATATTCAGATTTTTAATCAAGGTCTGAAAAGCTACAGAGACTTGCCTTTACGTATGGCTGAATTTGGTTCATGTCATCGTAACGAACCGTCAGGTACTTTACATGGCCTGATGCGTTTACGCGGATTTACCCAAGATGATGCGCATATTTTCTGTACTGAAGATCAAATTCAGTCAGAGGTCGCCACTTTTATTGATTTATTACACGAGGTTTATGCCGACTTCGGGTTCAATGAAATCATCGTTAAATTATCGACTCGTCCTGAAAGTAGAGTAGGGAGCGATGAGGTATGGGACAAGGCTGAACATGCCCTAGAACAGGCATTAAATGCCGCAGAATTAGACTGGGACCTACAGCCAGGTGAAGGCGCATTCTACGGACCAAAGATTGAATTCTCATTAAAAGATTGTCTTGGCCGTGTGTGGCAGTGCGGTACTATTCAGGTTGACTTCTCAATGCCTGGTCGTCTGGATGCGACATATGTCGCAGATGATGGCAGTAAACAAGTGCCAGTTATGCTGCACAGGGCAATACTTGGTTCTTTAGAAAGATTCATCGGTATCTTAATAGAAGAGTATGCTGGCGCCTTCCCAACATGGCTTGCACCTAAGCAAGTGGTGGTGATGGGAATCAGTGATAAACAATCTGAATATGTCAGAAATATCACCAACAATTTGCAGAAACAAGGATTTAGAGTCGATTCGGACTTGAGAAACGAGAAGATTGGCTTTAAAATACGCGAGCACACTTTACGTCGCGTCCCCTACTTGATTGTGGTGGGTGAGCGTGAAGCAGAAAATAATGCCGTGGCAGTACGCACTCGAAAAGGCGAAGACCTAGGTGCAATGCAACTTGAGGACTTTGTTGGCTTGCTACAGAAAGATGTTGCGAGTCGCGGTCGAATAATTATAGAGGATTAGAACATCGCTACAGATCAAAAAAGGCTGAATGGAGAAATCACAGCCAAAGAAGTACGATTAACAGATTCTAATGGTGAGCAAGTGGGCATCGTTACGCTGAAAGACGCGTTAGAACGAGCCGAACAAGCTGATCTGGATTTGGTGGAAATCGCGCCACAAGCGAGTCCACCAGTATGCCGTATCATGGATTACGGCAAGTTTTTGTTTGAAGAAGGCAAGCAGAAAGCGCTAGCTAAGAAAAAACAAAAACAAATTCAGGTGAAGGAAGTTAAATTCCGACCTGGAACAGAAGAAGGGGATTATCAGGTAAAACTACGCAACCTGATACGTTTCCTAGAAAGCGGGAACAAAACTAAAGTCAGCCTCCGATTTCGTGGACGTGAAATGGCGCATCAGGACTTGGGTCTTAAACTACTTGAACGTGTTGCAGAAGATCTTAAAGAACTGTCTAGCGTTGAACAACGACCTAAGAAAGAAGGGCGTCAAATGATTATGGTTTTGGCTCCAAACAGTAAAAAATAACTATATAAACTTTCAATGCGGAGTTGTTAATTCAATGCCTAAATTAAAAAACCATAGTGGTGCTGCTAAGCGTTTTAAACGCACTGGTAGTGGAAAATTCAAGCGCTCACAAGCTTTCACTAGTCATATCCTGACCAAAAAAAGCACTAAGCGTAAGCGTCAATTACGTTCTACTCTGACAATCTGTAAAGCAGATCACATGTCAGTTCGTAAAATGTTGCCAAACCTGTAATTGAGGGAGTTTTCTAATGCCTAGAGTAAAACGCGGCGTCACAGCACGTGCTCGCCATAAAAAAGTTCTTGACCAAGCAAAAGGGTATTACGGTCGTCGTAAGAACGTATACCGCGTAGCTGTCCAAGCAGTCACCAAAGCAGGTCAATATGCTTATCGTGACCGTCGTCAGAAAAAACGTAATTTCCGTACTTTATGGATTGCACGTATCAATGCTGCTGCACGTGAGTGTGGATTGTCTTACAGCAGAATGATCGATGGTCTGAAAAAAGCTTCTATCGAAATCGATCGTAAAGTGTTGGCCGATATCGCTGTACATGATGAAGCTGCATTTGCTGCACTTGCAGAAAAAGCGAAAGCTGCACTGGCAAACTAATATCGTCGGTTTATTGATTAAACCTACGTGTTTGCATGTAAGTAGAAAAGGGCCGCCAAAACGGCCCTTTTTTGTTTCTGAATATTGTTCCTCAGGTGGGGGTAATAATGGCTGAACTGGACACACAGTTAGAAGCTTTAAACGACATTGTTGAGTCTGCGAAAGCAGCAATTGCAGAAGCGAATGATAATCGGGCTTTGGATAACGTTCGCGTTGAGTTTTTGGGTAAGAAAGGCAAAATCACGGCTTATCTGAAAGGATTAGCCAATGTGGGCGTTGAAGAGCGACCTATTATTGGTAAGTCGGTAAATATAGCTAAACAAGATGTGTCAGCGCTCATCGATGCCAGAAATAAAGCACTAGCTGAAATTGCAATGGAAGCTGCTTTAGCGGCAGAAAGTGTTGATGTGACTTTACCTGGTCGCAACAGCGAGGTGGGTGGTTTACATCCCGTCACTCGTACATTACAGCGTATAGAACGTTACTTTAAGAATATTGGTTTTGATGTGGCGGAAGGCCCCGAAATCGAAGATGGTCATCATAACTTTACTGCGCTTAATATTCCTGAGCATCACCCTGCTCGTGCTATGCATGACACATTTTATTTTGACGCAGATAAATTATTAAGAACACATACCTCACCGGTGCAAATCCGTGTGATGGAAGAAGAACAGCCACCTTTACGTCTGATTGCCCCGGGCAGAGTGTATCGTTGCGACTCAGACTTAACCCACACACCGATGTTTCATCAGATCGAAGGGTTGATGGTGGATGAAAATATCAGTTTTACTGATCTGAAAGGTATCTTGTCAGACTTTCTGCAAGCATTCTTTGAAAAACCACTAAAAGTACGTTTTCGTCCTTCGTATTTTCCGTTCACCGAACCTTCAGCTGAAGCAGATATCGAGTGCGTAATCTGCGGTGGAGAAGGTTGTCGCGTATGTAGTCATACCGGTTGGATTGAAATACTTGGCTGCGGCATGGTTCATCCGAATGTATTCAAACACGTCAACATTGATAGTGAAAAGTATCTTGGTTTTGCGTTTGGTCTCGGTGTCGAGCGTATGGCGATGCTGCGATACGGCGTCAATGACTTACGTATGTTCTTCGAAAACGATTTACGTTTCCTGAAACAATTCAGTTAAGCGACGAGATAAGACAATGAAGTTTAGTGAAAAATGGTTAAGAGAGTGGGTAAACCCTGCACTTGATACAGATGCATTAGTTGAGAAACTCACTGGTGCTGGTCTCGAAGTTGATGCCGTAGAAGCTGTGGCAGGCGAGTTTTCAGGTGTCGTTGTGGGGCAAGTGACCTCTGTCACACCGCATCCGGATGCCGATAAGTTACGTCTCACAAAAGTTAATGTGGGTGGCGAAGCGTTACTGGATATTGTTTGTGGTGCAAGTAATGTTCGCGAAGGATTGAAAATACCTGTTGCGGTCATCGGTGCTGTTTTACCTGGTAACTTTAAAATTAAACAGGCCAAACTGCGTGGTGTTCCATCGTTTGGTATGTTGTGTTCATCAAAAGAATTAGGCCTGACGGAATCTGCTGACGGTTTGATGGAGCTTGCTGATGATGCACCTGTTGGTGAAGATTTTCGTGTTTATCTGGATTTAGATGATAAGGCAATCGATATTGATCTCACACCCAATCGTAGTGATTGTTTAAGTGTCGCGGGTGTAGCACGTGAAGTCGGTGTACTGACTTCAGAAGATATCAACGCTGTGGCATCTGAGCCTGTAAGCGCAACCTCTTCCAAGATTTTGGATGTCAATGTTGAAGCAACTGCTGCCTGCCCACGATATCTGGGACGCATTATCGAAAATATTAATCCAGCAGCAGAAACACCTGTGTGGATGCAAGAGAAGCTCCGCCGCAGTGGGTTAAGAAGTTTGGGACCTGTGGTTGATGTGACCAACTATGTCATGCTCGAATTAGGGCAGCCTATGCATGCCTTTGATTTGGGTAAGATTGAACAATCAATTAATGTGCGTTTATCACAACAAGGTGAAAAGCTGACCCTGTTAGACGGCCAAACAATCGATACGCAAGCAGATACCTTATTGATTTGTGATGCAGAAAAGCCACTAGCCTTAGCTGGTGTTATGGGTGGACAAGACTCTTCAGTAAGTTCGCTCACAACCTCTTTGTTCCTAGAGTCAGCATTTTTTGCACCAGAAGCTATTGCTGGTAAAGCGCGAAGCTATGGTTTGCATACAGATTCATCACATCGCTTTGAACGAGGGGTGGATCCAGAATTAGCTAGCAAGACTATGAATCGTGCAACATCTTTACTGCTTGAAATTGTGGGTGGTGAAGCTGGCCCTGTTATTGAAGAATGTAGCGAGAAAGATTTACCGAAAACAGCAACAATTCATCTTCGTACTGACAGAATCAAACGAGTGCTTGGACTTGAACTGGACGGTAAAACAGTTGCTGAACAATTAACAAGATTAGGTTTGGCTGTTGATGTTGTTGAAGATGGCTGGCAGGTATCAGTCCCTTCTTTTCGTTTTGATCTCTCAATCGAAGTGGATTTAATCGAAGAGTTAGGCCGCTTGTATGGCTACGATAAATTGCCTAATACTCGTCCGCAGGGAACCGTTTTAACAACCAATATTACGGAGACATTGACACCGGTTGAGCGGTTGCAAAACCTCATGGTTGACCGTGGTTATCATGAAGCTGTGACCTATAGTTTCGTTGAGCCTAAAATCCAGCAGTTGCTCGCACAAGACGACTCAGCACCGATAAAATTGGCCAACCCCATTTCGTCTGATCTTTCTGTGATGAGAACATCACTCTGGCCCGGCCTGGTACAGGCAATGGTTTATAATGCTAATCGACAGCATGATCGGATTCGTCTATTTGAGGTAGGACGTGTCTTCAAAGGTACTTTGAATGATATTGCACAACCGCGTCAAATTGGTGGTTTAATATACGGCAGTAATTATGCCGAACAGTGGTCGCAGAAACCACGTGAAGTGGACTTCTTCGACATCAAAGCTGATGTGGAAGCATTGCTTGCTCTGGGTGGTGGTCAAGTAAGATTCGAGAAAGAATCTCATCCAGCATTACATCCAGGCCAATCTGCACGTGTCTATAAGAACGATGAAGCTATTGGTTGGCTAGGCGCCATCCATCCAAAATTAAACAAATCACTGGATATTGATGGAAAGGTCTACGTCTTCGAGTTAAGCCTGAACGAGCTCGTTGATTCTGTCGTTCCTGAGTTTGAGACACTGTCAAAATTCCCAGCATTGCGTCGTGATTTGGCTCTTTTGGTAGATGATGCTGTCAATGCTGGTCAAATTGAAGATTGCTTGAGTAAGATCGATTCTGATATTCTTAAGTCATTTCAATTATTTGACGTGTATAGTGGAGAAGGCGTCGAGCTTGGCAAGAAAAGCTTGGCAGTGGCCTTTATACTCCAGCACAAAGAGCGAACATTAACAGACGATGAAGTCGACTCATTGCTTAAAACTGTGACAGAAACCCTGTCGCAAAAGCTTAATGCAACGATAAGATCTTAACATCGCTTAATAAACAATAAGAATTAATTTGAGGTAGACATGGCACTGACTAAGGCCGATATGACAGAACAGTTGTACGATGAGTTAGGTTTCAACAAACGTGAAGCAAAAGAATTAGTTGAAATGTTTTTTGAAGAAATTCGTACGGCATTAGAAAAAGGTGAACAAGTAAAGTTATCTGGGTTCGGTAATTTTGAATTAAGAGATAAAAGTGAAAGACCAGGTCGTAACCCAAAAACTGGTGAAGAAATCCCAATAACAGCCCGTCGCGTGGTCACGTTCAGACCCGGACAAAAACTGAAGGCAAGGGTGGACAATTATGCTGGAAGCAAGTAACAACAACGAACTCCCTGTAATACCGGCGAAACGCTATTTTACGATTGGTGAAGTCAGTGAGTTGTGTGGTGTAAAACCTCACGTTCTTCGGTACTGGGAACAAGAATTTTCACAACTTAAACCGGTTAAACGTCGAGGTAATCGTCGTTATTACCAGCGTCATGATGTTGTGTTGATTCGTGAGATTCGTGGCTTGTTATATGAGCAAGGCTTCACCATCGGTGGTGCCAGACAGCAACTGGGAACCGATGCAAAAGCGAGTGCTTCTGCTGATAATCAAACTGATCAAAAACAGCTCGTAAAAGAGTTGCTGAAAGAACTTGAAGATTTAAGAACGTTTTTAAACTAATTTCTCGTTCATTCTTTTCAAATAAAAAAGCCCGTACAAAGTTCTTGTGCGGGCTTTTTTTTATTTAACTGAATGATTTTTGGCTAGTCGGTATTGTGGGTATTTAACTTGTTAATAGCATGACAGGAATAATGTATGGTTAATTTCATATCTACCTATGTAATGTAGTCCTTATGGTGTGCAATTATTCTGACTAAAAAACTGTTGTTGCACAGGTTTTCCGAGAGGAAGACCAGCTAAATAGGCCTGTTGAATTTGTTGCCAGTAATAACGATACGAAGCTTTGTCATACAGTTTTCCGTTCAGCTGAATAGGTGCCCAGTTATATTGTTGTGCTGATAGTAAAACCTCACTGGCTAGTTGGAGCTGGTCTGGGTTGGGAGACATCGCATCTATAATGGCTTTAATTTGAACAGGATGCACACTCCACATCCTCAGAAAGCCGAACTGAGTACGCGCTCGATGGGCATCGTCATAGGTTTGTTGATAATCTTTAATGGCTAAGCTGACGTTGTGTGAAGCAACACAACCAGAACTTATCGCAGCTCTGACAATGTCTGTTTTTGCTCGAGCGATTAACGCATGTTCAAATTGAAGTGGGCTCCGCATCGCTTCATCCGTTATCACTCCCTGATGAGCACTGATATAGTCCATAATGCCAAAATCGAGCACTTCAACAGGCTCCATCATGGCAATCTTATTTACTTCACCTAAAGCGCCATGCGTTTCAATTAAGACATGTATTGGCAGCGATGGCTGGAGGCTATATTTCTGTGAGGCTAGCTGGATGTATTCAAGCATCATCTCAACTTGAGTCGCATCCTGCGCCTTGGGAAGGGTTATGTAACGAATGAGATCTCTTGCCCCAGATAATAAAATATCGACTTCCTGTTTCCAGACAGGCTCATTGAACCCATGGATACGCACACCTGCCATTTTATGGATGTTATATTCGCTATTGAGAAGCTCAACAATCATATTGGCGTGGGAAATTTCTGTCCCGGTTGCTGCACCATCTTCGCAATCACAAGTTATGTCGAAAACAGGGCCATACTCAGCTTGAATCGCAAAGGCTTTGAGTAGTGTGTGACGGTTCCCTGCAAAGTGTTCACATACCGGTATCAGTGGAAGTGGTGGCTCTTCATTCACAAGCGCATCATTGGGATGAATCAAGGTACTCATTTATATATCTATCCTAGATAGGCTCTTTCTATCGGGCCAGTTATCATAAAGTGTCTGATTGTCAGAAGTATAATATATCGATTAAGTCTGGTTTTTAGTTTAAAAAGATGCGATTATTCACGGTTTTGGTTGCCGTATTTTCGTTTTGAAAATGATCCCACAGGTCTTTTTGATATGACGAGTAAATACGGTATGGTCTGAATTGAGTAAACAGTGTTTTGTCTTAACGCAAAATTTTTGTTGATCAATTCCTGTATTTCGGCACATGATTAACACATGACAGAAACAGAACTACAATATTCTGAACAAATACGGAAAGTGTTCTTTGTATCAGACCGCACCGGACTTACTGCCGAATCTTATGGAAAGTGCTTGTTGGCTCAATTTCCAGATCTCGAGTTCGAAACCATCACACTGGCCTTTGTAGACACCCCAGAAAAAGCATTACAGGCCAGAGAGAAAATAAACGAAACCAGCTTAGAGTCTAATCTCAAACCCGTTGTTTTTAGCACTTTAGTGCATGATGATGAGCAATACATTATCGAGAGCGCCAACGCTTGTGTTATTAGTTTGTTTCACAGTTATATTGGCTCATTGGAAAGTTTCTTTGGTGTTGAGTCATCTCACAAACAAGGTGTCTCGCGAATTGCATTTAGTGATACCACATACCAGCGCAGATTAGACGCCATTGACTTCGCTCTGACGCATGATGATGGTGTCAGACCCGATCATTATAATGATGCCGATGTGATTCTTGCTGGTGTGTCACGTTGTGGTAAGACCCCTACAAGTCTTTATCTGGCAATGAACTTTTCACTCAAAGTGGCGAACTATCCTTTGACGCCAGAAGACTTGTCTTCAGATGAATTACCTCAGTGTTTATTGGATAATATTGATAAACTGGTTGGGCTAACAATTAAGCCCGTGCCATTAAGTCGTATCAGACGCCAACGCAGGCCCGGGAGTGAATACGCCTCTCTGGAAATTTGTCAGGCAGAATTGACACAAGCACAATCTATGTTCGATAAAGCGGGAATTGCCGTTTTCGAAACAACCGATACTTCAATCGAAGAAATCTCAAGCCGTGTAGTACGCGCACTGGGCTTGGGCCGGGAGCGAGTAAGAGAGTCGGTTTTAATGTTTAATAAATCTATAAAAGCAAGGTAGTTATAACTATGTCGGAATATGTTATCTCTCTGGATAAGCTATGCATGGAGGATGTCGGCAGAGTAGGTGGTAAAAACGCCTCATTAGGTGAAATGCTGCAAAATCTCGCCCCTCTAGGAGTCGATGTCCCAGGTGGCTTTGCCACAACAGCGGATGCTTACCGGGAGTTTCTTCTGCACGATGGACTCCAGAGTAAAATCAATGAACGCTTGCGTGAGCTGGATGTCGATGACGTCACTGCTTTGCAAAAAACAGGTCAGGAAATCCGTGATTGGATTATGACTATTCCTTATCCAGAAGCGATGGAAAAAGCGATAGACGAAGCTTATGCCGCGCTGGAAAAAGAATACGGTCCTGAAGCAAGCTTTGCTGTGCGTTCATCAGCAACGGCAGAAGATTTACCTGATGCTTCTTTCGCGGGGCAACAAGAAACATTTCTTAACGTTTCTGGCTTAGCAAACATCAAAAAAGCGATTCGTGAAGTGTTTGCATCATTATTTAATGATCGTGCTATTGCGTATCGTGACCACCAAGGCTTTGATCATAGTGAAGTCGCTTTATCTGCTGGCATCCAAAAAATGGTGCGTTCTGATATTGCAAGTGCCGGTGTTGCGTTTTCTCTTGATACAGAAAGTGGCTTCCGTGATGTTGTCTTCGTTACTGGTAGTTATGGCCTGGGCGAAATGGTGGTGCAAGGTGCTGTCAACCCTGACGAGTTCTATGTTCATAAAAATACTCTAGAAGCCGGTCGTCCATCAGTTTTACGCCGTACAGTCGGTCATAAAGCTATTAAAATGATTTACTCTGGGGATGCTTCATCTCCGGTGAAAACGGTGGATGTTGATGCAGAAGAACGCTTACATTTCTGCTTAACTGACAAAGAAGTTGAGTCTTTAGCGAAAATGGTTGTCACCATTGAGAAACATTATAAGCGTCCTATGGATGTGGAATGGGCTAAAGATGGTAATGATGGCCGAATTTACATTGTTCAGGCACGTCCTGAAACAGTGCAAAGTCGTACCAAGAAAAACGTTCGTGAAACATTCGTTCTGAAACAAGAAGGTGAATTACTTTCTGTTGGCCGCGCTATTGGCAGCAAAATTGGTCAAGGCAAAGTGCGTTTACTAAACAGTCTCGATCAAATGAATAAATTCCAAGAAGGTGACGTTCTGTTAACAGACATGACAGATCCAGATTGGGAACCTATCATGAAACGTGCTTCTGCGATTATCACTAACCGTGGTGGTCGCACATGCCACGCGGCTATCATCGCTCGCGAATTAGGTATTCCTGCTGTTGTAGGCTGTGGCGATGCGACTGAAACCATTAAAGAAGGCACAGAAGTCACTGTCTCTTGTGCTGAGGGTGATGAAGGTAATATCTATGCTGGCTTGCTCGAATTCGAACATCGCGTAGAAGAACTCGATAATATGCCTGAGTTGCCAGTCAAGATTATGATGAACGTTGGTAACCCTGACCGTGCATTCAGCTTTGCACAATTACCAAACAAAGGTGTCGGTCTGGCTCGTTTGGAATTCATCATCAACAATATGATCGGTATTCATCCAAAAGCATTGATGAATGCAGATGAGATGGAAGGTGAAGTTAAACAAGCGATTAAAGAACGTACAACTGCTTATGGCGACCCAGTAGAATTTTACATCAGCCGTATTGCAGAGGGTGTCTCAACCATTGCTGCTGCATTCTATCCTGAAACTGTCATCGTACGTATGTCAGACTTCAAATCAAATGAATACGCCAATCTAATTGGCGGCACATTATTTGAGCCTGAAGAAGAAAATCCAATGATCGGTTTCCGCGGTGCGTCACGTTATTCATCAGAAGATTTTGCTGAATGCTTTAAACTTGAAATTGAAGCAATGAAGCGCGTTCGTGATGAAATGGGCTTAACTAATGTTGAATTGATGATTCCATTTGTTCGTACATTAGATGAAGCTGAGTCAGTCGTTAACTTACTAAAAGAAAACGGACTGGAGCGTGGCAAAAATGGTCTGCGTCTAATCATGATGTGTGAGTTACCTTCAAATGCTGTGATGGCAGATGAATTCCTTGAGTTCTTCGATGGTTTCTCCATCGGTTCAAATGATATGACTCAGTTAACACTGGGCTTGGATCGTGACTCAGCATTAGTGGCGGGTTCATTTGATGAACGTAATCCTGCTGTATTGAAGATGCTTGATATGGCCATTACCGCGTGTAAGAAAGCGGATAAATATGTCGGTATTTGTGGTCAAGGACCTTCAGATCATGAAGATCTTGCAGAGTGGTTATTAGAGCGTGGCATTAGCAGTATCTCTCTGAATCCGGATACTGTTGTTAGTACTTGGCAGGCTTTAGCTGAAAAGCACGTTTAAAAGTAAAAAAGCGAGTGTCCGGCCTGTTTTTTCAGGCCGGGCTTTGCTAATATAGCGACCTCGTCAATCTGGCTGTCTCAAGCAATCTATAGGTTGACACAAAAATCGTCGGGGCATGGCGCAGCCTGGTAGCGCACTTGCATGGGGTGCAAGGGGTCGAAGGTTCAAATCCTTCTGTCCCGACCAATTTCTCTTGTGAATATCATCAATATATAAACTCATAATTACGAGCCGCTTTGTCTTAAAGCATTGATAATCCGTTCTCGCTCTTCTTCTCCATAAAAGCTTGGATCATCAAATAAGTCTCTTTGTGGTTGATCGAACATCATGCTGAGTACTTGGGAGCTGGTTTGGACCATCGGTTCGAAGTGAGCATTATTTCCACTGACAAGATCAACTACACGGCGACGACGGTAAACTGTATAAGCTGCCAATATCAATAAAACTGCGCCAATATATAGTGGTAGACCTTGTGCTCCAATCAGTGTCATCAATGAGCCTGCTGCGACAGGTGCAAAGGCACATCCTAGGCCATGAAGAACCAACATATCCGATGAGCCTGAAACAATTTCGTCAGGATGCAGTTGGTCGATAAGTTGAGCCACTGACAGTGGATAGATAGAGAAAGACAGACCACCCCAGATAAAAAAGACAACAAGTAACACCGTTTGAGAGGGAATGATTGCCATGGATAAAGCGACGAGACCGGCTAATGTCACTACCCATGTAATCACTTTTGGCCTGTCATGCTTATCTGAATAACGACCAATAGGAATCTGCAAAGCGGCACCACCTAAAATGGTTAAACTCATGATGAGAGCAATACCACTGATGTCATAGCCAAGTTGTGTCGCATAGATTGGCGTCATTGCCCAGAATGCGCCCATCGCTAAACCCGATAAGGTTGAACCGGCAACAGAGAGTGGCGCAATTTTTAATAAATTTTTTAAACTGCTTTTAGGTTTTTCTGAATTGATAGTGGGTTGATTTCGTCGTGTTAATGTTAAAGGGAGTATCGCCCAGCTTATGAGAATAGAAACGATAGCAAATAATAAGAAATTATCTGGTTTCGCGATATGTAACATTTGTTGCGCGATAGTGAGTGCACCTAAGTTAACTACCATATAAAAAGCAAATACACGGCCACGTTCGTGACTGGCAGCCTGACTATTGAGCCAGCTCTCAATGACTGTCATCAGGGTGATGTAGGCAAGCCCATAGAAAAATCGCAAGATAATCCAGACCCATGCATCAATAAAAATAATGTGTATTAAAGTCGAGGACGCACATATTGATGCACAAAATGCAAATGTCCGGATATGTCCCATTCGGCGTATGAGTCTACCGCTCACCCAGGTGCCACAAATAAAGCCAATAAAATAGCTCGACATAATGAAGCCCATTGTCGCGCTAGAAAAACCTTCATCTGTACCTCTCAATGTAAGTAGGGTACTAATCAGCCCATTGCCTAACAATAAAAGGGCAACACTCCATAAAATAGATTGGATTGGTTTTAATAATGCAAAGGATTGCATATGTTCTCCTGTGTATTTCTGCACCTTATTGTGGAATGTCGTGCACCAAAAACATGCTTAATCAATGTGAATATAGTGAAGAAGCATGCAATATAGAGATAAACTGCAGGTTTAAGAGTCATCATTGCTGTTCTTTACCTCGTTGTAAGGCATTTGATGCAAATGCTGCACCGATAATCTGGTCATGATGATTGAGGTGATTGGGTACAGAGTGATTTTCACAGAAATTTCGCAGTCAGGTGATAATATCAATCTCGAACTATCCTTGTTAGCAGTTCACCACCCTTAGCCAGCTTACTCCCGATAAGCTGGCTTATTTTTTTCAAAACTTTACATTCCCACTGCAACCATTATTTTTTTATCGTGTCATAGTTTTACCTGAGACTATCGTCATGGGTGTAATTTCTACTCCTTGTTTTGAGAAGGCGGTGATGTCTACATTACCGCCTTTTTTCTTGCTTAGTAGATAACTAATCGATTTTCATTCGTTAATTCCAATGAATATTTCTTTCGTTTGTATAGTCAATAACCGTACTGACGTTCACTGACCTGTACGTCAGTAATCCTATCTGCGTAAATCTCCTTTTTTTGGAGTAGGGTGGTTCTAGTAACCACCCTTTTTTTATGCTTATCTCTGCATATAACATGACTAATGTATGATGAATTTGTGGTTTGAATTTTTAAAAGGTAATTATTTATATGCACTATCGCTATCTTGGGAATACAGATTTAAAAGTCAGCCGAATTTGTCTGGGTACGATGACTTTTGGCGAGCAAAACACCCAAGCTGAGGGACATCAGCAATTAGACTACGCTCTTGGTGAAGGGGTTAACTTTATTGATACTGCTGAGCTCTATGCCATCCCTCCCTGCGCTGAGACTTACGGTGCAACCGAAACAATAATTGGTCAGTGGCTACAAAAAAGAGCTCGTAGAGACGACATTGTCTTAGCGAGCAAAATCGCAGGACCAGGCGGTGATTGGGTTTCTCATATCAGAGGTGGTCAAACCCGCTTTGATGAGAAAACCATAGAAACAGCATTGAATAACAGTCTTAAACGTTTAAAAACGGACTATATTGATTTATACCAATTACACTGGCCGGAGCGTAATACAAACTACTTCGGTCGATTAGGATACGAACAGCCTGAGAATGAGCAAGGTTTGACACCGATCATTGAGACTTTACAAGCATTGGAGAAACAAGTTCAGGCAGGAAAAATTCGCCATATTGGTTTATCTAATGAAACACCATGGGGAATAATGCAATTTATCACTGTGGCTAAATCGATGAATCTGCCATTAGTTGTGAGTGTGCAAAACCCTTATAGTTTATTGAACAGAACCTATGAAGTCGGGTGTGCAGAGATTAGTCATCGGGAGAATGTTGGTCTGCTTGCCTATTCTCCATTGGGGTTTGGTGTTTTGACAGGAAAATACCTCAATGCACAACCTACTGATGCTCGTTTAACTCGCTGGCCGAATTATAGTCGCTATAGTAACCCTCAGGCGGTTGAGGCAACACGTGCCTATGTGGAGCTTGCTCAGCGTTTTCAGCTTGACCCGGCCCAGATGGCATTGGCTTTTGTTAATTCACGGCCATTCCTAACAGCTAATATCATTGGCGCCACTAACATGACCCAGCTCAAAAATAATATCGCCAGTGAGCAGCTGATATTGTCAGAAGAATTATTGTCGGAAATAACGAATATTCATCAACGTATTCCTAATCCAGCTCCATAGTAATAATTTTTATTTGTAAAAATTAAATATAAATGAAATGGGGACGACAACAATAAGAGTGGTCTTATTTTAGTCGCTGACTAAGCATGACATAAAAAATGGCATCAATGAGCAATAATATAAGAGGAGGAAAGGCAATATGACTTTTTTTGGCTGCAAGCTTGTAATTGTTGATGGGCTTTCCTCTTTCAATCCTTCAGCGACGGTGTTATTGGTTAATCACTCACATGTTGCGTGAGTCATGACGCTATCAAAAACGGGTATTTCACGGTTTGTATGGGTGGGAAGTGTGGTATTTCTCACCGTTTTAACTATAAGTTTTGTGGCCGTATTCAACCTATTAGTGGATAAAGTCACGCAGAACCAGCTTGAGCCGCTCATAAAACAGATATCAATACAGTCTAAAAATATGAGTGTTGGTGATCTTACTGAACAGACGGAAGCACTGTCTTGGTTAGATGCGGTGCCTTATATTAAACAGGCCGTGGTCTTTGGTAAAAATGCGGAGACGCTTTTTTATTATAAAAAACCGAATCAAGAGGTCACGCATAATTATGCCAATCAATGGCGGCAAACGTTCACTAAGAAAAATCATTATTCAGATTCAGAGGTTCTCCATACGCTACAGCCAATTAATGGAACCCATGAAAATGTCGAGAGTATTTATTTAGAGGTTGATAAACGTCTACTGCAAAAGCCTTTTCACTCAATCTGGCTTGGCGGATATGCTGGACTCGTGATTTTTTTTCTAGCTATCCTCGCTACAGTTTGGTTTTTTATGCGTCGATATGTTCTTCCAGTAAGACGGTTTGTCGACGCTGTATTGGAAACAAAACAGGCTCAGCGATTAGGATGTGAACAAAGTTTACAAGATATAGAGCGCACAATTGTCGATTTACAATCTGATAATCAGAACTGGGTTAAGCACAGCAAACAGTTGGATCTAAAGCTAAAGCAGCAAACAGATGAAACGTTAGAAATAACGAATCGTTTGACAGCACAATATGAGAACGAAAAAAACACGAAATTAGCACTTATTAACCTCAGTGGTCGTGGGTTAAAGGCTTTAGTTCATAAAATGATTAATGATGTCGAATTTCTGAAAGTTCACATCACTGAATCACAAGTACATGAAAAGGCCAGTCAGCTGAATGATTCAGTTCATGAGTTATTAGATGTTATTGAACGATTACAAATATATTCAAAACTAAATGACAACCAACTGCCAGTCGAGCTGCAACAGACGGATTTATATCGACTGCTTCATTCAGTACTGGAGAGTAATCAAGCCAAGGCTAGTCAAAATGAACATACACTGACATTAAGCTTCCAGTGTGATGTCAGAGAAGCCATATTGGATCCTTATAAGCTAAGACAAATCCTCAATAACTTAATCGATAATGCCATCCGGTTCTCCTCGCCAGGGAATATTGAGTTAAGCCTTGTTGAGAGCACTAACGAGACAAAACCTTTTCTGACATTTTCAGTCAGCGACCCTGGACCAATTATAGATACGGTCGAACAACAACGTATTTTTGAACCTTTTCAACAAGCTTCGAACAATGAACAAGCCATGACAGTAGGCTTAGGACTGGGCTTAGCGATCTCAAGCCAATTGATCAGCTTGATGTTGGGTGATTACGGCCTAGAGGCGACTAAAAAAGGTAATCGTTTTTGGTTCACCCTGCCTATTGAAGTCATTTCTCGGTCAACGGTGTTACCAGAAGAAAAACCATCTTCGCTAAAAACATCTGCCGAAAAGGCACTCAAAACAATACTTGTCGTAGAAGATAATGAAGTCAATCAATCCGTTGCTTTGAACATGCTAGAAAAACTTGATTGTAAAGTGGATTTAGCGAGCGGTGGCAAAGAAGCATTAGATGCATGTCGTGTGTCTGAATACGACATGATTTTAATGGATTATCACATGCCGATGATGAGCGGTATCGAAGTGACTCAACAAATCAGAGAGGGGTTGAAGCTGACAGTCCCCATTATTGCGTTAACTGCGGATGATGATGAACAAGTTAAATCTGACTTCTATGCTGCTGGGGCAAACGATATTCTGATTAAACCAGTCAATTTCAATAAGCTGGTGGATTTATTGACTAGATTCTTAGGAGATACCAAAGAAAAGTTGCCAGAATCCACTACTTTTGATCATGCCAAGGGCTCAACCCCTATACTTAATATGCGTGTTGTGGATGATATTCGCGCTATGGCAGGGGAAAGTGGCCAACAGATGGTTGAGCAAATCTTTCAGGTCTATATGGAGCATACTCCAAGCCTCATCCATGCAATCAAACAGGCCTATAAAAATCAAAACGCAGAGCAATTATTTAAATCAGCACATGCCTTGAAATCCAGTTCACTCAATATTGGCGCTTCGGCTGTTGCCGAGTTAGCAAAACAAATAGAAATGTTGGCAAGACAAAATAATCTTGACCAGATTGGGGGATATATAGATAAACTAGATACGCATTATGTTGAATTGACTTCTTTCTTAGATGAACAGTGGCGGGGGATTTGATGGCAAATACCATCAAAAAGCAAGTAGTCTTGATCGTGGATGATGATCCCGTCACACGTATGCTCATGACTCAGTCATTGACCTCGAGTGAGTTACAGATCGTCGAAGCTGCATCGGGTGAAGAAGCGATCATTCAATTTACGACGCATAAACCAGATATCACATTACTTGATGTATCGATGCCCGGCATGAATGGTTTTGAGTGCTGTGCACAACTGCGTGCTCTGCCGAAAGGTGCTGAGTGTGCCATTGTGATGGTGACAGCACTGGATGATGTTGAAGATATTGAACAGGCTTTTGAATCTGGCGCCACCGACTTTATCACCAAACCATTGAAGTGGCCGCTCTTTAAACATCGGGTTCGTTATATTCTTAAGGCGAACAAAACGCTTCAAGAGCTGAGCCTGAATAAAAATAAATTGGCTAAGGCCCAGTCAATCGCCAATCTGGTGTATTGGGAGTGGGATTTTGAGTCCGAGTTTCTCGAATGCTCATCAGATATGTTCGACATGTTGGGTTTTTCAAAAGAAACCAATCTGACAGTTCGAACCGCGCTAAAAAAAGTGCATCCAGATGACAGGCCACGTTTGATGATGGCGCTCAAACAAGCCGTTTACGAAAAGCAGTCATATGATATTGAATACCGAATTATTCGTAACGATGGTAGCGTGTTATTTGTGAATGAGCGGACCGATATTAGTTTCGAATATGGTCAATGGCGAATGGTAGGTACCTTGCATGACATTACCTCAAGAAAACAGTCAGAGCAGGAGATTACTTATTATGCTTACTACGACACGCTGACAGATTTACCTAATCGACGTCTTTTCATTGAGCAGTTAGAAACGGCCATTGCCAGTGCAAAACGCCATCAGAATAAATTTGCTCTGATGTTTCTTGATTTAGATCGTTTCAAATATATCAATGACACCTATGGTCATCACATTGGGGATGAGGTGCTCTGTCAGTCTGCCGTCAGAATTCGAGAGTGTGTCAGAGACTCAGATGTCGTCGCTAAAGCAAATTATGATGCTGATAATCGTGTTGCTCGCTTGGCCGGTGATGAATTTACTGTCTTATTGGATGATGTAGGCCGGGTCGAGCAGGTTGCTGAAATTGCTCAGCGTTTAATTCAAGCGTTTTCTGAGCCTTTCCTGATTAGTGATAAGTTTTTACATATCTCAATTAGTATGGGCATTACCTTGTTTCCTGATGATGGTCACAATGTTCAGACCTTATTACAACATGCCGATGTGGCTATGTATCATGCTAAAGAAAAGGGAAGAAATAATTATCAGTTCTTTTCTGAAAGTATGAACAACTATCTTAAATTACGTTTAGAGATGGAGAATGATCTCAGAATAGCGTTGGCTGAACAGCAGTTTGAGGTGTTTTATCAGCCGCAATATGATGCTCAGAGCATCACTATTGTGGGGGTTGAAGCATTACTTCGTTGGCGTCACCCTACAAAGGGTTTATTAACACCGGATGTATTTATTGAAGTGGCCGAGAGTACTGGACTCATTTTATCAATTGGGAACTGGGTCTTGATGCAAGCCTGCCTTCAAGTGAGGGAGTGGCAGAAAACATCAGGCTGTGCCTACCGTATTGCTGTGAACTTATCGGCGTCTCAGTTCACACAATCTTATCTGTTAGATACGATAAAAAATACTTTGGATGTCACTGATCTACCACCAGAAACGCTTGAGCTTGAAATTACGGAAACAGCCATGTTGAAAGATACTGCTGAGACTATTCCACTTTTGTTTTCGTTAAAAAAGTTGGGCGTGCGGCTCGCAATTGATGATTTTGGTACAGGCTATTCTTCTCTGAGTTATTTGAAGAACTTTCCTATTGATACTTTAAAAATCGATCGTTCTTTTGTAGAGGAAATTGTCTCAAATACAAAAGACTGTGCCATAGCACAAACAATTGTACAGTTAGCGGATAATTTGCAACTGTGTACGATCGCTGAAGGTGTTGAAACCAGTGAGCAAGCGGAAGTCTTAAGGAAGTTAGGCTGTGCAGAATTTCAGGGATTCTTTTTCAGTCATCCAATGCCTGCACAGCAATTACGCTTATTATTGGACCACTAAGTCTTATTTTTTTCGTCTAAAAAAGCGGCATGATTATCGAGTAGAGCATCATGTCGATCTAACAGACCAATATCTAGCACAGGTGAGGCATCGATGTGCTGAGCATCCATCATCTGGGCTACCCGTTTCAGAGCAGAAATGATCATGGTTTGTTCCCACTCTTGGAGATCGCCAAACTGTCGTGTAAATTGCTCTTGGAGAGGAATCGGTGCGTTCTTCAGAATTTCCAATGCTTTATCAGTCAGATGAACATGTACTTTGCGCTTATCTGATTCTGAACGCATTCGATAAACCAGTTCACGCTTCTCCAGACGATCAACAATTGTCGTGACCGTTGCCTGACTAAGACTCATCTCACTGGCCAGTTCGCCAATGGTTATCTGACCTTTATCTCTGAGGCTTTGCAGAAGCAGAATTTGTGGTGCAGTTAAGCTGGTGGTTTTTGCCAGATATTTAGAGTGCAAATCAGTTGCACGAATAACTCGCCTTAAAGCGATTAAAACTTCTTCAATTTGGTTCAACAGGTGATCCTTCTGCTTATCAGTCAGATCAAGATTATAAACTGCATCTAAATTTAAACCGATAGTTTTACTCATAATTTTCCAATTGGTTAAAACAACGCTCAAAGTCGGCCAATATAATTAGCTGTTGTTTATGTTTTACGGTTGCATATATAGGGCTCAATGCATTTTTCTGTTCAACATGAACCATATTTTGCAAATCCAGCAAGGTAATCCTTATTACCTCATCAACGCTTATCCCGACTAAGCCATTATCTGACTCAAGAATAATGATGTGGCGCGCATCATATGAATCAGCAATACCAAGCAGTTTTCTGCTGCAGACAATAGTGACAATCTCACCTCTTATATTGAGTACCCCGTCTACATATGACGGCGAGCCCGGTACAGGGACGGGGGTGATATAGTCATGAACTTCCCTCACCTTATCTACCGCATGAGCGTAAGTTTCATCTTCTATGGCGAAGCAGAGCCATTGTTTGTTGTCTTGTAACTGTAATGTCATCTATTGAATATACGTTGATAATCTCGGGCTGGACAATATATTTATTTAGTGTACTATATATATCAAATCATTAACAGCCTGACTTACTTTATTTAAATTGCTGTTTAATAAGAAACATGCAGTTTTATTAGATAAATTTCAGGTTTATTGTGACTTAAAAATAATAGAGATATAAATAATAGAGCTATTTATAAATGACAAATAACAACGATGAGAATGTTTCCATTACCCTCCGAGAACCTACAGCAGAAGACGGTTCTTCTGTCTTCGAATTAATTGCTGCCTGTCCTCCTCTGGACACCAATTCTATGTATTGCAATCTGCTGCAGAGCAGTCATTTTTCCCAAACATCTGTAGCGGCTGAAATGAATGAAACACTGGTCGGTTTTATTTCTGGTTATGTTTTACCTAAGAAACCTGACACTTTGTTTATATGGCAAGTCGCTGTGGGCGAGAAAGCAAGAGGACAAGGGCTTGCAAGCCGAATGCTTCGTCACATACTGAGCCGTGAGCAATGTAAGAATGTGAAATTTATCGAAACCACTATTACACCGGATAATCGTGCATCGTGGGCATTATTTGAAAGTTTGGCCAATAAGCTTGATGCGGAGCTAAACCGCTCAGTGATGTTTGATCGCCAACAACATTTTGCAGGTCAACATGAGACAGAAATGTTGGTCAGAGTCGGTCCATTCGAGCTATAGCAGAATAGATACAGATATCAGGATACGAAAAAAATATTACTAGGAGAAAAATAACCTATGAAAATCTTTGATGAAATTGAATCAGAAGTACGTTCTTATGCCCGCTCTTTCCCTCGCATGTTCAACCGTGCAAAAGACGAGTTTATTTATGATGAAGAAGGCAATGCCTATCTAGACTTCTTAGCCGGTGCAGGTTCACTTAACTACGGTCACAATAACGATCTATTCAAAGAAAAATTGCTTGAGTACATCAACAACGATGGCATCACTCAAGGTCTTGATCTTCACACTCGTGCCAAAGGTGAGTTTCTAGAGAGTTTCAACAACAATATTCTTAAGCCACGTGACCTTGACTATATTGTTATGTTCACAGGTCCAACGGGTACCAATGCTGTAGAAGCTGCGTTAAAAACAGCTCGTAAATATACAGGGCGGGAAAATGTCATTTCTTTTACTAATGGTTGGCATGGTCAAACATTGGGTTCTTTAGCTATCACAGGTAATGGACATCATCGTGGTGGTGCAGGCGTGAGCCTCAGTGGTGCCACTCGTATGCCATATGATGGTTATATGGGGGATGATGTTGATACAACTAACTACTTAGACAAAGTTCTCTCTGATTCAAGTAGTGGTGTAGATAAACCTGCTGCTGTCATAGTAGAAACTGTGCAGGGTGAGGGTGGTATCAATGCGTGTTCAATGACTTGGTTAAAGAGTCTTTCTGAAGTATGTAAGAAGCATGACGTACTTCTAATTATTGATGACATCCAAGCCGGTTGTGGTAGAACAGGCACATTCTTCAGCTTTGAGGAAGCGGGTATCTACCCTGATATCGTGACTGTCTCTAAATCACTCAGTGGCTATGGTTTACCTTTCGCTATTGTGTTGATGAAGCCTGAGTTAGATCAATGGAAACCAGGTGAGCACAACGGTACATTCCGTGGTAATAACCCTGCTTTCATTACAGCTAAAGCGGCACTGGATAACTATTGGAAAGACGATACTTTCGCTAAAGAAGTACAAGCGAAAGGTGATTATATCGCTGAGCGTGTCGATAAGATTGTTGAGTTGTATGGTGAAGGTAACTTCAATTCACATGGTCGTGGCATGTTCCGTGGTATTAATTGTGTGAGCGGTGAAATTGCTGGAAAAATCACCCACAACGCCTTCCAGAAAGGTCTGATCATCGAAACAAGTGGTACTGATGATCATGTGGTCAAATTTTTATGTCCGCTCACGATCACACAAGAAAACTTAGAGAAGGGTATTGATATCCTTGAGCAATCGATCAAAGAAGTATGTGCCAAGGCTGACAATATTCCAGAAGAAAAAGATTATTTCGAAGGTGATTATTCAGTGAGTGAAGAAGTCGAGAAAATGACTCGTCAATCATAAGCTTATGAACATAAAACGGGTGACCAGACACCCGTTTTACTTCCGAATATTAATCAACCAGAGGATATGAAATGCTTGTTAGACAACTTCAAGAAGCAGAAAAAACGGATCGTAAAATCGTTGATCCTAATGGCAACTGGGACAGTACTCGTTTGCTGTTAAAAGATGACAATATGGGATTTTCTTTCCATATCACCACTATCTACGAAGGTGCAGATTTCAGAATGCATTATCAAAATCATTTGGAGTCTGTGTATTGCATCAGTGGTGAAGGTGAGGTTGAAACACTCGATGATGGCAAAAAATACGCTATCACGCCAGGTACTCTATATAACCTCGACAAACACGACAAACACATGCTTCGTGCATTTAAAGAAATGAAGTTGGCATGCGTGTTTAATCCACCGCTTCATGGCACAGAAGTTCATAACAAAGATGGTGCTTACGAATTAGATGCAGAAACCATCAGTGACTGAATTGAGCCAGGCATCGGTTTCTAATAGCCGATGCCTATCTCTGGCGAATAAGCCAACCGACTTACATAACTGCCGCCTTGGCAGTAAACAATATCCAATCCCAGAAGGATGAAATAGAGAGATTACAATGAGTTTTCATACGGTAGAAAAAATCGGCGGCACTTCTATGAGCGACTACGTTGCTGTGCGCGATAACATTATTCTGAAACCGGTTCATAACGACTCGCTCTACAATCGTATATTTGTTGTTTCAGCATACGGCGGTATTACCGATCTGCTACTGGAACATAAAAAGACCGGACAACCAGGTGTGTTCGGCTTGTTTGCAAACGGACTACATGATGATAGCTGGAAACAAGCTCTCGAAGATCTGAAGCAAAAAATCTTTGCTATCAATGAAACGTTTTACAAAAAACCAGACAATCTTGAGCGTGCTAATCAGTTCATTGGTGAACGTTTAGATGATGCTGAACGTTGCTTAGCCGATTTGCAAAGACTCTGTCAGCATGGGCACTTTGAGCTGGATATGCATCTTGAAACAGTGCGTGAAATGCTGGCCAGTATTGGTGAAGCACACAGTGCATGGAATATGACCCAGCTACTACAACGTGATGGCATTGATGCCATTTTTGTTGATTTAACTGGTTGGCAAACAGACAAACATTTACCACTGGACGAACGTATTAAAGTCGCCTTTCAAGATATTGACTTGAAAAAACAACTACCTATAGTCACAGGTTACGCCCACAGTGATGATGGTCTGATGTCAACGTTTGACCGTGGTTATAGTGAAATGAGCTTCAGTCGTATTGCAGTGCTGACTGAAGCAAACGAAGCGATCATTCATAAAGAATTTCATCTCAGCAGTGCAGACCCGAGACTGGTGGGTGAAGACAATGCCGTACCTATCGGCAGAACGAATTATGATGTCGCAGACCAATTAGCTAATTTAGGTATGGAAGCTATTCATCCTAAAGCAGCCAAAGGCTTGCGTAGAAACGAAATTGCTCTTCGAGTTCGTAACACGTTTGAACCTGAGCATGCGGGTACATTAATCACCGGCGATTATGTCAGTGCCACCCCATGTGTCGAAATCATTGCTGGCTGTAAAGGCGTGTATGCGTTTGAGTTATTCGACCAGGATATGGCGGGCAATATTGATGTGTATGATCGTGAGATATTAGCAACTATCCATCGCTTTAATGCACATATCATCTCTAAAGATATCAACGCCAATACGATCACGCATTATTTATCAGCAAATTTGAAGACGATTAAACGTATTCGAAATGCACTGCAAGAGCGGTTTGAGGATGCTGAAATCAATCAGCAACAAGTGGCTATTGTTTCTGCGATCGGCAGTGATATGAAAATTCCTGGTATTCTGGCAAAAACAGTTGGGGCACTGGCCAAAGAAAATATCAGTGTTTTAGCGATGCATCAATCCATGCGTCAGGTTGATATGCAGTTCATTATCAACGAAGATGATTATGACGATGCGATTAAGAGCCTGCACAGTGTGCTGGTAGAGATTCATGACCATGGTAGAGCCATATGCCTCGCTTCATAACGATAAGCTTATTTCTTGTCTTACTTATACCTGCTCAGCTGTTTGCCGCTGAGCAGGCACCTACAGAACAACAGATGCGTGAATCTGTTGATGCTCTTAATGAGCCTTTATATACCCCATTTATTGAGCGTTATGTGCTCGATGAGTTGAAGCAGCTTCGTACCGATATGGCAGCACAACGTGCTGAAATGATACAGATGACAGTGGATAAAGAACTGTCAGCCGCGGATAGAGCTGTCGGATATGCTACTGATACTGTCACTTATTTTTTCTATCTTATTGCTGCAGCTTCATCCGTACTGGTATTAGTGGGGTGGTCATCGATTCGTGAAATTAAAGAGCGGGTGCATACGCTGGCTGATCAGGAAATTAATAGCTTAATCAATGAGTATGAAAAACGACTTCATGCCATCGAGCAGCAACTCAGCAAAGAAACCCAGCAAATTGAAGAGAACCGCGAGAAAATTGAGCACACTCAAGAAGTTCAATCCTTGTGGTTACGCGCAGGGCAGGAAACCAGTCCAAGCAACAAAATCGCCGTTTATGATCAAATCATGGCAATAAGGCCGTACGATGTAGAAGCTTTAACCTATAAAGCAGATGCAGTGCTCGAGCTGGACGAGCCACAATGGGCTGCCAATCTGTGTCATCAAGCTCTGGAGTCTGATCCGGAAAACGGTCATGCCTTTTATCAACTGGCGTGTGCCAACACCGCATTGAATCAGTTTGATGAAGCCATTCGTTATCTTAAGCAAGCGATTCAGTGTAGCGATACTTATCGCGAACAATGTAAAGACGATCCTGCACTTGAGCCGCTGCAGAACCACCCTGAACTGGAAAATTTACTGAAAGTCACAGTTGAAAGCTAAGCCTCCTTGCGCGGTGGTTTTTGCAAAAGGAGAATGCCATGATTTGGAGCTTTTTAGGATTTCTTGCCATTTTTGTTGCTATTGGCGTAAGTTCTGTTTTTTTCAGCCGTGGCACTAAAAAAGATTATTATCTTGCCAGTAGTGATATTCCCCCCAGCCTTGTCGGCTTATCTGCTGTTGCAACCAATAACAGTGGCTATATGTTCATTGGTGTTATTGGTTACACATATGCAACAGGATTGGCGTCTATTTGGATAATGATTGGCTGGATATTGGGTGATTTAATTGCGTCCACGTTTGTCCATTCACGTTTGCGTCGTGCTACAAGTGACAGTGCTGAACCAAGTTATGCTGGTGTGTTAAGTAACTGGTATGGGCAAAATGATATCGTGCTACAAAGGTTAATCGCCTTAATTTCTCTTGTGTTATTGCTGGCTTATGCGGGCGCTCAATTGGTTGCAGGTAGCAAAGCGCTACATGTTTTATTCGGTTGGCCGTCATACACCGGTGCGATTATTGGTGCCATTATGGTGACCTTATATTGCTTTGCTGGCGGTATACGAGCCTCTATTTGGACGGATGCTGCGCAATCCGTCGTCATGATTGTGGCGATGACTCTGATGCTAATCGTCGCCGTATCCTCATTAGGAGGCACATCAGCGGCAATTGAACAAATGGATCAAGTGGACGGCTTTCTCAATTTATTCCCTCAAGATTTAGTGATTCCTGGATTAACTGGTGGTGTCTTATTTGCGCTAAGCTGGATGTTTGCGGGGTTCTCAGTTATCGGACAGCCACATGTCATGATTCGGTTTATGGCATTAAGTCATGATAATAAAATGCTGCGTGCACGCCTTTGGTATTACCTGTGGTTTACAGCATTTTATTGCCTGGCGACTGGCGTAGGGATGCTGTCTCGTGTTTACCTCGGTGATGTGGCATCGTTTGATGCTGAACTGGCGCTACCCACTATGGCAATGGAGTTATTGCCACCAGTTTTGGTGGGGTTGGTGTTAGCGGGTGTATTTGCCGCCACCATGTCAACGGCAGACTCCTTGGTCCTTAACTGTTCAGCGGCGGTCACCCACGATTTGCTGCCTCATAATATCGAAAATACCTTGATCCTTAAGCTGAGTACGATTGGGATAGTGACGGTCGCATTGTTATGGGCGCTGACCAGTTCAGAGAGTGTGTTCAGCTTAGTGATATTTGCCTGGTCTGGTTTGGCTAGCGCTTTTGCCCCATTGCTTGTCGCGTTATGTCTGGGCTTCAGGCCTAGCCAGCGCCTGAGTATCGTTGCCATGTTAATCGGTCTGATGGTGGCATTGTCCTGGCGTTATTTTGAACTGCATAACGCTGTCTATGAGGGACTGCCGGGTATTATGAGTGGTCTATTGGTGTTAACAATCGGCCTCATCTGGAAGAAAAAGACCGTGGGCACGGCACATAGATTAGTGGCTGACTCTGACGTAGGGTAATGCAGCTTCTATCGCTCGAGAAGCGTTTCTTTCATGCCCTTGTTAAAAGGTTTGGGACCAAACCAGATCTGATAGTAAAAGTTTGCCAGTTCAATTGAAGAGCTGTGGGAAATTTGCTGGCCATTTTTTAGCAGATATAAACCGCTCTTTGTTTTCCTGATATCGTATACGTCGCCATCTTCCACATCCTGGTAGTTGGCATTAAAGCGGGTTAACTCATCCTCAATCTTGGAATACTCAGTGCTTGTCAGATTACGCTCGAGAAGTGTTTCTGAAGCTTCAATAAAATCATCAGCTGTAATTGAGCGATGGTAATAAAAAGAAAGTTGTTTTTCACCTGCGATGTCAGGTAAAAAATTGCAATCTGGCAGGTAAAACGCAGCGTCCGCTACATCAACAAATGCCATCACTGTGATGGATGTTTCATTACATTTTTGTAATGTAGATGACGTCGTTTTGACAGTATCCTGGAAGCGAACATCGGCTAACAGCGTGGTGCAGACAGACATCGTTATCATCGCAACTAAAAATTTCAGCATTTCTCTCTCAGTGGTTAATTATTAAACACAACGGCATTACAATCTTCACAGCGTGAATTTAAGGTGAAGCCGCATGACAGCTTGTTTCACATCAAATTCACAGATTGCTCAATACGCTATCCACTATCTTAGAAGGACTGATATGAAATCGTTACGATACTGGTTTGATAGTGATAGTAGCATCCGATATGCCGCAGCTGATGACAGGATTGATTGGTTTAGAATCATACCGTTTATCGTGTTACATCTAGCCTGTCTTGCTGTTTTTTGGGTGGGGATATCAGCTGTAGCCGTATACACAGCGGTGATTCTCTATCTTGTCAGAATGTTTGCTATTACCGCTTTCTATCATCGATATTTTGCTCACAAATCGTTTAAAACAAGCAGACCAGTGCAGTTTGTATTTGCAGTTATCGGTGCTGCCTCGACTCAACGAGGCCCAATCTGGTGGGCGGCACATCATCGCAACCATCACCGTCATGCGGATACCAATCAAGATCCTCATTCACCACGAGAGGGTTTTCTATGGAGCCATGTTGGGTGGTTTTTGACCAAACGCCACTTCCACGCTGATTATGGGCTTGTAAAGGATTTGTCTCGTTATCCAGAACTACGTTGGCTGGACAGATTTGATATAGCAATTCCATTGTTGCTGGCGCTGAGTTTGTTTGGTCTGGGTGAATGGTTAAGTTGGCTAAATCCGGGATTGAATACGAATGGCTGGCAAATGGTGGTTTGGGGATATTTTATTTCGACGGTCATCCTGCTACATGCAACATTACTGATTAACTCTCTCGCTCACAAATGGGGAAAGCGCCGCTACAACACTGGCGATGATAGCCGTAATAATTTTTTATTAGCACTTTTAACGCTGGGCGAAGGCTGGCATAACAACCATCACTATCATGCATCGTCGGCAAGACAAGGGTTTTACTGGTGGGAAGTGGATATCAGTTTTTACCTGCTTTGCTTGATGAATAAATTTGGCTTGATATGGGATATGAGAACGATACCAGTCAAAAAGCGCGACCACCGACTCAACAAGGTGAGCCAATGAATATTGCAATTGTTGGTGGCGGAATATCAGGTGTCACTGCCGCTTGGTATTTATCAAAGCAGCATAATGTCACCTTATTCGAGGCGAATGATTACATTGGTGGACATACCGATACCCATCAGATCCATATCGAAGGCACATCATGGTCAGTTGATACCGGTTTTATCGTCTTTAATGAATACAACTATCCAAACTTCAGCCAGCTACTAAGCGAACTCAAGGTAAGGGCCATCGATACTGAAATGAGTTTCAGTGTTGATCATGCTGATACTGGACTGCAGTACAATGCGACGAGTCTGAATACATTATTCTGCCAACGAAAAAATCTGATTAATCCTGCTTTTTATCGGATGATTGCCGACATTATCAAGTTCTATAAAGCATCACCGGATATTCTCAAGCAACCTAGTAACACACAAACTGTAGGAGAGTATCTTAAGAAGCATGGTTATAGTGATGTGTTCATTCACGATCACCTTATTCCCATGGCATGTGCATTATGGTCTGGTCCATCCGTTAGCTTGTTAGATATGCCAGTTCGTTATCTGGTGTCTTTTATGGCAAATCATAAAATGCTGTCGTTAATGAAAAGACCTCAGTGGCGTGTCGTCGAGGGTGGCTCCAATCAGTACATAAAACAATTTATTCATCACTTTAGTGGAAAGATTCATCAAAATTCTCCCGTCGAAAATATTCAACGCACGGATGATGGCGTTATCTTGTCTGTTAATGGTGAAAAGCAGATGTTTGATGCTGTCGTTTTGGCGTGTCACTCTGACCAGGCTTTATCACTTCTTGCTGACTCCAGCTATGATGAGGCAACGGTCTTAGGAAATATTGATTATCAGCGCAATCATATGCAGTTGCATACAGATGAATCTGTACTGCCAAGCAATAGAGCTGCATGGGCGAGCTGGAATGTTCATGTCAGCCCTGATCTGCAAGAGCAATGCACCGTTTCGTACCATATGAACACCTTGCAGAGATTAGATGCTCCGGTCGAGTTTATTGTTTCCTTGAACTCTGCCGCTCGTATCTCTCCTGATAAAGTGCTGGTAGAGCGACATTATTCACATCCGGTTTACACTGAAAAAACTTTAGCCGCGCAACAACGCTGGGCCGATATTTCCGGCCAACGGCATACGTATTTCTGTGGTGCTTACTGGGGCTGGGGCTTTCACGAGGATGGAGTAAAAAGTGCATTGAAAGTGGTTCAGCAGCTTAATGGCGAGGTGTTGTAAATGTTCTCTACTGCGTTGATGAAAGGTGAGGTGAACCACACGCGTTTTCAGCCTAAACGCCACCAGTTTCAATATCCGATTGCCATGTTAATGCTGGATGTCGATGAAATAGCGTCTGTTTTTGAGCGTCACCGTTGGTGGTCATTAGAACGCTTTAATCTGATTAGTTTTAAGCGTAAGGATTATTTAGGCCGACATAATGGTGATTTAAAAACGACGGTTGAGTCGCTGATTTTTAAACGGACGGGTGAGCAGTTTTCCGGCCAAGTTTATCTGTTAACCCATCCACGTTACTTAGGGTTTGTGTTTAATCCGGTCAGTTTTTATTTTTGTGTGAATCATCAGGGGCAACTTGAGTATGTCCTGGCGGATATCAACAACACACCTTGGGATGAACGCTATTGTTATGTATTAAAAGCGAAGCCGAGTAGTCAAGATCAATCTGTGATATCGACATTCGATAAACAGTTCCACATTTCACCTTTTATGCCCATGGATATTCAATATGAGTGGCGATTTTTCTGGCGTGAAGATGAGCTGAGTATCGATATGCATTTATTTCGCAATAATGAAAAACAATTCACTGCAGATATGATGCTAAAGCGCCAGCCTCTTGACCAACAAAGTATGTCTCGCTTACCACGGGATTACCCGTTACAAACATTCAAGATTATCTGGCGGATCTATTGGCATGCTTTGAAGTTGTGGATTCGAAGAGTGCCTTTCTATAGCCATCCGCAGAATTCATCTGATAACCGTACATACTCAGACAAACCAGCTTTGAAGGATAAATCATGACACCTCCCATTCATGCTACTCGACAAAGTGAATTAAGAATCAGCAAGTTTCATCGTCTTTGTATGACTCTGTTCTGCAAGCAATTGGATGGCTTCAAAGAAGGTTTTTTAGTCATCGAAATGGCTGATAGTCGTCTGGAATTTGGAGATCCAAAAGCCGAATTAAAAAGTCATATCTTTGTTCAACACCCACATTTTTTTGAAGCAGCTGTTCTGGGTGGTTCTGTTGGTGCAGCAGAATCTTATATGGATGGTGAATGGCAAACGGATGACTTAACACGATTAATACGATTGTTAGTCAGAAACCGCCATCTGGTAGATGGTATGGAAAAGGGCCTGGCCAGGCTGACTGGTGTTGTCATGCAAGGCGTGCATTGGTTAAGGAAAAATACGCGTGACGGCAGCCGTAAAAATATTGCTGCACATTATGATCTGGGTAACGACTTGTTTGAGTTGTTTTTGGATCGTGAACATATGATGTATTCATCTGGACTGTATTATGACTTTGCTGAAAGTTTAGAGCAGGCTCAAACTAACAAATTAGCCCGCTTATGTGACAAGTTAGACTTGCAACCAGATGACCACTTACTGGAGATTGGTACCGGGTGGGGTGGTTGTGCGGTGTTTGCAGCACTCCACTATGGCTGTCGGGTAACAACCACCACGATTTCTCAACAGCAATATGATTATGCTGTTCGTCGCGTTCAAGAATACAACCTGCAAGATAAAGTCACCGTGTTGCTGGAAGATTACCGTGATCTGGAAGGCCAATATGACAAGCTTGTCTCCATCGAAATGGTTGAGGCTGTGGGGCATCATTTTATTAATGAGTACTTTCAACGTTGCAGTGACTTGTTAAAAGCGAATGGCGTTGCGGTGATTCAGGCGATTACGCTGGAAGATCACCGTTATCGACAATCATTGAAATCAGTCGATTTTATTAAACGGTTTATTTTTCCAGGTAGTTTTATTCCCTGTGTCAGTGTTTTGGTCAATGCCGCTGCAAAAGCACAGATGAGATTAACTAATCTGGAAGACATTGGGCCGAGTTACGCGCAAACATTGCGGGTATGGCGTGAACGGTTCTTCGATAAGGAAGAGCAAGTTAAAGCGATGGGGTATGACGAGCGTTTTATAAGAATGTGGGAGTTTTACCTTTGTTACTGCGAAGGTGGCTTTATTGAACGCAGTATCAGTGATGTTCATTTACTGTTTAGTAAACAGGATACGCGACAGGCACAGTGGGTTCCACAACGTGGTTAATGTATTCAACTTTATTGCTTTCCAGCTAGTTTGGTTTATCAGTATTTTCTCAGCTGCTGCCAACAGTAGTCATTACGCATTACTAGCGACAGCGCTGTTTATCATTATCCAGCTAGCCCTGAGTCCATGGAAAAAAACAGATATCAAATTGATTCTGCTCGGGCTTTCCGCTGGGATGCTCTTAGACACTGTCTGGCTCAACTTGGATCTCATGAATTACATCGATAAAACGTTTATTCATGTTGCTCCCTGGTGGATAGGGTGTTTGTGGATCAACTTTATGTTGACCTTGAATCACTCATTAAGCTGGCTGCAACGGAAGCCTGTTTTATTGGCATTGTTGTGCATAGTCGCTGCTCCACTATCCTATTATGCTGGTAGCGAAGCCGGTGCAGTCAGTCTGAATACACCTTTTCTGGCACTAGCTGTGGTATCAATCAGCTGGGCTTTGTGGATTCCTTTGTTGATGCAGATTGCAAACCATTGGCGACATAAAGAGGAGACTGAACATGCTTGAACTAGGCCTGCTGATTGCGAGTATTACCATGCTGTTTGGCTGGATATATGAAGGAAGAACCAATAATGCTGGCGTGGTGGATGTTCTCTGGTCTGGATTGATGATGGGCTTGCCCATTCTGTATGCCACGCAGATGCAGGGTGATGTCGTGTTACGAGTAGCCAGTGCTGCATTAATGAGCTTTTGGTATCTACGTTTGTTTATTCACCTCAGTACACGAGTTTTTTCAGAACCGGAAGACGGGCGCTATCGTTATCTGCGTGAGTATTGGGGAGACAAAGCACATCGGAATCATTTTTTCTTTTTTCAATTTCAGGCTGTTTTAGCCTGGGGTTTTACCTTGCCGATTTGGTGGTTAGCTCAGGTAGAGACTTTTCAACTGGTATGGCTTGTTGTTGCATTAGCCCTCGCGTTTGGCGCTTGGGTCGGGGTCTACGTAGCGGATAAACAACTTGCCGAATTTAAAAAGAATCCCGCTAACAAAGGCAAAGTATGTGAGAAAGGGCTTTGGTTTTATTCTCGTCACCCGAATTACTTTTTTGAATGGTGTCACTGGTTTAGTTACCCCATCATGGCCATAGGCATTTCTGGTGGTGAGTGGCTATGGATAATGCCTGTTGTGATGTTTGCCTTTCTGTACTTCATCACAGGGATTCCTTACACCGAGCAACAAGCCATCCGAAGTCGTGGCGATGCGTACCGACAATATCAAAAAACAACCAGTGCATTTATTCCGTGGAGAAAGAAAGATGGGCATGATTGATTTGGCAGAAAAGAAGTGGTTTCCTGACAGCTTGATTCGAATTGGAATAAGGCAGTTACTGAAACAACGCCTAAAAGAGGAATACGCTTCAGAGCCAGATAAATTAACTCAACGTAAACAGCAATGCATTGAGCAACTAAAACAAAGTCCTATCGCCATAGAAACAGATGCTGCGAATGAGCAGCACTATGAAGTGCCTGCTGAGTTTTATAAAGAAGTACTAGGCAAGCACTTTAAATATAGTGGTTGTTACTGGACAAACAGTTGTTTGACCCTCGATGATGCAGAAGAAGCCATGCTGAGCATTTATCTGGAGAGGGCAGAGTTAGTCAATGGCCAACACATTCTTGAGTTGGGGTGTGGTTGGGGCTCTTTGACCTTATACATGGCAGAAAAACTGCCCTTTGCCAAGATAACAGCGGTGTCTAACTCACATTCACAACGCCAATATATCGAACAGCAATTATTAGATCGTGGTTTGAGTAATGTTCAGGTGATTACCTGTGATGTGAATGACTTAGAGCTGGAACAACAATTCGACCGTGTGGTGTCAGTTGAAATGTTTGAGCATATGCGTAATTACCAGCGTTTATTCGACAAGATTGGAGACTGGCTAAAGCTGCAAGGCAAGTTATTTGTGCACATTTTCTGTCACCGGGAAGTGGTGTATCCATTTGAAACTGAAGGTGAAGATAACTGGATGGGGCGCTATTTCTTTACGGGTGGTCTCATGCCTTCTGCCGATACTTTGCTGTACTTTCAATCACAATTATCCATACAGCAACACTGGTTAGTTAATGGTAGTCATTATCAGAAAACAGCAGAAGCCTGGCTGGAAAATACAGATAAAAATGAAGCGAATGTGCTACGTTTATTCCGAGATGTTTATGGCGACCAAGCGGAAACCTGGTTACAGCGCTGGCGTTTGTTTTTTATGGCGTGTGCAGAGTTGTTTGGATATGAAAATGGAAACCAGTGGCTTGTCGGACACTATTTATTCGAGAAAAGATGAGTAGTGAATGCTGAAAAATAAATCCACCCTCCAAGCCAAGTTAGTTAAAGTTTTTCTTATACAGGTTCTATTAATTAGTCTTGTCACTGTCGGTGGTATTTATGCTGCAAAAATCATGGTTGAAGATGTGCTGGTGCGCCAGGCATTAGAAGGTGAAGCTCAGCACTTTTGGGAAATGCGTGACAAAGATCCTGATTTTCCACCACCAGATACAATGAATTTAAAAACCTATCTGGTCACAGATGGGGACTACTCTTCCTTACCTAGAGAATTAGTGCCTCTGTCACCTGGTTATCAGCGAGCTGGATTAAATCAAGAAACCCCCATTCTCTACATAGAAGACAAAGGTAATAGCCGACTTTATCTGATTTTTGATGAAGTAAAAGTCTCCCGTCTGGCACTTTTATTTGGTATTTTGCCGCTCGCTGGCGTGTTAGTGGTGTTATATATCCTGGCCTGGATAGCGTACCGTCAATCGCATAAAGCGGTGTCGCCCATCGTGAAGTTAGCCAAGTCGGTGAGACAAGCCGAAATCAAAGATGGCAGTCTACCGGACTTGGATTTGCAAGAACTACGTGATATCCCCGACGATGAAGTATCAAGCTTAGTAGGCGCGTTGGATCAGTTTACCCAGCGTCTTGAGCTCTTTATTGATCGGGAGCGCCATTTCACACGAGATGCCAGTCACGAACTGAGAACCCCAATAGCTGTATTAAGAAGTGCCATGGAATTACTTGAGCGTCGTTACGATGTGGCTAATGATAAAACGATGCGCCGAGTTTATCGGACCTTATATGACATGGAAGCGTTGATTGAAACACTACTCATACTGGCGAGGGAAGAAAATGCCGTACTGCCGGTTCAGGATGTTGATATTAATGCGATGGCCCTGAAACAGTTGGACACACTGGAAACACTATTCCAAGACAAGTCGATAACCGTTGATATTGATGAACAAGCTAAATTAGTGGTTAAGGCACCCGAAGCGGTAGTGTCTATTTTGATGAGTAATTTGTTGCGTAATGCCTTTAATTACACACCTAAAGGCCATGTGATTATCAAAATTTGGCAGCAGGGCTTTTCTGTTGCTGATAGTGGTGTTGGTATGAGTGAGCAACAAGTAAAAAATGTGTTTGAACCTTTTTATCGCGGAGAACGTGATAATGATGAAAAGGGCTATGGTTTAGGAATGACCATTGTTAAACGTTTATGCAATCGCTACTTCTGGCATTTACGTATCACCAGTGAAATTGGAAAAGGGACAGAGGTGAGTGTCCATTTTCCTAAGTCACAGATTGAAAGCTAACTCTTATAAATCTTTCTCTTCACACAGCTTATATCCTACGCCAGGGATAGTGTGTAGCAGATGTTGCTGAAAAGGTTTATCAATCAGTTTTCTAAGATTGTATAAATGGCTACGTAGCGTATCGCTGTCAGGGGTATCTTCACCCCATATCTCTGTTTCCAGCTTTTCCCGTGTCACTAACTTTGGTGATTCACGCATAAGAATTTTCAAAATCTGTAGCATGATAGGTGAAAGGCGGACATTTTCACCAGCTCGTGTCACACGCATGGTCTTAGGATCAAAAATCATATCGGCAATTTGCAATGATTTTGTATCCATTTCTCCTCTATGGCGACGTATATGTGAGGTCAGTCTTGCCTCTAATTCTTTCATCTCAAAGGGCTTAATGAGGTAGTCATCTGCCCCATATTCAAAGCCGCTCAATTTGTCATTAAGTGTATCTCTGGCTGTGAGCATAACGATAGGCATATCAAGTTGTAGCTCACCGCGAATTCGTTCACAAACTTCAAATCCATCAATCCCCGGCATCATGACGTCTAACACAACAGCATCATAATGGTTCTGACTGCATAACTTTAATGCTGTCAATCCATCGGCAGCGAAGTCGACAGTCATGCCGCCTTCTTCTAAAAAGTCCCCTATATTTGCCGCCAGATCTTGATGATCTTCGACGATGAGAACGGTTGCTGGGTTGATCTTCATCTCTCGGTCCTTACTTTTTGATTGCCTGCAACGTAAGCATAACGTATTGCTGTATGGGCTTTGTGAAAAATTCATTATATTTTAAGGAATAATCTAAAAATATAATTGACTCATTAAATAACAATCATTATCATTAACATCAAACCTCAAGTGAGTACTGCAATGATTGTATGTATCTGTAACAATGTGAACTCAGACGCCATCAACGAAGCCATGGAGTCTGGTGCAAACACACTGCATCACATTCGTGAACAAACTGGCGCGTCTGCATGTTGTGGGAAGTGTCAGTTCAAAGTTAATCGTTTGCTAAATGAATTTGAACAAACGGATGTTATCCCCAGTGCATGTTCCGGAGAGGGCTAATATTCCCGCACGGTAAAAAGTATTTTAGTTAACTATAAGTCATTCTCATTATCACTCTCAGTTCAGTGTGTAACCATCATTTCCCTTCAATAACTGAGTATCTGTTTCTGTTCAATTAGCTAAGTTGATAAACATAAAGGTCTTTTTGTGTTTATCATTTCATTAGACATCTTTCATCGTCCAAGCAACCCTGCCGTATATATCCCAATCTAGATGATAATAATTCTGATTTTATTTTTAAAACAGTCGCTTAGCTTTGACTTTTGACTCAGACAAACGATAATCATGGCAACTTTACATGAAATTAAGGGGTTGTTTATGAAAGGCGATAAAAAAGTTATCGAATACCTAAATAAAGTATTAGGGAATGAGCTAATTGCTATCAATCAATATTTCCTTCACGCCAAAATGTATAAAGACTGGGGTTTGCACAACCTATACGAACATGAATATCATGAATCTATTGATGAAATGAAACATGCAGACAAATTAACAGAGCGAGTTTTATTCTTAGAAGGTTTGCCAAATTTACAAGATCTAGGTGCACTGCGTATTGGTGAAAATACAAAAGAAATGCTCGAAAGTGATTTAGCTCTCGAATTAGATGCCATCCCCGATTTACAAGAAGGCATTAAATATTGTGAATCTGTCGGGGACTATGTCACCCGTGACTTGTTTCAGGATATTTTAAACTCTGAAGAAGAGCATGTTGATTGGTTAGAAACGCAACTTGGCTTGATAGAAAAAATGGGCTTACAAAACTACCACCAAGCACAAATTGTAAAAGAAGCAGAATAAAAATCATGCTTCTGAGAGCCCGAACATGACGCGGTCTGTTCGGGCTTTTTTATGTCTGTACGTAATTACACGGCTTGTAATATATTGTCTAAATAAGTAATTTACAGATTAATCAAATTCTTTAATTTATTCAGGCTCACTCTCTGGAGGTAGGGAAAAGCATGGCTAGATTCGAGCAGTATGATAATCGTGATGACATCTATAATTCATCAACATCCAGTCAGGCTTCTTTGTCTCCGCCTGCAGTTTTACGTGAGCTAGCCAAACAGTGTGATGTTCGTTTTAACGGCAGCAATCCTTGGGATATTCAAGTTCACCATCGTGATGTTTACTCTCAGATTTTAACGAAAGGTTCATTAGGCTTCGGGGAAAGCTACATGGATGGTCTCTGGGACTGTGAGCGAATGGATGAGCTTTTTTATCGCATCATGCGCGCTAATATTGAAGAACACCTTGTGGGCGTGGGTAAGTTTGCTCTGATTCTTCAAAGTCTTAGACATCGCTTTTTTAATCTACAAACTGTAAAACGTGCCTATCAGGTGGGTGAACAACACTACGACATCGGTAATGATGTATTTGAGGCCATGCTCGACTCGACGATGAGTTACTCATGTGGTTTCTGGCAAAAAGCCGATACGCTGGAACAAGCTCAGCTGGATAAATTAGATCTGATCTGCAAAAAACTTCAACTCAAACCTGGCGAAAAGTTATTGGAAATTGGTTGTGGCTGGGGTGGTCTGGCACGGCATGCGGCTGAACATTATGGCGTTGAAGTATTGGGGATAACGATATCTCAAGAGCAACAAAAACTCGCTCAGCAACGCTGTAAAGGATTACCCGTAGAAATTCGTCTTACAGATTATCGTGATCTAGAGGGTGAGTTCGACAAAATAGTCTCGGTCGGCATGTTTGAACATGTGGGCGAAAAAAATTATCCGATCTATTTCGATACCGTGAATCGTTTATTAAAAAAAGAAGGTTTATTCCTTTTGCATACTATCGGTATATATAAAACCATTCATCGGGTTGACCCCTGGATTGATAAATATATTTTTAGAAATGGCAAGCTGCCATCAGCTGAGCAGATTGCTGATGTATTAAATAAACGCATGGTGATAGAAGATTGGCATAATTTTGGACAAGACTACGCGCTGACATTACTGGCATGGTGGGATAGGTTTGAGGCCGCCTGGCCAATACTGTCTGAAAAATATGACCAACGTTTCTACCGTATGTGGAAATATTATTTGATGAGTTGCGCTGGCTTTTTTAAATCACGACAAGGCCAACTTTGGCAAATAGTACTCACCAAACGTGATCGTACTGAAACCTATCGCTCAATCCGTTAGTTATTCATGTAGTAACACATTGAGCTGATCGACAACTTCTGCCCAGTCAGAATCTTCTGAGAGACATTCTTGGATGAACGCCCTCTGTGAGGCTGTCCAGAATTCCGCAGCCTCAATCGTTTTTTCTGGAGGCAGTTTATGCTCAACAATAAATTCATCCATCGCGGCCGGGCTATTATCCAACCCTAATTGGAGAAATAAGTTTTCTAAGGAATGAGAACTTGTATCCATAATGAATCCTCTTCGAGCAAAGTCTAATTTATTTCATATTAGTACAATAGAGGAGCCAATGCTTTCAAATTCATAACTAATTTTACTTATCCTTGTCATCTAAGCGTAAAATCAAAAAAAGAATAAATTAGTGTAAACTATTGTACACAACATAATATGGTGTGACTGATATGGAAAAAAGATTGTTTACTACTACTCAACTCGCTAAGTTACTCGGCGTGACAGCAAGAACAATCCAGCTATGGGCAAATCAAGGATTGATTAATGTTGTAAAAACACTGGGTGGCCACCGACGAATTTCTGAAGATGAAGTGATTCGTCTGGCAGAAAAACTAGGCAAACCGATCCCTCAAGAATTAGCAATACCCAGCAAATCAACACTGAACAGTCATGCTGAATTAACGGTGTTACTTGTTGATAAAGACAGCGAACTATTGAGGTTATACGAATCACAATTACTACAGTGGCAGGAAGGGCTGCCGACCAATATTCATGTGACAGACAATGGATTTGATGCCCTCATTTTGACAGGCCGCTATAAACCCAACCTCATCATTGTCGATTGGGAAATGGATGATATGAATGTGGCACATCTAGTCGATGCCATAAGTAAAAATAAAGAAACCAAGCACGCCAAAATCATTATCGTGACAACACAAGATAAATCAGCATTAGGCAAAGAAGTCACGCTACCTGCTAGCGCGATGATAGAAGAAAAACCGGTGTCTTTTGCTTTGATAAAAAGATTACTCGAAAAACAGACTGCCTAGGATGTAGAACAAAGCTTTTCAGATGGAAATGGGCTGAATTATTTGAAAGGGGAGAGAGGTGGTTACATCACTTAACGTTAAGTGATAAAAGTAGAGAATCGCCGAACTATAAAAAGCATGGGACCACACATCGCTGGGTAATAATTTTCTTCGATTCATAAAATAGTCATAATTCATTGCTATATTTTCTGAATCGCGGGTATCAGTTACACCTCTCTCTTACTCTCCTCGGCTTCAATTGTTGCTTTTGGATACCCGCTTTTTTTTCAATGGCAGATCCCCACTTACAACAAACATTACACCCCTGATGTCATCCAAGTGGGTGTTTGCCACCCATCATCAAGCCATACTGGGATTAATGCATACAAATAGCCTGGGAGTGCATATAGAGTGAAGTCGGGCTTGTGCTAATAGAGCCACTGAAAATAGATCAATTAGAGCCACAGAAAATAAATCAACAATTTACGTTCATTCTATAGGGAATGGTATATAGATATTTATAGGGATAGTTGATTGATGCAGAGAAGAGTTAGGTTGGTACCGAGGGCGAGAATCGAACTCGCACTTCCGAAGAAACCGGATTTTGAATCCGGCGCGTCTACCAGTTCCGCCACCCCGGCAACCTAAGCGCGAAATTATAACGTCTGCCCCTGAGTATTGGAAGGGTGATTTTCATTTGTTCTTAACTGAAAAATCTAACTAATTGATAGTAATAGCTAAAGCGAACGTTATTCTCGCTGGAGCTGGACGTCATAGATGATTTAAATGCTGTTTTGATAGACATTTTGCTATGATCGCGCCCATGAAAACGAGTGACTTCCAATTTGATTTGCCCGAAGAGCTAATCGCCCAATACCCCTCAGAGAACCGAACTGCCAGTCGATTATTGTTTCTGGAAGGGAATAGCGGTCAGCGCCAGGATCTCCAATTTACCGATCTTCTATCATTACTCAAGCCTGATGATTTGTTGGTTTTTAACAATACAAAAGTGATTCCCGCTCGCCTTTTTGGCGTCAAAGATAGTGGTGGTAAAGTTGAAGTGCTGATAGAGCGGGTGCTTGATGAAACTCGGGTACTGGCCCATATAAGAAGTAGCAAATCGCCAGCAGCTGGTCGTCATTTGCAACTTGAAGGTGTGCTTGATGCGGAAGTTCTCGGGCGGCATGATGCTTTATTTGAGTTGAAGTTTCACGATATTCATTCTGTGATAGATGCGCTTGATCAGTATGGACGATTACCATTACCCCCTTATATTGAAAGGGAAGTGGATAAAGCGGATTTAGATCGTTATCAGACGGTTTATGCCAGGAATGTTGGAGCCGTGGCTGCACCTACAGCGGGTCTACATTTTGATGAAGCCTTATTGAATAAAATTCGTGAAGCAGGAATTGAAACAGCTGAGCTTACGTTACATGTTGGCGCTGGTACATTTCAGCCGGTCAGAGTAGATGATGTGCGTTCTCATCAGATGCATAAAGAAGTCATTGACGTCAGTGATAAAGTGGCAGAACAAGTAAAAGCAACCAGAGCACGTGGTGGACGAGTTATCGCTGTCGGCACTACCAGTGTCAGAGCGTTAGAGTCAGCATCCATCAACGGTGAGATTACTGCTTATCAAGGAGAAACGGATATTTTCATCTATCCGGGTTATCAATTTAGAAGCGTAGATGCCATGGTAACGAATTTTCACCTTTCTGAATCCACACTGTTAATGCTGGTCTCAGCCTTTGCAGGTAAAAAACACATTCTGGAGGCATACCAACATGCCATCCAACAGCGTTACCGGTTTTTTAGTTACGGTGATGCCATGTTTATAACAAGGAATACTAATGAAGTCGCTGGATAATGTTCGTTTTGTGCTTGTCGGTACAACGCATCCCGGTAATATCGGTGCGGCAGCCAGGGCAATGAAAACGATGGGGATCACAAATCTACATCTTGTCTCGCCTAAAATTTACCCAAGTGCTGAAGCAACAACACGTGCATCCGGTGCGGATGATGTCTTACACCGTGCGGTGGTACATGATAGTCTCGATGATGCATTGGCAGGCTGTCACTATGCTTTTGCGATGAGTGCCCGTTTACGTCACTTGCATATGCCAGTAATGAACCCGCGTGAAGCAGTGACGCAACTTGAAAAGTTCGATGATGATACACATATAGCTATTGTGTTTGGTCGTGAACATTCTGGCTTATCCAATGATGAAATCGATCGATGTCAGTATTTAGTCAATATTCCTGCTAATCCAGATTATAGTTCTCTAAACCTGGCTGCGGCAGTCCAGGTCGTCGCTTATGAACTCAGAATGAGTTTCCAGCCTAATATTGATTTTGGTCGTATTGGTGAAGAGCGTGAGGCGATAACTTCAGAAGATTTAGCTCATTTATATGATCATTTTGAACGTTCGTTGACGACCATCGGTTTTCTGGATCCTGAAAACCCACGTAACCTGTTACGACGTATACGCCGACTATTTAACAGAGCGGATATGGATCGAAACGAATTACAGATTATGCATGGTATTTTGCGTGCAGCAGAAACCAAAGCGAGGAAAGAATGACAGAAAAAATAAGCCGTTGGGAACGCATCAAAGAAGATATTTCTTGTGTCTTTGATCGCGATCCGGCAGCACGGAATGTATTTGAAATTGTCACCACTTATCCCGGCGTACATGCGCTGCAGTTTCACCGTCTAAGTCATTGGTTGTGGCGTTCAAACTGGAAATGGCTCGCCAAGTTCATTTCTTCCATTTCACGTTGGTTTACCGGTATTGAAATTCACCCCGGCGCTAAGATTGGCCGCCGTTTTTTTATTGATCACGGTATGGGGGTCGTCATTGGTGAGACCGCAGAAATCGGCGATGATGTGACGCTTTATCATGGTGTCACCTTGGGTGGCACATCTTGGAAAGAGGGGAAACGCCATCCTACGCTTGGAAATAATATTGTTGTTGGTGCCGGTGCAAAAGTACTTGGTCCCATTACGCTTCATGATGGTGCCCGTATAGGTTCCAATGCCGTTGTTGTTAAGGATGTCGCCTCAGGTGATACCGTTGTGGGCGTGCCGGGCAGGGTAGTGAAAACCAACTTGAGTGAAGACGAAAAACAACGTCAGAAACTAGCACAGTCGGTTGGTTTTGATGCCTACGGTACCTCAAGTAAAACCATGGATCCGGTGGCTTCGGCCATTCATGGACTGATTCAGCATGTTCACGCTATGGATAAGCGCGTTGATGTGATGTGCAAAACTATCCACCGTCTGGGGGGGGAATTACCTGACGTTGAAATGCCGGATTTAGAAGGGTGTGATATCTACAAGGACAACGAAGAGAATAAAAGTTGACTAAAATAGTCAGGCATGTAAACTTTAGACGATTAAGTTTATTCTGGATTTGTAAGAATGCGTTTAACCACTAAAGGTCGCTATGCTGTGACCGCCATGCTTGACCTCAGTCTGAACTATGGCGTAGGCGCAATAACTCTGGCAGATATTTCAGAAAGACAAGGTATTTCTCTCTCTTATCTGGAGCAGTTATTCGCACGGTTGAGAAAGCAAGGTCTTGTGAGCAGCTCTCGTGGTCCCGGGGGCGGATATCGTTTAAGTCGTGCAGCAGATACCATAACGGTGTTAGATGTCATATCGGCAGTTGACGAGAAGGTCGATAGCACACAATGCGAAGGTCGACAAAATTGTCACGGTCATGAGCAGTGTTTAAGCCATGAGCTTTGGCAAAGCTTAAGTGATCAGATTCGTGTATATCTTGATGGCATCACTCTGGCACAAGTCGTGTCTAACTTTGAAAAGAGTAGAAACGGCGAAAAAGTTATCGCATTTGATATGCTCTAGTTTGCTCTTTGCCCCAAACTTTCGACTTATCACTTTTACAGATCTAAATGAGTGAATCTAATTAAGACGCCTTTGATATTCTTCAATCAGAATCAAACGTTCTCAATTATTTATGGTCTTAATCACTGAATGTTACAGGTGAAAATATGATTACATTGACTGAATCTGCCATTAATCGTGTCAGAGATATGATGACAAAACGTGCATCGGGTGTCGGCTTAAGAATTGGCGTCGTCAAAAGTGGCTGTTCAGGTTATAGCTATGCGCTTGACTATGCAGATGAAGTGGCCGCTGACGATGTGGTGGTTGAGCATGGTGATGTCAAAGTGGTTATTAACGAAGACGCTATGCCAATTCTCGATGGTATGGAACTCGACTTTGTTCGCGAAGGCTTGAATCAGAGTTTTAAATTCCGAAATCCTAATGTGGTTTCTGAATGTGGCTGTGGTGAGAGCTTCAGTGTCACTAAATAAACGAAACACTATTTCTCAAAAGTGCCCGCTCAATGCGGGCATTCTTGTTTTTAGCTCTCTGAATTAAAAACGGTGAGCCAGCTCTAAGACTATGTAAAACAGACATGACAAAACTAAGTAATCTTGAATTTGATGCCGCCCACATCTGGCACCCTTATACCAGCGTGTCAAACCCACCGTTATTACATGAGGTGACATCAGCAAAAGGCGTTAGATTAACTCTGGCTGATGGTCGTGAAGTGGTTGATGGTATGTCATCTTGGTGGTCAGCTATTCATGGTTATAATCACCCAAAGCTTAATGAGGCTGCACATCAGCAGATTGATACGATGTCGCATGTCATGTTTGGCGGTTTAACGCATGAACCAGCAGTCAATCTTGCCAGAAAGCTGGTAGAGATAACCGATGACAGTTTGCAGTATGTATTTTTAGCCGATTCAGGTTCAGTCTCTGTTGAAGTGGCTATTAAGATGGCTATTCAATACTGGTTTGCTCAGAATAAACCTGAAAAACATCGCTTGCTCACATTCAGAAATGGTTATCACGGCGATACGTTTGGCGCAATGTCAGTCTGTGATCCTGTTAATGGCATGCATAAGATGTTTGAAAAAGTGCTGCCGACGCATTTATTTGCTGCTGCACCTGAGTGTCGAGATGATGCTGATTGGCTGGACAGCTATATCGAAGATTTCAAACATTTGGTGGAAAAACATCACCACGAATTAGCTGCTGTCATCGTCGAGCCTTTGGTTCAAGGGGCCGGCGGTATGCGCATCTATTGCACTGAGTACCTTCGTCAAATACGCGCCTTATGTGACGAATATCATATCCTATTGATTTTTGATGAAATTGCCACTGGTTTTGGGCGAACCGGATCACTGTTTGCTTACGAGCAGGCTGGCATCGTGCCAGATATTATTTGCATGGGTAAAGCCCTTACCGGTGGGTATATGACGCTGGCAGCGGTGATGTGTAATCAGCAGGTGGCTGATGGTATTGCTGCAGATGGTTCGGGTGTATTGATGCATGGTCCCACTTTTATGGCGAATCCACTGGCTTGTCGCGTGGCAGCTGCCAGTATTGATTTGTTACTGGAGAGTGACTGGCAAACGCAGGTATCCACCATTGAAAATAGTTTGAATACCGAGCTGACTAAATATCGTGATCATGAATTAGTTAAGGATGTCAGGGTAAAAGGGGCCATTGGTGTCGTTGAGCTAAAGAAACCACTTGATGATGCGATGGACTGGTTACCAGGCTTTATTGTCGAGCAGGGTGTGTGGATCAGGCCGTTCAGAACCATGATTTATATCATGCCACCTTACATTATTGATACTGCTGACCTTCAATTGTTGTGCGATGCGATTGGTCATATATTAAACGCGTTGAATTCTACTGAGCGCTAGTTTCATGTCTCGCTGAATAATCCCGTTTATTTTAATAAGAATAATCCTGAGATGAATCAAGCAAGACCCTGATGTGACATTTTGTCAGTTTAGATAGTCTATACCTACGTTGTTTTCCCTAGAAATAACGTCTTAAATTAAGAGGAATTGATTATGTGGACTAAACCAGAATACTCAGATATGCGTTTCGGCTTCGAAGTAACCATGTATATTTGCAATCGTTAAGATTGATAAATAATAATAAAAAAGCCCTTGGAGTTTGACTTCAAGGGCTTTTTTTATTTTTCCGATTGGTTAATCGTTTTTATCAATCATACTAATAGAATTAAGTCGTTGTACCTATTTATGTGCCTCGACTACAATGCGAACTGTCACTTACGACACTAATGCAAAATTTAAGGAGCAAATAATGTCTACACTGATTAATACAGAAATCAAACCGTTTAAGGCGAATGCTTATCACAATGGCGAATTCATCGAAGTTTCAAGCGATGATCTGAAAGGCAAATGGTCTGTTTTCGTTTTTTACCCAGCTGACTTCACTTTCGTTTGTCCAACAGAACTAGGTGATGTTGCAGACCACTATGCTCAACTGCAAGAAATGGGTGTTGAAGTTTACTCAGTATCAACTGATACACACTTCACTCACAAAGCATGGCACGATGCATCAGAAACCATCCAAAAAATTAAGTTCCCAATGATTGGTGATCCAACTGGTGTTATCAGCCGCAACTTTGAAGTGATGATTGAAGAAGAAGGTCTGGCACTTCGCGGTACATTTATCGTTAACCCAGAAGGTGTGATTAAAGCCGCTGAAATTAACGATCTGGGTATTGGTCGTAACGCTAAAGACTTAGTTCGCCGTGTGCAAGCAGCACAATATGTTGCAACACATGATGGTGAAGTCTGCCCTGCTTCTTGGCAGCCAGGTGAAGAGACTCTGTCTCCATCATTAGACTTGGTTGGCAAAATCTAATCAGGCTATATCGACCTGTCCGGGCAAATGCCCGGGCAGTGTCACTAAAATTATTTTTGATTAAGGTAAATTATTATGTTGGATGCAAATATCGCCGGACAACTGAAAGGTTATCTGCAAAACATCAAACGCCCAATTGAATTGATTGCGGCTCTAGATGACAGTGCTAAAGCGACTGAAATGCGCGATTTATTGCAAGAAATCGCTGATATGTCAGGTGACATCACCTTTACTGATGATGCTGACAGCGATTCACGTAAGCCGTCATTTCAGATCAAACAGCCCGATGGACAAGAAAAAATTCGTTTTGCCGGTATTCCCATGGGGCACGAATTTACATCGCTGGTGTTGGCTCTGCTACATGTCGGTGGGCATCCAACCAAACTCGATCAGGAAGTGATCGACCAGATTAAAGGGCTGGAAGGGGAATACCATTTTGAAACGTATATCTCACTTTCATGCCAAAACTGCCCGGAAGTCGTTCAGGCATTAAACGTAATGGCCGTTCATAATCCGAATATTTCGCATACCATGATCGATGGTGCGTTATATCAGGAAGAGGTGGACCAGCGAAAAATCATGGCGGTACCAACGGTCTACCTGAATGGTGAGAATTTTGGCTCAGGCCGTATGAGCCTGCCTGAAATCATCGCCAAACTGGATACAGGTGCAGTGAAGCGTGAAGCTGAAAAAATCAGCGCAAAAGAAGATTTTGATGTGTTGATTATTGGTGGTGGTCCAGCGGGTGCTTCTGCCTCTATCTATGCCTCACGCAAAGGTATTCGTACCGGTATTGTGGCTGAACGCTTTGGTGGTCAGGTCATGGATACCATGGCGATTGAAAACTTTATTTCTGTCAAAGAAACAGAAGGACCAAAATTGGTTGCTGCATTAGAAGAACACGTCAAACAATATGAGGTAGACGTGATGAATCTTCAACGTGCAAGCAGTCTGAAAAAGAATGGCAAGATGATCGATGTTGAACTGGAGAGTGGTGCAACGCTTTCAAGTAAGACGGTGATTCTCGCTACCGGTGCTCGCTGGCGTGAGCTGGGTGTGCCAGGTGAAAAAGAATACCGTGGTCATGGCGTCGCTTATTGCCCTCACTGTGATGGGCCCTTATTTAAAGGTAAACCTGTTGCGGTCATTGGTGGCGGTAACTCGGGTGTTGAAGCTGCGATTGATTTGGCGGGTATTGTCGGTCATGTGACATTGATTGAATTTAACGGTGAGTTACGTGCCGATGCGGTGTTACAGAAAAAACTGTTCTCTTTGGATAATGTTAAGGTCATCACGGGTGCCCAAACAACTGAAATCACAGGAGATGATGGCAAAGTCAATGGGCTGATTTACATGGACAGAGCCACTGAACAACAGCACACGGTTGAATTGAATGCTGTGTTTGTTCAGATTGGTCTGTTGCCAAACACCGATTGGTTAAAAGGCACTATCGAACTGAGTAAATTTGGTGAGATAGAAATCGATAATCATGGCCAAACATCTTTGCCGGGTGTGTTTGCCGCAGGTGATGTCACTACTATCCCATATAAACAAATTATTATGGCAATGGGAGATGGCGCTCGTGCAGCACTGGGAGCCTTTGACTATCTGATTCGTAATGATTTTGATGGTAAAAGTGAAGCGGCTTAACCCCTCACACCTTTATTATTAACTGAATGAAGACCTACTGATGAAAGTCAGTAGGTCTTTTTTTTGCAAAGTACTTAACGTTTTTGCAAAAACGATTTTTATTTGTCATTTTTTTATAGCACCATGTGGAGCTTGATTTGAACCGAACAGGGAAGTGTGATGAAAAAAGCAGTTTTAGTACTAGTCCTTATCGTTATTGCTGGGCTTGTCGTATGGCAATACAAACAAGAGGAAACAAAAACATCAGCGCTTTTGCAGTATGTGCCTGCTGATACGGCATTTTACATGGGTGGCACGCTTGATAAATCCCTCGCTGTTTTTTTAGCCGATTCCCCTGTTTTTGGTTTTTCCCCCACAGAAACTCGTTTATTGGACGACATTCAATCTGAACTGTCAGTATCTAATACACCCGCGGCAAGATTTTTAACCGCTTTATTCTCAGACTACAGCCAAAAAACGGATGGTAGCTACCAAGCGTTTGTCGATTATTTTGGTCTGGCTTCTGAAGGCGATTATGCAACCTATTTACATGGCCTGGTGCCAGTCATAAATATGCCCATCGTCGATCAGGCAAAGTTAGTCACATTGTTTAAAAACCTGTCAGAAGAAGCTGGGATTAGTTTCCAGGAAAAAACGCTGGGTAAACAATCTGTATTGAGTTGGGTGGTGGACAAAAAAAATCTGCAATTGGTTTTGGCGACAACAGAATCTTCTGCTGTATTCACCCTGATTACAGATAAAGATACAGAAACGGATACTGCTGAGCGTCTTGCACAAACACCCGTTCCCGTCTCTTTCGAGGAAGATCTAGCCAATATTCGTGAGCAACAGCAATACACCAATGATTTAGTTTTCATGCTGGATATTGAAAAATTAATGAATGGGCTTTTCGTTGCTGATAATTCCAGAGCATCAAATGATTTCAAACGCTATTTTTCAGATACGCCTCTGGCTCAAAAAATGATGAATGATCCTGATATGCAAATCTGTCAGGCAGATACTTTAAAATTGATTAGTCAGGTACCTCGTCTGTTGATGGGATATAACGATATCGAAGTCAAAGATAATCAGCTCATAGCTAAAGTCAGTGCGTTATTAGAGGTACGTCATCCATTAGTGCTTAATGTTCTGCAAAGCATGCAAGGACACATCCCAGATCATGTTGTTGATGCAGAAGATAAAATCTCAAGCATGGCTGTAGCGCTGGATATGGATCAACTGACGCCCGGCGTGACAAAATTATGGACTGAATTTGCCAATGCCGAGTTTAGTTGTCCAGATTTACAACAAGCGCAAGTCAAATCAAAACAAATGAGCCCGATGGTACTGGGCGCAGTCACTGGAATGGCTCAAGGTATAAAAGGCTTAGGACTTTCCTTGTTTGATTTGCATATTGATACAGATGCAGCCAAGCCGTTGTCTATCGACTTTTTACTAAGTTTGGAAACAAGCAATCCAACTGGCATTTTGTCTCTGCTTCAGCTTGTGCCAGAACTGGCGAATATCCGTATTCCGGCGGATGGTACCGAGGTGCCGCTGAATCTCCCTTTACCTATCGATATCCCAACTTTTGCAGCCATCAAAGGATCGCATGTCGTTGTGTATAGCGGAGAAAAAAGCCAACAAGCCATAAGCGCTATTGAATCAGAAGAATTGACGCCAAACGCTTTAGGTTTCAGCTCTAGCATCAACTATATAAAGTTGGTAGACCTCATGGAAAATACGGATTTTAGTGCGATACCCGGCACAAATATGGAAAGCTGTATGGAGGTGTATTCTGCATTAGACACATTGCGTCGAATGGAAATGCAATTGAGTTATCGAAGTATGGTGAATGACAAGGGCGTAGGCATTGATAGTTTAATTACGCTGAATAAACCCGAAGCAACTAACGACAATTTTGATATTACCGGCCAGTGGCATACGGCTTATCTAGATGAGACATGCCAATGGGTAGAGGATGGTGCTGAACAGTGGAATGAAGATGGCACAGGTAGCTATAAAGAAACCAGCCAGAAGGCGAGTTGTGATTTATATCAAACCCAGTATCAATGGCAGCGGAAGGGCAGAACCTTAACGCTAACTGATACATCAGCACCAAAGTATCGTGATTCATGTCAGGATGAGTGGCAACAGGATGTTCAGAAAGAAACACTTGTCTGCGACATGATCAATATCAAAGAAGATAGTTTTCAATGCCTGTATTTCATTGATGGCAGTGAGCCCTTTATTTATCAATACACACGCTAGTGCGGAAACGCTAAACGTCGTTCTTGATTACTTGGCCTCGTCAACCAAATCCAAGAGGTTGACGAGGTTCATTTTAATCGCCAACCGAGTTAACTCAATATCGCTATTCACGCCGAGTTTCTTTTTGATAATGTAATGGGAATTAGCCACGGTCTTGGGACTGATATTCAACAGATCGGCAATGTCTTGGCTCGATTTGGCTTCTAACAACAGGCGTAAAATCTCAAACTCTCTAACCGTCAACTCATCAATGGCAGACTGTTCTTGGCCCAGTTTCTCCATCGCCAGCGCCTGTGCAATATCAGCGCTTAAGGTATGTTTGTTCTCACTTATCTGGGCGATCGCTCTAATCAGTACTTCAGGATCACTGCTTTTAGTAATGTAGCCAAGTGCTCCCGCTCGTGTGGCTTGAATCGCAAAACTCGGATTTTGATGCATACTAAACACAAGCACTTTCGCCTGATTATCAAATTGGCGAATACGTTCAATGGCTTTTAGACCACTTTGGCCCGGAAGGGATATATCCATCACCACCACATCTGGCTTATGTGATTTATAGAGAGTGTATGCCTCTGCGCCATCACAGGCTTCGGCAATAACTTCAAAGTTCACTTGTTTTTGCAATAAAGCCCGGTAACCTTCCCTGACAATCGCATGGTCATCCACTAACATGATTCGTATAGAGTTATTCATCGTCAGGCTTCCGCTTTTTGAGTCATTGGTAGAATGATGGTTACCACCAGTCCGCCATTAATTTGTGTGTCCAGACTGAGATCACCGCCGAGTGCTGCAACCCGTTCATGGATGCCGAGTAGCCCCAAGCCATTACTGCTAGAAAAAGCACTCAAATCAGCCACACCATCATCTTTTATGATGAGTGATAGGGCGTTCTCTTTCTGAATATTGATATTGACCTCAGCGTGCTCTGCACTGGCATGTTTCGCGATATTTGTCAGACATTCCTGCACAATTCGGTAAATATGTACCGCCAAGGTTTCGGCGAGTTCATCCATATTACCGACAAGAGATAAGCTGTAATGCGTTTTGCCTGAGCTGCGTTGATTCCAGCTTTTTATCAACTGTTTCAAGCTGGTTTCCAGTCCGAGTTCATCTAGCTCTGCGGGGCGTAATCGCGTCAACAGATCGCGAAGCGCACTCATCATATGCCCGGTAATGTGACGAATAGAATTTAGCTCCTCCACTATTTCCGGACAGGTATTTTTAGCCGACTGTGATGCCGATGTGGTGACGGCATTGATACCGGCCAGGCATTGACCAAACTCATCATGTAACTCTCTGGAAATGTAGCGATGCTCTTCTTCCTGGGTATTCATAATCTTGATCGAGAGTTGTTTGTTTTCCGCCATGATATTTTGTTGGGTACTGACTAAGGCATTGATGGCATGACTGGTACGTTTCCATTCAGCGATATCAAAGTCCGGTAGACGTATTGCTAAGTCTCCGGCTCGCATTTTTTCGAGGCCAGCGACAATATCTTTCGCGGGTTTTAGCATGCGATTAATGGTGATAAAAACCAGGCAACATAGAGCCATGATGGTGACTACAAGTACGCCAAGCGCAGCTTGTAAGTTATGCCAGGCGCGTGCTGTTTCAATATCGACATTCAATGTCACCAGTATTGTCCCGTACTTTATCGCATTGAAATTGACCGACCGTTTTACTTCCACGCCTGGGTTAAAAAATTGTGTATAAAAATGCCCGAACCAAATCGGGTAATCCTTATTTGATGCCTGAGTGGCATTACATAAACTGCGTTGCCGACTTTGTGTTCGGGATAAAAATTGCGTGCATGAACCGGGAACACTATCAATTTTGTTCCATAGACCAATATCCGGAAAAGATTGTGTAAAGTCATAACGTTGAAACATTTGTAGCAATTGTTGTCGGATTTGGTGCTCAATCCTGCTCGCCGTCGCCTCTGCTTCATTGAGTGCTTGTTGATTGGTTTGATACAACACATACCATGCACTGCTGACGATGCAGATCACCGCAATAATCAAAATTCGCACGAAGAGTTGGAGTTGTAGATTCATCCGTTTTTCACTGATACAAACATGAAGCTAGTCTAGGAGTAATCCAGACATCTGCAAAGCGCTGTTTATTGTGTCGGGAAATTTGCCCGATGACACTAGGCATATTTCGGCTGAACGCAGATTAGGATAAAGTTCTAATATGATTCATCAACTGAGCACTATTCATCCGGTAGGTCAGTGTGGATTGCAAACTCATAAAGCGGTCTGAAATGATAGCGTCATAAGATTATTTGTTGATACATATGATTTTATGTCAATGGACTGGCTAGAGTGATGAAATAAAAAAACCAATAAGGGGAGAGAAAATGGCTGAATCTCAGCTTTTACAGACAGCGAGAGAACAAGCGCTGGCGTTAGAAAATGTCGTCAATCAAGTTGTCGTTGGTCAAAAAGAAGCAGTTAGATTGATTTTGATTGCCTTACACGCACGGGGTCATGTGCTGCTGGAAGGTGGTGTAGGTGTAGGTAAAACCACCTTACTACGTACGTTTTCAAAAGCGCTGGGTGGTGCTTTTGGGCGTATTGAGGGTAGCGTCGACTTAATGCCGAATGACCTGCTCTATAGTGCTTGGGTGAATGCAGAAGGTAAACCGGTCATTGATCCTGGCCCATTGATTAATCATGGTGCAGAAACAGCCGTTTTCTTCTTTAACGAAATTAACCGTGCCAGACCTCAGGTGCAGTCATTATTACTTCGTGCCATGGCTGAGCGCAGTGTTGAAGCATTTGGTAAAGAATATCGTTTCCCCCATATGGTGGTGTTTGCCGATCGCAATGCGGTAGAAAAAGAAGAAACATTTGAACTTAGTGCCGCCGCTCGTGACCGTTTCTTATTTGAGATAAATATCAGCCGCCCGACTGATGACGCGATTCGTCGCCAACTTATTTTCGATCCTGCGTTTCATGATGTGGATCAGCTGCTGAACACGATTGGTGAACCCTTACTGGACTATCAGCAATTAAATGCTCTGGATCATGATATTCAACGTAGTATTTTTGTATCACCTGAAATTGAAAATTACGTGGTTCGTTTATGGGATGCCAGCTGGACGCCGCATGAATTAGGTATCGAAATGCCTGATATCTATGTGGAAGACCTGGTGGTGGCCGGTGCCAGTGTACGTGGTATGTCAGCCATGGTAAGAGCCGCAAAAGTGGCTGCCTGGTTGGATGGGCGTGATCATGTATTACCAGATGATATACATACCGTTTTATTACCTTCCATGACACACCGTGTCTTCCTTTCTCCAGTGTATGAAGGTCGACGCGAACAAATTATGCCGCAATTTGTTCGAGCTCTTCGCGATCATATCGCGACGCCTTAATCTGTATGGCTATCAGAAACCTGCCTCAGCAGGAGTTTGTTTATCGTTTTCCCGATAAGGTGTTTAGTCATGTGCCAGGCGCGCATAGCGGTACAGCGTTAGGCAGTGGCGATCGGTTTGCGGGCTTTGCCGATTTGTTTGATTATCCTGACCCTCGTCGTCTGGATATACGTGCCAGTTTGCGTCATCAAGCCGCTGATGTGACTCAGCAAGGCCAACAACGCTGGTTGGTAAAACGTTATCAACAACGTTCATCCATCACGTTGTGGCTAATGTCTGATATCAGTCAATCCATGACGGTTTCCAGTGTGAATCATCAACGACTGGCAAAACTGGCTCATATGATCGCACACAGTGCAATTGGTATTGGCGATAAGTTTGCTATGACGGCGTTTGATAGTGAATGGCGTCAAGACATGACGATTATGCCCACTACGCAACGTAGCATGCCGGCATTTGCGGCTGAGCGTCTGATGGATGCGGCTAAACCAAAAGCACCTGGGGCGGCGGGCTTAACACATGCCACCGATCTGATTAACAGTAAACGTGCCATGGTCTTTTTGGCTTCCGATTTTTGTTTTGATCTGAGCTTGTTGGAGCAAAGTTTACGCAAATTGTCGCAATATACGGTCATCCCGATTGTATGGCGGCATGACGATGTCGATCACTTTCCTTCGCATGCGGGATGGGCAGAAACACGTGATGCTGAGACAGGTCAGCGGCACAGCGTCTGGATGCGGCCAAGTATTAAAAAGCGTTGGCAACAACAAATGGATGACCATTTTTCTCAACTCTCAGCGTGTTTTATGCGTTATCGCATAAGACCACTCTATGTTGAGGGCGATGTGACGCCACAACAGTTGACCGAATATTTTTACGCCATGAAAAACTCATAGGAATACAGACAATGCGATTATTTGCTCTGTTTTTATTTACGCTGGTGACAGCAAACGCCTTTGCGGAAGATGTCACTATTCGTTTTGATCGTAGCTGGGGATTACTGGTCGGTGACCAGATCCAGGCAACCATTCATTTACCCGTAGATAGCAGTCACTTAGAAGCCCACTCACTGCCACAAGTCGAAAAACGTTATGGCCCTTGGCTGCAGTTGTTAAAGCGCCAGTCAGAAGGGACGGTGATGACATTAACGTTTCAGATAATTAATGTGCCAGCACAGACTCGGGAAGTGCAAACACCAGAAATAGAACTTCGCACAGAAGCAGGAGAGTTCTTAAAGGTGCCTGCGACTACACTGGAGCTGGGTTCATTTTTATCGAATGCGGATGGTAGTCAATATCAGCCACGTGCCGATGCTGTGTTACCGCCTCAAAGTCATCAACAGCTTCTGACTGAGTTGTGGATTGCCATAGCTGTTTTATTTGTCGCTATCTTAATCTGGTTGGCTTGGCACTTTGGTTTACGGCCACGTCATCGTTTGCCATTTGCGACAGCCGTATTTGAGTTAAATAAAATGCGTTTTCTGGGGCGCAAAAATGCCGATGAAGCCAGTCGTCAATTGCACCATGCATTTAATCGCAGCGCAGGTCGTGTGCTTGTTAAAAATGATCTGTCAGTACTGTGGCAGAAATGCCCTTGGTTGGAACCGCTGGCCGACGAGATTGAACACTTTTACCAGCAGTCAGCCAGCCACTTCTTTAGCCGTGAGCCAGTGGAACAAGCACCATTCTCCGCCTCTTTTGAACTGGCAAAAAAATGTCGTGCTAAGGAGAAAATGGCATGATGCTAGCCGGTTTGGAATGGGATCATGCCTGGCTTTTGTTTTTATTGCCGCTGGCATTATTACCCTGGTTTAATCACAATCTGGATAAAACCGTCGCCTGGGTGAATCTGGTTCCCGTCGATCCTTTATCACGTGTAATTAATCTTACCCTGAAAAGCTTGGCTTCTCTCGTCATAGCTTGCCTTATCCTGGCATTAGCCTCACCCAGTTTACCTGAGCAGAAAAGAGAGCGAATTGGTGAAGGTGCGGAGATCGTGTTGTTATTAGATCGCAGCCGAAGTATGGATGATCCTTTTGCTGTCAAAGCACAAGCTGCAGCAGTCAGTGTAGGGGGCGATAATTCAAAACGTAATGTGGCTCGGGAGTATTTAACGGAGTTTGTCAAAAATCGTCCTGATGACCGATTTGGCTTCGTCTTTTTCAGTACCAAAGCTATTAATCTTTTACCGTTGACCTATGACAAAGAAGCTGTTTTAGCAACGATTAATGCTAATGCTCTGGGTAAAGGCTTATCAGACACCAATATGGCTGAGGCATTAATCAGCAGTGCCAAAATGTTTGAAGACCAGCCTTATCGTGGTTCCCGAATTGTCTTGTTGGTGTCTGATGGTGGGCAATTATTAACAGATGAAGCTAAAGAAGAGATTGCCAGCACTTATCGTGAGATGAATCTCACGATTTACTGGATATATCTTAAATCCAGACAGGAAATGACACTCGAAGCCAGCGAAAATGACAATTTGTTGTGGGTCGACATTCCTGAACGGAAATTACATACGTTCTTTAAATCGATAGGTGTGCCTTATCGTGCATTTGAAGCTGGCTCATTAGAAAGCTTTGCAGATGCCTTATCTGAAATTGATCGCCAACATTATCAAACACTGATTGTGGAAGAAACACTGCCACACGAACCTAAAGAAGATGTCTTTCTCTGGTTGGCGATGTTAGCCATGTTGTTATTGGCAAGTTCACATTTATATACATGGTGGGGAGTAAAAAAAGCCCATGAATAAGAAATTACAAACACTACGTTTTTCGTTGATTGTATTGATTTTGGCCAGCACCGCTTCGGTTATCTATTTAGCCATGCAATTGTGGCAAGAAATACAGGTTGAGCAATACATTACTTCACCCTCGGCCAGTGATGATGTACCAGACGATGCTCGTGCACATTTTGCTAAAGCGGCTGATTTTGAGAAGCAGGAACAGCATGAATTGGCCTTGGATCAGCTCACTATTGCTTTGGGTAATGCTTCGGGTGAATTGATGCCTTTGGCTTTTTACAATCGCGGTAATATTAATTTACGCGCAGCGCTGGAGATGACGGAAGCTGATGCCCGTCAGTTACCCTTAATCGAATTAGCTAAACAGGATTTTCGACGTGCTTTAGCGATAGATCCCAATCTCTGGGATGCACGCTATAACCTGGAAGTGGCATTGAGAGCGGTACCTGAAGATCCGGCTGTTAACCCTAACTATGAAAAGAATGTGATCAGCAGCCAGCGTTCAATTGAGAGTAAAGCGTTCAAGGTAGATCTTCCATGAGAGTGAGTTACCAAAAACGTATATTGCTAACAGCCATTGTGATGCTGACGGCGTTTATATTTGTTGTGGCTGCTTTATGGTTCCCGCTGGTCAAGCGAGATGTCAAAATCATGGATGCCATCTTTGTCATCGATATCACCGACAGCATGAATGTGAAAGACGCTGAATTAGACGGGGAGAACGTCAGTCGCTTAGCGTGGGCCAAAGAGTTTACGCGCAGAACGTTATTAGAAATGCCATGTGGTGCTCATGCGGGATTGGCTATTTTCAGCGAATCCAGAAGTTTAATTTTGATGAACCCGGTTGAAGTCTGTGGGTCTTATCATGATTTGATACAGATGCTTGAGCAGGTCAATCCTTATATGGCCTGGGCCCGTTCCAGTGAAGTATCAAAAGCGGTCTATACCGCTATTCGTCAGGCTAAAGAGATTGATCCCAGACCGACCATTGTGATGTTGACAGACGGGCATGAATCTCCCCCGATTAATCCCACCTTATTTCCTAAGTTTGCTGGTAAGCCAGGTGAGATTCACGGAATCTTAGTCGGGATTGGTGGTGAGGAGCTTCTTCCTATCCCTAAAACAAATGACAAAGGTGTGATTGAAGGCGTATGGGGAATCAATGAGGTGATGCATGAAGATGTGTTTGCTTCAATGCGAGCTGATAGGGATGTCAATGTGAATAAACCCAGAAGTGAACACCTGTCCTCACAGAAAAAATCTCACTTGGCTACCTTAGCGAATCGGGTAGGATTTGCCTTTGTCTCATCACCAAATGACCCGGTGGATCTAGTCGATACTATCCGAGATGAGTCTAACACCCGTGAGCAAACCATCGATTATGATTTATATGCCTGGTTTGCTGGTGCAGCCTTGTTTTTAATTTTGTTGGTGTTTCTACCCTATAGGTGGTTTGTACGAACAGACGACTAACACATGGAGTGAGTTATGTTTGACAGGGATTGTCATTTTAGTCTGACGATTTTCAGATCTTTTGTATGGCTGCGCCTGGCAGGATGTTATGACTGAGTTCAATTGGGCTCATCCTGTTTTTTTCTACTTTCTGCCCCTGGCCTTGTTACCCTGGCTGTTTCTGAACACGACTAAAACGGTTGTTTGGCAAGGGTTTATTCCTAGAGACTCATTGTCTTTAATACTGTCATGGCTTAGCAAATTGTCAGCATCCGTTGCTATTATTTTTCTATTTCTGGCTCTGGCGAATCCTTACATTCCTGAACAAGTGGTTGAACGTACTCGCCAGGGAGCGGAGTTTGTCATTCTGTTAGACCGTAGCCGCAGTATGGATGATCAATTTGCTAGGCCGCCATGGAATACCCTTCGAAGGGACACTGTGATTAGTAGAAGCAAACGCGAAGTTTCAAGGGATTATCTTGCTGAGTTTGTGAAGCGCCGTCCAGATGACCGTTTTGGTTATGTTTTTTTTAGCACCAAATCAACTGAAATATTGAAGCTTACCTACAACAAAGAAGCCGTTCTGGCGACGATCAATGCTGGTGGACTCGGTAAAGGTTTATCTCAAACGGATATTTTCAAAGCGCTGAGTTTGGCTGTGAATATGTACAAAGATGAGCCTTACCGTGGATCACGAAATATTTTACTCATTTCCGATGGTGGCCAAGTTTTTTCTGCCGAGCAGACAGCATACCTGCACCATGTTTTTAAAAAGATGCGTCTGAATTTATATTGGATTTACCTACGATCAATGAAAGGCATGACGTTGGACGCCAGCGATAATGACAGTCTGCTCTGGATTGATATGCCAGAACGGAAATTGCACAGAGCCTTTAAAAAACTGGGCGTACCTTACGAGGCTTTTGAAGCAGGCTCACTGGATGAGTTTTCTAAAGCCATTGATGAAATCCACAAACAGCAATCACAGCCTCTAATTGTGGAAGAGCGTGTACCGAAGCAATCTCATCATGATCTTTTTTTGTCGATAGCGTTACTCGCTTTTTTACCATTGGTACTAAGCCGATGGTTAACTGTGCTGGGCGTGTATCAAGCGACACATAAACCCTAGCGCGAATATCGCAATTATTATCTGGCTTTGTTATCTTGTAGAGCTTGTTCAGCCTGCACGTATCAGGCTGATAGCACCATCTCTATATTGCAGGAATCACTATGTTAGAAAGTCTGTCGCCTGATCAACTTATTGGTTTACTGGCAATTGTTGTTGTGGTTTCTGCTGCATTAGCTTATTTAGTATTTGCTTTACGTCATAGCCGCAAAACAGCCGAACTACAAAACCACATACACGCCTTAGAGCTCAGTCAGAGTGGACAAGAACAACAACTGCAAGCGGCATTGGCTACTGAGTCACGATTAACGACTGCTTTGGATGAACAGAAGCAACAGATTCTTCAACTCAATCAAACATTGGAACAGACAAAACAGCAGTTACATCAGGCTGAAAAACAATCGGAAACAGCACAGGCTAATTACCAGTCTTTACAACAGCAATTCACGGATAAAAAAGCTGAGCTGCAACAGCAAATAGAGGCGTTTCAGGACTTACAGCAAGCTTATCAGTCACTCTCCAATCAACATACCGAGTTAAAAACGACTTTAGAGAGAAGGGAAGAACATTTCAAAGAGCAAATGGCGCAGCTGGCAGATACCAAACAATCAATGACTAAAGAGTTTGAGAATCTGGCAAACAAGATTTTTGAAGAAAAAGGCAAAACATTCACCGATACCAGTAAGTCGAGCATTGATGTGCTGCTGAAACCTTTTCGTGAGCAGATTGAAGGGTTCCAGAAACGGATTAACGAAGTGCATGATGCGTCAATCAAGGGCAATACTAATCTGAATGCTGAAATTAAAAAAGTATTGGATATTGGCCTGAAAATGAGTGAAGACGCCCATAACCTGACTTCCGCTTTAAAAGGCGACTCTCAGCAACGTGGTGCCTGGGGTGAAGCACAACTAAGACGGACTCTGGAAATGAGCGGCTTAATTGAAGATGCCCATTTTGAAGTACAGACAGCATTTAAAGATGCTGAAGGCAAACAGAAACAAACGGATTATTTGATTAAACTGCCAGATAATAAACACATCATTATTGATAGTAAGGTCTCCCTTAACGCTTATGACCGTGCGGTGTCAGCAGACACACCAGAATCATACAGCTTGGCGATGGCGGATCATGTCAGAGCGGTGCGTAAACATATTGATGATTTGGCTTCAAAGGATTACACCAATGTGGTCGGCATGCGAAGTCCCAGCTTTGTGTTGATGTTTATGCCAATTGAGCCTGCGTATATTGAGGCATTAAAAAATAACAAGGATTTGTTTGAGTATGGCTATAAAAAAAGCATTGTACTGGTGTCTCACACCACGTTAATACCGATTTTGAGAACGGTCTCTAATTTGTGGATGATGGAACGTAGTAATGCTGAAGCTCGGGAAATCAGCGAAAAAGCAGGGGATATTTACAATCAGGTGGCGATTGTCGCTGAACGATTACAAAAATTGGGCAATACTTTGGGCACAGTTAGTAATCAATATAATCAGGTCATCAAAGGTGTGGCAGGAAAGCAGGGCTTATACGGCAAAGTGGATCGCTTTGGTCAGTTATCAACGAAAGTCAGCAAATCATTGCCACAATTGGAAACGATTGAACGTGATTACGAAACTGAACCGCTTACCATGATTGTTGAAGCCATAGAGGAAGAAGATGATCCCCAGTTGTTATCGCATAATGAACAATCAGTCTCTGCCAAAGAATGATGAACTCTGATGTGATTAAAGATAATGAAGCCTGGCTGGATATATCACTGACACAGCAACATTGCTGGCTGCGTCAGGCTGATAAAGTCTTGTTTGAAGCGCCTGTTTCTACAGCGCTAAATGGTCCCGGTGAGCAGAATGGCAGTGGTTGTACACCGCGTGGCTGGCATCTGATCCGTGCAAAAATTGGCGATAATCAGCCCATCAATAGTGTTTTTGTCGGGCGTCGTCCTACGGCTGAAATTTTCAATGCAGCCTTAAAAGCGCAACTTCCCAATCGTGACTGGATCCTGACTCGAATTCTTTGGCTCAGCGGCATGGAAGTCGGTAAAAACCGACTGGGAAATGTTGATACAATGCGCCGTTATATTTATATCCATGGTTGTCCTGATGAGTTACCGATGGGGGAGGCGCTCTCTCATGGGTGTGTGCGTATGCGTAATCAGGACGTAGTGACGTTGTTTGATCAGGTTCACCCTGGTCTTAAAGTCTGGATCCACGAATAAGGTTAAATCACTATGGCATTAGGCCCCTTGATGGTCGATTTGCTCGGCACTGAACTGAGCGAAACAGAAAAAGAAATGCTTAAACATCCCCTGGTCGGCGGGGTAATTTTATTTAGTCGTAATTTTGAATCAGTCGAGCAAATTACCCGTTTATGTGACGACATCCATCAGCTGAGACAACCGCATCTGCTGATTTCTGTCGACCACGAAGGCGGTCGTGTCCAGCGTTTCAGAAAGGGCTTTAGTCGTTTACCACCTGTGGCTGCCATAGGTAAGGAATATCATCAGCATCCAAAATTGACGCTGGAAAGAGCAGAGCAAACCGGCTGGTTAATGGCTGCAGAATTAAGATCGGTTGGTGTTGATTTCAGTTTTGCACCTGTACTGGACTTAGATTATGGCGTTAGTCAGGTGATTGGCGATCGTGCCTTTCATCGTGATCCGTTAGCGGTAACGGACATCGCTCGTGCTTATATTCAGGGTATGAAACGCGCCTGGATGTCGGCGGTAGGAAAACATTTTCCAGGTCATGGCGCAGTAGAAGTCGACTCACATCTTGGCTTGCCTGTTGATAGCCGTCATCTGGAAGATATGCTGCAGGCCGATATGTTGCCATTTACCCGTTTATGTCAAACTGAGCTGGCAGGCATTATGCCTGCACATATTGTTTACGAAAATAATGACAAACTACCGGCCTGTTTTTCACCGTTTTGGTTGCAGGACATGCTACGCGGTAAACTACAGTTTCAGGGTGCCATTTTGAGCGATGATCTGAGCATGGAAGGGGCTGCTATTATGGGAGGCCCTCTGGAAAGAGCCGAAGCAGCGTTATCTGCCGGCTGTGATATGGTGCTGGTATGTAATAATCCCGGTAGTGTTGAGCAGGTAATTGATGGCCTGAAAGTCGCGACTGATCCGTTGAGAAACGCACGTTTGATGCGCCTGCATGGTCGGCATTCGACGCCTCGTCATGAATTACAACAAAGTGCCGAATGGAAACAGGCTGTGCAAACCGTGATGGATTACGCACCTGATCCTGAGATGGAGTTAAATCTCACATGATAACGAGGTCGTTGTTTTTCTTTTTGATGATATGGAGCTTGTCAGTCCATGCCGGCGGCGGAATTAATCCTGCCGCTATTGTCGGCATGCAGAGTTCATCGAGCCAGGAAAAATCTGTTGATATCACGGTTGAGAAGCTTAATCTGACTCAGCCCCGAATCACGGTAAAACACTTCATCAAAGCGATGGATAAAGTGGCTGAAGGGGATAATAGTGCGATCGAACACGCTGTTTCGACCTTTGATTTATCCAATGTCAGTCCGCTTATACGAACGGAGCGTGGTCGCGAAACGGCACGCCTGCTATACAATATTATTCAGATCGCCAAGACGCCAAAAGTCAGTGAGATTCCTGAAAATCCGAAAGGCAAGCAATATACCTATCTAAGAACAGATAATGGCAATATTGTGCTTAAGCTTGATGAGCAAGGTGATTGGTTATTCAGTCCAGAATCTATTGAAGCCATTCCTGATATTTTCAATGAACTCAGTCACAACAAAGAGCTGGTTGAAAAGTCTTCAGCAAAAGTGTCATTACCCGTCAGTGTCAGATTACGATCAGATATACCGGAATTTCTGAGGACTGGTTTCTTATTAGAATATTGGCAATGGATTGGCTTATTTCTGATTATTGTTATCGGATCTATTGCAGACAAATCTCTGGCATTTTTATTAAAACTGCATATCAAACGCCGTAAACAGAAACATGCCTTATACACAGAATTAGATGATGATGTACTGCGTCCCCTAGGTTTAATGGCCATGGCTCTGATGTGGTGGTCAGGTCTGAATTTACTGGGTTTACCTGATACGGCACTGTTGATTTTGCTGGTGGCGGTGAAACTGTTAGTGTCAATCTCAGGCATTTGGAGTGCGTTCAGACTTGTCGATATTTTTAATGCCTATTGGACTGCCCGCGTCAGTAGAACGCAGACCAAGTACGATGACTTATTAGTGCCCATGATCACGAAGAGTATGAAAGTATTTGTGGTCGTGATGGGAATCGTATTTGCCGCCGATAATCTGAATATTGATGTCACTAGTTTATTAGCAGGTCTTGGTCTCGGTGGTTTAGCCTTTGCATTGGCCGCTAAAGATTTATTGGGTAATTTCTTTGGTTCCTTAACTGTGCTGATGGATCGTCCCTTTCATATCGGTGACTGGGTTGTCATCGGTGATATCGAAGGAATGGTGGAGGAAGTTGGTTTTCGTAGTACACGAATCCGTACCTTTTATAACTCATTAGTCACCATGCCTAATTCCATATTAACCACCACCAAAATTGATAATATGGGCGCGCGTCGTTATCGTCGTATGCTGACAAAATTAGCAGTCACCTACGATACGCCACCAGAAAAAATTGAAGGTTTTTGTGAGGGTATTCGACGCATTATTCAGTTGCATCCCTATATGCGTAAAGACCTCTACCAAGTCTACTTTAACGATTATGGTGCCGCTTCATTAGATATTCTCTTGTATGTGTTTTGGGCGACACCGGACTGGAACACCGAGCTTCGAGAACGCCATCGTTTTTTACTGGATGTTCTGAGATTGGCACATCAAATGGAAATCGAGTTTGCGTTTCCAACCCAAACGCTTTATCTAAAACGAGGTCAGAATGGGGTACCAAAAGCGTCACCCTATTCCCCTGCGATGAGTCAGGAAGAAGCCTTTGCCAAAGGCCATGCAGAAGCTGAGTCGATTGTAGGGCAGACACTGGGCGATAGAATTCCAGGCCCTGTTGAGTTCCCTCGCTAAATTAATCACAGAAAATAGGTTTAATACATTAATGCCAAAATCGTTTGTCCATCTTCATTTGCATACTGATTATTCACTGGTTGATGGTTTAGTCAGAGTCAAACCCTTGGTCAAGCAAGTGGCCGATGCAGGCATGCCTGCTATTGCGATCACCGATCATCATAATTTATTCGCGGCGGTGAAATTATTTAATGCGGCGATGCAGGCTGGTGTGAAACCGATATTAGGTGCCGATCTGCGTTTGCGTGATCCGAATGACGCCAAGCAAAGCACGCGGTTTGTGTTGCTGTGTATGAACCTGGATGGGTTTCACAATCTGTCACGCCTGTTATCAAAAGCCTATATGGAAGGCCAGCACCTCGGTGTACCGATGCTGGAAGCTGAGTGGTTGCAAGGCCAAACTGATGGACTGATTTGTTTATCTGGCGGTCGTGAAGGTATTTTGGGTAAAGCCTTACTCAATCATCAGAAAGATGAAATTGAGCAGCAGCTTAACTTCTGGCAGACATTGTTTCCTGACCGTTTATACATGGAGTTGATTCGTACCGGACGAGAAGATGAAGAGCGGTTTATCCGGGCAGCTACAGCTTTAGCAGCAGAAAAAGACTTACCGGTGGTCGCGACCAACGATGTGCGTTTCTTAACCCCTGATCAATTTGAAGCACATGAAGCCAAAGTCTGTATTCATGAAGGTCGTCAGCTGGATGACCCACGTCGTCCAAGGAATTACTCGGAGCATCAATATCTTCGAAGTGCTGAAGAGATGACCGCCTTATTTGATGACATTCCTGAAGCAATAGAAAATACGGTTGAAATTGCCAAACGTTGTAATCTGCAACTGACACTGGGTGAGCATTATCTGCCTGACTTCCCAGTACCAGAGGACATGACCATTGAGCAGTTTTTCAGTGAAGAATCTTTCAAAGGCCTTGCTGAACGCTTAGAAGTATTGTTCCCCGACGAAGCCGACAGAGAAGCGAATAAAGCACGCTATGAAGAGCGTTTGCAGATTGAGCTGGATGTTATCAACCAAATGGGCTTCCCAGGCTACTTCTTGATCGTTGCTGACTTCATCCAGTGGGCGAAGAATAATGATGTGCCGGTTGGGCCAGGACGGGGTTCGGGTGCAGGTTCTCTGGTGGCTTATGCCTTAAAAATCACCGACCTTGATCCCTTGCAATATGACTTGCTGTTTGAACGTTTTCTTAACCCTGAGCGTGTTTCTTTGCCCGACTTTGACGTCGACTTTTGTATGGATGGTCGTGACCGGGTTATTGAATATGTGTCACAACATTATGGTCGGGATCACGTATCACAGATTATTACCTTCGGGACCATGGCAGCCAAAGCGGTATTGCGTGATGTCGGCCGTGTATTAGGTCATCCCTATGGCTTTGTTGATCAGCTCGCAAAATTAGTCCCGTTTGAATTAAAGATGACACTCAGCAAAGCGATGGAACAAGAGCCATTGCTGAAAGAGCGTTATGACAATGAGGAAGAAGTCAAAACCCTGATTGACCTCGCTTTACAGCTGGAGGGCTTAACCAGAAACGTCGGTAAACATGCCGGTGGTGTTGTTATCGCGCCAAAAGTATTGACCGAGTACACGCCAATTTATAGTGAGCACAATGGTGCTGGTCTTGTCTCTCAGTTTGATAAAGATGATGTGGAGAGTGTCGGTCTGGTGAAGTTTGACTTTCTGGGCCTAAAAACGCTGACAGTGATTGACTGGGCAATGAAAAACGTCCGCACGCTGCTACCTAAAGAAGACGCCGATAAAATCGATATTGCCAATCTACCATTGGACGATAAACCAACCTACGCTTTATTGAAGCGTTGTGAAACAACCGCCGTATTCCAGCTTGAATCGCGTGGGATGAAAGAGCTGGTTAAACGCTTACAACCTGATAATTTTGAGGATATCGTGGCCTTGGTGGCGTTATTCCGTCCTGGTCCATTGCAATCGGGCATGGTAGATGACTTTGTTAACCGTAAACATGGTCGAGCAAAAGTTGATTACCCTCATCCCGATCTTGAGCCTGTATTGAAGCCAACCTATGGAGTCATTGTCTATCAGGAACAGGTTATGCAAATCGCCCAGATCCTGGCGAACTATAGCCTGGGTGGCGCCGATATGTTGCGCCGTGCAATGGGTAAGAAAAAACCGGAAGAAATGGCCAAACAACGTTTATTGTTCCTCGAAGGGGCAGCTAAACGGGGCATTGAGGAAAAAGAAGCCGGACCGATTTTCGACTTGATGGAAAAATTCGCTGAGTATGGTTTTAACAAATCTCATTCGGCGGCTTATGCCTTAGTCGCTTATCAAACCGCCTGGTTAAAAGCCCATTATCCTGCCGCGTTTATGGCAGCCGTCTTATCTGCGGATATGGATAATACGGATAAAGTCGTTGGCTTGATTGATGAGTGTCGTGATATGAAACTGAAGGTGCTACCACCTGATGTGAATCACAGCAAAATCAAATTTACCGTGGAAGATGAAAGAACGATTCGTTATGGCTTAGGCGCAATTAAAGGCGTGGGTGAGTCTGCCCTGGCCGGTATTGTATCTGAGCGTGAACAGGGCGAAACCTTCAGTTCTTTGTATGATTTTTGTCGCCGGGTTGATATGCGTAAGATTAACCGTCGGGTGATGGAGTCGCTTGTGAAAGCGGGCGCCATGGACTCTCTCGGTGGACACCGCGCCAGTATTGAGGCCAGCCTGACAAAAGCGATGCAGATCGCCGATCAACACCGGCGTAATAAAGACAGTGGTCAGAATGATCTGTTTGGACTCAGTCCGGAAGTTGATAGCGGTCAGGATGAACCTCTGGAACAGGCCGCGGAGTGGGCAGAAGAACATTTATTACAGGCTGAAAAAGACACCCTGGGTTTATACCTGAGTGGTCATCCGATTGATCGTTATCAACAAGAATTGGCTGAATTCATCCCCAAACGCATAAATGAACTGGATGCGCCTGAATCTAAAGGGTATCAGCGTAATGAAAAGCCAGTGTTAACCGCTGGCTTGGTGGTGGCGATTCGCACCATGAAGTCAAAAAATGGCGGCCGTATGGCTTTTATCACATTGGATGATCAGAGTGGTCGTCTGGAAGTGCGAGTGTTTGCCGATGTTTATGACCAATATCAGAGCTTTATTCAGCCTGACAAGCTGGTAGTGATTCAAGGCAAAATCGGACAGGACAACTTCACTGGGGGCCTAGCCACGACAGCAGAAAAAGTGTTTGATATCACTGGAGCGCGCGAAGCGTTTGGTCATTCTCTCCAGATTAATATTGATAATAAAGACAAGGTCAGTCAGTGGATAGAACAAATGAAAAATACGCTGACGCCTTTCAAGGGTGGTGCTTTATCACTGGAGTTGTTATATCAGAACGAACAGGCAAGCACGGTAATTATGTTAGGTGATGACTGGCAGGTTACCCCCAGCGATACTTTGATGAGTCAGTTAGCTATGTTGCCGGAAAGTCAAAACGTCACCGTTCGATACCGTGCTACGATGACAAATTGAGCACTCGAAAAGCGTGAAACGCATAATAGTATGCACATTCGCATTGTTGTAGGATAAATACACTATCTGAGCATTGTTGCAAGAGGACCCGCAAAGTGGATATGACACCTTATTTCAGACTGATGGCAGACAAGGATGCCTCAGATATGTTTTTCTGCACTGGCACTGAACCCCATATCAAAATTCAGGGCGTCATCAGACCGGTTGGCACCCAGAAATTAGCGCCCGGTGATGTGAAAGAAATGGCTTATTCGATGATGACGGATGAGCAGGCAAAGGAATTTGAAAGCACACTTGAGATGAACTTTGCTGTTCCTCTGAAAGGCGTGGGGCGTTTCCGGGTCAATATTTTCCGTCAGCGTGGCGAGTGTTCTATCGTGATTCGTTATATCAGAACCTCCATTCCAACCTTTGAACAAATTGGTTTGCCTGATGTGCTCGGTGATGTGGTCATGGAAAAACGTGGACTGATTCTGGTGGTGGGGGCAACAGGTTCAGGCAAGTCAACCACGCTGGCATCGATGATAGGTCATCGCAACCGTAATTCCAGTTCACATATTCTCACTATTGAAGATCCGCTGGAGTTTGTGCACAAACATGAACGCTCAATCGTGCAACAGCGTGAAGTGGGTATTGATACTTTATCTTATGAAAACGCCTTAAAAAATGCCTTGCGTGAAGCGCCCGACGTCATTCTTATTGGTGAAATCCGTGATATGGAAACAATGAAACACGCGATTAACTATGCTGAAACGGGTCATCTCTGTCTGGCGACATTGCACGCTAATAACGCCAATCAGGCATTAGACAGAATTATTAACTTTTTCCCTGAAATTTTGCACCGACAGCTATTAATGGATTTATCGCTTAATTTGCGAGCCATTATTTCTCAACGATTATTGCCAACCAAGGATGCAGGGCGTGTACCTGCCGTTGAGGTCATGCTGAATTCTCCATATATCTCAGATTTGATCAATAAAGGAGAAATTGGCAGTATCAAAGATGCCATGCGTGACAGTAACGAAAAAGGTACCATTACATTTGATCAGGCGCTGCTCGGTCTGTATCGCAGTGGTAAGATCACAGAAGAAGACGCATTAATGAATGCCGATTCGCGTAATGATTTGAGTCTGGCTATTCGTCTTGGTGACGACAGTGCCGGGTCAGACACACCAGATGAATTAATTCTCAGCTAAGTGTCTCACTGGCTTAATGTGTATAATTCACCCATTTTTGAATATCTAAGGTAATCCTGATGCAGTTAAATTTCCTTGACTACGAACAACCCATCGCTGAGCTCGAAGCGAAAATTGATGAGTTGCGCTACATGAGTAATGACAGTGATTTAAATATCACTGAAGAGATTCAAAAGTTAAAGGAAAAAAGTGAAAGTCTGACAAAATCGATTTTCGCTTCATTAACGCCCTGGCAAATCACACAAATGGCGCGTCATCCACAGCGCCCATACACCCTTGATTACATTAAATTACTTCTGACAGACTTCGAAGAACTGCACGGTGATCGCACGTACGCTGATGATGCGGCTTTGGTCGCCGGGATCGGTCGTTTAAATGGTCGTCCTGTTGTGGCGATTGGCCATCAAAAAGGGCGTGACACCAAAGAAAAAGTCGCCAGAAACTTTGGTATGCCAAGACCAGAAGGTTATCGTAAAGCATTGCGTGTGATGAAAATGGCAGAACGCTTTGGCATGCCTGTGATTACCTTCATTGACACGCCTGGCGCTTATCCTGGCATCGGTGCTGAAGAACGTGGTCAAAGTGAAGCGATTGCCCGTAATCTGTTTGAAATGGCACAATTAAAAACGCCCATTATCAGTACAGTCATTGGTGAAGGTGGTTCTGGTGGCGCATTAGCTGTAGGTGTTGCTGATCATCTGATGATGCTTGAATACGGTATTTACTCGGTGATTTCCCCTGAAGGTTGTGCATCTATTTTATGGAAGAGTGCCGAAAAAGCCTCAGATGCCGCAGCCACATTAGGTGTGACTTCTTCACGACTGAAAGAATTGAAACTGATCGATGAAGTTGTCGCTGAGCCTTTAGGCGGTGCGCATCGTAACGTGCCTGAAATGGCAAAACGCGTCAAACAAGCCATTGAAAATAAACTGAAAGAGTTAGAAAAACTCCCTGCTGATAAATTAATCAAACGCCGTCAGGAAAAGCTGCTGAATTACGGCGCTTTTGAGGGATAAAAAACGGGGTGTCATTAAATCCCCAAAAAATCATCACTGACATTACTTCACTGGCGGCAGGACGACCTGTTTGTCTTGCCTATAGTGGTGGTGTCGATTCTCATGTCTTATTGCATCTATTAGCAACCACACAACACCCACAGCTTGCTCAAGTTCGTGCTGTACATATTAACCACGATTTACATAATACAGCGGAGCAGTGGGCTAAGCATTGTGCCGATGTTGCCAGCAAACTTGATATTGAATTTAGTCATATTAATGTCACTGTTCAGGATATCGATGAATTAGGTTTGGAAGCCGCAGCCAGGAAAGCCCGCTATCAGGCTCTGAGTGATGAATTACTGCCAGATGAAGTGCTGGTCACTGCCCAACATCAGCATGATCAGGCTGAAACGCTTTTACTGCAGCTATTTCGTGGTGCAGGGCCATTAGGGTTGTCTGCTATGTGGCCTGAAAGTCAGTCACATGGTATGAGTATTATCCGACCACTGTTAGATGTGCCCAAGCAGGATATTCTTGATTATGCTGAACTTCATCAGCTTCATTGGGTTGATGATCCCAGTAATCAAAACATCGATATCAATCGCAATTATCTACGCCAAGAAATTTGGCCGCTTTTGCAACAGCGTTGGCCCACTATTGAAAAAACTATTAGTCGAAGTGCAAAGCATTGCCAAGAGACTAGTCTGTTATTAGCTCAATTGGCGGAACAGGATCGAGAACAGTGTCAGTTGAAACACGATGGACATTTATCTATCGCAGCCGTGAAACAACTACCCTTGGAGCGGCAACGAAACCTGTTGCGGTTTATGATTGAAACAGCAGGGTATGTATTACCGTCTACAGCGATTTTACAGCGTATTATCGAAGACGTGATCAATGCCGCTGATGATAAAGCCCCGCTGGTGAGATGGGCAGATACTGAAGTCAGGCGTTATCGAGATGATTTATATTTTCAGACTTCTACAGATTCAGAGCTCCCTCCAATAGAGATTAATTTCACTGGCCCTGCAGAACTTGAGTTGTCCGACGACTGCACACTCAAATGGCAGTTGACTTCCGGTGATGGTTTGAAAACATCTGTGCTCAATGGTGATCTTATGATGCGTTATCGTCAGGGCGGGGAAAAAATCCGGCTTAGGGGACATCCGCAACATAAATCATTAAAACAGCTTTTCCAGGAGTGGTCAGTACCACCTTGGAAGCGCGCAACTATTCCGCTGATTTTTGTTGGAGCAGAGTTAGTCGCCGTTGTGGGTTATGGTTATGCTCAACATTATGCGGCTGATACTGGTGAAAAAGGCTGGCTGCCTTATCTGGCTGGTGATCTTCAACCAGATTTAGATTGAGCGGGAAGGGCAATTCTGATAATTTATACGCTATTTTGAGCGCAGCCATTCTGGCCGCGTCGTTTTTTATTGAACTCTCCATATTATGACTAAATTTATTTTCGTCACTGGTGGTGTTGTGTCTTCCCTGGGTAAGGGGATTGCCGCGGCGTCACTGGCTGCTATTCTTGAAGCACGTGGACTGAAAGTCACGTTGGTAAAACTTGACCCTTACATCAACGTTGATCCCGGCACGATGAGCCCGCTTCAACACGGTGAGGTTTTTGTCACAGAAGACGGTGCAGAAACTGACCTTGACCTCGGTCACTATGAGCGTTTCATTGATGCGGATATGACCCGCAGCAATAACTACACGACCGGACAGATTTATGAGAACGTGATTCGTAAAGAACGTCGTGGCGAGTATTTAGGCAATACCGTACAGGTTATTCCGCACATTACTGATGAAATCAAGCGCTGTATTTTCGAAGGTGCCGGTGATGCCGATGTGGCGTTGATAGAGATTGGTGGCACAGTTGGGGATATTGAATCTTTACCTTTCCTTGAAACCATTCGTCAGATGGGCTCCGAATTGGGCCGTGAACGTGCATTATTCCTGCATTTAACTTTGGTGCCATATATTGCATCAGCAGGCGAAATCAAAACCAAACCCACACAACACTCAGTTAAAGAACTCAGAACCATTGGTATTCAACCGGATGTGTTGGTATGTCGGATGGATCGTCCTCTGCCAGAATCTGAACGTAAGAAAATTGCGTTATTCACCAATGTGGCAGTGAATAATGTGGTGTCTTGTGTGGATGTGGACAGCATCTATAAAATTCCAATGGAATTACACCGTCAGGGCTTAGATGACATTGTCGTGAAACAATTAGGTTTAGATGCTAAACCGGCTGATTTAAGCCAATGGCAACAGGTCTACAACAACCTGACTAAACCGGAAGGCGAAGTGAATATTGCTATGGTCGGTAAGTACATGGAACTGACCGAAGCTTATAAATCATTGTCTGAATCATTAATTCATGCTGGTATCCATACCAGAACCAAAGTGCATGTGCACTATGTCGATTCGGAACTGGTTGAACAGCAAGGGCCGGATTGCATCAAGGATATGGATGCGATTCTGGTACCGGGCGGCTTCGGTGAGCGCGGTGTTGAAGGCATGATCCAAACCGCGCAGTTTGCCCGCGAAAATAATGTTCCATACCTGGGTATTTGTTTAGGTATGCAGGTTGCCGTCATTGAGTATGCACGTCATAAAGCCGGTATGCCCGAAGCTTACAGTACAGAGTTTGACTTAAACACGGTTGATCCTGTGATTGGTCTGATTACTGAATGGCAAAAAGAAGACGGCAGCGTTGAGCAACGCGATCATGATTCTGACCTTGGCGGTACCATGCGCCTTGGTGGTTATCCATGTGTACTGAAACCTGGCAGTCTGGCTCAAAAAATTTATGGTGAGCAAGAAATTGTTGAACGTCATCGTCACCGTTACGAGTTCAATAGCAACTATAAAGAGAAACTGGAACAAGCGGGTTTAGTGTTCTCTGGTATGTCAAAAGATGAAACCTTGGCTGAAATGATTGAAATTCCAGAACATCAATGGTTTGTAGCTTGTCAGTTCCATCCAGAATTCACATCGACACCGCGTCATGGTCATCCTTTATTTGAAGGATTTATCAGTGCCGCCAAAGCTAACAAAAAGAATAGAGGGTAATACCATGCAATTATGTGGTCATGAAGTGGGTGGTAGACAGCCTTTATTTTTAATTGCCGGTACCTGCGTTATTGAAAGTGAGCAAATGACCATGGATGTAGCCGGTCAGTTGAAAGAAATCACTGACAAGTTGGGTATTCCATTTATCTACAAGTCCTCTTTTGATAAAGCCAATCGTACCTCGACAAAGAGCTATCGTGGACCAGGTTTAGAAGCCGGTTTAGCGATTCTGGAAAAAGTTAAAAAAGAATTTAATTTGCCCGTACTGACGGATGTGCATGAAGATACGCCACTAGCTGAAGTTGCCAGCGTGGTAGATGTGTTGCAGACACCAGCGTTCTTATGTCGCCAAACAAATTTTATTGTCAATGTGGCTAGTCAGGGGCTGCCAGTTAATATCAAAAAAGGTCAGTTTCTCGCACCTTGGGATATGCAACACGTCGCAGACAAAGCCAAATCAACCGGTAACCAACAGATTATGTTGTGTGAACGTGGCACCTCATTTGGTTACAACACCCTGATCTCCGATATGCGTGGTTTACCTACCATGCGAAATATGGACTGTCCTGTAGTTTATGACGCAACACACTCCGTACAGCAGCCCGGTGGACAAGGCGGTGCCTCTGGTGGTCAACGTGAATTTGTGCCTGTACTGGCACGTGCAGCGGTCGCAACCGGCATTGCCGGTGTGTTTATGGAAACACACCCCGAGCCTGAAAAAGCCTTAAGTGATGGACCTAATTCCTGGCCATTACATAAAATGACAGCATTGTTAGAAATGCTGCAAGCAATAGATGCAACAGTAAAACAACAAGACTTTATCGAAGACGAGCTGTTAGCTGGTCGATAAGTCGATATCAAAAAAAACATTACGGGAGCAGAGCATTGAGCAAAATCATTGATGTAAAAGCAAGAGAAATCATCGATTCACGTGGTAATCCGACGGTTGAAGCTGACGTTATTCTGGAAAGTGGTGCATCTGGACGTGCAGCAGTGCCATCTGGTGCCTCAACAGGTGAACGTGAAGCCGTTGAATTACGTGACGACGATAAAGGCCGTTACTTAGGTAAAGGTGTTTTAAAAGCAGTTGAAGCCGTCAACGGTGAGTTACGTGAGGCGGTACTGGGAATGGACGCTAACGACCAACGTGCTTTAGACAATAAATTGATTGCCACAGATGGCACCGAAAACAAAAGCCGTTTAGGTGCTAATGCCTTATTAGCTATCTCGATGGCATCTGCCCGCGCTGCTGCCGCCGATGCGAAGAAAACCTTATACAAATACCTGTCAACCGAAGAAAAAGCCGTGATGCCAGTACCGATGATGAACATCATCAACGGTGGTTCACACGCTGATAACAGCGTCGATTTACAAGAATTTATGATCATGCCTGTCGGCGCATCCAGCCTGACAGAAGCTGTGCGTTATGGTGCTGAAGTCTTCCATGAATTGAAAAAAGTGCTGAACAGCCGTGGCTTGAATACAGCTGTCGGTGATGAAGGTGGTTTTGCACCGGATCTGCCATCTAATGAGTCAGCGATTGAAGTGATACTGGAAGCCATTAAAAACGCCGGTTATGAAGCGGGTAAAGATATTATGTTGGCTTTAGATGCAGCCAGCTCAGAATTTTATAAAGATGGCATGTATGTGCTGGCTTCTGAAAATCGCTCATTAACGTCAGCAGAATTTGCCGATTTATTGGCAGACTGGTCGAATAAATATCCGATCATCAGTATTGAAGACGGTATGGATGAAAATGACTGGGAAGGCTGGAAATTGTTGACCGATAAAATTGGCGATAAAGTACAGTTGGTCGGTGATGACCTGTTTGTCACTAACCCGAAAATTCTGCAAGAAGGTATCGATAAAGGCGTCGCCAACTCGATTCTTATCAAAGTGAATCAAATTGGTACTTTGTCTGAAACATTGGATGCGATTAACTTAGCGAAAGCCAATGGTTACACCGCCGTTGTATCTCACCGTAGTGGTGAAACAGAAGATACGACAATTGCTGATTTGGCTGTGGCGACCAATGCCGGTCAAATCAAAACAGGTTCATTATCACGTTCAGACCGCGTTGCGAAATATAACCAACTGATTCGCATCGAAGCTGAATTAGGTGATGCTGCCAGCTACCCAGGTATGAAGGCGTTTAACGTCCAACAAGCCTAGGTGATATGTCTAAACCCGTCATGATTTTGTTAGCCGTCATATTGGTATTGCTTCAATACCGATTATGGCTCAGTCATGACGGGCTTCCTTCCTTATTACGCCTCCACCAAGCTGTAGAAAAGCAACGCATTGATAACGCTGAGTTAAAAGAGCGAAATCAAGTGCTTGCTGCTGAGGTACAAGACTTAAAAAGTGGTCTTGATGCCCTCGAAGAAAGAGCTCGTAGTGAGCTGGGCATGGTAAAACCAGGCGAAACCTTTTTCCAGATTATTGATAAACCAGATGAGCAGTAAACAGGCTGTTTGGGCCGTTGTGCCCGCTGCAGGTATTGGCAGTCGTATGCAGGCTGATATTCCTAAGCAGTATTTAGAGATTAATAATAAACCAGTATTGCAATTAACACTTGAGCGTCTGGCTTCACATCCGGCTATTGATGGCATTGTGATTGCTTTAGCTGAAAATGATACGTGGTGGTCTGATTTATCACTCACCTTACCTTGTGAGTTGCTGACAGCGACAGGTGGTAAAGATCGTTCTGATTCGGTAACAAATGCGTTAAAGGTTTTACGGCAACGGCTAGCTGACGATCCTTGGGTATTGGTTCACGATGCGGCCAGACCTTGTTTACGACATGAAGATATTGATCGTATGTTAGCCACCTTATCGCAAGATCCGGTTGGTGGCATTCTAGGTATTCCCGTATCAGATACGGTCAAACGAGTCGATGCAGATAACGTCATTAAAGAGACTGTTTGCCGTCAAGGTCTTTGGCGTGCTGCGACGCCACAGATGTTTCGTTTAGCAATGCTTTCACGTGCACTAGAGTCGGCATCCGATCAGTCTTTCGCCGTTACCGATGAAGCTAGCGCGGTGGAACTTGCTGGCCATCAGCCACGTATGGTGGAAGGGCATAGTGATAATCTAAAGATCACACTTCCACAAGACTTGGCACTTGCAGCACTTTATTTACGCCAGCAGGCAGGAGAAAATTAATGCGTATCGGACATGGCTATGACGTTCATCGGTTTACTGAGGACACCCCTTTAATCATTGGCGGTATGACCATCCCACACACGCATGGACTTGAAGCGCATTCAGATGGTGATGTACTGATTCATGCTATCTGTGATGCTTTATTGGGTGCTGCCGGCTTATGGGACATCGGCCATCACTTTCCTGATAACGATGAGGCATTCAAAGGCATTGATAGTCGTATTTTATTGCGGCGTGTTATCGACGATCTTGTAAAACGGGGATGGTCTGTGAGTAATGTTGATGCCACGATTATTGCACAAGCACCCAAAATGGCGCCTTTTATCCCTCAAATGCGCGAATTGTTAGCCGCCGACATGCAAACCGATATCACTGCCATTAATATCAAAGCGACTACCACTGAAAAGTTAGGTTTTGCGGGTCGCAAAGAGGGGATAGCCACTCATGCTGTCGCCTTGATTAAGCCGATGGACGACTAACCTTGTCATCATTTGATTTTGCCGCCTTAGCCAGAGTCAATACAGCAGCGTTAAACCATCGTTGCCTTATTCGTCAGACGCCTGAAGATTTTCGAGTCGAAGAGCAATTGCCTTTTGAACCGGCTGGTCAAGGGCCTCATGTGATGTTACAAATTACCAAAACCGATACGAATACTGATTGGTTAGCCAAACAGTTAGCTCAGTTTGCTGGTGTTGAAGAGGTAGCGATTGGCTATGCGGGTTTAAAAGACCGACACGCTGTCACGACGCAATGGTTTAGTGTTAATACTGAAGGTGTCACTGAACCAGATTGGTCAGCCTTTGAGTCTGACTTCATAACCATCAATCAAATCACACGCCATAATAAGAAATTAAAACGTGGTGTGTTATCTGGTAATCGGTTCACCCTGAACTTGACCGTTGTTGAAGGTGATAAACAAAGTTTGGAGTCGGCGCTTAGTCAGGTGCAAAAAGACGGGGTACCCAATTACTTTGGTGAACAGCGATTTGGTCACCAGATGAATAATTTACAGGCTGTTGAACAATGGTTCCAGCAAGGCAGAAAACCTAAAAGTCGTACCAAAAAAGGTCTATACCTCTCTGCTGCGCGTTCGTGGTTGTTCAACTTAATCGTAAGTGGACGTGTCAAAAACAGTAACTGGAATCAATGGTTAAAAGGTGATGTGATGCAGTTAAATGGCAGTCACAGTTGTTTTCAATCCGATAACGACGACATGCAACTGCATGATCGCCTCGCTCGTTTTGATATTCACCCAACTGGGCCACTTGTCGGGCAAGGCGATCTGTTGAGTCAGGATGACTGCCAGCAATTAGAAACGGCTATTTTGGCAGATTGGCAGGATTGGCTTCAGGCATTATCTCGACAAGGGCTCAAGCAAGAACGTCGAGCTATACGCCTACTGCCTTCAGACTTTAACTGGCAATGGTTTGATACACATCTGCAAGTATCATTTTTTCTATCAGCAGGTTGTTTTGCGACGTCTGTGTTGAGAGAGCTCGCTATTATTGAAGATGGCAGTGAAAGATTTAGCCAGCCACTTAGCCCGTCACAACAGAAATAAAATGGAGGTCTTTATGTTTAAACAAGCCTGCCGACTTCTGACCTTGTTTAGCTTATTTACATCTCCTGTTTTGCTTGCCTCAGACTGGCAAGCTGAAACAAGCAATAAGCACCTGGTTGTGATGGAATTGTTCACAGCCGAAGGCTGCGGTTTATGTCCGGCAGCTGAAAAGTGGGTAAAACAGCTGCCTGATAAAGGTGTGACAAACGAAGATATCGTGGTATTAAATTTCCACGTCGATTATCTGGATGAAAAAAAAGGCTGGGTAGATCGTTTTGCTAGTCCGATTTTTACGGAAAGACAAAAACAGCTTGCCAGATTAAATCTATTTCAAACTGTCTATACACCTGAATTCTTCATCAGTGGAGAGGTGTTACATGATTGGCGAGCACATGGCCTTGAAGCCATTGATTTTGTAAGTGACTTTGAGCCTGAAGCCGATATCGCATTACACGCACAGCTTGCTGGTACTAGCTTATCAGTGGATACAACAGTGACTGTGCAAGATCAGGAAAACAGAGAGCACAGTCAAGTGTATCTGGCGCTGACTGAAAATAATGTCCTCAGTGAGATCCGTGGTGGCGACAATGCTGGTGCAACGTTTAATCATCAATATCTTGTCAGAGCCTGGCTCGGGCCATACCCGGTAAAAACAGATGGCACAACCGAGCTAAAAACACAGATTCCTATCGACAAAAACTGGAAATTAGTTGATATGTCATTGGTGGCTATTGTTCAAAATATGGAAAATGGTTATGTCTTACAAGGGCTGGCCTTACCTTTAAAAGATTAATTCATGGATTATTTACCGATATTTTTAGATTTAAAACAACAAACTTGCCTGGTTGTGGGTGGAGGCAGTGTTGCCACTCGAAAAACGAAGCTACTTTTAAAAGCTCAGGCCAAAGTGACCATTGTCTCACCTGAGCTGACGGATGCGTTGAATACGCTTGTGCAGCAAGGCGAGGTTAGTTGGACTCAATCAGTATTCACTCCAGCTCATATCAGTGACCAACGCTTGGTAATTGCAGCAACCAATGACGAAAAGGTTAATCAGTCTGTATATGACGTTGCTCAAAAGAAAAATATCTTAACCAACCTCACTGATAACCCTAATGATAGCGACTTTATTTTTGCTTCGGTATTAGATCGCTCTCCTATCATTGTGGCGGTATCCAGTGGTGGTGAATCGCCGGTTTTAGCTAGGAATTTGCGTGCCCGTTTAGAAACCTTAATTCCACCAGGCTACAGTAAGCTAGGCGAATTGATGGGGAAATATCGTCATGCGGTGAAACAGAAGTTTGGTGAACTTCGTCAACGCAGACAGTTTTGGGATAACGTTTTATCTGGTCCTGTCGCTGACCATGTTTTAGCGGGTCGAGAAGCTGTGGCTGAGCATATTCTTCAGCAACAGTTGGCTGATGAGGCGAAAACGATTGACACTGGCGAAGTATTCTTGGTGGGGGCTGGTCCTGGTGATCCCGAATTACTGACGTTTAAAGCACTAAGACTCATGCAACAGGCCGACATTGTTTTTTATGACCGCTTGGTTAGTAAAGAAATTTTGGCTTTGGTTCGTAAGGAGGCTGAACTCGTCTATGTCGGTAAGCAACGAGCATGGCATGCCGTTAGACAGGAAGAAATCAATAATTTATTACTCAAACATGCCCAACAAGGCAAACGTGTTTTACGTTTAAAAGGCGGCGACCCATTCATATTTGGTCGCGGTGGAGAAGAAATCGATACCTTGGCTGAACATAATATTCCTTTTCAGGTGGTACCTGGAATCACAGCTGCATCAGGCTGTGCTTCCTATGCTGGTATACCATTGACTCATCGCGATTATGCCCAAAGTTGTATTTTTGTGACTGGCCAATTGAAAGAAGGGGAATTAAATTTAAATTGGCCTGTCTTAGTAAAACCAAGACAAACAGTGGTGGTCTATATGGGACTGGCTGGCTTACCTCAATTGAGTCAACAACTACAGCAACATGGCATGCCTGCCGATATGCCTGCAGCACTGGTTCAACAAGGTACAACTGAAAACCAAAAAGTCTGGTTAAGCACCATTGCTGAGCTACCTATGCTTGCTGAACGTGAAAAACCCATTGCACCTACCTTACTTATCATCGGTGAAGTGACGAAACTACACGACAAACTGTCTTGGTTTAAACCTGGTTGATATCAGCCACCCTGGTTGGTTTATTGTAGCCGCTTATGCGTGGTTTCACTGCTATTAAGATTTGTAAGTGTTTGTTAAAAAACCATTTACAAACTTGGCACTATATATGCTCCTGTTATTGAGTTTTTACAACCATAAAAATAACTCAGGAGAGTATAGGTAATGCAATTTCCGCAAAAGAGAAAGCTGATTTGCGTCATGCTAACCTCTGCACTGTTTTCCAGTGCGAGCTTTGCCGCTGACGATGATGTGAAATTAAGCGACATAGAAGTCGTAGGGACAACCCCTCTACATGGCGTAGGCTTACCAAAGGATCAAATGGCTGCTAATGTTCAGACAGCTACAGAAGAAGATATTGAACGTGTTCAGTCATTAGATATTTCTGATTTCATGAATAAAACGCTCGGCAGTGTTAGTTTAAATCAAGCTCAAAATAATCCTTTCCAACCCGATTTACAGTTTCGTGGTTTTACGGCTTCACCATTGGTGGGTAACTCTCAAGGTTTATCTGTTTATGTAGATGGTGTTCGTGTCAACGAACCATTTGGTGATGCGGTCAATTTTGAGTTAATTCCTCAGTCAGCCATTGCGAGCACCAACTTAATTCCAGGTTCAAACCCACTGTTTGGATTGAATACACTGGGTGGTGCACTATCACTCAAAACAAAAACCGGTTTCACCAACCCCGGTCATAGCTTAGAAGCTTACACTGGTTCGTTTGGCCGTGATTCAGGCACTATCGAAAGTGGTGGTAGTGACGGTAATTTTGCTTACTTTGTGACTGGGTCAATTACCAAAGAAGACGGATGGCGCGACTTTTCACCTTCACGTGTAGAGCAGTTTTTTACTAACCTGAGCTATGCAAATGAAGACACCACATTAGACTTCGGTATTACTGCCGTAGATAGTGATTTGAATGGTAACGGTGCGTCACCGATCGAATTAGTTGCTGCTGACCGCGAAGCGGTTTTTACCCATCCAGATAATACGCAAAACAAATTGCGAATGTTCACTTTGAATGGTTCTCACTGGATTAACGATGAAACATTATTAGCAGCTAATACATACTACCGTAGAAGTGACCGCAACTCATTTAATGGTGATGGTGGTGAGTTTGAAGTTGATGGTGGTGGTGATTTTGTTGATGATGATGGTGACGCTATTCGCACAAGCGCTGGCACCATTAACGTCGCAGACTTCGCTGACCCGCGCTATGATGTGGATGTAGATGGTGATGAAGTCGAAGGTCTCGGTTTAAATAACCGTAGTAAAACTGAGCAAGATAGCTGGGGTTTTGGTGTGCAAACAACATCATTCAAGCAGCTTTTTGGTCGTGACAACCAACTGACGGTTGGTGCAGCTTTTGATCGTTCAATAGTGGATTACAGTGCCAGTTCTGAAATCGCTTATTTGACTGATACTAGAGGTACAGATGGTACTGGTATAAATCTACTAGATGCACAAGTAGATGGGAACATCGATACTAATACATATAGCCTCTTTTTCACTAATACACATTCAGTAAGCGAACGTTTAGCACTGACAGTAGGTGCTCGTTACAACTGGATTGAAGTCGATATCTCAGGCTCAAGTAAAGCAGGGGCTCAAGATTTGAATGAGTCTGGCAATTCACACACCTTTAAACGCCTGAATCCCTCACTTGGTTTAACTTATAAACTGACAGAGGACATGACAACATACGTCAGTTATAACGAATCTAATCGTGCGCCTACTGCTACCGAATTGACTTGTGCTGAGCCAGAGTCACCATGCGCTTATCCTAATGCGTTCTTGGCAGATCCTCCATTGGATGATGTTGTTGCTAGAACGATTGAAACAGGTCTGCGTGGTCAACAAGAATTGTTTGATTGGTATGCCAATGTCTACTACACAGAGTTGAAAGATGACTTGTTGTTCTTCCCAGAAGATGAAAATCTATCTGAAGATGATAGTGGTCGTTTGGGCTTAGGTAACTTTAGAAATATTGATAAGACTGCTCGTGCAGGTATTGAACTTGGCCTAGCAGGTCAATATGAGAAGTTAAGCTGGTCAGCAAACTATGGTTATGTTCGTGCGACGTTTGAAGATAACTTCACCTACTCGAGAGATGGGGATTTGTATAACGTCTCTAAAGGTGATCGTCTACCAAGTATACCTGCTCATAACTTGAAAGTAGGGCTTGACTATGCGTTCACACAACAGTTTTCTGCAGGTCTGACTGCGTCATACCATTCTAGCCAACACTATCGTGGTGATGAAGCAAACGTAGACAAGGAAATCGCTGGTTATCGTGTAGTGAATCTGCATAGCCGTTATAAAGTAAACGAGCATCTGCAATTCTTCGCGAAAGTTGATAACTTATTCGACAGTGAGTACAACACCTTTGGTTTATATGGTGAGCCAGAAGAAGCGGGTCTTGAAGACTATGAAGATCCTCACTTTGTAGGAACCAGCGCACCACGTGCAGGTTGGGTTGGCTTTAAGTTAACTATGTAGCAGAACGAAAAAAGGGGCTGAAATCAGCCCCTTTTTTTTATACAGGATTATTGAATGAAATTTTTAGTACTCTTCATTTTGTCTTCATTTTCTGGAACCTTGCTCGCTGAAGATTCAACTCAATTTTTTGAGCGGTGTTTATCAGTAGTGACGGATCTTAAACCTGGCCATGTTATTAAAGTGGAAAGGAAAGTCGAAAATGAAAGAGATGTTTACGAGTTTGATATTCGTGGCATTGATGGGGCTGACTGGGATGTGGAATGCTCAGTAAGAACAGGTAAGGTGTTAGAGGTAGAGCAAGAAGTTGATCATCCTAACCACCCTAAGTTTAAAGCCCACGCCAAAATCAGTGAGGCGGAAGCTCGAGACATTGCTTTGGAAATGTATCCGGGTGAAATCGTGGAAGTGGAATACGAGATAGAAGAAGACGGAAAAGCCACCTATGAATTTGATATTGCCACTCGTGATGGTAAAGAAATGAAAATTGAGATTGACGCTGCTTCAGGGAAAGTTATTGAACAAAATCTGGAACTTTGGCAAGTCGGCTTAGAATAAGGTTTACTCTCAACCGCAGTCATCATTAGTTTGAATGGTACTGCGGTTTTTTTTATTCAAGAAAAACGCATAGAAAGATCCACGGCTTTGATATCTTTTGTCAACGCACCAACGGATATCCTATCTACGCCTGTTTCAGCGATGCTTCTGATATTACTCAATGTGATGCCACCAGAAGCCTCGAGTTCTGATTGGCCTTTATTCAGTGCAACAGCCTGTTTTAATTCATCGATTGTGAAGTTATCTAATAGAATGATATCGGCACCAGCCATTAGCGCTTGCTCTAGTTCTGCTAAGTTTTCTACTTCGACTTCAATAGGCACATTAGCAGATAAAGCTTTTGCCTGATCAACGGCACGCTCTATTGAGCCTGCGGCCATAATATGATTTTCTTTGATGAGAATACCATCATAGAGGCCCACTCTATGATTAAAGCAGCCGCCACATTTGACGGCATATTTTTGAGCGACACGCCACCCCGGAATGGTTTTACGCGTATCCAATATTTTTACGGGCAAAGCAGAAACAGCGTCTGCATAGACAGACGATAGCGTTGCTGTAGCTGATAGAGTCTGTAGAAAATTCATCGCAGTGCGTTCACCAGTCAGTAGGCTTCTGGCTGGTCCATGAAGTTCACACAAGACCGAGTGTGCTTTCACTCTGTCGCCATCCTGTGCTTTCCAATTTATTGAAATTGACGCATCCAGCTGTTCAAACACACTGTTGAACCATTGCATCCCGCAAAGTGTGGCATCTTCCCGAGTGATTAATGTCGCAGTAGCAACTGCGTCAGCAGGAATAAGATTTGCCGTTAAATCCTCTTGTCCGATATCTTCAAGTAAAGATAGTTTAACTTGAGAGGCGATAAATGCAGCGGGCAATGGATTTTCTATTGTCATATCGATATGGTAAAGGCTAAATAGAATAGGGTAACGTGTGTTGCCAGATTAATCCAATATCGTATCCATACCACGAGTGACATCAGTGAAAATAAATAGAGAATCAGGGCTGCTTGAGAACGCAATAATGACACTATCGCCAAATTATGACGAGCGACCGGATAAGAACGATATTTCAGGTATCGTCATACACAACATTAGCCTCCCGCCTGGTGAGTTTGGCGACACGTTTATTGATGATCTTTTTCTTAACAAGCTTGATTGTTCGGCTCACCCATATTTTCAGCAGCTAGAAGGTTTAAAAGTCTCATCCCATCTCCTGATTAGAAGGACAGGGGATATTGTCCAGTTTGTGCCTTTTCATGCGCGAGCTTGGCATGCGGGAGTCTCCCAATGGCAAGGTAGAGAGAGGTGCAATGACTTTACAATAGGGATTGAACTGGAAGGGTGTGATGAGATGCCATTTGAACACCTGCAATATGAGGCGCTCGCTGAAGTCATAATGACATTATGCAAGACCTACCCCATGCTGACTCATGAAAAGATAACAGGACACGAGCATATTGCCCCAGGGCGGAAAACCGATCCTGGTCCTTATTTTGACTGGCAAAAGCTGACAAAAATGTTGGATAGACAGACATAAAAAAAGCCGCCTTTAGGCGGCTCTTTTTATAATTAACCATCAATTATTTTGTGATAGCAATCAACTCAATTTCAAAAATCAAGGTTTCATTAGGACCGATTAAGTTTCCTGCACCACGTGGACCGTAGGCCAGGTTAGCTGGAACAACGATGCGCCATTTAGACCCTTCTTTCATCATTTTCAATGCTTCTTGCCAGCCTTGAATAACACCATTGACTGGGAATGTAGCAGGTTCGCCACGATCATATGAGCTATCGAAAACGGTACCATCGATCAATGTACCTTTATAGTTAGCAATGACTTTGTCATTTTCTGTTGGCGTCGCGCCATCACCTTCTTTCAGGACTTCGTATTGTAGACCGCTATCTGTTGTGACAACGTCATCTTTCTTAGCGTTCTCTTCCATAAATGCTTTAGCTTGAGCTTGTTTCTCATTCATGACTTTAGCTAGCTCTTGCGCTTTTTGGGCTTGGTAAGCTTGAACAACTTGTTCTGCAGTGGCTTGATCAAGTTGAGGTTGCTGGCCAGCCATCATATCGGCAACACCTGCTTTGAAAGCTTCGATATCCAGTTCCACACCTTCTTGCATCATATTTTGACCAACTTGAATACCAAAGATGTAACTAATTTTTTGTTTATCTGTGTCTAATGTTGTGGCGTTGTCAGCAGCCATTACGTTTGCTCCAAATAGTAAAGGTAAAATAGCGAGTGTTTTTAATTTCATATAATGCTCTCAATGTATTTATAAGGTGCGTGCCGATTTTAGTACAATGTTTGTGAACGAAAGTTCATAACCATACGCTAAATCTACAATATTTTCACGACCCCAATGAGGTAATAACTGAGAAAAACACTTGGTTATTAATCTAATTGATACTATAATAGTACCAATTAGGAGGTGCACCAATGTTGCGAATGGGAAAATTAACAGATTATGGCATCGTGCTGATGAGTCACTTTGCGTCTAATCTGCAAGTTCAACATAGTGCACATGCTATTGCTGAAGCAGTGAAAGTACCACTGCCAACGGTTAGAAAAGTTTTAAAGTTATTGTCTCACTCAGGCTTATTAAAGTCAGAAAGAGGCGTTATGGGGGGCTACAGTCTAAGTCGTCACCCCGATGACATCACCGTTGCAGAAATCATCACAGCGATAGAAGGGCCAATTGCGTTGACGGAATGCGTAAGCACAGACAGTCACTGTGATCAGGAAACACACTGTGCCGTGCAAACCAATTGGACCAAAATTAACGACGCTGTTTTCCATGCGTTAGACGAAGTAAAACTATCGGACATGCTGGCCCCGCAGTCTTCTCTCGCGGGCAGCCCGATTAGATTCTATTCATCTTATAACGGGATGAATAAAACAACTTTACAGGATGGTGAGTTCCATGACTGAACAAAGTCAACAACTTGAAGCGATTACGCAGAAAGAATACAAAGCAGGATTTGTTACTGACATCGAAGTAGATAGTCTGCCCCCAGGCTTGAATGAAGATGTCATCAGACAAATCTCTTTTATCAAGAATGAGCCTGAATGGATGCTGGAGTGGCGATTGAAAGCCTATCGTCATTGGTTAACCATGGATACGCCGGAATGGGCACACGTTCATTATCCTGAGATTGACTATCAAGACATCAGTTATTACTCAGCGCCCAAGAAAAAAACAGACGGTCCAAAAAGTCTGGATGAAGTCGATCCCGAGTTATTAAAAACTTATGAAAAACTGGGTGTGCCTCTGGATGAGCGAGCACGTCTGGCAGGTGTCGCTGTCGACGCAGTATTTGATAGTGTCTCTGTTTCAAACACGTTTAAAGACAAATTAGCTGAGCAAGGCATTCTATTTATGCCAATTTCAGAAGCTATCCAAGAGCATCCTGAATTGGTAAAAAAATATATTGGCAGTGTGGTTCCACACAAAGACAATTTTTATGCGGCACTGAACTCAGCCGTTTTTACCGATGGCTCGTTTGTTTATATTCCTAAAGGCGTACGTTGCCCAATGGAGCTATCTACTTATTTCCGTATCAATGCCGCCAATACGGGTCAGTTTGAACGTACATTAATCATTGCCGATGATGACGCTTATGTCAGTTATCTGGAAGGCTGTACCGCGCCAATGCGTGATGAAAATCAGCTTCATGCCGCGGTGGTTGAATTGGTGGCGATGGACCGGGCTGAGATCAAATATTCTACGGTTCAAAACTGGTATCCGGGCGATGAAAATGGCAAAGGCGGCATTTACAACTTTGTCACTAAGCGTGCTGCCTGTCGTGGTGAATCGTCGAAAGTTTCCTGGACACAAGTAGAAACGGGTTCCGCTATTACCTGGAAATATCCAAGTGTAGTTTTACAAGGGGATAATTCGGTCGGTGAATTTTATTCTGTAGCTGTGACGAACAACATGCAGCAAGCCGATACCGGTACCAAAATGATCCACCTGGGTAAGAACACCAGCTCAACGATTATTTCAAAAGGTATTTCTGCCGGTCGTTCGCAGAACGCCTATCGTGGATTGGTAAGAGTCGGGCCTAATGCGGAAAATGCGCGTAATTACACCGAGTGTGACTCTTTATTGATGAGTGACACCTGTGGTGCCCACACTTTCCCTTACATCGAAGTGAAAAATCCGACAGCAAAAGTAGAGCATGAAGCGTCTACCTCAAAAATCAGTGAAGACCAGTTGTTTTATTGTAAACAGCGTGGTCTGGACGCTGAGGACGCGGTGTCAATGATTGTGAATGGCTTTTGCAAACAAGTGATTCGTGAATTACCGATGGAATTCGCTGTAGAAGCACAAAACTTACTTGGTTTGTCATTAGAAGGTTCCGTGGGCTAAGACCCATAAGAGAACTGCGAAACAATATTCAGAAATTTTAGAGAGTGAAGATGTTAACAATTAAAAATTTACACGCCAGCGTTGATGGCAAAGAAATTCTTCGCGGTATAGACATGACAGTGAACCCAGGTGAGGTCCATGCCATCATGGGGCCTAATGGTGCTGGTAAAAGTACGCTGTCCAATGTTTTGGCCGGACGTGATGGCTATGAAATTACTCAAGGTGAAGTCATTTACAAAGGCGAAAACCTATTAGAACTTGAACCTGAAGAGCGTGCTCAACGAGGCGTATTTTTGGCGTTCCAATATCCGGTTGAAATTCCTGGCGTCAGCAATGTGTATTTACTTAAATCTGCATTGAACGCAGTACGTAAGTATCAAGGTCTGGAAGAAGTCGATGCGATGGATTTTCTGACACTGGTGCGCGAGAAAATGAAACTGGTCAAAATGAATGAAGAATTTCTTCATCGTAATGTCAACGAAGGTTTTTCTGGCGGTGAGAAAAAGCGTAATGAAATTCTCCAGATGGCCATACTTGAACCTGCTTTAGCGATTCTTGATGAAACGGACTCAGGACTGGATATCGATGCCTTACGCATTGTGTCAGAAGGCGTGAATGCACTCCGTGCTGAAGATCGCTCTATCGTGATGATTACTCACTATCAGCGTTTATTGGATCATATCGTTCCAGATTTTGTACATGTCTTATCTGAAGGCCGTATCGTCAAATCAGGCGATAAAGAATTGGCAAAAGAACTGGAGAAATCAGGTTATAGCTGGATTCACGACGCACCGGAAGGTGAGACTGCATGAAACAGTTAACTGATATCACCACGCCATTTAGCGATATCGCAGTCGATAACACAATACCGGGTCAACAGCTCGATTGGTTAAAGACGCTGCGTGAACAGGCGCGTGCTCAGTTTCAACGCCATGGTTTACCTTCTAAAAAGGTTGAAGACTGGAAGTACACTTCTTTATGGGCCCTGTCACAAGAGACGTTTACTCACGAAGCTCAAGCCTCTCAGTTAAACGAAACGCGATGCTCAGAAGTTGCCTTGCTGGAATCAGCATATAGATTGGTCATTGTTGATGGTCAATTCAATGCCGAGTTATCTCGTATTGATGACCTTGAGGCAGGCTTAACGCTACTTCCTCTGTCACAAGCCCTATCAATGTCAGAAGCCGTACTGAACCAGCAGATTGATATTGAAAAGCCAGGTTTGAATGCACTGAATACGATGCTGATGAATGAAGGCGCTTATATTCAAGTTAAAGCTGGCAGTAACATCACTAAACCCATTGAACTGTTACTGATTAACACAGGTGAAACTGAAAAGTTGGCCACACACCTTCGTCATGTTATTGATTTGGCTAAAGATGCAGACTTAACGATCGTTGAGCATTATGCCAGTCTGAATGATGAGTCTGTCGGACTGACAGATGTCATCTCAGAAGTGAATCTGGCAGAGAATGCGCGTTTGAATCATTTCAAATTGCAGCATGAATCTTTATCTCATTATCACATTGCCACCTTGGCGGGTAAGCAAGCGAGCACGAGTAGCTGGCATACCAACAACATTTCACTCGGTGCCAAACTGGCCAGAAATGACATTCATAGTCAGCTCTTAGGAGAACAGGCACATGTGACTATGGATGGTATGTATCTGGTTACCGGTAAACAACATGTCGATAACCACACGCGTATCGATCACGCGGTACCGAACACCACCAGTGAAGAAATTTATAAAGGTGTGCTGGATGGCGACAGCCATGCGGTATTTAACGGTAAGGTTATTGTGCATAAAGATGCACAAAAAACAGATGCCAATCAAAGCAACCGTAACTTATTACTGTCACGTACCTGTGAAATCGATACCAAGCCAGAAATGGAAATATACGCTGATGATGTGAAGTGTGGCCATGGTAGTACGGTGGGACAGTTAGATGAACAGCAAATCTTTTTCCTACGTTCACGTGGGCTTGATGAAACGAGTGCGAGAAGTCTACTCACTTATGCGTTTGCCGTAGAAGTGCTCCAGCGAATTGCTGATTTGCCCATTCGCCAAGCTTTATCCAATGTCATTGAAACCCGATTACCGCGAGGTGTGTAGTTCATGACACAATCAACATACAATCTGGCTGAGTCGATGCTGACTGATTTCGATATTGCAGCTATTCGCCGTGATTTTCCTATTCTAAATCAACAGGTCAATGGTCATTCTCTTGTTTATTTAGATAATGCGGCCAGTAGTCAAAAACCCGTACAGGTTATTGAAGCCGTTGATCAGTATTACCGTCTTGATAATGCCAATGTCCATCGTGGCGTTCATCGATTGAGCCAACGTGCGACAGATGCCTATGAAGGCGCTAGAAGTAAAGTTAGGGGCTTTTTGAACGCGTCATCAGATAAAGAAATTATCTTTGTCAGAGGTGCTACAGAAGCGATCAATTTAGTGGCTCAAAGTTTTGTCAGACCACAATTGCAAGCAGGTGATGAAATTCTCATCAGCTATTTGGAGCATCACGCTAATATCGTGCCCTGGCAAATGGTGTGTGAACAAACTGGTGCTAAGCTAAAAGTCATCCCCATGACAGAGTCTGGTGAGTTGGATTTATCAGAGTTTGATGCCTTGTTGACGAATAAAACAAAAATCATGGCGGTAGGTCAGGTGTCTAATGCGCTGGGTACGGTGAATCCCGTTAAGCAAATGACACAAAAAGCGAAAGCCAAAGGTATTCCTGTATTAATTGACGGCGCCCAAGCCGTGCCACATATGCAGGTGGACGTGCAGGAACTGGATTGTGATTTTTATGTGTTCTCAGGCCATAAAATGTATGCACCGACAGGTATTGGTGCACTCTATGGAAAACAGGCTCTATTAGAAGCTATGCCACCATGGCAGGGTGGTGGCGATATGATTCTGTCGGTCAGTTTTGAGCACACAGAATATAATTCATTGCCTTATAAATTCGAAGCGGGTACACCTCACATTGCTGGTGCTGTGGGGTTAGGTGCAGCAATTGATTATATGCAGTCAATAGGGGTGGATAAACTCGCCGCTTATGAACATGCTCTGCTTGAATTAGCGACCGATAAATTATCAGCCATCGAAGGTATCCGCATAATCGGTACCGCAGAACACAAAGCCAGTGTTTTGTCCTTTATGATTGAAGATGTTCATCCTCATGATGTCGGTACTATTTTTGATCAGGAAGGGGTGGCAATCCGTGCAGGTCATCACTGTGCTCAGCCTGTTATGCAGTATTACGGTATTGCAGCAACTGCTCGTGCTTCATTTGCTTTTTACAATACAGAGCAAGAAGTTGATGCACTGGTTAAAGCTATCCATACCACACAGGAGTTATTTGCCTGATGAGTGATTTACGCGATCTTTATCAACAAGTGATCATGGATCACAAAAAAAAGCCTCGTAATTTCAGAGAAATTGCAGACGCGAATCACATGGCACATGGTAATAACCCATTATGTGGTGATGCCTTGGTTGTTTACGTGAAAATGAATGGCGACGTGATTGATGATGTCAGCTTCCAGGGCAGTGGTTGTGCTATCTCTGTTGCCTCTGCTTCACTGATGACGGAGAGCCTGAAAGGTAAAACGTTAGCTGAAGCAGAAGTATTGTATGACAACGTGCACAAAGCATTAACAGGAGAAGATGATACTGCTGAACTCAGCGGCAAACTCCAAGTACTGGCTGGCGTTAAAGAGTTTCCTGCACGCGTTAAATGTGCAACATTGTCATGGCATACCGTTCACGCTGCCGTAGACAATGATCATGATATTTCAGTTTCAACAGAATAAAAGGGCAGGTTTATGAACGATCAATATCAAATCAGCTCGGAACAGTTAAAAGAAGACGTCATAGAGGTATTAAAAACTATCTATGATCCGGAAATCCCCATCAATATTTACGAACTGGGCCTAATTTACGATATTCAGATAAGTACTTCAGGTAATGTGAGTATCGATATGACGTTAACAGCACCAGGTTGTCCAGTTGCTCAAACATTTCCAGGGGATGTTGAATCTCGCGTCATGTCTGTTCCGGGTGTCAAAAAAGCGCATGTCGAACTAGTCTGGGAACCACAATGGACGAAAGATATGATGACGGAAGCGGCACAGTTACAGTTAGGCATGTTCTAACGCGCTACACTCATCTTTGATGGTATTAAATCCCTTATCTCTAGGATAAATGGCTTGTGCTCTCTCATTAAGAGCACAAGCTTTTTTTTCATCTTTCAAATCAAGACGCGATCGAATGGCTAACCTAAACAGGTTAATGTGTGGGTTTCGATTTAGTTCATTTTCTACCCAGTCAGCGAAAATCTCAATATTGTCGCGAATACCGATCTGTCGGCTTTGTTCATAAAGTAACGACATCGTCACTTGTGTCGCTAAGTCTCGGAAATACGGATTATCCATAGCCATATCGAACACCTGTTCAGGATCAGAACGCTTTAATAAATAATCACGAAATTCCAAGTTAGCCAGCATACTGTGAGTAAAGAATGCGACTGCTACAACCCCACCAATCCCTGACAAGCCTTTGAGGCTGGTATTCGCGGCTATTGATAACTGTTTTTCATATTTCACACGTGATGGATAAAACACCACAAACAATAAGACAAGCATGATGAACCAATGCAGGGAGGAAATATAAAAAGGTAATTCAACCTGTGTGTGAAGTATGATAGGCAATAACAAAGCGGCATATGCGTAACGTCGACTCATGGGTAAATACCACAGCATTTTTAATAATGCCACACCAAAAAGTATCAACCCGATACCAGCTAACAGTCCGCCTTCTACCAGCCAGTAGATGATTTCATTATGTGGATGTGAAACACGTTGTGAGGGTAGTGTGGCATCAGGATGATGCTCATAAAAATCAGGTTTTGCTGATTGCCATACACGAGCAAAACTGCCGATTCCATGACCATAAATTGGGCTCTCTTTGACCAGGTCAAAACTGATTGTATAAATACCTAACCTCGCATCACCCGAATAACCAGCGTTTATGGCAGCGGTTTTTTCGCCTATTGAGCTTAGCCCTTTATCTGTGTCAATTTGATGCGTAGCAATGATAGCCAGACTCATAACTAAAATCACTGATCCCCAACGTTTTTTATTGGTCTGGATATATTTCCAACGACTTAGCACAAAAAGAGGGAATGCCAGTAAAAAACCTAAAATAGCGACTCTCGATCCACTGAAGCTAACAACAAAGGTAGAACTGAAAATGGCGATGAATAATAAGGTCATCATTGACCAGTGTGTAGATTTGGTAATTGGACGGGTCAGTAGCCAAAATACCAGCATCAGACTGGTGACCTGAAAGCTCGCGTGGTTATTTATCTGCTGAAAAGTACCGGTGGGTTCACCCTGTTGATTCACCGGAAGCCAGCCCGGTAAGTCATTCACATACAGTATCTGAGCAATGCCAATAATGGCATGCAATACACTAGCAATAATGATCCACAAAAGTATCTGATCGATTTTTTTAGGTGTGAAATTAAACTGGAATAGTGAAAAGAAAAATAACACGCCACCCCAGATATAAAATAACCTCAGAAACCACTCTGTCGAGTTAACTACGCCTGCGGCCACACCAGAGAATAGCGCCATTACAGGGAATGCCAATAACAGCCATGTAAAGCGGGGCAAAATAATGTGCTCAGATCGACTAAATCGATATAAACCATAAAAGCCAATCAGACTACCGAATAACCACACCAGAATATTGTTTGGGATTCGCATACCACTGCCACCAATATTCGCATGAAAGTAGAGTGAGCTCATAAGCAATAGAACGAATAATATGAAAAATGAACTTGTTTTATGGTTTGCTCTTATAGAAGTCATAGTTATTAATTCAGAAGAGGGGGCAGCATTTCATTGAATGGTTTTTCGGATAGCAAATACAAATATGTGGACGAACCTTTCTGAGATGCAGGACTTAGTGCATCAGTGTCGATCCAAGATTTTAACCACTGCCCATTTACCGTCTGCCCATTTAATTCCACGACTTTATTGGATCGGTTAAAAAGACTTATAACAGTTATGTAATAGTTGCCGCGTTTCCAGCTAGCTTTTGGAACAGTTTTAATGGCAGGGTCATTAAAAAGTCCTGCCGCTATGCTAATAATACTGATTGGCTCGTATAGATTATTTTCAACACGCTCAATCATAGGCAAAGCTATGGTTTTAGATGCGTAAGCTTGCATTTCTTGAAACAATTGGGTTTGTGATGGTTCAGGACTAATGTGACGGGTATCTATAAGCAGACCATCACCGATGAATTGATTTGGTAGTGGAGGGGGCTCAGGGAATTCACGGTTGTAACCTTTATAGAACGCATTTTCGGTCTGACGAATATTTTCACTTTGTTCTGGTGTATTGATTATGCGAGGCGTGATGAGTAGAACGGTTTCACTTTCTTCCTCACTTTCAGTTGTGCTTCGGAACAGTCGACCGAGAACTGGAATTTCACCCAGCACAGGCACTTGCCGTTGTTGGTTATTTTTTGAAGTGCGAATAAGCCCGCCGATGGCTACGGTTAAGTTGTCTTTGGCCATGACCGTGCCTGTCAGGCGTGATGTATCAATGGTATCGATGGGGAGTTCAAGGGCATTACCGCTATCATCAACAATAGGAATCGACCCACCTCCATTCACAATAGATGAACTTTCTTGCTCAATCTCCAACTCAACGGTTTTATCCGAATTGATGCGAGGAGTAATTCTTAAGGTAATGCCGATTTCTTCCAACTCCGTCTCTGTTTCGACATAAGCTGGAGAAACCACAATGCCATTAGCAATGGTAGCTGACTGAAAGGTGAACCCTCTTGTTAATACGGCTTCCTGGCCAATAAAGAGCTCTGCCTCACGATGATTGGAGGCGACCACCATCGGATTGGACAGTACCTTTAAGCGGTTATTACGTTCCAAAAATTCAATATTGGCTCGCAGACGACTGTTCAAAAACTCGTATACAAAGGTGCCCGTGTTTGGCAGTGCATTATTACCAAATAACACAGGTTGTTGAGATTGATTACTGCCAGAAGGTTGTAATTCAAAATTGAAAATAGAGTTAAAGTCTTCACCCAACAGGACGTTGAGAATTTTCATCTCTAACATGACCTGTGGCACAGGGATATCCATACGTTTCACCAGACTGGTGATGGACTGAATTACTCGCTTGTCATCAGTTCGGACGATGATCATATTGTGCTCATTATTGACCGTCACATAGATAGGCTGAGCTTGAACAGTCACCTGTTGAAGTGTTTCGTTATCCAAAACATTTGACATGACGCCTTGTGCATTCGGCTGAGTCAATCGGGCGAGTTGATCGACGGTTAAGTCTGTCTGACCAATCTGACTACCAGCAGCAATCAGGTTATTATTCCGACCGCCGCTACCACTCAGGCTTCGACTGTTTCTAACACTATTTCCACCGCTGCTGCGACTGCTACGGCTGCTACCTCCACTGATCGTGCGTTCACCTGGTTCACGTCCCAAGGAGAGTAAAACCCGTTGGCCATACAAATCTTCAATGGCCTCTGCGACGATTTGAACGTTGGCATTAAGTAAGGTAAAAACTTCAATATGGTCACTTTCTCTGACGATGAGATCCTGGCTATATTCTTCTCGCGTCATAATCCGATACGTATTGGTATCGTCATCATAGCGATACCACAGATCACTGATACGGCATATTGACTTGACCGCATCAAGAACCGTTGTATTTTTGAGATGGATTGTGACCCGTTTTTCAGTAGCCTCAGGTGTCGCAATTATATTGCTATCACTGAGTTCTGAAAGGGTCCGAATAACATCAATCAATCGTGTATCGCTGTATTCGATCTCACTGATTTTGGCTGCCGCATGTCCGCTACAGATGTTCAGAAAATAAAATAAAATGGCCGTTGTTAGTCGTGCCCAAAATCTAAGCCTAATCATTATCTAAGTACTCTTACTGTGCCTAATATGCCTGTCTCAACAGTGATGCTGAGTCGGCTAATATTTGTGATACGAATAGCATTGCGTGGCTGAGAGGGATCGATATTGATTTCATCGCCCTCTTTGACCATATGCACTTTATCTTTACCAATCTGAATCAAGGCCATTGGCTTATCACCATCATCACTCTCGATGTAGCCTTTGAAGATTAATTCGGGGACGGTGAATTCACCTCGGCCACGTTGAAAACCAGAACCAAACGCGCCATTGTTTTGCTGAAAGGCTGAGCCATGTTCGCTATAACTTGTCTGTGGATCGCTAAACGGATCTCTTAATAACGGGCGTGAGATGCTAGCCTGTGTGTCGACCGCGGTTAAACTTTGCCAGTCAGATATCGCAACTCTGGCATTTGGGTTTGCCAAAGCAATCTGAGTGACTAATAACAAGCTAAAAAAACAGCAACTTTTCATTTGTTTATCCAGACATGGAGAACATAGATTTGAAAAAGGCGTAATAGACATAGCCAACAATCCCGCCAATTAGGAGAATAGCTGCAGGTTCAGTTGCCGCCGCAATCGCTTTAGTGATGTTGCGAATCTTTTCTTCGTAAAACTGACCAGCATCTCGCATGATGGGAATCATGCTGCCACTTCGTTCACCCACCAGCACCATTTGTTGAATAAGTTCTTCGATATAGGGCTTATGAAAACTTTTCCCCATATCATCACCACGCAAAATGCTTTCTGATGCAGCGATGATATTTCCCGATATGGCTGTGTTACGGATAAGGTCACCGATGATTTCCAATGACTTCACTACCGAAACACCACTTTGTAATAGGGTGGATAAGCCCCAGGTGATCTGAGACATGGCACTGGCCGATATCATCGAGCCGACAAGCGGAATTTTTAACAGAAAGATATCAATGTAAAGACGGCCTTCACGAGTGGAGTAGGTATAAATAATGCCACCAATAACCACAATAAAAACAACGAGTAACACATACCATTGTGTGGTGAGGAAGTTGGCAATGCCCATCAACTGAAGCATTTCTGGAGGCGGGGTTCTGCCGCTGCGTTCAAAAAAACCAGCAAACTTTGGAATAACCGTCATCATCATGAAAATGAACACACCGATAGTCATCAACAAGACTACAATCGGGTAGGTCATGGTAGATATTAACTGTGTTTTAATTTCATGTTTGCGTTCCATAAAATCTGCAATACGCAGTAAGGCTGGTTCTAGTTCACCGCTGTTTTCAGCACTTCGAATCATATGCAAAGCCATCGGCCCAAAAATAGATTCAAATCGTTCCAGTGCCTGAGAAAATGACTTACCAGAGCTGATATCGTCATTAAGGGCATTCACTATCTGACGTAACTTGCCTCGTTGGATATGGCTGAGAATAGTTAACGCTTCAGTGACAGACAGGCCTGACCGAAACATCAATGCCATTTGTCTAAAGAAAAAGACTTTTTGAGACGTTTTCACCGGAAGGTAGGTGAGCACCTGATCCCAAGCTTGATTCAGACCTTGAATAGAGAGAGCTTGGCTGCCATCTTCAGCCACCCGAATTTGTGTGGCGAAGATGCCTTTTTTCTGCAACTTAGTGACGACAGCGTTTTGATCAGCGGCTTGAATGAAGCCCCGTTTGGTATCACCCGCACTGGTTAGACCATGATATTCATAGCGCATGAGCCGTTACTCCCATTCTCATGCCGCATCCTCTTCAGAAAAGAGGGCGAGTAAACCTAGACGACGCATTTCATCAAAGGTGGTTAAGCCAGCTAATACTTTTTCTTTGCCATCTTCGGCAAGGCTAGTGAAGTGCTTCGCACGTTTACGTAAAGTGAGTTCGTCTACATTTTCTGTAATTAATGCTTCGACCTCATCATCAACCCAGAATGTCTCAAACAGGGCAATACGACCTTGATATCCACTGCCACCACATATCGGGCAGCCCACTGGAGACCATAATTCGACCTCACTGTCTTCAGGCAGACTGAGCGCTTTTAATTGATCCTCATCAGCCATGCCCGGTTTTTTACAATGCTGACACAAGCGACGCGCCAGACGTTGAGCGATGACGCCGAGTAAGCTTGAACCAATCAGAAAGGGTTCCAGACCAATATCTTTCAGGCGAGTCACACTCGATATCGCGGAGTTGGTGTGCAAGGTGGATAACACTAGATGGCCCGTTGTTGCCGCTTTAAGAGCCACTTCACCGGTTTCGGTATCGCGAATCTCACCGACCATAATCACATCAGGATCATGACGAAGAAAACTACGCAGGGCAGAGGCGAAGTTCACCTTGGCATTCATCTGTACTTGTGAAATACCATCAATCACCATCTCTACCGGATCTTCTGCGGTGAGAATGTTGATTTCCTCACGTTGAAGTTGGGAAAGGGCGGCATACAATGTGGTGGACTTACCGCTACCGGTTGGACCAGTAATTAAAATAATGCCGTGCGGTTGTTGGATAATCTCGCTGAACTGTTCTAAGGCATGGTCTGACATGCCAAGCTGTTGCAAGGTAAATAATTGATTATCGGTGCCGAGTAATCGAATCGTGACACGTTCGCCAAACTTAGTTGGGGCGGTCGCAATACGAAGATCAAAATCATTGCCCATAGGCGTTCGGTGATTAGCGCCGCCATCCTGTGGCATTCTATTTTCAGCGATATCGAGATTAGACATGACCTTGATACGGCTAATCAGTGACACACCTTCTTCAGGTAAATAGCGGCGGCCATATTCTTGTAAACTGCCATCAATACGAAGTCTAACCAAATAATAGTTTTCAAGCGCTTCGATATGAATATCTGAAGCACGATTGAGATAGGCTTCATTCAGTAGTTCTGATACTTCTGACACAGCATCAAAACTCAACAAGTTCTGGGAATGCGACAACTGCTGCAGCTGATAATCCATGGTGGCTTTATCAGTGACACACAGCTGATAGTCTGCTTTGACTATCCGGCCTAACTGATTTTTTAAAACCGGATTATCTGGACTATCGGTGACAACAGAGAGTACTGATTTGTCATCGTTAGTGGTGTGGATAGGCAAAATACGCAGTTGTCTGCACAATGTCGGTGACAGGCGTTGTAAACGTTTTTCGTCTAGCAGGCATTGCGCGGGACGGATAAATGGGTAGCCATTTAATGCTGCAAACGCATGGATAAATCGGTTCAGAGGAATACGCAGTTGATAACACAAGGTCGATAGTTCTTCACGCTGCAAGCGACGTGCTTCCTTGCGTGCCGTTTCATATTGCTCACTGGTGATCAGGCCTTGTTCTAAGGCGGCGCTGATCAATGCTTTATCTCTAATCGCCATCTTAACGTGCCTTTAATGTTCTCAAGGCCGCTTCAAACTGATCTTTGCGTGATGTCAGTCTGCTAGCAAAATCATGTGAGATAGCACGTTCATGGACCCGTTTTGCTAGGGCATATTCAAAGGTCTGATTTCCGAGAGAACGACCTGTTTCCATTATGGAGCGGATCTGTGAAGGATTATGCTCACGGATGAGATGCGATACCGCGCCATTGACCATCAAAATTTCATTGATAGGAATACGGCCTTCTTGGTCGGAGCGTCTTGCTAATGTCTGTGTCACCACGGCACGTAAACACATCGATAGTTGTTGTCGAATGGTGTTTTGCTCATCACCCGGGAACATACCAATTAATCGGTCGATGACACCAACCGCATCGTTCGTATGTAAGGTGGCAAAGACCAAGTGGCCTGTTTCCGCAGCGGTAATCGCCGCATGCATGGTATCGAGATCACGCATTTCCCCCAGTAAGATGACATCCGGGTCTTCACGCATGGCATTACGAATTGCTTCGGCAAATGACGGCACATCCACGCCGACTTCACGTTGGTGAATAACGGCTTTTTGGTTGTGATGAATAAACTCAATAGGATCTTCGATGGTAAGAATATGGCAGGGGCGATCCTTATTGATTTCATTAATCAAACTGGCAAGCGTGGTGGACTTACCGCTACCTGTCGCACCAGTGACCAACACTAAGCCATCTTTCAATTTCACCAGTTCTGCAATTTGTGGTGGCAGATGAAGCTTTTCCAAGGAGTGAAACTGACCATCTAGCCAACGTACAGCAAAGGCTAAGTTACCTCGCTCAAAGTAAGCATTGATACGGAAACGCTCGTGTTGCTCACTGCTGTAACCAAAATCACAACTACGTTTATTATGCAGCGTATGCAATTGCTCTGATGACATGATGGCTTCAGAGATGGCTTGTAAATCAAACTGTTCAAGTCGCTCAAACTTGGTTTGCTCTTCAGTCAAACCATGTATACGCATCACAGGTGAGGTATTCATCGATAAATGCATATCTGAAGCATGATGTTGAATCATGTAGGCCAGATAGCTTTCGATTTGGGCAAGATGAGAAAGATGTTTCATTACAAGGCCAATGTCATTTCAATATCGAGCATACGATTGCCTGATAGGGCAGTGCGATCAGTCGTGTTGATACGAAGACGAGTTAACACGACGGAATAATTAAGTTGTCCGATTTCCTGTAAAAAACTCTGTAAGGCATAAAAATTACCCGACACATACAGGTCATACAAAGGACGTTTTAATTCACCACTAGGAGCTTTACTCAAGGTGTTCTGCTTGGTCATTTTGCCTGTCACCATCTGAATCAAATCACCTTGATGTGGTCGTTTCGATATCACTAACAGCCCGTTGCGTTCCGCCGTGCGGGTAATATCAGATTGTAATTGGGGCAGAGCACTGGCATTAGTCAGATCAACAAAGACATGACCCGAACCTTCCAAGCTGGTTTGTTCAGCTTCAATGGTCTTTTCGAGTTTTTTAATATCAGAAGTTTCAATTTTTTTGCCGTTGTATTCGGGTAGTTTGATGGGCTTTTGGGCACGTTTAATTTGCCGGTCTAACTTTTTATCAATGGAGCTAAGCTGGTCTTCAATAATCAGCACTTGTCTATCCAGAGACGCGCCACGGAAGAAAAAATAGGCAAATACAATGAGTACAGCACTGAGCACAGCAATTAATACTTTTTCACGCTGACTGGTATTTTTTAATGATTCACTCATAACGGGGCTCGCTGTTGAATGGTGAACTCAAAAATATAAACACCACTGTAGTTATAGCTATCCTGTCCATCGAGTCGACTTGGGCTATTCAGAATGTATAAATTGAGAGGTTGAAGATTGATGGATAAAACACGATTGAACTCATCAACACTGTTTTGATCAACAGCACGACCGGTCAAGGTAAATTGATACCAATTTGTTTCATTCAAAGTATCGATGATCACGCCATCATTGACGCTGTGAGCGAGAGTTGGCAGCAGTTTTTCTATCACATTTTGGCGCTTTATCATCACTGACTGCACCAGCTCTTTTTTATAGTTCAGGCTGTTGAGCGCTTGTTCCAGTGACTTGTACTGTGCAATATTTTTTTCCGCTTTTTTTACATCAGAATCCCGGATGCCACGATCATCACCATAGGAGTCCAGTTGTTTTTCTTTGTTGGCGAGAGTGGATTGCAATTGTTGTATCTGCCACTGACGCACACCTTCGTAACCCAGAATAATGACGGGCACCATGGCGGCAGCCAGTGATATGCGAAATGCTTTACGTTTATAAATTGGTTCGGGTGGCGGCATGCCTGGAAGAGGGGATACCATCAATGGCGCTAAGCCAAGCATATGTGCTGCACAACCTAGCTCAGCAAGGTGACTGTATTTGCTGTTTTGCTGAGCAGATATTTTAATCGTGCTGGCTTTAGGCAAGAACTGTGGGCGTAGGTTGATGCCTGATTCCACCACCTCAATAAACTCCACATCCACCCCATCAATATTGGCTACCACCCAATTATCGACTTGAGTAAATTGATGCTCATTGAGTGAATCAATGATGACTTCAGCATCAAGTGGTTGGCTAGAGGCCTTGAACATCATCGTGTCTTGCAAAACTCCGTGCTCAAGCACGGCACAAAATGCATAAGCAGGGTGAAACTCTGTGACTAAAACCCGTTCATCGACCGCATCAATTAAGGGGAGTGTGCTACCAGCCATACTGTAGACATGTTTGAGTTCAAGTTTGGGGTAACTTTTTTGGTGACTCAGTTTCTTGAATGCATTGACCCACTGTAAATGCTGTGTGATGGGCATAGCAGAACACAGGTACGCTGACTGCGCGGCTTGTTCACCAAACATTTCATTATCTAAACCGCCATCGGGTAAGGGACGCCATTGTGTTAACAGACGTTGATCTGGTAATTGCAGTTTTTCCTGAGTTGCTAGGCATTCAGCGATCTGATCTTGTGTCGCAAAGTGCTCTCTAATCGCAATTTCGCCCACGCGCATAGCACTGCGACCGCCGTGTTTGACGGAGAGTCTTTTTTCGCTGATAACCAAGGACAATAGCTGCTCGTACTGAGCGAGATTAATGTACTGGCGCTGATATAAAATCCAGCCTAGATCCCATAAAGGGGATTGATCGGCGACAACACTATCCATCTCCCAACGCATCATTTCAGCTAGGTTCATATCACCCGACACATCTGCACTTTGTGTCATTTCTACACGGCTGGGAATGGCATTGATGTGTAATAACACCGTATCGCGCGGTAAATTTTTGCCCGAGGCATTTTTTAACTGAGTGATGACATCCATCATGGCTGCTAAGGGCTCAATTTCGCGTGATGTAGCAGTATGTGTCACGCTTAATTCTTGTTTGTTGCCCGTCACAATACTGGCGTGCAGACCTAAACAATCCGTTTTAAGAACGAGTAATCCTTTACCACTGGGTTTTTTGAGTAATGATTCAAACATCAGGGGCTTACCGTTAGTGTGAGGGTGGGTTGAGTGCCATTAGGAATCACAAGTAACTTACTGATTTGATAGATATCTTCTTCTTGTGGGTCATTGTCATCATCATTCAATAGTAATACTGGGTGTTCACCAACAGGGATGTAATCGCTAGCGTCGGCAGAAGAGTCATTGCGATGCCAGCCACTGATGATGCTGGGTGAAGTTTGCACTGCTGGTATACCTGTTGATGGAGCCTTAGATACATCAACAGCAAAGTGATAGGTTGTCCATAGCTTTGTTGGCGTTCCACCATCAGTGGAGTTACGAAATACAAGAATGGCTAGATGCTGGTCATCCGTTATCGGAATTGCGTTAGAGCTATCGTAATTGAATAGTTGAATATTGATTCCAGTCAAAGGTATTTGCCAATTACTGGCATCAACCGTTATCTCTGGTTTACGACCGCTGTATGCCTCTACTGCTTCAGAAGTAGATAGTAAAAATCCAACATCAGCCCCTTTTTCAATATTATCTGCGTCTGACCCAGATGCTTGACTGCTATCAACAATAAAAGGTTGTCCCCAGCCATCAAGTAAGTCATTATTGCTGTCGACACCGCTGAGTATGTATTGACCAGTGTGACCCTTACGCTGTGTTATTAATGTAACTGCAACGGCATCACTACTATCACTACCAAAGTTGAAATAAGGTGTGGCTTGCTCAAGTTGAAACCATTGTGGAGGTTTCTCGAGTAATTCTGTAATGGCATTTTCACTGGGTAAAACACCATTGTCTACAATAAAGCCCGATAGAATCGGCTGGCCGCGATAGCTTTCACGTTTAATAATGGCATCTTTGATCAAAGCTATCTTTTGAATAGTGTCTTCATACCGTAACTGTTGATCTTGTTCATCAATAAATAGCAATGGCGTGCTGGCAACCAAGGCAATAATAAACAAAACGAGCACTAGCTCAAGTAACGTAAAGCCGCTTTGGTTCGAGGTCTGGGGCAAACTCTTTAATGGAAACATAAAACCAGATCATCCCGTTGAGGGTTAAAGAGAGTAGCCCCAGAACTACAAAGCATCTCTCTAGTACAGTAATTTTGATGACTAGCATTCGACTCTGAATAATCGCAAGCATGCTCATAGGTGCCATTTTCACCTAGACTAACAATGCGATATAGACTGAGATCGTTAATATCTTCGCTTAGGATAAGAAAAGGTCGCCCTATTTTTGAGTCGATATCAATATTGCCATCCGCATCTTTGTACCAAAGATAATAAGGCGAGACAGGTTGATGAGAAAACGCATCTGGCAATGCTAGGGTGGGTACGGTGGTCACACTGCCCGATGTGGGGGAGCTGCTACCATCAGCTTCTAAATCTGTTCCCACATCTACGTAAAACAGTTTGTAGCCTTTAATATACGGACCACGCCAGCCAACACGATAATCTGGGTTCCAGTCACTTCCGAACGGTTTAGTAATAAGAAAATCAATATCGGCTGGTGACTCTATTTCATCACCAAGTTCAGGAAGGGTATTACCATCTGATAGATAGCGATCGACCGCACTTGCTAGCTGGCGAAGGGTGTAATTGGTGGTTTGGTATTCAGCATCTGATTGAGTATTACCAAAACTCATGATGGCACTACCGGCCACAATGGCCATAATCGCGACCACAATCACCAGTTCCAGCATAGTGAAACCAGATTGCTTGGATAGAGTGGTAGATAGAGACAAGCTTGAGTCAGGCATCACAACAGACTTTACTGTTTTACAAAAACGTTTTTAAACAGCAAAAAACAGTTTTGTAAAAAAGACTTTTCGATAAGGAAAACGGTTAACGACATTTGAGTATTCAATCCACATGAACTACAACTTAAAAAGGCTGTGGGTGGGCAACCTCCCACCCACAGCAACTCAGGAGACCTGCTAATCAGGTCATTGGAGTAAGGATTATTTACTCTTCTTCGTTTCCACGTGCTTCGGCAACTTCGTCATCGTAGGCATCACCACCTGCGTCTAGGATAGCTACAACTTGAGCTGGTTCATCATTTTCATCCCAGTTTGCAGGATCACTGCAGTCGTCAGTTTCAAAATCACATGAAGCTATTTTAACGGCCATTGAATAGTGACCGTATTTATCTGGTCCAGCGTTGCCATCTGCAGGTGCTCTAGCAACAATTTCACCAATTAAATCAGAATCTGAGCCGATACCAAATACAGCAACCACGTCATCTTCGTTACCAGTAATTTCACCTGATTCAGCAAGGATCGCAATTTTCATAGCTTCATCATTATCAGCTAAATCTATGGCAGCGCCTGCACCATATTCCCACTCACCATCTTCAATTAGAGGTGTACGGAAGATGAGGTTTGGTTTGGTGACTTCAACTAACTCTTCATTACCAAATGTGACGCCATCAACAGTAACAGTTGTAAGTTCATCATCATCAGCTACGTTTGCATAAGCGTATCTTAATGACGTGAGACCTGCGTCTTTCAGTTTTTCATAACCCACAGCACCTGATGCAACAGTTGCAACAAGCAAGTTGTCAGCAAGGTCAGCCGTTAAACCACCACCAACGCGGGCAACATTTGAGTTGTTTGGATCACCAAGCACAACCGAGGTTCCACCTGCAACACCAGCTGCAGTTAATGAACCATCATTAGTATCAGGCGTCTCATCGGTAGTCAGCAAAGAGTCAAGGTTGCCTGGAATGAGACGTTTTTGGTTGACGTTGTACACTTTCAGACCACTTTCCAATGCCGCCATAGTGTGAACAGTTGTTTTCTGTGCCGCTAACTCTTCCTGACCATCCAGAGAAGAAATAACAGCACCGGCGATGATAGCCAGAATGGCAACAACGACTAATAATTCCAGCAGGGTGAAACCGCCTTGTTTGTTTTGCAGTTTCTGTGCTTTTGCACGCATATCAGCATCTTTGATGACAGAGACATCAGCAGAACGGAATTTGCTGATCATGCTTTTCATTTGTTTGATGTTCATATATTGCTCTCTTCAGGGTTAGTCTCCGCAGCTGCCCCAAGCAGTCTGTTGGTATGACTTTTTTATTTAATTTTTTAGAGGCGAACCCACTTCGCTCTCGATTCAATTACGCTGACAGGTTTGGATTGTCGATAACGAATCGATACTGCTTCCCGCAGTGAAGGATGACTTCCTTCTGCTGGCGTTTTAGAATTTTCATCTCGACCTTGATATCACCAAAACCATCATGCCCAAGCATGTCGTCAAATAATTCCAGTAGCTTGGTTTTTACTGTGTCAATGTTGGTGTCTGTTTTTTCAGTCATGCGATATTCAATTTCTGTTGGTCGGGACGGGAACGAATAATAAACAGGCAATTTATCCTTGCGTGATAGGAAAAATTCCTTTTGTTAAAAATGGCGTTTGCCATGGTCTATATTTGTCGCAGGAAAATACGTTTTGTGATGTGGTTCAAGTTATAGCCGCTGTCAATTTCAGGGATGATGAAAGGAATAACTGTGTGATTCAGTATGAAAAATTATTTAGAGCGGAGTTTTGGCCAATGAGTTTGAGGGGATTAATTAATCTGCGCATTGTGATGTCCGTCTTTGTCATCATTTTGCTAGGTGCCAGTATGACTATATGGCAAGCACGCGAGTCAGTAAGGGAAGAAGTCAGTTCCTCATACAATTTAGCATTGCAAATGGTGGAGTTTGGCCTTAACCAATTTACCCGCAACATGCATACAGAGGGGGAGTGGATAGAACATATCAGTCGCTTGCGTGAGACACGCCACTTGCAAATCAGTGTTTATGACGAAAATGGTCGTGAAACAACCCTTTCTCGCCGTGGTGATGGTGTGCAGAGAGTGCGTCCACCAGAATGGTTCGTTTCGGCGGTGATGACAGATACCATTAGCTCAACCTATGAGATTAAACTGCCTAATGATGCGATACAGCGCATTGTCATTACCGCGGATCCACTGGATGAAATCAACGAAGCCTGGGGAGAATCACTGGTCTATTTCTGGTCGATTGTCCTAATGCTTGGCATTATTTTCCTGGCGATAAATGTGGTGTTTCATTCCATGCTGAAGGCCGTTCAGACTATTTTGTCTGGCTTAAAAAATGTAGAAAGTGGTAATTACGAAGAGCACCTGCCGAGCTTCAGAATCAGTGAGTTTGATGCGATAGCAACTGAGGTGAATAACTTAACAGATGCGCTCAGTGTTGCACGTCGGAATAATCAGGCATTGGCTCGCCACACCATGCAAATTCAGGAAACGGAACGTCGTCATTTATCACGTGAATTACATGATGAAATGGGGCAATCATTGACCGCGGTTAAAGCGATGGCTGTGGCAACAAAACAGCCTGATGCTGAGGTGAATAAAGTCGCTGATTCCATTATCGAAATATGTAATCACTTATCCGGTGTGGTCAGATCCATGATGCGCACATTGCACCCGTTAAGTTTAAGTGACTTGGGTCTATACGCGACATTGACTGATTTAGTGAATGAATGGAAACGTCGACAGCCAATCTTAAAAATCGATCTTAACTGTGAACCTTCCGTAGATGAATTGGACGAAGAAGTATCCATTCATGTGTACCGAATCGTACAAGAATGTCTGACCAATGTGGTTCGCCATGCCAAAGCAGACAGGGTGAATGTGATTGTTAGGCCGACCAGTATTAAAGATGAGCATCGCATCACTATTCTCGTTGAAGATAATGGCGTGGGAGGTGGCTCAACAGGTGATGGTTTTGGATTATTAGCCATGCGTGAAAGAGTGCAGAGCATGGGTGGCGAATTTATTTTTGAATCGACCAGAGGACGTGGCGTCAGAATTCGTGTGTGGATGCCCTTTATAGAGAAAAAACATGACAAATGAACATAAAATCAGCGTTCTACTCGTTGATGACCATGCGGTAGTCCGGGCAGGGTTTCGCATGTTACTGGCTTCTCAGCCCTTTATCGGCGATATCACTGATTTGAATCAAGGCGAGCTTGTCTCTCAGGAATATGAGCGGCTTCAACCTGATGTGGTGGTGATGGATCTATCTATGCCGGGGATAGGGGGGCTGGAAGCGATTCGTCGTCTGCATAAGCAAGATCCCAAGGCAGTCGTGCTGGTTTATAGCATTCATGATGAAGCGATCTATGTAGAGCGCGCGCTCGAAGCAGGAGCCATGGGGTATGTGAGTAAAAATAGTGCGGCAGAAGTGCTTGCTGAAGCGGTCAAAACCGTGGCGGATGGCAAGCGATATATCGAAGAACAACTCATGCCTGAAATTGATGATGTGCGTCACAACGATATTGAGCATTACAGACAAGTGCTGGACTTACTTTCACCACGAGAGTTTGATGTGTTTTGTCGCTTAGCTAAAGGTATGACAGCCCATGAAGTCGCCGCTGATATGCATCTGGGTTATAAAACCATAGCGAACTACAACACGCAGATTAAAAGTAAATTGAGGGTAAACACGGCAGCCGATCTGGCTAATATTGCGGTTGTATTGGGCATTATCAAACCTTGATGACAGAAGGCCAGATACAAACATATCGAATTTGAAGCAGTTGAGATAAAGCAATGACTTGAACCGGTTGTTGCTTTACTGTTTAACTGGCTTTAGAAAAACATAAATGAGGTATGTTGATGACTGTGACCAAGCCGAAGGATCCGATCTATATTCCCCATGCAGGACCAGCTTTACTTGCCACCCCATTGTTGAATAAAGGCACGGCATTTAGTGAGCAGGAGCGTCATGACTTTAACCTGACTGGACTTATTCCAAATCGGTTTGAAACGATCGAAGAGCAGGCAGAGAGAGCTTATCTTCAATACAAAACATTCAAGACGCCTATCAACCAACATATCTACTTGCGTTATCTTCAAGATAACAATGAAACCTTGTTTTACTATTTATTAAAAGCGCATCTGGTAGAGATGATGCCGATTATTTATACCCCAACAGTCGGTGAAGCATGTGAACGCTTTTCTGAGATATATCGACGAGCACGTGGTGTGTTTATTTCTTATCCAGATAAAGATCGTATTGATGAAATTTTGCATAACGTGACCAAGGATAAAATTAAGGTCATTGTGGTCACGGATGGCAGTCGAATTCTGGGGTTAGGCGATCAGGGCGTAGGAGGAATGGGTATTCCTATAGGTAAGTTATCGCTCTATACGGCCTGCGCTGGCATTAGTCCGGCATATACGCTACCCATCATGTTGGATATCGGCACAAATAATCAGACCTTGCTGGATAATCCGCTTTATATCGGTTGGAAACACAAGCGTATTAATGACACAGAGTATGATGAGTTCATTGAATTATTTATCAAAGCTATGAAGAAACGCTGGCCTGATGTGTTGCTGCAATTTGAAGATTTTGAACAAAGTAAAGCCTTACCTATTCTTGAGCGTTACCAGAATGAACTATGTTGTTTTAATGATGATATTCAGGGTACGGCTGCTGTAACGGTTGGCACATTATTAGCGGCGTGTCAGGTAAAAAATCAAACATTGTCACAACAAAAAATCGTATTTGCTGGCGCTGGATCTGCCGGTTGCGGCATTGCTGAACAAATCATTTGCCAAATGATGGCAGAAGGATTGGATGAAACACAGGCACGTGAGCGCGTATTTATGATTGATAAAGCTGGTTTGCTTGTTGACGATATGGCTGGGCTATTTGATTTTCAACGCAAGCTAAGCCAGAAATCTCGTATTCGAGAGCAGTGGGGTGTTGATAACAGCATATTAGCATTGGAGGATGTCATTCAATTTGCGCAGCCCACTGTGCTGATTGGTGTTTCTGGACAGGCTGGATTGTTTAATGAGCGTTTGATAAAAAATCTGTTATCACACTGTGAAAGGCCGATTATCTTTCCTTTGAGCAATCCCTCTAAACAAATTGAAGCCATACCTGAATCGTTGATTCGCTGGACCGATGGTCAAGCGATTATAGCGACAGGCAGTCCATTTGAGCCGGTTCACTACCAGGATAAAACTTACCCTGTAGCACAATGTAATAACAGTTATATTTTCCCAGGCATTGGTTTAGCTGTTATTGCTGGGCAGATAAAACACATTACGCCCGAAATGATGATGGTGGCCAGTGAGGTGCTTGCTTCAGCGTCACCGTTTGTGAATGGCAAAGGCAGTGATTTATTGCCAGCATTAGAAAATATTGCTGAGTTGAGTAAGAAAATGGCATCACAAATTGTGAAACTCGCTCAACAACAAGAATTAGCTCCCTTTATTTCTGATCAAGAACTAGAGCAAAAAATTGAGAAAATCTTTTGGTGTCCTGATTACCGCGAATATAAGCGAGTGAGTATTTAGGAAAAACTTCCTGATTACCATTTGGTAAAATTTTAAGAAATAGGAATTTTTCCTGTTCTGTTCAATGGATGTTATAATTCACCCACAAGTTTGATCATTGCTCTTGTGGGTAGAGACTGATCTTTTTGATCTAATCTAATAAGGAGCTCAACACTATGACTTCAATGTTCTTGAAGACCATTCCCGCTGCCATCGCTTTAACTCTCAGTTCAACCGCTTTCGCTGATACGGATAACTATGATTTAGATGATATCCGCAGTTGGGATATCGTGAAAATTGAAACATGTTTAGATGCGGCATTAGACACTATTCCTGGTCATGCTCGTAAAGTCGAAATGAAAATGGAAGGTGATGATCCTATCTACGAATTCGACATTGAAGCGAAAGCTGATGGCAACATTTACAATGTGGAATGTAACGCTGAAGAAGGTTTCATTGCAGAGATTGAGCGTGAAGTGGATGCTAACGATCCTGTTTTCAAAAAATTAGCTAAAATCTCACAAGCGGAAGCCAGAGAGTTCGCTTTATCTATTCACCCAGGTGAAGTCGTTGCTTCTGAATACGAAGTGGGTTTTGACGGTGATGCGACCTACGAATTTGATATTCAAAGCATTCATGGCTATGAAGTCAAAGTCGATGTGGATGCAACCACTGGTGAAATTGAAGAAGCCAATATCGAATTGTATGAAATTGGTATGGAAAAAGAATAAGTTAGTTTATTCTGAAATAAAAAAAGCCGCTGTTCATCAGCGGCTTTTTTTTGCTCACAATCAGAGAGTGGGTTAGCTCAGAGCCTTAAGTTGTTGTTCAAGTAAGGCATAGGATTGTTTGAGCTCTGCTAATTTCTCTTTTTCTTTTGCCACGACCTCAGCAGGTGCTTTGGCGACGTAATTTTCATTCGACAGCTTGCCTGAAGATTGTTTGATGACTTTATCCAGCTTCGCCATTTCTTTATTCAGGCGGTTGATTTCAGCCTCTTTATCAATCAAACCTTCCAGCGGAATCAGAATTTCCATTTTACCCACTAATGCTGTTGCAGCTGCAGGTGCAGCGCCTTCCAGAATTTCAATTGATTCAAGGTTCGCCAGACGGCTCAGGAACTGCTGATTACTGCTCAGAATGGCTCTATCTGATTCAGAAGCATCTTTGAGCAAGACCGGCAATGTTTTCTTCGGTGCAATATTCATTTGCGAGCGAATAGAACGTATGCCTGTAATAAACTGCATGACCCATTCCATCTCGGTGACCGCCGTATGATCAACCTTATTCTCATCGGCTAAAGGATAAGGCTGACGCATAATAGTCTCACCGTATACTCCAGCGAGCGGGGCAATGGTCTGCCAGATTTCTTCTGTAATAAACGGCATGAAAGGATGTGCCATTCTTAATGTGGCTTCCAGCACGCGTACCAGTGTACGACGTGTACCACGTTTGGCTGCATCAGAAGCGGATTCGCTATTTAATACCGGCTTGGATAGCTCTAAGTACCAGTCACAGTAGTTATTCCAGATAAATTCATAAATACCTTGAGCAGCGTGATCAAATCGATAAGCTCCAATCGCTGCACCGACTTCTTTTTCAGCGATTTGCAATTGCGAAATAATCCAGCGATCCGCCAGACTGAGTTCCACTTCATCATTGTCAACACCGGTATCTTGTCCTTCGGTGTTCATCAAAACATAACGCGCCGCATTCCATAATTTATTACAGAAATTACGGTAGCCAGCGATACGATTCATATCAAAGTTGATATCACGGCCGGTAGAAGCGAGCGAAGCAAAGGTAAAGCGCAGTGCGTCTGTACCATGGGGCTCGATGCCATCCGGGAATTCTTTGCGTGTCGCTTTTTCAATTTTTTCAGCCAGTTGTGGCTGCATCATGCCCGAGGTACGTTTTTGTACCAATGTTTCTAAATCAATACCGTCGATGATATCGATAGGATCTAGCACATTACCTTTGGATTTTGACATTTTATGGCCGTGCGAATCACGAACCAGACCGTGAATGTATACTTCTTTGAACGGCACATCATCCATGAAATGAATGCCCATCATCATCATTCTGGCTACCCAGAAGAATATGATGTCAAAACCGGTAACCAACACATTACCCGGATACCAGGTTTTTACTGCCTCATCCTCTTTAGGCCAACCCAGAGTTGAGAAGGGCCAAAGTGCTGAGGAGAACCAGGTATCAAGTACGTCTTCATCCTGAGTTAGTTGAATGTCTGCAGCGAGGTTATTCTCAGCTCGAACAGCCTCTTCATCATGACCTACATAAACATTGCCTTGCTGATCGTACCAGGCAGGAATGCGGTGACCCCACCAGAGTTGGCGCGAGATACACCAGTCCTGGATATCACGCATCCAGCTGAAATACATGTTTTCATAAGACTTAGGTACAAACTTCACTTTGCCTGTTTCGACTGCTTCAATAGCTGGTTTGGCCAGTGTTTTTGCATCGACATACCATTGATCTGTCAGCATCGGTTCAATGACGACGCCACCACGATCTCCATAAGGTACCGTCAGATCATGATCTTTGATTTCTTCCAGCAGACCTGCTGTATCAAAGTCGGCGACAATCGCTTTACGTGCGGCAAAGCGCTCTAATCCACGATAGGCTTCCGGAATACTGGCTTCAATGTCAGTATTGGCACTGCCATCGGTGTGGAATATTTGTGGAACATCACGTACATCAGCGTTGAGTGTGAAGATATTGATCATGGGCAGACCACAACGCTTGCCAACTTCATAGTCATTGAAATCATGGGCTGGTGTTACTTTTACCGCGCCCGTGCCTTTTTCCATATCGGCATGTTCATCACCCACAATCGGAATGCGTCGATTAACTAACGGCAATAGAATCTCTTTGCCAATCAGATCCTTGTAACGTGGATCTTCAGGATTCACAGCGACACCTGTATCACCCAGCATGGTTTCTGGACGGGTAGTGGCGACAACGATGTAGTCCTTGCCTTCACTGGTGGTCAATCCATCAGCAAGCGGGTAGCGCAGATGCCACATATGACCTTTTTGTTCGCGGTTTTCTACTTCCAGATCAGAGATGGCGGTGTGGAGTTTGGGATCCCAGTTAACCAATCGTTTTCCACGATAGATCAGGCCTTCTTTGTATAATTTCACGAAGACGTGTTTCACCGCTTCAGACAAATCGTCATCCATGGTGAAACGATTACGGGACCAATCCAGTGAGGAACCAAGACGACGTAATTGACGCGTGATGTTACCGCCGGATTCTTCTTTCCATTCCCAGATACGTTTGGTGAAGTCATCACGACCAAGATCGTGACGTGTTTTTCCTTCAGCGTTAAGTTGGCGCTCTACCACCATCTGCGTGGCAATACCGGCATGATCGGTTCCGGGTTGCCATAAGGTATTGTCACCTTTCATTCGATGATAACGAGTCAAGGTATCCATGATGGTGTTATTAAAACCATGGCCCATATGCAGGCTACCGGTCACATTGGGTGGGGGTAGCATAATGGCGTAGGGTGAACCTTCACCTGTCGGCTTAAACTCGCCAGCCTGTTCCCATTTCTGGTACCAGCGTTGCTCAATTGCGTCAGGGGTGTATGTTTTTTCCATGTGATGTCTTGTCTGTCTGGTCGGTGTACGGAGTATACAAACGTCGTTTGTATACGATACAAAATAAACGACGCATTATACCTGCTGTGAGAACATCTGTTCAGGGGGAATGTTGGTTTTGAGTTTTTCTAGCGGTAGTGGCGTGGTTTATACGTGGAAAGTTTCGATTTCATAGCCACGTTGTTTGTAAAACTGAAACCGTTGACGACCAGCCTGTTTGCTGGATTCATTATCGTCAATAATTTCTGCCACACGCTCAAACTGACTAAAAAATAGAGGTTGTTCATCTGTCAGGTTAATCATCACATCCATTAGTCTTGGAGGCTTTTTGTCCTGATAGCCGATGAGAACCGGGCTTTGATTATCGGATTGATCGGTCACTTCATGAGGGACAAAACTATCTGGTCGAATTCCCCAGAGGGCCGTGTCCATTGACTGACCTTCCTGTTCAGATGCGGTGTGGATATAGATTTGATGACCTTGATGATAGGCCTTTTCAGCAAGACGGCAGGCAAATGCCTGCCGCTTGTCTAGCTCGCTTGATTTAAGAATATAGAAGCTGATTCGAGTCATGGTTACTGATTGGACTCGATACGATTTAGCAGATATTGAACTAACATCGGCACGGGACGACCAGTAGCGCCTTTGTTTTTTCCGCTATTCCACGCCGTACCCGCAATATCAAGATGCGCCCAGGTAAATTTCTCTGTAAACCGAGAAAGGAAACAGGCCGCTGTCACACTACCAGCTTCTTTACCACCGACATTGGCGATGTCGGCAAAATTGCTGTCCAGCAAGGGTTGATAGTCATCCCACAAAGGCAATTGCCATGCACGATCAAAACTATCATTACCGGCTTTTAACAAGTCATCAGCCAGTTGTTGATTATTAGCCATTAAACCTGTCGTTGTACTGCCCAAAGCCACAATGATAGCGCCAGTCAGTGTGGCAATATCAATGACGATTTCAGGATCGAAGCGCTCGCTGTAGGTGAGTGCGTCACACAAGATTAAGCGGCCTTCAGCATCAGTATTAAGAATCTCGATGGTTTTACCGGCCATGCTAGTGACGATATCACCTGGTTTGTTGGCATCACCATCAGGCATGTTTTCAGAACTTGGCACCACACCCACCACGTTGATCGGCAGATTTAATTCTGCCACTGCTTGCAGCGTGCCAAGCACGCTCGCTGAGCCACACATATCATATTTCATCTCATCCATGCCTTGAGATGGTTTGAGTGAAATACCACCGGCATCAAAGGTGAGTCCTTTACCCACTAATACGACTGGCTTGCTGTCGCCCGTGCCTTTGTATTCCATGGTGATTAATTTGGCAGGCTGGCGGCTGCCGCGCGATACGGAGAGTAGAGAGCCCATGCCTAGCGCTTCCATATCTGCTTCTTCTAATACGGTGGTATTGATCGAAGCATATTTTTCTCCCAAAGCAACAGCTTGTTCTGCCAGGTAAGTTGGGGTACATACGTTGCCTGGAAGATTCCCAAGTTCACGAGCCAGATTCATCCCTGCGCCGATGGCTGCACCTTGTTCAGCTGCTTTTTGAATGTCAGCAGCATCTTGTTCAACAGAAATAGTGCAGGCTAGCAGCGGTTTTTCGACCGCTTTCGTTTCAGATTTCGTTTGTGAATATTTATACAATGCTGTTTCTGCATTGCAGGCAATTTGACGAGCTTTCCATGCAGTACTGCGATCGTTCACTTCGATATCAGTAAAACTACAGACGGCTTTCTCAGCACCACTTTCATTCAGCGCTACAATCGCTGCAGATGTGGCGGTGTTAAAATCATTTTCTGTTGTTTTTGTTTTTTTGCCGAAGCCGACTAGTAATACTCGAGGGCTGTTTATCTCAGCTAGATTGTGAAGGAATAAGATTTGTCCTGGTTTTCCGCTGAAGTCACCATTATCAACGATACGCTTGATTTGGCCTTGTGAAGCTTTATCAAGTTGTTGGGCGGAAGGGCTGAGTTCACCCTCGTTGTATATACCAACGGCAATACAATCGGTTTGCTGAGATGCAAGGGCATCACTAGTGACAAAATACTGCATGGATTTCTCCTGTAAGGACAATTTGGTTTAGACTTCGTTATTTTAGTGTGTCAGATAATACCAATCTATTCTAACCAAGACTCTTAATTCATGCGCAACGTTCCACAACAGATTTTTTCCTGGCTATGGGTCATAGACCGCTACATGCTCAAGGAATTTGTGATTAACCTGATGGCAATTACAGGAGTTCTTTGGTTAATTTATATCTCTACACGATTTGCGCGCTACCTGGCTGAGGCAGCCGTCGGCAATATGCCTGCCGATGTTATTTTTAGTCTGCTCGGTTTCAGTTCGCTTGGCGCTCTGTCTATCTTGCTACCCATAGCAGCATTTCTGGGAGTGATGCTCACACTCGGGAGAATGAGTTCCGATAATGAGCTGACAGTGATGGCCGCCTGTGGCATTTCGCGTAAACGAATCATTAGAAATGTGTTGATATTTTCCGGTGTTGTGGCAGGCATAGTCGCGTATCTGTCGCTAACTATTGTGCCTAGTGTCTTGGCTGAACGCTACGAACTTGAGCAAAAAGCTAAAATGTCTGCGAATACGACTGGGTTGGTTGCGGGTAGTTTTAAAGAAAGTCGAAATGGCGACTGGACATTTTATTCTGAAAAACTTAGTAGCGATAAACAGTTAATGGAAAACGTATTTATCGAAATTCACCGCAAGAACAAGCCGCTGATTTTTCGTTCTGATACAGGCCATTTTGAAGTGGATGTCGATACCGGCGATAAATTTCTGGTACTGAATGACGGTTATCGCTACGAAGGAAAAGCAGGCCAACAAGATTTCACAATTGCAGAATTTGAGTCACACAGTTTGTTGGTAGAAAAAGGCGATGATGGACAAGTCAGAGAACGCCATAAAGCGCTCCCGACCAGTGTGTTATGGCAACGCGGCGGTTTGGAAGATATTGCTGAAATTCAATGGCGAATTTCTGCTGCCATCATGACGCTTGTGTTGTGTATATCAGCTATTCCATTATCTAATGCCGGCCCCAGACAGGGTCGTTATGCGGGCTTTGTTCCCGCCGTTTTGCTTTACATTATCTATAGCAATTTGCTTGGCGTGAATCAGGCATGGATTGAAAAAGGCAGTATTAGTGTCGGTGTCGGAATGGTTTGGGTTCACCTACTAATGGCGATGATCATGCTGTTTTTGATGTATAGACAAAAAATCCAACGACTGCTCACACAACAAAAACGAAGACGTCAGCAATAATGAAAATTCTTTCCAGATATATCGCATCTCATATTCTGTCCAGCACTTTTGTTGTGTTATTGGTGCTTCTTGGGCTTTATACCTTTATGGATTTTGTGACTGAGCTAGACGATCTTGGCAAAGGACAATATCAACTTCTCGATATTCTCAGCTATCTAGCCTTAACCATGCCAAAACGTATCTATGAATTACTACCTGTGGTTGCGTTATTGGGTAGTGTGATTGGCTTAGGGAATTTGGCAAGTCAGAGTGAACTGGTGGCTATGCGAGCTGCGGGTATATCAATCAAAGATATCAATAAGTCTGTGATGATCGTAGCGGCTATTCTCGTATTAATAGCGATTGTCGTTGGTGAGGTCATCAGACCAGTAACAGAAGAACATGCCAGAGAATTACAGTCTGTGGCACAGACTGGCACCGTCGGTACGCGTTCTGAGCATGGCTTCTGGACAAGAGATGGTAATCATTTTAATCATATAGAACGTATTAATAGTGATGGAACATTTACCAATATTGCCATTTATGAGTTTGACGGGGCCAATAGATTACGGGCACTGACTAAAGCCAGTAGTGCCAAGTACGAAGATGATGGGTGGATATTAAACGATGTCGTGCAAAGTACTATTGATGAGAATGGTGTAAAAGTCAGTTCAACTACACATGCTCGTTGGAAGTCACAATTGAATCCAGGCATGTTAAATGTGGTGGTGGTGCCGCCTGAGTTTTTGGCGGTATGGAATTTATTGGATTATATCTCTTTCCTTGAGACAAACCATCAGTCAGTCGCTCAGTACGAATTGGCTTTCTGGAGTAAAGTAATGATGCCGCTCAGTACGGCAGTTATGGTCTTGTTGGCTGTGCCATTTATCTTTGGACCATTACGCTCATCACCCATTGGCGGCAGAATCCTGGCTGGCGTTTTGATTGGCTTAGGTTTTTACCTGTTTAATCAAAGTTTTCAGCATATCGGTTTGGTTTTTGGGTTATTGCCTTGGTTGGCCGCATCGTTTCCAACATTATTATTTGCCGGTTTAGCATGGTGGATGAACAAGCGAGTGAAATAGGCTGTTGATGAGATAGTGGAAAATAGCTTGTTGATAAAAATGAATGAAATAATGCCAGAAGAATCTGTCATGAATTGACAGATTAAAGATGGCGTCCCCTAGGGGGTTCGAACCCCTGTTACCGCCGTGAAAGGGCGGTGTCCTAGGCCTCTAGACGAAGGGGACCCAGTAACTTTAAAACTTTTTTCTACTTCTTAAAAATAAAAACGGGTTTATTGCAAACCCGTTTTGATATTGGCGTCCCCTAGGGGGTTCGAACCCCTGTTACCGCCGTGAAAGGGC